>Ga0208374_1000001_pt1 | contig 524816 bp, 464 predicted proteins | sample RifOxyC3_FD_184037 | JGI IMG/M metagenome (GOLD analysis project Ga0208374, IMG submission 184037) | Groundwater microbial communities from Rifle, Colorado - Rifle Oxygen_injection C3 (SPAdes) | ecosystem: Environmental > Aquatic > Deep subsurface > Groundwater | place: Rifle, Colorado, USA...
AAAATCCTTAAAATGCACTTGGTGGCGCTGTCCAGCAGGGGATGCATGATCTGGGGAAACACCCCCAGCACGATGGCCGCGATGGCCAGCAGGACCATTCCCACCCACATGGCCGCCGGGACCTCGGCGGCGGTGACGGCCTCGGCTCCGACTGCGTGAACTTCCTTTTCGGACCAGAATATCTTATAGCCGGCCCGGAAGAAGCAGACCAGGGTGAACAGGCTGGTGATGATGCCGATGATGGCCGCCCACATCAGCTTGGCCTGGCCCAATGCCAGGAACAGGGTGAACTTGGAGACGAATCCGTTGAAAGGCGGCATGCCCGAGATGGCGAACACCCCCACGAAGAAGGCAAAGGCGGTCAGGGGCATCCGGAATTTTACCCTGGCCAGCTCGGATATCTTGCGTTTTCCCGCGGCATAGATGATGGCCCCCACCGCCAGGAACAGCAGCCCCTTTACGATGGTATGGTTGACCAGATGCATCAGCCCGCCGTAGATTCCCAGGTAGGTGCCCATGCCCAGGCCCTCGATGACATAGGCGATCTGGGCCACCGAAGAATAGGCCAGCATCCTTTTGAGGTCGTCCTGGACCATGGCCATCATCATGCCCACGATCATGGAGATGGAGCAGAGGATGGCGATGAACAGCGGAATGGTGCCGTAATGCGGAGCGAACACCGAGATGGTCCTGGCCAAAGCGTAGGCCCCCACCTTGATGACAATGCCGGAAAGCAGGGCCGACACCGGGGCCGGGGCCTCGGCGTGGGCGTCGGGCAGCCAGGCATGGAAGGGCACCAGCCCGGCCTTGGTCCCGAAGCCCACCACCATGAAGGCGGCGGCCAACAAGACGATGTTGCTGGGTATCTTGGTGGCGATGGTGCCCAGCTCGGTCAGCAGCAACACCCGGGAAGCCGGCAGGAACGGGGTGGCCGCCGAATATAAAAGGACCGAACCCAGCAGGGCGAACACCACGCCCACTGTCACCAATAACAGATACTTATACCCCGCTTCCAGGGCCGGTTTGTTCCAGTGGAAAGTAACCAGAAAAACGGTGGCCAGGGTGGTGAACTCCAGGGAGACATACAGCATGATGATGTTGTTGGTGGCGCAGGTCCAGTTCATCAGCCCCAGGAATAAAAGGATCTGCCCGTAATAGGTGGTCATGCTGGTGTAGGGATGGGCCTCCTCTATCTCGGTCTTGGCCCCGAAATATTTCATGGAGTAGACCACCACTATCACCCCCATCACGCTGGCCGCCAGCTCCATCAGGGTGGACAGTCCGTCCACGTAGAAATTGTTGCCCCACCAGGTGAGCACCTCCCCGTTCAGGACCCGGACGGTCATCATTACGGCGATCAGCAGGGTCAGGCTTATCCCGGTCAGGGCCAGGCCGTGCCGGAAGATCTTTCCCAGCCGTCCCAGGGCGAATATCAGGCCGCCGAAAACCAGGGGGACCATGAAGACCAGAAATGGCAGTATCGACACCGCCATGGGATTGATGGTTACAACCATATATTTACTCTACTTTACTGCTTTGATGCTTATTGTTTTTCGAACTTTAAGAATTTAGTTGTCATCCCGAGATTGCTCCCCGCCCTGCTGGCTGAGGGATGATATCGTCACCCATTCAACCGGCAAGGCCCGATGCCTTTCTCAGGGTGACATGTTTATGCGACGCCCACGTCCCGTTTACTGGCACTGGGCGGCCATGCTGACCAGCTGCATCCTGGTATCTTTTAATCGCGAGGTCAACACCTGCAGAATCAGCTGAAGCATTTTGATGCCCAACTGCGGTTCTTTGGTGCAAAGTTGACAAACCTTCTGCCCCTCGGCCACCAGCACGGTGACGTCGCTGACCGCCCGGGCCGAGGCGGTGCCGCCGCTCTGGGCCAGGTCGAAGGCGTTGGACCATTCGATTATGCGGCCCGGGCTGAGCTCCATGGTCAGCACCAGCCGGTCGGCGCTTTCGGAAAGACTGGTGGCCACCTCCACCGCCACCTTGCCCTCCACCAGGACCATCATCTCGGTGTTCTCGGCGCGCTCGGGGATCATGGTCTGTTCGGCTTTGTAGATCCTCTGGCTGAACAACGGAGCCAGCTTTCCCAGCTCGGAATCGGAAAACTCGCTGAAGAAGTTCAGCTTTTTCAAAACATCCTTGTTGACCATTTTTTGCTCCTTCTCTATCGTTTCAGGCTGGACAGCTTCATGGTGTCGGAGCTGCCGAAGGCCTTGTAGATATTTTCGGTGAGGAACAGCAGCATCACCGCGGCCACCACCACGTTGGAGACTATCCCCAGGATGGTGGTCACCGGAAGCTTGGGCACCAGGGTCACCAGGGCCAGGTGGACGCCGTTCTCTATCAGGTGCAGACCGATGATTATCTTGACCGCATCGCGGTGGACCACCAGCACGTACAATCCCAGCACGAAGATGGTGAAAGCCAGGGCCAGCGATGAGCGGGCCGGTTCGATGGTGGCCTCCACCGTCGGGGCGACAAAGCCCACATAGGTGCGGATCATCTGGTAGAAGACGATCAGGAATACGGACAGGATTATGAACGACACCACAAAACTCACCAGCGGCTTTACCTCGATGAACTCGGTGCGCTTGATGTGCCACCACAGCAGGGCCGGAATGATCACCACCTTGGTGATGAAGGTCAGGGCCGCCCACCAGTACAGGGTGTAGTTCTGGCTCTTCTCGGCGAAGGCCACGATGATGAACGACAGCAGCAGCGACTGCACCAGCAGGAACAGGGTGGCGGTCTTCAAGTTCCGGATCTCGGCCGCCCCCACCGAGGCGATGAAGTGGCAGGCCATTAAGGTTGTGATCAGATCACCCATACTCTCTTCTTTGCTTTCTACCACCAAGGCACAAAGGCACAAAACTTTTTTATACCTTATTAACCTGAATACTTCTTGGTGTCTTGGTGGTTTATTCTGTGATTTGATTGCGGAACCCCACGGTCATCATCTTGTCGATGATGGTCTGGGTCTCGAAGCACCGGCCGCAGCGCTGGCAGGTCCCCATGTACACCTCGGCCGAGATATGCATGTCGTTGTGAACGTCGTTGGTGGCGGTCTCGAACTCCTGGGTCATGGTGATGGCCTTCTCCGGGCAGACGTCGGCGCAGCGCCCGCAGTAGGTGCAGCGCTCCAGGTAGAAATCCAGCTTGCGGATGGCTTTCTTGTCGGTGACCACTATCAGCCGCGAGGGGCAGACGTTGGCGCAGCCGGCGCAGCCGATGCACTTGGCCACATCGATGGTCAGCTTGCCCCTAAAACCCTCCACCGGAAGGGCCTCGAAATTCCGCTTCAGCGGATAGGGAAAGGTGACCCGCAGGTTCTTGAAGCAGATGAGGGCTTCTTTTAGTTTTGATAAGATCATACTACTGTTTACAATTTGTATGTTTACAGTTTACTGTTACCTGAACTATTGGATAGCTTTATACTTTAAACCCTTAATATCAGTATTGCCAAGGTATTTAATTAGGCTAAAAATCAAACGATTTATTTCTTCTGCCAGCGGATAGGCTTCGTTAAATACATTTTCCGCAATATACTTTTGATCCAGTGCTGTATATAGCTGACTCTTGACCTCGCCCACAGATCCTTTAGCTATCGATAAATACTGAATAAACTCTTTCCTGCCGCCACGGTCAAACCCCTCCGCAATATTTGACATAATTGAAACAGAGGCTCTTCTTATTTGATCTCGTAAACCAAAATCCTTGGAAAAATTTCCATTCTTGGTAATTTCATAAACCAATCTGGTCAATTCCCTTGCTTTCTGCCAAGCAGTGATATCTTCAAACTTCTTAAACGTAGCCATGTAAACATTTCTTATGATTACTGTAAACTACCAAACCGTAAACTTAAAACTCTTATTACGCTCCTACTAAAGCGAACACCAGTCCCACCAAAGCCGTCAGCACCACGCCGAAATAATAGACGATGGCCTGGTCTATCCGCAGACGGGGATTGACCACGTCCACCAGCCCGACCAGCAAGACCACCACCAATATCTTGGCCGCCTGCGCCAGCACCGCCCACGGGCCGGAGAGGCCGAAGGTCCAGGGGAAGAATATCTGCACCAGGATCAGGGAGAATATCAGCTGCTTGATGATAAAGCCCCAGCGGTACAGGGCGAAGGTCGGCCCGGAGATCTCGATGAACGGCCCGCCCATCAGCTCGCCCTCGGCCTCGGGGATGTCGAACGGCAGTTTTGACAGCTGGGCCTGGATGCCCAACAACAGGGCGATGCCGGAGATGATCATGGAGAGCGAGGTGCCGGAGGACTGCTGGTAGAAGGCCATGTCCGAGAAGCGGAAGCTGTGGGTCTTCAAGGCCGCCGTGATCAGGGCGATGAACAGCACCGGCTCCACGGTCAGGGAGGTCATCATCTCCCGGGCGATGCCCAGAAAGGCGTAGGGCGAGCCGGAGTCCATCCCGGCCAGCATCACGCAGACCGAGGCGAAGCCGATCATGTAAAGGAACAGGATCATGTCGCCGCCGGCAAAGGCCGAAGTCCCGCCCACCGGCACCAGCAGTCCGGCCAGCAGGACGGCGGCCAGGCTCAGGTAGGCCGGCAGGGGCCCCAGCATGGAATGGACCGAACGGACATTGTCCTTGCCCAGCAGCTTGAGGGTGTCCCAATAAGGCTGCAGCAGAGGCGGCCCGATCCGGGAATGCACCAGGGCCTTGAACTTGCGCAGGATGCCTTCCAGCAGCGGGGAGATGAACAGCAGCAGCGCCACCATTGTGATCATTTTTACTAATGACTGCATAACGCTATTTACTTATTTTTTAGTGAAATTTCTATTTTCATATGCCTCTTTGTCCGAGGTGTCATTCAAAAGGCCTCACGATGTTGGAGAAGTCTGCTTTTTGAGGCCAGCAACGATCTAACGTTTATCGTTGCCCGCCTCCCTGCATTGCTTCTCCATCGTTTCCATCATCGCCTTGCTTTATTGTCGCTCCTCAATCGTCAGCCCTACTCCCTGCCGGGCCTTTCCATCAAGACTTGCGCTTGGTCGTCCACTTCGACAGTTCCTCCTGGCCGTAGATCCTGATATCCCCGGAATTGACGTCCACCACCTCCATCCGCTCGGTGCAGGAGAAGCAGGGATCGATGGAGCCCACGATGATCGGCACGTCGGCCACCTGCTCGCCCCGGACCATGTCCGGGATGGTCGGCAGGTTGGGGTAGGTGGGGCAGCGCACCCTCCAGCGCACCGGCCGGTTGTTGCCGCCGGTCAGCAGAAAGTGGACATCCTCGCCCCGGGGGGCCTCCACCGCCGAAATGGCGATGCGTCCGGCCGGGATCTCCTCCCGGATCTCGGTGATGATGTCGCCCTCCGGCAGTTCCATTAAAGCATTCAGCGATTGCTTGACTATCTTGAACGACTCCAGGGTCTCCAGGATCCGGACCACCGTCCGGCCCCAGACGTCGTTGCTGTCGGCGGTGATCACCTTGAAATCAATGGCATCATAGGCGCAGTAAGGATGGTCCTTGCGGGCATCCATGTCCAGGTCGGCCGCCCGGGCCACCGGGCCCACCGCCGCCCACTCGTGGCAGCCCTCCTTGTTGAGGATCCCCACCTTCTCCAAGCGCATCCGCAGGGTGGTGTCGTCCTTGACCGCATCCAGCACCGCCAGCCATTCCTTCTCCATGTTGTTGATCTTGGTGCGGATCTCGGGCACCAGGGCCCGGGGAATGTCGCGCCGCACCCCGCCGATCAGGTTCATGCCGTAGGTCTTGCGGTTCCCGGTGATCTTCTCGCACAGCCACATGATGGGCTCCCGCATCCGCCAGGTCTGCATCAGCACGGTATCGAAGCCGATGATGTGCCCGGCCACCCCCAGCCACAGGGCGTGGGAATGGATGCGCTCCAGCTCCAGCATGATGGTCCGGATGTAGTCGGCCCGCCGCGGCACCTTGATGTCGGCGGCATGCTCCACCAGCTTGCAGAAGGAGACGTTGTGCACGAAGCCGCAGATGCCGCAGATCCGCTCGGCCATGAACGGAATCTGGTTGTAGGTCAGGGTCTGGTCGCCCAGTTTTTCGATACCTCGGTGGGCGTAGAACCCGCGGTAGTCGACGTCCACCACCTTCTCGCCTTCCACATAGAGCCTAAAATAGGTGGCCTCCTCGAACACCGGGAAATAGGGCCCCATGGCCACCACCGTGGTCCCCGGAGGATTGTCCTTGAACTTGTAGGCCTGCTCGGGATGGGACTCCGGCTTCTGGCTGTAATCGAACTCCTTGCGCAGGGGGTAGACCTCGGCCGGCCAGTCGTCGGCCAGTATCAGCCTTCGGGGATCGGGATGGCCGGGGAACTGTACCCCCAGCAGGTCCCGGATCTCGCGCTCCGACCAGTTGGCCCCGGTGATGACGTTGGTGATGGAGGGCACTTGGGGCGTATGGGGATCGGCCGTCACGTCTAAGGTGACGAAGAAGTGGTCCTTGTCGAAGGTGAACAGGTGGTAGACCGCAAAGCGTTTCTTGATGTCCCGTTCGTCGGAGCCGACGCTGACCAGGTACCTGGCGACCGTCTGGCGGTGAAGTATCTCCACCGCCTGAACCACCGCCTCCGGCTTGACCTCCACCCACAGCTGATCGTGGATCGGCTCGGTGGATCCGATGAACCCGGCGCCCAGTTTAGCTTTCAGTAAGCTGAGAATATCCTGTTTGGTCATATCTCTCTTAAATTGAAGAAGTTACTTTGTTGAATTGGTTAAAGAGGTTTGGCTTCTCTTTGATTTAACATTGACCTTTTGTAAATATGTAATGAATTTGAATAACATAGTGGAAATGCCGGCAGCCATTTCAACAGCACGCACAAAATTATCTTGGTGGATATATTTTCTTTCGTTGGCAAATATCAGGTGGCTGCGCAATTCGCCGCAGGACCCTTTGGCAATAAATAAAAACTGTATGAACTCCTTGTTGCTTCCCCTCTCAAATCCCTCTGCAATGTTGGCCATAATTGAGACCGCAGCTCGTCTGGTCTGATCGGCGAGTATTCTATCCCTGCCAAAGTTCGAATTGTTGGTAAAATCATAAACCAAATTGGCCAGTTCTTTAGCTTGCTGCCATACCTTCAACTCTTCAAACCGTTTTACGGTCATACTAAAAACAACTGCAACTTGTGAACCTTTTCAACTTCTTTAACATTTTAAACCGAGCCAGATATCTGCCAGCTTAGTTAACATCCCCCCAGTTAAAACTGACGCCGGTGGTAAAACCGTAACCGGAGACATCGTCCAGCGGTTTCCCGTAAAGATAGTTTGCCTCGAGTGGTATGGAAATTAGTTTTCCAAGCTTTATTTCAAAGCCTCCATTTACTCCAAAGCCTATCTCGGGATCTTCATTCCTCCCTGAAAATGGGCCTAATTTCCATTCTTCGGTTGTTGAATAAGCATTTACTTGAATATAGGGAAATATTCTTTCTCCAATATTACTTGAGTTTAACCTTAAACCAACCCCCACACCCCCAGCAACAATTTCCCCGCTAATCCCGGACACTTCTTTTTCGCTACCCCAGGCCCGGACATCCACCGCCAAATCAATGTTTTTATCGAACGAGTATCTGTAGTTTAGGAATTGGCCTGTTCCCTGGCTTAGGTCGAATCCCGGCAACTCAAAATCACCGCTGGTGGATTTGAAATATCCCAATAGCCCCAGGGAGATATGGTGCCTGCCAAGATTTTGGCTGAACTTTTTTTGATTCAGGGCCGCGGCCACCACCTCGTCGTCGCTCTGAAACTGGGCCTGGGCCGCTCCGCAGAGGCCAAACAAAAGAATCGTTGCAGCTATTTTATTCATATTGAACGCTTTAAACATTTAAACCTTTTCAACTTCTTAAACTTTTAAAACAGGACCTATATCCTCGCTGAATAATGGTCATCCCACCATGAACATGATGAACAGCGCCACCGCCGCCCCCACCACCATCCACAGCAGATACCACTGCGGGAAGCCGCTGTGGGTCCCGGCGAATACTTCCAGCACCTTGTGTCCGACGTAGACCAGCGGTCGATACAACCAATCGTCCACATCCAAAAGGTGCTTGAGCTTGAACGATTTGTGGATCTTGGGCAGTTTCCAATGGGGATAGACCCCCTCCTGGCTGTACTTGCCGAACCGGATGTTGAAATGCTGCTTGAATGTCTTGAAATAGCTGCCCGAATAATAGCGCACCGCCTCCGGGCTCTGCACCTCGCCGGAATACCACAGGTTGGATACCGTCTGCTTGGCGCCGCCCGATTTCCAGATCACCCAAGCGATCATCGTCAGGACGGCCAGAGCCAGCAGCACGAACAGCGGTTTGTAGAAGCCCACCAGCCCTTCGCCGAAGTTGAGGGCCAGGCCCCACTGGCTGGTGTTGATAAGCGAGGAGAACTGCGGCCAGTATGAGGGCGTCTGGAAACCGGACACCGCCCGGTAGATCACCCTGGCGATGGGCACCACCAGCAGCCCCTCCAGGAACATCACCGCCATCAGCAGATACTGGGCGCTTCTCATCGTCCCCGGGACGTCCGACCCTACCTGGGCATTCTCCGGCAGGCGCTGGCCCAAAAAGCTCATCCCCAGGTATTTGACCATCATGGACAGCGTTATCAGGCTGGTGAACAGGGCCACCAGGCCGCATACCAAGATAAGCGGCACGGCAAAGCCGCTGTTCAGGGTGGCCTGGTAGATGAACCACTTGGAGGCGAAGCCGTTCAGCGGCGGTATGCCGGCCACGGCCAGGCCGGCCACCAGGGCGGCCGCCGCGGTATGCGGCATGTATTTGCCCAGGCCGCCCAGCCGGTCCAGGTCGCGATGCCCGGTCTTATACTGCAATGAGCCGGCCGACAAAAAGAGCATGGTCTTTATGGAGGCATGGTTGATGATGTGATATATCCCAGCCATCAGTGCGATGGTGGCCATGGCCGGGCTGATGGGCAGCAGGGCCAGGCCGGCACCGACCGCCAGCAGGATATAGCCAACCTGCCCGATGGAGGAAAAGGCCAACAGCCGCTTGGCGTCCTTCTGGAACAGGGCGGTCAGGGTGCCAATGAACAGCGACACCGTGCCGAAGCAGACCATGATGATGCCCCAAGTGTAGGAGAAGTGCGAGACCGGCAGCATCCCCAGAAAGATGCGGAGTATCCCGTAGATGCCCATCTTGATCATCACCCCGGACAAAATGGCCGATATCGGGGAGGGCGCCGCCGGGTGGGCGTCGGGCAGCCAGTCGCCGAAGGGGAAGATGCCGGCCTTGGTGGCGAAGCCGACGAAGAACAGCAGCAGCAGGGTATGCAGCAGGACCGGGTTGTCGCTCATCAGCAGGCCCATCACCGGGCCCAGGGCGTTGAAGTCGAAGGACTGGCTGTAGTGGTAGAGGGTGTTGGCGGCGATGATGATCCCGGCGGTTCCGATATGGGTCATCAGAAAGTACTTGAACCCGGCGTTGACGTTGGTCTTGTTGCCCCATTCGTAGACCACCAGGGCATATGAGGTCAGGGTCATGAATTCCCAAAAGACGATGAAGAAGAACAGGTCGCGCACCACCACCACCCCGTACATGCCCAGCAGGAACAGCAGCAGCAGCGGATAGTAGCGGGCCAGCGATTCCTTGTAATGCTTCATGTATTCTATGGAGTACAGCCCGGCGGCCCAGGAGACCACGGTGATCACCAGCAGGAAGATGGCCGACAGCACGTCCACCTTCAGCAGGAACGAAGCCCCCAGGCCGGCCACCTGGAACACCGGCTTGTCTAAGTTGAAGGTCCCGCTGGCCAGCACCTGCAGGGCCGTGTAGAGAAAACCCAGCGAGGCCACGGTCTGGAAGAATAACGATATCCAGCCGATGGTCCGCCGGGAATACGGCATCAGCAGGGTTACGGCAGCGCCCAGGAACAGCGTCGCCATGGAGAACAGAATGACGGTTTGAAGATTCATAACTTACGTTCTTTTATCGCTTCAATATATTGCTTTTTTGAATTCCTTTATCCTTTTGATCCTTTCCCCTCTCCCATTGGGGGAGGGTTAGGGAGGGGTCTACCTTATCAGCTTGATAAGCGGCAGGCCCACCAGCGGGGCGATCACGGTCAGGATCATCAGCACGATCAGGATGACCTTGGAGTTCATGGGAATATTTATAGCCTCGTTCACCTTGACCGAAGGTTCTCCGAAGAACACCTTGTGGGCCACGAAGAAATACCAGGCGAAGGCGATGATGATCTCGGCCACGAAGGGGATGATCAGAAACACCGCCGTCTTGCCGCCGATCTCGATGACGCCCTCCATCAAAAAGAGCTTGGACCAGTAGCAGGACAGCGGGGCGATCCCGGTGACCCCCAGGGTCCCGATGATGAAGGCGATGGAGGTCAGGGGCATGGCCTTGGTCAGGCCGCCCAGCTCGTCCATGTTGCGGGTGCCGGTGGCGTAGGCGATGGCCCCCACGCAGATGAACAGCAGGGCCTTGGCCGGCGCGTGGCAGATGATGTGCAGGATGGCCCCCTGATAGCCGTAGTGCGAGCCCATCACCCCCAGGCCGAGGCCCAGGAAGATGTACCCCAGGTGGGCGATGGTGGAATAGGCCAGGAATTTCTTGATGTCGGTCTGGAAGAAGAACAGGAACAACGAGGCCAGCATGGTCATCACCGCGAACACCGCCACCAGCAGGCCCAGCCCGTAGGAGAAGCCCACGGTGGAGATGGTCACCCGAGCCATCAGATAGACCCCGGCCTTGACCATGGCCGCGGCGTGCAGGTAGCAGGAAACAGGGGTGGGGGCCGCCATGGCGTTGGGCAGCCAGGCGAAGAATACTATCTGGCTGGACTTGGCCCAGGCCGCTATCAGGAACAGGATGAAGATCACCGTCTTCATCTGGGGGGTCAGCAGATTGATGGCGTCGAAGCCGAAACTGCCGGTGTTGACGAACAGCACGATCAGGGCGATCAGGAAGAAGATCCCGCCGAAGAAGGTCTTGATCAGGGCCTCGAATCCGGCGTCCAGCGATTCCTTGTTGTGGTAATAGGAGATCAGGGCCCAGGAGCAGATGGTGGTCAGCTCCCAAAAGATGAACAGCTGAAGAAAATTGGCCGACACCGAGACCCCGACCATGGCCCCCAGGAACAGCAGGTGCCACAGGTAGAAGCGCCGCTTGCCGTCCTTGACCGGGTGGAACTTGTTCTCCGGCGACAGGTAGTCCCGGGAGTAGAAGGTGACCAGCAACCCGATGATGGTGGTCACCAGCAGCAGCACCATGGACAGCGGATCCATGAAAACTCCCATGATCCCGGGAACATCCGGCAGCCATGGCCAGTTGATCAGCGGCAGGGAGAATCTTTGGCCGTAGGCCAGCAGCACCACCAGCAGGGAAAGGATGGTCACCAGCGAGGCCACCACCGCGGCAAAGATATCCTGCTTCTTTTCCGGCAGCCACTGGGTTATCAACGCCCCTAGAAAGGGCAGTATCAGCATTACGATAAGTATGGAACCTAACATAATCTTCTATAATAGTATGGGTTTATATTTTTGATCGTCATTCTGAGTCCGACTCCCTGCCCAACAAGCCGAAGAATCTCTTTGTCACCCTGAGAAATCTGTCCGCCCGACAGGCCGAACGGGTGACGATAATTCATCCTTCAATTGTAAAACTTGATGCCGCCTTCAGGATGACCAAGAAATTCTTATTAACCTTAGTGCCTCTGTGTCTTGGCGTGAAAATATCCTAACGTCCCGCAATTATCCCCGCCAGATTATCTATGGTCTTTCTGACCTCGGTGCTCAATCCCTTGCCGAAATCGATATTCCTGGGCTGAACCCCCAGTATCTTGATGTCCAACTCCGGCAGTTTTTCCTTCAAATACTTGATGAACATCAGCAGCGACAGGTTGTGGGTGGAGACCGCTATCCGCTTGCCCAGCTGGTCCGATTCCAGTAAAGCCGCATCGCCCGGCATCCCGCCCAGAGCCACCGCATCGGCTATCACCAATCTGGCCGGGGCCGTTTGGACGATCTGATCCAGAAGGTCCTCCGGGGTCTCCCCTCCGTCCAGCAGATTGATCTCTGTCTTACCGGAAAGGTTCTTGACCAGCTCCGGGCCGAACCCGTCGTCGCCCCGCAGAACATTTCCCACCCCGACCATCAGCGAGTCGCTATTCAAAGAACCAAGATATTCAAACAGGTCCGGCATGGCTGCCTCGATAAATTATACCATGGTTATACGTTGAGATCACCATTGCATCTCTATCGTATCGCTATTGTATTGCCCATCGTGATCCCGATCGTTAAAATGCCTCCTCGGCCAGCCCCTTGATCTCGGTGTAGTCGAACACCGGCCCCTCGGTGCAGACATACTTGTTCCCGATGCAGCAGTGGCCGCACTTGCCCACCCCGCACTTCATGTAGCGCTCCAGGGTGGAGACGATCTGTTTCTCCGGCAGGCCCAGCTTTAAAAGTTCGATGATCACGAACTTGATCATGATGGGCGGCCCGCAGGTGTAGACCACGGTGTTGGGGATATCCAATTTCAATTTGGGGAACAGGGTGGTGACCACTCCCACGTTTCCGGTCCATTCCTTGTCGGCCACGTCCACCGTCTGGATCAGCTTCAGGTCGGTCTTCTTTTCCCAGTCGCTTAGCTGATATTTATAGACCCGGTCGGCCGGGGTCCGGGCTCCGTAGAGTATGGTAAAATCGCGATAATCCAAGCGGTGGTTGAATATATGATCTATCATGGAGCGCAGCGGCGGAAGGCCTATGCCGCCCCCGATCACCAGCACGTCCTTGCCCCTGGAGTCTATCTTGTCCAGAAAGCTGTTGCCCAGCGGCCCCTTGATGCCGATCTCGTCGCCCTTCTTCAATTCGGCCAGGGCATTGGTGACCCTGCCGCAGGCCCGCACCGTGAAGGTCATCACCCCCGGCTCGTGGGGTGAGGTGGTCAGCCCGAAGGGCGCCTCTCCGGCCCCGAACACCGAGGCCTCCACGAACTGCCCCGGCCGGGAGACGAACAGCCTGGCCTCGTCCTTCTTCTTTATTTTGACATCATAGGTGCGGGTGTCCGGCGTCTCCTGCTTGATGTCGGTGATCTCCGAAATGTACGGTAGGTAGATATTGGGATTCATAATACTCTTGCTTTATTTTTGCCCACGAAACACACGAAAAACCCGAAATTTTTCTGGTTAAGTGGAAATTGGTTATAACACGAATCTCTCGTTTTCAATCTTGGGGTAATGCCCGAAATTTATCAGCAAACCAAGTTTATAACCTGTGGCATTCAGGTAATTCAATATTTGCGCTCGGTGTTCATCAGCAATTTTATCCACAGCTTTGATTTCAACAACGATTTTATCGTAACAGATGAAATAAGGTTTATATTTTTGCTTCAGCACCTGGTTGCGATAACTTAATAAAAGTTCCTTTTGGACTACAAATGGGATTTTTTGTCGAGTAAATTCTATCTCCAAGCACTCTTGATAAACCGGTTCCAAAAATCCGTTCCCCATGGTTTTATATACCTCAAAACAAGCACCTACGATCTGATAACTTTCCTCTTTATATATTATTCCGGGTTTCATGATGCAAGATAAATTTTCGTGCAGTTTAGTGTGTTTCGTGGGGCGATCTATTCCGTTTTTCTCATCCAGCGGATCACCGTCGGCATATCCACCCCGCCGGGGCAGGCGATCACGCAGCGGCCGCAGCCCACGCATCCGATCACCGGGTTCTTCTCCAGGTAGTCCATGGACACCTTGTGGTAGAACCAGCGTTTTCTCCGGTCGGCCCGGGTGGCCCGGGGATTGTGGCCCGAAACCTCGCGGGTGAACCCGGCGAAATCGCAGGTGTCCCAGCTGCGATACCGCATCCCTTCGTTTTCTGACTCCACCCGGTCGTCCACGTCGAAGCAGGAGCACATGGGGCAGACGTAGATGCAGCCCCCGCAGCCGATGCAGTAATCGGCCACCTTCTGCCAGAACTCCGGCTTGAGATGCCCCTGGTCCATCCGGCGCATGGCCTTGGCAAAGAAGCTGATGGGCTGCTGGAAGGTCTTTTCGGCCTGGTTCTCCAGGTTGCGCCGGGCATGCTGGTCGCCGTCCTGGGCCGGGGTGAAATATTCCTTGAATTCCTTGATGAACTCCTCGCCCTTGGGGCTGCCCACCTCGGCAAAGTAGCGGTCGCCCAGGTCGGTAAGCTGAATGTCAAAGCCCTGGGCCAGGAACGGGCCGCTGTCGGTACAGACGCAGAAACACTTGGGCCCGGCCACATTGCAGCCGATGGTGATGAACACCGCCCGGTTCCGGCGGGCCTCATAAAGCGGATCCGGCAGGGGATCGCCCGATTTCCAGTCCGGGCCGGATTTGGCGCCCTGGCCGAAGAAGCTGTCGAAATAGTTGACCGCCGACATGTCGCAGGAGCGTATGCCCCAGATCACCGCCCGCGGCATGGCTTCCGGCTCGGACAATTCCAGTCCGGATTTGTTCTTTTTATAGCGGAACATCTCCTCGATCTGGGGAAACACGAACCGCTTGGCGCCCAGATAGCCGTTGACGTAATCCCCGGCCAGTTCCTTCTCGGAAGTCAGCCGGCCAAAAAAATCGTCTCCGTTCTCGCCGGCCATCGGCCCCCAGACCTCGTCGCCCTTCTTTATCAGGCGCGCCAGCAGCTCCGGCACCTTGGATCTGGCAAGTGAATAGTTCTTGTTTTGCGACATATGATATGATCCGGTTTATATTGTTTTTAGCATTGTGCTGAACGGGCTTAACAAAAAGAGGGCCAATGACAAAAGGGCCCTTTAATGTAAGGCCATAATTTGTGAATTATTTCACAAAGACGGCAAAAAGTCAAGCCCTTTTTAAGCGTTCCGTTAGGGGTGAAAATTCTTCTTAAATTATTTTGAGACCTTTTACGAAACCAACCACTGAAACACGGAACTAATGAAAATACCAAAGAAAGAGCCTTAAAAACGATCTTCTCCGGAATTATTATTCCAAAATTCAGTGTTTCCGTGCCTGCACGCTGTAGCGCGGAGTTTACGCCGACGAAAGAGGTGGCGCGCAAGCGTGGTAAAGAACATTTTTATAGAAGTCTCATCTTATCTGCCAGATCTTGTGCATCTGTCGGATTATGCTGACCTGGGTTAAAAACTGACCGGCCAGGCCCTGGTATCTGCGCACCGCCTGTATGTCCGGGGCGGACCTGCCTTCGGCCGGCTGGAGGATAAAAATGATCTTTTTGTCAATATCGGCTATCATCTTGGCGGCCCGCTCGACTTCGCCTGGAACCGTATTGTCGCAGACCACCATTTTGACAAAGGCCTTCTCTTTGGCGATAGTCAAAAATTCCCTCTGAACATCCCAAAGGTCTTCCCCGCAGGCCGAGGGCGGCTTGATGTCCATGGAGATCACCTCGATCCCGGAGATAAGGGGTGCTAATTCCCGGGGCAGAGTGCCGTTGGTCTCCAGATAGGTTATAAACTTTTTCTCTTTTAGAACGGGAATTATGGCGGAAAGGGATCCCGACTGCAGCAGCGGTTCCCCGCCGGTGAAGGAGACGAACTGACCCGGCTGGGTGACGGCGCTTATTTTAGCCAAGACCTCCGAGACATTCATCTCGGTGGCTTTGCCGTCGTCCTTGGCCTGCGGCGTATCACAGTAAGAACAATCCAGGTTGCAGCCGGCCAGGCGCACGAAGGTGGTGGGGTCGCCCAGATAGATGCCCTCGCCCTGCAGGGAATGGAATATTTCGGTTATTTTGGCGGTGGGTTTCATTGGATCTTAAAAATGATAACTACTGACCACAAGGATGCTTCAATAATCGTTGGCTATATGATCGGAATCCTGATCCGCCGGCTTGTCCGTCGTAGTGGAAAGGTAGGCGGATAGCCGGGGTGCGGGGTGTGGCAGCGCACCCCGCGAGGTCTTTTGGTTCTTTTCTCCCGATTGAGAAAAGAACGGCTAACGGTAATTTAATCCAGCTGCTCCAGTGCGACCAATCATTCTTAACCTATTTTGTGTGATTAAAGAATATCATTCCGGCACTACATTGCATTCGGCATAGGCTCCGGCAGAAAACCAGAAAGGCAAAGATCGGCTGGATTCCGGGTCAAGCCCGGAATGACAATTGAATTGACCAAACTTGCGAAGAATTCCATTACTGGTATATCTTGAAATCCGAATTTTGACTCACCACCCTTATCCTTCCCCGGTTGATCAGCGCATTCCAGCCGACCTGCACCCGGAATTCCGAAGGGAACAGGAATTCTTTGATCTGGATGAACCTCATCTCCATTTCGAGCTCTTTAACCGGCCACTTCAATTTGGGCATGGTGGCATTTATCTGTTTACAGGTCAGGTCCTGAGGATCGTACAGCAATTCACCGGCCACATCGCCTTTCTTGGGCTTTTTGGGGTTGAAGGCAACCTTCCCCGATGTTGGGTCCACCCGGAAATTGTAGGCCGGGTCGTTTAACTTTGGCAGTTTGACCTTTTCGCTGCGCCTTTTCATCCCCTCGCTCTTTTCTTCTTTTTTATTGGATGAATACAGCAGGGTATATTCCTGCAGGGAATCGCCCTTGAATTTATGCCAGGTCTTGGTAGTATCGGTCTTTTTGACGACTCCGTGCTTGTCCAGTTTATGAACGTAACTGATGGTGTTATAGCTGTAGACCAGTTCCTTCTGCTCCGCCTCCTGCCGATCCATATTCTGCTGAAGCTTGATCAGGATGGAATCCTGAGCAAGCGCAGATACTTGGAAAATGGTTATTATTAAAATAGTGAAGAAATAATGCATGTTACACTTTTTAAAAGGGTTCTCTTTTATTGTTTGATAAACCAATTGGCCGCCAGACGGCTCTAAAATAAATCTTTGCGTTCTTCGCGTCTCCGCGGTTAGTTTAGCGCCGGATCTTCGACCCCCGCCTCATCGAACCCCTTGTTCCTCAAAAGGCAGGAATCGCAGGTCCCGCAGGGCCTCTTGCCGCCCCGGTAGCAGGACCAGGTCAGCTCATACGGCACGCCTAGATTGATTCCCAATTTTATTATTTGGGATTTGGTCAGTTTAAGAAGCGGTGCAACTATCTTTATCGGTCTTCCCTGCCGTCCGGCCTTGGTGCCCAGTTTAAAGACCTTTGACATGGCCTCAATAAAATCCGGCCGGCAGTCGGGGTAGCCCGAATAATCCAGGGCGTTGGCCCCGATCATCACCGCTCCGGCCCCAGTAGCTTCAGCAAATGAAAGCCCGTAGCTGAGGAACAGGGTGTTGCGTCCCGGCACATAGGTGGAGGGGATCTTTAATCCGATATTCTTCACGCTTCCGGCCCTGGGCAGTGTGGTTTTTTTATCCAGCAGGCTGCTGCCCTGCCAGGGCAGTTTTATGGAAATGACCCGAAAGGGCACGCCGGTCTTTTTGCACAACGCCCTGGCCGATGCCACCTCGCGGCTGTGCCGCTGGCCGTAGTCGAATATCAGGGCCTGCGGATGATAGCCTTTCTTTATGGCCCAGAACAGGACGGTGGCCGAATCCAGCCCGCCGGACAGCAGGATCACGGCTTTTTTATTTAGGCCCATAGGTGGCCTTGCATCCTTCGCTTTCCCACACCACCACCTGGCTGACCTTGATCTTTTTGGCGCTGAATTTCAGCAGCATCTCCTCGTAGACCAGCTTGGCAATGTTCTCGGCGGTGGGGTTGATCCTGTCGAACGGCTTGATCTCGTTGAGATGTTTGTGGTCCATCCGGGCCAGGACCTTGTCCAGGGCCGCCCGCAGATCGGTGAAATCCACCACCATGCCGTTCTTGGTCAGCTCCAGCCCTTTAAGCTCCACCTCCACCTTGTAGTTGTGGCCGTGCAGGTTCTCGCACTTGCCCTGGTAGCCCCGCAAGCTGTGGGCCGCGGAAAAATGCTGGACGGCGGACACGTAATACATGCTGTCTCCTTATGGTTGATATGATTGCTATCTTCTAATTTATTGTCATCCCGAGGGCACAACGAAACAATGCCGGTTGAGGGATGGCCATGTCACCCATTCAGTTTGTCAACCAAGATTGCCTTCTCGGGGTGACAGTGGTCCGGTCATCGCGAGAGGACCGCATTGCCATGCAAACTAAACGATCCATGCTGTCATCCCGAGGACACAACGAAGCAACACCGGTTGAGGGATGACCAAGTCACCCATTCGGCTTGCCAACCAATATTGACTTCTCAGGGTGACGGTCAGTTCTCAGCCAAAATGATTACTTCTCCTCGCAATTATAGCTGGCGCTTACGTTAATAGCAATACCCCCCCGGGCATTGAAGAACCCGGTCACCTTGCAGCGGCGGGGCTTGGCGATCTTGACGATATCATCCAATATTTTATTGACCGCCTCCTCGTGAAAGATGCCCTGGTTGCGGAAGGACCACAGGTAAAGTTTTAAGGATTTGGATTCGATGATCAGCCTGTCCGGCACGTAGTTGATGGTGATGGTCCCGAAATCCGGCTGCCCGGTGATGGGGCAGACCGCGGTGAACTCGGCCGATTCCAGCACCACCTGGTAGTCCCTTTTGGGATACTTGTTGGGAAAGGCCTCCAACTTGCCGCCGGGCCTGGTGACCTTTTTACCCAATAATGTCAGTCCATAGTTTTTCTTTGGCATGGCGAATCCTTGTTTTTTATGTTTTATTTTTAACTTTTCATTTATTTATTATCACTTCCCCGCTGCTCCCGTCCACCGTGATCTGGTCCCCGTCCTTTATCTCCGAGGTGGCCCGGTTCACACCCACCACCGCCGGAATGCCGTATTCCCGGGCCACGATGGCCCCGTGGCACAGCGCCCCGCCCACCTCCATCACCAGGGCTTTGGCCATAAGGAACAGCGGGGCCCAGCCCGGCTCGGTATAGGGCGCCACCAGGATCTCGCCCTTGTTGAAAAGGCGGGCCTGCGAAGGGTCCCGGATGATCCGGGCCCGGCCGGTGGCCCGGCCGGAAGAGGCCCCCACCCCGCGCAGGACATTTCCTTCCTGAGGCTTCTGGTTGGTGTTCCGCCACTGCCGACCGTCGCTGCGGAGGATGAACGGCGGATCGGAATCCACCTGGCTTTGCCAATCGTCCTTTCTTTTTTGAAGGAACTGCTTGATATTTCCGGTTTCGGGAAATCTCCCGCTCTCGATATCCATTATCTCCCCCACCGTCAGATAGAAGATGTCCTGCCGGTCATCCAGTAAACCTTTTTCACAATAGCGGCGGCCTATCTCCAACACTATCCGGCGGCTGCCGGGAAAGCACCGGATGCCGTAGAATTTCTCGTTCTCCCGCAGGGGCAGGCAGTCGTGGATGACATCCGCCATCTTCTGAAACAGCCAGCGCCGGACGGGTAATATTCTGTCCCCTGGATTTTTAGACAGGCGTTCTTTGGCGGTTTTTATCAGTTGCCGGCGCCTGGCCACCGACTGCTCGAATTGCTTTATCGGATCGATATCGCCCGGGCCGAATTGCAGATAGCTCTTTATCATCTGGTAAACATAACTGCGATCCTCGCCCCAGCTGGGATAGCCCATGTCCAGGTCCTTCATCCCCCGGTGGCCGTAGGCATCAAGAAATTTGTTGACCCTGGCAAGATAGTCCTGGCCCTCCGGATATTTTGCCAAGGCGGTTTCAAACTCTTCACACCGGGAAACATCCGATCGTTCGAATATTCCCCTGACGGTTTCCGGCATCCGCGAAAGCTTGAAAAGCTCCAGGGCCGCCTCGGTGGTCTTGTTCCCCTTGATGCCGAGCATCAGATCCTCGTATCTGAAGCCGGGCCACTCGCCGGTCAATCGCTTGATGACATCAAACGCCATGACCGCCTTGCTGGCGATGAACAGCAGGGGAAAGGCATACCGGGCGGTGACGAACCCGAACAGCCGGGCCTCCTCCAGCAGGTCCCGGCTGGATTTCCCCTCCAGGGGGGTGGCATCATACTGGTCGGCCAAAACCCAGTATTCGTCGCATTGCCGGTAGATCTGCTTCAGGCTCATGAACCAGGGAAATCCCAGATAGCACTTCAGGGCGGTGGCTGCGACGATCATCTTCTGCCAAGGGTTTATCGGCAGTGCCGCCGGCCGCAGATCCCCGTTATGGTAGGCCTTTTCGAAAAAGACCGTGGCCTCATGGTCTATCCGCCCCATGATGGGCCGCATGATCCTGCGAAATAACGGATGTCCGTAGAGCAGGTTCATGTTCCAATAGGTGCGCCCGTTCACCAGGTCGATGATGTGGCTGTAATGATAGATCGGTGATCCCGGGGCCACTCCCCAGATGGCCCGGTTGATGGCCGGGACCAGAAAATCGTTGAAGAACGACCAGCTGAGCGGCTTCAACGGATAGGGCATGTTCTCCCGGGTGTTCCAGTTGGACCAGTAGACCGGCGTGTTTTTCAGGATCTCCCGGGTGGCGGTATTTCCCCAGATGACCGGGAAGGGCGGTTGGTTGTTTTCTGCTGCCGTGATATTCCGCGATTGCAGGATATAAAATTTATCTTTATTAAAAGCCCATTCGATATCCTGGGGACAGCCGAACAGCTTTTCTATCTTCAGGGCAATGCCTGTCAATTCCTTTATCCTGCCGTCCGACAACAGTGGCTCGTTACCAGACAGGTCCTTTTCGATCTGGAAAGAACCCTTTATGATCTGGTATTGATCGGGTTTGGTCTTCCCCGACACCAGTTCTTCCCCCAGGCCGCGGACGGCATTGATAAGAATGGATCCCCGGTCGCCCGAGACGGGATGGGCGGTGAACGCCACGCCCGAGACATCCGCCGGCACCATCCGCTGGATGATCACCGCCATCGCGAGATCGTCCTGTCTGATGCCGTTCTTTTCCCGGTAGACAATGGCCCTCTCCGACCACAGGGAAGCCCAGACTTTTTTTATTGCCGGCAAGATATCGTCGGCTCCCCTGAGGTTGAGGAAGCTGTCATATTGTCCGGCAAAGGAGAGGCCGGGCAGGTCCTCGGCGGTGGCCGACGAGCGCACCGCGGCCAGATCGTTATCGGTGAAACCAGACCGGTATTTATTTTTGATCTTCCCGGCCATTTCATCGGGGATGGATACCTTGTCAAACAATTCGGATATGGCATGGGCAATGTCCCGGACCCTCTCCGCATGGCCCGGATCGATGTTCCTTAAAAGATCCCCCAGCTCTTTGCCTCTATGTCCCTGAACCAGGGCCTGCCAATAAGCCTCGGCGCTTAGGCAAAACCCGTCGGGAACGCTGAATCCCGAAGACATCAGCCGGGCCAGGTTGGCCGCCTTGTTGCCGACCGTTGGCAGATCTTTGGCCGTAATGTTCCTAATGTCTATTATCAATCCATCCACCAAACTAACTGTTCAGCTTCTCCCATTCCGACCGCAGGATGCCCATCATGATCACATCGTGGTATTTCCCCTCCCGGAATATCTCCTGCCGCAGCACCCCTTCCTGGCGGAAGCCGCATTTAACATAGCTTTTGATAGCCCGCTGGTTGAAGGAGAACACCTCCAGCTTGACCTTGTCCAGGTTCATCTCGTCGAAGATGAAGCGCAATAAAACCCTCATGGCATCGCTGCCGTACCCCTTGCCCCGGTATTGCTCGTCGCCGATGAATATGCCCACCATGGCGTAGCGGTTCTTCCAATCGACCTTGTTTGTCCCGCAGCCGCCGATGTATTTCGAGCCGTCCAAGGTCTCTATGGCAAACGAATACGCATCCTTGAACGCGCTCATGTCATTGAAGAACTTCTCCTCGTCCTCCAGTTTCAGGGGGAAGGGAATCCCTATCACCAGGTTCTTTTTCACTTCGGGATCGTTGATGTATTCCAGGGCCTGCGGGATATCCTCTTTTCGATAGGCCCTTAAACGGACCTTCTTTCCTTCGAACATGGGTCCTCCTTAATAAAAGATTTTATCTTTTATTTTTGATATTTAATTTTTTAACAAAATGCACGTCCCGGCCGACATCCTGGTAACCCATGGCCCGGTGGGCTCTGTAGCTGCCCCTATTTCCGACCCAGGTATCAGAACCCATATGCGAAAAACCACTGCGGACAGCCCATTCCTCGGCGGTTTTGACCAGCGCCCGGCCCACCCCCTGCTTGCGGTACTTGGGTTTTACATACCAGCCCTCGAGATAGCCGACATCCTGCCGGCCGACCCCGTCGGCGTAGTTGCGGACCGAGACCTCCAGAAAGCCGATGATTTCCCCGGAAAGGGATTCGGCCACCCAGGCCGGCTGGTCCTTCCCGTCGGCCAGGATCTGGGCCATCTCCTCCCGGTGTTTTTTGGGCGGACAATCGGGCCACAACGCCCGGCGCATGAATAGCCAGTCGTTAAGGTTGGTTTTCCTAGCCAGACGGATTATTATGTTTGGCTTGGTTCTCATTCTTGTCTTATATAAAAGTTATATTCCGTCCAAGAACGCTGTTATGGCCGCCCAATACCCGCTGTCTCCGCTGAGCGAGTTGTGGTCTGCCCCGGCAAATTCCTTTATCTTAACCTTCCCGCCCCATTTTTCTGCCAGCTGGTATGATTGCCGGGGCGGGATGGTCCTGTCCTCCGTGGCCACCAAGATCAGCCCCGATGCTTTGATCTCCGGAGCCCGCTTTATAGAATCGAACTTATATTTTAGTATCAATCCCACTGGCAAAAACGGATAATGCGCCTTTGCCACATCTTTAAGGCTGGTGTATGGAGATACCAAAACCACGGCATCGGCCTTTCTTTTGCTGGCCAGATAGGTGGCCACACCGGTGCCGATGCTCCGGCCCATGACCGCGATCTTGGGGTCTTTTATATCCTTCCGGTTGATAAAATGATCATATATCTCTAGCGCATCGCTATAAAGCGATCTTTCGCTCACCTTGCCCCCGCTCTGGCCGTATCCCCGGTAGTTTAAAAGAACCAGAGACCAGCCCTTGAACTCCGGGGCTTTTTCTATCAGATACGAAACCTCCTCGGCGTTGCCGCCGAAATAGAACAGTATTTTTGATCTGCCGTCAGTACTGTCTTTAACAAACCATCCTTTGAGAACCACCCCGTCTTTTGCCTTCAGGCTTATTTCTTCAACATTTTTGAAGTTCTTGCTTATGCCTTCGACCTCGGCCTGGCTGATCTTCTGGGGATAAAAGATCATTTTGTCCTGGTATAGGTAAAAAAGCACCAACCCCAAACACAGGAAAAAGACCAATACCAGAGCAATTCTCAAGATAGACGCCAGAACCGGGTTCATGGTCAGATCTCCTCTATCTTCCCCTGCCCATCCTTGGGAAGATAGGTATGCACCTTGGCAGCATAGCCATCCTTTAGCGGAATGGTCAGAAAGAAGAATAATTTGTCACCCATGTCAAAATACCCCTTGGTGTTCCTGCCCTCCTTCTGGGAGACCTTCAAAGGACATCCGGCATGGGGCTTTCCGGCGGCGGTGATGTCAAAACACCTCTTCCCGACGACCTCTCCGGACTCTCCGAATTCATCCCCGAAACGCTTGTTATGCCAGACGATCTGCATGTCCTTGTCAAGTATCATCACCGCCAGGTGGGGCGAGTTTACCAGAGAAGCCTCCAGCTCACCCAGCAATTCCTTGACCTTGTTATCATCCATGGGGCTCCTTTATCATGAAACAGTTCCAGACATCATAGGCTATCATATTTAAAGCGCAAAAAGCAAGCCGAAATTTGGCTTGCTTTCGCTTCAGGCCGTGGCCCCTGATCCGGGCTATCGAAATTCCCGGAAAGCCCTGTAAACCAGGGATACCGCCAGGAATCCCAGTATCAAACCGCTCAGGAAGGTGACCCCGTAGTGCTCGAAAAACCCGATCCCCGGGCGGCCCCTGATCTGAATGGTGCGCAGGACCGTGATGGCTACCGCCAGGGCCAGGCCAAAGCCCCAATAGGCCCACTTGAAAAGCTGTCCGATCCTTCTTTTCTCTCCGGCCGCGGCCGGTTTCAATTTCATGATGTAATAAAGGATCACCCCCAGGCCGATGGCCGTCACCGCCAGATGAATGGCATTATGGGCCGGCACTTTATATTCCGCACCGTAAAAACGAATGGTGAAAAGGTGGCTCATCAAAACCGGCGCCAGATCCCTGAACATCTGCAAAGGGTGGGTGAAGGCGTCCAGAAAGAAATGGGTCAGCATGCCGGCTAGGGCTGAATAGGTGAAGACCAGAAAATTCCTGGGGGTGGCGATGGACCATCTGTCCCCGGCCATCGCATAAAAACGGCTGCCCAGGGATCCCGGCAGGCAATATATCAGGGGTTTTTTCACCACATAATGGAACAACAGCGCCGTCAGGAATACCAGCGGCAGGTTGAAATACAGCGATCCCAGCAGGGTATGGCCCGGCCCCCGCAGCGGATAGAAGCGGATGAAGAACTCGAAATCCGGGGCCATGCTGCCCACCACCAAAGCGGTCAGGCTGAAATATTTCGGCCATCTGGCCTTGATGGGCAGGATCATGGCGGGATGGGCGGCGGTAAAAGGCATAATCTCCTAAAGCGGTTTATGCTTCGGTATATTCAATGATACCATCGTTCTACGCCGGAAGCTTGATCTCCGAGGTGCAGTTGGGGCAGCGCACCGCCTTGAGGGCTATGGCCGAGAAGCAGAACGGGCACTCCTTGGTGGTGGGCTGGGCCGGAACCGGGACCGGCTGCTTCTTGAGCTTGTTGACCAGCCGGATCACCAGGAATATCACCAAGGCCACGATGGCAAAATCGATCACATTGTTGATGAACAGGCCGATCTTGATGACCGCAATATTGGCTTCGGTGGCGGATTTTAGGGTGATCTTGGTGAATTCCATGCCCTGCGGCCTGGCCAACGGTATCACCAGCTGGCTGAAATCCATCTTGCCCATCAGCCGCCCGATGGGGGGCATGATGATGTCGTTGACCATGGAGGACACGATCTTGCCGAAGGCCCCGCCGATGATCACCGCCACCGCCAGGTCCAGCACGTTGCCCCGCAGGGCGAATTCTTTGAATTCTTTGAACATGGTCTTTATCCTTTTAAAAAATTATTTGATGGAATAGGTCAATCCCAGCGACAGGGTCTGCTTGAACCGGGTCCGCAGGTCCACCTCCTTGTCGTACAGCATCTGCAGGTAAAGGTTGACCATCAGGTATTTGCTGATATTGGCCACCAGGGTGTTCTCCCAGCCGACGTCCGGCTGTTTCCAGTAATCCTGGCCGGGCAGCCCGGCCAATTCATCCTTCTGGGAACTGAACACCGCCTTGTAGACCGTCATCTTGCTGGCAAAGGATATCTTGTCGGAACCCACCGGGGTCTTGTAGTCGGCCACGAACTCGGCGCCGCCGTTGTTGCTGGAAAAATCCTGTTTGGTTCCGGCCAGATCAATGATCACCCCCCGGTTGGCCTCCTGGTGGAGGGCCGCGCCCAGCCGGAAGGTCAGTTCGCGGTCCTTCTCCTTGAAGAGGGATTTGGCCGCGCCCAAACTCTCGGTGAATTTCAGGGGGTTGCCGTAACGGATATTATCGGGCTGGCTGGCGTCCAGGAACTGCGACTCCAGCCGGACCGCGGCGAAGGGGTCAACGAACAGCCCCAGGGTCATCCGCCACATAGATTCGAAATCGATCAGGTCGGTGGATTTGACCGGCTTCATCCAGCGCTTGCTCTCCTGCTCCTGGCTGTGGGTCTGTCCGAAGGCCAGCTTGATGGTGTTCTTGCTGTGCCATCTGGCGTTGAACTGTCTCTGCCCCACAAAATTCCAGTTGGTGGCCCAGGACAGGGCCCCGGCCTCCCCGCCGGTCCAGCTGTTGCTGTAGGCGTTCTGGGTGGCCAGCAGGTTGGCGTCCAGGGTGGCCTGCCATGGCTCGGCCAGCAACAGTGAGGGAGCGGCCATGATGGCTAAGATCAGTGAACGTGCCAGGCGTTTCATTGCTTTCCTCCTTTAATTATGTTGCTTTTTATTTCGCAAAAATATCCCTATCAACCATTAACGAATAACTATTGTCACTTGCCTATGCAGAATTTTTCGAAGATCCTGTCCAGAATATCATCGCCTATGGTCTGGCCGGTTATCTGGCCCAAAGCATCGATGGCGGCCTTGAGATCGCTGGCCAAAAGATCGTAAGACAGCTTCTGCTGTAGGCCATTTCTGGCGACTTCCAGGTGCTTCAGGCATTCCCCCATCAGCTGCGCCTGCCGGGCATTGGCGGCCGAGGCGGCCCCGGGCTCGATGCCCTGTCCGTCGGTAAGCCGGGCCACAATGGAAGACTCCAGTTCCGGCAAACCTTCTTCGGTGACGGCCGATATCTTCAGCCACGATCCGCCAGTGCCGTTCACCAGAGATTGCGACAGGTCGCATTTGTTCACCAGGATCAAACGGGCATATTTTTCGGTTTGGGATAAAAGCTTTTCATCCTCCTGGTCCATCGGCCCGGTCCCGTCCAGCACCAACAGCACCAGGTCGGCCTGCTCCAGCTTGCCCCGGGCCCGTTCCATGCCATGGGACTCGATCTCATCGAGCGTATCCCTGAGGCCGGCGGTATCGAACAGGCGGACGGGGATGCCCCCGATGTCTATCCAGCCCTCCAGCACATCTCTGGTCGTTCCGGGGGTTTCGGTGACGATGGCCTTCTCTTCTTTAAGCAGCATGTTGAACAGGCTGGATTTGCCGACGTTGGGCCGGCCGGCGATGACCACCCGGGCCCCGTCCTTTAATACCATGGCGGCTTTGCTGCCGGCCAGGACCCTGGCGATCTGCTCCCTTGCCCGGTCGATATCATTTATCAATTTGCCGGATTCGGCCGGAGGAATATCCTCCTCGGGAAAGTCTATCAGGGACTCCACCAAGGCGGCCGCATCCAGCAGGCTCTCCCTGACGGCGGCGATCTTGCGGGAGAGACCCCCGGAGAGCCTTTCCAGCGCGGCCCGGGCGGCGGTGCCGGTCCGGGCATTGATGATGTCGCACACCGCCTCGGCCTGGGCCAGGTCTATCCGTCCGTTGAGAAAGGCCCGCAACGAGAACTCCCCCGGCCGGGCCGGCCGGGCGCCGGCCGCCAGGGCCGCCTCCAGGACCGCTCCGGCCGCCGCCCCACCCCCGTGGCAGGTGATCTCCACCATCTGCTCGGCGGTGAAGGAATGCGGCGGCCTTAAAACCACCAGCATGGCCTCGTCAAGCCGGGCTCCACCGGCATCGACGATGTGGCCGTAATGCAGTAAATGGCTTTCCATCGCCGATGGTTTCAGGCTCCCGGTGAAAATGGCGTCGCCGATCCGGGCCGAATCCGAGCCGGAGATCCTGATCATGGCCAGGGCGGCCGGCCCCGGGCCGGTGGCTATGGCGGCTATGGTGTGGTTCGATTTCATCACATCTATAAAGTGGCGGTCCATAGAGTTTAATGATACTGGAACTTCGGATTAAAATCAAGAAATTAATGACCATCCTGAAAAAACGCAAGTTCTTATTATAAAGCAATTTATTTTGTCAACAATATTGACATTTATTGCCTAAATGTGCTAATCTATGATACTCGGGTTGTAGTATTTTATGTAATTTTTCCATACAACCCAAAGGGGCATTTGCCCCTCAACCCCTATTTTGGAGACGGACCATGAAAAAATATCTATTGATCACAATATCCCTGTTTCTGACGCTGCCCGCCGCGCAGGCCGCCCGTTTCCCCCTGCTGGGCGGCCCGGGCCTGATCCATCTGCAGTCGGCCAAGGCCGGACAGGGCTTTGGCTTCAGAAGCTTCAATACCATCACCAATTACGGCGGTCAGAAAGTATCGTATCTGCCGGGCGACGATAATTCATATAACGACCTGTGGAGCTACAACCTGGTGAACTATTCGCCGATGGATAACCTGGCGTTTATGGTGGTGGGCCTGGCCCATGCCGAGCAATGGAGCATAAAAAGCCCGGGCGGAGACAGCCTGGACAATACCCTGGGCTGCCCCGGCGATTTTACCATAGCCGCCAAATACGGCCTCCAGCTTTATGACGGCATGGTTGATCTGGCCTTTATGCCGATGGTCACCATTCCGATGGATAAAGAGAAATTTCAGGATTCCCCGTCTCAGACCGGCCAGGTGGATTTCGGCGGCAAGCTGCTGACAGATATGGCCCGGGATAAAATGAGCATCCTGGTGAACGTGGGTTTCTTGACCCGCGGCGACCAGCGCCCCCAGGTGCCGGCCGGGCTGGGTGTCAATTATGAAATAAACAACCGCTTCTCGGCCTTCATGGAAACCTCGGCCGAACTGCGGATCGGCTCCAAGAAAGATTCCCTGCCGGATTCCTTGATACTTTCCGGGCGGGGCTTCGATCGCACCGAAGCCCGGATAACCCCGGGGCTTCGTTTTGTGCCGCTTCCCTTATTGGGAGTAAACCTGGCCGCCGACATCGGGCTGACCAGGGCCACTCCTTCCTGGCAGTTGGTTCTGGGGCTGGATTTTCCGGCCGCCGCCGGACTTATCAGATCCATCATCATGCCCGGGACCATCGCCGGCCTGATAAAACACCGCCAGACCAACCAGCCGATCAGGGGCATGATCAGCTTCCCCGGCACCGATATGCCGGCGGTGGTCAGCCAGCCCAACGGAAGCTATCAGTTAAAACTTAATCCCGGCACCTATAATATCAAGGTGATGGCCAACGGTTTCCGGACGGTTGACCGGAAGCTGGAGGTCAAATCCGGCGAATCGCAGTCCTGGGACCTGACCCTCAGCCCCCGGGAGGGCATCATCAAGGGCCAGGTGGCCGATGCCGGCACCGGCCGGCCGGTGCCGGCCGTGATCACCCTGAACGGGAACGGAGACAGATACCACAACGACCAGGCTACCGGCGGTTTCAGCTTGACCCTGGCCGCCCCCAAGAAATACGACCTACGCGTGGCCGCCGACGGCTATCAGCCTTTTCAGGCCAGCATCAGCCTGACCGACAAGCAAGAATCCGTTCAGAATATCGTCCTGCAGCCCATTCCCAAGCCCAAGCCGGTCCAGCCGGCGGTGGTTCAGAAACCGGCCAAGCCGCCGGTGGCTGTGGTGGCAAAGCCCAAACCGGAAAGAAAGCCGGCTCCCAAGGCGCCCGGCTTAAACCCCGAGGAGGTGGCCTCCCTTTATAAGACCGGGGTCAAGCAGTACATGAGCGAAGAATACGACAAGGCCGTGGCCACCTTCAAGAAGCTGCTGGCGTCCGACCCCGGGAATACCAAGGCCCGGGATTATCTGAAAAAGAGCCAGGAACGCTTGAAGAAAATTAGAGGATAGTTCCTTTTTATGAAATTATTATTCCGCCTGACCGTGGTGCTGGCCCTCACGGCAGCGCTCTCCTGGGCCGCCCGGTTCCCGATCATCGGCGGGCCGGGGCTGGTGCATCTGCAATCGGCCAAGACCGGCTCGATGTTCGGCTATCGCACGGTGAATTCATTCTCCAGCTACGGCCAGCAGAGGGTCTCCTATCTGGCCGGGGCCGAAAACTCCTACAACGACATCTGGAGCTACCAGCTTTTGAGCTTTGCCCCCCTGCCAAACATGTCGCTGCTGCTGAGCGGAGTGGCCCACGGCGAGCAGTGGACCATCACCAGCCCGGGCGGCGAGGGCCTGGACAACACCCTGGGCTGTCCCGGCGACATCACCATCTCCGGCAAGTACAGCCTGGCCCTGGCCGACCAAATGGTGGATCTGGGAATAATGCCCATCATCTCGGTTCCCGTGGACAAGGATAAATATGACGACGGACCGTCCCAGACCGGCCAGCTGGATTTTGGGGCCAAGATATTGGGCGATATAAACCTCAGGCAGTCCACCCTGTATGCCAACCTGGGCTTTCTGACCCGGGGCGACCAGCGGCCCCAGGTCCCGGCCGGGGCGGGATACGAATACGGCTTCAGCCAGAAGTTTTCCGCCTTTGCCGAGGTCTCGTCCGAACTGCGGATGGGCTCGGCCAAGGATTCCCTGCCGGATTCCCTGGTGCTTTCGGGCCGGGGCTATGACCGCACCGAGGCCCGGTTCACCCCCGGCATCCATTATGTCCCGCTGGACATCCTGGGCATATCCCTGTCGGCCGACATCGGCCTGACCAGGGCCTCGGCCCCCTGGCAGATCAATCTGGGGCTGGACTTTCCGGCCAGCGCCGGCCGGGCCATCTCCGGGGTGATCACCGGGGCCATCGCCGGGATGATCAAGGACCGTGACACCGGGGTGCCCATGAAGGGCATGATCACCTTCCCCGGGGCCGGGCTCCCGGGGTCCGTCAGCGATGATATCGGCAAATACCTGACCGAGCTGCCGCCGGGCGATTATAAGATCCACATCTACGCCAACGGCTACCGCTGGCTGGAGAGAAAGATCAAGGTGGAGCCGGGCAAGAAGGAAAAATGGGACCTGACCCTCAAGCGCAAACTGGGCACCATCAAGGGCACGGTGGTCGATGCCGCCACCGGCCAGCCCGTGGCGGCCAGCTTCAGTTTCGTGGGCAAGGACCTGCCGGAATTCAGCTCCGATCCCCGGACCGGGGAGTACAATACCCAGGCGCCCCCGGGGAAGTACAGCCTGTCCATCTCTGCCGAGGGGTACCGCTCGCAAAGCATAGAGGTGGCCGCCAGGGACCGCAAGGATGCCGTAAACGAACTGGCCCTGCAGCCCATCGCTGCCGCCCCGGTGGCTTATAATACCACCGCCCGCCGGACATACCAGCCCCCGGCGGTCTCCGCCCCGGCCGCGCCGCCGGCCAAACCGGCCGTCACCAGGAAAACAGCCCTCCAGCCAGCGGCCGTCGAAAAACCCAAAGCCGCAGCGCCCAAGCCGGCCGCCTCGGCCAAACTTTCGGCCGACCAGATCACCGATCTTTACAAGACCGGCGTCAAGCAGTATATGAACGAGGAATACGACCAGGCAGTCAAGACCTTCCAGCAGCTTTTAAAATCCGATCCCGGACACGCCAAGGCCAAGGATTACCTGGCCAAGGCCAAGGACCGCCTGAAGAAGATCAAGGGCTAACAATACAGATATCGGTCATTTCGATTCACCGCAGGGATCCGATAACGGCTGCATCGGTTCTTTGCGGTGAAATATATTTGAAACTCAAGCGGGGTGTTAAATATGAAACTGATGGTCAAACTAGCGATACTTTCTCTGGTGGTTACGATCCCGGGCTCATCCTTTATCATGGCCCAGGATGCCCCCTCCTTCAAAAAGGAGGAGTTCTACATGGACGCCGGCCAGCGCCTGCTGATAGAGGTGCACGTCTGGGGCGAGGTCAACAGTCCCGGCATGTACCGGGTGCCGGACGGCTCGACGGTGCTGGACCTTATGTCCCGGGCCGGCGGCCCCACCCAGTATGCCGCCCTCTCCCGGGTCAGGCTGTCGAGCCACGATGGAGCCAAACGGCTCAACCAGAAGATAAATATCGACAAATACCTTAACAGCACCAAGCAGGTTGCCATTCCGGCCCTGAAGCCCGGCGATACCGTGATGATCCCGCGCAACGCCCGGTTCTTCTGGAAGGACGCCATCGGCTTTGTGGCCGACCTGGCGGTGATCGCCAATGTTTATTACCTGATATCGCGGAATAGATAACCCAACCGATCTGGTCCCCTTCTCTATATAAGCGCATTTCTATTATATTGTCATACCCGCCTCCCGTCATGCCTGCGCAGGCAGGCATCCAAAAGTTAACTCCGGCGGGAATCCTGAAAAACGTGGATTCCTGCTTCCGCAGGAATGACAAAAACAAAATGACCGCCATTGATCGTTCGGTTTGATAAGTTATAAACCAAAATTTCAGAAAGAGTTCATTCCACTTTATGCCAATACCAGTAAGGACCCGCTTCGCCCCCAGCCCCACCGGCTACATGCATATCGGCAATTTACGGACCGCCCTGTATGCCTACCTGATCGCCCGCGCCAGGAACGGCCAGTTCATCCTGCGGATCGAGGACACCGACCAGGAGCGCCTGGTGGAGGGGTCGGTCGAAGTGATCTATAATACCCTGAACCTGGTGGGCCTGGAACATGACGAGGGGCCGGATATCGGCGGACCATTCGGACCGTATGTCCAGAGCCAGCGCAAGGGCATCTACAAGGAATGGGCCGAAAAGTTGATCTCCCGGGGCGGGGCCTACTACTGCTTCTGCAGCAAGGAAAAATTGGAGTCTTTGCGCAAAGAAGCCGGGGGCAAGGAGACCGTCTTCAAATATCAGGACCCCTGCCGGGAGATCGCTCCGGCCGAGGCCCAAAAGCGGGCTGCCAGCGGCGAACCCTGTGTGGTGCGGCAGAGGATCCCCCGCGGAGGAACGACCACCTTCCAGGATATGGTCTACGGTTCGGTGACGGTGGAGAACGACACCCTGGAGGACGGCATCCTGCTCAAATCGGATGGCCTGCCCACCTACAATTTCGCCAACGTGGTGGACGACCACCTGATGCAGATATCCCACGTCATCCGGGGCAGCGAATATCTTTCTTCAGCGCCGAAATACAATCTGATCTACCAGGCCATGGGCTGGGAGATCCCGGCCTACATCCATCTGCCGCTGATCATGAAGGCCGCCGGCAAAAAGCTCTCCAAGCGGGAGGGCGACGCCTCCTTCGAGGATTTTTACCACCAGGGATATCTCAAGGAGGCCATTGTCAATTATATTGCCCTGCTGGGCTGGAATCCCAAGGATGACCGGGAGATCTTCTCGCTGGATGAGTTAAAGCAGATATTCTCGGTCTCCGGGCTGAATAATTCTCCGGCCATCTTCGATCCCGACAAGCTGAAGTGGATGAACGCCGAGTATATCCGCAAGCTGGCCCCCGAGCAGTTCAACCAGATGGCAATGCCCTACTACCAGAAGGCCATTAAAAGAACGGATATCGATCTTCTTAAACTCAGCAAGCTGGTTCAATTGAGAACTGAAGTATTGAGCGACATACCGGCCATTGTGGATTTTATAGACACCCTGCCGGAATACGATGTTTCGCTTTACGTGAACAAGAAGATGAAGACCGACCCGGCCGTTTCGCTGGAGTCGCTGAAATTGGCCCTGTCCGAACTGGAGAAGTTGGGAAGCTGGGAGCACCAGGCCATACATGATACGCTTTTTAAATTGATAGAACAAAAGGGGCTGAAGACCGGGCAGATGCTGTGGCCCATACGCACCGCCCTATCCGGCAAGGAAAGCTCGCCCGGCGGGGCCATTGACCTGGCGGAGGTGCTGGGAAAAGAGGAGACTATCGGAAGAATTACATCGGGAATAAAATTATTATCTAAACCAAGCTAAAAAGGATCAATATGAAACGGTATTTTTCGTTTGTCCTGTTTTACACGATCCTTTCTTTACCTCTTTTGGCCGGCGCCCAGGAAACCATTCCCGTTCCGGATACATTGAAAACAGATAGTACTGAAATTACGATTGCCGTCCCGGCCAATGACACATTGGCGGCCGACACTATTATAGTAAGACCCGTAGGTGGCGGCGTTTATGGAGTAACCTCCAATTATAAACCATCTGCGCCTGGCACTAGAGTTGTTTATTCCGGGGAGATAGCCACCACGCCCAATGCCAATATCATCACAGTATTATCGGCTACCAACGGAGTGGTGAACGGAAATGGCTCGCTTTATTTCCGGGGAAGCCGTTCCGATGAGATAGCCTATTTCATAGACGGTTTCAATGTAACCGAACAATACACCGGAGAGATCGCTATCCCTATCAATTTGGCGGCTATTGAAGAATTATCCGTAACTACTGGCGGCTGGGGTGCCGAAACCGGAGACGCAATGGGCGGTTTGGTTAATTTCAAAACCAAGGACTATACGGGAAAATTCAACATTTTCGGCAAATGGTCCACAGAGCCAAGCCGTAATGGTAATAAATTTGAAACGGCGCTTGGCGGAGCTCTGCCGTTCTATAGGAATATATCATACTTACTTTCGGCCGAGACCGATAACGGCGACGATATTCGGCCCTGTTTTATGCCGGAGAAATTTTATATCCCTGATCCCAGTAAGGATTATCTTTGGGCGGACACCCTTCAATACAGCCATGCCGAATATGTGGCCACCAACGACGATACCATGGGCCTGACCGACTGGAAAGGCGATTGGGCAGATTCCTCTGATGGAGCATGGCAGGCAGAAAAGGCAGAACGAATCGCCAACGGTTGGTTGCGTGGCTGGAAGGAAAGCGATGCAGAATATCTGCCGCACAGCGATTATAATAAATACCGCATCACGGGAAAAGCAAGCTACAAGATACAGCCACTTGACGCAAAATTGAGCCTCTTGGGCATAGCCACCAGGGATCAACAAGCCCAATATACAGCCTCCTTCAAATATAATCTGGACGGGTATTATTCAAAACTACAAAAATCCCACTTGCTGGGCGCGACATGGACACACAACATCGCCAACAAGATCAACTACACTCTCAAGCTAAGCAAGCATCACAGCCAGACCCAATTAGGAATACGTGATACCATAGCAGAGAAAAATAGAAGCTGGTGGGAAGATTATGCCTTTCTTTCCGATGCCGATGCCGACGGCGACAGCATGTATGATGCTTACGAGGGTCAGGCATACAATTCCGGAAACGTTGATAACCCTTATGGGGTTACCGGTATATTTAACACTTACGGGCTGGCCAGAACGTGGGAAAAAACGTTTTCGGATTATACCTCGGGAAAACTTGACGTTTCCTCACAAATCAATGAACACAACAAACTTTCCGGGGGTAGTGAGCTAAAGAAATATCGTGTTTATAAGAAAAATAATACTCTTCCCTGGGATCCGGTTCCCTTCAAGGAATATTATGATTTTGAACCACAAACCCGGACATTTTATATTCAAGATGCTTTTATATATAAAAATATTTCCTTAATGGTCGGCTTGCGATTTGATCATGTGGATTTAGGGGATTCTTTTAACCAGCAATATTATAATTGGCTCCTAGACTCAACAATAACCTATGAAAAGGAAAAAAATGGTACCAGTTTTAGAGCCAATACTGGTTATTCCTTGACACCATCCACGCTGGTAACTTTTGGATATAACCATTATAAAAAATTACCCTCTTGGGAGGATTTTTATCAAGAGGTTTGCACGAGCTTTTTATACTCTGTAAGCAATTTGATTGATTACCAAACGACCACGGCTTACGAAACAGGCATTAAGCAGCAAATTGGTAATAATACATCTATAACCGCTATCTTTTATTATAAAAATATTAATAATATTCTTCAATCACGTTCAAAAATGGACTCAATCACAGGGCTTACTTATACAGACTATTATTACGGCGACTATGGAACCGTGAAGGGTTTTGAACTGAATACAGATTATAAAACAGATTACTTTTTAGGGCAATTAAATTATAGCTATAGCAAGGCCCTGTCAGCCATTAAAGGTAACGACAGCAATAATATTGTTATGAATTGCAACCAATCCGGCAAATTTAATATTGTAACCAATTTTTATTCGAGCGATAATTTCGGGCCAAAGGTAGCTAACTTCCACCCCTTGGCAAATATCACGATTGGGCTGACCAATAATTTAGGAACCGGGTTTCCTTACACTAAGACAGACCTGAAAGGAATTACTATTGGCAATTTGAATGACTCTCTGCTTCCTTCTTATTGGTATACCGACCTGTTGATATCCAAAAAAATGAACTTCAATAAAATCAACTTATCGTTGGATCTGGAAATACTGAACTTATTCAACCGAAAGAATGTCAGCGGCCTTTATTCGGTCACCGGCTTAGTAAATGATGATGGTAATATAATATCCGTTCAAGATTTTTCTTCATCACCAATTCCGGACAGCATTTCATATACTATTGACGAGAATGGCGTTCCGGTAAATATTCCAAATCCATACTACAGCAAATGGCGTGATCTTAACCGCGACGGGCAGATAGATCAGAACGAGAAATATTTGACATACGTTCAGGCTTGGAGTGACTATATTTCCGATCCCTTCAATCCCAATCGTGTGCCCTATGACCAGGCTTATTTGTCCCCGCGAAGATTTAAACTGGCTTTAAGCGTATCTTTTTAAAACAACAGACAAAACGGCTAACAGGAACCGCCAAGATGCCCCCTGAACACAAAAATCATTGTTCCTTTTGTGTCTTCGTGTCTTAGTGGTTTAAAAGAAGAGTTGATTATGAACAACACCGAAAACACCAAGACCCCCATCGAAGGCGCGGCCGCCACCAATTTCATCCGCGAGGCCGTGGCCGAGGATCTAAAGAGCGGCCGCTTCAGATCGGTCCACACCCGCTTTCCCCCGGAGCCCAACGCCTACCTCCACATCGGCCACGCCAAGGCCATCTGGATTGACTACGGCATCGCCAAAGAGTTTGGCGGGCTGTTCAACCTGCGCTTCGACGACACCAATCCCGCCAGGGAGGAGCAGGAGTTCGTGGACGCCATAATAGAGGACGTCAAATGGCTGGGGGCCGATTTCGGCGGCCGGCTGTTCTTCGCCTCGGATTATTTCGAGCAGATGTATCAGTGGGCCGAGGAGCTGATCAAAAAAGGCAAAGCCTACGTCTGCGACCTGGCGGCCGAGGAGGTCAGCCGGACCCGGGGAACCCTGACCGAGCCGGGCAGGAACAGCCCCCACCGGGACCGCTCGGTTGACGAGAACCTGGACCTGTTCCGCCGGATGAGGGCCGGGGAGTTCCCCGACGGCTCCAAGACCTTAAGGGCCAAGATAGACATGACCCACCCGAATTTGAACCTGCGCGACCCTGTGATGTACCGCATTCTGCACACCCCTCACCACCGCCAGGGAGACAAGTGGTGCCTTTACCCCATGTACGACTGGGCCCACGGCCTGGAGGATTCCATCGAGGGCATCACCCATTCGCTGTGTTCGCTGGAATACGAGGATCACCGGCCGCTGTACGACTGGTTTTTGGACCAGCTGGGCATCTATCACCCCCGGCAGATGGAGTTCGCCCGGCTCAATATGACCTATACCGTGATGAGCAAGCGAAAGTTCATCGATATGGTAAAAGACGGCAAGGTGAACGGCTACGACGATCCCCGGCTCTCCACCCTGGCCGGGATGCGCCGCCGTGGCTTCTCGCCGCTGGCCATCAAAAATTTCTGCGAGCGCATTGGGGTGGCCAAGCGCGACAGCCTGGTGGATTATGCCCTGCTGGAGCATTACGTTCGGGAAGACCTTAATAAAAGAGCGCCACGTTATATGGGGATACTCAATCCGGTCAAGGTGGTCATCACCAATTACCCGGAAGGCCAAAGCGAGGAGCTGGAGGCGGTCAACAACCCCGAGGACCCCACCGCCGGCACCCGAAAGGTCCCCTTCTCCCGGGAACTGTACCTGGAGCGGGACGACTTCATGGAGGAGCCGCACAAGAAATTCTACCGTTTGTCGCCGGGCCGCGAGGTGCGCCTGCGCTGGGCCTATTTCATCACCTGCACCGAGGCCATCAAGGATGCTTCAGGCAACATCACCGAACTGCGCTGCACCTATGACCCGGCCACCAAGGGCGGCGACGCCCCGGACGGCCGCAAGGTCAAGGCCACATTGCACTGGGTGTCGGCCAAGCATGCCATCACGGCCGAGGCCCGGCTGTATGACCGGTTGTTCACCAAGGAGAATCCCGACGATGCCCCCGAAGGGCAGGATTTTATCGCCAACCTAAATCCCGATTCGCTTAAAGTGATATCCGATTGCAAATGCGAACCGGCCCTGGCCCAGGTCAAGCCCGGCCAGGCCATCCAGCTGGAACGGCTGGCCTATTTCTGCGTGGACCCGGATTCCAGGGAAGGCAAGCTGGTGCTGAACCGGACGGTGCCGCTGAAGGAATCCTGGGGCAAAGCAGTGAAGGAGTAAAGGACCCCACCCTTTATCCCTCTCCTAATGGCCTACTTCGCCGTAATGAGCCTTGATCCAAAAAAGCAGGCTACGGCTTACGAAAGCTGAACGCTAGGGGAGGGGTTTTCAATTATTGAACTTATTTTACATCTATGCTAAAATTACCAATATGAAAAACATCCGATTGAAGAAGGTGGAATGGCTCTACCTGTGGTTCATCCTGGGGCTTTCCCTACTGACGGTGATCTTCCTGCGCAAACTCGACGGCTGGCCGCAGATCTTTTATATCTACGGGCTGACCCTGGCGGCCTACGCCCTGGTGATATTCTTCAACACCCGCTGGCCCAACAAGCTGACCAAAACCATGCGCCACCTGGCGCCCTACGCCGGGATCCTGCCCATCTTCCAGAGCCTAGGCTTCATCACCCATTATATCCGGCCCGATCTGGACAGCTACCTGATCAAGATAGACTATGTCCTGTTCGGGGTCCATCCCACCGTCTGGCTGGAGCGTTTCACCGTCCCCTGGATGGTGGACGTGCTGGCCCTGGCCTATTCCAGCTACTATTTTCTGCCGGTGGTCCTGGCGGTCTTTTTGCACTTCGACCAGAAACATCACGAGCTGGAGCATCTCTTTTTGGCTTTGACCCTGGGTTTCTTCATCTCCTACGTGGGATATCTGCTGGTGCCGGCCGTCGGGCCGCGCTTCACCCTGACCGGCCAGCAGGCCGGCCCGGTCAAGGGCCTGTTCTGGGGCAACCAGATCCTGGATTTTTTGACCGCCAACGAGTTCAACAAAAGGGATTGTTTCCCCTCCGGGCACACCGGCATAACATTGATCGTGTTGTATTACGCCCATGTCCATCATAAAAAACTGTTCGCCTTCCTGCTGCCGGTGGGGATTCTGCTGATACTGGCCACGGTATTCTTAAGACTGCACTATGTGATAGACGTCATCGCCGGGTTCGGCCTGGCCGCGCTGGCCATTTTCATCACCGAATTATGGAATCCGCATTTTTTGCCGGCAAAGAATGATCAAAAAGAGGCCGCCCAAAATTAGGGCGGCCTTTGTATATAACCTTTTGGTTTATTTGTAGGAGAGGGGTTCAAACCCTCCCCTACAAATTTAAATTCCGAACAGGGAACAATCAAACGATCTTTTTCTCATACACCCGGTAGGTCTTGTAAACCCTGGCCCCCACCGCCTCGGCCAGCCGGTTCATCATAGTATTGTTCTCCAGCACCCAGGACAGCTCCCCTGTCCGATAGCCCTTTTTAAGACCGTTCTCGAACACCCGGCTGATCAGCCCGGCCTCGATGCCCCGATGCTGGTAGTCACCGACCACCCCGGCGGTCATCACCCTGGCATGGGTGATCTTTCTTTTGTGCCACAGGAATTTGGCCATCTCCAGCGGCCCCATTTTCCCGTTCAGCTTTTTGATGACGTAATTGTAATCCGGCAGGGCCCACAGCGAGCCCACCGGCTTTTGCCCGTCGAAGGCGAAGATCACGAAATCGGCATCCACTATGTCCTTGAAATTTTCGGCATAATGGTCTATCTCATGTTCGGTCAGGGGAACAAAGCCCCAGTTATGGCTCCAGGCCTGGTTGTAAACCTCCTTGAATATCTTCACCTCCTGGACGAACTTTTTTTTGTCGATGCTCCGGAAGGTGATGCCGTGGCGCTCCACCCTCTGGGCCAGCATCCTCACCCGCCGGCCGTCCATCTTCTCCACGTCGAAGAAGTAGGCATACATGTCCATGGCCTTTTCCAGCCCGCAGCCCTCGATCAATTTGGGATAATATGACGGGTTGTAGGTCATCTCTATCACCGGCGGAGAGTCGAAGGCGTCTATCAGCAGGCCGGCGGTATCGTTGGTGGTGAAGTTGAACGGGCCCCGGATGGTATCTATGCCCTGATCTTTAAGCCATCTCCCGGCGGCGGCAAAAAGAGCCGCGGCGGCATTCTGGTCATCCCGGCATTCAAAGAATCCGAAAAAGCCGCATTTTTCATTATGAAACCGGTTGCTGTTGTCGTCGATATGGGCGGAGATGCGCCCGATGTTCTTGCCGTCCTTTTGGGTCAGAAAATAGGCGGCCCGGGCATGTTCGAAGAAGGCGTTCTTTCCGACATCCAGCATCTTGCGCTGTTCGGCGATCAGGGGCGGCACCCAGCAGGGATCGTTGCGATAGACGGCCCAGGGCAGTTTTATGAAATCATCTATATCACTTTGGCTAACCGCCTGCTTAACCACGATATCATCTGGCATGATAACCTTTCTTTTAAACTCGGCCACAAATAATGATTACCACTAAAACGCCAGTTCCTTTTTAAACAGCAGAGAGTATTATTTTCTTGGCTATGGAAATAATTAGATTCCGGTTTTATTTTCGTGTGTTTAGTGGGCAAGAGATCTTTTTAGCGGTAGCTACTTTATCAGATCACCCAACCGCTGGAAACGGATATTCTTCCAGAACATCCAGAACGGCTCGCCGTTCTCCGAATCCCAGGACCAGTAGATGAACAGCGCCCGGCCCCTAAGCAGATCCTTGGGCAGCGGCCCCCAGAAGCGGGAATCCAGCGAGTTGTCCCGGTTGTCGCCCATGGCGAAGATGTTCCCCGGCGGGATCACCACCGGCCCGAAGTTGTCCCGCATCCAGCCCAGCTGGACGAACTTTCTTTCCTCCCAGGCCCTCTGGTAATCCGGCTTCCAGATGCTCTTGACCGCGTCCCTGTTCAGGCTGGCTTCCCGGGACTTGTGGACGGCATAGGGCTCGTCGGGCCGCTTCCCGTTGATATACAGGTCCCGGCCGATCACCTCCACGGTGTCGCCCTCCACCGCCACGCAGCGCTTGATGAAATCGCGCCCGTCCAGCGGGTATTTGAACACCACGATATCGCCGGGCACCGGCGGCCGGATCCCCGGCAGGACCGCCCGGTCGGTGAAGGGGATCTTGGTGCCGTAGATGAACTTGTTGACCATCAGAAAATCCCCCACCAGCAGGGTGTCCTCCATCGAGCCGGAGGGGATCTTGAAGGCCTGGATCAGCAGGCTGCGGATGATCAGGGCCATCACCGCCGCCCAGATGATGGATTCCGTCCAGTCCCGGTACCAGGATTTTTTGCGGTTATCGTGAGCTTTCAGCATTTTTGCTTTTTGATATTTTATTTTATATTTACTTTAGGTCAGTATCTTGCCTATCCGCGTTATTCTGAACCGCTGCCAGAATTTCATAAGCGGGGTATCCGATTGTTTGTCCCAGGACCAGTAGATGAACATCACCCGGCCCCGGATGTTCCTTTTGGGCAGCGGCCCCCAGTAGCGGGAGTCGAACGATTCGTCCCGGTTGTCGCCCATCATGAAGTAGCAATCCGGGGGGACCACCACCGGGCCGAAGTTGTCGCGCACCCAGTAGCGCTCGGCGTTGCGCCCGCTCTCCCAGTCGTTCTGGATGGTTTTGGGGTTGATGACGGACTGCGGAAAGGGATATTGCTCGGGGTCGGTATGCTGGATGAATTTCTGTTCCAACTTATGGCCGTTCACGTAAAGATTTTTATTCTTCACTTCTATGGTATCTCCCGGCAGGCCGATGCAGCGCTTGACCAGGGTCAGGCCGTCGTAGGGGCTGCGGAAGATCACCATCTGTCCCGGCCGGGGCGAGGTCATGGAAAGCACGGTCTTGTCGGTAAAGGGAATATGGATGCCGTAGGTGAATTTCTCGGCGAACAGCCGGTCGCCCGGCAGAATGGTCTTCTCCATGGAGCCGGTGGGCACCTCGTAGGCCTCCAGCAGAAAGGGGTTGATGATGAACTTGACCACGATCACGGCAAACAGCAGCGGCCACAGCCAGTCGTGCCAGAGTTTATTAAATGAATTGTTTTTCATTCCAATTTCTAATCCTTTTTATAAATACATCTGTGCCGGAGTTTATTATTTTATTCTGATATTTTGTTTGCCTTTAGCACCGCTAACGTCCGCCTTACATTTTCACGGGCCATATTGTAATCAATAATTTCATAGGGATATATATACTTGTGCTCTTTCTTGTTTGGCATACTATACGTCCGTCTTATTTGCATGCTGATCGGAAAATCAGCCGACCAAAGCACATTAAACTCAGGTCCGAACATAGATATTTGAAGAAATATTTGATTTGATATTTCAAATTTTCGTTTTTCAATATAAGACGTTGTTGAACTACCGTAGGAAATATCAATAACAACATATGCATCCGTTCCTAAACATTGGAAGACAGCATCTGATAGTTGTTTTTTGGTTCTTTCATTTTTAGTGGAATAATTCGTCTTTTTGTAGGGATAAAATAATCCATCCCGACTTGTGTTTGGGTAAAACCACGTATCCCATAAATCATGCCCATGGTCATCAAGTGTATTATAGATGGAATCGCATTTATTTTTTGCCGTTGCCGGCGGCATTACTTTATAAAATCCAATTCCCGTAAACTCGCTTTGTACGATTCTTGTTATATTATCGTATATGGAATCGTAATGAGCTTTGCCTCCCCACCGGGCATATTTCTTTTTGATACTATTGTCACGATAGAATTCAGAAGTATCTATATAATCATCTATTGCCGAAGGTGAAATGATAAATAGCTCCGGGTGGTACCATAATTTATTTAAAGAATCAAGTAACTTCCGATTAAATATTTTGTTTTCGGCTTTTAAGCTGGAATATATTAGAACCTGCTGAAGATGTTTACTGTAAGAATCAACGCTTTTAAACCAATTTGACGTAGTATCAAACACTGAACTATCAATATACTTACTGGTATATCCTTTGATCAATTTAGCTTTGACACTTTCAGTAAAACGATCGATCCATTCTTTATCAGGGAAATTTGTACTATCCATTTCGTGTTCATAGACATAACCAGTAGGCAATAACGCAATGGTATGCACCTGATCAAGAGATTCGCCCTGCCATTCATAGAAATTTACATAGACAGATACATCCCGACAAACTGTTCGAAAATAAATTTCTTTAAATTCGCTGGGAAGCGCATGATAATTGACCTTATCTTGCGCCTGCACGGGAACCGCTGCACACCCCAGGGTCAATAGAACAAATATGTTTATTAATAGAAGCTTTCGCATTTCACCACTCCATACAAATCGGACAATTCCTTTTCGAACTTGTCGTCGGATTGGAAAGATCCTTCGGCTTGCAACGCACGGCGTCAATCTCAGAATGACATTGGTGTCTTGGTGTCTTAGTGGTTTAAAAAGTCCTCCTCGCTCGTCTCAGTCTCCAACCTTCAGCACCGCCAGGAATGCCTCCTGGGGGATCTCCACGTTGCCCACCTGCTTCATCCGCTTCTTGCCCTCCTTCTGCTTCTCCAGCAGCTTCCGTTTGCGGGTGATGTCCCCGCCGTAGCACTTGGCGGTGACGTTCTTGCGGTAGGCCTTGACCGACTCCCGGGCGATGATCCGGCTGCCGATGGCCGCCTGGATGGCGATCTCGTACTGCTGGCGGGGGATCAGCTTGCGCAGCTTCCCCACCAGAGCCTTGCCCCATTCGAAGGAGTGCTGCTTGTGGACGATGGAGGACAGGGCGTCCAGCGGGTCGCCGTTGATCAGGATGTCCAGCTTGACCAGCTCCGATTCCCGGTATTCCAGCATCTCGTAGTCCAGCGAGGCGTAGCCCTTGGAAAGGCTCTTCAGCTTGTCGTAGAAATCAAAGATGATCTCGGCCAGGGGGAACTCGTAGAACAGTATCCCCCGGGTGGGATCCAGATACTCCAGTTTTTTGTAGATGCCCCGCCGGTCCTGCCCCAGCTTCATGATGTTGCCGATGAACTCGGCCGGCACCACGATCTCGGCCGCCACGTAGGGCTCCTCCACCTTCTCGATGCTGACCTCGGATGGCATCTCGGCCGGGTTATCCACCTGCAGAACCTGGCCGTCGGTCTTGTAGACCTTATACTCCACGTTGGGCACGGTGTTGATCAGGGAAAGATTGTATTCCCGCTCCAGCCGCTCCTGGACGATCTCCATGTGCAGCATGCCCAAAAATCCGCAGCGGAATCCGAAGCCCAAAGCTCCGGAAGTCTCGGGGATGTAGGACAGGGCCGAATCATTGAGCACCAGCTTGTCCAGGGCCTCCCGCAGTTCGGGGTACTGCTGGTTCTCGGTGGGATACAGCCCGGCGTAGACCATGGGCTTGACCTGCTTGTAGCCCGGCAGGGCCTCTTGGGCCGGATGCTCGGCGTCGGTAATGGTGTCGCCCACCCGGGCGTCGGAGACGGTCCGGATGCCGGCCACCACATAGCCCACCTCGCCGGTCAGCAATATATCCTTGGGATACATGCCCAGCTTGAGGGTCCCCACCTCGGTGACCTCGAAGATCTTTTCGTTGGAGAACAGTTTTATCTTCATGCCTTTTTTCAGGCTGCCCTCCACCATCCGGATATACGGCACCGCCCCGCGGTAGACGTCGAAGATGCAGTCGAAGATCATGGCCCGGGGCGGCCCCTCGGTTTTGCCCGAGGGGGCCGGGATCTTTTCGATGATCACCTCCAGCAGCCGATCTATGCCCAGGCCGGTCTTGGCGCTGACCAACAATACATCCTCTTCGTCGCATCCGATCAGTTCGACGATCTGCTGCCTGCAGCGCTCCACCTCGGCCGATGGCAGGTCTATCTTGTTGATCACCGGGATGATGGTCAGGTTGTGGTTGACCGCCTGGTAGAGGTTGGCCACGGTCTGGGCCTCCACCCCCTGGGTGGCGTCCACCACCAGGATGGCGCCCTCGCAGGCCGCCAGGGAGCGGGAGACCTCGTAGCCGAAATCCACGTGGCCCGGGGTGTCTATCAGGTTGAAGATGTATTCCTGCCCGCTCTGGGAGCGGTAGTTCATCTTGACCGGGTGCATCTTGATGGTGATGCCCCGTTCCCGCTCCAGGTCCATGCTGTCCAGCACCTGCTCCTGCATGTCCTTCTTCATGATGGACCCGGTGGTCTCCAGCAGGCGGTCGGCCAGGGTGGATTTCCCGTGGTCTATATGGGCTATTATGCAGAAATTTCGGATGTGATCTTGGGACAATTATTTATACTCCTGAAAAATTATTTTGCCGCCAAGGCGCGAAGAACGCTAAGGGTTATTATATTGTTGCTTTTTAAAAATTGTTTCTATAACGGTTTTGTCAACTTCGCCGCGCTTGACCATTTCTTTTAATTCATGTTTTGTTAGTAATTCTGCTGGATTGACAATCGTTTCAGCAACCAGCTCCAATCTAAATTCCCGCCGGGTGTTCCATTCATCTCCTTTGGACATAGTTGAATTGGGAACCGCCACGATGTCGTTCTTACATACCAATCCCAATAGACGATAGACAAAACCTTTTATAAAAGGGCCGGTATGTTTCCATTTTGCTCCGTTGCCAACCACCACCGCCGGTTTATGGGAAAATATTCGGGCAATTTCGAATTGTTGGGTTATCGTGCTTCCGGCTTTAAGCCTGGTCAATTTTTGGGGTGAGCCGTGATACCAAGGTTTGTCCGATCCAATTTGGTTAGACTTTTCCATGGCCGTTATTAGTTTAATATAATAATCAGTACGCGAATCATTGTTATCAATAATTACTATGGTCCTTTATAGTCACCAACTCCCGCCCGCACTTTTCGCATTTTTCCTGGTACCAGGTAAAGGGCTCTCCGCAATCGGGACAGCTCCATTTGTTTTTCTGCTCCTCCAGCCAGAATACCAGACCCTTTACTTTAAGCGAATCGAGATTTTTGAACATCACGGCGCAGTGCGGCAGGACTTCCTTTATCCGCTCCACCATTTGGAGCCTTTCCTTTACCAACGGACAGGGATAGTCGGAGCAGAGTATGCAGGCCTCAATCTTTTTTCCTGAAGCGCAGGCCCGAATTCCGCATTTCCGGCAGCCCTCGTACAGCGAATCCGTCTTGCAGCCCCGGCATTCCAGAGGGGCCGGCGGTATATTATCCCTCAGGGGGGCCGGCAGGTCCTCCCATTTGGCCGGAATGCCTGTCGCCAGGGCCTTTTTATAGGCCGCCACTATCTCGCAGGCCCCGCAATAGAGCCCGCAGAAAGAACCGGGATTGAAATCAGTCATACGGTTTATCCGTTTTTTTCTCGATACCCTTCGGCCGCCTTGACGAACCTTTCGAACAGCCTCCTGTGCTCCGGCATGGTCTCGGCGATCCGTTCGGGATGCCACTGCACCCCCAGCATGAACCCGCCGTTTCCGGATGATTCAAACCCCTCGATCACCCCGTCCGGGGCCCAGGCTGCGGCCTTAAGGCCCGGAGCCGGATCCCTGACCGCCTGGTGGTGGACGCTGTTCACCGAGACAGAGGTGGAGCCCAGGATGGAGGCCAGGCAGGAATCCGGGGCGATGCTGACCGAATGGACCGCCTGATTGGGCAGGTCCTCCCGGTAATGATCGAAGGAGGAGCCCTGCTCGTCGGCGATGTCCTGGTACAGCCCGCCTCCCAGAGCCACGTTCATTATCTGCATGCCCCGGCAGATGCCCAGCATCGGCATTTTCCTATGAGCGGCCCGTCTGATCAGGGCCAGCTCAAAATCGTCCCGCAGCGGATTGAAGAACTTGGCTTTGGGGTGATTCTCGGCCCCCAGATGCTTGGCCTCAATATCGCCCCCTCCGATCAGCAGCAGCCCGTCCATCATATCCAGGGCCTGGTCGCAGCGGTCGATGATGGCCGGCACCACTATGGGATACCCTCCGGCCCCGGTGACGGCCCGGACGTAGGGCCCGGTCAGGATATGGTGATGGCTGGTCTGATCGGGGCTGCGCAGGGCGGTAAGCCCGATAATGGGATCTTTCATATGTTCTTTCATGGCCGCTGTTTGGTGGGTTGATCTTCGAGTAACCTAGGGGTTATCATATCATAATTTATGGTGTTTTCGCAAGCGACCATCCGGGTTTATTTGCACCTGGCGATACCCTATTAGGCCTTTTGTTTAAGACTGTCGGGGACCTATTTCGTTTCCCGAACAGAAATTAAGTTTTATCCGAGATAAGGTCTGCACTATCTCCAGTATTACTTTCTTAGTCATAAGAAAGTAACCAAAGAAGTCTTCACCGCCCAGCTCCGCGGTTAGTAAGGCCTACGCCCCGACACTCATTGAACCAGAACAAGCATGATGCAAATGACACAATGATTGCTTTATCGAAGCTGAAGCATAGCCGCTCCACTGAAGGCGGGGCCCCAACCCCACCCCTTCCCTCCCCTCGAGGGGAGGGAGGCCGGCAGGCAGGGAGAGGTCCGGGTCGCATCAGCGCTGCCGCCTGGCAAAAGCCGCCGTTAAGAATGTTTTGCCTGCTGTAGCCCTACTTCGTGGTCAAGACATTTAGGCGGCTGGTTTGGGGGCTTCCGGACAGCGGTGCAGCGACAGTTCTCTTTGTAGCTTTCTCTTCAAAGAGAAAGCGGAGAAAAGAAAGAAATAAGGTAAAACAAAAAAACATTTGACAACCGGGCGATATTTTGATATCATCTATATAGCCATATAGCTATATAAGCATATTGAAGGACGGCCGATGCAAAACCTGGTCAAAGTGTTCAAAGCCCTGGGGGACCGGAACCGGATAAGGATAATCAAGATGCTTCAGGAGAAGCCCATGAGTGTCAATGAGTTGACCGCGGTCCTGGGCATCTCCCAGCCCAGCGTTTCCCGCCACCTGCATCTGCTCAAGGGAGCCGGGTTGGTGGAGGACAAGCGGGACGCCCTGTGGGTCAACTACCGGCTTTCCGCCGCCGCCGCCAATGAATATGTTCCGATCCTGCTCAAGCACATCACCCGGTGGGCCAACCAGGACAGCATGGTAAGCCAGGATCACAAAAAGATGAAAAAGGTGGACCGCCGAAAAATAAAAAAGGAGTGATGCGGCGAAGTTTATCCTGGAAACGGGTCGCCTTTTCCGGGAACCAGTTCTGCTTGACAGGGCGGTTTTAATTAAGGTAAAATGATAATCTGTTCGAAGATTATTAAATAAATTTAACAATATCGACAAGGAGTCATTCAATGGCCAAGTACAAGATAGCCTGGCTGCCGGGCGACGGCATCGGCATCGAGGTGATGGAAGCCGCCAAAATAGTGCTGGATGCGGTCAAGTTCGACGCCGAATACACCCACGGGGATATCGGCTGGGAGTTCTGGTGCAAGGAGGGCGAAGCTTTCCCCCAGCGGACCATAGATCTTTTGGGCAAAGTTGACGCCGCCATGTTCGGAGCCATCACCTCCAAGCCGGTCAAGGCCGCCGAGAAGGAACTCATTCCCGAGCTTCAGGGCAAAGGCATGGTCTACCGCTCCCCCATCGTCCGGATGCGCCAGCTGTTCGACCTCTACACCTGCCTCCGCCCATGCAAGGCCTATCCCGGCAACCCGCTCAATTACAAGACCGACATCGACCTGGCCGTGTTCCGGGAGAACACCGAGGGGCTGTATTCCGGAGTGGAGTTCAACCCGGTGCCGCAGGAGATCAAAGACGCCCTGGCCAAGGCCTCCAAACCCTTCGCCGCCTTCAAGGACGTGCCGCTGGAGCAGTACGCCATCACCTGCAAGATCAACACCAAAAAGGGTTCGGAGCGGATAGTGCGGGCGGCCTTCGAGTACGCCAAGAAGTACGGCAAGAAGAAGGTGACCATCGTCCACAAGGCCAACGTGGTGCGGGCCACCGAGGGGCTGTTCCTGGAGATCGGCAAGGAGGTGGCCAAAGACTATCCCGGCATCCAATGCGACGACGCCAACGTGGACGCCATCTGCATGTGGCTGCTGAAGAATCCCATGAATTATTCGGTGCTGGTGGCCACCAATCTTTTCGGCGACATCATTTCCGACCTGTGCGCCCAGATGGTGGGCGGACTGGGCTTCGGCTGCTCCGGGAACATCGGGCAGAAGCTGGCGGTGTTCGAGCCCACCCACGGCTCGGCCCCCAAATACGCCGGGATGTATAAGACCAATCCCATCGCCACCATTCTGGCCGCCAAGATGATGCTGACCTGGCTGGGCGAGACCGAAAAGGCCGACAGGATAGAGGCCGCGGTGGCCGCGGTGATCGCCGAGGGCCGGGCCCGGACCTACGACATGGGCGGCGACACCAAGACCCTGGAAATGGCCCAGGCCATCGCCGATAAATTGTGATCTTTCGAAACGTGTTTTAATTGTCATTCCCGCGCAGGCGGGAATCCAGAGAGATACCATGGATTCCTGCTTTCCCACGGCCCCGATAAAATCGGAGCCTCGACTTTGTCGGGGCGCGGCGCAGGAATGACATCCCTCTGTGTTTTCAACCGTAAATCATATAACATATAATTATGTCTGAGATTTTCATTCACGAGGTGGGCCTTAGGGACGGCCTGCAGATCGAGAAACAGTTGGTGCCCATGGACGTCAAGATCAAATGGATCGACGCCCTGATGGAGTCCGGCCTGGATATCATCCAGGTGGGCTCCTTCGTCCATCAGGTGAAGGTGCCCCAGATGGCCGACACCGACTCCCTGTTCGAGCACTATACCAAAAACGGCAAGCCGAACCCCAAGACCATCCTGTCCGGACTGGTGCTGAACGAAAAGGGTTTCGAGCGCGGCTTGGCCTGCGGGGTGGAGATGTTCTGCATGGGAGTCTCGGCCTCCGAGACCCACAGCCAGAAGAACACCGGGATGAGCCCGGACAAGGCCATGGACCAGATCCTGTCAATGGCCAAAAAGGCCCGGGACGCCGGCAAAAAGGTCCAGGCCTCGGTCCAGTCGGCCTTCGGCTGCGGCTTCGACGGCCCCATCCCCGAGGACAAGGTGCTGGCCATGGTCAAAAAATACCTGGAAGCCGGGATCAGGAACATCAGCCTGGCCGACACCGCCGGCCACGCCAATCCCCAGCAGGTGGAGCGGCTGTTCTCCGCCATCAGAAAGATGGACCCCAAGGTGGAACTGGCCTGCCATTTCCACAATACTTATGGGCTGGGAATGGCCAACTGCTATGCCGCCCTGAACGCCGGGGTGAAGTACATCGAGACGGCCTTCGGCGGACTGGGTGGCTGTCCCTTCACCAAGGTGGCGGCCGGCAACGTGCCCACCGAGGATCTGGTCCATTCCCTGCAGCGGGCCGAGCTTCGGACCGATATCGATCTGTTCCGGCTGCTGGATGTGGCCCAGGAGGTTTCCGTATTCTTTAACCGCGAACTGCCGGGCGCCGTGCTCAAGTCCGGTTCACTTATAAAGCCGAGGCCGAAAAAAATGATGAATAATGTCCGGGTGCTGGACATGACCAATGTCCTGTCCGGCCCCTTCTCCACCATGCACCTGGCCCTGTTGGGCGCCGAGGTGATCAAGATCGAGAACCCCGAGGGCGGCGACCTGGCCCGCAAGCTGGGGGCGGTCCCGGCGTTGAACCAGAAACTAATGGGAACTAGCTTTCTGGCCCAGAACGCCAACAAGAAATCCATCACCTTAAATTTGAAGGCCGAGGAGGCCAAGGAGATCTTCCGCAAGCTGCTGAAGACCGCCGACGTTCTGGTGGAAAATTTCCGCCCCGGGGTGATGGACCGGCTGGGCTTCTCATACGCCGAGATCAGGAAGATCAACCCCAAGATCATTTACTGCGCCATCTCCGGGTTCGGCCAGGCCGGGCCCGACGCCTTCAAGCCGGCCTATGACCAGATCATCCAGGGCCTGTCCGGGGTGATGGACGTCAACGGCGACGAGCGCCTGCATCCCTTGCGGGCCGGCTTCCCGGTGTGCGACACGGTGGGCGGCCTCAATGCCGCCTTCGCCATCATGGCCGCTTTGTATTATAGGGAGAAGACCGGCCAGGGCCAGTTCATCGACATCGCATTATTGGACTCCATCATGCCCCTGATGGGCTGGGTGGCGGCCAATTTATTGATCGGCGGGCAGCAGCCGGTGGCCATGGGCAACGACAATTTCACCGCCGCGCCCTCGGGAACTTTCGTGACCAAGGACGGCTTCGTCAACATCGCCGCCAACCAGCAGAAGCAGTGGGAGGACCTGGCCACCGTGCTGGGCGTACCGGAGCTGTTGACCGATCCCAGGTTCCAGGAGCGGGACACCCGCAAGAAGAACCGAAAAGAGTTGACACCCCTGCTGGAGGCCAAGCTCAAACAGCAGACCACCGACTACTGGGTGGAGGCGCTGAACGCCAAGGGCATTCCCACCGGCGACATCTTCAGCCTGGAGAAGGCCCTCAACGCCGAGCAAGTGAAGTACCGCCAGACCATCGAGAGCATCAAGGACCCGGACCTGGGCGAGCTGAAGCTGTTCAACCTGTCGGCCAAGTTCTCGGCCACCCCGGCCTCGATCGACGCCCCGCCGCCGACCCTGGGACAGCACCAGCAGGAGATCCTGACCCAGCTGGGCTATACGGCGGAAGAGATCAAGGCCATGAAGGACAAAGCGGCAATTTAATTAATGACGGAACTCACGACATCCCCGGGACCCAACCAGAGCCAGCGGTGAACCGGATGACCATCTACTGCGAACCCGTTACCCATCTGGGCCGGAAATGGGTCAGGCTGGACATCGCTGACGAGATCCCAGCGGCCGAGATCAAAACAAGGCTGCCCAGCCTGCACTGGCGAGCCGGCTCCCATGAGGGCCTGATGCCCTGGCGGGAGAACTGGCTGGCCTACCTGCAGGCCAAGCTGGACGGCCTGGCCGAGGTAAGCGACGCGCCCCAGCCCGGCCGGCGGGCCAAACGGAGCGCTGACGGGCCCCGGACGGACGGGCTGAAAAGAAGGCGTTCATCGTCCCAAAGCCCGGCCCTGCCGCCGGAGTACCTGGAACAGCTCCGCCAGCGCAATTACAGCGAGGCCACCATCCGGGTCTATGTGTCTCATTTTAATTTGCTGCTGGCCCATACCAGGCACCGGCCGCCCCAGGAACTGGGCCCGGCGGAGATCCAGGCTTACCTGGAATACCTAAGCGTCGAGAAGGGCGTGTCCGGGAGCTATAGGAACCAGGCCATGAGCGCCATCAAGTTTTACTTTGAGCAGGTGCTGACCCCGGCGCGGGAGATCTGCCCACCGGCGGCAGGGGATATCAAGACTATGAAGAAGAAAACAACTTTTTAACATTATAAAACAGACTTTTATGAATGATTTATTTTTTATTGCTGCAGATTATATAAAAGGCAATTCTATCTATCGTCCTGTGCGTAGAATATTTAATTTGCTTTTTAATATAAGTATTGCTTCATTCATATATGAAAAGATTTATGAGCAATATTATTGGTTTGATTACTATGACTATAAGAGCATATTGGATTATTTTGTTAAGGGTAATTTTTTTATACCTTTGAGTATTTTTATTGCGGCATATGGCATCACTCATATTATTTCTCTTACAACCTTTTACCTAATAACATATTCAAAGACGGTAAAATGGACTAAATCCATAATTGACTATAAGGTAAAAAAAGAAACCGTTGCCAATAAAATAAACGAGATAAGTGCTATATCAAAAAAAGTTATCCCCATTGAATTAACGGAAACAATGCTTATTGAAGTTTACAATCATTTAAAAAATAAACTAACGCCGGAAAATTATAATAATATTGAAAAGGGCTTAACCGAACAGAAAAATGAACTGATGGCAAATTATCATTTCATTTTTCGGGCTTTAATAACAATTACTATATATTTTATTTCCCTATCCACCTTTGGTTGGCTTCTTTACTTGCTAACCACATTAACACTACTTGTGACGCTCTATTTATTAACGCTGTCATACCGTTTACTTGATATTTTACCAGTATTGTTTAGCAAATTCCAGGCAGAGGCAGAGCTATATATAGTTGCTCACTACAACGAGCGAAACCAAAAAACGGAAGTTATTAAAACACACAAACACACTCGGCGCACAATTAAGGTTAAAAAGTAATAAATGAATAAGTGCATTTATTGTCTTAAAGAAGACGCACCAACAAGTTTTACATGTCGTGATCATATTGTATTGCGTAATATTGGTGGTCTTAACCGTTTACCTGTCGGATTTGTTTGTGATGAGTGCAACCAATATTTTAGTTTTTTGGAACGGCGTTTTATTTATGATTCAATCATGGCTATTCCTAAACAGTTTAGAGGTCCTTCGGGTAGAAGTGGTGTCTATCAAACAAGATTGCATTTAATAATGCGTGGGTCGACTACCTTAGGGCTTGGATATATAGAACAAGGTGGTTATCCTTGTCTTGCGCCTCAATTTAAATATATAAATGAAAATGAGGCGGCTTTTGCGGCTAATGAAAGAGATCGCGGTAATCTGGAAGCTATTCTTAATGATTTTAAAGCTTTGTGTAGTACGACCCCTAATGAAAATATAATATTTATAATGGATGATCGCATAGAACCAAATCATCCCATTTTAGCAATGTTTAAAGGCAAATTATTTGCGGGCATTAATAATGAAAGCGATAAACCTTTATTGTTTGATTTAAAAGAAAGCTGCAAGACCACAACGCCCACACCGACAGATTTAGCTAACAGCAAAACAACAATCTCATACGTCACCAGCCATCAATCCCTACCATTTTCTTTAGATGAGCATTTTAGGATTATTGGTAAAATGATTTTAAATTGTTTGGCTATGCATTTTTCACAAGAAACAGCTCTGCATGCAACATTTAATGATTTTAGGGAATATGTCAGATTTGGAAGCAATGCCTCTCAATTTAGTTATGTTTCTATAATCCCGAAGTTTAGTGGCCATAGCATTTATGAGAATCTTTCATCTGGGTTAAAACTTACCGAAAATTCTCATTTATTACTTTGTGGCAATGTAAATCAAGCAAACAATGTTTTTGGCATTGTAAGCCTTTATAATGGTGGTTTTGAATATGCCATTCGACTACAAACTACCTATGGTAGTTTATTTGATAGTATTCCCTTAAGGATGCTACATGTCGAGTACGAAACAAAAAAAGAATATGAAATTATTAAAACGATTATTGCCGAAAGTGACAAATTGCATGAAGACATGTTTCGCACTTCATAAATAATGATGTTATGCATAAGCCGCACATTACAAGGACATATGGTCCTATTCATTTTGAAGATTTAGATCCCCATCGCTTTGAGGATCTAGTTAGAGAATTAATTTATGACTATAAGGACTGGCAAAGCATAGAAGCTACCGGCAGAAGTGGAAGCGATGAAGGTTTTGATATTCGTGCGTACGAAAAAACAGAAACTCCTTCACGCGAAAACACTGCTGAGGACGACGAAGTTTCTGAAATTCATCCTATGGAAGGTAATCTATGGATGATACAAGGGAAAAGAGAAAAAGAGATTGGACCTAAACGGGTACAAGCAATTGTTGCTGAAGCCGATATTAAAACCCCACCTTATGGATACATATTAGCTGCATCTGCAAATTTCTCTAAAGAATCCTATGATATTTTCAGGGAAGAACTACGTAAAAAAGGAGTGATGGAATTTTATCTATGGGGTAAGGCCGAACTAGAAGACATGTTATATTTACCCAAAAACGATAGGCTTCTTTTTACATTTTTTGGTATTTCATTGGTTAGTAAAAGAAGATCAAGAGTAACAGAACTACGCGCCGGAGTAATTACAAAAAATAAATTATATAAAATACTCGGGGATAATTATCATTTTAACACACCAATACTTGTTAGAGACTTAAAAGATATAAAGTATCCGTATAAAGACGATTATACGGATTTTGATAAATATCCACGCTGGAAAGAATATATCGCATTTGAGCATCATCCACTTGGTATTTTATGCCATTGTCATGAATATTATGCATATATTGATTATGATAAAAAAGAATTCGATTTTACTAAATTATTTGATTTGACAACCAACTACCATGTGATTGAACTTGATCCCGAAAAAAGACGTATCGAGTCAGAAAAACATGAATTGACTCTTGATACATGGAATTTTATTCCCAATTGTAACAAAGGTTATATTACAATTGATGGCTTAATAAAATATTCAGATATTTTACTTGTGGATAGTATTGGTGATATAAGCCATAAATGCGCACATATATATGTTGATTACAACAAAAATGATGATCCTTTCGCTGGCTATATTAAAACTTTTAGAATTATTGGTGGCGGAGAAGAATTTTATAGTGATGAATACTCACGGATTAAAATATTTCCCGAAAAACACACGAAATTACCAGTTACCAAAATTTATAAAAAGAAAATGGTTTTATTAAATGACGAAAGTTATAAAGCTTTTCAAGAATGTAAATTAGATGAATTATATGATATGGATGATAAATATGGCTTTTTAAAACCACGGGATGTAATTCAAATTTACAATAAAGCACAAAAGGGCGAAAAACGTTTCATACAGATAACGCATAAATATTCAACAACAATAGAAAAGTATCTTACGCGTGCTAGTCAAAAGAATAGGTCAGGGGAGAACATAAAGATTCAACTTGGCTCTGATAATAAGAATACCATAAATATTAATGTCTATGAATTTCAGACATATTTCCCGCCCAAGCAACAAAAGTAATAATAAACCAAATGTTTATTAACATGTTAGGAGTTACAGTATGGGAATGACAATGGTCCAAAAGATCCTGGCCAGGGCCACCGGCCAGGCAGCCGTCAAAGTGAACGACGTGGTCGAGCCCAAGGTCAGCCTGGCCATGTCCCACGAGAACGGCGCACTGGTGATCAACCAATTCAACGAGATCTACCAGGACACCGGGATCGAGGCCAGGGTCTGGGATCCGTCAAAGATCGCCATCATCTTTGACCACCGGGTGCCGGCCGAGAGCTCCAAGACCGCCGGGAACCAGAAGAAGATCCGCGAGTTCGTGGCCAAACAGGGCATCACCAAATTCCACGACATCCGGGGCGATGAGGGCGGCATCTGCCATCAGATACTGCCCGAGAACGGCTACGTCCTGCCGGGATCGGTGGTGGTCGGCACCGACAGCCACACCACCAGCCACGGGGCCCTGGGCGCCTTCTCCTTCGGCATCGGGGCCACCGAGATGGCCGCGGTCTGGGCCCTGGGCAAGATCCTGAACGTGGAGGTGCCGGGGACCATCAAGGTGGTGGTCAACGGGACCCTGCCCAAGTACGTCGAACCCAAGGATATCATATTGCACCTGATCGGCAAGCTTTCCGCCGAGGGTGCCAACTTCAAGGTGATCGAGTTCCACGGCGAGACCATCAGGAAGATGTCCACCTCCGGCCGTCTGGTGCTGTGCAACATGACGGTGGAGGCCGGCGCCACCGGCGGCATCGTCCCGCCGGATAACGAGACCGTGCGCTACCTGAAGACAGAAGCCGGGGTCAAGAACATCCCCGAGCTGTTCGGCCCGGATGCCGACGCGGTTTACGAACAGGTGGTGGAGATCGACGCTTCCAAACTGGAGCCCCAGATCGCCTTCCCCCACACCGTGGATAACGTCAAGCCGGTGGGCGCCGCCCGCGGCATCAAGGTCCAGCAGATCGTGATCGGCTCCTGCACCAACGGCCGCCTGGACGACCTGGCCATTGCCGCCGGAATATTAAAGGGCAAGAAAGTGGCCCGCAGCGTCCGGATGCTGGTGTTCCCGGCCTCCACCCGTATCTATCAGCAGGCCTTGAAGAAGGGTTACGTGGAGATATTCATGAAGGCCGGCGCGGTGGTGATGAACTCCGGCTGCGGCCCCTGCCTGGGCGTGCACCAGGGAGCCCTGGCCGACGGCGACAAGGCCCTGGCCACCACCAATAGGAATTTCAAGGGGCGGATGGGCAATCCTAATGCCGAGGTCTACTTAAGCTCGGCGGCCACCGCCGCGGCCTCGGCCATAACTGGCGAGATCACCGATCCCCGCACGGTCAGCCCGGCACCGAAAGCCAAGAAGGTTAAACCTATTAAAACAACTAAAAAGAAAGTTGTGGTCAAGAAGGCCGGGGAAAAAGCCAAGAAAATTGCCCCTCGACAGGCTCGGGGTGTCACCAAGAAAGGGAGGAAATAAAGATGGGTAAAGTAGTATTGAAACTGGGCGCCGATATCTCCACCGATATCATCTATCCCGGCCGTTTCATGGCCACGGTTCTCCCCACCGAGACCCCCCAGTTCGCCTTTGTGGACGACGCCGCGTTCAACCAGAAGCTTAAATCCAAGCAGATCGAGCCCGGCAGCTTCATCGTAGCCGACAAGAACTTCGGCTGCGGCTCCTCCCGGGAACAGGCCGCCTCCTGCCTGGTGGGCTGGGGCCTGAAGGTGATCGCCAAGAATTTCTCCCGGATATTCCTGCAGAACTCCATCAACGTCGGATTGTACATGGTGATCTGTCCCAACATCGAGGCCAACGAGGGCGATGAGTTGGCAATAGAGAATGGCAAGGTAATCAACCAGACCAGCGGCAAGAGCTTTGACATCGTGCCTTTGCCAAAAGCCCGCCAGGCCATCATCGACGCCGGAGGACTGATCCCCTATACCCGTAAGATGGTTCTGGCCGGAAGGAGATAGACGACCATTGCCCACGAAATGACGCGAAGATATTTTCCAGGTTTCTTGTCTTGGAACACAAAACCCCCCGCCTTTGGCGGGGGGTTTTTAATTACAGCCTTTCAGCCGTTATCCAATTGCTTTTTTAGTTCGTAGATTTCGTCAATCTCTTTTCTCGCCAGAAAACTTTCCTTCAGCTCCGGCTCCAGCTGTCCGGTGATGGAATCTATCTTTTCGATCGCCTTGGCGATGTTCTCCCGAGCCCGGGCCGTATCGCCCAGGTGATGATCCGTTTTCGCCAAGTTATGCCAGGCGTCTATCTCCAGCTCGATGGCCGAGACCGCCTCCTCGTCCTCGACGATCATGGTCCGGGACAGAACGTCGGCCAGCAGGTCCCGGGCCTTGGCCAGCAGGGCGCGGTCCGCCCCCTGCGCCAGGGCCCGGCTGATGATGATCTTGGCGTTGAGCACCTGGTGGCGGTGGGTGTTGAACCTCTCGATCTCCAGCGATATCTGGATGGCCTTATCCAGGCACGGGGCGGCCTTTTCCGGCTGGCCCCAGGCCAGGTATAGCTCGGCCATCTCGGCCAGGATGCTGGCCTCCTTGCCCCGGCCCTTGACCTCTCCGGCCACCTTCAGGGCCTTGGTGAATTCCTTTTCGGCCTGCTGGTGGTCCCCGGCGCTCTGGCAGATCCGGCCCAGGCCGGCATGGCCGAAGGCATCGCCCACCAGGTTGTTGATTTTCTTGTTGATCACCAGGTACCGGTCATAAAATTCCCGGGCCGGTTGGTATCTCCCCAGGGCATAATAGATCTCGCCCAGGTTGTTGCAGGAGATGGCCATCGACAGCAGTTCCCCGGATCGCTCGGCCATATTGAAGGACTTGAGCTGGTACTCCAGGGCCCGGGCGAACATCCCCCTGGCCTTATAGATGCCGCTGAGGTTGTTGTACACCGAGCCGGTGCGCGACTCCTCCCCCAGTTCCTCCAGCAGTCCGATCTCTTTGTCGTAGTATCCGATGGCCCGGTCGTGCTCGCCGACGGTGCTGTCGATCAGACCCAGAATGTGGTACAGCGAGGCCCGGGCGCTGGCGGTCTCCCGGTCGGTCTTGCCGGCCCTCATCTCCAGCACCAGGCCGGCCCCGTCGGTGAAGCTGCGGGCCCGCTCCAGGTAGCCCTGCCGGAAATATATCCAGGCCAGATTGCGATAGGCATGGAACAGGTCCAGCGAACCTGGATTACCGGACAGGTTCACTATGGCTTTCTCCAGGTAAACCACCGCCTCCTCGAAGCGGCTCTGCCTCAGCAGGTTCTCTCCCCGTTTGATCAGGATGATGTTCCGCTGCTCATCGGTATAGGCGTTCTTCTCCAGCTCGTCCAGCATCATCGCCGACTGTTCCTTGTATCCCTTGGCATCGGCCAGGTCGAACAGGCTGATGCCAGCGGCGAACTTCTCCCTGGGGACCGCTGCCTTGTGATAGCCTTCCAGCAGGGCTGCCAGGTCGGGATCGTCCTGGTATTTTGTTTCTTCAGGTTTATCCGTCATTTTATCATCGTTTCTTGTTCAGCCATTTCAGGGGATCCACCGGCTTGCCGCCCTGGCGGACCTCGAAATGCAGGATGGGCCCGTCCACCGAGCCGCCCACAGTCCCGATCTGCTGGAATATCTCCACCCGGGAGCCGGTGGCCACCAAGATGTCGCTCAGGTTTCCGTAAAGGGTGTAGAAGCCCGACTGGTGGTCAATCAGCACCACGTTTCCGTAGCCGATGAATCTTTCGGCGTAGACCACCTTGCCGGCGGCCACCGACCGCACCGGGGCCCCGGCGGCCGAAAGGATGTCTATCCCGTTGTTCTGGATATAGGTGTTGTATTTCTCGTGTTTCTTCAGGCCGAAGCTGGAGTACAGCTTTCCGTCCGCCGGCCAGTTCAGCGAGCCCTGGTTCCTCTCCAGATAGCTGGGAGCCGCCGGCACGTGGGAGTTGCGGCTGCGGGCCAGCTCTGCCTTGCGTTCCTTCTCCAGCTGGTCGATTATCCTTTGCAATTTCCTGGCCGACTCCTGGAGCTCCCTGACCAGCGCCTCCTTGGATGATTTCTCCCGCTGCACCCGGCTCAACAGTTTCTTCTGCTGGGCCTCATCATCGCTCAGGTTGGACGCCTCCCGCTCGGTCTCGCCCTTGACCTGGGCCAGGGTCATCAGCTTGCTCTCCCGGTCCTGTTTGTCCCGAACGATCAGGCGCTTTTTACTGTCGATGTTGTTATAGAGACTCCGGTCCTGTTCGGTGATCAGGCTCATGTACTTATACCTTTTGGCCATATCGGCAAAGGACCGCTCCGACACCAGAACCTCCCACTGGAAGAGCCCGCCTTTTTTATACATCTCCCTTAAGCGGACGGCCATCAGGGCCTCCTGTTTGGCCAGCTGTGATTCGGTGCTCAGCAGCTGCTCCCCCAGGCTCTTCAGGTCCTTGTTCAGTCGGGCTTCCTTCTGCCGCAGGGCGGACAATACCTGCCGGGTCAGGCGGACCTGCTCCGAGGTGCGTTCCAGCTGGCCCAGAATGCCCTTCTCCTGCCCCTTCAGTTCCGAGGCTCTGGCCCTGGCCTCTGACAGTTTGCGTTTTACTTCTTTAAGGGCGTCCTCCTGGTCATCAATGCTTTGACCGTGGGTATTCAACGCCGTCAACGCCAGAGCCAAAAACAAATATAAGATTGGGAGTGCTTTTCTCATTCAGATATTATTTATTTTCGGAAATAAGCGATATCTGTTCTCCGGCCTTTCGGATGATTATATCGCCGAACAGGGAATCCTGCGCCACCTTCACCCGGCCCAGCCGGATCAGCTCCAGCAGGGCGAAGAAGGTGACCACGATCACCAGTTTGCGTCGTTCGTTGACAAAAAGATCTGTGAATTTTATTTGTGATCTCCCCTGGACCTCCCGGAGAATGAAATCGATCCTTTCTTCTATGGTGATATCCTCGCCCACTATCTCGTACAGCCGGACCTTGTCTATCCGCTCCACCACCTGGCGGAAGGCCGACAGCAGTTCGTACAGCCCCACCTCCGGCACCGGCGGCTCGGCGGCAACCTCCTCCTGCTTCTCTATTGCCCCCTTGGGCCGGGGGAACATCAGCCGCTGCACCTCTTCGCGGTCCTCCAGCCGGGAGGCGGCCTCCTTGAATTTCTTGTATTCCAGCAGCTGGCGCACCAGGTCCTGGCGGGGATCCTCCATCTCGCCCTCGATCTCCACGTGATGCGGCAGCAGGAGCTTGGATTTGATCTTCAGCAGGGTGGCGGCCATCACCAGAAACTCGCCGGCCAGGTCGATATCCAGGGCCTTCATGATCTCGATGTATTCCAGGTACTGCTGGGTGATCCGGGCGATGGGGATGTCGTAGATGTCCAGCTCCTCCTGCCGGATGAGGTACAGCAGCAGGTCCAGTGGTCCTTCGAAGATCTCCAGTCTTACCTGGTATGGTTGGTTAGGCATTTATTGTATCTGCTCCTAATATATTTAGTATTGTCACCCTGAGACAGCCCTCTTGCTAGTCAAGCCGAACGGGTGACTAATTTTAATATCTTATTTATTCCCACACTTCAGACTGTCGGGCGAAGAGTCCTCTCAGTGTGACAATTTTCTATCAGGCTACAAGGGTACTTCACAATAAGGTTAGTTGTAATGCTTACTATTAATTCCCGGGCATCCTTTTTATCTCTTTTTCGTTCCAGGTGCGAATTGTTTGCGTTTGATCTGGAACTATCATTGGTTTATCGGGAAAACCCCAAGGTGGTGTTGCAAGTTTAGGGTCGAACTGCAATTTTATTTTATAAAAGCCTTCGTTATCTACTTTTACTGTATCTTTGGGTAAAATCTTTTTCTTTGGTAAAAAACCTGGCATTGATATCTGCAAGGAGCAGATTTCAAAAGGGATGTTGTCTATTACAAAGTTTCCACTACTATCCGTCGATGTCCAATTTGTAGTGCCTAAATTTTGAATCATAGCGCCAGGTATAAGCTCCTTTGTCTCAGCATCAATAATAATACCTGTAATCTTTCCCATATCGCCAGCATCGGTACTAACAGCGAAGATAACTAACACAGAAACGATAAAACAAAAGTTGAATATTATTTTCATATGGCTTAATCTCCTTTCAGGCGTTACGCGCCCCCACCTCCGTGTCTCTGTGCCTCTGTGGCAGAGTTATTCTGTCTGCTGCATGTGTTCCCTCAGATCCAGCCTCCTCAGCTTGGGCGCCAGCCGGGCCACCGCGGCGGCCACCGCCAGGGTCATCCCGCTGTTAAACAGCAGGGACGGCACCAGGCCCATCAGTTTGGCCGCCACTCCGGACTCGAAGGCCCCGATCTCGTTGGAGGAGCCGATGAACACGCTGTTGACCGAGGCCACCCGCCCCCGCATATTGTCCGGGGTGTACAGCTGGACAATAGTGGAGCGGATCACCACGCTGATGTTGTCGAACAGTCCGGACAGGGCCAGCATAAAAAAGGCCAGGTAGAAATTCCGGGACAGGGCAAATCCGGCCATGCACAGCCCGAAGCCCGCCACCACCCACAGCAGTTTTTTACCGGCGCTCTTCACCGGCGGATGGTGGGCCAGCCATAACGACATCACCATGGCGCCCACCGCCGGGGCGGCCCTTAAGAAACCCAGTCCCCTGGGCCCGGTGTTAAGCACGTCGGCCGCGAACATCGGCAGGATGGCCAGCGCCCCGCCGAACAGCACCGCAAACATGTCCAGCGACATGGCCGAAAGCAGCAGCTGGTGCTTGAACACGAACCGGATCCCGGTGGACAGGCTCTTCAGTATCGGCTCCTTGGTCCGGGGGCCGGTGATGGGATAGCTCCGGATGTTCAAAAAGGCGGTGAGGCTTATCAAGGCAGAGGTTATGGCCGTGATATAGGCGGCGCTGACCCCGAAGAATCCGTAGATCAGCCCTCCCGCGGCCGGGCCGGACACCGCCGCTATCTGCCACACCAGGCTGGTCCAGGCCGAGGAGCGGGGATACATGGCGCGGGGCACTATCTGGGCGGCGATGGCCACATTGGCCGGATAGACGAAGCCCCGCACCGCCCCCAGGAAGAACATCACGGCGTAGATGGGGAAGACCCCCTTGTCCCGCAATATGTGCGACTGTTTCAGGCTGAGCAGCAGCAGGGCCGCCCCTCCCAGCAGCAGCAGGAAATTGGTGACGATCAGGATCTTCCTGCGGTCCACGATGTCGGCCACATGCCCGGCGAACATGGCCACTGCGAAGAACGACAGGGCCTCGGCCAGGCCCAGCAGGCCCAGGGCCATGGGGTCCTTGGTTATCTGGTAGATCTGCCAGCCCACGATGACCGCGGTCATCTGGATGGAGATGGTGAGGAAGAAGCGGCCGAACAGGAATTTCCTGAAATCGGGTATTTTCAGTACGTCGTAAGCCTGGCTTTTTTCCGTCGTCATTTATTTGTCAGATTGATATTCAGACCACCCCTTTGTCCCCTCCTTGATCAAGGAGGGGATTTTTTAATGCTGTTTATTTCTAAAGACATTTTATGGCTTACTGGGGTATCGTTTTATATCCTCTGGCGTGTAAATATGAACATTGGGATAGGTTGATAATGGCCACATCATGTCGCCGTGACCCAAACCTGGTATTGGTTTAGCCACCAATCTAATCCATATTCCTGTCTCGGTTTTTCTTATATCAATATATTTTGTTGTAAATGGTTCATAACCTCCCCCCTTTTCCTCGGCACTCACTTTATATTTTCCGTATAAAATGTTTTTATAAATACATTTACCATTTGAATCTGTTATTACAGTATCTCGTTTCCCTTTGATATATATTTTTATATCAGGCAACGGCTCTTTGGTATCAGAATCCAAAACCATCACTTTTAAAACTCCATACTTTGGCAATGTGTCCGTTTTTACCAAAGTGGTATCGGTTTGTTGGGCATTTAGCAAAACACCATGAAGCAAAAGCAAACAGGTACCAAAAATTACTTTTTTCATATCGCTCTCACAATATAACTGCCTTTTATCATCCCCTCCTTATTCAAGGAGGGGGTAGGGGGTGGTCAACAGGCTTCAGCCGATATGGCCTTAAGCACATCCTCTACGTTTTGTATAACGTCTTCATTGGTAAATCTTAACACTTTTATTCCCAGGGCCTCTATGGTCTTCTGCCGGGCTTTATCATAGGTCGCTTGTTTTTTCTCTTCGTGAACGTCGCCGTCCAGCTCTATGGCCAGCCTTTTTTCGGGGCAATAAAAGTCAACAATAAACCCGCCGATGCTGTGCTGGCGCCGGAACTTCAAACCGTTCAATTGTTTTTTCTTTAAAAATCGCCAGAGTATTATCTCGGCCCGGGTTGAGTTATTACGCAGAAATTTTCTTCTTTGTTGATATTCTGGTTTATTGTGCAATTGCGCCATACGCAATACCCCATAGCTTTTTAGACCACCCCTTTATCCCCTCCTTGATCAAGGAGGGGATCGATCAGATTCTCTACTTGGTCTTCATCACGAACACGCCGTCCCAGTTCTCCGGCGGCGGCAGCACCTTGAAATCCTCGCAGCGGCCGATGTAGGCCTGGCTGGGTCCGTCTTCGGGATCCACTTCCAGGGCCTGCCGGAACACGGCCTCAGCCTGGTCCCACTGCTTGCCCCGATAAAGCTCCAGGCCCTTCAGGTAGATCTCCACCGCCTTCTTTTTCTTTTCGCTGACGTCGGCCTGGGACAGACCCAGCAGTTCGTACACCCGCACCGGCTGTTCCTTGCCCACCACCCGCAGCATGTCCAGCTCCCGCACCGGGTACAGGCCCTTGACCTTGGCGTAGGTGAACTCCGACATCATGATGGCCGTGCCATATTCCTTGTTGGCCCCCTCCAGCCGCGAGCCCAGGTTGATGGAGTCTCCCATGGCGGTGTAGCTCTTCTTCTTTTCCGAACCCACGTTGCCCACCGTCACCATGCCGGTGTTCATCCCGAACCGGGTGAAAAGATTGGGCATGTTCCTCTTGGCCAGGTCGGCATTGAGTATCTGCAGACGCTGGTTCATGGCCCAGACGCATTTGATGCATGTCTCGGCGTGCTTGGGGTCGTCGGTGGGGGCGCCCCAGAAGGCCATGATGGCGTCGCCCTCGTACTTGCTGATGTAGCCGCCGTATTCCAGCACCACATCGGACATGGCCCCCAGGTACTCGTTGATCAGGGCGATCAGGCGTTCCGGGGTCCCCAGTTTCTCAGAGAAGCTAGAAAAGCCCTTGATGTCGGAGAAGAAGACCGTGACCTCCTTCTTGTCGCCGCCCATCAGCAGCATCTCGGGGTTGGCCATTATCTTGTCCACCAGATCCTTGGACATGTAGCCCTGGAACATGTTCTTGATCCAGACCTTCTGTTTCTCCTCGGTCAGATAGCGATACCCCAGGATGGCCATGTTGGTGAACAGCACCACCGCCAGCGGGCGCACCATCTCCACCCAGATCAATGATTTGTCGAACAGCGCCGTTGCGGCCACAAAATAAGCCACCACCAGCCCGGTCAGGATCAGACCGGAATTGACCGGCTTGAACCTTAGGGAAACGAATACCGTCAGCAGGCCGATCGCTATCAGCAGGGCCAGTTGTATATGCCAGGAGACCACTGTCACGAACTTTCCGGTAAGCAATGTCTCCATGATATTGGCATGGATCTCCGGCCCGGGAAACTGGTTGGAGAACGGCACCACCCGCAGGTCCATCAGGCCGGCGGCGGTGGCCCCGACGATCACTATCTTGTCTTTGAAATACTCGGCCGGCACCAGTTCCATCAACACGTCGGAATAAGAAATATACCGGAATTTCTTGAATTGCCCGAAATAGCTGATCAGCATCCGGCCTTCATTGTCAATGGGGATCTTTAGTTTGTCTCCGCATTTTATAAACTTTCCCAGTTCGACGGCAACTTGGTCCTTGCCCACCCCCATTTTATCCAGCACTATTTGGAAGTCCATGGATGGATAACTGTGGTCGTTGAGGGCCATAAATAACGGGATCCTTCGGGCCGTCCCGTCTTCATCCAATTCAATGTTGTAATACCCTGTTCCCCGGGCCGATTCCAGCAGGACCGGCACCGGCGGGAAGATGCTGGCCACCTGGTACAGGTCCCCGGCAATGTTAAGATATTTGAATTTTTCGGTGGCATCTGCCGGAAGAAGGTAGGAATATTTACGCGTGCCAAGGTCGGAGCTGTCGTCCGGTTCGCCAGTGGTAAGGTAGAAGGGAAAGTAGACGTTGCCGCTGGACCTGGTGGCGGCGGCAAAATCAAGGTCGTATCCCCAAGAGTAAAGCACCGCATCTATGGTCGAGGTGAGCTGGGCGGGGGTTAGCGGTATCTTCAGGTCCTTCAGTTGTGATGATATATTCTCTGTCTTGGCATCCTCAAACAGCTGGACAACATCCGGCATCAGGCTGTCACTCTCCACAAAGAAGATGTCGAAAGCCACTGCCGAAGCCCCGCCTTGGGCCAGGTAGTCGGCCACCTTGGCGTGGTACAGTCGTGGCCAGTTGTAGAAACGCCCCAGCTTGGCCAGGGACTGGTCGTCGATGTCCACTATAATGACATCATCTATGTCCTGCTCTCCCATCTGCCCTACCCGCAGTCGATAACGAAGGTCGTAGGTCTTGTTCTCCATGCCCTGGAACAGGCTGGGAAATAGATATGATATAGCCAGCACCGCGGCCACCACGGCGATGCCCACCAGGGCCCCGGTGGTCTTTTTGCTCCTTATGACATTGCTCATTTCTTCTCCTCATTCTCTAAAGCCGATACGAATGCTTCCACCAGTTTGGGATTGAACTGGGTTCCGCTGTCCTGGCGCAATCTTCGGACCGATTCCTCCATCCCCAGCCCTTTCCGGTAGGGGCGATCGGAGTTCATGGCATCGTAGGAGTCGCCCACGCAGATGATCTGGGCGTCCATCGGCACCTGGTCGCCGGACAGGCCGGCCGGATACCCCTTGCCGTCCAGCTTCTCGTGGTGGTAGCGCACCCCGGGGATGATGGCTTTCATCTGCTTGATGGGCTCCAGGGCCTCGGCCCCCTTGTTGGGATGGTCCTTGACGATGGCGAATTCCTCGGCGGTCAGGCCGGAGGGTTTTTTAAGGATGGCATCCGGCATCCCGATCTTGCCCACGTCGTGCAGCAGGGCCGCCAGTTCCAGCCTTTTGCGGTTCTCGGTGTCATATCCCAATTGGTCGGCGATCATCAGGGCGTACTGGGTGACCCGGGAGGAATGGCCGGCGGTATAGTCGTCCTTGGCGTCTATCAGGCTGACCACGGTGCGGATGGAATTCAAAAACAGCTCCTGGAGGTCGGTGTACAGGCTGGCGTTCTCGATGGCCACCGCCGCCTGGCGGGCCAGGGTCTCGAACAGTTCCACGTCCTCCCGGGAGAACAGCCCGCCCTTCTTGTTGAGCACCTGGGCCACCCCGATCAGCTTGTTCTTGGGCTTCAGGGGCACGGTGATGGCGTTGCGGGTCTGGAATTTTGACTTCTCGTCCACCTTGGAATAGAAGCGGGGGTCCTTGGTGACGTCCGGCACCAACAGGGTCTGCATGTGCTCGGCCGCCCAGCCCACCATCCCCTTGCCCCAGGGCACCCGGATCTGCTTGACCGCATCGCCGGCATCGCCGGTGGCGATCTCGAAGAAGAACTCGTGCTTCTCCTCGTCGTATAAAAATATGGACGAGGCCTCGGCGTCGATGACGTCCTTGGCCACATTCATCACCGTCTCCAGCACCCTTTTGACATCCAGCGAGGAGGAGATCAGGGCTGACGTTTCGGCCATGGCGGAGATGCGCTCCACCTTCTCCCGGGCCTCGGAATACAGCCGGCTGTTCTCTATCAGGGTGGAAAGATGGGCTCCCAGCAGCTCGATGATCTCCAGGTCGTCGTCGTTATAGTCCTCGTCCCTCAGCTTGTTGATCAGCTCCACCACCCCGATCACCTCGGCCCGGGATTTCAACGGCACGCACAGGATGCTGCGGGTGGGGAAATCCACATTATCGGCGATCTCCTTCTTCCACTTGGGCTCGGAGGCCACATCGTTGACGGTCAGCGGGATGCCGGTCTTGGCCACCCAGCCGGCGATACCCTGCCCGACGGGGATCTCCAGGCCCTCCAGCTTGGCGGAGGCCGACCCCTTGACGATGGAGAATTTCAAAGTTGTGCGGTCGGAGGACAGCAGTAATAAGGACCCGGCCTCGGAGGGCGCGATCTCTGTCACCAGGTCCATGGCCCGGTCCAACAGCGGCTGGACATCGAAGGTGCTGGCGGCGATCTCGTTGACCCTTTGGAGCACCTTCAGCTTCATCTTGAGGCTGGAGAGCTCGCTCTTGGCGGTGGGCATCAGGGCCATTCGGCGCGAGACGGCCCCGTGGACGGTTTTTTTCTTCTTGGGCGCAGGCATGGCATCCCTCCCTGAAAAGGCATTATAGTTTATTATATTGTCTAAGTGATTTGGCAAAGATGTTTTAACATCTTATTTTATAACAACCTCCGGTTTAAAGCAAGCATTAATTGTGCTTAAATTTTAGGCAATAACAGACGGGGGTTTCAACCACCAAAGCACCAAGGCACAAAGATTTTTTAACCTTTGGCATAGTGTCATTACGAGAAAGCAACCTTAATTTTCAGACGAAGTAATCTGGTTTATATTGCAAAGACCTGACGGCGTACTGTCCCTAATTAGAAATATCGAAGGGGCGGGCCTCAGACCCAACCCCGTTTCAGCCGGTTCCCGCGTCATTGCGAGAAAACTACGAAGATTTACAAACGAAGCAATCCCCTTTCTTCTTCTATCTTCAGAGAGAAGGGGCTGGGGGGTGAGTCATCCCGGGCAATTAAAAAACCGGTCGCAAGACCGGCTAAAAATTTGTTCTATTAATTATCTTGACCCCGGGCGTTCTTTTATCTATATTTTGACCGCTCGTTCCTCTTTCAGCGAAAGGCTCACCGCCGCCAGGATCTTCACCACCTCCAGCCCGTTCTGCCCGTCGCTTATGGGCTGCTTGTGTTCCCTGACGCATTCGATGAAATGATTGGCCTCTATCTTCAGCGGTTCCTGCATCTTGAAATACGGGATGTGGATATCCCCGTCCCTTAGGGTCAGCACCTCGTCATAGCTGCCGTAGCGCTTCTCCTGGTTGACCCCCTTGTCGTAGATCCGGATCTTCTCGGTGGCCTCCATGTCGTCGAAGGTCACCATCTTCTTGCTGCCCACCACCGTGAACTTGCGGATCTTGTGGGGGTCCAGCCAGCTCACCTGGGCCTGGGCCACCTGCCCGCCGGGGAAATCCAGCGAGAAGAACACCACGTCCTCGATGCCCTTCTGCAGGAAGCATTTTCCGTTGGCCAGGGCCTGGTCCGGGTTCTGGTCCATCAAATAGAGCATCACCGAGATGTCGTGGGGGGCCAGGCTCCACAGGGCGTTCTCGTTCTTGCGGATGGCGCCCAAGTTGACCCGGGTGGAGTACAGGTACAGTATCTGCCCCAGCTCGCCGGATTTCACCAGCTCCTTCAAATACCTGACCGCCGGATGGTACAGCAGCAGGTGGCCGGTCATCAATATCAGATCTTTGTCCTTGGCGATCTTCACCAGCTCCTCGGCGTCCTTGACATTCAGGGCCAGGGGCTTCTCCACCATCACGTGCTTGCCGGCCTCCAAAGACATTTTGGCCAGGGCGTGGTGCGATTCGGAATTGGTGGCGATCACCACCGCATCGAGATCCTTGTCTTCCAGGGCCGCTTTAAGGTCCCCGGACGTTTTGGCGGTCGGGGAGAAGCTTTTTGCCCGCTGAAGATTTTTGGGGCTGGCGTCCACCAGCCAGGCCAAATAAGCCCCGGGCAGATTGGCATAGGTCCGGACCTGGTTGATGCCCCACTGGCCGCAGCCCACTACCGCTGTTTTAATGTCAGACATTTCTGGCTATATTATGTTATTGAATGATTGTTGAAAAGTTTTTACCGCAGAGCCGCAAGGCTAAATTATTCCCTCTCCTAATGCTTTAGGGGAGGGTGGGGTGTGGTCCGCCCAAGCACCTCTATCCCCGCCGGCCCCCGGGACGCAGGATGTCCCAGAATCTTCCCTTGCGCTTGACGTTCTGGCCATCATCGCTGTAGTAGTAATAATGGTAGTGATAGTAGTAATCGTAGCTGGAGCCGATCCCGGTCAGGTCGATCTTATTGAGGATCGATCCCAGGATATTGGCGTTGACGTTGCTCAGCAGGCTCTTGGCCCTGGCCAGGGCCCGGCGATCGGTGCCGTGGGAGAGCACCACCAGCACCACCCCCTCCACCTGGTTGGACAGCACAGCGGTGTCGGTGACGGTGATCACCGGCGGGCTGTCGAACAGCACCAGGTCGTACTTGGCCTTCAACTGCTGGACCAGCTCCTTCATCCTCTGGGAGCCCAAAAGCTCCGAGGGGTTGGGGGGGATGGCCCCGCAGGTCAGAATGTCCAGGTTCTCCACCCCGGAGGGCTTGATCACCTTCTCCGGGGCCAGCCGCTCGGCCAGGATGTTGGTCATGCCCGGCTCCCGCTCCAGCCCGAACAGCGAGTGGACCACCGGGCGCCGCAGGTCGGCGTCTATCAGCAGGGTCTTGGCCCCGGCCAGGGCGGTGGTGAAGGCCAGGTTGGCCACGGTGGTGGACTTGCCCTCCGAGGGCGCGGCCGAGGTCACCACTATGGAGCGCAGCGGAGCGTCGATCTTGGAGAATTGGATGTTGGTCCGAATGGCCCGGTAGGCCTCGGAGATGGGCGAGCGGGGGGTGTATTTGGTCACCAGGGTGGAGGCGATCTTGGAGATCTCGTCCCGGCCGTTGCGCTTCTTCTTGCGGGGGCCCTCGGACTGGATACTGGGAATCAGCCCCAGCACCGGTATCCCGAAATTGGTCTCGATCTCCTCGGCGGTCTTGACCGAATTGTCCATGGAGTCCAGGAAGAATGACAGGCCCACCCCCAGCACCAGCCCCACCACCAGCCCGATCAGGAGATTCAGTGCCTTGCGGGGCTTGATGGGCGAAAGCGGCTCCTTGGCCGGGTCGATCACCCGGACGTTGCCGATCTTTCCGGCCTCGGTGATCTTGGCCTCCTCGTACTTCTCCAGCAGCATCTTATAGATGTTCTCGTTGACATCCTTGGCCCGCAGCAGGCGGGTCAGCTCCAGCTCCTTGTAGGGCAGCTTGGAGAGATCGCTTTCGTAGCCGGTGTTGAAATCCCGGATGGCCAGCTCCCGGGCCTCCAGGGAGATCAGTTCTATTTGGAGGGGCGGTATCTGGGCCAGCAAGTCGGACATCTCCGGCATGGGCTTGGCCTGGCCCCCCCGGCTGATGTTGGCCAGCTCCTCCACCAGCTTGTTCTTGGTGGCCTCGATCTGCCGGTTCAGTTTGTATATCTGGGGGTGTTCCGGATGGTAGCCCTTGATGGAAAGCTGGGTGGCCTCGATCTGCAGATCCAACAGGCTCTTTCGCAGCGAATCGGCCACCGCGCCGGAGGTCATTTTGCTGCTGCCCTCGGAGAAATCAGGCTTGTATTCCAGTTTGGTGTAGATGGCCTCCAGTTTCTTCTCCAGGGCCATCTTCTGGGTGACGGTGCCGGCGTACATCTTGTCAATCTCGGTCATCCGGGCCAGCACCTCCCGGGCCTCGTCGGACAGCGATACCACCTGGTTGCGGGCCTTGAAGCCCTTGATGGCGTCCTCGGCCTTGTAGAGCCCGGCCTCCACCGCCGGCAGCTGGACCTCGATGAATTTTCTGGTGGAGGAGGCCTGCTCCCTCTTGACCTGGGAGCTGCGCTCCTTGACCGTCTCGGCCACCAGATTGACCGTCCGGGCGGCGCTGGCCGGAGTGGGCCCCTGGAATTTTATCAGGATCACATCGGAGTCCCTGATGGGCTCGGCCGAGATGCCTTTCTTTATACGCTGGGACAGCAGTTGGCGTCTCCCCTCCTGGGACAGGCCCCGGCCCTGGTCTTTGAGTATCTCGGCGGCGGTCTCGGGAGCCAGTTTATGAGCCACCTCCTCGGCCAGGGTCCGAGCCTTGATCTCCTCGATCTGATTGACGATGTAGCTCTTACGGCTGAAAGCGTCGGAGACGTCGAAGGCGGCGATAGGCTCCCGGCTTTGCTCGAAGATGATGGTGGTCTGGCTCTCATAGACCGGCGGCAGGGTGAAATTGGCGATGATGATGGGCAGCAATATCCCGGCCAGGCAGACCAGGATCAGGGTCTTTCGTCTCCACAGCAGATCCACCACCTCGTAGAGGCTGGTCTCCTGTGGTTTGATATTCTGCTCAGCGGCCAATTTTCACCTGTCATTGATTTTTTTTAGGATTGAAAAAAGGAAGCAACTTGTCCGGCTTCCGGCCCGGCTGCCCTATGCCGTGCTTGATATCGGTCATAATCCCGGTGCAGACCGGCCAGAATGCTTACTTCCTTTTTGGGGTGCTTTTTCCTCTATTCCGGAAGGCGGATGGGCATCAATAGATACATCAGGTTGTAGTCCTCGGCCTGCTTGGCCGGATTGATCAGGGCGGCCGACAACGAGGTATTCAGGGAGCAGACCATCTCCTCGGAGTCCACGTTCTTGATGATGTCCAGCAGATAGCTGGCGTTGTATCCTATCTCCATCTCCTCACCCTTGAATACTGCGGCAATGGTCTCCCGGGCCTCTCCGATATCCACCGTCTGGCTGGAGAGCTCGATGCTGTCGGCCTTTAATGAAAGCCTGATCTGGTGGGTGAAGGTGTCGGACAGTATGGCCACTCGGCGCACCGCCGCGGTCAGCAGGTCCACGTTGACGGTCAGGGTCTTTTTATTGTTCTTGGGAATGGCCTTCTCGTAATCACGGTAGGGTCCCTCGATGTGCCGGGCATAGACCTGGGTGTCATCAAAACTAAACTGGGAATAGCTGTCGTCGAACCGCAACGTGATCTCGGTATCCGAGCCTGGAAGCATCCGGTTGACAATGTTCAAACCTTTGGGTGACAGCAGCAGTTCGCTGTTCTGTGAGATGGGCGGGATCATGGTCTCCAGCATGGCCAACCGGTGGGCGTCGGTAGTGACCACTTTCAGCTTATCGCCGCTCATCTGAAGGAAAACCCCGCACAGGTCCGGACGGGAGCTGTCGGTGGATACAGCAAACAAGGTCTTTTTGATGATGTTCTGCAGAATACCGCTGCTGAGTTTGACGCTCTTCTCCTTGCTGATCTCCGGTATCTTGGGAAAGTCCTCCTTGGGGAGACCAATGATATTGAATCGGCTGCGGTCACATTTAATGGACACTTTATTGCCGTTGACATCCAGATCTATATTCAATGGCGGCAGTTGCTTTATTATCTCGAAGAACTGTTTGGCCGGCACGGTGATGGAACCATTACCAGCGGTCTGGGCATCAATCTGGGTTACGGCCGCTATCTCGAGATCGGTGGCAGATAATTTCAGCTTATTATTATTGGCCTCTATCAGGATATTGGTAAGGACCGGAAAAGTGCTCTTGGTTGGCACCACCCCGATCAGGCTCTGCAGGCAGGTGAAAAGTTTCTCCTGGTTAACGGAAAATTTCATTTGATCCCGGCTCCAAATTTCTGGTTTTAAATTTATACTTAATAACTAATATATGATATATCTAAATTATAATAAAAGTCAATAGTATTTCTTGATATTGTTGTGGGATTGGCATAAAGCCATGCTGTTTAAAATAATAAAGAATGTATATCATGGGGATATGTTTTTGATCGGCTGTTGATATCCGCCGCTGTTGTCAACAGTGATCAACATTAAGCAGGGGCTAAATGCAGAGATCAAGGTTCTATCCACCATTGATCAACTCAGTTATCCTATCGGCCTGAGAGGTTATCTCATCGTCCGAGGCTATCATTTTCTTTATCTTTGATATGGCATGCAGCACCGTGGTGTGGTCCTTTCCGCCGAAGCGGTTGCCGATGTCGTTGAGGGAGGCGGCGGTCAGTTCCCGGCTCAGATACATGGCCAGCTGCCTGGGCAGCACCAGTTTTTTGATCCTCCTTTTTGATTTGAGGGCCTCTTCGGGTATGGAATAGTAGTTAGCCACTATTTTCTGAATAAGTTCGATGGATATCAGCCGTGATTTCTGGGAGATGATGTTCTTAAGGACCTCGCGGGCGAAATCCACCGTCAGCTCCTGGTCCGACACCGAGGAAAAGGCCACTACCCTTATCAATGAACCCTCCAGCTCACGGATGTTTGATTTGACCGAGGAGGCAATGAAATAGATGACGTCGTTGGGAATGGAGAGGCCGTCCAACTCGGCTTTTTTCTTTAAGATAGCCGCCCTGGTCTCCAGGTCCGGAGCCTGAATATCGGCCACCAGTCCGCTTTGAAAGCGTGATACCAGGCGCTCCTCCAGGTGGGATATATCCTTGGGCGGCCGATCGGAGGTCAGGACGATCTGTTTGCGGGCGTCGTACAGCGAATTGAAAGTATGAAAGATCTCCTCCTGCAGGCCGGATTTTTCTGACAGGAATTGGACATCGTCCAGCAGTAGGATATCCAGCGAACGATAACGATTTTTGAACTCCAGCATCTTGCGGTTCTGAATGGCATAGACCAGCTCGTTCATCAGATTCTCGGCCGGTATGTACAGCACCCGGGCCTTTGGTCTCTTGCTCTTGGTAAAATGGCCGATAGCCTGCATCAGATGGGTCTTTCCCAGCCCCACCCCGCCATAGATGAACAGCGGGTTGTACAGTTTTCCGGGATCCTGGGCGGTGGCGAAAGCGGTGGCGTAGGCGAACTCGTTGCTTTTTCCTATGACGAAGGTGTCGAAGATATATCTCTCCCGGAGGCCGCTATCGCTGGTCGGATGGGCCGGGACAAATTCGGTTCTATCCGGTTTCTGGCGGGCGGCGGCCTGAGTTTCCCCCACCGGAGGGACCAGGACTATGGAGAGGGGCTTATGAAAGATATCCGAAACCACCTCTTTCATCATATTAAGGTAGTGCTGCCCCAGCCATTCCACAAAAAAGTGGTTGGGAACCTTTAGGGTCAGGCTGTCATCGCCCACCGTCATGGCTGTCAGCGGCTTTATCCAGGTGTCAAAACTCTGGGAACCTATCCGTTCCTTGATCCTGTCCTGGGACTGGGCCCACAGCGCTTGTATTTGTTGATTCATAGGATATCCACAATCAGAAAGTCAGTGTTTTTAATGGTTGTTGAGGGTTGCTAGTTAATATACTACTGGTAACGCTATTTACGGGTTCTTAACATATTTATCCACAGGTGGTCAATCAGCATAATGCATTGCAATAGAACAATTAACATAAATATCTAAATGATTATTTATTGTTTATCCACACAACCAGAATTGTGGCTAATTTTTGATTTAACAAGGACTTAATACGAAACACCGTTGGGGGTAAGTTATCCACAAGGTTTTCCACAGGATGGCTATAAAAACAAAAAGAAACCACGGAAATAAAGTCCGCGATTTCATAAAGGGGATACGTATTTATTTGTCAGCTTGGTAAATATATCAGGTTAGTCCCAAATTGTCAAGAGAAATTTTATAGTTTCGGTCAATGATTTATCCAGTGATAGGATGGGTCGACCGGTTTGCCGTTGATCCGGACCTCGTAATGCAGGTGGGGGCCGGAGCTTTGTCCGGTGGAGCCCACCAGCGCGATCACCTGCCCCTGCTTGACGGCCTGTTTTTCTTTGACGAAAAGTTTGGCGTTGTGTCCGTACATGGTGCTGAATTTCTGGCCGTGGGATACCTCCACCTTGTTTCCGAAATAATTATCCCACCCGGCAAAGGTGACTATGCCGTCGGCCGCCGACACCACCGGAGCGCCCTCCCGGGCGGCGATATCAACCCCGTTATGATGGTCTCCCATTTTTGCAGAGACCCATCCCTTGACCGGCATGATGCTGGGGGTCGAACGTTCGAGGCTCACCGATAACGTATCTTCGGAGTTGCTCAAAAGAGCCGGGTCTCCGGAAACCGAGGCATTTAAAGAGGTATTCCGGGTAATGTCGTCCAGGGAAAGCAGGACCGGCTGCTGGGAGATGCCCAGCATGTGCTGTAACTTTGCTTCGGTCCTTTTTAGGGAGGAGAGCTCACTTTTCAGGGCCTGGATCTCGCTGAATTTTTCCTCCACCTCCCGGGTCCTTTTTTTCATGATCTCGTACTGGCTGGCTCGCCAGAAAATATGGCCGTAATTGAAGACGAAAAATACCGCCACCAGCAACAACACCGACAGCAGAACAGCGATGCGCTTCAGATTAGTGTAAGAGATATCCATCTGCCAGGGCTGGGCCTTATGATGCGGCGCAATGATCAACGATATGTACCGTTCCCGTTTCTTCATTTTTATACAATATCAACCTTGGAATTAAAAAATTTGGGATTAGAATCCCTTGGCCCTGAGGTTCGATGAGAGCACTTTGACCAGCAGGTCCACCGTGGCTTTAACGTCAATCATATCCACCATCTCCGAGGCCGAGTGGGCATACCTGGTGGGTACTGACAGCACCCCGGTGGGAATGCCGGACTTGGTCTTGTTGATCACCGATCCGTCGGTGGTCCCGCCCTCCAGGATGTCAAACTGGTAGGGGATCCGGCCGGCCCGGGCGGTATCCACCAGCAGTTTTTTCACCCCCGGATGGGCCAGCATCCCGGCATCCTTGATCTTGATGGCGGTCCCCTTTCCCAGCACCGAAGGCAGCTTGGGCTTCTCCTCGGGAGTATCGAAGGCTCCGGTGATATCCACCGCTATCCCCAGGTCCGGGGCCACCCCGAAAGCGGCGGTGGTGGCCCCCCGCAGCCCCACCTCCTCCTGGGTGGTGAAAACGAAATATATCTGGTTGGGGCTTTTCTTAAGCTGTTTCATGGCCTCGATCATGATGGCGCAGCCGATCCGGTCATCCATTGATTTGGCGACGACCCGGTCGCCCAGGAATTCGCAGCTCCGGTGAAACCCGGCCACGTCGCCCACCGATACCCTGGCAGAGGCCTGTTTATGATCCTTGACGCCGATGTCGATATACATCCGGTCCAGCCGCCGGGGATCGGCCGGTTTCTCCGAACGCTCCTCGTTGATGGTGCCGATAAGGCCGTTCTCGAATATCACCCGCTGGGCGATGATATTATAGGGGTAGATCCCGCCGATGTTGGAGAAGCGCAGGAAGCCGTTCTTGTCTATATGGGTAACGATGAACCCGATCTCGTCCATATGGGCCGCCACCATCACCCGGGAGCCCTTGCCCTTCTTGATCGCTATCAGGTTGCCCAGCACATCGGTGCTGACCTGGTCGGCCAGCCCCCGGATCTCTTTTTTGATCTGCTCCCGGATCTGCCTTTCGCTGCCGGACGGGCCGTAGGTCTCGGTGAGTCTTTTGATGATGTCTTTCATTAAATATTTCCTTATAAAGGGTTGTCTTTTTTTTATAAATAGCTGTTAAACCGAGGGGCAACGGTTAATATTATGGCTTTTTGTCCCCTCTGTCAATGATAAAATCCTGGGCTTGGGGCGCAACATCATCCGGCAGAAGTTCCCGGCGGGTATTGGCCGGATCAGAAAAAGCTTGACTTTGTAAAAAAAATTGTTATATACTGATTGGTCAGTTAAGGGGCGGCAGCCCCGACAGTATCATTTCTGGAGAGCGGATGAACAAGAAAATAATGATCATCGACGACGAGCCGGCAGTGGGGGAGATGATGACCACCCTGCTGGAGTCCGAGGGGTACGAGGCCATGGTGGCCTACGACGGCCCGGGCGGCTTGGAGCAGATGGGCAAAAAAGCGGCCGACCTGCTGCTGCTGGACTACATGCTGCCCGGCATGGACGGCATCGAGGTGCTGTGCGAGGTCCGTCACCGCTGGCCGGAGCTTCCGGTGATCATCATCACCGCCTTCGGCAGCCCCGAGCTGCGGGCCCGGGCCGGAAAGTTCAACGTGATAGACGTGGTCTCCAAGCCTTTCGACACCCTAAAACTTCTGGAGCAGATAGCTGCGGCGGTATGAACAGCCGCCGATATTCAATAAACGACGATCTTTAATGGGAGCCCCCGGCTCTCTTTTTTTATTTGACCCTCTTCAGGGCCAGCTGCATCAGCCGCAGGGCGTTCTGGATGTCCTTTTTGCTGGACAGGCACACCGGCGAGTGGATGTAGCGCGAGGGGATGGCCAGCACCACCGAGGGGACGCCGCCCTTGCTCAGGTGGATCCGTCCGGCATCGGTGCCGCCTATTCCGGGCCGTTTGATCTGATGGGGGATCCGATTGGCCCGGGCGGTGTCGGTCAGCAGTTTCACCAAGCCCTGGTCGCAGAACACCGAGCGGTCCATGATTGTGATCACCGGCCCCAGGCCCAGTCCCGGCACCAGGCTTTCGTCCCGCTCCTTGGGCTGGGGCATGTCCCCGGCCCCGGTGCCCTCCAGGATGAAGGCCATGTCCGGCTCGTCCTTATAGGCCGCCACCCGGCCGCCCCGCAAGCCGACCTCCTCCTGGGTGGTAAAGGCGGCGTAGATGTCAAAGGGGTATTTACCTTTCAGCAGTTCGATTATCAGGTAACAGCCGATCCGATCGTCAAAGGCCTTGGCCTTGAGGGTCCTTCCCCAGTCCTCGAACCTGGTGTTGAACATCACATAATCGCCCGGGGAGACGAACTTCTGGGCGTCCTCTTGGCTGCTGGCCCCGATGTCTATGGAGAGATCGCTGTAAGGAGAAACTTTTTTAAGTTCTCCTTTACGAGCAATGAGATGGATAGCCTTGGAGCCGATCACCCCGGGGATCTGGTCCTTTCCCACCAGCACCTTCTTGGCCAGCAGCACCCGATTGTCAATCCCCCCCACCTTGTCGAACTGCAGAAAACCCGATTTATCGATGGATGTGACCATCAATCCCACCTCGTCCATGTGGGCGGCCAGCATCACCTTGGTTCTCTTTGGGACTGATTTTGCCCCCTTGGCTTTTTTGTAGGCTATCAGGTTTCCCAGGGCGTCCACCCGGATGTCATCCACGTTCTTGGTGATGTGCTGGCGGACGATGTTGCGGATCTCGCCTTCGCAGCCGCTGACCCCGAAAGCGTTGGTGATCTCTGCTATCAGTTTAAGGTCTATCATTTTTTGTTCCGTATTAAAATTATTATTCTGATTTCTTTGAGCCTCTCCTCTCATTGGGACGCGATTGAGCATGAGGCCCAAATATCTGGATTATGATCCTTAAGTTCTAAAGGTGTTGATGGCAAAGTTGCATTAATGGGAACAAGAAATACCTGTGCCGATATCGACGGTTTTGAGCCAAGCGGTATCCCCACCCAACGTGAGCGCACAACAAGATGGCTGTAAAGTTGAAGGCGAAGACCAGATGGTGTGTCTTTTGCGGGTTCTTGAATTTCTAGAGGGGAATTAAGTTGTATCAAGTAAAATGGCACTTGTGGTGGATCAACCGGTATAGTGCGGATAACTTTTCCACGAAGGCCGCTGCTGGGAGCGAGTGGAAACCAACCTTCCTTTTCGTTTTCTAAAATTATATCAATACCTTGAGTAAGCATTTAGTTTTAAGCCTAACTGTTTTATTTTTTGTTCAGGTCTTTTAGTCGTCTTTCCATTCCAAGTTTATATCGTCCAGGTCTTGGATGAAGCGGGCCAGCAATCTGGCCGAGCGCTCCACGTCCACTGCCGCCAGGGTCTCCACCGGGGTGTGCATGTAGCGCAGGGGCAGGCCCAGCAGGCCGGTGGGGATGCCCTCTTGGGATATCTGAATATCCACCGCATCGGTCCCGGTTAGTCCGGCGCAGGGCTCTATCTGAAAGGGGATCTCCTCGCGCTTGGCCACCTTCTTCAATTTGTCGGCGATGGCCGGGTGGATGTTGGGCCCGACGGTGATGGTGGGCCCCTTGCCGATGGCGAAGGTGTCGCTGTCGGGCACCCCCGGCATGTCGCCGTGGGTGACGTCTATGGCTATTCCGATGTCGGGATGGATCTCGAAAGCCGAGGTCAGCGCCCCCAGGCCGGACACCTCCTCCTGGACGGTGGCCACCGCATAAACATCCCAGCTATGATGGCATTTGCTGAGTATCTCCAGGGCCTGGACCATGATGGCGATGCAGGCCCGGTTGTCCATGGCCTTTCCGGCCGCCCGGTCGTTCTTGAGATTGGTAAGGGGCATTCTCGGGGTGGCCAGATCGCCGATGGAGACCCTGGCTTTGGCTGCCGCCTCGTCCAGCCCCAGGTCGATATACAGGTCCTCCAGGGGGATCACCTGGCTCGATTCCTCCGGGGTCTGGAAATGCGGCGGCTTGGCTCCGATGATGCCCGGCAGGGCGATCCGGGTGTCCGGGCCGTACCGGCCGACCGGATGCAGCAGCACCTCCTGTCCCAGCAGCACCCGGGCGTCGAGTCCGCCCACCTGGGTGAAGCGCAGGAATCCCCCCGGCTCGATGCCGGTGATCAGCAGGCCGATCTCGTCCAGATGGGCCGCCAGCAGGATCTTTTTGCCGTCCCGGGACAGCCCCTTTTTGAAGGCCACCACGCTGCCCATCTTGTCCACCTTGACCTTGGTGGCGAAGGGGGCCAGCTCCTCACCGGCGGCCAAGGCGGCCCGGGTCTCGTAGCCCGATGGCCCGGGAGCCGCGGTCAAGCGTTCGATCAGCTTTAACGTGGAATTCTCCCCGGCCTGGTCCGGGACGTTTTTTTCTAGGGATGTTTTTTTGCGGGACATTATCTGCTCCTAAATGTAATGTATCTAATCGAGGGAGGTGCCTTTTTTGCCCGGCCGGAAATATTCGCCGGTCATCAGCTTAAAGATCCGCCAGTCGCATTCTATGGCGCCGGCCGGGCAGATCCGCTGGCAGTGGTAGCAGGCGATGCAGTTTGATTGGTCGATGACCGGATAAGGATTCAGGCTGATGATGCCCTGGGGACAGCTCTCTAAGCACAGGCCGCAGAGGGTGCATTTGTTTTGACGGATCTTTTTTGCCGGAAGCAGATGCTGCCTCATCCGCAGGCGAATTTTACGTTCGCTGAATAGGCCGGCCACGGTCCGGGATATCCAATTCCCGGGGATCTTGGGCCTTTTCAATTCGCCCCGATCAAGATAAACTCCGGCTCTATGAATGATATCTTTGGCAAAGGTCCTGGCCTGAAATAGATCCTTTTGATCGGGATGTCCCTGGGCGGTCAAGGGCTTTCTGTCGGCAAACGGCGGATAGGTGTCGACCCCCAGGCATTGGAAAAATCCCAAGGTCTCCAGGCCCCGGGAGGCGGCCAGCCGGTCGATCCGGGAATACACATCGCCGGGGGTGCCGCCGTGGGTGACAAAAAAGAAGAATGGTTTTGGCCGGCCGGCGGTGCCCTGACCGGGCATATCATTAAAGAAATGATTTACGTTAATGGGCTCCCTGAAATAGAAAGCCGGCAACCCGCATCCGACCAGATCGTAATTGGAGAAGATGGCCGGGTCGGCCTCCTCCAGGCGCAGCATGGCGCAATCTCCGGCCGCTTCGGCCATCTGTTCCTGGATGGCCTGGGCTATCTTTTGGGTGTTACCGGTCTGTGAAAAATAGACCAAGCAGACCCGCATCGGTCCCTCCCAAAAAAAGAGGTGAAAGACCCGGCCGTTAAATATTTATTTTATATCATTTTCAGGTTGAATACAATGATAAAAAACGTTTTTTAAAATAAAAAAACCGAAAGCCTTTTGGCTGTCGGGAAGACAAGGGGCGTATCTAAAGAGAGGGTTATGTCAGATCGATCCAGAAACGCATCACTTTTTTTCCGGCACCGGTTGACAGTATGGTGTTCTCCAGCATCCCTCCGTTGTTCTTGATGACCCGGATGGCCCCGAAGTTGTCCCAGTCGCAGGTAAGCAGGGCTTTGGTGATCTTCAGCTCCACCGCCCGTTCCAGGGTCATTTCCAAAAGGATCGATCCGTGCCCCCGGCGGCGCAGCGATGGCGGCACCTCCAGCAGGATGTGGCCCCCCTCCATCTCCATCTCCGGTGTCAGGTAATGCCGCAGCCGGCTGATTCCGCAGATGGTCCCTTGGTCCGACAGCATCCAAAAGGTGCTGCAGGGCACCCGTCCGTCCGACAGGTCCCGCTCCAGGCATTCCCGCTGCAGGCCCTTGATGTAACGGTCAAAGGCCATGCCATGGACCTCGTACAGGTCGGTATAGCGCTGCTCCCCGGCCGCCCGGTAATCGGCCGCCAGTTCCAGGAAAGCCTCCTCGAGCTCCATGGAGGGCTCGGCCAGCCTGAGGCGGCCCTTGTCTTCTTTGGCTTTTTTCGGTAGGGATATCATACCGGAACTCTCCGCGGCCTTTTGGGATGAACGCATAAAGCCGCCTGTTGGAAGGCGGCTTTATCTACTATAATCCCCGGGGCCATATAACAGCGGGGGTCATGGTCCGGTCTGTTTTCCGGAAACAGGCAGGTGTGCATAAAGATACAGCCGGGCATAGACTGTCCTCCTTACGGTTTTCATTCTATGCCCGAATTATGGTTTTGTCAAGAGGCTCTGCGAAAAATATTTTGGCGGATAAGTTTCTCCAGCTCCACCGCGACCAGGATGGACGAAGAAACGACTATGCAGGCCAGCAGGTCCAGCCCGCCGACCGGGGCGGTCTTGAAGACCGGCTGCAGGACCGGCAGATAGACCGCGCCCAACTGCAGCAGGGCGGTGATCAGCACTGCGCCGTAGAGGTACCAGTTTCCGGAGGGGGCCAGGGCAAAGAACGATCTTTTGTCGGAGCGGATGGCCAGGGCGTTGAACAGCTGGTAGAACGACATGGTCATGAAGACCATGGTCCGGGCCATAATTTCAGCGGTTTCCCTGGTCTGACCCATCTCGATGTGCCGGCCGATGGCCCAATGGAACATCAGCAGGCAGCCGGCCGCCATCAGCAGCCCCGAGAAAAGCACCTGGGCCCACAAGCCCCGGGCGAAAAGACTCTCGGCCGGGGGGCGGGGTGCCCGCTTCATGATGTCGGCCTCAGGCGGCTCGTTGCTCAGGGCCAGGGCCGGCAGGGAATCGGTCACCAGGTTGATCCACAATATCTGGATCGGCAGCAGGGGCAGGGGCAGGTTCAGCATGATGCCGCCGAACATGGTCAGCACCTCGCCCAGGTTGGTGCCCAGCATATAGCGCACGAACTTGCGGATGTTGTCATATATTTTCCGGCCCTCGGCCACCGCCGCCACGATGGTGGCGAAGTTGTCGTCCAGCAACACCACGTCCGAGGCTTCCTTGGAGACGTCGCTCCCGGTGATGCCCATGGCGATGCCGATATCGGCCCCCCTTAAGGCCGGAGCGTCGTTGACCCCGTCGCCGGTCATGGCCACGATGCGCCCCTTGCTTTGCAGGGCCTGGACTATCTTGATCTTGTCCTCCGGCGAGACCCGGGCGAAGAGGGATATTCTCTCTATCTTTTCCGCCAGCTCCTCCACGCTCAGGGCCTTGAGCTCCATTCCGGTCAGATGCAGATCGCCGGGCGAGTAAATGCCCAGCTCCCGGGCGATGGCCAGGGCGGTGGCCGGATGGTCGCCGGTGATCATCACCGGCCGGATGCCGGCGCTGCGGCACTGCTCCACCGCGGCCCGGACCTCCTCCCGGGGCGGGTCGATCATGGCCGCCAGCCCCAGAAAGATCAGGCCCCTCTCGATCTGATCTATCTCCAGCTTCTCCGGCAGGGCTTCGATGATCTTATAGGCCAGGGCCAGCACCCGGTGCCCGCCTTCGGCCAGGGATCGGTTGATCTCCAAAGCCTGGGCGGGAAAATCCGGACACTTATGCTCCAGATTATCCAGAGCGCCCTTGACATAGCAGATGTACTTTCCATCGCCCATCCGGTGGATGGTGGTCATCATCTTGCGTTCGGAATCGAATGGCAGTTCGCCCACCCGGGGCAGGTCCTTCTCCAAAGAATCGCGCCACAGCCCGGCCTTGGCGGCTAAGGTCAGCAGGGCCCCCTCGGTGGGATCCCCGGCTATTTTCCAGGCATCGGAGCCGTCGGCCTTCTCCTGGAACAGGGTGGCATCGTTGCACAGGCAGGAGGCGTTCAGTAATTTCTGGAACAGGGGGTCGTCGGCTTTTTTCCCGTCCTGGGACAGGATCTCTCCCATGGGCTGGTAGCCGCCTCCCCGGACATCATAAAGCACGCCGTTGCAGAATACCTTTTTGACCGTCATCTGGTTCTGGGTCAGGGTGCCGGTCTTGTCCGAGCAGATCACCGAGACCGAGCCCAGGGTCTCCACCGCCGGCAGTTTTTTTACCAGGGCGTTCTTTTTGACCATCTTCTGAACGCCGAATGACAGGACGATGGTGATCACCGCCGGCAGGCTCTCCGGGATGGCCGCCACCGCCAGCGAGATGGCGGTCAGCAGCATCACCGAGACCGGAATGCCGTGCAGCCATCCGGCCAGAAATATCACGGCGCACAGGATCACCGTGGCCAGGGCCAGGATCCGGGCCAGCCCGGCCAGCCTTTTCTGCAGCGGGGTCTGGCCCTGCCGGAGGGTCTGGATGGACTGGGCTATCCTGCCCAATTCGGTGTTCATCCCGGTGGAGGCCACCACCGCCCTTCCCCGGCCGTAGACGCAGATGGTGCCCAAAAAGGCCATGTTGTTCCGGTCGGCCAGGGGAACTTCGCTTTCAATGGGGAGAGAAGATTTCTCCACCGGCAGGGACTCGCCGGTAAGGGAGGATTCCTCTATCTTGAGCGAAGCGGCCTCCAGTATCCGGGCGTCGGCCGGGATCCGGGATCCGGCCTCGATCAATATGATGTCCCCCGGCACCAGGTTTTCCGAGGGGATCTCCAGCACCTTCCCGGCCCTTACCACCTTGGCCAGCGGCTGGGAAAGTTTTTTCAGGGCGGCCATGGCCTGGTCGGCCCGGTATTCCTGGAGGAAGCCGATGACGGCATTGATCAGGGCGATGGCCAGAATGACGAAGGAATCGGTCAGGTCGTGGGTCAGCCCGGAGATCACCGCCGCGATCAGCAGGACCAGCACCATGATATTCTTGAACTGGTCGAAAAATATCTTCAGCGGTCCGGCCCGCTTGCCCTCGGCCAGCTTGTTGGGACCATACTTGGCCAAGCGTTCGGCGACCTGCTGCTCCGAAAGGCCGGAGTAGTGATCGGAGCCCAGCTCGGCCAGGGATTGTTCTATGGTTTGATTGTAGAGGGGCATAGGTTAATATTAAAAATTAAAAAGGACAAAAGATATACTATGAAATATGAATTTTAATTTGTTCATATATGGCTAATGATTTATTTAACATAATTTTTTTAAATTCTAAAAATAAAAGAATCACGATGATCAATACAGCCAGAAAAACAATAGATTCATATATATTTTCTCCCTTTAAGAATGATAAAATAACCTCCCAAATAACCCCTGAGGTGAAACCTATTATCCAAACGACAATAAATATCGTTATGCCAAGACTTAACCGAATTTCTGTGGTAAAAATGCCATCTTTTATGTGTATAAAGCCGGTTGTGGGAACACCATTATTAAAAGGGTTCCATTCTAAAGGTTTAAAAAGATATTTTGTTCGAAAAATACACTTATCGCTTGATATTAGCATAAATTTACCATCTTGGGTTTCATATTTATTGTTTTTTTCAATCTCGGCAAAATTATAATTTACAACCTCAGAAAAGGTCAGTAATTTAAGGCCAAGTCTATAAAAATGGTATTTAAATAATGTTATCATTAGTGTATCAAATAATATATATAGACCATATAGTATGAACAATATCAAAGCGATATTGTGATAGATGGCGGTATTTATGTTAGAAAGCGACATAAGTTTGATTGTAAATATTAGTTAAAGTTAAATATTCTCCGCAATGGCCTGTCTGGTCTGGCTGGTGATCTGGTCGTAGTCCATCTGTCCGGGATAAATGGCCGGGAGGAATTTTAACGACACCTTGCCGGGCTTGGGAAGTTTGCGTCCGATGGGGACCGAGGCATAGGCCCCGGAGATGGCCACCGGCACCACCGGCACCTGCAGTTCCCGGCTCAGGATGGCGAAGGTCTTTTTGAACTCCGAAAGATGGCCGTCCCGGCTGCGGGCTCCCTCGGGGAAGATGGCCAAATTTTTCCCCTGCCGGATGGCCGCCGCCGCCTGCTGCAGGGTGCTCTTTAGATCTCGGTTGATGTCCATCACCAGCAGGTTGCTGTGGTTGGCGTAGAAACGATTGATAGGTGTTTTAATATGTTTTCCGGCGGCCAGGAAAAAGGTGTCCTTTAAAATCCGATTGGGCAGCAGAATGGACAGGAATATCCCGTCAAGAAAGCTCTGGTGGTTTGGAGCCAGTATGAACGGCCCAGGCGGCAGGTTCTGTTGCCCTTGTCCTTGCAGGTGGAAGTATAGTTTAAATAGAGGCGCGGTTGCCAATTTCATAGTGCACTGCATGAACCGGCTTTGGGGCATGGTAAACTCAGCCTTCTCCTGCAGGGTGCTGTGCCAATCCGATGTCTCAGCCGGGCCGGTCTTTTTCTGTTCGGCCATCAAGAGGCTCAGGGCCTCCACCGTGTGGTGGGCCACCGACTCCTGGTCCTCCAGTTTGATCCCGTAGTTCTTTTCCAGGAACAGGTCCAGCTCTATCTTGCCTAAAGAATCCAGCCCCAGGTCGTACTCCAGGTGCTGATCGGGATAGACCTTCTGGTCCAGGGCCTTCTCCAGGTAGGTCTTCAATGCCCGGTACTCCTGGGTGTCGGGGTCGGGCCTCAGGCGATGGGTCTCGGCGGTTCTGGCGTCCATCTGGGGCAGCAGGAATCTTTTTAATTTCCCCAGCCGGGTCTTGGGCAGCTCGTCGTTGACCAGGGTGAAATGATGGATCTTCTTGTAGCCGGGCACCGTCAGGTTGAACTTGTCCAGCACCAGCCACTTGATGGTCTCCCGCAAGTTGACCACCTGCTGTTTCTTGACCGCCAGGAAGTCGGGGTGGATCACCGCCCCCAGCTTCTCCTCCCGGGGATAGACCCCTATCTCCTTGATCAGCGGGGAGAGCGACAGGATGCGGTTCTCGATCTCCTCGGGGTTGATGTTCTTCCCGCTGGACAGGACGATGATCTCCTTCTTGCGCCCGGTGATGAACAGCCGGTTCTTTTTGTCCAGGTAGCCCTGGTCGCCGGTATGCAGCCAGCCGTCCTTCAAGATGGCGGCGGTGTCCTCCGGCTTGTTGTAATAGCCCTTCATTATATTGCGGCCCCGGGCCAGTATTTCACCGTCTTCGATCCTGACCTCGGTCTGGCTGGTGGGGGTGCCGGGCGAGCCGATCCTCACCTGACCGGGCTTGGTGAAGGTTATCATCGGGGCGGCCTCGGTCATGCCGAAGCCCTCCAGCACCTCGAAACCCATGGCGTAAAGGTCACCGCCCACCCTTTCGTCCAGCTTGGCCCCGCCGGAGATGAAGTATTTGATGTGCCCCCCGAAGGCCTGCTGGGCTTTTTTGAAGATCAGGCGGCCCAGGGCCGGCTGCTTCAGGGCCCGGGAGATTTTCAGCAATACTTTGGCGGCCGGGCTGGCATTGATCTTGTCGATCATCCCCTTGTGGAACAGCCGGTACAGCCGGGGAACCCCGATGATGATGGTGATGCCGTATTGCTTCAGGGCGCCCAGGATCTCCTCGGAGGATATCTTCTCCAGGATCACCAGGGTGGCCCCGCAATACAGGGTGGCCATGATGGTCCCCATCAGCGGGAAGATGTGGTGGAAGGGCAGAATGGCCAGCAGCCGGTCATCGGCGGTGAATATTTTGGTGTGGTCCACCACGTCCTCGATATTGGCCATAATATTGTCGTGGGTCAGCATCACCCCCTTGGGGCTGCCGGTGGTGCCGGAGGTGTAGATGATGGTGGCGGTCTCATGCTTGTCCGGTTCGGCGACTATTTTGTCCGGCGCATTCTCCGGCAGGGAAAGCTCCTCGAATATCAGGATCTCCGGGCGGTAGTCTCCTTTCAGGGAGTTAACCGCTTCGGTCAACACCTCTTTGGTCTTATGCGAGCAAAAGACCACCGAAGGCCGGCAATCGTTCAGGATATAGGACACCTCGTCGGCCGGAGCCAGGTAATCGATGGGCACCGAGATCCCGCCGTTACGCCACACCGACAAATAGGCGTAGATCCATTCCGGCCGGTTCTCGGCGAAGACCGCCGTCCGGTCTCCCTCATTTAACCGATAGCAGGAAGCAAAGCGGTTCACCAGGGAGATGGTCTCGGCGTAGGATATCTCCCGGCCCCGGTAGATCAGGGCGGCCTTTTTAAAATCTTTGATATGCAAAATTGATCCTCTTAGCAAGTTCAGCGGATGATGGTGATCTTTATTGTTCCTGCCCGGCCCCCGCCGTTCACCCGGCAGAAATAAACCCCGTTACCCAATAAGCGGCCAGAGCGGTCATGACCGTTCCAGGAGAAATGATTTGTTCCGGGTGCAGCATAGATTGTCGCTGTTTGATAAACCAGCCGGCCGGTTATGTCATAGACCGCCAGCATTGCGCTGCCCGATCCGGGCATGGCAAAACTTATGACAGCACCCGACCGCATCGGATTCGGCCGGCAGGAAAGCGCCAGTCCCGGCCCGACTGATGGCCCCGGTTTTTCCTCGGCTGCCCCGCTGGGCGAATAATGCATGGCCGCCCAGGTGTCGATAATTCCCCAGCCGTAAGTGGTGCTGTCGGGGTTGGTACTCCGGCTGGCGGTCATCATCAGGGCCTCCCGCACCTGCATCGGCGTCCAGTCCGGGTGGGCCTCAAGGATCAGGGCACAGGCCCCGGCCACCAGCGGCGTGGCGCAGGAGGTGCCGGAAGCATAACTGAATGAATCAATATCACTCCAGTTTGCCCAATAGTCACTAACTCCTTGCGCACAGACCTCTGGTTTGGGTCGGGCATCATAGGTCGGGCCGCGAGAACTAAAACTAGCGATGATCCCCGATGAATTGACAGCTCCCACCGAGAGGATGGAATCGGCATCGGCTGGGGCGGCCAGGCTCCCCAGAGACGGGCCGGAGTTGGCCATGGCGTTGCAGACGATGATGCCCAGCGCCGCCGCATGCCTGGCGGCCAGTGTGCTGATGGCGGTGTTGCCGTCCAGGTCTTGGTATGAATACGAATATTGGGACGAATCGAAATCCCGGTAACCCAGCGAACTGGAGACCACCTCTGCGCCGATGGAATCGGCCCTCTGCAGGGCGGCAGCCCAGTGGTCCTCCTCGACCGGCATCTCCTGATAATTGTCCTCGGTGTGATAGATGGCCCACAAGGCTTTATATGCCGGGCCGATCAGTTTTCCGGGAACGTAGCCGCCGGCCTCCGACCAGGTGCCGGTGCCGTGGGATGCGCTGTCGACCAAGGGCAGGTTGGTGCAGAAGTCCCATTCGTCCACCAAACGGCCGCCAACCCGTATCGAATCAAAAGCCTGGTGGCCCTTGCGGAACCCGTTGTCGAGCATGGCCACCAGCACACCGGCCCCGGAATATCCGGAGTCGTGGCAGATCACGGCGTTGATCAGGCTGTCCTGGGTGAATGACGGGCCGTAGTTCAGCAGATGGGCCTTGGGATTTTGGGTCTCCGGCGGCTTCCGGTCGGTATCTTCAAGTTCCGGCAGGATCCTTTTACTGCCGGCCGGAAGCAGGCCGATGGTTTTTACAAAACTCAGGTTTTGGCAGAGCCTAACTTGGGATTCGGTCATCTCGAAGCTGGCGGCGTTGAACCAGTTTAGCGACTGACGGTGCCTTGCGCCCAGGGCCGCGATCCGATGAACGTAATCGGCGTTTACCGGAAGGTCTTCAAAGGTCATCTCCTGCCGGCCCACTTTAGCCCGGCGCTTGAGAGCCCGCTGGGAGAATTGCCGGCCGCGCCGATCCAAAGCGCTTCTTAATTCGTCCTTGGTGGAAAATCCCTTGTCGTAAAAGAACACCAGCACCGCTATCGTTGTCTGAGCCGGGGTGTTCTCTAATACCGGTGCCGGGCGGCCGGTTGCCGGCGGCTGGGCGTTGACGGATGAAACTAAAAGCCAAGATGTCGCGCCAGCCCAAAACACAAATTTAAATAAAGTATTCATCTTTTTGCTCCATGAATTTCAACTTATTTGACTATCGCTTATACCCGATCTGGCGCAGAAGCTCTTTTCTCCACTTGATTCCCGCCTCATCTTCCACCCCTTTTGGAGCAGAGCCGTCTATCACCCCCATAATCCCCCGCCCCTGTTCGCTTTCGGCGATGATCACCTGGCAGGGATTGGCGGTGGCGCAGAATATGCGGCAGACCTCGGGGCAGTTTTTTACGGCATTGAGCACGTTGATGGGATAGGCGTCCCTTAAAAAGATGATGAAGCTGTGGCCGGCCCCGATCGCCTTGGCGTTTTCGCTAGCCAGCCTGACCATCTCATCGTCCGTTCCCTCATGTCTGATCAGGCAGGCGCCGGAGGCCTCGCAGAAGGCCAGCCCGAATTTTATTCCCGGCACAGAGGAGACCAGTATCTCGTAGAGATCCTCCACTGTTTTGATAAAATGCGACTGGCCCAGGATGAAATTGATATCCTCGGGCTTTTTGATGGCAACCAGTTTTGTTTCCATTGGGGCTCCTTTTGGATAAAAATATAGCACGGTCCCTTGCCGTGCCAAAATGTTATAGCTTGATACTGAGCTTCTGCAGGATCCTCTCGAAATCATCGGCCGAATAATACTCCACCTCGATCTTTCCCTTGTTCTTTCCCTGGGACACTATCCGCACCCTGGTGCCCAAGGCCCGCTGGATCTCGTTCTGGATGTTGGTCAGGTGCTGGTCCAATTGCCGGGGTGTTTTGGGAGAAGTGAGGGACGATTTGACCGGCTCCCCCTTAGCCAGAACTTCGGCCTCCCTGACCGACAGGCCCTTTGAGATTATGGTCTGGGCCAGGGACAGCTGTTTTCGCCTGTCGCTGACCGTCAGCAGGGCCCGGGCGTGCCCGGCGGTCAACTTATCGTCCTCCAGCATTTTTTGGATCTCTTCCGGCAGGGCCAGCAACCGCAGGCTGTTGGCCACGGTGGATCTTTCCTTGCCCACCTTCCTGGCCAAAGCCTCCTGGGTCAGGCTGAACTCCCTGGCCAGCCGCTCGTAGCCCCGGGACTCCTCGATGGGATTGAGGTTCTCCCGCTGGATGTTCTCTATCAGCGCTATCTCCAGGGCCTCCTGGTCGCCGGCCTGGCGGATGATGGCCGGGATCTTCTCCTGGCCCAGCTTCTGGCAGGCCCTAAGGCGCCGCTCCCCGGCGATCAGCTCGTATCCGGAGCCGCTGCGGCGGACGATCACCGGCTCGATGATCCCCTTCTCCCTGATGGAGTCCATCAGTTCGGCCAGCTCGGCCTCCCGGAAAGAGCGGCGGGGTTGGAAGCGGTTGGGCTTGATCTCGGACAGCTTTAAAAAGCGCTCGATGCCCTCGGGATGCGGGGTCACCGGTGCGGCTGTCTTCTTGGCCGGGATCAGGGCCGACAGGCCCTTTCCCAGGCCTCTTTTCTGTGCGGTCATGGGGTCTCCAATATTCTGATGTGTCGGGATTATTTCCAGCTTAAAATGAATTCGGTGTGGGGATCGTCGTCGGCCAGGGATTTGGTAGTCTCCACCGCCACCTCCTTGCAGCCGTGGATCTCCAGGGAGCGTTGGATCCAGCCGCCGATGCGCGATTCTATCAGGTGGTGGGCCTCGGGAAATTCGGTCATGTGCAGGACCGCCTGGCTGTAGGTGGACGATTTGAGCTCCATGGTGCTGGGCTGGTAGTAGGTGGTCATCAGCAGGCTGGCCCGTTTGATGAAGAAGCTGACCGAGGTCATTTTGACGAAGGCTTTGTATACGCCTTTAAGGGCATAGTCGGCGCTGAACCGGCCCACCTCCCAGGCTCCTTTGGGATCGTTGTCATAAAAAAGCTCGCACAGGGCCGCAGTGGGCTCCAGGTAGCTTTCCTTTAAAGGGTACCACTGGTTGAGCTTGATGGTGTTGGCCTCCTGGTACAAGGCCACCGCCTCGGTGTTCAGCGATTCCAGCCATTTGTTAAGTCCTTCTTTGCCGAATTTGCTTTCGATGAAGATCGGCAGCACCGCCAGTGCGGTTCCCTTTACGTTCATTGATGCTCCTTTATCTGTATTCCTGGGATACTATGGTGATCCGCCCGGGATAGGTGATCTCGCCCAGCGGGGTGCTGACCCGGGGCTGGGCGTCTATGGCCAGACGGCTGATGTCGCTTTGGGCCCCGCCCAAGGCCAGGGCCAGGTTCAGCAGGTCGTTGTATCCCTTCTCCCCGAAGAACTCCACCAGGTTCAGGCTTATCTGCAGCGGGATGGCCGCCGACTGTCCGGTGCCGGGGATCTCGATGGGCCTCGCAATATTGCCGGAGACGGTGGGCTTGTCGTCTATCAGCAGGCGCCATTCGAAGCTGGTCAGGGTGGAGCTGGTCTGGGGCGAGCCCCCGGTGCCGTCGTTGGGATTGATCGCCTCGATGTTGAGGGTGAACCCGGCCGGCAGTTTCCTGCTGCGGTAGGCCGCCATCAGGTTGATCCCGTCCAGCAGGGTGAAATCACCGATCTTCTGCTTGCCGGCGATGGCGATGCCCGACACCGTGAAGTCGGCCACCCCGGCCACCTTGAACTTCAGGCGCTGCAGGTTGGACAGCGCCCCAGCCATCTGGGTCAATGTGGCGCATCCCGGGATGATGACCGCCAGGGCCATCATTGCGGCTATTGAACGAAGGCCGGAAAAGGGTCTTTTATTCATCGGGGTTTCCTCTGTAAAATGATCATTTCGCGCCCCTCCGGGCGGCCACCTCTTTGGCCAGGGCTAGGTAGCTCTGGGCGCCGTTGGAGTTGACGTCATATAATATGATCGGCTTGCCGTGGGACGGAGCCTCGGCTATCCGGACGCTGCGGGCGATGAAGTTCTCGTAGACCTTTTCCGGAAAGTGCTTTTTTATCTCCCCGGCCACCTGCTGGGCCAGGTTGAGGCGGGAATCGAACATGGTCAGCAGGATGCCCTCGATGTCCAATTCCGGATTGAGGCTGTTCTTCACCAGGTCGATGGTGTTCAGCAGCTGGCCCAGGCCCTCCAGGGCGTAGTATTCGGCCTGAATGGGTATCAGCACCGAATCGGCCGCGGTCAGGGCGTTGATGGTCAGCAGGCCCAGCGAGGGCGGGCAGTCTATCAGGATGTATTTGTACCTGTCGCGCAAGGCTTCCAGGTGGGGCTTCAAGAGATTCTCCCGGCCCTCCATTCCCACCATCTCCACCTCGGCCCCGGCCAGGTCTATCTGGGACGGCGCCAGATGCAGCTTGTCCAGCTGGGTCCGGACAATTATGTCATTGATGGGCACCTCGTTCAACAGCACGTCGTAGATGCCGCTTTCCACCGTGCTTTTGTCTATGCCCAGCCCGCTGGTGGCGTTGGCCTGGGGGTCGATGTCCACCAACAGAGTGGGCTTCTCCAGCACGGCCAGCGAGGCCGCCAGGTTGATGGACGAGGTGGTCTTTCCCACGCCTCCTTTTTGGTTGACCAGGGCGATGATGCGCGACATTGAAACGCTCCTAAAATAGCCTGATTGGGGATGCCGATAAGTTGGCTGGCAAACTGATATGATAATATAGCCTGCCGGCCTTTGTCAAGGAAAACCGAAAAGCCGCAAGGCTTCAAAAAATCGTTAAACCTCAAATAAAGTATTGACTTATGACCGCAATTATTATAGCATATATCCCAGCGAAAGCCCAGCATCTAATAATAAGAAAGGAAAGATCATGAGAAAGACAACCATTGTCCTGTTGGCTCTGATCACGGCCCTGGTTTTCGGCCTTCCCCAATACTGTTCCGCCCAGGGGCTATCCTTGGGGATCAAGGGCGGGGTGAACATGGCCAAGTTCACCGGGGCGGATGCCGGAACCAACAGCATGAAGACCGGGTTGGTGGGCGGAGCCTATGCCACCATTGATCTGATGTTCGTTAATATCCAGCCCGAGGTGCTTTTTTCACAAAAGGGGGCCACCTATGAGATTTTAGGCCTTTCTATAGACCAGAATCTTAATTACGTTGAGATCCCGGTGCTTATTAAATTTCCCCTGGGCAAGATCGTGGTTCCCAGTATATATGCCGGGCCGTCCTTTGGGATGCTTATGAGCGCCGATGTGGAAGGCGTTGACGTAAAAGATGCGGTGATGAGCAGTGACCTCGGATTGGTTTTTGGAGTGGATGTGAAAACCCCGATTAAACTTACGGTTGATGCCCGGTATAATTTAGGCCTTATGACAACGGCAAAAGAGTTCGAGTTTTTGGGCGTGACCTATAACCCAGATGTTAAAAATTCGACGATATCTTTGATGGTTGGTTACGCCCTTTTCTAAAACAGGGAACACTAAAGCCCCGGCTTAGCGCCGGGGCTTTTAACAACCCGTAACCAGGAGTTAACCATGAAAAGACGCCTCTTGGTAATTTTGATACTTACATCGTTCTCTGGTTTGTGTTTGGCACAAACGACCTCCTTCGGGCTGAAGGGCGGAATGAATATATCTAATATTTACGGCATCGAATGCGATAGGCCCGATTCCAGGTTTGGCTTTATCGGCGGAGCTTTTTGTGATTTTGATTTTGTCTCTTTCAGCATCCAACCCGAAGTATTGTTTTCCCAAAAAGGGTGGAAATATAATATTGGTTGCAGATATAATTATTTTGAAATCCCTGTTTTAATAAAAATACCATTGTCCCAAAAATTCAGGATCAGCCCGTATTTAGGGCCAGCGGTAAGTTTATTGGCTAACGCCAAAATCGAAGATTTTGATTTCAGCCAGGATGTTAACAGCCCTGATTTGGGACTTGTTTTGGGTACTGAAATAAAAACACCCTTAAAAATATCTTTAGATGTTAGGTACACAATGGGGCTTCGTAAAATATTTAAAGAATATAATGACGACATCAAACATTCCGTATTCTCTATTATGATCGGGTTGCAGTCATAATCTGCATCTATCAATAAAGCCCCGGCAAAAGCCGGGGCTTTATGCTTGCCAGTAATTATTCCAAAATTGCCCGAAGAACCCGTTCATGGTCCGAAAGATCATCAAAGGCGTGATCCGCTCCGTGGGCCAGCAGTTCTTTGGCCGTGCTTCGGGCAGTGCCCACCCCAATGGCCTTGGCTCCCAAGTGCCGGCCGCATCTTATATCGTGTTCGGTGTCGCCGATAATGACGATCTGCTTCCCGGAGAATTGCTGTCCGGTCATTTCATAAGCTCTCTGCACCGCAATATCGGCCAGTTCTTTGCGGACCGAGGAATCGTCGGCAAAGGCCCCGAAGGAGAAATACCGCCACAGGTCCAGCGATCCCAGCTTCGCCCGGGCCCCCTTTTGTATGTTGCCGGTCAGCAGTCCCAACAGAACCGGCTGCTTGGCCAGCCCCTCCAATAAATTGATGACTCCGGGATAGATCTTTTTGTTTGCCTCTCCGGGAAGCTCTCTCTTTATTCCTTGGGCATAAATATCAAGGGCCTTTTTCACCAATTCATCAGTGCAGGACACACCAGCCTCGGCCATCAATTCCCGGACGATCATGGGATCGGTCTTGCCGTCGAATATCCAGCCGTCTATCGGTCCGGCGGTGCCGAAGGTATCGATCAGGCCCTGCTTGAAGACCCTTTTGGGGGTGGGCCCGCAATGCACCAGGGTGCCGTCTATGTCGAAAAGGACCAAGTGGGTGTATTTCATCAGAACATTATGCCCAGATATTGGTATTGTTTAATAGAGATAGTGCAATTAGTCCAGTTTCTGTCAGTACTTTCCTCATAATATGTTTGAGACTCGTAGGTGCTGCTGATTTTCCATTGGTGAAAAATTCCTTTCCAGATTCGCAGTTTTAAACCTAAGCTTGATTCCCATAGTTTTTGAGAGTTATTAGCAAAAGCGTATCCGGTTCCCAAAGAAACAGCCAGATGACTAAACGGCGTCCATCCGGCCTCAATTGCCGGGGTTATAGCCACACGCCCACCCAGGGATATCGTTGGAGTAAAAGAAAGATTTTGGTTTTTATTGAATAAATAACCTATAGTAAGTTTGTTGGAATTGCTTTCGTTTAATGTGCGATTATGGAATTCAATAAAAGTTCCGTTTCGCAGGGCACCCCTGAAGGGTGTTTTCCATCTTATGGTAAATAAATACTCGGGCGATGAGTAATGTTCTTGCCAGCCAAACTCGGTTTCAAGGCCTCTGCCCCACCCAAAAGACCAACTGATATTTTTATCAACGTATTCGTACATAACGATGCTCCGTCGCCAAGGCAGAGGAAACGCGCCGGGATTTGAAGTTGATCGGTGCATCAATATGGGGATATCGGTGGCAATCCCGGTGACCTTATCCTGCGCCAACAGAGATGAAACAAGGGATGCTAATAGTAATAATATTAAAAATGTTTTTTTCATAAGAACGCTTATGTTTACAACTGGGGTTTATTTATTCTTTCCTTATTATAATTATTTTTCGGTCCTTGTCGCCCGCTCCCGGCTCCTGGCGCAATTTACCCTCCAGGGTTCCCCCCAGTTTATTTATGATTTCCCCGGCTGCCTCGATCTCCTGGCCGGCCTTGCTGGATTTGTAGGCCAGCAGTTTTCCCCCCACCTTCAGGAACGGAAAGGATATCTTCACCAGCTCCTTTAGTTCCGCCACCGCCCGGGCGGTGACGAAATCATACCGATTCAAAAGAGTTATATCCTTTTGGACCGCCTGGGAATGCTGGGCTATAACCAGCACGTCTGACAACCCCAGCTCATTGGCGGCCAGCTCCAAGAAGCGGGCCTTTTTCTGGGTGGCCTCCAGGCAGGTCAGTTTTATCTCCGGCAGGCAGATCTTCAGCGGGATCCCGGGGAAGCCGCCGCCCGGGCCCAGGTCCATCACTTCGGCCGAGGCCTTCGCCGACAATGCCGGCAGGGCGGTCAGCGAGTCCAGAAGATGATTGGCCAGCAGGTTGTCAATGTCCCGCCGCGAGATCAAATTTACTTTGGCATTCCATTCCTTTACCAGGACCTGAAACTGGAACAACTTCTCTATCTGCTCCTGGCTCAGCGTCACGCCCAAAGCCTGGACGGCCCGGCCCATCTTTTGAAATTCAGGATTATTAATAATTATTCTCCGGTTATTATTAAGGGTCGGTTTCAAGGATGAATATCACTATTCTCCGTCATCCTGAAATAGACCCGATACTTTTCTAAGGAAGGATCTCGGATTCTTCAAGGGCAAGGCAAGACGCCGTTTTCAGAATGACCTGAAATATAACCCTATTCATTATACCAAACTTTATCGATAAATTATCAATAAATTATCTTGATTTTAGCACCGTCAAGTTGTATTCTTATTCTGAAATCAAGAGATAATAAAATGATAAAACATATCGTAATGTGGACCTTCAAGGATCATGCCGACGGCCGGGGCAAGGACGAAAATCTAAAGCTGGCCACCCAGATGCTGGCTGGGCTCAAGGACAAGATCGACACTGTGCGCTTTTTGGAGATCGGGCATAACATCAACCCCTCCGAAGCGGCCTACGACCTGGCGCTATATTCGGAATTCGACGACCAGGCCGGGCTGGATATCTATCAAAAGCATCCCGAGCACCTTAAGGCCGTGGGCTTTTTGGGAAAGGTCCGCCATCAGCGGGTGGTGGTTGATTATAAGGTTTGAAAATATGAATATCTCTCAAAACAGACGTTTTCTTTTTTCCGCCATTCTGGGCCAGGATAAGCTGAAATATGCCTATCTGGCCAACATCGTCAATCCCCGGATAGGCGGGCTGCTGATCAGCGGGCCCAAGGGCACGGGAAAAAGCACCATCGTCCATTCGGTGGAGTCCATCCTGCCGGAGGGCCAGGCGGTCGACGGCTGCATTTTCAACTGCCATCCGGCAAAACCCCAGGATCTCTGCTCGCTGTGCCGCCAAAGGCCGGACCATCAGGCTGTCACCCGGAAGATGAGGATAATCAACCTTCCCCTAAGCTGCACCGAGGACCGGCTGATCGGAAGCATCGACATCGAAAAGCTCTTGAAGACCGGCCAGAAGGTGATCCTGCCGGGCATCCTGGGCCAGGCCAACGGCAACATCCTCTACGTGGACGAGGTCAACCTGCTGCCGGACCATCTGGTGGACGACATCCTGGATGCCGCCTCCACCCACTGGAACACCATCGAGCGCGAGGGCATCTCGGTCTCCCATCCGGCCGATTTTGTCCTGGTGGGCACCATGAATCCCGAAGAGGGCGATCTCCGTCCCCAGATCCTGGACCGCTTCCCGCTGTGCGTGAAGATCGAGACCATCAAGGATCCCGCCATCCGCTCCCAGGTGGTGCAGAGCAACCTGCTGTTCGAGAATGACCGGGAGGCCTTCCACAAAAAGTTCGCCGGACAGGAGGCGGAGACTGGAAAGCAGATCCTCTCCGCCCGGGAGCTGCTGCCCCGGGTGACCATCGATCCGTCGCTGATAGATTCGGTGGCCGTCTCCTGCGCCGCCCTGAAAGTGGACGGCCAGCGGCCCGATATCGTGATAATCAAGACCGCCATGACCCTGGCCGCCCTCAACGGGCGCAGCGAAGTTTTTTCCGGCGATATCCTTCTGGCCTCCGAGCTGACCCTGGTCCACCGCACCCGGGACGGCGGACTGCTGGAGCCGCCAACCACCGATGAAATAATGGATAATTTCAATAAAAATCTGCCCAGGGACAAAGAGCCGATCCAAAAAACAACTGCCAAGCAGAAGATCCAGGTTGCCGTTCCCTCCGACCAGCCAGGGGTAAAAAAAAACGGCAATCCCTAGCTGAAAAATTTCTGGATCTCTCCAAAAAGATACTAACTTTCAGGAAAAAGAAAAGACCGGTCATCCTTCTCCGCCCCCAGGCTCAGGACCAGGCGGCCCCGGTTTTGTTCCAGGAGCCGCCCGGCACCTTCAGCCAGCTAAAAAAAGCCTTCTTCAAATTCCTCAACAAAATAAGCCGCTTAAAGTCCAGGACTGTCCGCGGCAGCAAGAAACGCCGGTCGGTCATCAGCGACCGGTCCGGACGCAACATCAAGGCCGTCCGCTTTCGGGCCGGCGAGAACACCCTGGCCCCGCTGCAGACGGTGGTCGGCTCCTTGATAGGCGGCAAATATTCGCTGTCCCGGAAGGAATTCAGCATCGGCCCCGGCGATTTTGTGGGCTGGGAGAAGCTGGAGCGCCAGAGCATGACCCTGGTGCTGCTGGTGGACGTCAGCCGATCCACCTTCCCCTTCATCAAGATCTTCGCCGAGATACTGGATTCCCTGACCGGCTACTTCAAGCTGCATCAGGACCGCATCGGCCTGATCTCCCTGCAGGGCATGCAGGCCAAGATACTCAACCATCCTACCCACAACTACCGGGTGATCACCAAGGGGCTGATGGGCCTCAAGGTCCAGGGGGAGAGCCCGCTGGCCGACGGCCTGCTAAAAGCCCTGGCCATGGTCCGGCTGGAGAAATTCCGCAAGCCCGGCTCCACCAACCTGGTCATCCTGCTCAGCGACGGCTATCCCGAGCCCCTGACCGCCCATTGCCCCGACATCTTCGATGAGCCGGCCTACCGGGAGACCATCCGGGCGGCCTCCCTGTACCGCAAACAGGCCCTCTCCCTGCTGATGATAAATCCCTCCTTCCGGAATCAGGATCAGGCCAAATTCATGCCGGGCGAGAAGCTGTCAACCATCATCGCCCGGGAGAGCCGCGGCAAGCTGATCAAATTATACCGGGACCCCACCCTTGGTTCCGCCGACCGCTACTATCCACCCACCCGGAGCGAGATCCGGCAGATATTGAACGGCATCGAGGGAATGATGGGAAATAAAAATAGTTCCGAAAGAGAACGAAGCCTGGCGATATAAATACTCTTTCCTTCACCGGGGCCGGAGCATATTAAAACTCCCGGCTTTTATGATATAATATCTGCCTATGCCGAACAGACATTTTAAAGCCGATATGTGGCTGTTGCTGGCCACCTTTTTTTGGGGCGTCACCTTTGTGGCGGTCAAGGACGCCATGCTGTATGCCTCTCCCCTGATCTTTTTGGGGGTGCGATTCCTGCTGGCCGGGTTGGTGTTGCTGCCTTTCTGTTATAAGGGATTGAAAAAACTTTCCCGGGAGGGCTGGCGCGACGGAATGCTGATAGGGGTTTTTTTGTTCGCCGGATTTGCCTTTCAGACCGTGGGATTGGTTCACACCACCGCCACCCGATCGGCCTTTATCACCGGAATGTGCGTGGTGCTGGTGCCATCGCTCTCGGTCGTCATGTTGAAGACCAAAAGTGACGGCTGGCAGATACTGGGGGTGATCATGGCCGCCGCGGGGCTGTACTTCCTCTCCCGTCCCGAGGCCGGAGGTTTCAACAAGGGAGACCTGCTGACCGCCCTCTGCGCAGTCAGCTTCGCAGTGGAGGTGGTGCTGGTGCAGAAATTCACCCAAAAACATCCTCCCCTGGACATGATAATGGTCCAAATAATAACCACCATTGTTCTTTCGGCCATGTTCGTCGGCATCTTGGAAAAACCGCATTGGCATTGGTCACAAAGCCTACTGCTGGACCTGGCCGTCACCAGCCTGCTGGCCACCGCCGGGGCGCTGGTCATCCAGTTCTACTGGCAGAGAAGGACCACCGCCACCAGGGCCGCCATCATCTATACCATGGAGCCCCTGTTTGCGGCGGGTTTTGCCTTTGTGCTTTTCGGCGAGAGGCTGCCGATGGCGGGATGGCTGGGGGCGGGCATGATACTGGCGGGGACCCTCACCGCCGAATTGGGAAAATAATCCGGGAAATATATGAAAAAAATATTGCTGCTTTTCTTGATGCTGCTGGTGGTTCTCTCTTGGGGGATTGCTTTTGTGGCCATCAAATATCTGCTGGAGGTTCAGAAGTTTTCAGCCATGGGGCTTACCGCTCTGCGGTATGTTCCGGCGGCGGCGATCGTCCTGGCTGTGATGCTGGTCTTCTATGGCCCCAAAAAAATGCTGGTGGCCTGGGGCAAAGAGTGGCGGGGCATCTTGCTGTACGGAATTACCGGCGTCCTGGGATATAATCTGGCCCTCAACTTCGGCGAGACCAGAATTGCAGCCGGAACCGCCAGCCTGATGGTCGGCCTCTCCCCCATCTTCACCCTGATCGCCTCCAGGCTGGCTTTGAGGGAAAAGATCACCGCCAGAAAACTGCTGGGGATAATCGTCTCCTTCGCCGGCCTGTTTGCGGTGGTGCGCTGGGGGACCAGTGACCCCATCAACTTCAACTACCTGTGGGGGGTGCTGATCACGCTGGGTGCGCCGATATCCTGGGCAATTTACACCATCGTGGGAAAGCCCATGATGAGCCGGGAGGATCCCAGCCTGATAACCATGTCGGCCATATTGTGGGGCAGCCTGCCGCTGGTTTTTTTCATTCCGGGCAACCTGGCCCAGTTGCCGGCTCCGGCCTGGTGGGCGCTGGCTTTTCTGACCTTGGTGTGCACCATCTTCGGGTTCCTGGTCTGGTCCTGGGCCTTAAAACATACCGAGGCCGCCCGGCTGGGAGCGGTGGTATACTTGATACCACTGGTGACCGTGTTGTCTGGCATCTTCCTGTTGGGGGAAAATTTGACCGCCGGACTGGTCATCGGGGGGATGATCCTGATCGGCGGGGTGGTGCTGGCCGAAACCTGATAAATATTCTCTTGACCGGGAATATCACCGGCATTATACTGGTATATACGATGCTTTGTGACCGCAACGTTAATATTTTAAGGAGAGATGAATGGCACGAAATATTTTGTGCTGGTTTGCTTTGCTGATGTGGGGAATGGCTGGTGCCGAAAGTGTCGCCGCCAGGATCGGATCGGCCGGCGGGGCCGGAAACGGCAACCTGGTCATAGAGGTCGGGAGCATGAAAGGCGTTACCCAAAAGATCGACCGGATCAATGCCGAATTCAACCCCATGGTCAAGAACTTCAACGAATACACCAATAATCAGACCAAGAAACGCTCCATAAACATCAACCTTCAGGTCGCCAAGGAGAAGGCCCTGGCCCTTATGGGATCTTTCGCCGAACTGGGCGATGTCCAGTCCAAAAGCTATAGCGAGTATCAGAATTATTACGATTCGGAGAGCCTGCGGCAGAAGCTGGGCATATTCAAAAAATATCTGGAGAGGGCGATCTCCTCCGAAAAGCCGGAACCGGAGATCGTCAAGCTGCTGACCCAGCAGATAGAATCGCTGGAGAGCCAGCTGAGGAGCTCTGCTCAGCTGGACAGCACCCAGGCCTTGATATATGTGACCGTCAAGGAAAGGGGCTATGATAATAACCCCGGACAAACCAGTCCCCGGGATAAATATCTGCTGGGGTTGCTCTCTGCCGTTCTGGCCCTGCTGCTTTTCTTCCTGGGGCTGCTGGCCGGATGGATAAGGTGCCGGAAGAAGATAATTGCCGACCCCAATGTTTGATGCATCATTACTGAAAAAGGGCCTTCCTGCAGGAAGGCCCTTTTATCATTTTTGAGACCAACGGTTATTTAAAAGCCAAAGCAGACAGCGAACGATCCTACGAGGAACAGGTTGTTGGCATCCAGCGGTCCGGAGTTGGGATCATTGTTGGCCATGAATCCGCCCTTCCCTTCGACCTGCAGTCCGATGCCGGGGTTCAGATTGAACCTCACTCCCGGCCCGATGACGACGAACGGGCTGTTCGATTCATAAATTGTGGCATCGTTATACTGGTTCTTCCACAGGATGGCTCCGGCCTCGGCTGTCAAATAAGGAGTGACTGCGGCTTCCGGGGCAAAGGTATATTTCCCCCAGGCTCCGGCAGCCATAATGGCCGTAAGGTACTCCTGGGAAGGAGCTCCGACATTTTTGGCTCCAGCCTGCCCATACCCGCTCAGGACGCCTATCCCGATCTTTTCGGACAGATTGTATCCCACCTTCAGGCCAGCCAGGAATCCGATCTCACTGTCGTCAAGATCCCCCCCCAGCAGCTTGATGCCGGCACCAAAGGGCTGCAGCTCATAACGCTTGAGAGGCGAAGAGACCACACTGAAAGACATCGAGGCGGTATTGCCGGCCCGATCGGTAGAAGTAACTATTATGTTATTTATTCCCGGGGTCAGTTTTAGGGGTTGAGAAAACCCGCCGTCATTTTGGGTTGATAATGTCTGCCCGTTGATGGTAACTACTGCTTTATATTCGCTCAGGCCGGCGACTAGTGTGGCAGCAGATGGAATTTTCTGATCGGGCCGCGGGTTTATTATCTCCAGTTGCGGATTATCCAGCTTCCGGGATAGATATAACACCCGGCTGGGCCAGGGTTGTCCCTCAAATCCTACAGAATCTACCGCCGTCAATGACCAGTAGATCTTGTCGGCCTTTGGAGGAGCCATTTTAAAGCTGTCGTTGGACACAACTGCGTCAACCAGTACCTCGTTCTGATCAGCATCTTGCCAGACCAGGAGGTGGGCCTTAATATCAGCCGGCTTGCTCCAATGATAAGTGATGGAACGGGTCCGGTCCGGATTATAAAAGAAAGTATCATTGGCCGCCGGGGATTTTGGGAACGGCGGAGCCGGCAGGTCCACCGGGGGTTCCGGCTGCTGTCCGTAACGGCAAAGGCACCCCTTGCCCGAAGGGACCTCCCTCTCCATGGAGCCGGCTGCCGGCCACTGCCAGGATACATTGCTTTCCCAGACCGAGAGCAGGGCGGTCCGGTCGGGCTTTTGTTCCACGATGAATTCCGCGCCACGGCTGCCGGCCACTGCGGTGGGGGTGGTCACCAAAAAGCGCTCCCGGCTGTTCCGGAGTTTGGACACTCTAGAAAGGGTGCGCCCGGTCAAAAGCTTTAGCTCGGTATCTCCGGCCCCCTCCTTTTCGCTCCAGGACTGCTTGGTGATCACAACATCCGATCTGGGAAGCACCTTGATCCTGGTGCCGTTGTCAAAGGTGATCTCGGCCCGGCCCAGCGAATCGGTCACCACCTCGTCCTGTATGGTAAGCACCTGGTCCAGCACCGCCGGTTGCCAGCTGCTGATGCCTTGTTTGCGCGTGAAGACATTGCCCTGGATGTATGAAAGCCGGGCGGTCCTGATCTTGGAAAGTATGGTGATCTCCACCCGGCGGTTCCGAGCCCGGTATTCGGCGGTCAGGTTGGGAACCAGGGAAAAAAGGTCCCCGTAGCCCTTGGCAACCAGTTGCGATGCCGGAATACGATGCCGGGAGATCAGGTAACGCCTGGCTGCTTCGGCCCGTTGCTGGGACAACCGCTGATTGGCTCTGGATCCCCCAACATTGTCGGTATGTCCGGCAACTTCTATCTTGGCTCCGGAGTTCTTTAAAAATTCCGCCAGGGAATCAAGGGCCGGATAGGTTTTGGGGTCTATGCTGGCCCGTCCGGTGCGGAACTGGATGTTGGAGAATTCGAATTTAATGGCCTGCCCCCAGGACAGGCAGAAAGAAATCAGGACCAGTGCCGACATAATTATTTTTTTCATGACCATCTCCTCCAAATTATAACTGAAAACGAACACAACCATATTACAAGAAAATGCCCCAGATATCAAGTTGAAATTAATGGGCAGCAGGTTTTGCCTTCTTCAGGTGAATCAGCAGCATACTAATATCTGCCGGGGACACGCCCGATATTCTCGAGGCCTGGCCCAGGCTGAGGGGTTTAAGTTTCTGCAGTTTCTGGCGGGCTTCGGAGGAAAGGCCATAAACCAGATCGTAATCGAAGTCGTTCGACAGCACCATATTTTCCAGCCCCCTCATCCTCAGGGCCTCATCCTGCTGGCGTTTGGCATATCCGCCGTATTTAAGCTCCAACTCCACCTTTTCAAAAACCGTCCGGTCGTAATCCGGGCGGTACTGGTCCAAGGGCAGTAGATCATCGTAAGTCACCTCGGGACGTTTCAATAATTCGGCCAGGCTGGCTGGCTGGCTGATGGGCGAGGTTCCCAGTCTCTCAAGAATACCATTGGCATCCGGCGGCAGGGCTTTTTCCAGACGAAGACGCTGGATTTCAGACTCCACTCTGCCTTGGGTCCTTTGGAAATCGACCCACCTATCCTCGGCGATAAGACCCAGGCCATAACCATAAGCCAGAAGCCTTTGCTCGGCGTTGTCCTGACGCAGCAACAGCCGGTATTCGGCCCGGGAGGTGAACATCCGGTATGGCTCCTCGGTTCCCTTGGTGACCAGGTCATCTATCAAAACTCCGATATAGGCCTGGTCTCTTCGCAGAATGAAGGGATCGTTCCCTAAAATCTTTTGAGCAGCATTGATCCCGGCCATCAGCCCCTGGGCCGCGGCCTCCTCATATCCCGAAGTGCCGTTGATCTGCCCGGCGAGGTACAGCCCGGATACCAGTTTGGCCTCAAGGGTGGGAAACAACTGGGTGGGAAAAACAAAATCATATTCTATGGCGTAGCCCGACCTGGTTATTTTAGCATTCTCCAGGCCTTTTATGGAGCGGATCATCTTCTCCTGAACTTCCTCGGGCAGGGAGGAAGAGATGCCGTTAAGATACAGCTCATTGGTATTGAGGCCCTCGGGCTCGATAAAAACCTGATGTCCCTGTCGCTCGGAGAAGCGAACCACCTTGTCCTCGATAGAGGGGCAATATCTGGGGCCGATGCCTGTTATCCGGCCGGAATAAAGGGCCGAGCGGGAAAGATTGTCTCGGATGATCTGGTGGGTTACGGGGTTGGTGTAGGTAAGGTAGCAGGGAATCTGAAGCAGCGCCGGCCAGACCCTTCTTTTCTGATCGGTGCGCTGATTGATGACCTCGTAAATCCTGGTCTGCCGGGAGAAGGGGAGCGGGTCGGGGTCGCCGGGCTGTTCGGACATTGCAGAAAAGTCTACGCTTTGAGAATTAACCCGGGCCGGGGTTCCGGTCTTCAGCCGGCCCATCTTCAGCCCGGATAATTTTAGAGAATCTGATAATTTTCGGGCCGGGAATTCCCCGGCCCGGCCGGCCGGAAAGGACCGGTCTCCGATATGGATCAGACCGTTAAGAAAAGTGCCGGTGGCCACGATCACGGCCTGGGCAAAAAACTCCTGGCCGCTTTCGGTCCTCACGCCGGTCGCACACTTTTTGCCGGACCGCTCCTCTAATATAATGTCATCAACCAAGGCCTGCCGCAGCTCTAAATTAGGCAGGTTCTCCAGAAGATGCTTGGCTTCGGCCGAATAAAGCGGGCGGTCACATTGAGCCCTGAGAGACCAGACCGCAGGCCCTTTGCCTTTGTTCAGCATTCGGAACTGTATCCCCGACAAATCGGCCAACCGGCCCATGGCTCCGCCCAGAGCATCGATCTCTTTTACCAGATGGCTTTTAGCCAATCCGCCGATTGACGGATTGCATGACATCCAGCCGATACGGTCCAGGGTGATGCTGAATAGAGCAGTATTCAGCCCCATGCCGGTACAAACTACCGATGCCTCTATGCCGGCATGGCCCCCGCCAATGATTATGATATCGAATGTTTTGTTCATAAACTAATAATATTTATAATACAATGCGATACAATTAGTTAGAGATACTCAAAAAACATATTAACTACACCTAAGCCATGATATCATATTGATTGTCTAATATCAATATTAATGTTATAATTATGTTTGGGAACCTTATTAATAATGGGCAACTCTAATGTAATATGACAAAACAGAAACTGGCCATCAAACCGCAATTTATAAGGAGGTTCATAAAATGAAGAAATTCATCATGCTTTTGCTGCCGGTCTTAATTTTTTCTCTAGCCTTGACCACAGTGGCCCTGGCTGAAGAGGGCGACAGTCTGAAAATGAAAAATGAGATCAAAACTAAAAATCAGGGCGAGGAGACCCAATTGAGGGTTCGAACTGAAGAGGGCCAAAATGGACAAGGCGAGATGGCCCAGACCAGAACCAGGGAAGAGAAGAAATTGACGGAGAGCGACTCTGCTAAGGTAAAGGAACAAAACAAGGTCCGCACCCAGAATAAAGGCCAGGACCAGAAGATCCGCACTCGCACCGAGGAAGGCGACAAGGGCCAGGGCGAAATGACCCAGACCAGATATCGGGACGAGGATGGAGATGGTATATCCGATTCCACCCAGACCAAGGAGCAGACCAGAACCCGTACCCGTAAAAAGGACGGAAAGGATGATGATATGACGCCCAAAGGCGGAGCCAATGGCAAGAAGGGCGGCAGCACAACCACCGGGCGGGGCCGATAGATAGGCACTTAATAATGAAGCGCAGGACCTTATTTACCTGCGCTTCTCTTGCTTTGTGACATCATCTTTAAGGAAGACCAACCATGAGGAATTTAAAATTCTATATTACCGGGATAATCACAATAGTTTTATCAGGAACCTTATTTGCCCAGATCAAAGGAAGCATCGGGGTGAGCGGCGAATACGACAGCAATGCCTATAACGATTCCTACGGCGGAGGCAGCGTGGTCGGAACCGCCCGGTTGGATCTTAACACCGACATTGACTTAAAATTGGCCGGGATGATTTTGGGAGCTGATTATTCCGGCAGCTACAGCGCCTACCTCAGTTATTTGGGCATCAATCAAAACGACCATTTGCTGAAAATGATCCTGTGGCGGAATTTGGGAAAAGATGGTTTCGTTGGTTTGGGTGGCGCTTATAGCTTTCAATTCAATGCTGCGGACCGCTCGGCTTATGATACCAATAATTTTAAAGTTATCGGCGAGACAAAAATATATATTGCTCAACCGGTGCTGTTAAAAGCGGACGGGGCCCTGGGGAGATATCAATATAAGAATTTACCAAAATATGACTTTGATCAATCAATAGCAAACCTATCCATAAATATATTTCTTCCTACCCGGAGCGGTTTGACAATTTTAGCAGGATATAAAAAGTACGATTTCTCTCCCTTGCCTGCCGACAGCCAGGTTCCAGTGAATATTACAAACCTGTCTCCGGGTTGCCGGGTAAGCCAGGGGCTTGGATCAAATATCGGCCTTTCCCTGGAATGCTCGTATTTAACAAACCAGGTGACCACCGCCGATCCTTATTATATGCCCGACACTTTACTGAGCGAGGTGAACGAATATTTTGATTATTCCGGCGGCCAGGTGGGGGCAAAAGTAACTTTAATACTTGAACCCGCCGGGAAGATGGCCTTATGGGCCAATTATATCAGCAGAAGCTATGACAAGCTTGATGCCTATAGCCTTCCGGCAGCGGACAATGCCAGCATATTAACCAGACAAAGTTTGGGGACCGTCCGGCTGGACCGAGAGACTGTTTTGGGAATAGACTACACCGCTCCGTTGTCAGATGGCCCCAACGGCATAGATTTGGGGGCGGGGATTAATTATGTCAATAATTCATCCAATGATGAGCTTTATAATTATAAAAAACTCCTGGCATATGCTGGGATTAATTATAATTTTTAAAAGGACGCAGCCATGAAAAGGAACAAAAAACTGCTGGGTGAAATAATGATGACCCATGGATTCATCTCGGTGGAACACATAATCCGGGCCAGATATAAACAAATCAACGATTCTTCAAAAAAGATCGGCGAGTGCTTGGTGGAGATGGGGTGCATTAACCGACAACAGTTGGCGTATGCCATAAGGGAGCAAAACCCGGAGCAGAGATAAACCGGCCCCCCAATACGGAATGTTTCACGTGAAACATTCCCCAGACAACACAAATCATTGCCGTTTAACTCCCCTGCGGTCGAGGCCGCAGGGGAGTTATTGTTTCACGTGAAACAGCCCCAAACCCAAATCCCGTCAAATACTATTTTTTAATAGTTATAAAACAGTTGCAAATTTGCCCAGCTTACGGTGATATTCCCCAAATATTTTATCGTTGACTTTTTTCAGCAAGAGATTTACAATTCCGGTAGGGTTGCCGTGCATCAAAAAAATAATCTATTAAATATAAGGAGGAGGTTATGAGAATGGGGTTTATTTTTACCGGCGTCTTTTGGGGGGTGGTTCTTATCCTGATAGGTTTGGGCGTGATAATCAATGTGGTGTTCGGGATAAAGATACCCATCTTCAGGACCATATTTGCCCTGTCCCTGATCTATCTGGGCATTCAGATGCTGACCGGGATCTCCTTTTGGAGCAAAAGCAAAAAATCGGCGGTATTCGAGGAAAAGGCCATCGAAGTTATCACGGCCGCGGATAAGTATGATGTGGTCTTTGGCAAGGGAGAGATCGATCTTTCTGGCATAGAGCTTAAGGATCAGAATGTTAGGGTGGATATCAACACCATCTTCGGCGGGTCGGTAATTAAGATCGATCCCGCCATTCCCACCAAGATCGTCGCCAGTTCGGCCTTTGGCGGGGCCCACCTGCCGGACGGCAATGTGGTGGCCTTCGGGCAATACACATATAAAACAGAGAATTTCAAAAGTGCAGAGAAGCACCTGCTGATCCATGCAGCGGTGGTCTTTGGCGGCATTGAGTTCGTTGCAAAACAATAGCATTGTTTTTAAAGATATCACCAAATTATTTACTTGAAATTTTTTTCATCATCTGGTAATCTATGATATGTACCTAATGCATTAATTAAACGGGAGCGGGCGATGGATATCAAAAAGACGCTGTTATCGGTAGATAAGCTGAAACCCTTATTTCAAGATCCTCTAAAACTGGTTTTCGGAAGAAATTTCACCGATTACATGTTCACCATGGAACATACTGTTGATAAGGGCTGGCACAATGCCGAGATAAAACCCTATCAGCCCTTGCTGCTTGATCCCGCCGCCAATGTTCTTCACTATAGCCAGGAGGTTTTCGAAGGACAAAAGGCCTATAAGTCCCCCAAGGATGAGATTCTATTGTTTCGACCACAGGAAAACGCCCGGCGCATTAACCACTCCCTTAAAAGAATGTGCATGCCGGAAATCCCAGAGGAGATTTTTCTGCAGGCCGAAGGCGAGCTGCTCAGGCTTGAGGAACGGTGGATCCCCAAGGCCGTGGGGGCCTCTTTATATATCCGCCCGGCTGTCATCGGCACCGAGGCCGCTTTGGGGGTGAAGCCCGCCGACCGGTATCTTTTCTTCATCATCCTTTCTCCGGTGGGGCCATATTTTCAGGAGGGTTTCAACCCGGTGGGGCTGTGGGTCAGCGACAGCTACACCAGGGCAGCCCAGGGGGGTACCGGCGAGGCCAAGACCGGCGGGAATTATGCCGGCACCCTGCTGGCTTCCAAAATTGCCAAGGACAAGGGTTGCAGCCAGGTACTGTGGCTGGACGCTGTGGAGCACAAATATATCGAAGAAGTGGGGGCCATGAATATTTTTTTCGTAATCGACAACAAGCTGGTAACTCCAAAACTCTCCGGAAGCATCCTGCAGGGCATCACCCGCAAATCGGTGCTTCAGATAGCTGAAGACCTGGGGATCGTTCCCGAGGAAAGGCAGATCCCGATCGATGAGCTGATGGATGGCATCAATAGTAAAAAAGTCACCGAGGCTTTTGGCGCCGGCACCGCGGCGGTGATAAGCCCGGTGGGCAGGATCAATTATAAAGACAAGGAATATGTCATCTCACAAGAGACAGGGCCGTGGGCAAAAAAAATCTTCGATACCATGACCGGAATACAATATGGAGAGAAAGAGGATAAATACGGTTGGGTTTACAGGGTAAAGTAATTGAATAAGCCACAAAACGGGCGAAGACCGCAAGGTCTTCGCTCTTGATTTATAACAATGATCGATATATGAAAAGTTTAAAATACGCGATAAAAATGGGGGCGTTGCTTATAGTGCCCGCTATCTGCCAAGCAAGGGTCCTAAAAGATATACCAATTCCCTCCGGATATGCGCGGGTGGAATATGCCGACAGCTCGTATTCTGGCTGGATCCAGAGGCTTCCGATAAAAGATGATAATGTTATATTGGGGTGCGACGGGAAGCCGGTCATTTCGCCTCGTTACAGCGTTCTGGCAGTGGTTGATATGCCAATGCTGTTCAGCCGGGACCTGGAGCAGTGCGCAGACTGGTGCTTCAGGTTCCGGGCGGAGTATTTTAAACAGACCGGAAGGCTGGAACAGCTCTATCTTTTTGATTATAACGGAAAGCGCCGTTATTACCGGGATAGCGGCCAGCCATATAAGGGATTTCTAAAATGGACCATGGACAACGCAAATTCCTATTCGTTGAAAAAGGGTTGCCGATCGGTTGAGGAGAAAGATTTGCGGCCAGGGGACATGCTGGTGCAAAATCAAACCGGCGGGGTGGGCCATGTTTCGGTGGTGATGGATGTTTGCCGTGATGGTAGGGGGGGGGCGGCTCTATCTTATAGGTTACAGCTTTATGCCGGCCCAGCAATTTCATCTGGAAAAGGGCAGGGCCGAGAATGGAAGGGCAGGCTGGTTCTCGATAGAGGAATACAGGCAATATCTTAAACGATACTTGGATTTTGGTAATCCGGCATATAAAAGATTTTAATTTTTCTCTTGACAAAAGCAATTTTTTTATATATATTTATGTAAGCACTTACACATTATGTTACTTTTTATTGAGGGGAATATGACCGAGCTTATCAGAAAACTGGGGGAGCTGGCGACTGCCAGCCGAATAAAAAGGCTGAGTGAAAGCCTGATGCAAGATGTGGGACGGATATATAAGGAACAGGGGTTTGACTTCGAACCCAAATGGTTCCTGATATTCTTCCAGCTCTCGCAACAGAAGGCCATGTCGGTCACCGAACTGGCCAAAGCGGTTGGGATCACCTATCCGGCGGTAAACCAGCTGGCGGCCGAGATGGCCGGGTCGGGACTGGTTGATTCGAAAAGCGACCCAAAGGACAAGAGGAAAAGACTGATATCCTTAACCGAAAAAGGCCGGGCCCTGATGCCATCTATAAAACCGTTGTGGAAGGTCATTGAAACAAGCACCTCTGAATTGCTGGGCGAACTGGATTGTAATTTTCTGCAAATGATCGGCCAGATAGAGGATGCCTTGGAAGATAAAAGCATGTATCAACGGGTGGCGAATAAAATAAAAAGCCGCCAGTATAAGGAGGTCGATATCGTTGAATTCAAAAAAAAATTTAAAGAACCATTTTACCAGTTGAACAAGCAATGGTTGGAGGAATACTTCACCGTTGAGCCGGCTGATGAAAGGATGTTGTTGCACCCAGAGGCCAATATCATCAAGCCCGGAGGAAAAATATTGTTTGCCGTCATTGGCGGAAAAGCAATTGGCACCGTGGCCCTTATAAATAAAGGAAAAGGTAAATACGAGCTGGCCAAATTGGCGGTAGCCCCGGAATTCCGGGGAAGAATGGTGGGCAAAAAACTGGTCTTGGCCGCGATCAAAGAATCTACGGCCCTAAAGGCAAAAATATTGCTGGTCCGGACAAATCCCAGATTGGACTCGGCTAATCGGCTGTACCGCAGCCTGGGCTTCAAATATTCCGGAAACGACCATAGTGGCGACTATCAGCGGTCAACGATCGTATTGACCCTCACCCTAAAATAATCACAATCGAAGGAGCAACAAACATGATGCGAAAAATATTTTTCCCCATTTTGATCGCTTTAATATTCCCGGTGCTGGCCCCGGCCCTGCCGGCAACACAGACAGCTATTGACAAGGCCATCAGAAAATCGGTGGTCGACTCGGTTTCCAAACTGCTGGCGAATAACTATGTATTTCCCGACAAGGCCAAGGCCATGTCGGCACTGCTGCGGAAGAACCTTAATGCCGGCACTTACGATCGATTATCCAACCCGGAGGATTTCGCCGCGCGACTCACCAACGATCTGCGGTCGGTAACCAAGGACCGCCATCTGGCGGTGATATACGGACCGCAGCGTATTGCCCAAATGCGTTGCGACACCATGGATGGTGAAAGCCTCCCGGAGGTCATTCGGTCCCATCAGCGCGATAATTTCGGATTTCGAAAGGTCGAACTTATGCCGGGGAACGTTGGATACATAGATTTCAGGATGTTCGATAATCCCCAGCTGCCGGGAGCCGGTGCGGCTGCGGTGTCGGCCATGAATTTTATGGCCAATGCCCAGGCGGTCATCTTCGATCTGCGCCGAAACGGCGGGGGCCACCCCGAGATGATCCAGCTGATAAGCACCTACCTGTTCGAGGGTGAGGCCCACCTGAACGACTTATACACCCGGCCCACCAATCTTACCCAGCAGTATTGGATACTGCCCTGGGTTCCAGGGCCTCGTTTGGCCAAAGTGCCGGTCTACATTCTGACCAGTGATTATACTTTCTCGGGAGCCGAGGAGTTCTCCAACAACCTGCGGGAGCTGAAGCGGGCCACCATCGTCGGCCAGACCACCGGCGGTGGCGCTCATCCGGTCGACTTCAAGATACTTAACGATCATTTCGTTCTCAAAGTGTCGATCGGCCGGGCCATCAATCCAATATCCAAAAAGAACTGGGAGGGAACCGGGGTTCAGCCTCATGTCCCAGTGCCGGCCGACAGCGCTTTAGAGGTCGCTTATCTGATGGCCCTAGACACCCTGGCCCGGACTGCACCATCATCCGCCGAACGCTTTGAATACGACAACCTGGCAGCGGTCAAGCGGGCAGAAGCGCGAAACCTCAAACCATCCTCCGCCATGCTTGACTCGTATCCCGGAAAGTATGGCATCCGGGTCATCTCCGCTGACGGGGGGCAACTATTCTTCCAGCGCGAGAACGGCCCCAAGATGCGTCTGGTACCAGCCTCTGACCGGAGCTTCGTGATCGAACAGACTGGCAGCTCGGTCAGCTTCACCACCGGCCTGGACGGCAGGGTCGACGGGTTCACCCTGATCCGTTCCGTCGGAGACACTGTGCGGTGTCTGCGGAAATAGCGAGCACTGGCTGTATAGGAGGATCCCGTCAATTTTAAACTCAAACAAGTGAGGTTAGCATGAAATATACAATCATCGTATTTATGATAGCCATACTTGGTTTGGCTAACAACGGAAAAGCCGAAGATGCAATGGGAAAAGCGGATAATTTATTTTATCAAGGGTTATTCCCTGAAGCTGAGGCATATTATAACCGGATACTGAAAAAGGATTCGAACAATGTCTATGCCAACCTAATGCTAGGACAGATTGCCCTTTACGGCAACCGTTTCAGCAAGGCAGAGACGCATTTAAAGAAAGCCCTGACAGACAGTTCTGTTCGTGTCAAGACCATCGGCCTGCTATCGGAAACCTATTACCGCCAGGACCGCTTCGCCGAAGCCGGGTCGCTATTCGCCGAGGCCGGCCAGATGGCCAAAGCCGACAAACTGCAGGCATTCAAAGATAGAACGCCGTACCTCATCGAAAGTGCGGCCATAGTGACCGAACTGCCGTTCGTCCAGACTGATCCCCTGCCTTTGATTATGCTCACGGTCAACGGCAGAGAGACGATGTTCCTGATCGACACCGGCGGCTGGGAACTGAGCATAGATGAAGAATTAGCGAAAGACCTTGGAATAAAATTCCTGGGTACGCAGACCGCTACGTTTGCAGGTGGGAAAACCGCTGCTACCTATCATGGGATACTGGATAGCGTCAAAGCTGGATCATTTATCGTTCGCAATGTTCCCATTAACATTAGCCAGGCCCCCAAACGGGCAGCCCAGATGTTTCAACAACCTGTTCGGGGGGTAGTGGGTACATGTTTCCTATACCATTTCAATTTTACCTTGGATTATCCGGGAGGAAAACTGGTCCTAGCCCGTCGCAACTCCGGAGAAGCCACGGCAGTGTCTATTAGCGGAGGCCTGCCTTTTTGGATGGCCGGAGACCATATAATGGTGGCTTGGGGGACAGTCAACAGCGGCCAACCCCAGCTTTTTTTCATCGACACCGGACTGGCCGGAGGGGGTTTCACTGCTACCGAGGCCACCATTAAAACGGCCGGTATCAAGCTGGGCGAAGCCAAAGAGGGCATGGGGGGCGGAGGAGAAGTACAGGTACGCCCCTTTACGGTGGATCGGCTGACTTTGGGAAATATCGAGGAAAGGGATGTTCGCGGTTTGTTCGGAGCGCTTCCGCCAGGTTTTGAGAGCCGGTTTGGGTTTCTGATAGGGGGGATCATTTCCCATGGGTTTTTTCGGCCATATCGTCTAACTTTTAACTTTGATTCCATGAAAATATTTCTGGAAAAGAAAAAATAATATTTAAAAGGTGTAATGTTGTTAAATATCATGTAAACAAGCAGTTATTGACCCTTCTTTATTGAAACATTATAGCTTAATTTTAAGTAGTTTGCGTATATTCAATAATATTACATTATGGAGCAATCATGAAAAAGCATGTTTTTTTACTGTTTTTCTTCCTAGTAATATCATCCATGGCCGCTCGGGCCCAAGAGGAAGAAAACAGACCACAAAAAAGCGTCAATATTACCCAAACGGATATTGAGCCGAAAATCGATGGCATAATTGAGGATCTTTGGCTATCGGGCGATTCAGCAATCAATTTCATCCAGCATACCCCATATGAAAAGACCGCTCCGACCGAGCGGACGGTGGTCTACCTGCTTCAGGATGCCGAAAATCTATATGTGGCCTTTCGCTGCCATGCAGACAAAAATCCCCCGGTGGCCTGCTTCACCAAGGATGAGGACTATGTGACCATCAAGATAGATCCTTTCGGCAGCCGGACCGGCGGGTATTTCTTTTTGGTTTTCGGCAGCGGCCTTTTCTGGGACGGGCTGATCATGGACGACGGACGCAGCCAGGACCTTTCCTGGGAGGGGGTCTGGTACAACTCGGTTAAGATGTATCCCGACCGGATGGAGGTGGAGATGAAGATCCCCTTCAAGACATTGCGCTATAAAAAGGGCTTGATGAATTGGGGCGTTCAGTTCGCCCGGCACATCGCCACCAATCGCGAGGATGATTACTGGACCGAGGTTACCCAAAAGGACGACGATCTGGTGTCTCGATGGGGGGTGGCCCAGAACATCAACCCCCGGTCTTCGGGATATTATTTCGAGCTGTATCCCGAAGGGTTTTTACGCTATGAGGATTTTAAGGGAAGAACAACTGCCAGGAAGGTAAACGGCAGCCTGACCGCCAAATGGGACCTGACCCCGCAGACCAGCATCAATGCCACGGCCTACCCCGATTTTGCCCAGATAGAATCGGACCCGTCCTCGGTCAACCTTTCCCGCTATCCCACCTATCTGCAGGAGCAACGGCCGTTCTTTGTGGAGGGGCGGGAGATATTCCGCTTTTCGGAATTCCAGGGCAGCGGTTTCTTTCAGCCGCTCAATATTTTTTATTCCCGCCGGGTGGGGAAGTCCATCGACGGCGGTGCGGTGCCGATCATCGGAGGATTGAAGGTGACCCACAAAACCGAAGGCTGGAATATTGGGGCTCTGGCGGCGTATACCGAGAAATATGATTATTCCTATCGGGGTCTGCCGCTGACAGAGCCGGAAAGGAAATTCGGAGTTTTGAGGGCGACCAGAAGGGTATTAAACAACTCTGATATAGGATTGCTGTTTAGCGGCATGTCTGCCAATGCGGACGAATACAACTACGCCGCAGGGCTGGATGCCTCTTTGCGCAAAGGACCAAACCAGTTGATCCTGCAGGGTGCCTACAGCGACGAGTCGGGTAAAAAGGGGATGGCGGTAAGCACCGGCTTCCGCGGATTCATCGACAAGTTCTTGATCATGTCGGCATATGAGGCGGTGGATGACTCATTCTCCGTAGAGGGTATCGGCTACGTCCCCTGGACCGGCAGACAGAGGGCGTTGTTCATCGGAGGACCTTTTTGGACGTTCCGGCAAGCATCGCTGCGTAATCTTTACATCGCGCCGGGCATCGCCCGGGTGCGGGAGCCGGGCTGTCCCGAATGGTCCACCGCCGGTTATTTTTCCATCAATCCAAACTGGAGGAATAACTGGGGGGCAAATCTTGAGTTGAATTATGGAAGAAATTACGAATTGATCTACAATCCCTTTGTTGGCAGGGAAGAATGCATAAACTATATCAGCCGCGACATGAGTTTCAATTTCTGGGGCTTTTTGATGGGGAACAACATCAACGGGGGCTGCGATTACAATTACAGTTACAATTACGCCAGGAACTACCTGGCATACCAGGGGTCGAACTGGCTGACATTCAGTTATTCCATCATCTCGCCCTTAAGCACCACCCTGACTTCTATGTTATGGGTCGAATGGGATCCCGGCAAAGAGATCGTAGCCATGACTCCTATATTCCGCCCCAGGATGGATTACCGGATAACCGCCAAAATGACGCTTTCGGTATTCAACGAGATGGTAGGCACCACCCCGGAAAGCAATTTCGAAAAGACCCGTCTTTATTCGGATCGTTTTGGGCTTTTATATTCCTGGAACTTCTCCCCAAAAAGTTGGCTGTACGTGGCTTTGAACGATTACAATTCACTTGATTACGGTTCAAATCCCGACGGCGAAATGACCCAGAGGTATATCATTGGAGCCATTAAAGCCAGATACCTGCTGTATTTCTAATTTTCAAAGCGCCAGGAATATTTTATCATTAATCATTTAAACTGGAGATACGATGTTCGATAAATTGGAGAAGATGCTGGCCGGAGCCAAGGCTGACTATGTTGACATCCGCTACGAAGAGGTGAAGGAGACCGCCATCGGCTTCAGCGGAAAGGAGCTGACCACCCTGTCGGCCAATTCCGGCGACGGATATGTGGTCCGGGCCCTGGACCATGGCGGCATGGCCTCGGTGGCCTTCACCCGGCCGGAGGAGGCCGAAGCCGCGGTCAGAACGGCGGCGGAGAACGCAGCATTGTTCTGCCGGAACATGGCAAAACCGGTCCGGATGGCCAAAGCCGAAGCGGTCCGGGATGTTTTTTCCCCAAAGCTGGGGGAAGACCCCCGGCAGATCCCGATGGCGGAAAAGCTGGAGTTGATGCGAAGGTACAACAACATCCCGCTGGCCCAGCCCAAGGTGGTGAACACCAGCATTGCCTACAGCGAGGTCTACCGGAAAAAGTTCTACCTGAACAGCGAGGGGAGCCGGATCCAGGAAGACCTGGTGACCACCAGCATACGGGGCCTGATCACCGCCCGGGAGGGCAGCCTGACCCAGAACATCAGGGTGGGGATAGGAGGCAGCGACGGCTTCGGCGCCATCAGGGGGCAGGAAAGACATTTTGAAGAAAAGACCAAATTGGTTCTGGACCTGCTGTCGGCCGAGCCGGTGAAAAGCGGATCCTACAGCTGTATCCTAAATCCCAGCCTGGCCGGGGTCTTTGCCCACGAAGCCTTCGGCCATTTCTCGGAGGCCGACATCGTGGAAACACTGCCGGCCATGAGGGAAAGAATGACACTGGGGGCCGAGCTGGGGAACAGGACGCTCAACATCATCGACGACGCCACCCGTCCCGGACAGCTCGGGTTCTATAAATACGATGACGAGGGGGTGGCGGTGCGCCCGGTCCAGCTGATCAAGAACGGGGTGCTGGCCGGCCGGCTTCATTCGCGGAGGACCGCGGCCGAGTTCGGGGAACCCGTGAGCGGCCATTGCGTGGCCGAGGATTACCGGTATGCGCCGATAGTCCGGATGGGCACCATCTACATCCAGCCCGGGGGGAAAGGGTTCGAGGAACTGCTCCAGGAAATGGGGGACGGGCTTTACCTTTTGGACGCCAAGGGCGGCCAGACATCCGGCGAGAACTTCACCTTCGGAGCCAACTACGGTTACGAGGTCAGGCAGGGCAAGATCGGCCGGATGGTCCGGGACATAAACATCTCCGGCAACCTGTATCAGACGCTGATGGATATCAGCGCCGTGGGCAGCGATCTGGAGCTTTCCAAGATCGGCGGCTGCGGCAAGGGGCAGAGCAACATCCGTTCCTGCAACGGGGGGCCTCATATAATAATCGATAACCTGATAGTGGGGGGCATCTGATGGAAAAGCTTTTGGAAATGGCCGGCAGGGCTGCCGATCAGGCCGAGGTGTTTTCCGCCGAGCAGACCGCAAGGTCGGTGTCATTTCAGGATGCCAAGCTGTACGACATAAGGACCAGCTTCCTGTCGGGGGTCTCGCTGCGGATCATCAAGGACGGCAAACTGGGGTTTGCCTATACCCGCAACCTTAACGACCGGCAGGGTCTGCTGGACAACGCCCTGGACTCGCTCCGGGGAGGGGTGGAAGCGCATTACGACCTGCCGGATACCAAGGAAGGCAAGGACCTGGGCACGTGTGATCCAGCGGCCGCCAAGCTGACCAATGAACAACTGGTGGACGAGGCCAAACGGGTCTGCGAGATCCTTAAGGCCAAAGCCGCCGGAGAGATAATGGCCGGCGCTTATGTCAGCGTGGATTACCTGCGGATACTGAACAGCAAGGGCGCCGATCTGGGCCAGCGGAATTCCACGGCCGGCTCATACAGTTCCATAATCTTCCCCGGTTCGGGCAGCGGGATAAGCCGGGAGGTCAGGAGCCGGTCAATTGGGAAAATGCCGGATTCCCTGATAGCCGAGATGACGGACCTGTTCGGGAAGGGGCAAAAGACCGTTCAACCGAGGGGCGGCCGGATGAAGGTGCTGTTCATGCCGGACAGCATGATCACCCTGTTGTGGCGCATCGCCAGCGGCTTAAGCGGCCGCAGTCTTTACGAAAAAATCTCGCCTATTGCCGGGAAGCTGGAGCAGAAAATATTCAGCCCGAAGCTGAGCATCTTCGATGATCCGCTCAACGATGCCTACCCCGGCGCCCGGTCTTGGGACGACGAAGGAGTGCCCTGCAAGAAACTTTCCCTGATCGAACAGGGGGTGCTGAAGGACTTTTTCTACGACCTCAAGTATGCGGAAAAAACCGGCGCCACCCCAACCGGCCACGGTTACCGGGGCGACATCTGGGGGGGTGACCCTGTGACCACCAGGCCCGGACCGTTCCTGGGGCACCTATTTATAAAGCCGGGGACCGCGTCCCTGGCAAAACTTATCTCCCAGATGGACCGCGGCATCATCATCGAAGGGGCGATGGGCGCCCACAGCGGCAACATTCCCAACGGGGACTACTCCATCGGCATCAGCCCCGGCCTTTACGTGGAGAACGGCCAGATAGTGGGCCGGGTCAAGAATGCCATGGCGGCCGGCAACATCTACGAAACGCTGGCCAACGTGCTGGAGGTGGGGGATACGCTTTATCCGTCTTTTGAAGGGGCCCGGGTCCCGCCACTGCTTTGCGAAGGGGTCTCGGTCACCACCAAAAGCTAGCGGAAGGGCGCAGAGCGATTGTCCGGGGGATTTGAGAACTCATCCCATACATCATTTAAACCATTAGGAGATCGGAAATGAAAAAAGCTATTTTTTCCCTGCTCTGGCTGCTGCTGATACAAACTATAGCGACAACGATGGCGCTTGAAACCGATATTCATGCCGCAATACAGGCCGGCGACCTGACGGCGGTGAAGAAGATCGTGGAAAAAGATAAAACCGCCATAAAGGTTCCCAATGCCCGAGGCCGCCTGCCCCTTCATACAGCCTGCTTTGAGGGGAAGTTGGATATCGTCAAATATTTGATGAAAAAGGGTGCTTCCGTAACTGAACGCGATACCAGTTACCAATTGACGCCGCTTCATTTTGCCGCCGGGAACGGCCACCTAGAGGTGGCCAAGTTTCTGTTGTCCCAAAAAGCCGATCTTAATGCCAGGGAAAGCGACAATGAAACACCTTTGTATTACGCTGCAGCCCTGGGACGACTGCCTATGGTCGAATTTCTGGTCTCCCAGGGAGCGGATGTCAACGACTCCTTAAGCCGGGTGGGGAATACGGTGGTTTCGCTGGCTATGGAGCGGCGGCAGCCCGAGGCGGTCAAATTACTGATCCGACTTGGAGCAACAACCAAGATGAACCCGCGGAACCAATTTCCCGCCAGCTGGACCCTGATGCACACGGCAGCCTGGGAAGCCGGCAAGGATCTGATCGACTTTCTGGCGGACCACGGCGTACCGGTCGACCAGAAGACCGACGGCGACCGGACCCCGCTCCACAATGCCTGCCTCCAGGGAAACACCGCCGGCGCCCGGGCACTGATCGCACGAGGGGCCGATGTCAATGCTGTCACCGCCGCTGGCCAGACCCCGTTGTTCATGGCCGTCAACTGCGGGAATCTGGCCCTGGCCGCCGAGCTCATCGGGTCAGGTGCGCGCGTTGACGGGCAGTATGGGAACGAGCGGCGGAACCTGCTCCATTACGCTGTCATCAAAGGCTACGGCGATGTTGCCGGCCTGCTGATGGAGAAGGGGGTGGCGGTCAACGCCAAGGACAAAGATGGCAAGACGGCGCTCGATTATGCCATTCAATACGGCCAGACCGCCTGCGCAACGCTGCTAAAGACAAAAGGGGCCAAGGGAAGCAAGCAGGCGGTGAAAGAGGGCCTGATCGCTCCGATGTCCAAGCCGCTGAAAAACGGCCAGGCAGCGGTTTGGTACCTGGGGCACAGCGGATGGGCCGTCAGGACCAGCGGTCATCTGCTGGTGTTCGACTATTTCAAAAACGGCCGCCTGCCCGACAGCCCGGGTCTGGCCAACGGCTCCATTTTGCCGGAAGAACTAAAAGGGGTCAAAGTGATTGTTTTCGCCTCCCATGTTCATGGCGACCACTACATGCCGGCCATATTCGACTGGAGAAAGGACCTGAGCGACATTACCTACGTGATGGGATTCGCGCCCCGGGACAAGGAGGGATTCACCCAGTTGGCCTCCCGTGAGAGCCGGAGCATCGGCGGGGCCGAGATCACCACCATCGAATCCAATGACAGCGGACAGGGATTTTTGGTGACGGTCGACGGGGTCACCATCTGCCATCCGGGCGACCATGCCAACCGCAAGAGGGATTTTTCCGGACCATACAAGGAGGAGATCGATTTTATGGCCGGGCTGGGCCGTCCCATCGACATAATGTTCATGCCGGTGACCGGCTGTAACTTCGGCGATGTGGTGGCGGTGCGGATGGGGGCATTCTACGCCATGGAGAAACTGCGGCCCCGGGCGGTATTCCCGATGCATGCCGGGGATGGCGGCCAGGCCTACCGCGAATTCGCCGAGGAGGCCAGAAAAGAAGGCATCAAGGTTCCCGTCAACTGCCAGGATTTCAGCGGCGACCATTTCGAGATAACGCCCCTGGCAGCGGCCCAGCCGGCCCGGTAGATCTCCGGCTCGATCTTAAAAAAGCAAAAGCCCCGCCTTACAGCGGGGCTTTTATCTTGGAGATCTTCCTGAGCCGTTCCAATTCGTTGGGCTTGCAGGGCCGGTGCTGGCCGACCGGAGTATTGTCCAGCCTCAGCGGCCCGAAGGCAACCCTCTTCAGATGGTCCACATGAAGGTTGAGGGCCCGAAGCATCATCCGCACCTCGCGCTTCTTCCCCTCCTTGATGGTGATCTCCAGCAGGGTGTTGTTCTTGGGCCGGTCGATAGACAGGATCTTAACCTGGGCCGGATGGTAGGATTCCCCCAGGTAATCAACCCCTTTTCTTAAAGGCTCAACATCGCTGTCCCGCAGGATCCACCGGACCAGGGCCTGATAGGTCCGGGGGATCTCGTTGCGGGGGTGGGTGAGGTACTCTATCATGTCCCCGTCGTCGGTCAGCAGCAACAGCCCCTCGGTGTCCTTGTCCAGCCGTCCCACGTATTTCAGTTTTCTCAGGTTAGGGGGGAGCAGGTCGTAAATGGTCTTTCTTCCCTCGGGGTCGCCCCTGGAGCAGAGGCAGCCGGCCGGTTTGTTGAAGATGAAGTAACCGACCCGCTGCGGCAGGCGCAAGGTTTTTCCGCCGACGGTGACGATATCGTTGTAGATGTCTATCACCGTGCCCAGCTGGTCGGCCACTTTGTCGTTGACCCGCACCTGTCCGCGGGATATCATCTCGTCGGCCTTGCGGCGGGAGGCCGCGCCGCACATGGAGAGATATTTGTTCAACCGGGCCTTGGTCTGGTTCATTTGAGCACCACCTTATGATATCCTTTCTTTCCTTTTCGGACCATCATCATCCCATCCTGGAACAATTCGCCGGTGACCTTCAGGTCGATGCTCTCGACCTTGGCGGAGTTCACATACAGTCCGCCCTGGGCGATGAGCCGGCGGCCCTCGCTCTTGGTGGGTATGATCTGACAGGCGAAAAGAACCTCGATGATGCTTTTGCCCAGAAGGTCCCGGCCTATGGGCGAGGTGGGGACATCCTGCAGATCGGCCCCGCCCTCGAACAATGTTTCGGCGGCCTTTTGGGCTTTTTGGGCTTCGTCCTCTCCGTGCACCATCTTGGTCAGTTCGTAAGCCAGTATCTTTTTGGCTTGGTTGATCTCCTGGTCCCTCAGATCCCCCAGGCGGTTGACCTGGTCCATGGGCAGAAAGGTCAGCAGGGCCAGGCACCTTTTCACCTCGCTGTCGGCCACGTTGCGCCAGTACTGGTAAAAATCGTAGGGCGGGGTCTTTTGGGGATCCAGCCAGACGGCGCCCTTTTCGGTCTTGCCCATCTTTTTGCCGTCGCTGGTGGTCAGCAAAGTAAAGGTCATTCCAAAGACCGGCCGGGCCTCGATCTTGCGCACCAGCTCCACCCCGGCGATGATGTTGGACCACTGGTCGTCCCCGCCCAGCTGTAGGGTGCAGTGATGTCTGCGGTACAGCTCCAGGAAATCATAGCCCTGCATCACCATGTAATTGAACTCCATGAATGTCAGGCCCCGCTCCAATCGTGCCTTGAAACACTCGGCCTGCAGCATCCGGTTGACCGAGAAGTGGGATCCGATCTCCCTTAAAAAGTCCACATAATTCAGGCCCAGCAACCAGTCGGCGTTGTTGGCCATGATGGCCTTGCCGCCGGAGAAATCAATGAATTTCTCCATTTGTTTTTTGAAACACTCGGCGTTGCGGGCGATGTCCTCCTTGCCCAGCATTTTCCGCATGTCGCTCTTGCCGGAGGGGTCGCCCACCATGGTGGTGCCGCCCCCCAGCAGGGCAATGGGCTTATGGCCGTGCCGTTGCATATGGCTCATCACCATCAACTGTAAAAAATGACCGACGGTCAGGCTGTCGGCGGTGGGGTCGAAACCTATGTAGAAGGTGACCTTCTCCTTCTCCAGGAGCTGGCGGATCTCATCCTCATGGGTCATCTGCTGGATGAAGCCCCGCTCTTTCAGGACCTCGAATACTGACATAAATTAAAAATCCTTTGATCTTTGAACGAGAGTAAGGATACCATTTTTGCCGACCGAATGCAAATGAAAAGCCCCGCCGTTGAAGCGGGGCTTTTTCGGAGCGCTACTTGATCACCGCGAATTTGCCCAGCTTGGTGCCGATGCCCGGCGCATCAATCTGGTAAATGAACACCCCGCTGGCGGGACGTTCATCGTAAGTGGAAAGGATATCCCAGCGCTCGGTGCCGTTGTTGTCATTAAAGGTGGACTGGTGGTTGAGCACCCGGATCAGGTCACCGGCCAGGTTGTAGATCCGGATGGTGCACCTGGCCGGCAGGTTGACGAAATGGAGCTTGGGATAATTGCCGCTGACATCCCAGCCGGCCCGCACCAAGTAGGGGTTGGGCACCACCTTGATGCTGTCCAGCAGGCTGGCCGAAAGGACCGCTTTCTGGGAGGCCTGGGTGGTGATGAAGGTCACCGTTCCGCCCTGAACCGGGTTGCCGGGCCCGGGGCAGTGTACCGTCCAGACATCGCCGGTGTGCGGCCGCTGGCTCCAAACCATCCTTCTCAGGGTGCCCCCGTTGCGGCGGTTGAAGAATAAAGAGATCCCGGCCAGGTAGAGGCTGTGATAGGCGGTGCTCATGGCGCTGTCAACATAAGTGGTGCAGATGTTGGCGGTGGCGTTGAAACACCAGGAGGACTGGGTCATGCTGGCCTTGGTCATGCCGGATTCCAGGGGCACCTCCCAGTTGTTGGTCAGGTCCCAAACCGAAGCGGTCAGGCAGGCCCTGGCGGCCACCGTGGTATCCTTCCATCTGATCTCATAGTCCGCTCCCCGCCATTGCCAAGCATTGGCAGTGGCGGTGAACAAAGAGCTGCCCTGGACCTGGCACCAGATGCTGTCGGCCGGATAGGTGCCGGTGACCGATACCGTGTCCACCTTAGCCAGCGCCGGGTCGAATTTGTAGCTGGCGTTGAACACCACCCCACCGAAGGGGATCTGGTCTCCCAGGTTTCCGTGAAAGGTGGCCGCCGGATCGCTGCCCAGAACACCATAGGCTGGCCGGAAGTTTATGGACTGCAGTATGCTGTCGGCCGGGACCCCCAGGTTGTCCAGGCGCCGGTCGTACAGCTCGGCATGATATACCGGGTAGTTTATCCCGGCGATGCCGGCCTTGGTGACCGGACCCCATACCAGCCGAAAGGTATCGTTGTTGACCTTCTTGGGCACCAGGGTCAAGGTGTACTCGTAATCGACCGTTCCTCCGGTCCTGATGTCCGAGCCGCCGGTGACGGTATAGCTGACCGCCGGGGCCCGGTAGTCGGCCAAGGGCTTCCGGGCCACTGCATAGACGGCGTTCTCGACAGGGCTGCTGCTGAGAGTGGTGGGGCATTTGCGGGTGAAGTAGACGTTGGGCTGATAATCATAGGCCGCCACCCCGTAGTACCAGCCGAAGCCGTTGATCACATTTTCATCCCGCAGGCTGTAGACCAGGCCGCGGTCGGTACCCAGGGTGTCCAGCCTGGGGCTGGTATAAGAAGTCCAGGGCAGATAAGTGATGTTGGGGACCAGGTCGATGACGATCTTGATTCCGTCCACCTTGTCGTAGCAATAACCGGCGCCCCCTCCGTAGCTCAGGGTGCTGTCGATCAAGCCGGTGTCCGGGTCGGTGTAGAATGTGCCCACCGGCTCCCGCTGGCCGGGATAGGCCAGGTCGTCCAGGCGGCGGGCCCGATAGACCAGATAGCCCTGAAAATCGTACCGGACATACAGGCTTCTCTGGTTGTAGCGGGCCATCAGGGTGTCGGTCCCTGGATTGGCCCCGCCCCGGGGCATTTTAAGCGAACTGGTGTCGCTGAGCCTGACCTTGAACGAATCCACCAGCAGCCGGCTGGAGGGCATCAGCCACTCCCAGGTGCCGGGGAAGTAGGCATACCAGCCCATGCTGTCGGGCATGCCCTGCCAGTAGGGGTCGGGAGTGGTCTCGGCCCGGCGGTCCCAGCCGATGATCACGTGTTTGTCGCCCGGGGCGACCGTCAGGACGGGGGCGGCTGGAGTGTTGGCCAGGGCAAAGTCGTTATCATATATCATCTGGGCCACGTCCGAAGCGATCTTTACCGCCAGGGTGTCCGAAGCGGCGATGATCCCGAGGCAGGTGGCGCAGACGGCATCGGGCCCCAGGTTGAAGGGCCCGCTGGACATCAGGAAGCGCTTGTCGCCGTAGTAATCGGTCAGCTCGTCGTAGGCGTCGCCCGTCATGTCCCAGAAGTTGATGCCGCAAAGCTCCAGGTAGCGCTCATCGTCCGTGGTCGGCTCATGCTCCGAGGTGAATGTTTTAAAGGCCGTCATCCCCAAAGGATCGCCGGAGGGGATGTAATGGGAGAACTGGTTGTCGATGACGCTGACGGTGCTCCCGGTGTTGTTGACGGGGCTTTCCAAAAAGCGGAAACCCACCACCCCGGTCTGGTCCCAGCCCGGCTGGGGCAGGTTCTGGAACTGCATGGCCAGGTTGCGGAGGTAATCGAAGGCCACCAGGTCATCCCAGGGATCATAGCCGATATCGGAATCCACCGCCGGTCCGAGATAGACATTCCGGAGGGTGGTGCCGCTCCGGTTCCTGACCTTGAAGTAGAAGAAGACGATATCGTTGTTGTCGGCGTAATTCCAGGAATAGGAGAACTGCTCGACCTGCACTTTAAGCTGCTTGTCGCCCAGGCTGGTGAAGGCGGGGTTGAGATCGCTGTACCGGCAATAGCTGTCCTGGACCGAGCGGATCACTTTTTTGCCGTCGGCCACCAGCGGCCATTCGGCCAGGTCGAGCAGGTCGGTGGACAGGTAGACCCTGGCCCGGGGGTCGGTCAGATAGGATTCCCAGGGCTCCGGCCCGAATTCGTGGCCTCCGCTGCTGGTGTTGTATCCCACCGACACGACCTTGCTGTTGCTGGCATCGATGGCCCCCACCCACAGGCCGGCGCCGAAGATATAACTGTGTCCGGAGCCCTTGGGCCAGAAGCCTCCTGGCCCGATGGTGGGATTGACAAAGGGGCCGTAGTTGGAGGTCCAGATCTCCCAGGCGTTGGCGTCGAGCACCCGGGCGGACAGCGATTTTCCGGCCGGCAGTGGTTTTCCGGCCGGCAGGGCGGCCAGGGATGCCTGGGCGGCGGGCAGCAGAGCCAAGAGCGTGAGGGCAAGAATGGATCTTTTCATGGACGACTCGCAATAAATTTTGTATATGGGTCTGGGTTATTTTATCAGTATCATTCTTCTGGAGACGGCCTTTCCCGCCGTCTCCAGGCGGTAGATATATATGCCGGCTGAGACTCTGTGGCCGTTCTCGGACCGGCCGTTCCAGACGGCCTGGTAATATCCCGGGGCCCTATATCCGCTGACCAGGGCCTTAACCAGCTGCCCGGTTATGTTGTAGACCTTGAGGTTCACCTCGGCGCCGGAACCGCTGACCTGGTAATGAATTTTGGTGCCGGAGGTTCCGAATGGGTTGGGGAAGTTCTGCAGCAGATGGGCCAGGCCGTCGTCGGGCACCGCCGGGGTCAGGATGAAGGTGGCCACGGCTCCTTCGGACGGAGTGGTGGGCCCGGAACAGTGAACGGTCCAGATATCGCCGGTGTGGGGACGCAGGCTCCACAGGGTGGAGATGTTGCGCAAAGTCCCGCCGTTGGCCCGGTTGAAGAACAGCACCACGCCGCCGATGAACATCCCCAGCCGGGCGGTGGCGTTGACGCTGTCCAGGTAAGCCAGGCCGGCGTTGGCCGCCGGGTTGAAGCACCAGGATGACATGGTCATGCTGGCCTTGGCCACTCCGGCCTCCAGGGGCACCTCCACGTTGTTGGTGATGTCCCACACCGTGGCGCACAAAATGCTGCCGGAGGGGTTGGTGCCCACCGTCCCCACGCTGTCCCGCCACCGGATCTCGAAATCCGAGCCCCGCCACTGCCAGGCGTTGGCCGAGGCGGTGAACAGGGTGATAAAGGGCCCGTAGGCCTGGGCGAAGATGCTGTCGGCCGGATAGACCCCGGTGACCGACACCGTGTCCACCACTGCTCCGGTGTACAGATAATGCAGAAACGGCTGGAAGGCCAGCCCCCCGAAGGGCAGCTGGTCCTGGGGGGTCCCGATAAAGCTGGCGGTAGGCTCGCTGCCATAGATTTCAAAGGATGGGACCAGGCGTAAAGAATCCACCAGCCATCCGCCGGAGCTGTAAAGATCGCCCCGGTAGACCGGATAATTCACTCCTCCGCTGAAATATTTGGCCATGGCCCCCCAGCGCAGCTTGAAGCTGTCGCGCCGGACCGCATCGGGCGATATCACCCGGAGGCCATCCAGGTAATCCAGCGTGCCGCCGCAGCGGCTGTCGGAGCCGCCGTCCACCCGGACAGCGATATTGGGAGGCAGGTAGCCGATGGGATCCTTCCAAGGGACCACCGCCCGGGCATTGTCCCGGGGATCGCCCTGGGAGCTGGTCCGGCATTTGCGGGTGAAGCAGACGTAGGGCTGGTAATCGTAGGCCGAGACGCCGTAGTAATAGGTGCGGCCGTTGGCCAAACCCTCATCCACCAGGCCGTAGATCAACCCCCGGTCGGTGCCGAGAGTATCGTAGACCGGCAGGTAGTAGGTGGTGTCGATGGTGAAGTAGGAGGCCTGGCGGGTGTCCAGCACGATCTGGATGCCGTCGTTCTTGTCGTAAAAATATCCTCCGGCCCCCAGACTGCTGCGGTAAAAGGTTCCCACCGGGCATCTTTTATCAGGATCATTCAGGTCTGCAATATTATTTGCCCGGTAGATCAGGTATCCCTGGAAGTCATAGGGTTGATAAAGGTCCTTCTGGCGGTAAAAGGCAAAGCTGGTGTCGGTGCCGCCGACGGGATTGGGATCGCCCCGGGCGATCTTGGCATAGGTTGCCGTCCCGGTCTTTATCTGGAAGGAATCGACCAGCAGTTTGGCCGAATCCGGCAGGTACTGCCAGGTGCCCCTGAAGTAACTGTGCCAGGCCGAGCTGTCCGGCAGCTGGGCCCACAGCGGATCGGGAGTGGTCTCGGCGGTCTTGTCCCAGCTCAGGTAAGCCTTCCCGTCGCCGGGGGTGACGGTCAACCCCAGGGCGGCCGGGGCTTGGGCCAAAACAAAGCCGTTGTCGTAAATGGCTTGGGCCACATCCGATGCTACTTTTAGGGCGGCAGTGTCCAGGGCCCCGATGATGCCGATGCAGGTGGTGACCACCGAGTCGGGTTTTAAAATGAAAGGCCCGCTAGACATCAGGAAACGCTTGTCATCAGGAGCAAAGGCCCCCTGCTCGTCATAGGCGTCTTTGACCAGGTTCGCGTAATTAATGCCCTGCATCATCAGGTAGCGCTCCTCGTCGACGGCGGGATCAGTGTCCAGGGTGACTAATTTAAAGGCGGTCAACCCCAGCGGATCACCGGGGGCGATCTTGTGGGGATACTGGTTGTCGATCACATTCACCGTATCGCCGGTATTGTTAAGGGGGCTCTCGAAATAGCGGAAGCCCACCACCCCAACCTGGTCCCAGCCCGGCTCCGGCTCTTTCTGGAACGAGATGACCAGGTTGCGGGTGTAATCGAAGATGGTCCGGTCGTTGGCATTGGTGCCGGATTCGTCGCCGATGTCGCAGTCAACGGCCGGTCCCAGGTATACATTATTCAGAATTTTTTTGCCGACATTCCTCACTTTAAAATAAAAATAAACAACGTTATTATTATCAGCGTAGTCCCAAGCATAAGAGAACTGCTCCACCACCACATGAAGAATGCTGTCCCCGCTGGTGGTGAACTGCGGGTTCTCGTCGCTGTATTTGCAGTAGCTGTCCTGAACGGACCGGATCACTTTCTTCCCGTCTTCATCCAGAACCGGCCAGTCATTGTGATCGACCGGGTCGGTGGAAAGATAAACCCTGGCCCCGGGGTCGCTCAGGTAGTTTTCATAGCTGTCGTCCAGGCTTACCGGGCTGAACTCAGAAGCACCAAAATTGAAACCATTAGATAATATGGTATCCCGTGAATTTTTTATTGCGCCGATCCACAGCCCGGCGCCGTAGATGTAGCCGTGGGCCGGGTTGCGCCAAAACCCTCCGCTTCCGGTCCCGGGGTTTACAAACGGCCCGTAGTTGGAGGTGTGGATGGTCCAGGCGTTGGCATTGAGCACCCGGCTTGACATGGTTTTGGGTTGGGGCGGGACTTTGCCCGAGGGGAGGGCATAAAGCGGGCCGAAGGCGGCAATGATTGCCGCCGAGCAAAGCAGGGCCAGGCGAAAAACCTTCATGGCATCTCCCGATTGGTTTGGGAAATAAATATTGTTATTGCTCTATGATATATCCCGGGATGGCCCTTGTCAAGAATAAACATAACAGCCCCGACGACGGTCGGGGCTGACCTCACCCCGCCCTCTCCTAAAGCATTAGGAGAGGGTTTAAGTTTATTTTACCAGCACCATTTTTTTGGTCAAAGTTTTCTCTCCCGCCTGCAGGCGATAGATGTAAATTCCGGCCGATACCTTTTGTCCCTTGTCCGATCGTCCGTTCCAGGTTGCATTGTAACGGCCCGGCGTCTTGTTTTCGCTCACCAAAGTTTTTACCAGCTGTCCGGTGATGTTGTAGATCTTCAGGCTGACCGGGCAGGAGCCGGTGCCGCCGACCTGATAGCTGATGCTGGTGCCGGAATGCCCGAAGGGGTTGGGGGCATTCTGGGCCAGTAAGACATTCAGGGCCTCGATCCCCGGCCGGCCGGCCACGCCCGAGACCTCCGGGGTCATGATGAAAGTGGCCAGGGCCCCGCTGCTGGGAGTGGTGGGGCCGGAACATTTTACCGTCCAGACGTCGCCGGTGTGGGGCCTTAAATTCCACAGGGTGGAGATGTTGCGCAGGGTGGCGCCGTTGGCCCGGTTGAAGAACAGCACCACGCCGCCGATGTACATCCCCAGCCGCGCTGTGGCGTTGACGCTGTCCAGGTAGGCCCGTCCGGCGGTGGACGCCGGATTGAAGCACCAGGAGGATTTCGTCATATTGACCTTGGTCACCCCGTCCTCCAACGGCACCTCCACGTTGTTGGTGATGTCCCACACCGTGGCGCACAAAATGCTGCCGGCCGGATTGGTGCCCACCGTTCCGCTGCTGTCCCGCCAGCGGATCTCGTAGTCCGAACCCCGCCATTGCCAGGCGGTGCCAGAGGCAGTGAACAGGGAGTTGAGGGAACCGTAGGCCTGGGCGAAGATGCTGTCGGCCGGGTAGACCCCGGTGACCGACACCGTGTCCACCACCGCTTGGGTTAGCAGATAATGCAGGAATGGCTGGAAGACTATGCCGCCGAACGGCAGCTGGTCGTAGGGCGTCCCGTTGAAGCTGGGTGTGGGGTCTGCGCCAGAAAAGCTATAGGAGGGCACCAGGGTCAGCGAATCCATCAGAGAATCACCGGAACTGTAGAGCCGCCCCTGATAAACCGGATAATTGTATCCCCCGCTGGAATACCTGCCCATCTCGCCCCAGTGCAGTTTGAAACTGTCGTCGGGCACGGCCTTGGGATCGGCCGCCAACAGGTTCTGGAAATAATCCAATGCTCCGCCGTAACGAAGGTCCGAACCGCCGTCCACCCGGATGGCGATATTGGGCGGAACATAGCTGGGGGATTGGGCGGCCGGGGTCACCGCCTGGGCGTAAAGCGCCGGATCGCTGGACATGGTGGTGGGGCATTTGCGGGTGAAATAAACGTTGGGCTGGTAGTCGTAGGCCGAGATGCCGTAATAATAGCAGTGGCCGTTGGTCAGCCCGTCGTCCACCAGGCCGTAGACCAGCCCCCGGTCGGTGCCGAGGGTGTCGTAGATCGGCAGGTAATAGGTGGTGTCTGGCGTGACGTAGGCATATTGGTCGATATCCAGAACGATCTGGTACCCGTCGGCCTTGTCGTAAAAATAACCGAAAGCCCCGCTGCTGCCGTAATCGAGGGTGCCCACCGGGACCCTTTGGACCGGATCGTTCAGCCCGGACAGGTCGTCGGCCCGGTAGAGCAGGTAGCCCTGAAGATCATACGGCTCATAAAGTTCTTTTTGGTTGTAATAAGCATTCAGGGTATCCGTTCCGGGATTGGCTTCGCCCCGGGCGATCTTGGCGGAGGTGGAAACGCCGGTCTTGATCTCGAAGGAATCCACCAGCAGCTGGCTGGCGGACGGCAATTTGCTCCAGGTGCCGGGGAAGTAATGGTTCCATATCTTGGCATCCGCCAGCATGGCCCAATAGGGATCGGGGGTGTTCTCCAGGGCCTTGTTCCAGCTTAAATAGACTTGGCCATCCCCGGCGGTGGCGGTCAAGGCGAAGGAGGGGGAGGCCGGAGCATCGGCCATGACGAAGCCGTTGTCGTAAATGGTCTGGGCCACATCCGAGGCTACTTTTAGGGCCGTGGTGTCCAGGGCCCCGATGATGCCGATGCAGGTGGTGACCACCGAATCGGGCTTTAACACGAACGGTCCGCTGGACATCAGGAACCGCTTGTCATCCGGCATAACAGCACCCCATTCGTCGTAGGCATCATTGACAAGATCCCAATAATTGACGCCGGACATCTCCAGGTAGCGCTCCTCATCGGTCTTGGGATCCTGGGCCAGGGTGAATATCTTGAAGGCGGTCATCCCCAAGGGATCACCGGGGGCGATGGCATGAGAGAACTGGTTATCAATCACATTCACCGTATCTCCGGTATTGTTGACCGGGCTCTCGAAATAGCGGAAGCCCACCACCCCCACCTTGTCCCAGCCCGGTTCGGGCTCGGTCTGGAACTGCATGGCCAGGTTGCGGGTGTAGTCGAACAGGGTCCGGTCGTTAGGGGAGCCGTCAGATTCATCACCGATATCGCAGTCGGCGCAGGGGCCTAGATAGGCGTTGTTCAATATCTGGGAAGATTTGTTTTTTACCTTGAAATAGAAAAAGATAATATCGTTATTATCGGCGTAATTCCAGGCGTAGGAGAACTGCTCCACCACCACATGAAGAACGCTGTCCCCGCTGGTAGTGAACTGGGGATTCTCGTCGCTGTATTTGCAGTAGCTGTCCTGAACTGACCGGATCACTTTCTTGCCGCCGTCCAGCACCGGCCAGTCGTTGTAGTCGGTGGGATCGGTGGAGAGATATACCCGGGCGAACTGGTCGGTCAGATAATTTTCATAACTGTCATCCAGACTGACCGGACCTAATTCGGAAGCGCCGCTATTGGGGTTGTAACCCACGGCCACTATCTTGGTGCCGGTTGAATTCTGGGCGCCCACCCACAATCCGGCGCCGTAAATGTAGCCGTGGGCCGGGTTGCGCCAGAACCCCCCGCTGCCGGTCCCGGGATTGACCATCGGCCCGTAGTTGGTGGTGTAGATGGTCCAGGCGTTGGCGTTGAGGGTCTTCTGCGACATGATCTTGGATGCCGGGGCCCTTTTGCCCGGGGCGGTGGCGGCCAGGGCCAGGGAGCCAGTCAGGGCGGCAGTGACCAGGATAAATAACAAACGATTTACTTTCATGGCACTCTCCATTTATAAGGTGGTATGGTTGATCATAGTATATATGTAAATCAAGAACAATATTCATTAAAGTCAAACGCCCCAGCCATAATGGCTAGGGCGTTTATTGCCTTTGGATTTCTATTTAACAAGCATAACTCTTGCACTAACTTCTATTCCATTATTGGAGGCACGTAAAATATATACACCAGATGGCAGTTTTTTACTGTTATTATCAGTACCATCCCAAATAATATTATTTAAATTATTGATTTTCAGGTTGCGTACCAGCCTTCCCTGTATGTTATATATTTGAATATTTTCAAAAGGAGTTTCACCATTATTCGTGTATAAAGTTATATTTGTTAATGATTTAACGGGGTTTGGCGAAATCGATATTTTTGATTTAATATTTGTAACGGCGGGATTCTGGTTAATCCCTCTATCAGAATAATCGGGGGTATTATTTAAATAATATTTTTTATAATACAGTTCTAAATTATTATCTCTGGTACTTTGTATAATAAAGTTTGCTGTGTTATTATGTCCAGTGGAAACACTGCCCGAATTATTGTAATAACTACTTGTTGGAACAAGCGTTATGTTGCCCCACGAAAGACCGGCATTTGTTGAACGTCGCCAATAGAGTTTATTATAATTTGGATCTATATTTGTTTTATCGTGTTCATTATAAAATAAATCGATAATGTTGCTATTAGCGCCACTGACTGATATTGTAGGACACCCGCTGACAATATTGTCCGATGAATTGCTGGAAAGTAAGGTTTGATTGCTCCATGTAGATCCATTATCTGTTGAGCGTTTGTAATATATATCTCTTGCGAAAGAACCCGAATTGGTTGCATCATAACTCCACATTATGTGCACATAGGGTGTTCCGTTTTGGGAACATGATATGCTTGGCGGATCCATTTGTTCCGTTTGCAGACCTGGCTGGGATATAATTTCTGAAATAGAACCTAAGCTTTCTGATTGAATGTTATAATTCCTATATAATATTCTTAAGGAGGAATTAGAGGACAGCTCCTGTAGCCAGGTTATATGAACATAATATCCGTTTGGATCTACTGCTATGCTTGGAATTATTCCGCCGTGAATATCGGATGTGGGATCTATCTGATCATAATATTTTATCTGGGTTAACTGGTCTAATTCGGCGTTATATTGATAATGCGCAAAACCAATCTTATAATTAGTCCAAAGCCAACCTTGGTGCCAAGTGAAAAAAATATTTCCGTCATTTCCAATGGCTACATCTGGCATATAACAAAAATGGTTTACCTCAAATATTGTTATTTGAACTGGGCCAGACCAGCTTTGACCGTAATCGTTAGATGTTTTAGTATATACTTGTCCTAAAATGTTCCCATTTATATTTCTAGATTCCTCTATCCATACAACACAAACAAAATTTCCCGTGGAGTTTGTTGCAACAGAAAAGGATGGGAATTGGTTGTGGAGATGTAGCGGTGCCGGTGTTAGTAGCGTTTCATCAGACCAGCCGGATAGTGTTTTGCTCTTATGGTATAAACGATAATAATCCGAATCGTCTAAAGGTTTTTTACCCCATACAACATGTATTGGAAATTCGGTAGCGCTGGGTGCGGCTATCATATGCTGACTGTTGCTATAACTAAACCAGTATGGCAATATTTGGGATCCCCAATCGGATGTAAGTGGTGAGTTGGTAATGTTTTCGTCGGCTGTCCAGCGCCAAAGGCTTGCGGCTTGGGATACAAGAGATGAGCACAACAATACCAAAAGGACCCCTAAAACTTTTTTCATTGTTCCTCCCTATATATAGTGTTACGATAATTTCTTGCAGTATACAATAAAATTTACCTAATGTCAATAAGTATATTATAATTATTTCTACTTATATTGTTTTGGTCTTTGAGTTCAATTGGTTTGACAAACCCTAGGATATTCCGTATAATCACAGCATGCCAAATCTTCTTTACGCCGATACCAGTGGCCGGATCTTCGATTCCCCCCAACACCAGGCCCTGGGCCTGTCGGGCGGGGACCTTGTCCCCATCCCGGCCGGGGAGATGATCCCCCTGCCGGAGGGCAGCGAGCTGTTCGTGATCAAAAAGGGGATCATCGTTTCCGAGTTCGACGGCAATCAGGTCTATCTGGAGAAGCTGGGCAACAAAAAGGTCTACCCGGTGGCGGCCTTCATGCCGGCCGGCTACACCCGGACATTGATGCCGGCCTATCTGGAGCGGTCGTCCGATCCGCTGCTGCCGCTGTGGTCCTACACCGCGGTGGCCTGGCATAAAGGGAAGATCTGCGGGGCGGCCAGGCTGGTGGCCAAGAATCCCAAGGCCGATCCCGAACTGCACAGCCCGGAGCAGGACAAGAAGCTGATCAAATTAGTCGAGCAGCGTTTGAAACTGGAGCCGGACAACCGGCTGTTAAAACAGCTGGCCCGCTGCGCCTTGGAGTATCACTGCTTTGCCGGAAAGAACACCTTTTACCGCCGCTGGGAGCTGCCCCTGCCCACCTCGCCGTCCTGCAACGCCCGGTGCCTGGGTTGCCTGTCCTGGCAGCCGGCCGGAAAAGAGGGCTGCTGCGCCTCGCAGGACCGGCTATCATTCGTGCCGACACCGGAAGAGATATCAGCCATCGCCATTCCCCATCTGCAGAATGCCCCGTCGCCCATCGCCAGCTTCGGCCAGGGCTGCGAGGGGGAGCCGCTGTTGCAGGCCGAGACCATCGGGAAGGCCGTCAAACTGATCCGGAGGCAGACCGATCGCGGCACCATCAACCTGAACACCAACGGCTACAGCCCGCAGAGGATCAAGACCCTGGCGGCGGCCGGGCTGGACTCGGTGCGGATCAGCCTGAATTCCTCCAGCAAAAAATGCTATGATGCCTACTATCGGCCGGTCAATTATGGATATTCCGACGTGCTGAGGAGCATCAAGACCGCCAAGGACCACGGGCTGTTCGTCAGCATCAACCTGCTGGTACTTCCGGGATACACCGATAGGGAGCGGGAGGCCGAGGGGCTTTTAAGATTGTTTGCCCAGCATAGGGTGGACATGGTCCAGATGAGGAATCTGTCCATCGATCCCTGGTGGTACATCCGGACCATCCCCCGGCCCGGGGGCCGGGCCAGGGGCATCGCGGAGCTGATCAAATTGTTCAAAAAGGAATTGCCGAAAACGAAGATAGATTATTTCAATCCCTATCTGGGATAAAGAAAAAGAGGCATGGGTATCCATGCCTCTTTGACCTAACCCCTGCCCCTTCCCCGTGAGGGAAGGGGTTCTTTTAATAGTCCCTCCTTGATCAAGGAGGGGACGGTGGGGTTCTTTTGACCTCACCCTGCCTGATGGCATCCCTCTCCTAATGCTTTAGGAGAGGGGTAGGGGTGAGGTTGTTATTGCAGGGACATGGCCGGCCATGTCCCTGCTTGCCATTCGAGCCCCGCTGAACGCGGCCGGTCCCACTTCAAACGTAACGCAAGTTGATTTCCTCAGTGCAGGCTCTCCCCGCAGCGGGGAGGGAGTGTGGGTGGGGTCTGCCCGGACAGAAAGGGCTTTAACCGTGGTTTATTTGCAGGTCGTCTTTTTGCGGCGGAACAGCGACAGACCGCCGAAGCCGCTGATAACCGCGATGTAGAACCCGAAATCGTACAGCCAGCCGTTGTTGAAGACCTCATAAAGCCGGATGTTCTTCTTGAAGATACTCATGATCAGCGAGATGGGGGCCACCCAGCCGTGCCAGATGCCCCAGAAGAAACCGGCCGGCCTCTGAACGGTGTTGTGCCCGTCGCCGGGGATGCAGCCGGCCAGGGTGGCCAGGCCGACGAACAGGATGGCGGCCAGGAGGTATTTTTGATGTTTTAACATGGTCTCTCCCTAAAAAGTTAATTGATTATGGGATCTAAGACGGCCCAGGGCCGTCCAGTTCGTCAATCCGCTCCCGGTTTTCGGCGGTGGGGGCCAGCAAAGAGGCCTGTTTGAGGGCCTCCAGGGCGTCAAGCCTGTCCCGGGGTCCTTGGCGTAATTTCCATATCCAGTAAAGGACATCGGCCCGGCGGGGCGGCGGCAGGGGCTGGTCGATTATTTTCAGCAATTCCTCAACGGCCGGGCCGGGAGCATCGGCCGCCATGATGCGCGCTTCCAGTATCCGGCAGTCCAGGACGTATTCCTGATCTTGGTATTTTTGGGCCAGCTCCAGAAATCTTTTACAGTGCTCCCGGGCGGAGTCAAGCTTTCCCCGTCCCAGCTCCAGGGCGGCCAGGCCCCGGTGGGCTCCCATATAGAACGGCTCCTGGCTTTTCTCCCGGCCGATGGCGATGGAATTATGGAAGGCTATTTCGGCCGATCCCGGCCGCCCCAGCGCCAGGCGGCAATCGCCTATCTTCTGCCAGAGAGAGGGCAGGGAGAGGCGCGACCCCATCTTATCCGCCAGCTCCACAGCGCCCATAAGGATGGATTCCGCCTCGAGGTGGTTCCCCATCAGCGCCAGGATCTCGCCCGACTTCTCGTCGGCGGTGACGGTCATGTTAAGGCTGTTCATGGCCAGGCTGTGTTCACGGGCCAGGGCATAGCTTTTCAGGGCGCCCGGATAGTCGCCCCGGGCCGCCAGCAGGTCTCCCAGGCTGCCGAAGGACTGGCAGAGCCCCAGCCGGTCGCCCATCTTGCGGGATAGTTCCTGCTTCTGCTGGAGGTGGACCTCGGCCTGCTCCGGATCGCCGGAGTACAGGAATGCCAGGCCCAGGTTGCCGTGGGCCAAGGCCACCCCGGCCAGGTCGTCCAGCCCGGCGGATGATTCCAGCAGGCGGTGGAAATAATCCAGGGCCGTCCGGTAGTCCCCCCGCATGGCGTAGATGATGCCGATATTGCCGTTGGCCCGGTTCTCCGACCGGAGGTCGCCTGCCCGGCGGGCCAGCTCCTGGCCGGCCCGGTAGTTCTCCAGGGCCCCGTCCAGGTCTCCGAAGTGTTCGCAGGCATAACCCATGTTGTAAAGGACCGAGATCATGATGATATCGTCCGGCCATCTGGAGAGCACCAGCTGGGCCTCCTTCATGGTGTCCAGGGCCTCCTGCCGCACCCCTCGGTAGGAGAGGATGTTGCCCAGCTGATTGAGAAAGAGCCCCCGGTGATATTCGTCGCCCAGCTCCCGGCAGGCGGAGATCCCCTGGCGGCAGACCTCCTCGGCCCCGGCCCACTGGCCCTGGCGGAAACGGACATCCATGGTGGCCAGATGCACCTGGGCGGGATAAAAACGCCCCCGGCCGCCGCCGATCCATAACCGCCGGAGACCATGGCGGTGTAGAACGTTATGTGGCCGGTGTGATGGCATGCCTACCGGCGGGAAAAATACATCACCAGGACGATGATGGCGGCGAAGATCACGGCGAACAGGCCCAGGCCCAGCCGGGTATCCCGGGCCTTGGACCGGGCGCTTTTGTCCAGCCGCTCCCGGAACAGCTGCAGGGCTTTTGATATCTCCTGGTCCCGGGGCCGCAGCTGCAGCTTGGTGATCACCGCCTCCAGCCTTCCCTGGGCGGCATCGCTGCGGCCGGAGCGGACCTCGGCGTCGTTGATCAGGGAGATGCACTTGAGCCCGGCGTCCATCAGCAGGTTGGCGTCGTCCGGCAGGTAGCCGTTCTTGATCAGCAGCAGCTGTTTTTCCCAGGGGCTGTTGACGATCAGCCGGTGCAGCTCATCCAGGGCCTGGCGCTGCCGCTCCACGGTGTCGGTCATGCCCACCAGGGCCCCGCAGAAATCGCAGATCAGCCCGGTGAAAGCGGCCCCGCAGTGGGGGCAGTTGGATTTGGTCATAGGATCATCTCTCGATAGGGGGCGGGTTTTAAACCCGCCCTTACTGTTGGGGCAATTCATCCGACTACGTTTAAAACTTCGTCGTACGCGTGAATTGCCCTTACGGTTATCTGCCGGGGAGGGGTCGCCCGACCACGCCATCGTTGACGGCCCCATCGGACGAGCAACCCGCCCTTACGGATGTTTCACTCCACCACGAAGGTCAGCCTCACTAGGCCGGGCTCGGCCCAGTTCCAGGTGCGGATGCGCAGGCGGCCGATCTCCGAGGTGTTCCCCACGTGCGGGCCGCTGCAGGGGGTGATCACGTCTTGGCCGATGCGCACCAGCCGGACATCCTGGGCGCCCTCCGGCAGGCGGTGCAGGGAGCAGTAGGCGGCGGCCTCGGCGGCGGTCATCTGTTCAAAGGTGACATCAAGGTTCTGAGAGATGATCCCATTGGCCTTGGCCTCGGCCTGAGCGATGATCTGCTCCAGGGGCAGGCCGCTCTGGACGCTGAAATCACAGCGGACCTTGGTGCCCTTGAACCGGGTGTCCAGCAGTTTGCCGTTAAAAAGACGCCCGAAGACAGAGGTCAATATGTGCTCGGCAGAATGCTGCCGGGGATCGGTGGCCGGCATGGGTTACTTGCTCCGCGGGGGCACCGACCTAACCCCTGCCCCTTCCCCGCAAGGGAAGGGGTGCGTTCTTCCCCCTCCTCACGGAAGGGGGAGAGAGGGGGCGGTCAATTCCTTGGCCATGATGATGCTGCGGAAGTCCACCACCTCCCATTTGACCCGGTCCACCTGCTTAAAGCCCCAGCGCTGGTACATCGCTATCAGGTCCGCCGCGTTCTCGCAGGTGTCCAGGGCCAGGAATTTTACCTGGTTCTTTTTGCAATGGTCCTCCACCGTCAGATACAGCCTTTTGCCCAGGCCGGTGCCCTGCAGGGCCGGGTCCACCCCGAACTGCCCGAAAAAGTTGACGTCATCCCGGCGGTAGAACTCGGCCGGGGAATTCTTGTCCGGGCCGTAGACCGAGATGGTGCCCACCAGGGCACTGTCCTTGACAGCCAGGAAGGAGGTTCCCGTTTTTAGCCGCTTCTCGGTGACGGAGTCGTCCTGGCGGGAGGCCCAAAAGCGGACGCCCTGCCCGGCCAGCTTGGCGTAGGCCCGGTGCAGGAGGGCGGTGATCTCCGGAATGGGGTCGGCGGGCTGGTATGGGCGGATGAGGATGCTATTGTACATAAAGTGTAGAATTAAACAAAACCAGGTTGGTATTTTTTGTGAAGTATCAGCAGCCGTCACTTGAAACGGTGGTTTTATACAAGCAGTTAGTTATCGGTGTGTCCTTGCTATAGCAGATTAAGAGCAATAGGAAGAATGCAATTATTGATAGATCTTTTATTGCAGAAACTCATTTTTGTATAATCCCATTTTTTTGCTAAGCCGTTTATCCCAAAAAGCTATTGTTGATTCATTCATTATTTCAATATTCTTACTTACAGCGTCAACGGCACACAACATAAGGTGAATAGAAGTAAATATTATTATTGGGTCAATACCTTTTGAAGGTTTAGTGCCAACTATCATTTTTATTGTTTCTTCTTTTTTACGTAAGTCAATATAGAATTGACCAACTTTTGATGAATTGTGAACAAAATCACTACCAATTCTATAACAAAACTCATAATTTTCAAGCAAATCGGCCTCTATCGCAGCAGCGCGTAAGCCACCCTGGTACCATTGACGGTCTACGTAGATTTTACCGCTGTTCTTATCTCTGTTTGTAAATAATGGCTTTAATGCATCATACTCTTTTTGCATATAAGCTATTTCATCTGCAGGATGCTGTTTTATAAATGTTTTGTCTTTGAGAAACTCTTTAAAGTAAATGAATTGTTGATATTTAACCCAACGTTCAATATGTTTATTGTTCTTTGCAAACAATACGCAGCAAAGTACAGATTCAAACAGGCAACGTAAAAGTACAAAAGAGTCTTGAAATATATTATTTTTACATAATATTTTGATGCTATTAAAATGGCGATAACTTTTTATAAATAAAAGAAACAAACAATGGACTTCAACGTTTTTATCATATTCCAATATAATGAAATCTAGCTTGGAGCGCATACCATTAGATATTGCCTCGCTAAAGGCTTGGTAAAAACCATGCAATTCTTTTTTCATTATTATGGCTTTTATTTAATAATGGTTAATAATATTTCTTAGGCATTGTTTCGACCATCACTATGTGTGTAAAATGTATAAAGATCTTCACTGAATCACATCCATCCCCATGAACGATCGTAAAATCTCCGGCACGGTAATGCTTTTGTAATTATTTAACAGGCACGCCGGCCGCGGATTCAATAACTATGCTTTTAAGTATTATTTTGCCTTCTTCAAAAGTTGAAGAATCAAACTCATTTTCAGAGGCCCTTTCGGAAATCATTGCACGGATCACCATTTCCTTGAATGTCGGGTGTAAACAAGTAAAACCATAATTACGTATTTTCAAAGGTAGGTTTGGGTTAATGGCAGGATTGCGGTCTAGAACTTCCTCGGTCCAATATACGCACCATTGCCCCTGTAATGTGTCCGGGGCTTGGGTAAAGTTAACTAATTTAAATCGCAGTGTATCTGAGAACCGGTGCGTTCCTTTGTCAATATTTACAAATTCCTCAAGGTTTGCGGCCGGTCGCCGCATTTTGTGCAATTCAACGCTGACATAAGCAGTGTGTCTCATGTCTCCCGGGTATTTTGCAAGATATTTTCTGAACAAAGCATTGTGATAACCCTGTTCTTTTATCGATAAAATCCAACCGGTATCCGGCGGTCGCGCCACTGAAAAGCCGGTATATTGCATCCTGGGCTGCATTTTTGATACGGGAATAATATAATGGCTGCTGCAGGAGACAACGGCAATAATTACCATAATAAAAAGAGATAAATAGAAACCGATATTCTTTTTCATTTGTTCCCTCGTATTTTTGATTTTATATTTCAATGCTTATTTTATCACATCCATTCCCATGAACGGCCGTAAAACCTCCGGCACGGTAATGCTCCCGTCTGCGTTCTGGTAATTCTCCATCACCGCTATCATGGTCCTGGGCAGGGCCAGGCCAGAGCCGTTCAGGGTATGCACAAACTCCGGCTTGGCCTTGGGTTCCCGGCGGAACTTGATGTTGGCCCGGCGGGCCTGGAAATCCCCGAAGTTGGAGCAGGATGAAACCTCCAGCCACTCGTTGCAGCCCGGGGCCCACACCTCCACGTCGTAGGTCTTAACCGAGGAGAAGGTCAGGTCGGCGGTGCACAACTGGACCACGCGGTAGCGCAGGCCCAGCATCTCCGGAATGGCGCAGGCGTCGGCCAGCAGCTTCTGCAGTTCGTCATTGGAATGCTCCGGCAGGGAGAACTTGACCAGCTCCACCTTGTCGAACTGGTGCCCGCGCTTGATGCCCCTAACATCCTTGCCGGCCGACATCTTCTCCCGCCGGAAGCAGGGGGTGTAGGCCACGTGATATAAAGGAAGCTTGCTTCCGTCCAAAATTTCGCCCCGGTACATGTTGGTTACCGGCACCTCGGCGGTGGGGATCAGCCAGAAATCCTCCTCGGCGTCGTGATACAGGTTGTCGGCGAACTTGGGCAGCTGGCCGGTGCCGATCAGGCAGTGGTGGTTCACTATGTAGGGCGGAAGGATCTCGCGGTAGCCGTGCTTTTGGGTGTGAACGTCCAGCATCAGGGCGATCAGGGCCCTCTGCAGGCGGGCGCCGGCCCCTTTGAGCAGATAGAAGCGGGTGCCGGACATCTTGACCCCCCGCTCAAAATCTATGATATCCAGCTTCTCGCCCAGCTCCCAGTGGGGCTGGGGGGCGAAGCCGAATTTCTTCTCGTCGCCCACCGTCTTTTCCACCACGTTGTCCTTCTCGCTTTGGCCCAGCGGGACGGTGGGGTCCGGCAGATTGGGCAGGGACAGGGTAGTCTCGGTCAGCTTCTCTTCAACCATCCGCAGCTCGTCATCCAAAAGCTTTATCTTATCGCCCACCTGGCGCATCTCCAGAACCTTCTTATCGGCTTCGGGAGATTTTTCCTTCTTCAGCCTGGCGATCTCCTCGGAGACCGTGTTGCGCTGGGCTTTTAAGACCTCCACCTCCTGGACCATGGCCCGGCGTTTGGCGTCCAGCTCCAGGAAGGGGCCCAGGTCGGCCTTCTCGCCCTTCTTGGCCAGGCCCTCCTTTACCAGTTCGATGTTCTCCCGGATGAATTTGATATCCAGCATAATGCCTCTGTATTGGTGAATGGTTGTTTGTTTTGTAACGTAACCCCACCCTATTTCCCTCCCCTCGAGGGGAGGGATGCCGTCAGGCAGGGAGAGGTTGATCTTAGGTCAGCCGGCCGGCCAGGGTCTCAAAATCGAGATCCAGGAAGGGCACCTCCCGCTCGATCTTCTCTTTCCGGCCCTTCATGAACCCGGCCACCCAGGGGTTGGTGATGTTGTTGACGTCGAAACTGCGGTGGATCACGGCGTAGAGGTCTATCTCCCGGATCTTCAGGAAATGCGGGATCTCCTTCAGCCACTTGGGGTCCAGCTGGTTCTCTTGGGCGTAGCCGGCCAGAAAGTGGGTCAGGAATTCTTCGACCGACGCGCTGTCCGGCTCCTTGCCAGCGGTCATGTAGAACAGCACGATGGCGATGTCGCAGACGAACCAGGAATACAGGCTGTCGTCGAAATCGAACAGGCAAAGGTTTCCGTTTTGGTCCACCAACATATTGCTGCTGTGGGCATCATAATGGATCAGCCCGAAGGAGTCCCGGTCCCGGGGCAGGGCCGACACCCGGTCCATGATCTCCCGGTATCTTTTCCGGACCAGGGCCTCCGGCTCCGGCAGGTGCTTTACGCATTCGGTGTTGGCGGAATCCTCCCATTGGGGCCGCTTGGCCAAGGGGTCTTTCGGCTGATAGTCCTTGGTCAACGCGTGCATCCTTCCCAGCAGACGGCCGTAGGCCCGGTAAAGCTGGGGGCACCAGCCGGCCTCATGGACCGGGCGGCCGTCTATTTTCACAAAGGCGGTGGCCAAAAAATGCCTGCCCTGGCCGTCATCGATCGGCTCCACCAGTCGGCCGTTCTCCGACATTATCGCCCCGGCCACCGGCACCCCGTTCCCGGCCAGGTAGTTGATCCAGTCGGCCTCGCCCCGGATCAGCTCTTCGCTGCGGCGCAGGCTGTGGCTGAGGCGCAGGATATATCCCCTGGAATCGCGTTCGAACGAATAGATGAAGCTTTCGAACCCGCCCAGTTCCCGGATCTTTCCTTCCGGCACGGCATAGCGCTCCATGGCCTCGGCCAGGATGTCCCGGTTGAACCGGTCCTTGATGCGGCTTTCCATAAATATCCGATATAATGAAACGATTGATTATAACACAGGCAATCGGCGGGAGAATTATTTTTTCAGGCGCTCCAGGGCGCCCACTATCTGCTGGGCCACGAAGATCAGCAGGTCCTTCTCGGCCTCGCTGAACGAGATCTCCTCGGTGTAGCTCTTGATGACCATGATGCCGACGGTCCGGTCCCCCTTCTTCAGGGGGATGCCCAGCCAGTTGACGAAGGGGGCGTTCATCTCGTCCATCTCCCCGGCCCGCATCTTCTCGGCCAGGGTCTCGGAGGTGGCGAACAGCACCTGGCCGCTCTTGATGACGTACTCGAACAGCCCCTTGCCCAGCCTGGCGGGGGGCGGGGTGGCGCTGAACTCGTCGATATGATAGGGGAACTCCAGGATCTGGCTGTCCTGGTCGTACAGGGCCACCAGGAAGTTGCGGGCGTAGATCAGGCCGCCCAGGATGCTGTGCAGGTCGGAGAACAGCTGTTCCAGGCTGGGGGCGGCGGCGGCCTTCTGGGATATCTTGTACAGGGCCGACTGCAGGGCCTGGGCCTGCTTCCGGCCGGTGGTCTCCTCGCTGGTGGTTATGATGGCCACCGGCTCGCCGGCGGCATTCTTGACCACGTCCGATACCAGATGCACCGGGAAGACCGAACCGTCCTGGCGGATGTTGAGGCCCTCGCGGCTCAGGCGCTTGATCTTGCGGGCCTGCTCCCGGGTCATGGGGTTCCAGATGCCGTTGGGGGCGAATATCCGCACCTCCCGGCCGATCAGCTCATTGACCTGGTAGCCGTGCATCTGGGCCTCGGCCGGGTTGGAGTATAGTATCCGGCCCTCGATGTCCGAGATGGTCACCCCCAGGGACATGGTGTCCACCAGCTGCTCCAAGGCCCGCAATTTCTGCCGGGTCCGGCCGTGCTCCAGGTCCTGGACCTCGGCCTCGGACAGGCGGATGCGCAGGGCGTGCAGCTCGTTGATAAGCTGTTCCGGTGATTTCTCCTGGTCTTCCATGAAATTATCCTCTAATAAAGTGAATCGAGAACCGTTTCATACCCGGCCGGCCGATCTCAGCACAAAAAGGGCATCGGCGGTGACATAGGGATTGCTTTTGATCCTGCTGGTTCCGCCCCAGTTGACGGGGGTGGTCCCGTTAGCCGTCTCTTCGGAAAACCGGTAAAACTTGACCTCGGCCGGCCAGCCGCCGTCCGGCAGCCGCTTCGACTCCAGCAGGTCCAGGGCCGGGCGGCAGCGGGGGTCATTAATGAGGCCGGCCTCGGCCATGGCCTTTAGTCCGGCCAGGATGTTGTAGTGCCAGTAAGCCGGGTAGGCCAGCCTGGTGAATCCGGGATCCATCACCGTGTCGTCCTTTTTGCGCAGGAAAAGTTTCCGGGACAGGAAAAGCTCGGCGGCCTTTTCCGCGGCCCGGCGGGAGGTCTTGCAGGCGGTGATCCTGGCATGCAGGGCCAGGGCCCGAAAGGGCGGCAGGGTCTCATGGAAGGACGAGGTGTGGGCCGAGGGTTTTTTGTCGCAGTTCCATCCGCCATCGGGCCACTGCCATTTGACAAGGTTGGATATCAGCTGCTCCACCCGCTGATCCGATATTCCCAGGGTCAGGGTGGAGAAGATGGCGTTGCCCTCCTGGGAGCCGCAGCGCCGGGGTTTATCCGCTATTGTTTTGACGCTTTTCAGGTGACGTTCCGACAACAGCCACTCATAGACCTGGTTTCTCAGGGGGATCAATTCCCGTCCCCCCGGCGGATAGCCCAGTTCGGCCAGCTGCAGCAGCACCCAGTTGGCCCCCCGCCATTTGTGGTAGGGGTGGTGGGGGATGGTGCCGTCCGCTTGCTGTTCCGCCAGCAGGGCTTTGTAAATGTTTTTCATATCTCCATTTCCAGGCCGATGGGGCAGTGGTCCGAGCCCATCACCTCGGGCAGGATATAGGCCTTCTTGATATTCTTCTTTAAATTCTCACTGGCGTAAAAATAATCGATCCTCCAGCCGACGTTCCTGTCCCGCGCCCGGGAGATCACATCCCACCAGGTGTAGCGGCCGGGCGAGGGATCGAACCTTCGCAGGGTGTCGATGAACCCCAGCTTCAAAAATCGGTCGATCCATTCCCGCTCCTGGGGCAGGAAGCCGGAGACCCTGGAGTTCTCCCTGGGCCTGGCCAGGTCTATCTCCTTGTGCGCGGTGTTGACGTCCCCGCAGATGATTATCTTCTTGTCCTTCTTCAGCAATTTTTTCATCTCGATCAAAAAGGCTTGGTAGAAATCCATCTTGTATTTAAGTCTTTCCGGGGATGCTTTCCCATTGGGAAAATAAATGTTGAACAGGATGAATTTTCCGAAATCGGCCTGCAGGACCCGTCCCTCGTCGTCGAATCTGGCCACCCCGAAGGTCTGCTTGACGGACAGCGGCTTTTCTTTGGAGAACAGGGCCACCCCGCTGTAGCCGGGTTTTTGGGCCGAGGCAAAGTGAATGTCATATCCCGGGATATTCTCCAGCTCTTTCACCACCTGCTCCGGCCTGGCCTTGGTCTCCTGCAGGCAGAGAATATCGGGCCGGGCCCTTGCCACCCATGGGGCAAAGCCCTTTTTGAAGACGGCCCGCAGGCCGTTGACGTTCCAGGAAAGCAGGGTTGTTCGCATAATTGTTCAAGATTCAATTGGACGCGGATCTTCGCGGATCATGCAGATCTTATTCAGGGGTTCTGGTTTATTTCACTATCACCGAGGCTTGCGGGTCCAGCGGATTGGAGCGGATCACCAGGGAGTATATGTAAGGATAGGCGGTCCTCAGGTGTCTGGCGTATTCCAGCCATTCGGCCAGCAGCAGGACGTAGGCCCGCTTGATGTCGCCCGCCAGGTGGGCCAGATCGCTTTCCGGCAGTTCCGCCAAATTACTTCTCAGCTTGAGCTCCTCGGTCAGGTGCGACACCGCCCACAGCAGGTCGGTGAAACTCTGGTGCTCCAGCAGGTTCTGGTTCTCCAGCAGGCTCAGCAAAAAAGACCGCTGGGCCGACAGGAACTCGTTCAAGAGCTCCAGATCGCCCGAACGGTGGTCGATCATATGGTCCTGCGCCAGAAGTTTCTGCCGGGCCTGCTTGAAATGATTTTCGTTCCAGCCGGCCTCGATCTTCAGCAGCGATCTCAACCCGGCGGCATTCCGGTCGAACTTCGACAGATGGGCCATCAGCTCGGCGCCCGTCTCGCCGAAGAAGGCTCCGATCACCATGTTCATCTTATTGAGCAGGGCCTTTTTCTCCCGGCGGGCCATCAGGTCGTTCAAGATAAGCGTCACCAGCAATACCTGGATGGGCACGAAGGCCAGGTCCTGCAGCATGTAGAAGAAGGTGTCCTGTGTCCTGTGAAATATCATCACTTGGGCCAGGTAGAAGGAGAACGAGGCGGCGGCCAGCAGCAGGGTCAGCCACAGGTACCACTTGGAAAACTTCATTTTTACCGCCTATAATATTTGAATTCAAGGTTCATCTGCCGGAGAATAGTTCCGGCCTTCATTTGGCCCGGCCCTGGTTCCGGACAGATTCCATGGCCTTTTTCACCGCCTCGGGGTCTCCCAGATAGAAGCTCTTGACCGGCTTCAGGCTTTCGTCCAGGTGGTAGACCAGCGGAATGCCGGTGGGAATGTTCAGTTCGACTATGTCGTTTTCGGAAACGTTGTCCAGATATTTGACCAGGGCCCGCAGGCTGTTGCCATGGGCCGCGATGATCAACCTCCTCCCCGCCCGGACCGCCGGCACGATGGTGCCGTGCCAGCAGGGCAGAAAGCGCTCGACGGTATCCTTGAGGCATTCGCTCAGCGGCAGTTCGTTCTGGGCCAGGCCGGCGTAGCGGGGATCCTTCCCCGGATAACGCCGGTCGGTCATCTCCAGCGGCGGCGGCGGGACATCATAGCTGCGGCGCCAGATCTTGACCTGTTCCTGGCCGTACTTGGCCGCGGTCTCGGCCTTGTTGAGGCCCTGCAGGGCGCCGTAGTGGCGCTCGTTGAGACGCCAGGAATTGACCACCGGGATCCACATCAGGTCCAGCTCGTCCAGCGCGATCCACAGGGTGCGGACGGCCCGCTTGAGCACCGAGGTGTAGGCCAGGTCGAAAGAATATCCCTCTTTTCTGAGGATCTGCCCGGCGGCCTGGGCCTCAGCGATGCCCTGGGGGGAAAGGTCGACGTCGGTCCAGCCGGTGAAACGGTTCTCCTTGTTCCAGGCGCTCTCGCCGTGGCGCAGCAGGACGATCTGGGGCATATATTTTACCCTCTTTCTTGCGGTTAGCACGGATACGGAAGTTATGTTTAAATATATCACTTAATCTGCCCGGCTTCAATACAAATTTATACAAATGTATTGACAAAACGGGTTCTTTGTTATATATTCATATCAAGATATATTGATATGATAACCCCTCCCCTTACCCTCCCCGTTGCGGAGAGGGGAAATTAAGGAAGATATGAGACAGACCGTAAAAACCTTCAAGGCCCTGGGGGACCCCACCCGCCTGCGGATCGTCAAACTGCTGGAGAACGGCGAGCTGTGCGTCTGTCAGTTGATGGAGGCCCTCAAGATGGGGCAGTCGCGGATCTCCCGGCACCTGTCGATCCTCAAGGAAGCCGGACTGATCGAGGACCGCCGCCAGGGCAAGTGGGTGCACTATCGGCTCAGTTCCGAAGCGGGGGCCAAAAAGCTGCTGCCGGCGCTCAAAACCCTGGATGCCGATGCCACGGTTAAAAAGGACCGGACGCATATTGTGGCCCTTTCGGTCTGTTCAACCGAACATTGATAAAACTAAAAAGGGACAGCATATGAACGCATCGGTCTTGCGAAGGCTTGGTTTCATCGACCGCTACCTGACCGTCTGGATCTTCGCCGCCATGGCTGTGGGGGTATTTCTGGGCTGGCTGTCGCCGGATGCCGTCCACTCATTCAATAAAAAATTCAGCGTGGGCACCACCAACATTCCCATCGCCATCGGGCTGATACTGATGATGTACCCGCCTCTGGCCAAGGTCAAATACGAGGAGCTGGGCGACGTCTTCAAGAACTGGAAGGTGCTGGGGCTGTCTCTGCTGCAGAACTGGGTGGTGGGCCCGATACTGATGTTCTTTCTGGCCATAATCTTCCTGCCGGCCTACCCCGAATACATGGTGGGGCTGATCATGATCGGGCTGGCCCGCTGCATCGCCATGGTGCTAGTATGGAACGACCTGGCCGGGGGCGACACCGAATACGCCGCCGGGCTGGTGGCCTTCAACAGCGTATTCCAGGTGCTGTTCTTCTCGGTCTACGCCTGGATCTTCATCACCAAGCTGCCGCCGCTGTTCGGCCTGCAGGGCAGCGCGGTCAACATCACCATCGGGCAGATCGCCAAAAGCGTCTTCATCTATCTGGGCATACCATTTCTGGCCGGCATCATCACCCGCTTCACGCTGATCAGGCTGAAAAGCAGGGATTGGTATCACGCCAAGTTTATCCCCAAGATCAGCCCCCTCACCCTGATCGCCCTGCTGTTCACCATCGTGGTGATGTTCAGCCTCAAGGGCGAATATATCGTCAAGATCCCGCTGGACGTAGTGCGGATCGCCATTCCCCTGCTGATCTATTTCGTGGTGATGTTCCTGGTCAGCTTCTGGATGGGCAAAAGGGCCGGAGCCGGCTACGCCAAGACCGCCACCCTGTCATTCACCGCCGCCAGCAACAACTTCGAGCTGGCCATCGCGGTGGCGGTGGCGGTGTTCGGGATCGACTCCGGGGCGGCCTTCGCCGCGGTGATCGGTCCCCTGGTGGAGGTGCCGGTGTTGATCGGGCTGGTGAACGTGGCCCTGTGGTTCAGGCAAAGATATTTTGCCCACGCTTGCGTGCCACCTCTTTCCTCGGCGTAAAATCCGCACTTCAACGCGCAGGCACGAAACACACTAAACAACACGAAATAATATCATAGAAAGTGCAATATGGCTGCCGGTAATTATAGCAGAAATGCATGTTTCGGCAATAAAGGCCTGTTAATATCAGGCATGACACACCTTTCGGGAAGTGAGGCTCTAGAGATGGCGGTAAATGGCGGGCTTTTCATTGACCTGAGGGACAGCATCGAATCGGATTACAAAAAGTTCGATGTGCCAGGGGTTCGCTATATTCCTGCCGACGAACTGGAATCCCGGCTGCCGGAGATCCCCCGCGACCGCCCGGTCATCGTGGCCGATTCAGTTGGTCTGCGCAGCAGGGAGGCGGTCAAATTGCTGGCGTCCAAAGGCTGGGAAAACGTGGCCAACCTCAACGGCGGGATCCTGGACTGGGAGCACGACGGCCTGCCGCTTAAGGTGGACGACAGCAAGAAACTGTCGGGCTCCTGCACCTGCCGGCTACGGCGCAAATGACCTTGTTAGGTTGGTTTAAGTAACGGACAATCAGATACATTTAAGAAAGGCTGGCCATGGGTGAATTAAAGGATAAAGAGAGGATCCGCACCGCTGTCAGGGAGACATACGCCAAAGCGGCCGGTGCGAAAACTCCCGGGTGCGGGTGCACCGCTACCGGGTGTTGCGGGGCACCGAACGATTTTACTGCCGGGGCCCTGTCGCAGGCGGTGGGCTATTCGATCCAGGAGATAAACACGGTTCCCGAAGGGGCAAACCTGGGCTTGGGTTGCGGCAATCCGCAAGCCATCGCCGCTTTAAAGCCGGGGGAAATTGTTCTCGATCTGGGCAGCGGTGGAGGGTTTGATGCCTTTCTGGCCGCCAGGCAGGTTGGCGACACTGGCCGGGTAATAGGAGTGGACATGACCCTGGAGATGATTTCAAAATCAAGGGCCAACGCCGAAAAGGGCGGCTATAAAAATGTTGAATTCCGTCTGGGCGAAATCGAGAACCTGCCGGTGGCGGACGAAACCGCAGACGTAATAATTTCCAACTGCGTGATCAATCTATCGCTGGACAAGAACAGGGTGTTCCGGGAAGCCTACCGCGCTTTGAAGAAAGGCGGCCGGCTGGCCGTTTCAGACGTGGTGGCCTTTGCCGACATTCCAGAAGAACTACGGCAGGACCCTTCGCTTTTTGCCGGGTGCATGGCAGGGGCGGCACTTATTTCCGATCTGGAAACCATGCTTATGAATGCCGGGTTTGAAAGCGTAAAGATTGCACCAAAGGAGGAAAGCCGGACGGTTATTCGCAGTTGGGCGCCCGGCAGTAAAATAACGGATTGTGTGGTTTCGGCCTCAATTGAGGCCGTCAAGCCAACCTCGGCCAGAAATGGCGCATAATCACGATCACCGGGCTGACGGTCTAAAGGGGCTGAAGTGGACCCTGGTCCTGACCGCGTTGCTGATGCTGGTGGAGTTCGCCGGCGGCTGGCTGTCGGGTTCTCTGGCCCTGGTCTCCGACGCCGGGCACATGCTGACCGACGTGCTGGCGCTGGGCCTTTCCCTGCTGGCCATCCGCTTTGCCGCCACTCCGGCCAATGCCAAAAAGACCTACGGCTTCTACCGTTTGGAGATACTGGCGGCCCTGTTGAACGGGGTGACCCTGATAGTCCTGTCGGGGTACATCTTCTACGAGGCCTGGCAGCGTTTCGGTTCGCCGGCAGAGATCAAGAGCGGCATCATGATCATTGTGGCCCTGGCCGGGTTGGCCGTCAATGTAGCCGGGTTCTTCATCCTGCGGGCCTCCAGCAAAGAGAACCTCAATGTGCGGGGGGCATTTCTGCATGTGGTGGGCGACCTGCTGTCCTCGGTGGCGGTGATCATCGGCGGCCTTATCATCCGCTTCACCGGCTGGCTGTTGATAGACCCGATATTGAGCGTCCTGATAGGAGCCATGATCCTGAAAGGGGCTTACGGCCTGGTGAAGGAATCGGTGGACATCCTGCTGGAGGCGGCCCCGGCGGGGATCGAGAGCGCGGAGATCGAAAAGGTCCTGGCCGGGATCAAAGGGGTCAAAGCCCTGCATCATCTGCATGTTTGGAGCCTGTCCTCGGGGATCCACGCCCTAAGCGCCCATGTGCAGATAGACGACCAGATGACCAGCCAGAGCGATTCGCTGCTGGCGGATATACAGGAACTGTTGGAACACGAGTTCGGAATTCTGCACACCACCATTCAGTTCGAATGCACCGGGTGTGCGGACATGATCTGCTCCCCGGCCAACGGAGGAGCGCATAAAGAATAAGGCAATAATAATTACAGCAGTCTCTTGGCAAATATCTTATATTTGGCTATAATACCAAATAGCCAAATATAGAGGATGATCATGACCCAAAAAGAGAAAGCCAAATACCAGGCCAGGGCCGCCATTATCAAGGCTCTGGCTCACCCCACCAGGTTGTTTATGGTGGATAAGCTGTCGATAAAGTCGCATTGTGTTTGTGAACTTACCGCCATGGTGGGCGACGACATCACCACCGTTTCCAAGCACCTCTCGGTCTTGAAGAATGCCGGGTTGGTGGCGGTGGAAAAGAAGGGCACCCAGGTTTTCTATCACCTAAAGGTCCCCTGCATTCTGGGTTTTTTAAGCTGCGCCGAGGAGACTATAAAAAACACCCTGAAAGAGCAAAACCGTCTTTTCAGTTAAACTAAAAGAGGTGTTCTAAATGTCTAAAAACTGGTATCCGATAATCAATTACGAAAAATGCACCGTCTGCGGCGTCTGTCTGGGCAAATGTTCCCACGGGGTGTTCGAGGACAAGGGCGGTATGATGGTGGTGGTTCATCCCCAAGGATGCGTGGATGGCTGCCACGGCTGCCAGAAGCTTTGTCCTTCCGGGGCCATCAGTTATTTTGGCGAAAATGATCCCAAGGTTAAGCCGTCGGGGTGCGGCTGTGATTGTAAATAAAACCATAATACAAGGGGAAAATAAATGAAGATCCAAATACTGGGCACCGGATGCCCCAAGTGCAAGACCCTGACCGCCAACGTTGAGAAGGCGGTCAAAGAGCTGGGCATAGAAGCGGAGATTGTCAAGGTTTCGGAGATCAAGGATATCATGACCTTTGGGGTGATGATGACGCCGGCCCTGGCCATAGACGGCGTGGTCAAGTCCACCGGTCATCTGCTGTCACCGGAGCAGATCAAAAAACTGATAACTTAATGGGACGCGGATCCACACGGATTCCCGCTGATCTAAAAAATGGAGGATACAATGAAAAAAACCCATAGAATAGTTCTTGTCCTTACGGCATTTTTCTTTCTGACCAGCTTTTTATGGGCCATGGGGGCAAAACCGGCATCTTCGGCCAAAGATACCGTAACCGTAAAAAAGCAGGCCAAGGCCGATCCGGTGGTTGTCAATATTCCGACCGTCAAAATGGATAGCGCCAAGGCTAAAAATCAAAAACTTCCCAAACTGGTTGATCTTGGCGCAGATAAATGCATCCCCTGCAAAATGATGGCGCCCATCCTGGACAAATTGAAAAAAGATTTCGCCGGCAAACTGGAGGTAGTGTTCATAGATGTTTGGAAGAACGCGGACGAGGGAAGCAAGTACAAGATCCGGGTGATCCCCACCCAGATATTCTACAGTCCCGAGGGAAAGGAGTTGTTCCGGCATGAGGGGTTCTATTCCCGGGAAGACATTTTGGCCAAGTGGAAGGAACTGGGTTTCGAGTTCAAACAATGATGGAAACTGTTTTCATAAAACTGTCCCAGGCGGTGGAGGGAGCCCCGGCCATCGCCCTTTTGGCCTCCTTCTTGTGGGGCATCCTCAGTATCATCCTCAGCCCCTGCCACCTGGCATCGATCCCCCTGATCGTGGGCTTCGTGGACGAGCAAGGGCGTATCTCCACCAAACGGGCCTTCCTGATCTCCTTGTTGTTCGGGGTCGGAATTCTGGTCACCATCGGTGCCATCGGCGCCATCACCGCGGCTCTGGGCCGGATGATGGGCGATGTCGGACGCTGGGGAAATTATTTCGTGGCCGTCATCTTCTTTCTGGTGGGGCTGCACCTGATCGGGCTGATCCCCATGCCCTGGGCCGGGGCCAACGCCTCCGGCTATAAGCGCAAGGGCCTGCTGGCGTCCTTTGTCCTGGGCCTGATCTTCGGAATAGCCCTGGGCCCCTGCACCTTCGCCTACATGGCGCCGATGCTGGCGGTCACCTTCCGTACCGCTTCCACCAATCCATTATATGGTGCGGGATTGCTGCTGGCCTACGGCGTTGGGCACTGCTCGGTGCTGGTGCTGGCCGGGACCTTCACCGAGGTCATCCAGCATTATCTTAGTTGGACTGAAAAATCCAAGGGCACGGCCATCGTCAAGATCATCTGCGGAATATTGGTGATCCTGGGCGGGGTATACATGATATTTACAGCCAGATAAAAAACAAGGAATATAGATCATGGATTGGAAAAAAGAATACAAATACCTGTTATTGATGGTGGGGGGCTTTCTGGCCTTCTTCTATCTGCCGGTGGGCTGGCCCCGGTTCGATAATGCCATAGTCGAGGGGCTGCAGCTGACCAAATGGTATGCCCGGGAGCACGTGCTGTTGTGCCTGATCCCGGCCTTCTACATTGCCGGGGCCATCTCAGTTTTCGTCAGCCAGGAATCGGTGCTGCGCTACCTGGGGCACAAGGCCAACCAGGCGCTGGCCTACGCCGTAGCGTCGGTTTCCGGCACCATCCTGGCGGTCTGTTCCTGCACCGTGCTGCCGCTGTTCGCCGGCATCTACAACACCGGGGCGGGCCTGGGCCCGGCCACGGCCTTTTTATATTCCGGCCCGGCCATCAACGTGCTGGCCATCATTTTAACGGCCAAGGTGCTGGGCCCAGAGATGGGCCTGGCCCGGGCGGTGGGGGCGGTGGTCTTCAGCGTGGTGATAGGCCTGCTGATGCATTTCATCTTTCGCAAAGACGAAGCCAAGCGGGCCCAGGACCTGGCCGTAATGCCGGTCCCGGAAGCCAAACGAAGATTGTGGCAGAATGTGGTCTATTTTGGACTGATGGTGGTCATCCTTATCTTCAGCAACTGGGGACAGCCCCAGGGGGCCGGGCAATTCTGGCAGTTCATGTACTCGACCAAGTGGATATTGACGGGCATTTCGGCCATCGCCTTCGGCTGGGTGCTGTGGAAGTGGTTTGAAATAGCCTGGTGGAAAATTGCAATTACCGGGACGATAGTGGCGGCGCTTTCGTTCATCTTCTCCCATGAGCCGCTGATCCCCTTCGGCGCCGCGGTCATCGGGCTTTCGGTCATCACCGCTACCGACAAGGGCGAGGCCGGAACCTGGTTCGAGTCGGCCTGGGGCTATGCCAAGCAGATATTTCCCCTTCTTCTATTTGGAGTGCTGGCTTCGGGGTTCTTCCTGGGCCGGCCGGGTTATGAAGGGATCATTCCATCGGCCTGGGTGGCCAAAATGGTGGGCGGGAATTCGCTGGGAGCCAACTTCTTTGCCTCCATTGTCGGCGCTTTTATGTATTTCGCCACCCTGACCGAGGTGCCCATTCTCCAGGGCCTGTTGGGCGCCGGCATGGGCAAGGGCCCGGCCCTGGCCCTGCTGTTGGCCGGGCCGGCCTTATCGCTGCCCAGCATGCTGGTGATCCGCACGGTGATAGGAACAAAAAAGGCGGCGGTGTATATCGTTTTGGTTGTGATTATGGCCACACTTACCGGAATGCTATACGGCTGGCTGTTCTGAGCCAACTATAACCTTAAGTAAAGGGTATTATAATGCCGCTTACCATTGAATGGGTGGGCGATCTGCGGAACGTGGCCAGCGATGACTCCGGCCACTCGGTGATTGTAGCGTCCCGCAGGGAAAACATTCCGGCCGGTTTCTCGGCCACCCAGCTGCTTCTGATAGCCGCCGCCAGCTGCATGAGCAATCACCTGGTGGGGATCCTCCAAAAAAAACGGCTGTCGATCAAGAAATTGCGGGTGCTGGCCGATGGGATCAGGTCGGAGGAACACCCCAGAAAGTTCACCTCCATTGCTCTTGCTTTTGAAGTTCAGGGAAATGTCGAACAGAGAGTATTCGATGATATGGTGGCGATGGTCAAGGATAAGTATTGCTCTGTTCTGAACAGCCTGGACCAGGCAATAGCCGTAAAATTGGAGAGCAGGATTTTGGCGGAATGACGACAATAATTACGCATCAGGCTGAGCAGTGCCGAACTTCTGATTATGCTCCCTTGGCTTTGAGCACTGGCTGACCGGGGCAAACCCTTTCCAAAGGCGATGCTATGGGTAATTATGAAGCCGTCTTGCTGTTCACAAACAGCGGCGGCTTTTTGCTTGCCGGGTCGACATTTCTATGGAGATGCCCCGGTGTAATCTAAACCCCCTTGACTTTTGCCTAAACCTTTTGTATCATATATATGTCTAACACATATATGCAAGGAGGAAAATGAGCCCCCGTAGTTCTGATACTGAACGTCTTCACGCACCGGTTGGTTGCGACTGCCATAGCCGCCGGATCCCCCGGTTCGTTGTGCCCAGCCTGCTTTTGTTGCTTAAGGTAAAGCCTGGTTATGGTTATGAACTGATGCAGAGAATCGATGAGATGGGACTGTTTAATGGACCGGCCGATCCAGCCGCCGTTTATCGTACGCTAAGAAAACTGGAATCAAATAAACTGGTCCAATCTGCCTGGGATACACAAAACAAAGGACCGGCGAGACGCTGCTATCGCATAACCGCCGCCGGGCAAAAATCTCTAAAGACCTGGAGATCACTGATCGCTGAACGCAAAAAGAGCCTGGAACAATTGCTGAGGATGTTCGATGAAGGATGAACCCGAAGACATTGAATATTTCAGATAAGTTTAAAGGAAGGACAATGAAAATGAGTTTACTTTCCATGGCAAATGTCAGGAAGGATTACCTGGCCGGAGATGTCACGATACAGGCCCTTAAGGGGATAAATCTTACGGTAGAAAAGGGCAAGTTCATCTCCTTTGTGGGGCCGTCCGGCAGCGGCAAGACCACCCTGCTGAATCTGATCGGCTGTTTGGACAAGCCGACAGAGGGAACCGTTACCGTGGCTGGGGTGGAGGTCAACCGGATGGACCGGAAAACTTCGGCTAAATTCCGGGGCGACAACATCGGATTTATTTTCCAGAACTTCAACCTGATACCGGTGCTGACGGTCTATGAAAACGTGGAATATCCACTGATAATGGTCCAGGATGTTCCCTTGAACAAGCGAAAACAAAGAATTGAGGACATGCTGGAGCGGGTCGGGATGTCAGACCAGCGGAACAAATACCCCTCCCAGCTTTCCGGGGGACAGAAACAACGGGTGGCTATAGCCAGAGCTTTGGTCATGGACCCAAAACTGGTTTTAGCGGACGAACCCACGGCAAACCTGGATCATGATACCGCCTATAAGGTGATCGGGCTGATGCACGAGATGAAGAAAGAGTTCAATACCTCCTTTATCTTTGCCACCCATGACCAGAAAATCGTGGGCGAGGCCGAAATTATCTATACCATGGAGGACGGCTTGATAACCAAAGTCCAGGCCAACGAAACCTACGGGGGGGGCGCAAAATGAAGAACATAATCAAGATCTCCTGGCGCAACCTTTTAAGGTACACCCGCCGGACGCTATTGACGTCCTCGCTGATAGCGGTGGGCGTGGCTTTGGTAATAATCTTCGGAGGGATTGGGGCCTCGTTCAAAGATGAGGTCATAGGCACTATTACCAATTCCAACCTGGGCGACATCCAGATCCACAAGAAAGGGTATGTCGGCTCGATGGATAACCTGCCACTGGACATTGCCATACCAGAACAGGGATTGAACAAAATAAGATCGCTGCTGGACGCCAATCCCGAAGTGAAGGCCTATTCGGAAAGGATCAGATTCGGGGCGATGGTCAGCAACTTTGCCCAGACCACCAGTATGCGCCTGACCGCAGTTTATCCCGAGAAAGAAAGCAGCACCTGCCCGGCCCTGACGGAAAGGATAAAAGAGGGCAATTCAGACCCGAAAACCTTTGTCCAGCCGGGATCGATTGTCATTCCCGCCAATATTGCCACCGGAATGAACCTTAAAATCGGGGACGATGCCGTATTGGTGGCCACCAACAAGGACGGTTCGGTAAACGGAGTAACCTTTAAAATCTCCGGTATTTCGGAAAATATACTCGGTCCGCAGGGCAAGGACGGATACATTCACATTGATGATGCGGTTTCCCTTTTAAGGATCGAGAACGGGGAGATCACCGAAATCGCCGTAAAGCTGAATGATTTTGACAAGCTAAAAAAGGTATATTCACGGCTCAAGGGCGAACTGGCCGAAATCCCTGGGGGGAACTCGGGCAAACCGGCATTTGAGGTTCATTCCTGGGAGGAGTTATCGCCCTTTTCCAGCATTGTAAAAATAGTGACCCTGCTGATCATGGTGGTCAGGTTGGTGCTGGTGTCCATCGTTTTGATAAGCATCCTCAATGTCATGATGATGTCCGTTTATGAGCGGATCGGAGAGATCGGCACCATCGCTTCCATCGGGACGCCGCCTTCTAAGATTTTGGCACTATTCCTGACCGAAGGTCTCCTGCTTGGCTTTTTCAGCGCCCTGGCCGGGATCATTTTTGGAACGGGGCTTCTGATGATCGTGGCGGCGGCGAAGTTGAACTTCGTTTTCGGGATGATGAAGCTTTCCCTGTCCCCGCAGATACCCACGGCGGAAATAATTTTATCCTTGATCATAGTGGTCGTCATTTCTGCCTTGGCCAGCTTGCAACCGGCGCTCAAGGCGTCAAAAATGGAGCCGGTGGAAGCGTTAAGACATGTATAACCAGAAAGGAACTACGATGAAAAGAATGCTATTATTGTTGCCGCTGTTGTTGGCCTCCGTTATAGGACCGGCCCTGGCCCAAGACGGTAACCAGCTGCTGAAAAGGATCGATGAAAAGCTGATGCCGGAAAGCTACGAGTCGTACCGGAAGCTGATCAACGCCGAGCCCAACGGACGGAAAAAGGAGTTTGTTTTTTATACCGCAAAAAAAGGAAAGGACAAAGTGGCCATGCTGTACCTTTCCCCGGCCAGCGAAAAGGGCCGGACCACCCTGCGGCTGGGTGACAACATGTGGCTGTATATACCCAATGTGGGCAAGCCGATCCGCATTACCAGCCTGCAATCCATTACCGGAGGGGTGTTCAACAACGCCGATATCATGCAGGTTGATTACAACGCGGAATACGATGTCGAAAAGACGGAGGAATCGGAATCGGAATACATCCTGACGCTAAAAGCCAAGAACAAAACCGTGGCCTATGACAAGCTCAAGATGTGGGCCGCCAAGGACGAGATATTGAAAAAAGTGGAGTGCTATTCCGCCAGCGGGATGCTGATAAAAACCCTGGAGTTTAAGGAACTGAAGGACTTCGGCCAGGGGGTGGTGCGGCCGTCGGTCATAGAAACATACAGCCCGCTGTACAAGGGCTATCTATCAACCATGATCTATTCTCAGGTGAAACCGAGGATCTTCAAGGAAGAGGTGTTTACCATAAACTATATGTCCCGGCTTGAGGGACTAAGAAAATGAGGGCTTTGACGGGGTTATTCTGCTTTTTACTCTTCGGTGCGGTTGCCCGGGCCGAAGATACTGCTTTTGAGATACCTCCGGCGGAGACTCAAAAAGAGACCCTGGAGTTAAGCGGCAATCTTGACGCCAGGTATTCCCTGATAAAAAGCCGAAACAGTTCGGCGCTGTATGCCCTGCAGTATTACAACCGGCCGTTGTCCGATGTCCTGACCTCGTACCGGGCCGACTTTTATTTGAACGGGGACTACCAAACCGGAGATGTCGGGGTTCATTTAAAGACCTATTCGATTTATTATGGCTCCAGTCAGGCGGACTTTGAACTGTATGAATTATATGGAAATGTAAGCATATCGGACAATTCTTTTCTGCAGCTGGGGCAAAAGATGTACAATTGGGGCAAAGGCTACGCCTTCAATCCGGTGGGTTTTGTCAACCCCAAAAAGGATCCGGAAAACCCCGATCAGGCTCAATCGGGCCTCTTATCCATGAATTACCAATATACCAAAAGTTTTACCGGAAAGGTGCTTAATAATATATCAAGTGATCTTATCCTGTCGCCTTCAGCGAACACCATCAACGGCAAAGTAGCGGAAGCGGAAAACACCGATATCGCCGGAAAGATCTATTTGCTATTGTGGAACACGGATATAGATCTGATGGGATATTACAGCCGGGTGAATCCTAAAAAATACGGGTTTGATCTTTCCCGGAATGTTACTCCCAGCCTGGAGATCCACGGAGAGTTCAGCCGTTTCATCAACCAGCCAAGAGATTATATCCTAAACGACACCCTCCGGGCAGAAAACATTGACGGTTCATCTTATCTATTTGGATTCAGATGGCTGAACAGCTGGAACATCACCACTATTGGCGAATATTACCAAAATGAAGCCGGCTTGAGCAAAGCTGAATTTGAACAGTACCAGGAATTTATGGCCAAGGCTGTGAGTTCGGGCAATAATATTGCCGTCTCCAGCGCCCTGAACACCGGTAAAACATATTTTGGCGATCCGAACCTGATGCGGGAGTACCTGTATCTCAAGGTGTCGTGGCAGGAGCCATTTAATATGTTGTATTTTACGCCCGCCGTTCAGTTGCTTTATAATCTTGACGACCAAAGTTATTCTGCCGGTCTGCCGTTCAGCTATAAACCGATAACAAATCTGGAATTCGTGTTTTGGCCAGTTGTTTTTGCCGGAGGGGAAAACACAGAATATGGCAGCAAGCAGTATGAAGGCAAGGCAGAGTTTTGGGCCAGGTTCTATTTTTAGGGTATGGCTGGCTGTTCTGAACGATTTTAATCTTAGTTCGGGAGATCATAATGCCTATAATTATTGAATGGGTGGGAAATTTGCAGAACGTAGCCAGCGATGATTCTGGTCACTCGGTTATTATTGAATCCCGAAGGGAAAACACTCCGGCCGGATTTTCCGCCACCCAGATTCTTCTTATCGCTGCAGCCAGCTGCATGAGCAACCACGTTGTGGAGATATTGCAGAAGAAAAGACTCCAGATCAAGAAATTACGGGTGCTGGCCGACGGGGTGCGGGCCGTGGAACACCCCAAAAAGTTTAAAAGCATTACCCTGACTTTCGAGGTACAGGGCAATGTTTCCCAGGAGGTTCTGGATGGTGTTTTGCTTTTGGTAAAGGAAAAATATTGCTCGGTGCTGAACAGTTTGGATCCGGCTATAAATGTAAAATTGGAAAGCCGGGTTATAGCCGAATGATATTATTATTTCAACACAACGGTAATTCATGCTGATACTTCTAATTATAACCGCCCTGGCTTTGATGGCTTCCCTTTTGGCCGACCGGAGCAAAACATTGTCCGGCCTTAAAAAAGGCTACAAAATGTTCCTGGGCATACTGCCGATGCTATTGAACGTTCTAATCCTGGTCAGCATCGTGCTCTATCTGGTCCCCAAGGAGACTTTGGTTAAATGGCTGGGGGCCAATTCCGGGTTGGCCGGTTACGCCATTGCCGCGGCGGTAGGTTCGATAGCGCTCATTCCCGGCTTTGTGGCCTTCCCGCTGGCCGCCCTGCTGCTGAAGAGCGGGGTGGGTTATGCGGTAACGGCGGTATTCATCACCACCCTGATGATGGTGGGCATTCTCACCCTGCCGCTGGAGATAAAATATTTCGGACGGAAAGTAGCTTTGATGCGCAATGCCTTAAGCCTGGCCGGAGCGTTGCTGGTCGGTCTGTTGATAAGGATATTCATGTGAGAAAATTGATCCAAAAAATAGGTCTGGGCGAATACCTGCTGGTAGTCCTGTTCGGTGCAGCCCTGCTGATATCCCGCTTTACCGGCTGGTCGTTGGGCCTGGGCGCGGGAAAGAACTTTTGGGCCTTCTTCTCTGAGATGATCACCTTTTTGCCATTGATGTTCATCCTGATCGGGCTGATAGAGGTATGGGTGCCAAATGAGAACATTGAACGGCAGATCGGGCCCGGCTCGGGCATCAGGGGTACAGTCTGGATCATCCTATTGGCCATGCTGCAGGTAGGGCCTTTATACGGCGCCTTTCCGGTGGCCTACCTGTTGTGGAAGAAGGGTTGCAGCATCAAGAATATCTTCATCTATCTGGGGGCTTTTTCCACCTTAAAGATACCGATGCTGACCTTCGAAATCGGGTTTCTGGGTTTAAAGTTTTCCATGCTGAGGACGCTGTTCACCCTGCCGGTGTTTATCGGCATCGGTTATATTATGGAGGCCTATTTGCGGGGCAGGAATTTTGAAATAAACAATTCTGAAAAAAATAGGTTTGTTTGTCAACGGTAAAAAGCCCTCCCGTTTCCGGGAGGGCTTTTTACAAAGGAACAATTGTTATTGATCCTGTGGGACTTCGCTGCCTTGTTCTTCTGTCGGTGTGGTTTGATGGATGACGGGGGTGTTCTCCGGCAATAATTCATGTATCGCGAAGCCGATGCCGTTCTCAACCGCTCCCAGCATTCCCATTAGTTCGGCGTCGTATTTAGTTAGATCGATAGTGCCCTTTTCTGCCCCCCTGATATCTGCCTCGCTTATGATAGCCTCTTTCAGCTTCACGATAGGCTCCCACTGGGTATAGAAATCGTAGCGCAGCGACTTGTTGCCCTTGAAGCCGACCTCCTGGGAACGAAGATCGGTGCTCAATTTGATCTCGAACGCGGTCAGCACCGGCGCAAATTTCTTGCCAATGTCGACCTTGTACCATACCTGCAGGAATCCATCAGCGCCCATTTCCGCTGTCATCTGGGCCACGGTGGAAACCACCTTGAACATGCCAATGACCCCAGGGAAGATCCCCAGGCCGGTGGTTGATATCTTCTGGGTCTCGTTTACCTTGGTGGGTTGGAACAACCCGGACGAAGCGCCCCGGCCCTCTTTCTCTTCTTTTAGGTTCCAGTCCAGGTAGGTTTGGTTGGCATGGACCTGGTCTTTGGACACGATGGCTATGCCGTTTTTTTCAAACATTGCGACCAGGTCATCATATACCCGATTGGTGGTGTTGGTATAATAATCCTTGTTGATATCAATTCTGCTGCTTTTTATCAAGCCCAGCTGGTGATTGGTGACCTCTTTGGAGACCACGAACTCGCCGTAGCACTCCAGGATGACCAACTTTTTTATGTTAAGTTTTTTCAGTTTCTTAAGGCTTAGGGCAAGATTTTTTTTGGCTACATTGGCCGGATCCGCGAACGCTTCCGGTTTGTATTTTACGCCACCGGCGAACGCCTGGAGCGTAAGCATGGCCATAACGGCAAAGGAAAACAAAGAACGTTTCACAAGAGCCCCCTTTTTATAAAGTTAATAATAAATTTTTAGAATTATATCTAAAACAATTATTGTTGTCAACGAATTACAACATAATATTTGAAAAATATTATTTGCATTTCAAACTATTTTTCAATATAATATCAAAGGCTTGATAGTTCAGAGGAGAGCGGGGACCAGCCCGCTCTCCTCTGTCTTTAAACCGGTCAGACCATGGCATGGCCCTGTTTACCATTGATGCCCAGGACCCTTGTTATTCAACCAATGGAAAAATTTAGCCGATAGGGGGCAGGGGCATAAAACTGATAGACACCCCCCCAAAGGGACAAATGAACCAGCGGGCTTATCCCGGCTCCTGACCATGAACCGGAAATCGGAGGAAATCAAATGAATCGCAGCCGAAACTATGAAAAAATGTCCGCGGCCGCCGGGTTGGCGGCAAAGGACTTGGCGTCGGCGGAACAGAAAATGGAAGCGGTCACTGATGTTCTTTGGCGGGGGATGAAGGATGAGGGTCTGGCCTGGGTGGGCTTCTATAAGATCACCGATGACAAGAAGGAAATGCTGCTGGTGTGCCGCCAGCCCAAGCCGGCCTGCTCGCCCATCGGACTGCACGGGGTCTGCGGCCGGGCCTGGAAGAAAGGAAAGGCCCAGGTGGTGGCCGATGTCCACGCCCTGGGAGGCGACCATATCGTCTGCGACCCCAACAATCTTTCCGAGGTGGTGATGCCCGTGCTGGAGAATAACGGGGAGTGTCTTTATGTGCTGGACCTGGACAGCGGGGAGCTGGATTCCTTCGACCAGGAGGATGTGGAGGGTTTGGAGCTGGTGCTGAAGAGCGCTGGGTTGTGATATAAAATTGCCCAGAACCCTCCATTATCAATGGAGGGTTCTTTGTTTATATTAAATAATTTACTTGATTTTATAGCACATCGTTTGTGATAATATTGGTAAATAAAAACGAAAGAGGAATCAATGAGCAACAATAATGCAGATAGCTTGATAAAAGAAGGCAGGATATTTGCCGGGCATAGCGATTATAATAACGCTAAACTCAAATTTCTAAATGCTTCTAATATTTATAAGTTACTCAAAGATAAAGGAAGGCAAAATTGGACATTAGCTGCAGCTGCTTATATGGCAATTATAAACAAAGATATTGAAGAAGGGCTACTCATATTTAACAAAGCTGCCAAATTGGGCTATACCGACTTAGATAAATTGAATGATTTATCTAAGTTGAAATATAAAGGAAAAAGATTAAAAGAACTTAGTTCTTTTCAGCAAATATACAAGCGTGTTTGTAATAATGCCAGTTCTGTAGAGATTGTTAAATTTCAAAGCCAGAATATCGAACCTTGGCAATGGGCGAAATATTGTGATAAAAAAGATTTAATTCGTTTAAAAAACAAACTTCCAAAATTCAAATCCAACAAGGAATTTGATTTCTTCAAAGAATGTCTTGCCTGGGTAAATAAACGTTTTGTCCACGATGCGGTTAATAAACCCAGCAATTCAAACCCCCTTACAATACTTAAGGAAGCCGATAATAAAAAAGGGTTTACCTGTCAAGAATTTTCAATTCTTCTGGCCTCTGTTTTGCAGACACATGGTTATCCGGCCAGGGTAGTAGTCATTTTAAAAAATAATTATAGTTATGGAACGGGAAAGGGACACTGGGTGACAGAAATATGGAGCAACGATCTTAATAAATGGATATTATTGGATCCCCAGAACAATTGTTATTGGATGGCGGGGAAAGAGGTTTTAAATGCCTCTGAAATACGTGAATATGTTTTGAAAGGGAAAACGCAACAGATGGAGCCATATGTTAATGGCAGAAAAGCGGGATCCCTGATGAACTGGTTAGAATACTTTAAAGTTATATGGATATATAATAATCAGAATTACTTTAATAATTGGGATACTCTGGGAGAAACAGAAGAAATAAGCGAGCAACCGCATTTACTGTTTCAGGATAAACAGAGAGGATATTTTAAGCAACATCGGGGCATGGATCACCTTTATCCAAATATGAATAAAATCAGTTATAAATTGAAGTATCATAATAAAAAACTTTCGTTTGTGCTATCTAATTCTTGCCCGTTTTTCAAGAAATATGAAATAAGTTGTAATAACGGGCCCTGGTCTGAATGCAAAACGGAATTTGTAAAACAACTAACAAAAGGCAATAATGTATTTAATTTCAGAGTACGAGATATTTTTAACCGTAAACTAAATAATGTAGTTCTGGCAATAAATAAATACAAATGAAAATTAAAAAGATCTCTAAAACAGAGGCCTTTTGTTCTATCCTTTTTCAGTCAGAATAACACCTATAGCCACGACTGCTGCACCTATGATAAAATTAACAGTTATCTTCTCCCCCAAAAATATCCAGGCCAGCAAAGCCGCAAAAACAGGCTGGAGGTTGGACACCACCGCCACCTTGCTGGCCTCGATCTTGGACAGGGCCCAGTTCCAGGTCAGGTAACCTACAACCGAGGTCAGCAGGGCCAGATAAAGGATCGATGACAGGCCGGACCAGGTGACCGCCGCGTAGTCCTGCCGGAGTATCGGCAGAAGACCGATGGGGAGAAAAAGCATCGCCCCGAACATCAGCGAATATCCGGTGACCTGCAGGGGCTGGTATCTCTGCAGCATCTTCTTGCTCAGTATGGTATAGACCGACCAGGTCAGGACGGCAAAAAATATCAGGATGTCGCCCTTGAGGGTCTGGCCGGAGAGGTCGATCCCCTTTTCGAACAATACCAGCAGAACCCCGGCGAACCCCAGGGCGATGCCGGTTATCTTCAATGCCGACGGCCGCTCCTTAAGCCAGATGCATGACAGGCACAGCACCATTATCGGGGTGGCGGCGTAAAGCAGGGCGCCGTGGGCGGCCAGGGTGTATTTCATGCCGTAAAGGAAAAGGCCCTGGTTGAAGGGCACCGAGAAAATGGCCAGCCAGAGGAAGGTCCAGCGGTCCCGGCGATCAGGCGTGAAATACATTCTTTTCATGCCCAGCAAGGCGGCAAAGACCAGGGCGGTCAGGCCGAAACGCAGCACCCCCAGGGCCAGCGGGGAGAATTCCCGCAGGCCCAGTTTGGTCATCAGAAAGGTCCCGGCCATGATCACCTGGACCGAGACCAGAAGCGTCAGCGGATTGTTGGAAATGGACCGTTTCATTCTTCAATGCCTTGACAAGTTGGTTGTTATTGCGGATAATACTTGGGCTATGAGCAAAAAGAAAAATCCCAAAATAAAATTCATCATCATATTGACTGCAGCGACGATCTTTTATTTCGCCGGGTCCATTGTTCTGGACCTGATGCACCTGCCGGCCATTGACAACCTGGCAAAGAAGAATCCCGCCAGGACGGCCTTGATGGAGCAAAGGGTCAAAGAGGCCCGGGCCAGGAAAAAACCGTACCGGATCAGCCAGTCGTACCTCCCGTACAATGCCATATCGCCCTATCTTAAAAAGGCGGTGCTGGTGGCCGAGGATGCGGCCTTCTTCTCCCACCAGGGAATAGACTACGGCGAGCTGAAGGAGGCCATCAAGACCGACTGGAAGAAGAAACGCTGGGCCAGGGGTGGCTCCACCATCACCATGCAGCTGGCCAAGAACCTATACCTGTCGACCTCCAAGAGCCTGACCCGGAAGATCTCCGAAGCGGTGCTGGCCCGGCGGATGGACGACCAGCTCAGCAAGGCCCGGATCTTCGAGCTGTACCTGAACTATATCGAGTGGGGCGACGGCATCTTCGGCTGCCAGTCGGCGTCCTTGATTTATTTTGACTGTTCGGCCTCGGAGCTTGATCCCGAGCTGGCTATCAGACTGGCTTCGATCATCGTCAATCCCAGAAAATACGGACCGTTCACCGACAGCAAGCGGATGAACACCCGCCGGAAATGGATCGCCCAAAAAATGCTGCAATACGGGCACCTGACGGAAGAAGAATACAGTGATTTAAATTTTTAGGCGCCAATCACGAATGCTTAACTAACAGGTAAGATGCAGAGCCGCTATGGTCAGCGGCTTTTTATTTGCCAACTCATTGAATCTTTCGATGGTCTGCGAAGTAGACAGGGCGACCAATAAGATCCCGTTCTTCCGGCAATACTCCTCCACTTTGCCGTCCACCTTCATCAAGCCCGGCTGGCCCAGGCCCACTATCAATATCTCCGGTTTCTGGCCAAAGACCTCGTCCAGGTCCTCCATTTGCAGCCGGTGTCCCTCTTTGCGCCACCATTTGTCGTCCACCCGGTCGGGATAGATGATAAGGTCTGCGACATAATTTTTGCCATCGACCGTTATTTGCCCAAAGGAATAATTGTCTATCCTCACAGCCAGTTCAGTCTTTCTTTTTCTTTACGGTAAAAGCGTCCCAGCAAGCGCATGCCGCAGCTCCAGAGATATAAAAGAATAAAGCAGGCTGCCAACGGTCCGATAAAAGGGACGGGCCAGAGGAGCAAACCAAAAAGCGGCAGCAGAAAAACGATCCAGAATAAAAACAAAAACAGGATGTATTGTTTGAGGGTCTTGAATATCGGCTCGATGACATTGGAAGGCAGCAGTGAGGGCATCAGCTTGCCGGTGACGGCCGTCATCAGCAGGGCCATGGGAAAATATATGAAGCTGAGGATCAAAAGAACGATCATTGCCAACGGTGACAAACCTCCGTGATCTTTGGCCAGCAGAACCAGGTACATTTCCACGGGCAGAAAAGACCAGAAGATTATCAACAGGAATTTGAAAACCGGGGCCAGGATGGCGCTCTGAACATCGGCCAATTCACCCCAGTTGAATGCCAGATCCTTTCCCTGGCCGGCCGATCTTATTGTCCTGATAAAATGTCCGGGCAGGGCCACCAGTACTGCAAAACCTGCCAGGCCGGCTATCAGATAGACGGGCAGTCCGGCCGGGGGCAGGGCTCCGGGAAATATCTTAAACAGGGTCTGGGCTATCTGCCAGGCGGATAGCGCCAGGGCTCCGACGGACAGAAGCAGCAGTTGCCGTTTTGCCGGGATAAAGGATGATTTTAGAAACATGATGATAAGGCTGTTAAATTATTGCGGTTCAGGTTTTGCCGGATCTTTCCCGGTGATCAGGCGGACAACCTCGGGATTATAAGGCAGGCCCAGCCGGACCGCCCGGTGATAATAATAAAGGGAGCTGTCCCGGTCGCCTAGGTTCAGGAACAGGAAGGACAGAAGCTCGTTGGCTTCAGTCTTATCCGGGTCAAGAGCAAAAGCTTGCTGCAACGTTTTCCGGGCCGGAGGAAACAGATCCTGCTTGATCAGGCTCTTGGCCAGACCCAAGTAGATTACGGCATCGGCTCCCAGGCTGTCGGCGGCAACAGCCTTCTGGAAGGCGGCCTGGGCCTGGGGGAATTTATTCTGCTGGTATAGGATCAGCCCCAGATCGTGGAGTATGGCGGCGTTGCCGGGATCCAGGTCCGCCGCCCGGGCCACCTCCGCCTCCGCCTCCGGCCATCTGTCCCGGGCGGCGTATCTCTGCCCCAGCACGTTGTGAGCGAAGAAGGAATCGGGAGAATATTTTACGGCGTTGCCCCAAAAAGAAATGTCGTTCCGGTATACAATCATGTGCCCGATGGAGACCGCCGAAAGCAAAGCCAATATAAAAGCCAGAAATAACGGGGCAAATTTTCTTTTCGCGATATTGAAGATGATGCGGGACTCCATCAGCATGATAAAAAACCCCGCCATGGGCAGATAGAGCCGTTGCTCCAGCAGATAGGCGAATCCCAGGGTCCTGGCGGCGGTGGGCGCCAGAAACAGCAGGAACCAGCCCAGCCCGAACATAAAATACCGTTTTCGGTTCAGTCCTCCCAGAATGAGGAGGCCCAGCAGGCCGGTCAACGCTACCATTCCCGGCCAAAGAGAGGTGTTTTCCGGAATGGGCATCACCGAAAGATCGAAAGGTAAAAGGATCTTGCCCAGATAGCTCGCCAGGCCGGCCAGGTTTTCCGCAAAAGTGTTATATTTTACGGTGATCGGTCCCACCGCCTGCCACCGCAGGAACAGAAAAAGGGAGAGACCCGTCAGCCAGATCAGTGCCGGCGCCAGGAGCTTGCGGAATTCCCGGCGGTGGAACAGCAAAAAGTAGAGTAGTCCGGCCGCCGGCAGGATCACAGCGGTCTCCTTGGTGAACAGGGCGGCGGTGAAGGATAGGAGGTGGCCCAGCAGGAGGGGCCAGGAGGGCCTCTCCAGATATCTGATGAAGGTTATAAACGCGGCCAGGGAAAAGACCGCCAGCACCGAGTCGTATCGGCCCGGGATGAAGGCCACCGCATGGTTCAGCACCGGGTGCACGGCGAAGATCAGGCAGAAGGCCAGGGAAAGCCCCCGGGGATGCTTAAGGGTCCTGAACAGGAAGAACAACAGGCAGGAGGCCGCCAGGTGAAAAATGATATTGGACAAATGGTAGCCCCAGGGGTTCCGGCCGCTCCACAGGGCGTCGCTGATGAAGGTCAGGGTGACCAGGGGGCGGTAATAGGTTCCCGGGGATTGCCAGGCCATGTCGGTCTTGAAGGCCAGAAAAATGTTCTTAAGATTCGCCAGATGGTGAAAATTTTCCAGGATCAGATGGTCGTCGTCAAAATAAGCAAACCCGAAGAAAACAGTCCTGAAATAAACCGCCGCTCCCAGCAGGATGATCCAGAAGCAGGGCCGCCACCCTTCGGTCAGGAGGCGGCTCCAAAAATCGGGCGATTTTAACCGGCCGGGGCGCATCCCTTACCCTGGGAAATTGCGCGGTTTGCAGATCACCTCGTGTACCTTGAGGTCGAAAAAATCCTGGGCGTTGGCTGGGGTCAGCACCACGGCGGTGTCGGCCCCGCTGCCGGTTCCTCCCACGGCGACGGCCTCCTGCTGGACCGAGACCAGCCCGGCGTCGGCCGCCATCAACGCCATCTCCAGACAGACCTTGAAGCCCTGCCCCATGGTCCGCAGGGTGTAGGCGATGATCTCGTCCAGCTGGTAGCTGTTCATCTTCCGGCGCACCGCCCGGTTGACCCCGCCCAGGGCATGCTGGCAGGTTAGTATCTTCACGCCCTTTTTCTCCAGGATCTGCTTATTCCCGTCGGTAAGCTCCTGGGCGTCCTTGAAGGAAAAACCCGTGGAGTGGGTCACCGCCACCAGATTAAAATCGGGGAAAATCTCCGCCGTCCGGATGGCCGTCGCCCCGGAGGTGGTGGCCACCAGGATATTCTTGATATTCAGATCCCGGGCCCGGGACAGGGCCAGCCGCAAGGTCTCTTCAGTATTGACCGGGCCGGATTGGTCAAAATATCTATATTCCATTTAAATGTGCCTCCGGTTATTATGAAAGCTGCAATTTATGTTTTTCGATCGTTTTCAAAATATCTCCCGCCACCTTCAGGGCCATCAGTCCGTCCAGTCCGGTCACCAACGGAACCGAGTTGCCGGTCACACAATCGACGAAGGCGGATAGTTCGGCCCTGAGGGGCTCGACCTTGTCAAGCTTCAGCTCCCGGTAATCCACCAACTTGGCCAGATCCAGCACGCCCTTGGGCTCTCCTTTCAGTTTGTAGATCTTGACCTCCGGCTTCATATAGTCGACGTTTATGTAGGCGTTGCGCTGAAAAAAGCGGATCTTCCGTTCTTTCTTGATCGATATCCGGGAGGCGGTGACGTTGGCCACGCAGCCGTTGGCGAACTCCAGCCGGGCGTTGGCGATATCCTCCTTTTCGCTGACCAGGTTGAAGCCGATGGCCGAGATGTTATTCAGCGGGGAGCGGACGAAGGAAAGGATGATGTCGATGTCGTGGATCATCAGGTCCAGCACCACCGGAACGTCGGTGCCCCGGGAGACGAATGGCGCGATCCGGGTGCATTCTATGAACTTGGGATCATGGATGTGCTCCGAGGCGGCCCGGATGGCCGGATTGAACCTTTCTATATGGCCCACCTGTAATTTTACCGACTTTTTCTCCGCCAGGGCCACCAATTCCTCCGCTTCGGCGATCTTTGAAGTGATGGGTTTTTCCAGCAGCAGGTGGTTGCCGGCCGAGATCACTTCTTTTGCTACTTGGTAATGCAAACTGGTGGGCACCACCACGCTGACCGCCTGGGTCTGCTTTAACAATTCCCGGTAATCGGAAAAAGCCCTGGTCTTGTTCTTGGATGCGATCTCCCCGGCCCTTTGGGGATCGCTGTCGGCCACGCCGACCAGCTCGACATCCTTGATCTCGGAATAGACCCGGGCATGGTGCTGGCCCAGGCTGCCCACGCCGATGACGCCCACTTTTAGTTTAGACATAATATTCCTGTCGGTTTGGAGTTTTTAAATAACAGAACACTTTAGGGGTTATATTTTATCATCCGTAGACCACCCCTTGATCCCCTCCTTGATCAAGGAGGGGATTGGGATTAACCGCCAGCGGTATTAGCCCATTTTATAGACCTTCTCGATCCGTTCCAACACCCGCCAATGACACTTGAGCCCCTTGGGAAAAATCACCAGGTCGCCCGGCCCGATCTCAACCTTTCCCCCGTCATCCGTGAAAACCACCACCCTGCCCTTGAAGACATAGGCCGTCTCCCGGTCGGGATACTGCCAGTCGAACTCCGAGGGATCGCATTCCCAGGAGGACCATTCGCCGATCCCCAGCTTATCAAGTTCATTCTTGGAGGGACGGGATATTTTTATTTCGGACACGATCTCCCCTTGGGTTATTTTTTCTTGCCCCAGATAAAGGCCATGGGAAGTGCCCTGGGCGGGGTCTTCTGAAAATCGGCCGCCAGGCTGTCCAGAATGGCATTGACCTTTTCGCCCCAACGTTTGACATAGGCCGGCCTTCGCTCATGCAGGTTGCCGGTCATGTATCTGACGTATCCCGGCTGGTCGGGCATTACCAGGATAGATGTTTTTATGTCGGCAAATCCCATCTCCTCCATCAGGCTGACGTAATCCTTTAGATAATGCAAGCCCCAACACATCTTGCCCTCCAATGCCGCCAGCTCGACGTTCATTTTTTCCATCCGCCCTTCGGCCGATCCCGTTTCAACGTCCTTGTAGCCGTCCTTGATCTTGTCGTAAATGACGAAGGTCCCGCCCGGAGCCAGCACCCGAACGCAGTCCTTAAGGGCCCTGACCACATCGCCGTCGTCGCTGACGAAATCGTGCAGGGCGGCCCGGGAGATCACCAATCCGGCCGAACCGTCGGGCAAGGGAAGGGTGGAGGAATCGCTGACCAGCACTTCCAGCCTTTTATCCTTGATGTCGGCGGTCAGTTTTTCGGCCACCTCCGGCAGTCTTTCGGTGGTGTAAAGCTTGCCATCCGGTTTGATGTATTTCTCCAGCAATTGGCGGGTGAATTCGCCCCGTCCGGCGCTGAGTTCCAATACCGGCCGGGTCACTCCGGAAAAAACCTCCCGCAGGATATCGTCTTCTTTTTTATCCAGTGGCTCGAGCTTCTTCAGGTATTCCCTGGCCTGTTTCACCGAGATCCCGGAGGCCTCCGCCCAGGATGATATCTCTTTTTCGTCCATCAGAATTTTTCTTCCTTGAGTTTTTGGGCTTTCTTATGCTCCACCGTCTGCTCCGGGACGATCTCCGGGATGATGCCGGCCGGGCTGGAGAGGACCTTGTCCAGCAGCCGGTCGTACAGCTGGCGGTCCTTGATCTTGCTGGCGTAATTTTCGGCCATCAGCACGCTGGTGGCGAAATAATCCGGCGCCATCTGCATGGCCTCGTCGTACATCTGCTTCGATCTCTTCATGTCCCCGCCGAACATGCCGGGAGCCAAAGCGAAATAGGCCCCCAGCCAGCGGGCCGGGCCGCCGTAATAGTAGGTCTTGTCCAGGGCGTAAAGATGTTCCACCATCTTGCGGGCCTGCTTGGATGACTTGACGGTCTTGAATATCCCCTTCATCTTTCCCCATTTCCCGATGCAGGTGGCGGTCCAGAAGACCCCCCCGGCATACTCCCTGCCCAGCACCGAGACGGCGTCGCCCATGGATCTTTTGTCCACCTCGGTCAGTTTTTTGAACTCGCCGTTGTATTTGAGCGATGTCAGGCCCCATTCGTGGCCCTGGTAATAATTATCGGCCTTGGCATCGCCCTCCAGGAAGGCGTCGGCCAGAAAGTAGTAGGCGTATGCCAGCCTCTCGGCCAGCTGGTATGAAGGCTCAGCCTGATAGGCCTTTTCGTAGAGGGCGATGGCCTTCTCCAGCGAGGACTGGTTTCCCCGGTCGGCCCAGAGCGCTTGGGCCTCGTCGAAACCGGGCTGGGCCAGGGCGGGACCGACGAACAATAGGCCGGCCAGCGTTAGCAATAGATATTTATTCATGTTTTGATCCTTTGCGATTATTGGTTTTATGTTTGCGAAGTTAATTCCTTTATCAGCATCAGGCACAGATCATCGTCCAATTTTACATTCTGACCCGGCACAACCTCCCGGTCATTATAGCATATTCCTCTTCCGTCCGGGATATAACCCCGTTTTACATACATGATCTGGGCTTTCCCGTAATCATTGTAAAGCCCGACTCCCAGACCGGAGTATTTCGATCTTTTTGATATTCTTTTTTCCGCCTCATCCATCAGCTTTGAAGCGATCCCCTGACGCTGGTGCTTTTTCAGCACGTTCAGGTCTTTTATCTCGGGTATGCCTTTATTACGGAAAGCGTCATGTTTGGTTTCCCAGACGATGGTTAAATATCCGGCAAATTCACCATTGAGCTCTGCCAATATTACTTCCCTTTCCCCTTCCTTCTGTTCTCGGAAATATCCGGCATATATTTCGCTTAGCTTATTATCCCAGCCCTGGGCGGCAAAGCCGGCTGAGATCAATTGGCAATCGGTTTCCACCATGTCTCTAATTTTGATATCCTGCCCCATAGGAGCCTCAGTTATTTTGTTTAAGAATGGCCATCTTGTCCCGGTAATCCGCCTTGGGGGTCTTGCCGTAAAGCTTTTCATATGTCTCCAACGCCGCCGCCCGGTGCCTTTCCCCGCCGGTCAGACAGAAGATCTCGTAATGCAGCCTGGCCTGCTCAGGATCCTGACCGTATCTTTTCAGCAGGGCTCCCAGCATCTCCGCAGCCCGGCCGGGGTCCGACCGTCCCGCCAGCCTGGCATCCATCAGTTCCCCCCAGAAAGTCACGTCCGTCCGGTTTATCTCCCGCGACAGCAGCACCGCTCTTTCGTTGGCCTGGCCTGCTGAGACATGATCCCCGGTCAGGAGATCCAGTTCCGATTTATTGAGCAGAATGTCGCAAAGGTAGTATTTTACGTCCATCTCCTTCACCGCGGCCATGGCCTCCCGGTAGCATCCGGCCGCCTCGTCATAGCGTCCGGTGTCCCTGTAGATGTTGGCCAGGTTGAAGACCGCCAGGGCCAGGCTCAGCTTGTCCCCCAGTTCCCGGGCCCCTTCCATCTCCTGCCGCATGCAATCCAGCGCTTCATCATAGCGGCCCAGGTAATAGTACAGCACCCCGATGTTGGAAATTGCGGAGTTGACCCCTGATTTATCGCCCAGGGCCCGGCTCAGGGCCAGTTTCTTATTGTTGTACTCCATGGCCCGTTCGTAATCCCCCAGGTCCATATAGACCAGTCCCAGATTGCCGGAGGACAGCGCCAGTGTCTGTTTGTCGCCGATCGCCGCCGCCATGTCCCACTGCTTTTTCAGGTTCTCTATCACCAGGTCCATTTTCCCCTGATAGTAATGGATCATGGCCACGTTGCCCCAGGCCAGGCCCTCGCCCTGCCGGTCGCCCAGGCCTTGGGCTATCTCCAGTTTTTGGCGGTAGCAATCCATGGCCTGGTCGTAGTTCCCCCGGTCGGCGTGGAGGGTGCCCAGGTTGTTGAGGGCCTCGCCCAGCCCCTGCCGGTCTCCGGTCCGTATGGTGATGGTCCGCCTCTTTTCGAAGCATTCGGCGGCCCCGGAGTAATCCCCCTGGTTGAAATAGAGCGTTCCGATATTGTTGAGGGCCGCGCTCAGCAGGTCCAGGTCGTTGAGCTTCTCGGCCGTCTGCTGTGATTGCAGGTACAGTTCCTTGGCCTGGTTATACTCCCCTTTTTTAAACAGGATGGCCCCCAGGTCCCTTTGGCTCCCGGCGATCGCGGCCATGTCGCCGGATTCCTGGGCCTGGTCCAGATTGCGCCGCAACAGCTTTTCGGCCAGGTCCCATCTTCCGGCGATGGTCAGCACCGCCGCCTGGCGTTGACGCAGGTCTAAGGGGTAAAATTTCGGCGGCGGGCCGGGAACGGCCAGCCAGGATTCTGCCGGCCGGTATTTTTTAAGGGACATCAAACAACTTTTATATATTTAGCGTTTAAAATTCCGTGAATAATGCTGGCGGCTTTGTGAAGGTGATGTGTTTTGCCGTTTATTTTAAAAAAGCAAAACCGGTTGGCTAGAATAAAGTATTTACTGCTGGTAACAATCTGATGCCGGAAATATTATAAAGGCAATATAGATCCCTTTAAGGCGATATATTTCCGTAGATATCCAAAAAATCTTCTTTGGTCATTTTTAAAAGACAGACATCCTGCCGCGATGCATCCTTTTTGAAGCCGAGCTTGATCAAAGCCTTCTGGCCAGGCTGGTTATCCAAAGCCACCGGGTCGCACATCACCTTTCCCCCGAAATCGAAGAAGAAATATCGCAACAGCAGGGGAACGGCCTTGCCGGCATAGCCCTGGCCGCGGTGGCAATGTTCGACCTTTATATTGAATTCGGCAGTGCCGGTAGAAAGGTCGTAGCGGTGAAAGCTGATCTCGCCTACCGGCTGGTCGCTCTGGTTGAATATAAGAAAATACCGGTCTGTTTTGCTTCCGGGAGAGACCATCCGGGAGAACCATTTGGTGGCCTGCTCTTCTGTTAGGTGAACGGGCCCGCCCACCTCGGCCATGCTTAGGGGATCGGCCCAGAGCTTTATGATGTAATCCATCTCCTCGGGCTTGGGCGGGCGGATATAAATACCAGAGGTTTTTAATATTTTTGTATTCAAAACAATTAGATCAAAACCAGTTCATACTTCTTGCTGCCCAACCCCATCTTTTCGGCATGATCCAACTGGACATTCCAATCCACCTCGGGATAGATATCGCGGAATTTGTCGCTGCCCGGCTCCAGGGCGTTCTTCAGTTCCGAGTCCTTGTACCCGGCCGAGGCCATCACCAGGGCGTTGCTGGCGGCGTCCACCGCCACCGGGTCCAGCGAGGCGGCAATGCCCAGGTCCGGCACGATGGGGTGGTCGGCGTGGCCGTAGCAATCGCAGGCCGGGGAGACGTTCATGATGAAATTCAGATAGGCGATCCGGTCCTTCTTGTGCTTCACAAAGCCCGCCAGGTGCTCCACCATCTTCTCCTGCATCTTCTGGGCCCCGCTGTCCCAGCCGTTGCGGACTGCCTGGGTGGGGCAGACCACGATGCAGGATCCGCAGCCGATGCATTTTTTGGGATCTATCACGGCATATTTGCCGATAGCAATGGCGTCGGCCGGGCAGTTGGCGGCGCATTTGCCGCAGGCGATGCATTTTTCGGCCTTGATCTGCGGGGCGATGTCTGAGTGCATGGCCAGCTTGCCGCCCCGGGCCCCGCCGCCCATTCCCAGGTTCTTGATGGAGCCGCCGAAGCCGGCCAGTTCGTGCCCCTTGAAATGGGTGACGCAGACGATGGAGTCGGCCCTGACCAGGTCGTGGGCCAGCTTGACCTTCTTAAAGTGCCGGCCGTCGATATCCACCTCGACATAGGCCCCGCCCCGCAGGCCGTCGGCGATCAGCACCGGGCAGCCCAGGGTGTCGCGGGTGAAGCCGTGCATGGCTGCGGTCTCCAGGTGGTCCACCGAGTTGGAGCGGGAGCCGACATACAGGGTATTGGCGTCGGTGACGAAGGGTTTGCCGCCGGACTCCTTGATCCTGTCAACCACCCGGCGGACGAAATAGGAGGGGATGAAGGCGGTGTTACCCCGCTCGCCGAAATGCACCTTGACCGCCACCAGGTCGCCTTTCTGGAAGGCCGAGGAGACCGGCAGCCGGTCCATCAGCCGGTCCAGTTTTTGATAGATGTTCTGCTCCGGGGTCTCCCGGAAACTGGTGAAATATACTTTGCTTGGCATATTTTATTCCTTTTGAAATGCTGGTTATTTATATCCACAGATTACACAGATTGACACAGAATATTATTTATCGCCTTGTCATTCCCGGCACGACCGGGAATCCATGGGTTTCTTTTACCACCAATACAAAAAGATACCATTTGTCCATTATTGTCATCCTGAGCCAGGCAAGTTTACCTTACAAGCCGAAGGATCTATACACCACCGTCATTTCCCCAAATTTTCTCGCAGTGCCAGTTCCCTCTCCTAATGCGTTAGGGGAGGGGCAGGGGTGGGGTCCTCTTTGACTGCCCGAGAATTTTTCTTAGATATATGATCCCCGATACCAGGATCAGCAAGAGCGAAGCATACAGAAGATACCGGCCCCAGGGCTGCCAGTTGAGCACATAAAGAAATATGGCGGCCGAAAGAAAGGTGACCGCAAATTTCCCCGGCCAGTTTGAGACCGGGATTTCCTTGGTTTTGTTGATCATCAAAAACCCGCCGGCCAGGATCAGGAAATCGCGCAGTATCACCAGTCCGGTGGCCCACCAGGGGAAGCCCCGCCACAGGGAAAGGGCCAAGACCATCGAGTCCAGGCAGATCTTGTCGGCTAGGGGGTCCAGGATCTTCCCCGGGGAGGATATCTGGCCCAGCTTCCGGGCCAGATATCCGTCGAAGTAATCAGTGGCCACCGCCAGGAGCATCAGTATCAGCAGGGGGATGGTTTTTTCTTCCTTGAGGCAGAACAGTACCGCCGGCATCAGGGCGATTCGGGAAAGGGAAAGCAGGTTGGGGAGGTTCATATTGTCTCTTCCGATCGATAAAGCCGGAAATCGCTGAACTGCGCAGTGTTGCGTTCGCCGACGCACAACAAAAGCTGGCCATCATGATATGGGATATTATTGCTTTGGTGGATCAGAACATCGTCAAAGTAAGTCCAGAACTGGGTTTTGGTGAATTTAATCTGAAGATAATGCCAGCAGTTTGGTTTTAAAAGCATATGATGTTTCAATTCCAGACCGGGATAACAGATCTCGGTCTTTGCATTATAGATTGAAAGATCAAAGTCGGGATAAAGGCTGATATAGCCGTGGCTGGGGAAGCAATGGACGGCAACGCCTTTTTGGGTTTCGGGGGAAAATCGCAGCAGAATGCCGGAGCCGTAGTTCATCCGCAGATCATTTTCGTTTTTCAAATAAAAAGAGACGCCGCCGAACTGGGGGATATTTTCCTTTAGCCGCGCATAAATGTTATTTTTTTCGGCCGTTCCCCGGAGGCATCCGGAATTGGTCTGCCAGTGGCCGCTGATTATCTCCCAGTTGTTGATATCGTTAAATTTGTCGACGAATGCAGCATCTCCCATATCCGCCTGCTTGTCGAGCGAGGAAATAGATATCTGGTAAATATTTACTTTTCCGACAATGTTGCCGAATATAGATATATTTCCTATGGTGCTTGACGAAACTGAACTGCTGAACAGTATCCTGTTATCCACGGATATTTTCAGTTCGGACCCGACGAAAAGCACCCGGATATTGTAGCGCTGGTTCTCTTGAAGATTGTTTTTTATCGTCTGTTCTTTGTATTCCGAAGTGCCGCTGGGCGAAAAATTCGCGATAAAGGTTATACGGTCCTTAGTGATTTTCAGCGCATGACCATGGTTCTGATCTGCCGTCCTAAAGAGCAACCCCGCCTCTCCAGTGAAGAAGCCAAATTTTACATAGAATGACAGGTCAAAATCCCGGGAAAGAAAGCACAGGTTGTGGGTCACGTTTCCGGTCAAAGTGATTTTTCTTATCTTCAATTCTTTCATAAAACAATAATATAAAATTTTATCCAACATCTCGTTAGCATGCTTAAGGGTGGTCTCGGTGATCTTGCTGCTGTCTAGCCTTATGAGTTTATCTTCTTCAATAGCCAGGCCAGGTTCTGTCCCAGCACCCGCATGGTGTCCAGGCCCTCCTGGTCCTCTTTGACCGCGCCCGGCTCCCGGCCGATGCCCAGGTTCCAGTATGAGGAGCCGGGGACGATCATCTCGCTGATCAGGAAGAACTTGTTGATGGCGTCGAAGGTGTTGGTGGCCCCGGCCCGGCGCACCGCCACCACCGCGGCCCCGGCCTTTCTTTTCAGCAGGTGCCCGTTGACCCCGCTCACCAGACCGGCCCGGTCGATCAGGGCCTTGGTCTCGGAGCTGACGTTGGAGTAGTAGGTGGGCGATCCGATGATGATCCCGTCGGCCGCCAGCATCTCCCCGATGCAGCTATTGAGCATGTCGTCATCGTAGGCGCACTTCTTATCCCTGTTCTGAACGCATCTATAGCAGGCCCGGCATCCGTGGATGTTCTGGCCGCCCAGCTGGACCAGTTTGGTGACGATGCCTTCCTTTTCCAGCTCTTCGAAGACGTAGCGGATCAGGGCGGCGGTGTTGCCGTTGGGCCTGGGGCTGCCGTTGAAGGCGACGACTTTCATCCGATCTCCCTAATTGGTGCAATTACTGTTTCTCGATCATCTCCCTGGCATGCTTCAGGGTGGTCTCGGTGATCTTGCTGCCGCCCAGCATTCGGGCGATCTCCTCGATCCTCTCCTTTTCGCTTAAGACATTCACCGAGGTGATGGTGCGGCCCTTCTGCTCATCCTTGCTGACCAGGAAGTGGCTCTTGGCCAGAGAGGCTATCTGCGGCAGGTGGGTGATGCACAGCACCTGCCGGGCCGAGGAAATCTCCTTGAGCTTTACTCCCACCGCCTCGGCGATCCGGCCACCGATCCCGGCATCGATCTCGTCGAATACCAGCACCGGGACGGCGTCGGCCTCCGATAAGATGGTCTTGATGGCCAGCATCACCCGGGAGATCTCGCCGCCGGAGGCGATCTTGGCCAGGGGCTTTAATTCCTCGCCGGGGTTGGGGGATATCAAAAACCGTACGGAATCGATGCCCGTTGCGTCGGCTTTAAGCTGCTTTTTATTGTGGTGGACAATGCCTTCGGCCTCTTCGACCTGGGCCACATCAACCTTGAAGGCGGCCTTTTCCATTCCCAGGTCCTTCAGCTGGGCCACCACATCCCTGGCCATCTTCCTGGCCGCCGCTTGGCGTTTCTCAGACAATGCCAGACAGGCCTTTTCCAGGTCCCGGCGCTGGGCTTCCAATTGGACCTCCAGTTTTTTGATATTCTCCTCGCCGTGCTCCACCGAATCCACTTCGGCCTTGATCTTTTCGTAATGGGCCAAAACGGCGGTTATGGAATTCTCCCGGCCGGAGTATTTTTTCTTGAGGGTCCTGATCAGGTCCAGCCGGTTGCGGATCTCCTCCAACCGCTGGGGATCGAAAGAGATGCCGTCCCGGTATTTTCTCAGGTCCCGGGCGACCTCCTCGATCTGGTCGTTCACCGAAGTTACGGCCTTCAAAGTAGATTCCAGGCGGGGATCGATCCCGGCGATCTCCTCCACCGACCGCTCCAAAGCGCTGAACTGCTCGGTGATGGAGCCGTCCTGCTGGTATAAAAGCTGATAGCCGGCCGAGGCCAGCGAAAAAAGCTTTTCGGAATTCTCCAGAATGGTCTTTTCGCTTTCCAGCCCTTCCTCTTCGCCTTCGGCCAGCGAGGCCGATCCGATCTCCTTTATCTGGAAATTATACAGGTCCAGCTTTTCCCTGGTCAATTGCTCCTTGTTCCGCAAGGCCTCCAGTTCTGATCTGATCTTCTGGTATTGGTGAAAAAGTTCTCCGGCGGCTGTTCGTTCCGGCCGGGTCTTGGCAAAGCCGTCCAGATAATCCAGATGCCGCTCCTCGTAGAGCAGGGATTGGTGCTCGTGCTGGCCGTGCATGTCCAGCACGGCGTCACCGATCCTTTTAAGATTGGCCAGGGTGACCGGGCTGTCGTTGACAAAGGCCCGGCTCTTGCCGGCCGGGGACACCTCGCGGCGGATCAGCAGTTCGTCGGACCAGTCGATGTCCAATTCGCCGAAGATCGTCTTTACGGCGCCAAGATCCGTCAGGTGGAATTCGGCCTCCACCATGGCGGCCTTGGCGCCACTGCGGACGCTGTCGCTGTCGGCCCGTTCGCCCAGCACCAGGCCCAGGGCGCCGATCAGGATGGATTTTCCCGCCCCGGTCTCCCCGGTGAGGATATTGAGGCCCGGGGAGAACTCCACCTCCAGGGAATCTATCAGGGCGTAATCTTTTACGGTGAGTTTTTTAAGCATAACTAAAAGGTTATTTTAAAACGATAAATTTCTTGGTCTGGCTGTTGCTTCCGGCGGTCAGCTTGTAAAAATAAACGCCCGAAGATAATTTGTCAGTCTTCAATGGAATATTGAAATATCCCGGCTGCTGGGCGCCCATATCCATTGATCGGACCAGCTGTCCGGCTACATTATATACATTCAGGCTGACCGTAGATTTGGCCGGCAGTTGATAGCTGATGGTGGCCTTTTTTCTGGCTGGGTTGGGGTAGGCGTCTTTTAGTAGAAAGACAAGGGATCTCTTTTCGTTATCAATATTATCTGAAGAAACACCGGCCTCCGGGCCGTAGTATTCATAGACTTGAAGACCCCAGTTTTCATAAACCACATACACATAACCATCGTACAATTTTATATCCCAGGCCAAAGTGTAATACGGGCTTGAGTTATTATCATGATAACCTATCTCTATCGGATTGTTTGGATCAGCGACATCAATAACCCTAACCCCAAAGGTATCCCAGGCTACGTAGGCTAAATTATTTTTTATTTCTACACCGTATGCGCCTATCCACGAATCGGCAGACATCTGGAAATTACCGACCTCAAACGGATTGCTTGGGTCAGCGATGTTCACTATCCGCAAACCGTTATTCATGGCGGTAATGTAGGCGAAAGTATCTTCTATTGCGACATCAATCACATCCCCCGTTATATCGCAATGTCCGATCTCATGCGGTGCTGCCGGGTCGCTGACATCAATTATTTTTAGGCCGGCGTAATAATCAGCCACAAAGGCAACGCCATTCCGGACGGTCATATTCACAGGATCAGCAATACCGTGGTATTGCCCTATTACAAACGGACTTTCCGGATCGGCAATATTTACAAATATTAAACCGGTATCGCTTGAAATATAGGCGAACGTATCACATATGGTAAAATAATATACATACTTAACTGGTAACGTAAGGGTATGAACTATTTGGGGCGTATATGGGTTTTTCACGTTGAATGTAAGCATAGTGGAATCACCCGGCAGGCCGTAGGCCAATGAATCCCTGACATCAACATCCCACAAGGCCCCGAAGTGATTGCTGGTATCTAAAAAACAGACACCTTGCTCGGTAATACTGGTTGGAACACTCACGTCAAGTACCCTTAATCCGTAGGAAGGCAGGTACGCATGACTATCAGCCACAGCAAGGGTAATGAAATTTGGCACTTGGTATTGGCCGATCTCTAATATGTTTGCAGGATTAGAAATATCGTATATTACCATGCCCCTGCGTTCATCTGCTACATAAATGTAACCCGGCGAATAAGCAAAATGCCAGGCATTGCCCCATTCGCTGGAAGTGTAATTCTGCTTAAGCTGAGGGTGCGTGGAATCTGAAATGGTATTGATAAATATCTGATAATTATTATATGCTCCGCTGAATGCCAATGAATCATAAATTTCAACCCGGGTGGCGGCCTCCCCGCCCGATCCGGCAAACAATGGGTTGGCTGGATTGCCGATATCCACGACCGTAATAACATCAGTGCTGCCATAATTCCAAGGCACACTAGAAATATAGGCATAGCGACCGGCTAGGCTAACATAAGAGGCATATACGGCATTATAACGGCCTATTTCACTGATGATCCCAGGTGTTTTTATGTTCAGCAGGGATAGTCCGCTGTCACCGTCGGCCACATAGGCAATGGTATCCCTGACCCGTATGCCCCATACGCAGCCGCCATCATTATAACTACCAGCCAATGCCGGCGCAACGGGGTCGGAAATGTCGACAACAAAAAGCCCTGTCGTATCACCGGCCACGTAGGCAAAGCCGCCAGATATCGCCAGATCCACCGCCAACCCCGGAAGCGGACAGTTGCCGGTGATGGTAGGTTTGTGTGGGTCGCTGATATCCGCTATCCACAGGCCTTTATCATAACAGGCCAGATAGGCATGGCCGTTGTTTATTACAATTTGATGGATCATATATCCGTCTGTGGCGACTTCGCCGATCTTGACCGGCATTGACGGAGTATCCACGTCAAAAATGAATATCCCGCCGCCGAAACCGGTAAAGGCGTATCTGTGGCCGTCCATGGAATCTACCGCGATCGCACGGCTCAAACCATACGGCCAGCTGCCAACAGTCCTTACGTTAAGACTGTCAGTGGCATGGGCCGAAAGACCTGACAGCAGCAAGAATATGCCCAGAATTTGCTTCTTGGACATAAGCTCCCTTAAGTAATTATTTTAAAATCACCAGTTTCTTGGTCTGGCTGTTGCTTCCGGCGGTCAGCTTATAAAAATATACCCCGGAGGAAAGTTTGTCGGTCTTCAATGGAATATTGTAATATCCCGGCAGTTGGGTTCCCATATTCACTGATTGGACCAACCGTCCTGCCACATTATATACATTCAGGCTGACCGTAGATTTGGCCGGCAGTTGATAGCTGATGGTGGCCTTTCCTCTGGCTGGGTTGGGGTAGGCTTCTTTCAACAGAAATGAAGATATCCTGCTCTCGTTCTTATTGTTTGTCACCCCGCTGGGGCTGGTGTATTCGAACACCTGCAGGCCGTATTGGTAGTAAGAGACGTAAACCTTATTGTCGGCCAAAGTCAGACCGTTGGCGCTGCATCCAAAGTTATAAGAACTCCAGGGGATCTTTTTATAATAGCCTGATTCCGTAGGATTGGCGGGATCTGAAACGTTGACGACCCTGACCCCCAAGGTATCATAGGAGATATAGACCAGGCTGTCTTTGACGGCCAGCGAGTTGGCGCCGTAGAACATATCTTCCGGGTTCGGTATCACAAAGTGTCCCAGCTCGACAGGGGTTGTTGATTCGGAGACGTTTATTATGCGCATACCGCTGTCTCCGTCGGCCACATAAGCCATTCCATTCTGGACAGCCACATAAAGAGCCGTCCCGGGGGTGTCATAATAACCTATCTCTGTTATGGCGGGAAGATTGGTAATATCGTAAATGCGCAACCCATAACCGCTATTTGCCAGATAGGCCAGCGAACCGTCAATACATATGTTATAGGCTATGTCGTTTGTTATAAACGAGTCAACAACAAATATGTTGGAAGGGTCGGAGACATTGATCACCTTAATATTGTTATATTGTGTTAAAAGAGCAAAAGAATCCGTTATCGCTACATAATTGCAAAAACCCGCGCAATATACCGAATCCAGAACGATAGGATTATAGGGATCGGCTATGTTGATCACCTGCAAGCCATAAATGAAATCAGGCAAGTATGCTAAGGAATCTTTTATACAAATACTGGAAAAACCGCTGGCAATACTTTTAACAGAACTCACTTCTTGGAGGTACTGGGTTTCTGTTGTTTTGATGATATGAATGTAATCCGAAGGCATGTAAGCAAAGCTGTCTTTGACTGCGCCTGTACCGTAGATAACAGGGCAGTCAAAGCGATAGGTTTCTACGGGGTTTACTGGATCGGTGATATCCTGAAGGGAAAAATATTTTTCGGTGGTGACAATCAATCGGTTCTTAAATATTGTTACAAATGTAGCGAACCAATCGGTGGGATTGGTTTCAACCAGAACTGGGGAGGAAGGATCACTGATGTTGATCGTGGAATAAAAGTAACTATTGATAGTCCCATAAATAATAGTGTCCAAGATGGCCATTCTATAAGCGCCATAGCCGCCAGTGCCGGTAATAACCGGATTTGTCGGGTCAGACACATCAAATATTACCGTTTCCGCAGTATTGCCGCCATAAAGATAGCCCCCTTTATAATAAACACAGCGAAGATCGCTGGTGCTGTCATTGTATCCTATTTCAACTGGCATGGCAGGAGAAGATATGTTGTAAATCTTTAATCCGTTTGTCATTCCTGCGGTGTAAAGCAGGGTATCGTTGACATCTAAGCCGTAAAAATAGTCACCATTGTCAAGATAGCCAGCTTCGTAAGGATTGTAGGGATCGGATATGTTTGCGATTCGGACGCCGGAAAAACAGGAAGCGACAAAAGCGTGGTTGTTATTTATTCTGACCTGAACCGCATAACCAGGAAGATCGACATTGCCGGTCACGTAGGGATTTAATGGGTCGCTGATATCCAAAATCCATAAACCGCAATCTGACGCTGCCAGGTATGCATAATCTCCGGCTACGGCGATGTCTTTTATATAACTGGCTTGCGTGGCGGCCTCGGATACCTTATATGGTGCGTCCAGAGAATCGATGTTGAAAATGAATATGCCGCCGCCCATGCCGGCCAGCAGGTAATCATGACCATTGATGGTCGCCGCCGCAGTTGCGGCGTTAATGCTGTACGGCCATGAACTGACGGTCCGCATCCTTAAGCTGTCGGCCGAGGCATAGGCCAGGCCCGAAAAGGATGCGACCAGTAGGAAAGATAGATATATCTTTTTAAACATAGCGTATCCTTATTTTAAAATCACCAGTTTCCTGGTCTGGCTGTCATTTCCGGCCGTCAGCTTGTAAAAATAAACGCCCGAAGATAATTTGTCAGTCTTCAAAGGCACATTGTAATATCCCGGCGGCTGTGTGCCCAGATCTGTTGATCGGACCAGCTGTCCGGTTATATTGTAAAGGTTCAATTTGACCTCGGCCTTGGCTGGCAGTTGATAGCTGATGGTGGCCTTGCTCCGAACAGGGTTGGGGTAGGCGTCTTTCAGCAGGAAGGTGAGGGGCCTGTTTATGTCTTTGTCATGATCATCGGTTGAGATCCCTGCGTCCGGGCCATAGTATTGGTAAACTTTTAAACCAGCGGCATAGTGCGATACGAAGATATTACCATTTCCAACTGCCACGCCAACAGCCCTATTGTTTAAAGGAAAGGAGACGGTTTCCATTGCATAGTAACCTGTTTCAAACGGATTGGTAGGTTCGCTGATGTCAATGATCCTCAATCCGGCCGAGTCATCGGCCAAATATGCAAAAAGTGAATCCACGGTAATAGCCATAGCTTTTCCTGATGTATCAAAGACGCTTAACACCTTGGGGCTGTCGGGTATGTCTATATTCATCAGCAATAATCCATTTAAATCGTTAGCCAAGCATAAAATATCTTTATCGATGGTTAGGTCCCAGACCATACCAATATTGATAGTGTCAACTATCTCTGGGTTTGTTAAATTTGAGAGATCCACAATATAAAAACCTGAGGTGCCTGCAGCCACATAGGCATATTGGCTGGTTGCGGTAACTGCCGCAGCATAAGAGGTTGCGTTCGGTATGCCACACTGGCCAATTATATGAATGTTTCCAGCGTCTGATACATTGATTACGAAAAGGCTTTCTGAAGAAGCAACCAAAGCTAAGGTATCCATACAATAAATATCCCAACAATTACTACTGGACATGGGGAGTGAGTCAACAACCGATAAATATTTGTTTCCAACATCCTGCATTGCTTTAAATCCATATGCATCATCAATGGTTAATATAATTGAATCTTTTAAAGCGACGGCGTGGGCATTACCCAAAGCTTTTCCCCATTTGGTGGTGTGTGGCTCCGCGGGATCGGAAACATCCAGTGAATATAAATCACCGGTAGGGTAGTAAAGTATGTCATCCTTTGCCAACATAACGTTATTGCCATATACGGGTGATGGCGAATTAAAAGCGCCTATTTCAATGGGAGTGTTAGGTGAAGATATATCAATGACCCTTAGCCCACCTATGTCGTCCGACACGTATAATAGATTGTTATCAGAATAAATATCACGAGTATAACCAGGAGTATCATAAGAAGTAATAATGTAGGGGTTGGCCGGATCGGAAAAGGAAGTAATATATAAACCAGCAAATCCGCCCACATTGGGGCAAAAGGCTAGGGTATCGTGAATGGCTATTTCTCCGTTGCCGGAAAGCATAAAGGAAGTAATAAGAAAAATATCTGCTGGGTTGCTTATATTCAAAACATCCATCGCGCCAGTGAGGAGCAAGGTGTCTTTGATTGCCAAAGAACCACCGCATAAATACTGCAGGCTATCAATAAATATTGGATTATTGGGCGTGGTAATATTAAAGGACAGGACTGTTGGAATGAAATCTGGCCAGTTTTGTTTGATTATATATAGCAAGGTGTCATTTATGGCCAGGCTATAGCACCCTTCCGTTGATGGCACCAATGCTACTGTATCGGGGTTGAAAGGATCAGATACGTCCACGACACGAAGGCCAAAGGAATCGTCGGCTGCATATGCGTAGCTTCCACGCACAGCGATATCAACGATATAACCCGGCGTCGACATTTGATTGCAGATGTTTGGGTTTGCAGGATCGCTGATATCAATAATACATAGACCAAGTTCGGCTAAAGCTAGAAAAGCGTGATTTCCATATATTCTTGCCTTTCGGTGATGGCCCAATAGGTCGGTTGTTCTTTGGCCAGTTATCCTTGCTTCGCCCAGCCAGTATGGATTAGTTGGGGTGTCAATGTTAACAGTCATAATGCCGCCGTCGTTATCGACTATTGCAATATGGTGGCCGCCTATACTGCAGGTGGCCGCAGAGTATGTATAGCCAAACGGCCAGCTGCCAACGGTCCGTACGTTAAGACTGTCGGCGGCATGTGCGACAGAAGAGACGGCCAATCCAAGGAGCAAAAGTAGATATATCTTTTTAAACATAGCTTATCCTTATTTTAAAATCACCAGTTTCCTGGTCCGGCTGTTGCTTCCGGCCGTCAGCTTATAAAAATATACCCCGGAGGAAAGTTTGTCGGTCTTAAAGGGAATATTATAATATCCCGGCTGCTGGGCGCCCATATCTGTTGATTGGACCAGCTGTCCGGCTACATTATATACATTCAGGCTGACCGTAGATTTGGCCGGCAGTTGATAGCTGATGGTCGCCCTGCTCCGGGCCGGATTGGGGTAGGCGTCTTTTAGCAGGAAGATAAGGGGTCTCTTTTCGTTATCAATATTATCTGAAGAAACACCGGCCTCCGGGCCGTAGTATTCCAAAGCTTGGAGAATATTGGCCGGGTGGGTGATGAATATATTATTATTTTTGGCTGTCACATCAACATAGGGGAAAAAAATAACAGCATAAATTGGATCGTAATCGAAAAGGTAATAGCCGGTAACAATAGGATTTGAAGGATCTGTGATATTGACCACTTTAAGCCCCAGGGTATCATCCACCATGTAAGCAAAGCCGGAATCAACGAATACTCCGGTAGTGCGGCTAAAAGGAGGAACTGAGGAGATCTTTACGGGGTTTATGGGATCGGCAACGTTGATTATGCTTAACCCTTTATTATCATTAGCCAAATATAAAATAGTGTCTTTTAAAGATTGGTTCCAACCCAACCCCAATGTGTCGTTACTGTAGGTTATCACCGGATTGGCAGGATCGGATATATCAATGGTTGACAGGGTGGTATTAAATGTTGAAACGAACATACTATTATCTTTTATCGTAATATCCATGGCATCACGCGGCAAGCAAACATGACCTATGTCGCTGGGATTTTTCGGATCGGCAATATTTATCACCCTGATGCTGGAAGAATCCCCGCTAAAAAACTCCGGCCATAAGGCTATAAACAGAAGTGTATCCTTGTCAGCCATTGCATAAGTATATCCTTTTAAGGAAAGAGAACAGATCTCGGCAGGATTGGCTTTGTCGGTAATATTTATCACCCTCAGCCCGTTCGATCGGTCTGATACATAGGCGATGGTATCTCTGACAACCACAGCAAGGGCTTGATTCTCTCTGTTGGGGTAAAATGAGCAGCCGGTTTCGATCGGCGAGGAAGGATCGGAGACATCTATCATCCTTAAGCCACCTTCCATTGCCGGAAGGTAAATATAATTATTTTGGTAAAGTATGCCGTTATCTTCGTTTCTTGGTGTGGGGCAATGACCGACTATCACGGGGTGTGCGGGATCGCTGATATCAACAACCTTCAAGCCTTTGCTGTCGTCAGCCACATAGGCATAGCCGTTATAAGCGGCTAACCCTCTGAAATAATTGGTTGAACATTGCCCTATTGTTACGGGGCTGTTGGGATCGGAAAGGCTGTTTATGTAAAATCCTTCATTGAATCCAGTTCCTCCGCCGAAGATCAGAGTGTCATATATCGAAAAACCGAAGTAGGCCGTACCTCCCGATCCGCCCTTAACCGGATTAGCTGGTTCAGAAATGTTGTATGTATATATACTTCCACTACCGAGATACAAAAAAGTATCGGATATCGCAAACTGCCCGGATTGTGTATCATCATTCCAGATTTGAACGGGGTTTTCAGGATCGCTGATATTCAATACTTTGAACTCATATGTCGCAAAATAGGCTAAAGAGTCTTTTATTAGAATATCTATATTAAAATCGTTGCAGGGGTAATAATTTTTATCAACTGGTTTGGTTGGGTCCGTGATGTCTATTATTTTTATGCCATAATAGTTTATGCAAATGAAAGCATAGTTTCCGCTGATGGCCAATGCTTGATTCTTTCCTTCTTTATAGGCACAATGTCCGGCCAGTACGGGTGAGTATGGATTGGAATAGTCTACAATTAAAAGACCTAAACTATCTGAAAGGCAATACGCATAATGATCCCTGGTTTTGATTATGTAGCTATAGGAGCCGTTCAGGTTTATTTCGCCGATTTTGTTTGGGCGCAAAGGATCGGTTATGTCGGCAATAAAAAGCCCCCCGCCGGTGCCCATAATGGCTAGTTTCTGAGCGGTGGTAGTATCCAGCGCTACGCTCAAGCAGCGGTAGAACGGCCAACTACCGACAGATCGCACATTAAGGCTGTCATTGGCCCGGGCTGAAAGGGCGGCAAAAAGAATGATCATGCCCAGAAGAATCTTCTTGGACATAGGTCTCCTTGTCATTGAATTTTATCTTACGGCGTGACTGCGATCCCCCACGGCCCGCTGCCAACGGTCTTTGGTGTCTGGGCGGTGTAGGTATTGTCGTTCCGGCTGATGACCGAAATAGAGCTGCTGCCGGAGTTGGAGACATACAGATATTTCCCGTCCGGGCTGTAGGCCAGGCCCTTGGGCCCGGTGCCGACCGAAACGGTGGTGACGTAGGCTCCGGAAGTGGTGTATATCTTCACCGCATGCTCCTCATAACAGGCCAGGGCCACATGAGCCTGATCCGGCGAGACCGCCAGTCCGAAGGGATGGTTGCTGATGCCGGTTATCTGGAAGGGCACGGAGTTGTCGGATATCTTGATGGCGGTGAACCCGGTGCCGGAAGAGACATAAAGCGTATCGCCGGAGATCCCCCTGACGGCCTCCTCGCCGTTGTTGGGAATGACGACAGTGGAGGGGGCGGTGTGCAGATTGCTGACGCTGAATATCTCCACCTGTCCCCAGCACAGGACGCAGATCTGGCTGCTGCCCTGGTTGAACCAGACCCCCTTGGGGAAGGCGGCCCCGGTCTGGACCGAATCCGTCTTTTGGGCCGTGACAGCGTCGATCAGATACAGCCATTTGTTAAGGGTGTCGGTCACCGCCAGGCGGCTGCCGTTGGGGGACAGGGCCAGCCCGTAACAGGTGGCCGGCAGGGTGACGGTGGCAAAATGATTGTTGTGGTTCTTGAGCTGGATGAATTCCAACCCGCTTTGCGTAAGGACATAGGCCATGCTGTCATCGGAGGAAATTCTTATCTGGCTGGCCTTGGAATAAAACGTCAGATAGCCCTCGGGCTTTAGGTCGTTCTGCTGGAACATATATATCTCATTGGAGGTGTTACAGCAGACGTAGATCCCCCGGACGGTGGTGAAGCTGGAATTCCAGGCCGAGGCCAGGGGATTTCCGGCCAGGTCCTGGGCGGCGGAGCCGATGGCCACCTGGAATTGGCGGCGAAAGGCCAGGGTCTCGGCCGGGGCGAAGGTCATGATGGAATCCCCGCTCCAGGTGAAATTTCCGGAAACGGAAGGAGTGATGGAAAAGGCGGCCCGGGCCGAGGCGGTATCCATCACCTCGGAGAATCTGACGATTATTGGCTTATTCACCGAGGTCAAAGTATCGTTATTGGCCGGGTCAAGCGACAAAACCTTGGGCTTGACGGTGTCGGCGATGGTTCGGAAGGTCCAGGAATACTGGGGCGATAGATGGTTTCCGCACAGGTCGGTGACGCTGGTGTCGAGTATGGCGGTGAAGGTCATGTCATAGCAAAGAAGCGAAGAGGGGGAAAAGTTTATTATGGAGTCGCTCTGCAGGGCGGCATTGCCCAAGATGCCGGTAACGGCGGTCAGGGAAAAAGCCGAGACCGACCAGGGGGCCAGCCTCTCGGAAAGGGTCGCCGAAATGCTGGCTGTGGCGCTGACCCCGGTCTGGCCGCCGGCCGGATTGGTGGAGACCACCGTGGGACGAAGGCTGTCAGCGTTGGCCCCGCAGATAAATGAAGAAGTGTAGACCGCGGCCAGGGCGGTGCCGGCGGTGTTCTGGGCGATGGTGGACACCGTTATCAGAATGGTATCACCGGGGGTATAAAGCGAATCCGGCCGGAATATCAGTATCCGGTTCCACCAGGTCTTCTGGCCGGTCATGCCGGTTATGGCCAGGGCGTTCTGGGTCTCGGTCTGCTTCATGTCGGCGCTGAAGGTCAGATATATCAGGCTGTTCCTGAAATTATCCGTGCTGCTGGCCGGCGGATATACGGCGATCACCGTCGGCGGAGTGGGGGGGGTCGGCGGCGGGGCCACCGGGTCGCTCTTTTTTCCGCAGCCCTGGACAATAACCGTTGCCACGACTACCAATAAAGCCAGGCTAATAAGTTTTTTCATCGCGTTTATCCTTATAACTATTTATGTGGTCCCCTCCTTGTTCAAGGAGGGGATAATAACTTGCCCCGGATAACAGTCAAGAAGCGCCAATTTCAGGAATTCTCGCCCCGGGCGCCCCACTTTAACTTGGTCCTCAGGATATTGTAGAACGAAGAAGCCGCGGGTCTTGCTAAAAGCGCTTTTCTTTCAGCCTTGGTGATGGTCAGTTTTTGGTCGTCCTTCAAACGGGCCACGGTCTGGCCGTCGGCCACCAGCACCGCCTCCTCGTTCTTGCCGTGGACCACCACCGTGATGGTCTTCTTCATGGAGACTATCATGGGCCGCAGGCTCAGGGTATGGGGGCAGATGGGGGTAAGCACGAAAGCATCCATGTCGGGCTCCACTATCGGCCCCCCGGCCGACAGGGAGTAGGCGGTGGAGCCGGTGGGGGTGGCGATCAGCATGCCGTCGGCAAAATAGCGGCTGACCAGTTCATCGCCGATGGATACCGACAGCTCCACCAGGCGGGTGGGCACCCGGATGTCGAAGTCGTTCAGGGCAAAAAAATCCGCATCGCCGCATCGGGCCTTGATGATGGCCCGCTCCTCTATCTGATACTGGCCCCGGATCACCTGTTCCATGCTCTGCTGGATATTGTCCTGTGAGATCTCGGTCAAAAATCCCAGCGACCCCAGGTTGATGCCCAGCACCGGCTTCTGGGCGTCACCCATCAGCCTTACCGCCCTCAGCAGGGTGCCGTCGCCGCCCAGCACCAGCATCATATCGCAGCGGGCGGCCACCTGGGCCTCATCGGCCATCTCGGCCTGGCTGATATCAAAACCCTTTTCGGCCAGGGCCGCTATGCCGTGGTCCTTGAGCCAGGCTGCCAGCTCCCGCACAATGCGCTCGGCCCCGGGCCGGTTCCGGTTGTAGATCAGACCGTAGGTTTTCATGCTATCTTCCTTTTGACCTCACCCCGCCCCTCTCCAAAAGCTTTTGGAGAGGGAGCAGGTGTTAATATTCTATCTGCTTGAAATCTTCCTGTTTATAGGCCTTGCTGCACCCGGTGCAGGTGATGGAAACAATATGCTCGGTCTGGGGCAGGCAGACCAGGGTGCCCTCGGCGTCCACCCGGGCGTTATAGCTTTTTTCGGAGACCATCAGAAAATCCCGGCCGCCGCAGTCGCATTTATATTTGAACTCCATGTCAAAGCTCCCTCTCCACCGTCTGGACCACCTTTCTGGTCACTTCGTCAATCGACCCCCTGACCCTGGCCCCGGCGGCCTGGAGGTGTCCGCCGCCCCCGAAGATGGCTGCCAGCCTATTTACGTCCACCCGGCCCTTGGAGCGGAAGGAGACCCGCACGATCCCGTTGCCCTGCTCCTTGAACAGCAGGCCCACTTCGGCCCCTTTGACCGAAAGCACATGGCTGACGAATTCCTCGCTGTCGTTGATGTCAAATCCGTGCCTTCGGGCTATCTCCTGGGTCAGGGCCACCCAGGAAACCTTGCCGTTGGCGGCGGTCTTCAGGTCGGAGAACAGCTGCCCCAGCACCTTAAGGTGTCTCAGTGGCTGCTGGAAATAAAGCTGTTCCGATATCCAGGCCAGCTCGGCCCCGGACTCCATCAGCAGGGCGGCGCTTCGCAGGGTGGCCGGAGAGGTATTGGAATAGCGGAAGCCGCCGGAGTCGGTCATAATTCCCGATAGCAGGATAGTGGCCTGTTCGGCGGTCAACTTGACTCCCAGTTTCTGGGAGATGCGGTAGACCAGCTCGCAGGTGGAGGATGCTTCGGGGTCTATGTATTGGATATGCCCGAAGCCGTCGTTGGAGACGTGATGGTCTATCACGATCAGCTCCATGGTGGCCGGGGTGATCAGCTCGGCCGCCTGGCCCAGGCGCTGGGGGTTGGCGCAGTCAACCACGCAGACCGCGGTGACGTCGGGGGCCCCCATCTGGCTGGAGATCGACTCCCAGCCGGGCAGGAAACGGTACCTCTCCGGCACCGGGTCCTGGTTTATTATGCTCACCCGCTTGCCCAGGGTTTTAAGCACCGAGGCCAGGGCCAGCTGGCTGGAGATGCTGTCTCCGTCAGGGTTGACATGGCTGGTGACCATTATCCGGCGGTGCTTTTCCAGGGCCTGGGCGATCTCACTGGCTGTCATCGGGCTTCTCTTTCGGGGAGATCTGGTTAAGCAGGCGGTCTATCTTGTCGCCGTAGGCTATGGACTCGTCCAGCCTGAAGGAGAGATCGGGGCAATAGCGCAGGCGCAGACGGCTGCCCATCTCCCGGCGGATGAAGCCCTTGGCGCTTTCCAGGCCTTTCAGGGATTCCTGCCGCTTGTCCTCCTCCCCGAAGATGCTGACGAACACCTTGGCATAGCGCAGGTCATCGGTGAGGTCTACCCCGGTAACGGTGATGAACCCCAGGCGGGGGTCCTTGATGTGGTTGGAGATGATGTCGGACATCTCGCGTTTTATCACCTCGGCCACCTGAGAGGAACGTTTAAAATGCATAAAGTCAGCCTCCTAATACAATTCAACATTTTACCATACAGATTTATGATTGCAAGAGAAAAATATAGAAAAAGATAACACAACTTTTGGCCAGGGCATAAAACCGCTTGACATCTCCATCAAGCTATCGGATAATAACTTCAGACGGATCGCCCGGGTATCCATATCCCATTATACGTATAGGAGGAAAAAATGACCGATCAATTGACCGAAGTTACCACCACCGGCTGGGGCAAGAGGATCCTGAACTCGTTTGTCGGGGTGCTGGTGGGGCTGGCCCTGTTCATCATCTCCTTTATAGTGCTGTGGAAAACAGAGGGCCGGACCGATTTCGCCAAGCTGGCGCAGAAGGCCGTCATTGCATCGCCATCGTCGATAGATCAGAAGGCCCAGGGACAGCTGGCATCGGTCACCGGGCCGCTGGAGACCGTCGATCTGGTGGGCGATCCCGATTTCATCACCCCGGGAAATTATCTGATCCTGACCCGCCGGGCCGAGATGTTCGCCTGGAGGGAACGGGTAAGCACCAAGACCCAGAAGAACACCGGAGGCAGCGAGACCACCACCAAGACCTACAGCTACGAAAAGGGATGGACCGAAAACCCGGAGAACTCGGGGGATTTCAAGCAGCCGGAGGGCCATGCCAACCCCCCGCCGGAAATTTCCTCCCGGACCTTCACGGCCAGACAGGCCCGGGCCGGGGTTTATGAATTGGATATGGGGCGCCTGAACCTGCCGCCGACCGAGCCCTTGGACCTGGGAGGCGGAAAGATCCTGTTGGAAAAGACCAAAGGATACAGCGCCACCGAAGAATATCTGTTCCAGGGGCAGGGTTCTTTGGCCGATCCGCAGATCGGCGATACCCGGCTGTCGTTTTATGCCCTGTCATCCGGCCGGAGGGCCACGGTATTCGGCAAGCTGTCCGGAGGGATGCTTGATCCGTATTTTTATAAAGGTGAGAAAAAATTCTACCGGGCTTTTCTGGGGGCCAGGGACGAGGCCATCGCCATTCTGAAGGGCGAATACAAGGCGGCCGGATGGCTCGGCCGCATCATCGGATTCCTGATGATGTGGATCGGGCTGCTGATGCTGACCGGCCCGCTGCACACCATTCTTGATGTTCTGCCATTCCTGGGCTCGGCCAGCCGGTTCGTGATCGGCCTGGCAGCCTTTCCCATCGCATTGGTGCTGTCGGCCGCCACCATCATCGTCTCCATGATCGCCCACAATATAATCGTTCTGCTGATAGTGCTGGCCCTGATAGCCGGGCTGATAGTTTTTCTTAATTTAAAAAAGAAGCCCGCGGCTCCAGCGATTGCTAAGTAAAGCCGGACCTGACCTTGATTTAATGCTGCCGCTCGAAATTGGGCGGCAGCATTTTTTATTGACTTATAGGCGATTTTGTAATATTCTTAACTGTTTATGCACTCAAAATCTTAAATTTTTTAATATGAACAACCGATTCGATCCCAGGGCAAATTACGGCCAGACCAAACAGTCAGTGGGTTACCTGCCGCGCCAGCAGGCCACCCAGCAGACCTATGAGGCTATCGGGTTCATGTCCGGGTTGGAGGTGCACCAGCAGCTGCTGACCGAACAAAAATTGTTCTGCCGCTGTCCGGCCGGAATATTCCAGAAGCCGGAGGAATACCACGCCGAGCTGATCCGCCACATGCGGCCCACCCTATCGGAGCTGGGGGAGTACGACGGCACCGCCCTGATGGAGTTCAAGACCCGCAAGAACATCGTCTATCACATCAACAGCCGGACCGCCTGCACCTACGAGGTGGACGACACCCCGCCCTTCCCCCTGAACCGGGAGGCCCTGGACATCGCCATCCGCATCGCCCTGCTGTCCAAGCTGAACATCGTGGGCGAGGTGCACATCACCCGCAAGCAGTACCTGGACGGCAGCATCCCCACCGGGTTCCAGCGCACCGCCATCATCGGGGTGGAGGGGGAGATCCCCCTGAAGCACAAGAAGGTGCGCCTGATACAGCTTTCCCTGGAGGAGGATTCCTGCCGCGAAGTGTCGGATATCGGCCACCTGAGGGTCTACCGCACCGACCGTTTGGGCATGCCGCTGATCGAGACCGTCACCTATCCCGACATGAAGAACCCGGACGAGGTGATGGAGGCCTGCGACTACATCCGCTTTCTGAACCGCAGCACCGGGATGGTGCGAACCGGGATCGGGGCGGGCCGGGAGGATGTCAACGTCTCCTGCAAGGGCGGAACCCGGGTGGAGATCAAGGGCGTCTCGCGCACCAAGCTGATCCCGGAACTGACCCATAACGAGTGCTTCCGCCAGTGGGCCCTGCTGAAGATCCGCGACCTGCTCAAGGACCAAGTGAAACAGCAGAAAGAATGGAAGACAAGGTCCGAACCGCTGAAACCCATCATCAGCAAGCTGGAGAGCAGGCGCTTTAAGGAACTGTCAAACAACGGCAGCCAGGTGATGGCGGTCAACCTGCCGGGCTTCGGCGGCATCCTTTCCCACTTCACCCAGCCGGGAAAATGCTTTGCCAGCGAGATCGCCGACCGGCTCAAAGTTATCGCCTGTCTGGAACGGCCCAACATGGCCTGTTCCGAGGACCTGGATCCGATGCTGGCCGATAACGACTGGGACCAGGTCCGCAGCCTGCTGAAGTCCTCGCCCGATGACGCCCAGCTGGTCTTCTGGGGGCCGGGGGAAGACATCAAGACGGCGCTGGAGACCATCGAAGAACGATGCTTAATGGCCTTCTCCGGGGTTCCCAACGAGACCCGCAAATCTCTGCCTGACGGCACCACCATCTTCGAGCGGGTGCTGCCCGGCGCCGACCGGATGTATCCGGACACCGACTCCAAGCCCATCCCGCTGGAGGACAGCCATATCAAAAAACTGGGCCAGGACCTGCCCACCGATATCATCGAAAGATACCGCCAGCTGAAAACCTGGGGGGTGCCGGAGGATTCCCATCACTATCTGTTCACCCACAACCTGTACCCGGTCATCGAAAGAATAATAAAAGAACTGGGCCAGGACCCCAAAAGGACGGGAGCCCTGTTCGGGCATTATTTAAAATATATCGAGGGGCATTATCAAAGGTCTCCGGATTTCTCATACGACCGTATCTATGATCTGTACAAATACGTGACCGCCAGCAAGCTGGATGCCGAGATAGTTAAAACCATGCTGCCGGTGGTCTACCAGTATCCCAAGATGGATTTTGGCTCGGTGCTGGTGAACCTGGATTTCAAGCAGTTCTCCAAGGAGGAGATAGTTTCAAAGATCCCGTTCCTGAAAGACAAGTACAAAAACATAAAGACCTCGAAACTGCCTGAGGCTGAAAAGCATTGGGTCATGGGACAGCTGAGAAAGATGGCGGTGGGGAATGTGGGACTACCGGAATTAATGAAAAGCATCTGATAAAAAATGGAACACGGATAATACGGATCAGGCAGATTTACGCGGAGATTATAGATGCTTTACCAATTTGGGTTTAAAATGCAAGAAGCAAGTGCCGATAAACGTTTACTTTAAAAATGAAAGAGTTGGTGAGTATTTTGCCGACATAATTGTTGATGACAAGATAATCATTGAACTAAAGGCTGCGGAAACAATAGCGGTTGAGCATGAGCTGCAACTTGTCAATTACTTGAAGGCCACAGGCATTAATGTTGGTTTATTGATGAATTTTGGCAAGAAGCCCCAATTCAAGCGCAAAATATACACCCAAAAGAATAATCAGCGCGGATCTGCTCAATCAGCCTGATCCGTGTTCCATTTAAAAAAGGCAAACTATGACCGAAGACATATTCCAAGGTTACAAGGGCGCCGGGCTGGAGGTCCTCAAGAAATTCAACGTCCGGGTGTGGGGACAGGCCGAGGTGGTTACCAGCCGGGGCGATTTCAAGGGCACGGTGTTGCCGAGGTCGGAGAACGACGACGACCAGCACATCGTGCTGAAGATTGCCACCGGCTACAATATCGGCATCGACATCGCCACCATCACCGGGATGACCGAGACCGGCTACAAGAAAGCCAACTACAAGATCCCGGAGAAGGAATTTCCCATCACCCCCGGTCTGCCCCGGGTCAAACTGCTGGGCACCGGCGGCACCATCGCCAGCCGGCTGGATTACCGCACCGGCGCGGTGATCCCGGCCTTCACCCCGGGCGAGCTGTACGGCGCGGTGCCGGAGCTGGCCGACATCTGCAACCTGACCACCGATAAGCTGTTCGCGGTCTTCTCCGAGAACATGGGGCCGGAGCAGTACAAGACCCTGGCGGTGGCCATAGGCAAGGAGATCGAGAACGGCATCGACGGCATCGTGATCGGCCACGGCACCGACACCCTGCACTACACCGCGGCCGCCCTGACCTTCATGGTCCAGAACCCGCCGGTGCCCATCGTGCTGGTGGGCTCCCAGCGGTCCTCCGACCGCCCCAGCTCCGACGCCGCCCTGAACCTGATGCACGCCACCACCGCCGCCGGCCACGGGGACATCGCCGAGGTGATGGTCTGCATGTTCGGCCCCACCTCCGATGAATACGGCTTTCTGCACCGGGGCACCCGGGTGCGCAAGATGCACTCCTCCTACCGTTCCACCTTCCGCACCATCGGGGACACTCCGCTGGCCACCGTCACCCGCCAGGGGGTCAGGCCCATCAAGCCGGATTACCATCCCCGGCGCAAGGACCGCCAGGTCACCATCAAGCCCTACTTCGAAGAGAAGATAGGAATGATCTACTATTACACCAACATGCAGCCGGACATGATAGACTCGATGGTGGATGCCGGCTACAAGGGGATCATCATCATCGGCACCGGCCTGGGGCACGTCAACAAGCCGCTGTACCCGGCCATCGAACGGGCGGTGGCCAAGGGGGTTCACATCTTCATGACGGTGCAGACCCTGTGGGGCTACGTCCACATGTTCGTCTACGACACCGGACGCGACCTGATGGCCAAGGGAGTGGTGCCTCTGGAGAACATGCTTCCCGAAGCCGCCTACATCAAACTGGGCTGGGTGCTGGGGCAGACCCAGGATCGGGAGGAGGTCAACAGGATGATGCTGGCGCCGGTCAGCGACGAGACCACCCCGCGCGAGCCGTATAACGGGTATCTGATATACCAGGGCGGGGTTCCCGAGGTGGAGGAGTTCATAAAGAAGTTTCACAAGTAGAAAACATAAAAGCCTCGTTGACGCGGGGCTTTTGTGCTTTTACCAGACCAACGCAAAAACACAATACATACTTTCCAACTCAGCCCCATATCTTCTAAGAATAGTCCAGGACTGCGACAAGGGAAATAATTTTTAAAATATCTCTTGATTTACTGTTCCGGCGGGTATAGACTGTTTATTCCGGCAAACAACCATCACCATAAACCAATAACAAAGGAAAAGACCATGAAGAAGATCCTTCCCGTCCTCTGCTGTGTCGCTTTGTTGTTCGCAGCCTGCAGTCTTAGCAAGACCCCGGCCCAGGTGGCCATCAAAACCGCCGAGGGGGCACTAAAGGCCGTCAGTGTTGAGGCCCAGAAATATGTGCCGGACCAGCTGGCTTCTGTGGAAGCAGCCCTGAGCGACGCCAGGGACCAGTTCGAGAAGGGCGATTACAAGGCCGCCCTGGCCGGAGCCAGGGATCTGCCCCTCAAGGTCAAGGACCTGGCCGTTGCCGTCGAATCCCGCAAGGCCGAACTGCCCAGGATATGGGAGGGCATGGCCGCCAGCCTGCCGAAACTGATCACCGAGACCAAGGCCGCCATTGCTTCGGCCCGCAGCGCGGACCAGGCGGTCATCGCGTCAGCCAAGGACGAAGTCAAAGGGATGGAAGCATCTCTGGCCAAAGCCACCGAGGCGTTTAAGTCCGGAGACCTTTTGGGTGCGGTCAACATCGGGACCGAGATGCAGAACCTGGCCGCCAAGATCAAAGCCAGTTTAATGAGCCCGGTGGTTCAGGAATAGCCTGGTTTTTTTAAAGGGAGAGACCCCCGCAGTAAGCGGGGGTCTCTTTATGGGACGGGCATATGCCCGTCAAAAATATTTTGGTTGAATCATAAGCAATATTATGCTTAAATAGATATTGGAGACCAAAAGAATTGTGATAAATTGCGGAATTTTATAATAAATCAATACGGAATAAAAGGGCTACGTTTTTCAAATCAAGGGGTTATTGATAAATGTGATCTTGTTTTGAAAAGAGCACAGGGTTTGATCAAATAATTAAAGTACCAGCAATACAATAAGAAAGACATAATTTATGAGGAAAATAGTTGCATCCATTTTTCTTCTCTCATTTTATTTTGGCGCGACATATGCATCGGACAGGCCCTCGGCGGTGATTGACGCCCTGTCGCACCAGATCGAGGTAAACCTGCCCATCCTAAAAAAAGCCCCGGGCGACCAGCCCTATTTCATCGGCTACCGGGTGGCGGAGGAGGAGAAATACGCTGTCAACGGTTCGTTCGGGGCGGTGACCGAGGAGCGGTACCTCAAGGAGCGGGCCGGGATGGTGGATGTCCGGGTGGGCTCCATGAAATTGGACAACACCCACAATATCCGCGAGGGCTGGGGCTACTGGGGCAGCGGCAAGTTCGACCTGCCGGCCGAGGACGACCAGGCGGCCCTGGAGTCGGTGCTATGGTGGTACACCGACAGGACCTTCAAGCAGGCCCAGAAGGGATTTGACGCGGTCAAGGCCAACCTGGCGGTCAAGGTGGAGGAGGAGGACCAGTCCGACGATTTCTCGCCGGCCCCGGTGGTGGTCAGCCTGTCGGCTCCGGCCCGGTTGGAGCTTGACAAAAGTTTTTGGAAGCAAAAAGTGTCCGGGATATCCAAGGAGTTTGACGGACATCCCGACATCTACAAATCCGAAGTGGCCTTTGCCGCGGCCGCCGAGAACAATTATATAGTCAACAGCGAGGGAACGAAGATCTCGCACGGCCGGGTGCGCTGCCGCCTGCATCTGTACATCTCCACCGTGGCCGAGGACGGCATGGAGCTTTACCGCTACGAAGCCTTCGACGCCAGGTCGCCGGAGGAACTTCCCGACGATTCGATTCTTAATTCAACCGCCCGAAGGATGATCAAAGAGCTGGCCGCCCTGCGCCAGGCTCCGCTGGCCGAGCCCCATGTCGGCCCGGCCATCATGTGCAACCGGGCCTCGGCGGTCTTCTTCCATGAGATACTGGGGCACCGGGTGGAGGGCCACCGGCAGAAGGACGTCACCGAGGGCCAGACCTTCAAGAAGAAGGTGGGGGAGAAAGTATTGCCGGCTTTCATCTCGGTGTTCGACGACCCCTCCCTTTCCTCCTTCAGGGGTCTCAACCTGATGGGCGACTATCCCTATGATGACGAGGGGGTGGCCTCCCAGCGGATAAGCATAATAGAAAACGGGGTGCTGAAGAATTTTCTGATGAGCCGCTCGCCCATCGCCGGGTTCAAATATTCCAACGGACACGGACGGGGGGATATCGGGCAGGCTCCGGTGTCGCGGATGGGCAACACCATCATCACCTCGCAGCAGACCATGTCCTTTGCCGCCCTGAAGAAACTGCTGATCGCCGAGGTCAAAAGACAGAAGAAACCCTACGGCCTGATGTTCACCGACATCTCCGGCGGCTTCACCATGACCAGCACCTACATGCCGCAGTCGTTCAAGGTTCTGCCGGTGATGGTCTTCAAGATATATCCCGACGGGCGCGAAGAACTGGTGCGGGGGATAGACATCTCCGGCACGCCGCTGACGGTATTCTCCAAGATCACCGCCACCGCCGACGATTATGACGTCTTCAGCGGTTTCTGCGGGGCCGAGTCCGGCTACCTGCCGGTGTCCTGCGTCTCGCCCAGCATCCTGATAAGGGAGATGGAGGTGGAGAAACGGATGATGGAGCAGGACAAGCCGCCCATTCTGCCCCAGCCCATGGAGCTGCGGAAAGGAGGCCACAAAAATGAAAAATAAAATATTCTTATTTTTGCTGACACTGTCGGTTCTCTTTGCTTTTAATGTTTCCGCCCAGCCCCTGGCGGCTTTTCCGGATGATCCGGTGCTGAAGGCCATGGAGGACGAACTGCAGAGGAATTATGACGGCTTAAAGATCCCGGAGAACCTGAGGATCCCCTATTCCGAAAGTTTTGGACTTTTATCCCAGCCGGGCACCGGTTCCGACAAGTTCCGGGAGGACCCGAATGCCGCCCACCGGGCGCCGAGCGATCCGGCCACCATGCCGGGCGGTCCGGCCAACCATCCCTACTTCATATCCTATACCATAGAATTATATAAGACCCACCAGGCTGCGGCCATTTTCGGGAAACTGGTGGGCGAGGGCTCTTCCAGTTTTTCCCGGGGCGAGGTGGACCTGAGGATAGGGGACTATTCGCTGGACAACACCCCGGAAGGGCGCTGGCGCCACCGGTCCGGGGGATACCAGTCCAACGTCCCGGCGGAGGCAGATTACTGGGGCCTGCGCAAGTCACTGTGGTGGCAGAGCGATGTGGCCTTCAAGCGGGCCATCGAGCAGTACTCCCGCAAAAAGATGCTGATGAAGACCAAGAAACGCAAGGAACCGTTGGATGACCTGTCCCGGGAGAAACCGTATCGCTATTTTCAGCAGCCTCCCGACGAAAAACTGGAATGGGATAAAATAAAGGATATTTTAAAGGATGTCTCCCGGCTGTTCCGGGAATATCCCCGGATAGACAGATCGCAGGCCGAAGCGCTGGTGCAGTTCAGGAAACATTATTTTGTCAACAGCGAGGGAACGGCCAATCGGACCTTTGGGTCCAACGGGTCCATCAATGTGGAAATGTCCGGATTGACCGACAACGGATTGATGCTTAAGGACGGTTTTTCGGTGGATTATTCTTCGGACCAGGATCTGAAGGCCATTCTTAAAAAAGCCAGGATAGAGATAGAGAAATTTTGCGAACAACTCGAAGCCCAACCCATGGAGGACTACTTCGGGCCGGTGCTGCTGGAGGGGCAGGCAGCAGCCGAATTCATTGTGCAGGCGGTGGTGCCCTTGATGCAGGCCGAGCGCGATCCGGTCTCGGACTATGAATATGCCGACAACACCTCCAGCGACCTGAAAAAATGGCTCAATAAAAGGATCACCGCTCCGCACATCACCCTGATGGACGATCCCTCGGCGGCAGTATATGAAAAAGATTCACTGGCCGGGCATTATGCGGTGGACGACGAGGGGGTGCCGGGGAGAAGGATCGCCCTGATCGAGGACGGGATCCTGAAGACCTTTTACATGTCCCGCTCGCCAATAGAAAAACTGTACGGCAGCAACGGCCACCTGCGCGGGGGACAGCTGATGCCGGGCAACCTGTTCCTTTCGTCTTCAAAGGGGCTGTCGCAGAAGAAGCTGCTGAAGACCATGGAAAAGCTGTGCCGGGAAAAGGGCAATGATTACGGGATAATCATCAAGAGGCTGGAGCCCAAAAAATATTCCCTGGGATATCTGGATGCCGCCCTTAAGGCCCTGGAGGCTTACCGGTATGATCTCAGGACCAGGCAGTTGACCCTGGTGAGGAATCTGGTGCTGAGGGATGTCTCCCGGCGGACCCTACGCGACATCTACCGGACGGGAGAGAAGCCTATGGTCTACAACAGCCGGATCGGCAGCGGGATCCAAAGCGAGTCCTTTGCGGTGATAACCCCGGATATTTTGCTGGACCAGATAGAGGCCAGCGGGCCGTCCGAGGTGGGCAGCCAGCCGCCATTCCTGAAGAATCCGTTCTTTGAGAAGTAATATCATTATTTCTTGTCATCCTGGGATAACACCAGCGCAGCGCAGGTTGAAGAATGACGGGTCACACATTCAACTTGCAAAGCAGGCTGTCAGTTTCAGTGTGACAAATAAAAGAAGCCCGGCAACGCCGGGCTTCTTTTATTAAAAAGCATTATTTTCCAAGCTTTTTGCCCAGCTCAAAGGCCTGCTGCATCAGCTTTTTATCCTTCTTGATCTCCCCGGGCTTGTTTCCCGTTCCATAGACCATGCCTGCGATCGGGGCGCCGATGAAGCGGAAGGCGTCCTGGTAGGCCCGGATGGCGTTCACCGCACCGGAGGCGAAGGGATCCACGTCGCCGTAGGTCAATATTATGCCGATTCTCTTGCCCTTCAGGGCGTGGCCTTGTTTGCCGATCAGGGCATACCAGCGGTCCATGAACAGCTTGATCTGGGCCGATACTGTGAACCAGTACACCGGCCCGGCCATGACTATGGCGTCGGCCTTGACCAGCTTGGGATAAAGCTTCTGCATGTCATCCTTGAGGATGCAGACATGCCCGGGCCGGGTCAGGCAGTGGTCGCAGGCATTGCAGGGCTTGATGTGCATCTCATGCAGGCAGATGGTCTCACATAGGGCCCCGGAGGATTTGGCACCCTCGGCGGCCCGTTTGGCCAGGGCTGTGCTGTTTCCGTTCTTTCTGGGACTGCCCAGGACTATCAGGACATTCTTGTTTTTCATTGATCAGCTCCCCATGTAAAATTCGAAAGGCAAGGCATTTTTTTGAATACTATCAGAGCGACCCAGGTAAAGTCAACCATAATTTAACAGCGATAAGAACGATAATACTTGTTGACACTGAGACTAATTTGAATTAGAATACCTCAAGTCTAAAATAACTGAATATTTACTTGGGGAGCTATATGTATAGGTCAGGAGTCCTTCTGGCTGTAATGGCTTCTTTTTTTATGGGCTGTGCCGCTACCACCACGGCGCCCCCGCCGGAGACCACCGCCGACCTCCGGCTGGAACTGCCGCCCTATAGCGGCAAAAAAACCACGGTGGCGGTGATCGATCTGCGCAACCAGTCGGAGTTCGACGATCCCCGCATCGGGCGGGGGGTGTCCAACATGCTGATCACCGCCCTGGTAAATTCCGGGCGTTTCATCGTGGTGGAGCGCAACGATCAGGCCCTGGAGAAGATATTTGCCGAGCAGAAGCTGGGTCAGACCGGAGCGGTGACCTCCCAGACCGCCGCCCAGGTGGGCAAGATGCTGGGGGCCAGAACGGTGGTGGTGGGCGAGGTCAGCGAGTTCGGCATCCGCAAGACCAGCGCCTTCGTGGGGGTGGGCGGCACCAAGACCATCACCACCAGGGTGGTGATAGACGCCCGGCTGGTGGATACCGAGACCGCCGGCATCATCTCCGGGGAGACCGGCATCGGCACCAGCAGCACCCAGACCAGGGGAGTGGCCCTGACCTTCGAGTTCGGAACGGCCGGATTTGACGAGACCACCATCGGCATCGCCACCCGGAAAGCGGTCAATCAGGTGGTGACCAAATTCGCCCTTAACGTGGAAAACAATCAGATGAATAAAAAGGAGAATAAATGAAAAGAACAGCGCTACTGATGCTGGCGGGATCGCTGCTGCTGGCGGCATCGGCCAAAGCCCAGGATGAAGGAGGGATAAGCCTCAAGCCCACGCCTCCTCCGATATCCTGCCTGGATTTTTTCAAGGGGACCAGCCAATTCACCTTCACCGGGATCTATATGAAGCTGGGCCTGCCGGAGGATTCCCAAATGGACGAGTCGCCCACCGGCAAGGGTTTCAACTTCGAGATGTCCCGCGGCTTTGCCGATGGTTTCGGGCTGATGTCCCATTTCATGTTTCTGGGGCTGAACATTCCCCTGAAGGATCCCATGACCAACCTGGACGAGGACTACCCCGCCTCGGCCATGGCCATGGGCGCTACCATGGTGCTGGATATTAAAAAAGGGGAAAAGAGGGACATCGCCGGGGAGATTGTGGACAAGAAGACCACCGTGGCCGCGTTCATAGGGTTCGACTTCACAGGGACCGATTTCGAGATGGAAAATTTCATTGAGGACGAGGATTTCTCGGTCAGCACCATGGAGGGTAGCCTGCCGATGGGTTTGGTGGCCGACATTCCCCTGAATTACTATGTATCGCTGGTGCCGTTCGGCCGCTTGGCCTTCGGCAGCACCACGGTGACCACCATTATACCGTATTATATTATTCTGCCTGCTCCGCCGTATTATATTTTGATGCCGGGCATCCCGGAGGACTCCACCTATTCCACCACCCGGTTCGACTACGGCATGGACATCGACCTGCGGCTTTTCCGCAACGCCCCGGATTGGAAGATCAGTGTGGGCACGGTGATCTCGCAGGTTGAAGGCATGGCCGACGGTAATCTGATCATCATGGCCAGCGTCAAGAGGGAGTGGGGCAAGCATTACAGCAGCACTTCCTTCGGCCCCAAACTGCATTGATGACGGCATGATGAAAACCCCGGGTCAAAAGATCCGGTGTTTTTATGAACTGGTTAAAGATATGTGTCATTTTATTATTCTTGACACCATAGATTGAATTATGTACAATGCCAAAATAACAAAACAGCATAAATTCAGCCCAATGCATGTTGGGCTGCGGTAGTAAACCGCAATAACACAAAAAAGGGGGGTGATACCTATGCCAAATAAAGATGGAAAAGGCCCAAAGGGCCAAGGACCGAAGGATGGGCACGGCGGAGGAAAGGGGAAAGGAACAAATAAACCCGCTGGTCCGAAAAAGGGCGGTAAAAAGGGCAAATGTTAATTGCCGAACCAGTCGTTGCGGGCGACGGTGTTCGCCGCGACGATCTTTCGTAGTCCCAAACTGAGTTCAGGCGGGCAACGCGCCTGAACTCAGCCGTTAGGGAAAATATCAATTCTTAACAAAAGCTATTTCACCCTTTTTGGCGTCAACGCTTATTTTGTCCCCCTCCTTAAATTCTCCCTCCAAAATCCTCATTGACAGCGGATCCTGCAACAGCCGCTGGATGGTACGCTTCAGCGGCCGGGCCCCGAAGGCCGGGTCAAAGCCCTCGTCGGCCAGCAGCCCCTTGGCCTTCTCCGTCACCTCCAGCCTTATCTTCCGGTCGGCCAGCCTTTTGTGCAGGTGCTTCAGCTGAATGTCCACGATAGCCGTGATCTGCTCCTTGTCCAACTGGTGAAATATCACGGTCTCGTCCACCCGGTTCAAAAATTCCGGACGGAAGTTGGTCCGCAGGGCCTCCAGCACCTTTGTCCTGATCTGGGCCTCGTCATCCAGCTCGCCGATGAACTGGGAACCGATGTTGGAGGTCATGATGATCACCGTGTTCTTAAAGTCCACCGTCCGGCCCTGGCCGTCGGTCAGCCGGCCGTCGTCCAGTATCTGCAGCAGAACATTGAAGACGTCATGGTGGGCCTTCTCGATCTCATCGAACAGGATCACCGAGTAGGAGCGTCGGCGCACGGCCTCGGTCAGCTGGCCGCCCTCGTCGTAGCCCACATACCCCGGAGGGGCCCCTATCAGCCGGGCCACGGTATGCTTCTCCATGTATTCCGACATATCCAGCCGGATCATGGCCCGCTCGTCGTCGAACAGAAACTCGGCCAAAGCCCTGGCCAGCTCGGTCTTGCCCACCCCGGTGGGTCCCAGGAAGATAAAGGACCCAATGGGGCGGTTGGGGTCCGACAATCCTGCCCGGGCCCGGCGGACCGCGTTGGATACCGCCACCAGCGCATCGTCCTGCCCCACCACCCGCAGCTTAAGTCTATCCTCCATCTTCACTAACTTAGCGGTCTCGCCCTCCAGCATCCGGGCCACCGGGATCCCGGTCCATTTTGCCACCACCTCGGCGATGTCCTCTTCGTCCACCTCTTCCTTCAGCATCTTGATGTCCTTCTGCACCTCGGCCAGCTGCTTATTCTCCTGCTCCAGGTCCTTCTGCAATGAGGTGATGGTGCCGTAGCGCAGTTCGGCCACCTTGTTGAGGTCGCCCTGCTTTTCGGCCTGCTGTTCCTGCAGTTTGGCGTCCTCGATGCGCTGCTTGATGTCGCCGATCTTTTTGATGGCGGCCTTCTCGTTCTGCCAGTGGGCCTTCATGGCCGAGGATTTTTCCTTCAACTCGGCCAGCTCGGCATCCAGTTTGGCCAGGCGCTCCTGGGAGGCGTGATCCTTCTCTTTTTTCAGGGCGGTCCGCTCGATCTCCAGCTGCATGATGCGGCGCTCCACTTCATCTATCTCGGTGGGCATGCTGTCGATCTCGATCCGGAGGCGTGAGGAGGCCTCGTCGATCAGGTCCACCGCCTTGTCCGGCAGGAAGCGGTCGGAGATGTAGCGCTGCGACAGCACCGCTGCCGCCACCAGGGCGCTGTCCTTGATCCGCACCCTGTGATGCAATTCGTAGCGCTCCTTCAGGCCCCTCAGGATGGCGATGGTGTCCTCCACCGACGGCTCCTGGACCACGATGGGCGCCAGCCGGCGCTCCAGGGCCGGGTCCTTCTCGATGTTCTTGCGGTATTCATCCAGGGTGGTGGCGCCCACCATCCGCAGTTCGCCCCTGGCCAAAGCGGGCTTCAGCATGTTGGAGGCGTCCATGGCGCCCTCGGCCTTGCCGGCCCCCACCAGGGTGTGCAATTCGTCTATGAAAAGTATGATCTCCCCGGCGGCGGTCTCGATCTCCTTGAGCACCGCCTTCAGGCGCTCCTCGAACTCGCCCCGGAACTTGGCCCCGGCGATCAGGGACCCCATGTCCAGGGCCACCACCTTTTTGTTCTTGAGGGTCTCCGGCACATCGCCGGAATTAATCCGCTGAGCCAGACCCTCCACGATGGCGGTCTTACCGACCCCGGGCTCTCCGATCAGCACCGGGTTGTTCTTGGTGCGGCGGGACAGCACCTGGATCACTCGGCGGATCTCGTCGTCCCGGCCGATCACCGGGTCCAGCTTTCCTTTGCGGGCCAGATCGGTCAGGTCGCGGCTGTAGCGGGCCAGGGCCTGGTATTTTCCCTCGGGGTTCTGGTCGGTTATTCTTTGATTGCCCCGGATGTCCACCAGGGCCTTCAGCACCGCATCCCTGGTGATGCCGGCACTTTTTAGGGTCTGGGCTGCTTTCCCGGATCCCTCGGAGATAGCCAAAAGCAGGTGCTCGGCCGAAACGTAGTCGTCCTTCATCCGGTCGGCCTCAATCATGGCCTCCTGCAGCACCCGGTTGAGCCCGGGCGACATATAGGCCTGCCCGGTTCCTCCATAGACCTTCGGTATGGCGTCGATATCCTGTGTCAGCCGGTCCCGGATCATTTCCGGCCTGGCCCCCAGCTTTTGAATTATGGGGACCACCACCCCGTCATCCTGGACCAGCAATGATAAAAGCAGGTGCTCCGGGGTTATCTCCTGATGGTTCTTTTGCCCGGCTAGTCCGGCGGCGGCCTCCAGGGCCTCCTGGGACTTAACGGTGAATTTATCCAAGCGCATAGTGATCCTTATGAGTTTACAATTTATCTAAAAGTTCTTTGATAAATATAAGTATCAGAAGTTGTTTTGTCAAGGGAAATATAAAAAAGCCGCAGCTTAGCTGCGGCTTTTTATGTTTGGCGGTAAAGAGCTTCAAGCAGTCAGGGTCTTTCTGATCCAGGGGTGCGGCGGCGGATCCTTGGCGACCGGAGCAGCGGAGATGATTATCTCGTTCTGATGATTGGTTAATTTCTTTCTGTCGATGGGCGTCGGAGGAACCGAAGGCCCCGTTATCGTCTTTTTGCAGATGTTGATCCCGTTCTGATTTGAGGAGGTCAGCTCGATGGGGGCGGAAAATCCGATAGAATCGGTTGGGTTGACAATGGGCCGGGGAAGATATTTCCGTAAATCGATGGCGGCAATTATGACATTACTGCTTGAAGAAGAGTCAACCGGAATGACTATCGGCCTGGGCAAAAATCTTCCCCAGTTGGGGGCGGCGTTGCAGGTGGTGGCGACCCCGGCGAAGATGATTCCGCACAGGGCTGCGAAGATGGTTACTTTTTTCATTTTAGTTCTCCTTGGATTTTTTTTAGTTTATTTATTTTGTTTGTTTGCGTTCAGGTATTATATACACGCACTTGTCATGCCAAGTTGATGATATATTTATAATAGAAAGAATGACAATAGGATATAAAAGAAATGCAGCGGCGCAAATGCTTTGATAACAGTCATATATTTTTGACAGTGGAACCTAAATATTGACCAATCAAAAGAAAAAGGCTGGAAAAATATTTCCAGCCTTTAAAATGCCTTTAAGTTAATATCAGAAAAGGTAGAGCCTATCCTCTATTATTCGAGACATGGTTTTTAATTTCAGATCCAATTCATCGATCAACCCCTTGAATTGATTGAGTTTGGCTTTATTCGAGATTGTCGGCCTTTTGGCCGTTATTTCAATTGGCTCCAACCATAAAGAGTCAACCCTGGAGCCTTTCATTATCATATGCAGGACAGCGCTCTGATTGGCCAAGGAATCCCTTTGGTCAAATATAAAATTTCCCAGGCTATAAGCGATCACACCTCCCCTATAAAGCTCAACCCCCTGCAGAACATGAGGATGGTGCCCCAATACTATTCCGGCTCCGGCCCTGATGGCCAGCCGGCCCAAATACTTCTGGGCTTTGGATGGCTGCTGATGATACTCAAAACCCCAATGGAAGGAGGTGATGATCACCTGGCAGGAATCTTTGACTGCCTGTATTGAATTACAAATCGTTGCCGAATCAGCCGGGGCGATAAGATTGTTCTCGTAATTTGGATTCAGCAAGTAGGGCTGACAGAAGGCCAGAAAACATATCCTAATATCTCCTATTTTCAGATAAGCCGGCCGGCAGGTTGTTTTCACCGCCGATGAATCAGTGCTGCTGTCGCCACTGGGGTTTTCAGGTATCTTAAGTATTCCGCTATAGGGGATCATTAGGGAGTCCAAAATTCCCAGCGATTCCTCCAGGCCGCTTGGCCCGCAGTCATAGGCATGGTTGTTGGCCACCGATAAAAAGCCGAAGCCGTTCTGCTTCAAAATATTGGCAGCCGCAACCGGATCGGCTTTAAAGCGATAGGGGCTTTGGCTTTTAAACTCCGCTGTACTCATGACGGATTCCAGATTACCGCACAGCACCTGACAGGAGTCGGTGACCAGCAGAACCTTTGCCAATGGGTATCCGGGGCCGTGCCTCTCAACCGTTTTTGATACCCCCCGCCCCAGCATGATATCTCCGACGGCTATGATCTCCCACCTTTTGGGCTGGGCATCCGCTGCCGTTATGCTTGTCGGCCACAGCAAGAAAAGCCACAGCCAGGGCACGAAAATAATTTTCATTGCAATATCCCGGAAACGGCCACAAACTCGTAATGGGCGGCGGTTTCCGTGGTGAGGACCTTATTGAGGGCTTTTAGGGAGTTCTCGGTGGCCGGGATCAGGATAAGCGACCGGGATTTTGTTTTGGCCAGCTGGTTTTTCAGCTGGGATAGGCAGCTATTGGCGGATGTCTGGGGGTCAATTATCAGATCCGGTTTTAAATAAGAGCAGGAATTGGCTCCAGCGGATCTTTTTACCAGGGACTGGGCCGTGGGATAGGGCTCGAGAAGGATGAGCTGATTGCGGCTGCAATAGGAGGTGATCAGATCCGTGATCCTGCCGTCCTCCACGGCCCGGGATCCCTGCCAGAGGTACAGGCCAACCGGCTCATCGGCCGCATTGGCGGCAGCGTCCAGCTTATTTTTTATTTTTCCCGTGGGATCGTCCACCAAAATGGTGTTGGGTCCGGGATCGTTCCCGGGGTAGCCCTTCGGCTCCAAGATTGCTGTGCCAATGATCTCCCGATTCTTTGGCCGGCAATTGTCCTTTACGATCAAAGTTTTGATGGCGGCTATCTTATCGAATTGCCCGGAAAGGGAGGATATCTCCGGAGGCCAAAAATACAGGACCAGGGCGACCTTTGGCAGGTTGGAGACTTTTTCGGCCGGAGCTTTTTTCTTGAGAACGGTTATATTGAGGGCCAGGGAATCCCTGGAAAGAAAGGCCAGGTCCAGCCGCTGCTTCTTTCTGTTCTCCAGCGATCTGGCCGGGGTGTAATTTTCGGCCCGGGCCAGGCGGTTTATAATTAAATTGGCCTGAACCAGGGGATATCCCGGCGGGATGTAGATCAGGAAATTCCGGGAGCTGTCGTCGCCCGGGCTCAGGGCCCGGACGGCAAAGCCCTGGTCCGCCAGGGTTTCCTGCAGGCTCCGAATATCCCGGGGGGCGGGATGGGAGGGCTGGCTCCGGGAAATATCCGGCAGGGCCGGCTTTGGGGGCCGGCCGGCAAAATGGCGCAGCCCGAAGGCCGCCAGAAGGACCAGCACCGCCGCCGGCACGATCCATAGATTGGACCTTTTTTTCTTTCGGTTTCTAGTCATATCTCAGGTGTTATTTTACCCTAGAGCAGATATTTTAGCAAGAGGCAAAGTATGGGACCGCCCGGCGGCCCCGATCAGATATTGTGGCCTGTTTCAGCCAGGGGGCGGGCTTTTTGACCCGGGCCGCCGTTTTGGGCAAAAAGAAACCTCCCGGTTTCCCGGGAGGTTTTGTCCTATCATCTATATCTGGCAAATTTAGAATGACAATGTTAGAAGCTTAGGCGCGGTTCTTGGCAAAGCAGTCCGAACAATAGACGGGACGATCGCCTGTGGGCTTGAAGGGAACTTCGGTGTCCTGGCCGCAGTCGGCGCAGGTCACTTTGAACATCTGGCGGGGTCCGCGTCTTTCGCTCTTTTTGGCTGAGCGGCAGTCGGGGCAGCGCTGGGGCTCATTCTGGAAGCCCTTCTGTTGATAGAATTCCTGCTCGCCGGCAGTGAAAGTGAATGGTTTCCCGCACTCTTTGCAGGATAGGGTCTTGTCCGTGAAACTCATGTTTCTCCTTGGATTTTGTGTTTTTTGCCCGAAAAAAAGTCCCCTGGTCAATTAACAACTGACACGGGGAATTGGTTTTCCGGACGCTTGGGTTGTTTTACTATTGAGCAGTGTATCACAATGCCGGTGGTTTGTCAAGTGTTATTTTTAAATAATTTAAAATATTTTTATAGCCATTAATATGATCAGAATCAAACCACCCCGGTACCCCTCCTTGATCAAGGAGGGGACCTGCGGGTTTGTACATTAAGAATAAGTCTCAGTTCATCCGGCGGATGCGGAGCTTCGTCGCCTTGGCGCCTTTCAGCAGTTTGGGCAGTGGCGAGAGATCGCTGTCCCCGTAGTGGTAGGGATAGACGATCAGCGGATTTATCATCTTAATTGCCTTTACCAGCTGTTTGGCGGTCATGGTGTAGGGCTGGTTCATGGGCAGGAAGGCGATGTCTATATTCTTCAGATGTTTCATTTCAGGGATGTCCTCGGTATCGCCGGCTATATAGATCTTTTTCCCACCAAAATCAAGAACATAGCCGTTATCCCTGCCCTTGGGGTGAAACTTGTCCCGCCCCTTGGTGGTGTTATAGGCTGGAACGGCGGTTATCTTAATGTCTTCTATTATGAGGGTGTCGCCATTAGCCATAGTTTTACCGAAGCCCAAGATGTCGTAAGAAGCCCGGTTTAAAATAATGCGCGTTTTATCCGATAGGATCCTGGCGATGGCCTCCTTGTCCAAATGATCCTGATGCTGGTGGGTGACCAGGATGATGTCGGCTTTGGCCAGTTTGGTATAATCGGCATAGCGGCCTACCGGGTCCACATGGATGATCAGGCCGTCGTAGTCCATCATTATAGTGCCGTGGCCGATGAAGTGAATGACCAGCTTCTTTTGGCCCACGGTGAAGGTATCGGTTTCAAATATCTGCTGGGCGTGGGAGGCGGTCAATGGCAGCAGGAAAAACGACAAAAGAAAAGCGAAATAAGTTTTCATTTTGGTTTCTCCTAAAGCGATTGTTTTGATACAAATCGTCATTGCGAGGGAAGCAATAAAACTAAACAGACGAAGCAATCCAGGCTAATTGAACCACAAAGGGCACAAAGAGCACAAAGAAAATATGGAAGCTTTTTATTCTTTAAACTGTCGTTTGTCGCATCAGCTCTGCCGCTGAACTCAAGGAGGCCGTAAAGAATTTGGCAGTGTTCGAGCGCAGCGAGTTTGTCAAATTCAGGCCTTCGGCCTGGGGCATCCGGGCAGAGGTGCAGAGACAGGTTCTCTTTGCCACTTTCTCTTCAAAGAGAAAGTGGGGAAAGGGCAGCTTTGGTACCAGATCTTACTTTCTCTTGTAACCAAGAGAAAGTAACAAAGAGAAGTTCCGGGGGCGTTCCAGCTAATGCTGATCAATTTGAATATGTAATGCCAGTATCTTTTATTTTACTGGTGTCAGTTTGTCCGATGTCCTCAGCCGCGAAGCGCCCCCCGCCCCGGCCGATCATTTTGGCGGGCAAAATAATCGGCTTGGGTTTGGCAAGGCAAAATTGCTGCAGGCGGACCCCACCCACACTCCCTCCCCGTTGCGGGGAGGGAAGCCGTCAGGCAGGGAGAGGTCAGTCGCATCAGCTCTGCTGCTGAACCAAGAGAACGGTGGTGAATTTGGACCTCACCCTTCCCTCTCCTAAAGCATTAGGAGAGGGGTAGGGGAGAGGTTGGGTTAAAAATCTTCCTGGATCCCGGATCAAGTCCGGAATGACAATACTAACCGATTTTTTCTTTTTCATTCCTCTTGGCATCCACATACAGCACAAAGCATATGCAACTGGCTACCATGGTCAATATGCAAACCGTGGCGAAGACGATCTCCTTGGCGGTGGTTATACACGGCAGGACCTTCCAAAAGAAGTATGCGGCGCTGATCAGGCACAGGATATTGGCCAACCAGTAGTAAAGGGAGCTGTTTTTGAGTTTCATTTTATTTCTCCATCTTATATAGCTTTTCGGCTTCTTTCAATTTCATTACGCGAGGTTTATTTTCGTTTTTAGGTTTAAATACAACCAGGCTATCAGAAAAGTTTCGTCCTGCCCAGCCATATGAATTATCGTTTGTATATTGAATGGACAATTTCTCGTCATAAATCATTTTCCATTGGCCACTTTGTCTAATCATTGTATAAACCAGATATGGGACATACGATTTAAATCGAAAGTCTGGACCATAAGTTTCACTAAGCCATGGTAATAATACAAAATCAGGGATGGAATCACAGTTTAAATCCATATATTTTCTAATCACCATATCTTCAGAAAAAATTACTTCAGGGTAATCATTGTTTAGGACTATTACATTCAATCGTGAAGGATTGCTGGCATAACCGTAGCCGATCAATAATAAAGCATTTTCATTTTTAGTGATAGGGTATAGAAGGAAATAATTATTATCAATAATATTTTTAATTCCTTCTTTTAAAATAAATTCCTTTTCGTTTTTTATCCATCCGTCCATGTTTTCAAAGGCAAATTCAGGATGTCCACTTATTTTTATACATACTTTATGGAAATCACCTGCATCATTCCATCCTTTAGGGATTTCAAGTGTTATTTTATCTTTTCCCCCATCATTGTTTCCAATCAAACTCTGTGGTATAAACAGTTTTCCATTTGTTTGAACAAGAAATAATGGAAACTAGAAAGGAAATATAAATAACGGCTTTTATAGCTTTTCTCATTTTATCTCTTAAAAGATGATTAATTTTATCCGTTTGATTTGCTGTCCAAACACAACACTTCCTGCTGTTGGTTGTAAATGGGGCAGCCGCCGCCGCACAGCGGCAGTTTATCGCAGTCCTTACACTTCTCCTGCAGATAAGCCTTATTGCGCAGGTCCACCGCCGGTTTGGCGTTCCATATCTTTTCCCAGGGGTCGGCCAGAATATTCCCCAAAGCGGCGAAATAGCTCTGGCAGGGGATCACCGAGCCGTCCGGCTCCAGGCACATGTTGTATTTGGCGGCGGTGCAGGTCTTGACCCCCAGCTCCAGGTTGACCGGGTCCAGCTGGCAATACTGGGTGGGGGTGTACCAGATGAGCCGCAATTCCAGCTCCTGCGCCTTTTGGCGGATGCGCTCCATCAATGGTTTCAGCTCCTCTTCCTTGAATCCTATGCCGCAGGTGGCGCCCTGCCCGGCGTAGATCAGCCCGTTGCAGGCCATGGCCGCCACCCCCAGCGATTTGATGAACTCCAGGGTGGCTTCGATATTATCGGCGTTAAGCCTGGTCAGGGTGGTGTTGGTGATGGTGTAGACCGGGGTGGCCACGGCGTTCTTTATTCCCTGAACCGTCTCCTTCCAGGCCCCCTTGGCGCCCACCATCTGGTCGTGGACCTTGGCATCGTGCGATTCCAGCGTTATCTGGAAATGGTCCAGCCCTGATTCCACCATCCTGTTAACCAGATCATTGTTCTTCAGATTGCGGCCGTTGGTCAATAAACCGGTGACCAGGCCGGTCTCCTCGGCGTAGGCGATCAGGTCCGTCAGATCGGGCCTTAGCGTGGCCTCGCCGCCGGTGAAGCAGACATGGGGGATGCCGATCTCCCAGATCTTCTTTATGACCTGCTTCCACTGGCCGGTGTTTAACTCGGCCGGCTGGCGGTCCTTGGGCAGGTAGCAGTGGCCGCAGGCGTTGTTGCACTTGTAAGTCAGGGCCAGGTCCATCCGGTAGGGCGCCGAGACCGGGGTCTCGAAGGGTTCGATGCGGTTGATGTCCATATAGGTCACCGGGCAGATGTCATCGGTCCGGGCCAGGGTGAATATCTTTTCCTTCAGCGAATCATAATCCTGCTCCAGCCGCTCGGCTTTGACCCCGTGGTATCTTTTGAGCATCTGTTTGACCGCTACCGTCGTCTCATCGCCTTCGATGATATGCTTGGCCATCTCGGCGGCGGTCTGGTTCAAATGCAATATCCGGGAGGCGTTGATAACCAATACGCCCCTGCTATCCGGCTCGATGCGCAGGTGCAGCCGGAAGCTTTTATCGCCCTCCTGTCCCCGGTATTGGAACAGGCCGGGATGAAGCGGTTTTTCCCGGGAAAAGAGATCTTTCAGACAAGCCATTTCTTCACCTTTCTTTTTCCCAGCAGGAATGTTGGGAAAACAAGCTTATAACGGTTTTCGCCGGAGCGTACCTTTTTCAGCAGGGATTCTTTTTTAAAGTAATAGCTCTGGGCCAGGAAATCCGGAAGAAACAGACCCAATAGTGGCTTCAGGGCCAGACCGGCCAGGCCCATCATTGGTCCGACCGGGGTCAGCATCAGATCGGCATCGCTGACCTCCAGCAGCAGTTTGTGTTTTCCCTGAAAGCCGGCCGAGAGGAGCCTGCCCGAAAACTTCCAGTTGTTCCAGCGAACGATGATCATGTCTCCGTTTTTTTCCAGCCAGGAAGGAACAATGATCTGGCGGAACAACATGGCCAGGACGAAAGCGGAAAACAACAAAAGCACCGATCCCAAGACGGTCAGAGACAATATTTTCAAGGTAATGAGAAACGACAGCGCCAGTATCGCCAAAAGATCGAGCAGAAAAAACACTACCCACAGCCAGCGGGATGCTTTTAATATATTTTCATTATTCATAGTCCCGTTATCTCCACCACCTTGTGGCGGCTGGTCTCCCCGCGCACCAGGCTAACGGCGCTCTTGCGCACCTTGAAATGTTCGGCCAAAAATTTTATCAGGCAGGCGTTGGCCTTGCCATCCACCGCCGGGGCGGGAATATACACCTTGTAGCCGTCGTTCTCGGGGACGATCTTGGCCTGCTTGGCATTGGGGATTATTTTGAGGTTGATGAGCATAATGGTTTTAACCACCCCTAAATCCCCTCCTTGATCAAGGAGGGGACGGGAGAGGCCTAAGAATTCCCTTCGTTGAATTGGGTGATGTGCTTTATGGTCAGGGCCACCGCTCCACCGTTCAGGATCAGCAGGGCCAGCAGTTTTCCGAAGAACAGGTAATGGACGAACCCCAAGATCCCCGGGGCAATGGCCAGACCCAAAGCCACCAGGCGAAACCCCTGAGGGTTGGCTTGGGCGGTCAGGGCTTGGGGCAGCAGGTTCCGGCCGGAGGCAAACCTGAAGCTGAGCCAGACGAAGATCATGGATATTGCAATGAAAGCCACCATTACCGGTTCCTCCGAGGCCGGGGAGAGAAAATTTTCCACGGCATTGCGGGACTTCAGTAATACCGCGATCAGGGCCAGGATCACCGGCTCGGCGGCCATGGCCCAGTAGACAATGTACAGGTTATTCTGTTTTTGCGGCGGCTGGGTTTGATGCATGATAATCTACCAATTATTAATTTTAGAATTATTGTTTGTTGTTGCATTATGAAAGGGGCTTGACCTGTAGCAGAGGAGAACGTTTTCTGTTCTTTCTTGTCACCAAGAAAGAACCAAAGAAGTGCCGGGGGAATTTGGAACTAACATGTGAGGATCAGAATCTGTAATAGCTTTTTTAAATAATCTATTTGCTGTTTGTTTGTTCTTGCAGCGATTTCGTCAAATTCCCCCGGACCCCAAAGATAACGAAAGAACCGCTAATATTTTCTTCCCTTGCCGGAATCGGTTATCTCCACCAGGTCCTCGGGGAAGGGCCGGAAAAAGGTCTGCTCTTTGAGATATTCCTCGTTGAATCGTACTATCCACGACCGGATCAGGCTCTGGGGCACGCTCAATGGCAGCTTTCCGTTGCGGTAGCTTTGCAGGCTTTCCAAAAAATATTGTTTTTCTCCCGAAGATATCTTGTCCGAAAAATAACCCAGGGTGTGCATCAAAGCGTTGATGTGCGAGGTGTGCTTGGGGGCGTGCGATAAAGCGGCCGAGAATTCAGCCCGGTAATTTTCCACCAATTCCGAAAAGCTTTCGTGGTCATGATTGGCCACTATGCGGCCCAGCACCTTCAGTTTGGCCTGGCTGTATGCCATCAGCAGATATTTATTGCGGGAATGGAAACCCACCAGCTCCTTCATCTCGCCCGAGGCGGCAGTCCGCCGAAGATCGGCCAGGGCGAACAGCTTGGTGAAGAAATGCTCCCGGATGGAAAAATTTTCCAGCCGGGCCTCGTCTTCGACGGCGGCTTCGGGAAATCTGTCCAGCACCGCCTTGCCGAAGAAGCCCTGGGCCTTGCCCAGCGGGGCCGGATGTCCCGGCCCGGCGTAGAATTTGACGTCCTTGATCCCGCAGGAGGGCGAGCGGCTCTTAAGCAGGAAGCCGTCAACCTCTTTCAGGTTTGTCAAATATTCTCGGCTGAAGTCCAGCATCTTTTTGGTGACATCCAGGCCGCTGGACGGCTGGACCAGCCGGGTTTCGCCCTTGCCATCGATCACCCGAATGGGCTGGCGGGGAATGCCCAGTCCGATCTCCACCTCGGGGCAGACCGGGATGAAGTCCAGGTGCTTCTTGAGGGCTTCGACCGTTTCGGAGCCCACCATCAGGCCGTTGTAACGGCAGGCGGCAAAGGTCAGGCACTTGCTGACCACGACGATGGGTTTGTTGGGTCTTTTCATAAATGTCATTCAAATTATTTTAACCGCCAAGGGGCCCCCAGGTTTTTCGATTCGCGCATTATTTTTTTGTCATCCTGAGAATCCTTCTATACGTGGCTGGGCGTAGGATGACAATGTTCACCCGTTCAGCTTGTCAGGCAAGGTGCCTTCTTCAGGGTGACAAGCCGCTCTTTTTCTATCTCCCCCCGCCGGCGCAGGCGCAGGCGCATCCGGCACAGGCGCAGGCACAGGCGCAGCCCCCGCCTCCGGAACTTCGTCCGCCGGAGGAGACCGGGACGGGGTTGGTCTTGTTGGTCACGCCTCCGGTGAAGCTGTCCAGTTTGCCTACCAGGCCGGCGGCCATGCTTTCGGCGCCGGTGGTCACCTTGTTGGCAAAGTCCGCTCCGGGCAGTTTGGGCATCTGCACTCCCGGCCCGCCGGAGGTCGTGGTCCCTCCGCCTCCGGTGCGAGTGCCGTAGCCCGACCGGCCCCACCAGCGCGGCAAAAAGACATCGCCGGTGCCGTAGTGCTGGGTCATCCGGTTCTGGTAATCGCCGTCCATCATCATCCAGTCGAACTGATCCTCCAGGGGCTGGCTCTTCAGTTCCGGGGTCTGGGCGTCCTGCACCTGCTTCCACGCCTGGTTGATGATGCCGCGGTAATAGGCGGCGGTGTCCTTGCGGGAGAAGCCCTTCATCTTGTCGTTGGCACCCTTTATCAGCTTGACGGCCACCTCCCGCAATTTTTTCTCGTCCGGCAGGCCGTATTTATCCAAGGCCTCCAAAAAGCTCTTTTCATAGGGCAGGGCGGCCAGTTCCGGTTTCAGGATTTTTATTCTTAATTTGGGTTCGCGGTCGGTGACCTCCACCGCTTCTTTTTTGATCAATCCGAACAGCACCATGCTCAGCACCTTGTCCAGGGGCATCTCCAGGATGATGCCGGCCTCGGGAGCGGTCAGCCCCCGCTTGATGCCCACCCCCTCGATGGAAACCTCCGGCGGCAGATATTTCATACGGCGGGTTTTCTGCTGGCGGATACCGAAGAATATCGCTATTCCGAATATCCAGAAGACGATGGTGCTGAAGAAGAATTTGAAGATTCCGAAGATGAATCCAGCAATGCCGCCGATCATCTTCTGCCAGAAGGGGGTCGGCTGTTCGATGGCCTCCTTGGGCACATACTTGGCCGGGAACGAGGCCCCGAAGGCGTACTGCCGGTCGGGATCGGCGCCATCCAGCACCCAGCGGTAGATCACGGCGTTCTCAACGGTGTCCAGCCAGGCTTCGGTGAACTGTTTTTGGTGATAGCGGGGCTCATCCGGGCTCATGCCGGGCGGGAAAGAAAAATTGCATTCCAACCGGGTGGAGCCGCTGACATATTTGGAGCCGTACCAGGTGGGGGAGAATTCAAAGGAGACGTAATCCGGGTCCTGTGAGTCCCGATACAGCAGTTTTTCCAGATGGATGTTGAAGAACAGCGTGGCGGAGTCGCCCGGCCGGATGGTCCTGGGGCCCAGGTGGACCTCCACTCCGTAAGGCTTGACGTATTCCGAGACCCGGATGTCCTCCAGCTCTGCCTGTCCGATGCGGGCCATGGCCCCGCCCAGCTGATAGCTGCCGTTGGGCATCCCGATGTCCACGATGTCGATGGGGTGGGCGCCGGGATCGCAGACGAAGGTCAGCTCGTAATAAAGGTCGGCCTGGCCGGCGGGGGTTATCACCAGCCAGGAGGTATTGCGCGGAAGGGTGAAGCCGTAATCCTGGGCCTGGGCCAGCCCGGCAGCCAGAATAATGGCCAGCAGAAATATCGTTATTTTGATCTTCATGATAAATCGCTCTTTCGGTTTATTGTTCGCCCGTTTTTTGGTATAATACGATCGTGGGATATTCGTCAATCGGGTCTTCTTTCAATGTCATCCCGAGATATTCGGTTTATCCGGCAAGTTGAAGGATGACGATCTGTCGCCCATTCAGCCAGTGAGGCAAAGGGCCAACTCAGGGTGACAGGCCGGGATCGCTTCACCGGTTAAAAAATCAAGTCAGCCTGGCGGTAAGGTTCAGAGTCCTGCTATTACTAAAACATGATATTATATGGATATTGGTTTGTCAAGAAATTTAAACCCCCAAGATCTGGCCTGGTGGCACCAGCGCTACGCCCGGCAGGCGGAATGGACCCGGGCCTTAAGATCCCATCTTTACCGCCGGCTTGAGATCGTCCGGTGTAAGAACATTCTGGAGATCGGCTGCGGCACCGGGGCGATCGCCAATGAACTGGTGGAACGCACCGATTCGGATGTCTTCGGGTTGGATAATGATGAACCGGCCCTGATGTTTGCCGGGGAGCGAACATCAAATAAAAGGCTGCTCTGGCTGTCTGGCAATGCCGAAAAACTTCCCCTGGGCGATGAATCAGTTGACCTGATAGTCACCCATTATTTTTGGCTGTGGGCAGGCTGTCCTGAAAAGGTAACCACCGAATGCCGACGGGTGCTAAAAAAAGGAGGGGCATTGGCTGCTTTGGCCGAACCTGATTATTCTTCACGTCAGGATCATCCCGAAGCCCGACCGAACATCAAAGAATTCCTGGTCAATGACCTGACGGATAAGGGGGCCGATCCCGCCAGGGGCAGGAAGCTGGAGAACATCTTTACCAAAGCCGGGTTTAAAACAACCGCGGGATCGTTAGGCGATAAGACAACATTCGATCAGAACCCTGAATTGTTCCGGCAGGAGTGGGATTTGTTGCATAAACTGGGATATCCCAGGGAGGCCATGGAGTCAATGGAAATAATGACTGACGGCAGATGGATGATGATGCCGGTGCATTGGGCCATCGGCAGGAAAAGGTAGAATTTGCAGCGGTCTTTTGATGTTGACATAAAAATAAAGGGCTGTTATACTTACAATTGCTGGTAATAACCCTTTTGTTAATTACCATACAAAGCGGCGGCTTACTTTTCTGTTTCGACAGACCTCACCCTCACTCCCTCCCCGCAGCGGGGAGGGAAGCCGTTAGGCAGGGAGAGGTCAAAAGAGCTCTTGGGGTGCAGGGCTGACATAAAACATTAACTCTAAATAATCGCTGTATCAACCTATAATTATTTTTCCATGAGTATGGCCTACGCTGCCGCTTTCGGCCTTGCACTAGACCGCAACTGCACCCCAAACCCCGCTTCCTCGATCTTTCCAGGTCGACTGGAAAGATCGAGGTTATGAATTTGCGCCTTCGGATTTCTACAGATCATTCAGTGTAATAACCTAATATTTGTTTTTACGGAGATAAAATGAAGAGCCTTTACTTATTGATGCTGGCTGCCTTTGCCGTATCCTGCGCCACCCTGCAGCCGGCGGTGGACAAAAAAACTCCGGCCAAAAAGGATGATGTCAAAACTGCCCAGGTCAACGATCAGGACGCCGGAGCCGAGGCCTTCATAAAAAAGGCCCGCAATCTTTACCAGGAGCACAAACCCAAGGAGACCATTGCGGCCGCCCAGGAGATGCTGGCCAAATATCCCGGCTCCAATTATGTCCCCGAGGCCATATACCTTTCGGCCAAGAGCCGCTACGACCTTAACGAGCTGGACCTGGCCCTGAAGAACGGCTGGATGCTGGCGGAGAAATATCCCCAATCCAAGGAATATCCCCTGACCAAGAAACTGCTGGGCGACTGCTATTTCACCAGCCAGGACCACCTGAAGGCCGGACAGCAGTATATCGAGGGGCTGGAGGCCGCCAGGACCGGTGACGAGCGCGAGGCACTGCTGCTGCCGCTTTCCGCCATGATAGAGGAGAGGCTTACCGATGGGCAGCTGCGGATACTGTTCCGCAAATATCCCGAATCCGAGATGGCACCGGCTCTGGGGCTGAAGCTGGCCCAGAAGGAACTGGATGCCAGGAATAACAGCGAGGCCATCAAGCTGCTGCAGGAGATCGTAAAAAAATACCCCGCCAGCCAGGAGGCCGGGCTGGCCAAGCCGGTGCTGGCATCTCTCAAGGACAACAAGCCGATGATGCCGGTGGGCGATGTGGGGCGCAAGGTGGGCCTGATAGTCCCCTTAAGCGGACGGTACGGCGAATACGGCACCGCGGTCAAAGAAGGGGTGAGCCTGGCCTTCACCGAATACAACAAAACCACCACCAACAAGGTCAAGCTGCTCACCGAGGACACCAAGGGAGACATCATTGACGCCATCAAGGCCACCATCCGGCTTAGCGACACCAGCCAGGTGATCGGGATCATCGGCGAGGTGCTGTCCGGGCCCACCAGCGCGGCGGCCGGGGTGGCCAATCTCAAGGCCGTGCCGTTCCTGTCGCCCACCGCCTCGGAGGAGAGGATCTCCACCCTGGGGCCGTATATATTCCAGCTGAGCCAGAGCATCAGCTGGCAGGGGGCGGCCCTGGCCGATTGCGCGGTGAATAAGCTGGGCATGAAAACGCTGGGGGTGCTGTATCCCAACGATCCTGGCTGGGCGGCGGTGGCCGAGGCTTTCGTTCAACAGGCCAGGAACCTGGGGGTCAGGGTGGCGGTCTCGGTTTGCTACGAACCGGGCACCACCGACTTCAAGGCCCAGGCCGAGACCCTGAAGGCCGGCAAGGTGCAGGCGGTGTTCATACCGGCCATGCCCAATGATATAATCATGATCGCGCCGCAGTTGGTCTATAATCAGCTTAAGGTGCAGCTGCTGGGCTCCGATGGCTGGGGCGATCCCAAGGTCACCTCCAAGGGCGGGACCTACGTGGAAGGGGCTATCTTTGCCACTCTGTCCTCCGGATCCAACCTGGCCCTGGCCGCGGCCAGGTTCGAGGAGAGCTACAAGAAAGCTTACGGCAAGGCGCCGTCCAAGCTGTCGGCCCAGGCTTACGACGGGGCCAGGGTGATGCTGGCCGCCCTGCAGAAGGGGGCCTCGACCCGGGAGGACCTGCAGAAGGCCCTGGACCTGGCCGAGAACTCCAGCGAGGGAGCCTCGGGGCAGTACGCTTTCGGCCGGCAAGGGGCGATGCCCAAGTCCAAACTGATGACCATCCGCAACAAGCAGGTCAAGGAACTGGAATAGACGCCGATAACAGTTTATGGATCAGGGATGACAGGGTAACATTGGATGAGGCCAATAGTTTGTAAAGAATAGTTATAAAAATCCAATTTATTTATTTCAAAAATGAATTTTTTCAAATACATACCATTATATTTATTTGCCATTTTAATTGTAGTTTATATAAATATCGAACTATCAAATGGTTTCATTTTTGCCGCAGTATTGGGTTTAACACAAATAGTTTTATGCTTCATAGGACTTGGTTTTATATTATTTTCGAACTTCAACAAAAGAAAAATATTTTTTTATAACGGCTTCTGTATTATTGGGTCACTTGTTGTAATTGGTTTTATCAGCGGTTTTGCTATCAATAGAAAAACAGAAGCAAGCATGAAAAAGGCGAAAGTTATTATTGAAGCATTGGATCATTATAAAGAGGGAAAGGGCTTTTATCCAAATATGATTGATGATCTTGAAAATGTTACCGGAAAAGACCTGAACACTAAAATGGGAATTTTTTTAGATCGTAAGTATCAATATCACAAAAATGATAATAATAAAGAATACTCTCTAACCTTTTCAATACCTGCGTGGATGCTTGCAACATATAGCTCCGAGACAAAAACTTGGGTAATCGACGATTAATGCTTTTTGAAAATCTCATCGGCCAGAGCGTGGCCAAGAAAATATTGCGGCAGGCCTGGGCCGAGGACCGGCTGGCCCAGAGCTATCTGTTCTACGGGCCGGACGGGGTGGGCAAGGAGCTGGCCGCCATGGAACTGATCCTGGCCCTCAACTGCCGGTCCGAGAGCGACCAGCCCTGCCGGCAGTGCAACTCCTGCCATAAGACCGCGGCCTATATCCACCCCGATTTCCATTACCTGTTCCCCCGGCCCCATCCCTCGTCGGACAGCGACAAGCGGAAACTGACCGAGGAGATCGCCGAGATGCTCAAGGATAAGGAGGCCCGCCCTTTCCAGACTTTCGATTTCGGCAGCCGGCCGATCGCCATCTCCATCGACGACATCCGCGAGCTGCAGGAGAGGCTGGGGTTTTTGCCCTACGAGGGGAAACGCAAAGCGGTGCTGATAACCGGGGTCGAGGCCATGACCACCGAGGCGGCCAACGCTTTTTTGAAGATCCTGGAGGAACCATCGCCCACCACCAATTTCATCCTGACCACCGACCGGCCCAATGCCCTGCTGCCAACCATTCTGTCGCGCTGCCAGAAGGTGCGGTTCGAACCCCTGCCCCGGGAGGCGGTGATCAAATCCCTGATAAAGGATCACGGACAGGACCCCATGGCCGCCGGCCTGCTGGCCGAGCTGGCCGGCAACAGCCTGGGAAGGGCCCTGCAGATGACCGATCAGGACCTGCTGTCCGAAAGAGACCTGGCCGTCAAGCTGCTGAAGGCGGCGGTGGACGGCCGGCAATGGGAGATGGTGGAGGCCATAGACCAGATAGCCCGGGACCGGGGGCGCCCGGCCAGGATCCTGGAGATGCTGTCGGCGGTGGTCGCCGACCTGGTGCATCTAAAAGTAACGGGAAGGATACTGAACGCCGACCGGCAGGCCGAGCTGTCGGACCTCGGAAAAAAAACAGGCCAGCAGAAGCTTTCGGAGATGGTCCGGGCCATTGAAAAGGCCAGGATCGCGCTGGAGCGGAACGTAAACCCCAGGCTGTGCCTGCTGTCAGCCTGCAATACAACGCAAGGAGAGGAAGATGCCAGCACCTCTGATTGAGGTTCATTTTAAACAGGCCCGGGGAACATACTATAACAATCCCCAGGAGCTGAGCCTGATGCCCCAGGAATTGGTGGTGGTCACTTACGACAGCTCCGAGGAGATCGGAACGGTGATCCGCAACAACGTTCAGTTCCGCGACAAGATGAAACGCTCCGGGGAGATACTGCGCAAGGCCACCGAAGAGGATCTGGCCAAACTGCAGACCAACCACAAGCGCGAAGAGGAGGCCTATCTGGCCTGCCAGAACCTGGTGGCCAAGCACGAGCTGCATATGAGTCTGGTGGACGTGGAGTCGCGCTTCGACGGCAGCAAACTGATCTTCTACTTCACCGCCGAGAAGCGGGTGGACTTCCGGAGTCTGGTGCGGGACCTGGCCACCATGTTCAAGGGCCGGATCGAGATGCGCCAGATAGGGGTTCGGGACGAGGCCCGGCGGGTGGGCGGCTACGGCCAGTGCGGCCGCCAGCTGTGCTGTGTGGCCTGGCTGAACAACTTCGAGCCGGTCACCCTGAAGATGGCCAAGGAGCAGAACATGTCGATGACCTCCAGCAAGATGCTGGGCCTGTGCGGCCGCCTGATGTGCTGCCTGATGTACGAGGACGCCTTCTACGAGGAATCCTACAGCCATCTGCCCAAGGTGGGCTCGGTGGTGGGCACCCCGCAGGGCGACGGCACCGTCTACAAGGTGGACATCTTCAAGCAGAGGATATACGTCAAGTTCGAGGAGGGCCACGCCGGGTTCGCCTTTTCGGAGATCAAACAGAAATGAAACGCTTTTATATAACCACCGCCATTCCGTTCGTCAATGCCAAGCCTCATATCGGCTTCGCCCTGGAAATAGTTCAGACCGATGCCATCGCCCGCTATCAGAGACTTTTCGGGCGACAGGTCCGTTTTCTGACCGGCTCGGATGAGAACAGCCTGAAGAACGTCCAGACCGCCGAGAGCGAGGGGATAGGCACCGCCGAGCTGGTGGCCCGGAACGCCAAATATTTTGCCGAGCTTAAAAACTATCTCAACCTGTCGAACGACGATTTCATCCGCACCAGCTCCGAGGAACGGCACAAAAAAGGGGTGGAGAAATTATGGCAGGCCTGTCTGGCCAGCGGAGATATATATAAAAAGCGCTACCAGGGACTGTACTGCGTGGGCTGCGAACAGTACTACACCCCGGACGAACTGACCGACGGCAAGTGCCCGGAGCACGAAACCGCCCCGGAGCGCATCGAGGAGGAAAATTATTTCTTCCGGCTCTCCAGGTACCAGCAGCAGCTGGAGAAGATAATAGAATCAGACCAATATCTGATTGTTCCCAAGACCCGCAAGAACGAGGTGCTGTCCTTTGTCAGAGGCGGACTGGAGGATTTTTCGGTCTCCCGTTCCAAAGAAAGGGCCAAGGGTTGGGGGATTCCGGTTCCCGGCGACCCCGCCCAGGTGGTCTATGTCTGGTTCGACGCCCTGGCCAACTATATCAACGCGTTGGACTATGCCGATGATGGGGAATTGTTCCAAAAATACTGGACCGACTGTCCGGAACGGATCCATGTGGTCGGCAAGGGGATCATCCGTTTTCACGCGGTATACTGGCCGGCCATGCTGCTGTCGGCCCAGGTGGCCCTGCCCCATAAATTGCTGGTCCATGGATATATCACGGCCGACGGCCAGAAGATGTCCAAGTCGCTGGGCAACGTGATAGACCCCGAGGCCATCGCCGCCCGCTACGGCACCGATCCCACCCGCTATTTTCTGCTGTCCGAGATCTCCACCACCGGCGACGGGGATTTCAGCTATGCCCGGATGGAACAGAGGATCAATTCCGATCTGGCCAACGATTACGGCAACCTGGCCAGCCGGGTGTTCAAGATGGTGGAATCATACTGTCAGGGGGCGATACCCCAGGCCGGAAAGAAGGAAGGTTCAGACGATGAGCTTAAATCCACCGCCGTGGGACTGGGCGAAAAAGTAAAATCACAGGTCGAACAGTTCGACCTTAACCAGGCCCTGGTCTCGGTTTTAGAGATGGTCAAGCATACCAACCGCTACGTTGAATCCAACGCCCCCTGGAAGCTGTTCAAGGAGGGCAACCAGGAACGCATTGATACCGTGCTGTATAACGCGGCCGAGGCCCTGCGGATTGCCAGCATCCTGTTGTTTCCGGTGATGCCCGGCAAGTGCCGGGAGCTGCTGGCCAAGCTGGGCGTCGAAGAAAAGGACATTACTTTGGCCAATACCCAGAAGTGGGGACTGGCAAAGCCCGGCCAGAAGATATCGGCTGGCGAACCGTTGTTTCCCAGGATAGAAAAAAATAACGACAAGAAGGATAAAAAAGTGGAACAGGGAAAAAAGCAGGCAACCGTTGAAAGCGGACAGTGGACAGCACCCAGCGTCCAGCCGGTCGAAGAGCTAATAGATATCGATCAATTCAAAAAGATAAAACTGCGCACCGCCGAGATCATCTCGGCCGAGAAGGTGCCCAACGCCGACAAGCTGCTGCGACTGCAGGTCAAACTGGGCCAGGAGACCCGGCAGGTGCTGGCCGGCATCGCCCAATGGTACACCCCGGAATCGCTGGTGGGACAACAGGTGGTGATAGTGGCCAACCTGAAGCCGGCCAAGATCCGGGGGCTGGAGTCACACGGCATGCTGTTGGCGGCCCAGGACCAGGACGGGGTGGTGATACTTAACCCGCAACGGAAGACTGAACCCGGCAGCGAGGTCAGATAGATATCTGAGAATATAAAAAGGGCGGATCGTAAGATTCGCCCTTTGGCCTGGAGCCAGACCCAGTGGAAACCAGCACTGGATAATGTGAAAATCGGTAAGAAGGAGTAAAGCATGTCCGACATCATCAAAAAAATCATCGCCCTCAATGATATCGAGCGCAAGATGCTGGTGGGCGACATCATGGAAAGCGAGAAGGGACTCAAGGAGGCCTTCCTCAAGGTCCTGAACAAGACCGGGGACCAGCTGCAGCAAGAGTTCTTCAAGAACCTGCCGGCCGGCTGGGAGGATTTCATCAGGGAGCAGGCCAAGGACGTCGGGGAGATGAGCCCCCAAAAGGAGGCCAAGGCCCTGGAGGAGATCGAGAAAGGGCTGGCGGAGATTGGGAACATGATGGCCAAGCTGGAAATGAACACCGTCAAAGCCAAAAAGCAGACCCTGAAGTTCCGCGAGACCATGAAGGCCGGGTTCATAAAGCTGGAGAAGGTGATCTCGGACCAGACCAAGGGGCTGGAGCGCGGGTCGCTGCAGAAGGAATGCCCCAAGGATGCCGAGGTCATAGAACTGCCCAAGCCGGACAAATCCGTTTTAAAGAAATCAGACATCTTCGACTGCATAGGCGACCGCCAGAGCCGCCGCAAGTACACCGACGATCCGCTGACCTTGGAGGAGCTGTCCTATCTTTTATGGGCCACCCAGGGGATAAAAAAGCTGATGGCCAACGGCAAGGTCGGCCTTCGCACAGTTCCCTCCGGCGGATGCATGCACCCGTTTGAGACATACCTGGCCGTCAACAATGTCAAAGGTTTGAAAAAGGGAATGTACCGCTACCAGCCGGTGGATCACAAGCTGGTGAAACTTTTCACCGTACCGTCGATGCCCAGGAAACTGACCAAGGCGTCCCTGGGACAGACATACGTGGGCAACTGCGCGGTGACCTTCATCTGGAGCGCGGTGACCTTCATCTGGAGCGCGGTGCCGTACAAGACGGAATGGCGCTATTCGTTGGAGGCCAAGAAGATCATCCTGCAGGACTCGGGGCACCTCTGCCAGAACCTGTATCTGGCCTGCGAGTCCATCGGCTGCGGGACATGCGCCATCGGGGCCTATAACCAGAAATTGTTCGACAAACTGTGCCAACTGGACGGCAAGGACGAGTTCGTGGTCTACGTGGCGCCGGTGGGGAAGATAGAAGTTAAGGGTTGAAAGTATGAAGTTTGAAAAGAAGGCGATGAAAAAAACATTTTCACTGGTCATTTTATTGGCTGCCTTGCCGGCGGCGGCCCAGTGGAGCACCAATATAAATTTTGGCTGGGTGGACAATGCCAGCCCTGACTGGGCGGAGAACGGGTTTGACGACAAACCCTTCTCGCTATGGGAGAGCGGCTGGCAGGCCGGTGGCGGACTGGAATACCGTACCAAGGACTGGCTGGCATTTGGCGGCACCGGCTCCTACCAGACATTTAGCAAGCAGCCTGCTGGAAGCGCGGAGATTACTGGGGTAGGCGGACAAACCTTGATCTGGACCGGCCAGGCCTCTTGGCAGGTTCCGGTGAGTCTGTACATTAAGCTGATCAGACCGCGAGCCATCATGGGCACCAACCTAAAATTGGGACTGGGTGTGATGGCCTCGCATGTCGGAAAATTTTACACAGGGTTTGGAGATACTGATTCATATTTAACACCTTTTTCCGAATTGACGGTGTTAACCCCCATGCCCGGAACCGGAGAGACAACTTACCGGCCGTTCGGCCAGGCCAGCCTGGGGATAAAGGTTCCGGTGACCCGCCGCTTTGGGATAACCCTGGATTACGGGTTTTTGATGACCTTCGACCGGATGGTGATGGAGACTCCGCTGGAATTGGGGCTGGCCGTGGGGTGGTAGGTGGTCAATTTGTGAATACCAATCCTCTGTTTCCAGTTGAATGACAGATGAATCGGCGGGGCTTTTTATTTTAGCGCTGGCGAAATAAATCCCGTTATTTGATTTTATCTATTGATATTAAGGCAGATTAGTTCTATAATAGACCCGTTTATTAATTCATTCTTTTATCAGGGGTCAAAGAGATGGTAAAATACAAGGAAAGAAATATCTTCCGGGCCAAGAATGCCAGGATCGAGGTCAAGCCCATCAAAAAACTGAAGCTTTACGGGTTCAACAACCTGACCAAGACCCTCAGTTTCAACATGTACGATATCTGCCATGCCAAGGGGCTCAAATACAGCGAGGACTACATCAAGTACATCGACGAGGAATACAACGCCGCCCGGCTGACCAAGATCCTCAAGGAGGTGGCCTCCATCATCGGGGCCAAGGTGCTGAACATCGCCCAGCAGGACTACGATCCGCAGGGCGCCAGCGTCACCATGCTGATCTCGGAACAGCACATGCAGCTGGACCACCCCGATTTTCCCGATGCCCCGGCCGAGAATATCCAGTCGGAAGCGGTGGCGGGCCACTTGGACAAGAGCCACATCACCGTCCATACCTACCCTGAGAGCCACCCCTACAACGGCATCAGCACCTTCCGGGCCGACATCGACGTCTCCACCTGCGGGGTGATCTCGCCGCTGAAGGCGCTGAATTACCTGCTGGACGCATTTTATTCAGATATCGCCGTGATCGATTACCGGGTGCGGGGATTCACCAGGGACCTCAGCGGACGGAAATATTTCATAGACCACAAGATAAATTCCATCCAGAATTACCTCTACAAGGAGGTCAACAAGGACTACCAGCTGATAGACACAAATGTCTACCACGAGAACATCTTTCACACCAAGATGCTGTTGCGGGATTTCAACATAGACGATTACATCTTCGGCCGGAGCACCAGCAAGCTGAGGGCCCGTGATAAGGTGAACATCAAGAAGAAACTGCTGAAGGAGATGTCGGAGATATTCTTCGCCGAAAACATCTAGTTCAGGCATGCAAAAAGCCGTGGCTTAAGAGCCACGGCTTTTTTTGTTTTGGACGGATCTCTCACCTCCCCACTTCGTTTGTTACAACAACGTGCCTATCTCAGTGCAGGTTCTTTCCGGAAGTTCAGCCTTGGTAGCCGCAGCATACTTTTTTGGGTCAAGGCTCACTGCGGCGAAGTAGGCCATTAGGGAGGGGAAAGTGAGGTCGTTAATTTTACACCCAGATCAGATTCATCAAAAACCCCACCACCAGGGCCCAGCTCAGGGTCAATGCCAGCACCCGGGCGATCCCCCTCCAACCGATCTCCCTGAAAGCCACGAAGAATGTGGCTATGCAAGGCAGGTACAGCACCAGGAACACCGAGGCGATCACCGCCTGCTTGGGCGAAAGGTTAAGAGGCGCCAGCAGGGCGATGGAGATGTCCTTGCGCAAAAATCCGAACAGGATGACGCTGACCGCCTCCCGGGGCAGACCCAGAACGTTCACCACCAGGGGTCTGGCCAGGCGGCCCAGCAATCTTATCGCCCCCAGCATCTCCAGAATATTCACCGCCAGCACCCCCAGCACTATCAGCGGAGTGGCCTCCAGCAAAAAGCTCTTGATCCTCAGCCAGGTCTTCCGGAGAAGGGTTCCGGCGTGGGGCATCTGGTAGGAGGGGATCTCCATGATGATCTCGGGGGATTGGCCCTTCAAAATGCGGTTCAAGAACAGGCTGTTGATCACCGCCACTGCGATCAGCACCCCGAAGGCCAGGAGCACATACCCGATCCCGAAGCCCGACAGCAGGGAGACCATCATGGCCGACTGCGGCAGGCAGGGGGCGGCCATCAATAACAGGGTCAAGGCCAGGATCTTCTCCCGCCGCGATTCCAGCACTCTTAAAGCCAGCACCCCCGGCACCTTGCAGCCGCAGCTTAGCACCAGCGGCAGGGCGGCGTAGCCGTGCAGGCCCAGGCGGTGCATGGTCCGGTCCAGCAGCACCGCCAGGCGGGGCAGGTAGCCGATGTCCTCCAGCACTCCCAGCACCAGATAGAAGGAGACGATGTAGGGCAGAACTATGGCCAGGGGGATGTAGACCCCGGTGGTCAGCGCCCCGAAGGATTGCATGAACTCCGGGGTCTGTCCGGCCAGCAGCTGGCGGATCACCGGCCAGGGAATAAAGGCCACCAGCTTTTGCACCAGCGGGCCGTAAATGTTTATAAAGAAGGGATCCAGCAGATATTTTATCAGCCCCTCTCCCAGCAATCTGATGACCGTAAAGGAGAGCACCATCAGCCCCAGGGCGATCAGCACCCCGGAGAGCGGCCGGACGCTGGCGTCCTCCAGTTTCTCCAGCAGGCTGGGATGCTTGTGGGTTATCCGCTGCACCTCCTGGCTGATGTGCCCGATGATATGCCAGCGCTCCTGGTGGTCGATGGGTTTGAATTCCGAAGGTCTTACCTCCCCCCGTCCTGCTCCGGCCACCGCCGACATCACCTGCTTCAAGCCTTCGCCGGTCACCGCCACCACCGGGATGACCCTGACCCCCAGACGTTGGGCCAGCTCCTGGCAGTTGATGTTGATGCCCTTGTGGCGGGCGATATCCCACTTGTTGAGCACCACGATCAATGGGATCTTCTTCTCCAGCAGCTGGAGGGTCAGATACAGGTTGCGTTCCAGATTGGTGGCGTCCACCACATTGATTATCAGGTCGGCCTGGTCCCGGGTGCAGAAATCGCTGGCCACCTCCTCGGCGCTGCAGGTGGCCTCCAGGGTGTAGGCCCCCGGCACGTCGATCAGCTCCATTCTTTTGCCCTCGGCCCAGATGGCCCCCTTGGAGAACTCCACCGTGGTCCCGGCGTAATTGGATGAGACTGTCCCCAGGCCGGTCAGCCGGGAGAAGACCACGCTCTTTCCCACATTGGGGTTGCCGAACAGCAGGACCTTGAAATCATCGACCTTCACGTTCACGTGCCGGGCCAGGCCCTTGCCGATGGCCACCTGCCCGTTGGATGAGGATACCACCACCGGGCCGAAGTCGGAGACCTTGGTCACCCTAAGTCCGGGGCGAAGCCCCAGCCTCTCCAGCCTGGCCTGGAGACCGTGTCCGCCGGAGATGGATTCGATCCGGGCGGCCTCGCCGTTCTTCAATTCCGTCAAGGTAAGCAGCATAATATCATCTTTGTTTGGGATTGGGGGTTTTTTCTATCTCCTCCAGGTAGGCGTAGCCTTTGTCAATACGGGCGATGGTGATCCGCCCGTCGCTGGTGATGCCCAGATCGGCCTTCTGGTAAGGACCGAAGATCTCGTCGTTCAGCCGGATGTAATACCAGCCGCGGTTCTTGTAAACGAAGCCGAACACCGAGCCGTCCGGCGAATATTTTACCACCGGCATATGGTCGCCGTCAAATCCGCCGTAGACATTCTGGTTTATCTGGACGAACCAGCGGGGCAAAGTGTCCGCCGGCGGTATATTTGCCCGGCCGGGATCACCACTGGCCACCCGGAAGAGATAGGGATTCTCCTTTTGATAGACCAGCCCCACCCTGGAGCCCTCGGGGCTGAGACTGTATTTAGGCTTGCTGGAAAAGCTGTCCAGCAAGGTTCCCTGAAAATCCTCAAAGACCCTTTCGTTGACCTGGGCGAACCACTGGTCCTTGATCTTATACAGGGCCATGAACCGGTTGCCGTCGGGGGAGATATTGAAATATTCCAGCGAATCGTATTTGGACAGCTTGTATCTTGAATAGTCATGCGGCAACCGCCGGGTCTTGGGCGGCTCAGGGTTGCAACCCGAAGTAAGGGTCAATGAAACCATGCCGAATATCAAGACCGGCAGAGATATCTTAAGGTTTTGTTTCACTGGGTTTTTTCCTGGTCGTTTTGGGTTGGGGCGCTTGGTTCAGTTTCTCCAGGTAGGCCAGAACATCGGTCAGGCCGTTCTTCTCGGCTATCTTTAAAAATCTCTGATATCCCTGGGCGTAGATCTTCTCCTGGTTCTGCAGCTTCTCAAGATTCAAGCTGTCGTTGCCCCAGTAAGCGTTCATCAGCGAGGAGATGTATTCGGCAAAGCCTTCCTCCAGCTCCTTGCCCTTGGCGTTGGGATAATAGGCGTCGTGAATGTCGTGGGCCAGTTCGTGGGCGGCTATATTGTAGAAGTACTTGAGGGTCAGATGGGAAAGAATGTAGATCACGAAGGTATCACTGCCCGGCACCTTGGTTTTGGCTGTCTGATAGGTCTTCCATTTGTGACTGTACAGGCCCTGTTCGGAAAAAACCGCTACTCCGGTGATCCTGCCCAGTTCCTGCGCATCCACCAGTTGGAAAGTTATCCTATGATCGGTTGATAGAATCAAATATTTTTTGATATCCTGCCGGACCTGGTTAAAATATTTTTGCCCTTTCTCAAAAGAGACGATTGCCTCCGGCTGGCATTTTTTACAAAGATATCTACCGTCGGCCAATTTTATTTCGGCCCCAGGCAGCCGGCAATTGAGGCATTGGGGCAGGGTGGCGCAGTCATTGCAATAAATATGGCTGTTGATCGCCTTCCAGTTGTTCAATGGTTTTTGGCACAACTCGCACTTGGGTAGGCTGGTCTGATAGCACTCCTGCGAGCAGTACACTTTCGAGGCATCATCGGCAGAGCGAAGCTGTTTTTTGGCGGGTCTGCCGCAGGCGGCGCATCTGGGCAGGGATCGCTCAAAACATCTCTCCGAGCAGAATATCTTGCCGTTGACCCTGAGAAATTCTCCCTGCTTGGTCCCTTCGCCCACCGACTTGCCGCAGACCGAGCATTTGGGCAGGGCCGCCTCGAAGCATTTCTGGGAGCAGTAGGGCTGGCCGTTGTATTCCAGAAAATCCTTGGTGATGGTCTTGCCACAGGTGGCGCAGGTCCTGATTTGGGCCAGCAAAGCGGCGGACATGAGGATCGAAAAAACAAGAGTTAATGAAAACAGAACAATCCTTCGCATTCGGCGTCTCCGTTTGATTGTTAAATTTATGTTTAGCGGATCAGTTTTTTTAGCCCCAGGGTGATCACAAAGATCCCCATGGATATCAGCACGATGGTGGCCCCGGTGGCGGTGGACAGGTAATAGGAGGCGATCAACCCCGATATCCCCGAGGCCAGGCTGATGGCGATGGACCACCAGACATATTGCCGGGTGTTGCCCGAGATGTTGCGGGCGGCGGCGGCCGGCAGTATCAGCATAGAGTTTATCACCAGCAGGCCCACCCACTTGATGGAGACGGTGACCACCACCGCCACCACCAGAGAGAACATGGCCTCTATCAGCCATACCTTTATGCCCCGGCTGCGGGCCAGCGAGGGGTTCAGGCTGATCAGCATCAGCTGGTTGAAATATAGGACCCAGAGGACCGTCACCGCCAGTATCAATACCAGCAGGTTCCTTATCTCAGCCGGGGTGATGCTTAGGATGTCGCCCACCAGGTAGCCGGAGTACCTGGCGAACCCGCCGCCCCGCGACAGGATCACTATCCCCAGGGCCACGGCAAAGGCCATGAACAGTCCGATGACGGTATCGGTCGAGGTCAGGCTGAAGCGCCTCAGCCAGGAGATGGCCAAAGCCAGCAGGCCGGAGAAGATCACCATGGCCCAGGTGGGGTCGGCCAGGCCCATGATGGCGCCCAGGGCGATGCCGGTCAGGGCGGCATGGCCGATGGCGTCGGAGAAGAAGGCCATCTGCTGGTTGATGACCTGGGAGCCCAGCAGGCCGAACAGGTACGATACCAGGATCACCGCCAGCAGGGCCTGCTTCATGAAGGCGAAGCTCAGCCAGTCGAATGGCAGCAGGCCGGTCAACCAGTACCACAGGTTCATGGGCTTTTCTCCAGGTTGCAGCTGATGCATCCCCGGCCGTTCGTATGCTCCGGGCCTATCTCGGGAAAGCTCAGGGCCATTTCCGGAGGCAGGGCAAAGGCCTGGCGGACCGCCCGGTTGGAAAGGACCTCCCGGGGCGTGCCGTCGGCGATGACGGTCCGGTTCAAAAAGACTATCCGGTCGGCGAACTGGGCCACTGTGGCCAGGTCGTGGGATACCAGGATGATGGACAGGTGATAGTCCCGCCGCAGTTGGGAGACCATCTGGTAGAACAGCTCGATGCCGGACAGGTCCACCCCCGAAACCGGCTCGTCCAGCAGCAGCAGGTTGGGCACCGGGGTGATGGCCATGGCCAGCAGCACCCGCTGCAGTTCCCCGCCGGAGAGCTGTCCCAGCTTGCGGTCCAGCAGATGCCCGGCCTGGACCGTGTCCAGAGCCTCTTTGGCCCGGGATGACTGGCTGTGCCCGATGCCCAGCCATACCGGCCGGCGGCCGGCGGCCCCGGCAAAAAGGTCCCTGACGCTGACCGGGGCGGTGGCATCGAATTCCAGCTTCTGGGGAACATAACCCACCAGCGGCCGGTCGGGGCGCTGTCCGGCAGAATCGATGAAATGCAGGTGGCCGGTGTGCGGCACCTCGCCCAGGATGGCCTTGAGCAGGGTGGTCTTGCCGGCCCCGTTGGGGCCGATCACGGCGGTGAACTGGCCGCAGTGGACGTGCAGGTTGACATCCTCCAGTATTCTGTTCTGGCCGAAGGCCACGCCCAGCTTCACCAGCTTGGTGCAGCAATATCCGCAGGATTTATTTGAGGTAATTTTATTATCAACGACCATGGGCGGCTCCGTTCCGGACCTTGTCGAGGCATTTGGCGCAGCGCCCGGTAAGCTGCATCTGCCAGTCGATCACCATGAACTTGTCCTTCAGCTCCTTTTCCAAGGCCCCCAGGATGTTGTCCTCCTTTGCCGTTCCGATCTCCTGGACCTGCCCGCATTGGCTGCAGACCAGATGGATGCCCGGGGTGCCGGCCAGTTCGTAATGGGCGTGGTTCTCCTGCAGGTAATTGCGCTTGACCAGCCCCGAGGCGGTCAGGGCCTGCAGGGAGCGGTAGACGGTAGAGAGGTGGATGTTGCGGCCCTGCGACCGCAGGGTCTGCCAGATCTCCTCGGCCCGCAGGTGCTTCCCCTTGGCCCGTTCCAGGATATCCAGGATGCTGCGCTGGGCCTTGCTGGTTCTGGTTCGGTTTTTCATCGGTCTTATAATGCGAATTATTCGCATTCATTATAATATCCTGGGCCCGGTTTGTCAAGTCTGCATTCAACACAAATCCACAGACACCCCTCTTTTTCTCCTCGAAATTAAAGAAGATGAAGGCTGGGCAAGTACGGTAATGAAAAATCTCTTTGTGCTCTTTTCCGTCACCGTAAGTAAATCCAAATGGGCGGATCCGCCTATGGCGGAGTGGTCAATGGGTCCTGGATCGCTTCGCAGGCATTGGCGAAAGTTTGCCCGCGATGATAAGATCATTTAAATCAGCGTTGATCAGCGTCCCATAGCTTCCCTAAAACCATTTGACAATATTTTTTTTTTAAGGTATCATTACCCGATAACACCATAGCATTTTTATCGTTATAAGGAAATATACCATGGCCAAACTGCAGAAGACCATAGTGGGCGAGGTCAGTTTTTCCGGGGTGGGGGTCCATACCGGGAACGTCACCAAGATAACCTTCAAGCCGGCCCCGGCGGACAGCGGGATCAAGTTCATCCGAAGCGACCTGCCCCAGGCTCCGGAGATCCCGGCCCTGATCGACTACGTGGTGGAGACCGCCCGGGGCACCACCCTGGGGCGGGACGTGGACGGCCAACTGGTCAAGGTCCACACCGTGGAGCATGTCCTGGCGGCGGTGGCCTCGCTGGAGATAGACAACCTCCGGGTGGAGATGGACAACAATGAGCCGCCCATCGGGGACGGTTCCTCCCGTCCCTTCCTGGACATCCTTAAAAAGGCCGGGACGGTGGAGCAGGACGCCCCCCGAAAATATTTCGAACTGCCCCGGATGGTGTCCATCGCCGACGATGAGGTCCAGCTGGTGGCCAATCCGGCCAAGGATTTCCGGATAAGCTTCACCATAGATTTCGACCACCACCTGCTACGCAGCCAGTACGCCTCCTTCGCCATCGACGGGGAAGTGTTCGACAAGGAGCTGGCCGACGCCCGGACCTTCTGCCTGGCCCGGGACGTGGAGATGCTCAGGTCCCAGGGGCTGATCAAGGGCGGCAGCCTGGATTCGGCGGTGGTGATCGGCGAGCAGGGCATAGAGAACAAGGAGCCGCTGCGCTACCCCGACGAATTCGTGCGGCACAAGATACTGGACCTGTTGGGCGATCTGACCCTGCTGGGCATGCCCATCAAGGGGCATGTGATCTCCATCAAGTCCGGGCACCGCTCCAACGTCAAACTGGTCCGGGAGATCAAGAAGGTCTACGACGAGATGGAGCGCCAGAAAAAGGGCCCGGTGTTCGACATCAACGCCATCGCCGGGATGCTGCCGCACCGCTATCCCTTCCTGATGGTGGATCGGATCATAGACCTGGAGGAGGGCAAACGGGTGGTGGGGATCAAGAACGTCACCATCAACGAGCCGTTCTTCCCCGGCCATTTCCCCGACCGGCCAGTATTCCCGGGAGTGTTGATCGTCGAGGCCCTGGCCCAGACCGGGGCGTTCATGATCCTGCATTCGGTGGAGAACTACCACCAGAAACTGCTGTACTTCGCCGCCATCGACAAGGTGCGCTTCCGCAAGCCGGTGGTGCCGGGCGACCAGCTGAGGTTCGAGCTTAAAATGGTGTCGTTCAAGCGGGGGATCTGCAAGATGGAGGGCCAGGCCATGGTGGACGGCCAGGTGGTGTGCGAGGCCGAAATGACCGCGGCGATCGTCGACAGGTAGCGACGTTTGAAACGTTCAAACAAATAAAACCTTTTAAAGCCATATTTGCTAACATGCCAAACAAGATACTTCCCACAGCGAACACTTAATATTGTGCTTCTTTTAAATGATTATTTGAGGGACTAGATCGAAATGAAATGCCCTTATTGCACGGCAGAAATGGTCAGGGGTTATATATATGGAGACAGATATAAGTTGAAATGGCTGCCGGAAGAAAAAAGTTTGTTGCTTGGGCTTTGGGCCATAGGCAGCATTAAATTGGGCGAATTTGCAGGGTTCGGAAGACCCAAAGTTGGGGCAAATATGTGTCAGGCCTGCCGCAAATTTATTATCGATATGTAAGCTGAGCCACAAACAAACCTGACATATAATTATTTTATCTTTTACCTTTTCACCCGTTACAATAATTACAACTTTTATATCATTTGGGACATGTCCATCAAAATCCATCCCACTGCAATCATAGACCCGTCAGCCAAGATCGGCCCCTACAGCATCATCGGGCCGGAATGCGTCATCGGCGACAACTGCCATGCTCATGTATATAACACGTTCAATAACAAATCACGATGAATATTAAAAACCGTCCAAATCATAAGATATACATTCAGGCGCTCCGGAACATGTCGCCCGAAAAAAGGCTGCTAAAGGCATTTGAGCTGTCTGAATTTGCCGGGCAACTTTTTATTCATGGATTACGCAAGAGATTTCCAAATCTGGGCGACAAGGAATTAAAAAAAATACTTTTGGAGCGTCTGGATAAATGTCACAACAGGAATTATTAAAGAGGGTCATTAAATCGCTGGATCAAGCTGGGATCCAATATATGATAACAGGCTCTGTTGTATCAAGCTTGCAAGGCGAACCGCGCTTGACCCATGACATAGATCTGGTCATTGCCATTCAAAGATCAGCCGCAAAGAAATTGTCCGAAGCTTTCCCGCCGCCCGATTTTTATTTGGATGAAAAGAGCATTCTCGAGGCGATTGCCAGGCAGGGCATGTTTAATTTAATTGATGTAACCACCGGAGATAAAGTTGATTTTTGGATATTGACCGACGAACCTTTTGACCGGTCGCGTTTTTTACGCAAGATCAGCGAAGAGTTTATGGGCGTAAAAATGCAAGTTTCAACCCCGGAGGATACAATTTTAGCCAAATTGAGATGGTCTAAACTTTCCGGTGGAAGTGAAAAACAATTTACCGACGCCCTGCGGGTTTATGAAGTGCAGTATGGTAAATTAAACCTGGGTTATTTGGAACAGTGGGCAAAAATATTAGAGGTTGAATCACTATGGAAGCGGTTAGCGGAAGAAGCGGAAACAGTGTGATTGGCGCACGGCAGCTAACAGCATCGCGGCCAAAAATGCCCCTTGGTTTACAAGAAAAGCCGGGCGGATTTCCGGCGGTTCCCTGTCATTTCGGTTTGAAGATTATAATCATTTCCAACCTTTAAATCATTTAGAACATGTCCATCAAAATCCATCCCACTGCAATCATAGACCCGTCAGCCAAGTTAGGCAACGATGTGGAGATCGGTCCCTACAGCATCATCGGACCGGAGTGCGTCATCGGCGACAACTGCCAGGTCGGCTCCTCGGTGGCCATCCACCGCTGGACCGAGCTGGGAGAAGGCTGCCGGGTGTGGCACGGGGCCTCTTTGGGAGGCGACCCCCAGGACCTCAAGTTCAAGGGGGGCCGGACCACGGTCAAAATAGGCAGGAATACCGTGATCCGCGAATATGCCACCATCAATCTCTCCACCGACGAGGGGGATGTCACCCTGGTGGGCGACAACTGTTTCCTGATGGCCTACTGCCATATCGCCCACGAATGCACGGTGGGAAAAAATGTCATCCTGGCCAACTCCGCCACCCTGGCCGGCCATGTGACGGTGGAGGATTACGCCATTATCGGCGGACTGACCCCCGTGCACCAGTTCTCCCGGGTGGGATGCTACTGCATGATCGGGGGTTCCTCCGCCGTCCAGAAGGACGTGCTGCCCTACACCAAGGCCTTCGGCAATCCCTTGGGCATGTACGGGCTTAACTCGGTCGGCCTGGCCCGCCGCGGCTTCAGCCAGGAGCAACGGGACCTGATAGAGAAAGCCTACCGCCTTATCTTCCGCTCCAACCTGAACACCACCCAGGCCCTGAGCCGCATCAAAGAAAGCCTGCCGATGTCCCCGGAGATCAGGCACATCGTGGAGTTCATCGAAAGCTCGGCCCGGGGAATAACCAAATAGAGCCTTCCGGACCGTCAAGGCCCCGTATCAGTTATGATATGGGGCTTTCTGTTGGCCAGGACTGATTTTATTTGTAACTTTACACTTGATATTGGATATGTTTTACAGTAATATATTTACAACGAAAGGCGTGAATTTATGAAAACAAAACTGGACATTGCCAAGAACTGGCTGCCCCGCTACACCGGTATGGAGCTGAACGAATTCGGCGACTATATCCTGCTCACCAATTTCGACGATTACATTCAGAGCTTCGCCGAGCGGTTCAACTGCGAGATTAAGGGGCTGGGGCGCCCCATGCAGGCCGCCACCAACCCGGCCGGGCTGTCGATAGTGAATTTCGGCATGGGCAGCCCCAACATCGCCACGGTGATGGACCTGCTGGTGGCCCGCCATCCCAAAGGGGTGCTGTTCCTGGGCAAGTGCGGCGGGCTTAAAAAGACCACCGAGCTGGGGCATTTCATCCTGCCCATCGGGGCCATCCGGGGCGAGGGGACCAGCAACGATTACCTGCCGCATGAGGTGCCGGCCCTGCCGTCTTTCAAACTGCACAAATTCGTCTCCGACAAGCTCAAACAGCGGAAGCTGGACTACCGCACCGGGGTGATCTACACCACCAACCGCCGGGTGTGGGAATGGGACGCCGAATTCAAGAGGTATTTGCGGAAGCTGACCGCCATCGGCATAGACATGGAGACCGCCACCCTGTTCATCGTGGGCCACGCCAACCAGATCGCCCGGGGCGCCCTGCTGATGGTGTCGGACATTCCCATGGTGCCCCACGGGATCAAGACCGAGAAGAGCGACCGGGAGGTGACCAAAAGATTCAGCAAGATACATCTGGAGATCGGAATCGAAAGCATGACCGACATCGGCCAGAAGGGCGAGAAGATCAAGCATTTCCAGTACTAGGTTTAATGGAACGCAGATCACGCTGATTTAATTGGATTCAGACGGATATTTTACAGCAGGTATAAGAATGAAAAAGGTTTTACTTTTCACGAGCATCATTTTATCGGGGCTGGTTTCACTATCAACGGCCTCCCAGGTGATGATCATCCGGGTGGAGGACGCCATCAGTCCGGCCTCGGCCCGCTTTATGGTCCAGTCAATAGAAAAGGCCCGGGATCAGAAGGCGGAATGCCTGATCATAGAGATGGACACACCCGGCGGGCTGGATCAGTCCATGCGCCAGGTGATCAAGGCCATCATGGCCTCCAAGGTTCCGGTGGTGGTGTTCGTGGCCCCGCAGGGATCGCGGGCGGCCTCGGCCGGGGCGTTCATCACGATGGCCTCACACGTGGCGGCCATGTCGCCGGGCAGCAGCATCGGGGCGGCCCATCCGGTATCCGTCGGCACCGGGCAGATGGACAGCACCATGTCCGGCAAGGTGACCAACGACGCCGCGGCCTACATCCGATCCATCGCCGAGAAGCGGGGGCGCAACATCGCCTGGGCCGATTCTGCGGTGCGTAGCAGCGTTTCCTTATCCGAGACCGAAGCGCTCAAGCGGAAAGTGATAGACCTGATCGCCGACGATACCGAAGCCCTGCTGGTTTTTCTGGAAGGCAGGCAGGTGGTGATGGGCCAGGATACGGTGGTGTTGCATACCAAGGGGGCGGAAAAGGTCCAGGTGGAGATGAACTGGCGGGACAGGATCCTGTCCATTATCTCCAATCCCAATATCGCCTACATTCTGTTCATGGCCGGACTGCTGGGGCTGTATTTTGAGTTCTCCAATCCTGGGGCCATCTTTCCCGGGGTGGTGGGAGCCATATCGCTGATTCTGGCCTTCTTCTCGTTCCAGACCCTGCCGGTCAATTATGCCGGGATGCTGCTGATAATTCTGGCCATTGTGTTGTTCATCTTAGATGTAAAGATAGCCTCGCACGGAATACTTAGCATAGGAGGTATAGTTGCCATGTTTTTAGGATCGGTGATGCTTTTTCAGACGCCGGACCCGGCCATGAGAGTCTCGTTGCAGGTGATCATTCCGGTGGTGCTGGTGACCGCGGCCTTCTTCATCATCGGGGTCTGGCTGTCCATAAAGACATTGAGGACCAGGCCGGTCTCCGGCGACAAGGGCCTGCTGGGACGGGAGGGCGACGCCCGGACGGTTGTCAACAAGGACGGCGGCAGCGTATTCGTGGAGGGCACCCATTGGAACGCCTGGTCGGATGCTGAGATACCCGAGGGAGCCAAGGTCAGGGTGGTGGAAGTGAAGGGAATGAGGCTGAAAGTCATAAAGAGCGAGTAGCGGAAAGCGTAAAGCGGATAGGGAACGGAGAAATGCATGTATAGCACTAAAAGTTTTGCCGACCTTATCGTTTGGCAAAAATCATATAAATTGTGTATTGAGATATATAAAATAACCAAGGCGTTTCCCAGCCAGGAAAATTTCGGTCTGACCTCCCAGATCAGGAGGTGTTCGGTCTCAATTCCCTCAAATATTGCCGAGGGCTATGCACGCAAAAATCGCAAGGAATATATTCAATTTTTATATACGGCAAATGGTTCATTGGCAGAACTGCAGACGCAATTGATGCTTTCGAAAGATATTGGCTATTTAAAGGAAAATGATTTTACAAGCTTATATTCCCTATCGCAGGAAATCGGCAGAATGCTCTGGAAAATGATAGTTGGCTTGAGACAAAAAGAACCTTAACGCTAAGCGCTTTACGCTAAACGCTTAAATAATCAACATTCATAAAGGAGAAAAACCATGACAGGTTACATTGTTCTAATTATCTTCGTGCTGTTCATCCTGGTCAATACCATCAAGATCCTGCGGGAGTACGAGCGGGGCGTGGTATTCCGGCTGGGCCGCTATGTGGGCACCCGGGGCCCGGGGCTGATCATCCTGATCCCCATGTTCGAAAAGATGGTCAAGGTGACCCTGCGCACCATCGCCCTGGACGTGCCGGCCCAGGAGGTGATCACCAAGGACAACGTCTCGGTGAAGGTCAACGCCGTGATGTACTTCCAGGTGTTCCAGCCCGACAAGGCCATCATCGCGGTGGAGGATTACATGTATGCCACCAGCCAGATGGGCCAGACCACCCTGCGTTCCATCCTGGGCGAGCACGAACTGGACGAACTGCTCTCCAACCGGGAGAAGATCAACCAGACCCTGCAGAAGGTGATCGACGAACGCACCGATCCCTGGGGCATCAAGGTGCAGGCGGTGGAGGTCAAGGATGTGGACCTGCCGGAGGGCATGCGCCGGGCCATGGCCAAGCAGGCCGAGGCCGAGCGCGAACGCCGGGCCAAGGTGATCCACGCCGACGGCGAGTTCCAGGCCTCGTCCAAACTGCGGGATGCGGCCTCGGTGATGGCCCAGGAGCCTGTGACCGTCCAGCTGCGCTACCTGCAGACCCTGACCGAGATCGCGGTGGAGAAGAATTCCACCATCATCTTCCCGTTACCGATAGAGTTCATGAAGTACTTTACCCAGATAATTGACAAGAACGAGAAGAAGGCGTAAAGGGAAAACAGAAGCGGCGGCCATTACTGGCCGCCGCTTTGACTTGGGTGTCCTCGCCTTGTAGATGATTCCTTTATAAACCATCTACCTAGCGGGATTTGAACCCGCAACCCTTCCCTTAGCAGGGGAACGCTCTATCCAGTTGAGCTATAGGTCTGCATTAAATATAATAAATATTTAACTGTTTGTCAAGTGTTATTTAAATTCATTATTGTTATTTTAAATATTTTATATATACTTAATAATCAACGAGTTACGTATTGAATATGCCTAACACATTATCAAATGTGTATTATAATGTTAGGCAACGGGGAAAAATTAAATGTTGACATTTCTTGCCTAACATTATATAATGAAAACAAACATTTGTTAGGCATATTATATGGCTTATTACATTTTAAGCAACATGCTTAAAGAGGAACTGGCGCGGTTACGGGTACTTGAAAAAAAATACATAGAGTATATTAACCAGTGCCCCAAGGGCAGCATTGCCGTAAAAAAAAGGAGTAATGCTGCTTATGCCTATTTGGCCTACCGGGATAAGGACCGGATAATATTCAAATACCTAGGGCCATACGATTCGGACAAAGTCAAAGAACTGCGGCAAAAACTGGCAAAATGCCGGGAATATATTATAAATTTAAAATCGGTGAGAAATGACATCCGAGACATCAAGCGAATCCTCGCCCTCAAGTCAATTACAAGACCTTGAAAATTTTTTACAACTGCTTCATGATAACGGAGTATTGGAACGGATCATTATCGTCGGCAGTTGGTGCGTCTATTTTTATAAAAACGTATACTTTGACGGTAAAGAATTAATGGCTTTAAGGACAAACGACGTTGATGTTTTGCTGCCAAAACCCTTGCGGGTATCGCCTAAAATAGACTTAAGCAAAATGCTGTTGGAGATGGGATATCAATATATCGGCGCCCGGTCGGGTTATGGCGAAAAATATGCCAAAGCTGAATTGGAAATAGAATTTTTAACCCATCAGGCGGGTGCGGGACGGCCTAAAAGCAATCGTTTTTCGGATATCTCGATCAACGCCCAAGGTCTTGATTTTATGAACCTATTGCAGGCCAACACCATTAATTTAACTTATAAAGGCAAAACCATAGTCCTTCCCAAAATTGAAGCCTTTATATTGCAAAAGATGCTGGTGCTTAAAGAGAGAAGTGCCGAGAAACGTGAAAAAGACATACGAATTCTGCAATCATTAATTGACTTCGTAAAAACCGTCCCTGATTTGGTGGGCAGCTTTATCGCTTTATATAATGATTTCTCTAAAGGCTGGAAAACAAAAGTTATTAAAAACGCAAAAAACTACGTCCCCGAGCTTCTGGAACTGTTGAACCAACCGAAAGGAAATAATTGATGCGTTCTTCCGTTGAAATACTGAATCTCATCTCCCGCGCTCGCCTGCTGGATCTGGCCCGGGAATACAATATTTCCGGTCTGACCGGCGCGACCAAGGATTTTATTGCCAACGAGCTGGCCAAGAAAGCCGGGATTGCCGAAATCCTTTCCAAACTTACCCGTGATGAACTGAAGAAGATAAGCACAGACCTGGGGTTGGACGATAGCGGCCGCGAGAAAAAAGCAATTATCGACCGCATCATCGGCAGCGATGATAACACGAAAGCAGAAGCCATGGTAACTGCGCGTTTGGCAAAGACAATCACCGCCGGGGCCAACAAACAGACCAAGGACTACGACCACCCCGAGGCCACCGTGCCACTGCGGCCGGATGCCGGCACCCAGGCCCAGTTCAAAAAGAAAAAGCCGCCTAAAGTTTATAAATACGATTCCTCGCTCGCCCCGGAACTTGTTTGGGACGGCCAGAACCCGGCCCGGGAGCAGGGTGAAGCCCTCATCACCCAAATTTTGGAATCCGATGACCTAAAAAAAGCCAAGCAGGCCGCACAGGAGCTGAAAACGCTCAGCCAGCCGTTCCTTAATTGGGCGGGCAAGGCCGAGCGCTTGTCGTTCGAGGTGCCCACCCTTCCCCTGTTCGTGCACGAACGGCTCTCAACTAAGACCATTATTGAAACCTTGAAAAGCCATCGTAAGGATGCAGCCCAATTAGATATCTATGAGATGATCGGCGACCCTCACCATAGTATTACCGACCAATTGTTGAAGGCCTATGAATACCAGGATAAGTGGACCAACCGGGTGATGCTGGGCGACTCGCTGGTGTGCATGAACTCGCTGCTGCATTACGAGAACCTGGGCGGCCAGGTGCAGATGATCTACATGGATCCGCCCTACGGGGTGAAGTTCGGCAGCAATTTCCAGCCGTTCGTGCGGCGGCGGGACGTGAAGCACAACGATGACGACAACATGACCCGCGAGCCCGAGATGGTAAAGGCCTATCGGGATACCTGGGAACTGGGCCTGCACAGCTATCTTACCTATATGCGCGACCGATTGCTGCTTTCGCGTGAACTGCTAAAAGATACTGGCAGCATTTTCGTGCAGATAAGCGACGAAAATGTGCATCATGTAAGGGAATTGATGGATGAAATATTTGGTTTAGAGAATTTCCAAGCACTTATTGCTTTTCAAAAATCAGGAGGTGCTGCGACAAAAAGGCTTGAGCAAACATTTGATTTTATTCTATGGTATTCAAAAGATGATACGGCGCTTAAATATTATAAATATTTCATTAGTAAAAAAGGCAATAAAAATTTTAACAGGGATTACTGTTTTATCGACTTAGTAAACGGCCAATATAGACGTTTAACTAACGATGAAATTACGGATGATAATATAATACCAGAAGGTACGAGAAGATTTAGACTTGTTCCATGCAACTCGCAAGATTATAGTAATACTCGCTCTGGTTCATATAAATTTGATGGTGTAGATTACTACCCTGGTAAAAATAGACATTGGTCCGTTTCTCCAGAAGGTTTAGATAGAGCTGCACAGTTAAACAGATTGGTGGCTGTCGGTAATTCTCTTATGTATAAATTATATGTAGATGAATCGCCTGGGGATCCTATAGATGCTGTTTGGACAGATACAGCAATGGCTGGTTTATCGGGCGAAAAATTTTATGTTGTTCAGACTAATACTAAGGTTATTGAGCGTTGTATGCTTATGACTACGTCACCCGGCGATCTCGTACTTGACCCCACCTGCGGCAGCGGCACCACGGCCTATGTGGCCGAGCAATGGGGCCGGCGGTGGATCACCTGCGATGTTTCGCGCGTGCCCTTGGCCCTGGCCAAACAGCGTCTGCTTACGGCCACATTCCCATATTTCAAACTAAAAGACCCAAAACGAGGGCCGGCCGGAGGGTTTGAGTATCTGCGCAGGCAAAACCGCAAAGGCGAGGAAGTGGGCGGCATTGTGCCGCATATTACACTTGAGTCTATCGCCAACAACCAGCCTCCCAAGGAAGAGGTGCTGGTGGACCGGCCGGAAAAAGAGGAAGAAAACAAGATCATCAGGGTGGCCGGGCCGTTCAGCTTTGAGGCCACTATTCCCACCCCGGTGGATTGGGAAGGCGACGGGGTTGAAGATTCCGGCACCAGCCCCGAGGAGCGCAATAAATTTATCGAACGGATGCTGGAAGTGCTGCGCCTCAGCCCGGTGATCCAACTGCCTGGTAACAGGACCCTGGCCTTTAAGAATATCCGGCCTCCTATCAAATCCCTTTCCCTTTCGGCCGAGGCGGTGGAGAACGACAAGGCCGTGGCCTTTGTCTTTGGCCCGGAGAACGGCGCGGTCAGCGAGAAATTAGTCTACGAGGCGGCCCGCGAGGCCCACGCCAAGGGAGGCTATGTCCATTTGTACGTCATCGGCTTTGCCATCCAACCCAATGCCCGCCAGTTGGTGGATAATTGCGAGCAGACTGTGGGCATCCCGGCCACCTACGTCCAGATGACCCCGGACATCATGATGGGTGATCTGCTGAAGAACATGCGCACCAGCCAGATATTCTCGGTCTGCGGCCTGCCGGACATCAAGGTAAATAAAAGCAAGGACGACAGCTATCAGGTGGAACTTCTGGGATTGGATACTTTTGACCCGGCCACCATGAACAACGATCACATCAAGGGCGACGAGGTGCCAGCCTGGTTCTTGGATTCCGATTACAATGGGCTTTGTTTCCATGTAACCCAGGCCTTCTTCCCCCGTACCGGAGCCTGGGAGAGCCTTAAAAAGGCTTTGCGCGGGGCCTACGACGAGGGGGTGTGGGACCATCTGGCCGGAACTGTCAGCGCGCCGTTCAGTTTGGGCGAGCATAAGACCATTGCGGTGAAGGTTATCGACGACAGGGGGAATGAGTTGATCGTGACCAAGAAGATGGAATAGGTTATATAATGACATGATAAAAAAACGACAGAATAAAATAGAACGGGTTAGAAATATTATTACAACCCGTATCTCCGGCATTAATACTAATTACCGTGGCGGACCAAGTTTACATTTCTATCATCGTGTAATACAGTTGCGGCAACAGAAACCGTCGGTTTTAGACTTTATAGGTTCTGACCCTTGTGTGGAGATGTTATACGCCACTCTTGTTTCTTGGGATATGAATAGCCGTGGGGCTAAAATGAAAGATTACTCTGACTTTAAGAAAAATATCCAACAAAATAGGGATTTATTCACCGAGACAGAGAAGGCACTTGAATTGTTTTCATGGTCACAAAATAAGGATATTATTCCATACTTAAAAGAACTTTATAACTCTTTAATATTGATGGAAACTAATAGTAAATTAATTTCCAATTCGAAATGCCTGCATTTCATTTTCCCAAAAGCATGCCTGCCAATAGATGGAACAAACACGCTGAATAAGCTTTACGGAAACACCGGAGAATCAAGAAACAAATTCATTGAAGTACACCAATTTGCTTGGGACATACTCACTGAGATAGCCAACCCAAAACAGTATCTTGATAACCAATGGAATAGGTCTGAAACCAAATTGGTAGATAATGCAATTATTTTACTGGATATGCAATGAATAATTTCGAAGTTTCTGAACCAATTCTCAATTCGCCCTTTGAGGAACCCAAGGAATTCTGGTTCATCAAGGAAGGCGAGATGGCCCAGCGCAAGTCCGGCCGGCGTCCTTCCATTGTCTATCCCCCCAGTGACACCGACGTCAAATGGGAACTGGAAGGGGTGTTGGCGCCTTCTCGCGATTATTCGCCCGGCTATGAAATGGTATTGGTCAACGACATCCGCCTACGGGTAAAAAAATGGCGGGAGCAGGGATACCCCGGAGCCACCAAGATATCCCGCGAGTTGATGGAATGGTGGCGGCGGGACGGGCGCAAGTGGCGTTTATTCTATGCCCAGCTGGAGGCGGCCGAGACGGTAATATTCCTGCGCGAGGCCCGGGCCGACCTGCGGCAGGGTCTGGATATCCCCCAGGATCATCCCAACGAGTCTCAAATCGCTGAGGGGATCAAGGCCTTTCAGCGTTATGCCACCAAGATGGCCACCGGCACCGGCAAAACTACCGTGATGGGCATGCTGATCGCCTGGAGCATTTTGAATAAGGCCAGCGACCGTTCTAATTCCCAATACTCGGACGTGGCTCTGGTAATGTGCCCTACTGTGACAATACGCTACCGTTTAGCCGAGCTTGACCCCAATGTTGGAGAAGCCAGCGTTTATCGTACCCGCGATTTGGTGCCCCCCCATCTGATGCCGCAACTGCTTAAAGGCAAGGTGCTGGTAAAGAATTGGCATGACTTTGAGGTCAAGGAAACGACCTCGCTTAACAATGGAGCCAAGGTCATACGTTCCGGCGTTCAGCAAACCGATACCGAGACAGTCCACATCTCCGACAAGTCGACCACGGCCCGGGGCAAGCGCTATCTTTCCCTGGAAGATTACAAAAAACAGGTATCCGCGGGTTTGTTGAGGGTGATAAGAGAGGAGACGGACAAGCAGGGCAATCTTATCAAGGCAAAAGTGGAATCCACCCGGTATCTGGAAAGCGATGCTTCGTGGCTGCAACGAGTATTGGGCCGAGATGTCGGCAAAAAGGAGAATATCCTGGTATTCAACGATGAGGCTCACCACGCCTATCGCATCAGGCCCGACTTAAAAGATGATCTAGAAACCGACCTGTTTGGAGAGGACGAAGAGGCCGAGGAATTCTTTCAGGAGGCCACCATTTGGATCAACGGCTTGGATCGCATCCATAAACACCGGGGCATAAATTTCTGCATTGACCTCTCGGCTACCCCGTATTTCCTAAGCCGGGTGGGCCAGGATACCAACAAACCTTTTCCCTGGGTGGTGAGCGACTTCCCCCTTACCGATGCCATAGAGTCCGGCCTGGTAAAAATCCCCCAATTCCCTCTGCGCGACACTTCAGGAGAAGAGAGGCCCAAATATTTTAACCTTTGGAAATGGGTGACCGGTCAGCTGACACCGGCTGAAAAAGGGGCTTCCAAGGCAGCCCCAAAACCTGAGGCCATCCTAAAATATGCCAATGCTCCCATTATCATGCTGTCCGGTGAGTGGGAAAACCTGCGCAAACAATGGGAGAAGAACCAGGATGATGACCGGCCGCCGGTGTTTATAATAGTCTGCAAAAATACCAAAATAGCCAAAGTCATTTATGAGTGGATCGCCCAGGATACTTGCCCGTCAGGGATCCCTTCGCTAAACATAGCCAGCCTTCGCAACTCAGAAAAAACCGTTAACACTATCCGGATAGATTCAAAAGTGGTTGATGAAACGGACGGCGACAATGGCAAATCGGATGAAATGCAGTGGCTGAGACGCACCCTGGATACTATTGGCAAGAAATATTGGCCGCTTGATCTGCAGGGCAATCCGATATACCCGCCAGGCTTTGAGGAACTGGCCAAGAAATTAAAACGCCCATTAACCCCGCCGGGCCGGGATATACGTTGCATCGTCAGCGTCGGCATGCTGACCGAAGGATGGGATTGCACCACGGTCACCCATATCATCGGCATTAGGCCCTTCATGTCACAATTGTTGTGCGAGCAGGTGGTGGGCCGGGGTCTGCGCCGCAGCAACTATAGCGATCTGGATGATAACGGCCGCTACCCCGAAGAATTGGCCCAGGTGCTGGGCGTGCCTTTTGAGGTTATTCCCTATAAGGCCAATCCCGGTGGAACACCTCCCCCGCCTAAAATAAAACACCATGTTCATGCCATTCCGGAAAAGGAATATTTCGCTATTTCGTTTCCCAGGGTGGAAGGGTATACGCAGGCTGTCAGCAATAAAATAAAAATTGACTGGGATCAGGTTACACCAGTCACTCTAGACCCAGCCAAAATCCCACCGGAAGTTGAATTAAAAGCCGCATTGCCCAGCAATCAAGGCCGGCCATCGCTATTAGGCCCCGGCCGAGCCGATATGTTAACACTTGAGCATTTTCGTCAAGGCCACAGATTGCAGGAGCTGGCTTTTGAATTAACCAAGGACTTGGTGCGCGATTTGCGAAATAGAACATCAAAAAACGATTTACCAACCCATATCCTTTTCCCACAGTTGCTTGGTTTTGTCCGCAGCTATATAGACAACCATGTAAAAGCACTGCCGCCGTCTGAAAAGGTTGATTTATTTCTCTCTCCTTACTATGGTTGGGCGATAGATAACATTGGCAAAGCCATCAAACCGGTTGATGATACAGGAGAGACCTTGGAAATCCCGCGTTATGAGCAGCATCGGGGACCGGGGTCAACCCATGAGGTGGATTACTGGTCATCTAAGGATGTAAGAGAAGTAACAAAAAGCCATCTGAATTATGTGGTCGCCGACACCTTGCGCTGGGAACAATCAGCCGCTTACTATATAGACACCCATCCTATGGTTGATTCATTTGTTAAGAATGCTGGCCTTGGATATTCTATACCATATACCTATAATGGGCAACCCCACGATTATGTGCCCGACTTTATTATCCACCTGAAAAGTGCGCCAGACAGTCAAACACCTTATTTTCTCATTCTGGAAACAAAAGGCTTCGACGAGCACGAAAATGAAAAAAAAGCCGCTGCCCAAAGATGGGTGGCGGCGGTCAACCGGGATGGCAGTTACGGACAATGGAAATATATTATGGTCAGGCATCCTGGTGCGGTGAAAGAGGCTTTAGATAAACTAGCTTAGGACAGCCAAAGAGCATGACCTTCTCCTCCAACATAATCTCCGTCATCAAACGCATCCCGCACGGCAAGGTGGCGTCTTATGGGCAGATCGCGGCCCTGGCCGGCAATCCCAGGGGTGCCCGGGCCGTCATCTGGATATTGCATTCCAGCTCGGGCAAGGAAAAACTTCCCTGGCACCGGGTGATAAACGGCAAGGGACAGATATCCCTGAAACCAAGCCAGGGCTACGAGGAACAGCGGGTCATGCTGGAGAGCGAGGGGGTGGAGTTCAGCCTGGCCGGAACGATAGACCTGGACATTTATCGGTGGAAAAATGAGGATCATTAAAAATAAAAAACGCCAGCCTTTCTTTTACCTGCATTTTTTGCTGGGGCTGGTTTTCATATCCTTCCTGATGCTGGCCGGAAGCCGCCTGCCCAACAACCGGATCAGGGTCATAGACCGGAACAACATCTACGGCGGAAGGACCATCAGCATCTCCTATCGGGGCGACCCGACGCACGGGGACAAATGTCTCTACATAAACGATCTCTTCGATTTGAAGAAAAAGATCAAGGAGACCCGGATATTCCTTACCGAACCCTACAGCCGCAGGACCGGCTGCTACAAGATAATCAACTATTACAACCTGCCATACTCCGGCGGCAGCACCAGCCGGGTGGAGCACTTTTACCGGCCGGAATTCGCCGCCCGGAAGGGCTATTCCCGCAGGGTGAATTACCTTGACCCGGGCACCAATCTGGTGTCCACCGATCTGTACAATAGCGATGGTAAAATGATCCGCCGGGTGATCGGTGCGGGGGATGCGAATTGAAAAGGCTGGTAATAGAGATACGAAAGGACCTGAAAGCCGGCAGCGATGAAGGATACCGCCGGGCGATCCAGGTCTTTTTCAAGGAGGGGATAAAACTTTACGGGGTCAGGACCCCGGCGGTCCGAAAGATCTCCCAAAAATATTATGCCGCCATCAAGGACCGGCCCAGGGACGATATTTTCAAACTATGCGGCCACCTGCTGGGATCCGGCCTCAGCGAGGAGCGGACCATTGCCTTCGACTGGGCTTACCGATCAAGAAAGAGATACCAGCCCGGCGATTTCTCCCGGTTCGAAAAATGGCTAAAAAAATTCGCCCCGGACTGGGGCGGGGTGGACGATCTCTGTACCCATGCCTTGGGATGTTTTCTATATCATCATCCGGAGTATGCCCCCCGGGTCCTAAAGTGGGCCGGATCGCCCAAGTGGTGGATGCGCCGGGCCTCGGGCGTGGCCCTGATCTACGGTTTGCGCCGGGGGTTTTTCCTTAAAGAGGCCTTCAAGACGGCTGACATCCTTTTGTCGGATAAAGAGGATCTGGTGCAGAAGGGCTACGGCTGGATGCTGAAGGTGGCCGGGGATAATCACCAACGCGAGGTCTTTGACTACGTGATCGAGAATAAAAAGGAAATGCCGCGGACGGCATTGAGGTGTGCCATAGAAAAATTTCCCGAGGGCTTAAGACAGAAAGCCCTGGCAAGGTAACTTCACCCAGAGCGGACAGCGGCGCCCCGGGAGGGGATCAATAGCGGGTGGCCTCAAAGGAGCCCTGCTCCCACGACAGCACCACGAATATGTTGAACATATTGATCTGCCCCTCCAGGCTGCAGTGCTCGATGGCCCCCTGGTTCAGGTGCAGGCAGCCGTGCTGTCCTTCGATATTGATTATTTCTATGCGGCCGGTCCAGCCTCCGACGGAGAACAATTCCAGCAGTTTGAATATATTGACCACCGACAGTTTGCCGGACCACTCCTTGGCTTTGCGGGCCAGCATGGACCGGGCCTTGGAGGCGTATTTCAGCCGCAGGTCGATGCCCTTGTAGAGCTCCTCCCGCTTGAGGGGCTTGGTCAGATAACGGGCGGCGCCCACCGCATAACCATGGATGATGCTGGCCCGGTCTATCTTGGCCGAGAGCATCAGCACCGGGAGGTGCTTCAGATCGGGGCTTTTCTTGACGGCCCGGCACAGTTCGTAGCCGTCCATCATGGGCATCATGATGTCGGTCAGGATCAGATCCACCTGTTTCTCCCGGGCCACCTGAAGGCCGTCCTGGCCGTCGCGGGCCTGGATCACCTGATAGCCGGCCTTCCGCAGTTGAAATTCCAGCAGCCGGGCCATGTTGGCCTCATCCTCGACCACCAGAATGGTATAGTTTTCCATAGACCTCCTCGGAAAAGATGGTTCAAAAGTATTGTATAACAAACCCGGCAAATATGCAAGCCGATTTCCATCATCGGAGAGTATTTCCAACAACAATCTGGTCATGAAAATTTAGCAGGTGGGAAATGGATAACAGGGAGCTTAATGCCGGACACCGGCAACGATTGAAAGACAGGTTCCTAAAAACCGGAGGGGACAGCCTGCACGACTATGAACTGCTGGAGCTGTTGCTGACCTATGCCCTGCCCCGGCGTGACATCAAACCCCTGGCCAAGGAACTGATAAAGAGATTCAACGGGCTTTCCGGAGTGCTGGATGCTTCCTCCGAGGAACTGGGCCGGGTCAAGGGGTTGAGCCCGGGATCCGGCATCCTGATAAAATTGAACAAGGCGCTGACCGAGTATTATATGACCAACGAGATGTCATCAAGGGACGTGCTCTCATCTCCCCAGACGGTGCTTAATTTTGCCAAGTCCAAATTGGCTGGCCAGCCGAATGAAGTTTTTTTGTGCATCTACCTCAACACCAAGAACGAAGTGCTGAAACACAGCATCATAAACCAGGGGACGGTGGACAAGGCCGCGGTCTATCCCCGACGGATCATCAAGGAAGCTTTGGACTGCCATGCCGCCGGACTGATCCTGATGCACAACCACCCCAGCGGGCATTGCCAGCCGTCGCCGGAGGACAAGGCCCTGACCGACTCCATCATCAGCGTGGCCAAGACCATGGATATCCGGCTGCTGGATCATATCATAGTGGGAAGGCTGGGGCATTACAGCTTTGCCGAGAAGAACCTGATATGAATTCTTGCCACAAAGGCACCAAAGTACCAAGAAATTTGGACGTAAAAAATAGGTTGAACCCGATATTTTAATAACAATTGATAAAATTTATGTCTAAGAAGAAAGTCATCATCATCGGGGCCGGGCCGGGCGGGCTGATCGCCGGGATGCTGCTGGCCCACAGCGGACACCAGGTGGAGATATACGAAAAGAAGGAGGTGGTGGGCGGGCGCAACGCCCCCATCAAGTTGGGCGAATTCACTTTCGACACCGGGCCAACCTTTTTGATGCTGCTGGAAGTGCTGGACGAGATCTTCAAGGAGACCGGCCGAAAGATGGAGGATCATCTGGAACTGAAGCCGCTGGAGCCATTGTACCGCCTGCGATTTGACGGCAAGGATGATTTTTTCCCATCCGGTGACCAGGATAAGATGGCCCAGGAGATCGAAAAAAGATTCCCCGGGGACGGGCGGAATTATCTAAGGTTCAAAAAGGAGGAGGGCAAGAAGTTCGATCGGGTCTATCCCTGCCTCAAGGTGCCTTATGGCAGCCTGCTCTCATACTTAAGGCCCCGTTTTATAAAGGCCATTCCCCGGCTGGACCCCTTTGCTTCGGTCTACCACCGGCTGGCGGCATACTTCAAGCACGAGCACCTGCGGATAGCCATGACCTTCCAGGCCAAGTACCTGGGCATGTCGCCCTGGCAGTGCCCGGCCACCTTTACCATTCTTTCCATCATCGAGCACCGCTTCGGCATCTATCACCCCATCGGAGGGCTGACCCGGATATCCCAGGCCATGGCCAAGGTCGTTATCGAAGACGGGGGCAAGATCCACCTAAGCACTCCGGTCAGGCGGATCATTATAGAGAACAGGAAGGCCGTGGGAATACTTCTGGAGAACGGACAGGAGGTGCGGGGCGATGCGGTGATCATCAACCCCGATTTCGCCTGGGCCATGAGCCATCTTATAGCACCTCAGGACCGCAGGAAATACACCGATCAAAAGCTCAGAAAGATGGAATACTCCTGTTCCACCTTCATGCTCTACCTGGGCCTGGACAAGCTGTACGACATCCCGCACCACAATGTGATCTTCGCCGAAGATTACCGGGACAATGTGGAGGACATCGCCCGTCGCAAGATGCTGTCAAAAGACCCATCGGTCTATATCCAGAATGCCAGCATCACCGATCCCACCCTGGCGCCGAAAGGCAAATCTGCCATCTACGTGCTGGTGCCGGTGACCAACCAGACCTCTGGCATTGACTGGCAGAAGGAGCGCAAGGCCTTCAGGGACCGGGTTATCGGGATAATCAAGCAGAAGACCGAGCTTAAGGATCTGGACCAGCACATCGAGGTCGAGAAGATCATCACCCCGGCTGACTGGGAGCAGGAGTACGGGATATACAACGGGGCCACCTTCAACCTGAGCCACAAGATCAGCCAGATGCTGTCCTTCCGCCCCCATAACAAATTCGAGGAATTCGGCAACTGCTACCTGGTGGGCGGAGGAACCCACCCCGGCTCGGGCCTGCCCACCATCTACCAATCGGGACGGATCGCGGCCGAGATGATAAACAAATCGAAATAGCCCAATGCGCCTCTGGTCATTACATCCAAAATATTTGGACCGCCAGGGTCTTTTAGCCGTGTGGCGCGAGGGATTGCTGGCCCAGAAGGTCCTCCAGGGAGGGACCAAGGGCTACAGGAGCCATCCCCAGCTGCAGAGGTTCAAGGGACAAAAGGACCCGTTGGCGGCCATCGGTGCTTATCTGCTCGGGGTTCATGAAGAATCGGCGGCCAGAGGATACAGCTTCGACGGCAAAAAAATATCCTCGAAAAAGAAAGCGCCAAAAATAAAGGTGGCTGCGGGCCAGGTGGAATACGAACTCCGCCATCTGTTGAAGAAACTGAAGAAGCGGGATGTCCAGAGGCATATTTCAATACTTAGCGATAAAAATATCCAGACCCATACCCTTTTCAAGGTTATCAAAGGCCCGGTGGAGGACTGGGAGCGGGCAAAAAAATCCTTGCATTATATCTCCTTTTAGGCTATAATACCTCCAGACTTGATTTTTAGGAGAGCGGGTACAAAGCCCGCTCTCTTTTGCTATCCGAAAAACCAGCCGGAAACTCAATCATGGAGGCGCAGAGATTTTTTATCAGGTTCGTGCTTGCGCGCCATAGCGCTTCAGCGCACAAGCGCGAAAACTGACAACCCGGACGGGCTTCCCGCTGGAGTTTATGCTGAATGCAATGAAGTGCGAGAATGGCCGGCACTCGAGTTTCTAATCTTAAAAGCAGAGCACCGAATGGAACTTAACCCTACCGCCGAAGAGATCATCGCCAAAATAAAGGAACTGGCCCGGCCCCTGGCCGGCGAGATGGGGCTGGAGCTGGTGGACGTGGAATACAAGGCCGGCGGGGATTTTCTAAGAGTGTTCATAGACCGCCCCGGGCAGGGGGTCTCCATGGAGGATTGCAGCGGACTGTCGCGCCGGATCTCGGCCGAGCTGGATGCCAGCGATCCCATCCCGCAGCCCTATAATCTGGAGGTATCCTCCCCCGGCCTGGACCGGCCGCTGAAGAGGGCGGAGGATTTCCTTCGCTATGCCGGCCGGCCGGTCAAGGTGGTCATCAGCCAGCCCCTGAACGGCCAGAACACCTTCATCGGGCACATCGGTGATGTCCAGAACGGAATGGTCAAGATCGTCCTGAAGGATCAGGCATCGGTCTGGCTGCCGCTGGCCCAGATAAAAAAAGCCCGGCTGGAAGTGGAATTGAAAAAGACCTGACCCCAAACCCTTGCCGATTCAGCCTTCGTAACCGAAGATAGGCGTCTGTTATAGCATACTTCGGCGAAGTGGGCTGCGGGAGGGGGTAAGAAAAATAACACCAGGATCACATACATACAAGGAGTAAAGCGTGTCCAACCTAGACGTAATTGAAGCCCTGAGCGAGATCGCCAGGCGCAAAAACCTGAGCAAGGAATTTGTCATCGAAACCCTTAAGATGGGCCTGCTGCAGGCCTGCAAAAAGCGGTTCGGCACATCGGAGAACATCTTCGTAGAGCTGGAGGACGATACCGGAGAGATAGGCATCTTTGCCAAGAAGCTGGTGGCCGAGGAGGTCCTCAATCCGGTCCTGGAGATCTCCGCCGCCGATGCCGCGGAATATATCGACGACCCCCAGCCGGGCGATGAGGTGGAGGTGATCCTGCCGTTCGAAGAGTTCGGGCGGATGGCCATCCAGGCCACCAAGCAGATACTTTTCCAGAAGGTGCGGGAGGCCGAGCGGGAGCAGGTGTTCAAGGATTTCTCCGGCAAGGTGGGGGACATCGTCACCGGGACGGTCCAGCAGATCAGCCGGGACGACATCCTGGTCAGCCTGGACCGCACCGAGGCCGTTCTGCCGTATTCCGAGCAGATCCGTTCGGAGAGATATCAGCAGGGGCGCACCGTCAGGGCGGTGGTCCTGGATGTGGCCAAGACCATCAAAGGGCCGCAGGTGATATTGTCGCGCAGCCATCCCGATTTTGTCAAGCGCCTGTTCATGCAGGAGGTGCCGGAGACAAAAGAGGGCCTGGTGGAGATAAAGGCTGTTGCCCGCGAGGCGGGCGATCGGGCCAAAGTTGCGGTGCACTCCAATGAAGCCAAGGTGGACGCGGTGGGGGCTTTTGTGGGGCTCAAGGGCGCCAGGGTCCAGACGGTGGTCCGGGAGCTGTCGGGCGAGAAGATAGATATCGTATCCTGGTCTTCGGATCCGGCGCTGTTCGTGGCCCGGGCTCTTTCTCCGGCCAAGGGGCTGGAGGCCTTCCCCGAGCCCGAGGAGAGGCGGGTGATAGTGATCTGCCCCGACGACCAGTATTCGCTGGCCATCGGCAAGAGGGGGCAGAATGTCCGCCTGGCGGCCAAGCTTACCGGCTGGCGGATAGATGTGATGACCGACAGCCAGTACCAGGAGAGGTTCGAGGCCCTGGCCCAGGTGCAGATACCGATGGAGGAACTGATCATCTCCGACAAGATCAAAGCCAAGCTCAAGGATGCCGGGCTGGATACGGTGGAAAAGGTGATAGAATCGGGCGAGGAGGGCCTGACCAGCATCGATGGCATAGGCGCCAAGACGGCCGAGAAGGTGCTGTCCGCCGCCAAGGAGGCCAAGGATGCCCAGTTGATGCATTTTGACGAGAAGAACTCCCCGGCCAAGCCGGCCGATAGGCCGGCTCCCGACCAGCCTGCCGGCGGGGAAGAATCGACCCCGGCAGAGCCCGGCGCCGAGGGAACCCCGGCCAAAGCCGAGGAGAATCCGGCCGAAGAATCCGGCAGCGACGGAGAAAAAGGATCTGACAATGACGATGAGCAGCACCAGGCCGGAGAACCATCGGAACGGCAGGAATAGGAGATATTATGGCAGAGACTAAGAAAACCACCAAGCCCGCCAAGAAGACAGCCAAGGCAGCCGGGGTGAAAGAAGCGGTCAAGAAGACAGAAGTGGTCAAAAAGACAGAAGTGGCCAAGAAAGCGGAAGTGGCCCAGAAGAAGCCCGTTGCCAAAAAGAAAGCCGAGGCCGCCAAACCGGCCAAGGAGGTGAAGGTTTTTGAGGCGGCCAAGGATCTGAAGATATCGGCCGATGCCCTGCTGTCCATGCTCAATGAGCTTAATTTCAATATCAAGAGCCGGATGAGCCTGGTCACCAATGATATGCTGGAGTCTGTCAAGCTGAAGTTCGAGGAGGAGAAGCAAGCGGTCAAGCAGGAACAACAGCAGAAGAAGAAGATCCAGGAGAAAAAAGAAGCCACGGTCAAAGCCGAGGCCAAGGTGGCGGTGGAGGAAGCTCCCCCGGTTATCGTATCAAGGGTTGCGGCGGTTTCGGGCGCTAAGCCGGTGATAAGAAGGCCGGTACCACCCAGGCCGGTGGTGCACAAACCGGTGATCACCAAGATCGTGCCCACTCCCATAGATTATCCCAAGGAGATGACCACCCCCTATCCCAAGCCGCTGGCGGAAGAGGACGCGCTGGGAAAACGGAAAAGAAAACGCAAGCGGAAAAAACATAAGGATAAAAAGCTGCCGGTTGACCATGTGGCCATTGCCGCAACGGTCAGGCAGACCATGGCCGCCATCGAAAGGGGCAAAGCCCGCAGGTCCTATAAAGACAAGGAGCGGGGGGATCTGTCGGCAGAGGCGGTTGACGAAAAGGTCGTTAAAATGCCGGAGTATTCTTCGGTGGCCGATCTGGCCCAGGCCATAGGGGCCAAGCCGGGAGAGGTGATCGCCAAGGCCTTGGGGCTGGGCTTGATGGTCACCATCAACCAGCGTCTGGACCTGGATACCCTGGCCACCATCGCCGATGAATTCGGCTATGCGCTGGAGGAGCAGGATGAATTCAACCAGCCGGAGGAGAAGGAGGAGGAAAAGCTTTCCCCGGAAAACCTGAAGCCGCGGCCTCCGGTGGTGACGGTGATGGGCCACGTGGATCACGGCAAGACCACCCTGCTGGACACCATCCGCAAGACCGATGTGGCCGGAGGGGAGCACGGCAGCATCACCCAGCATATCGGGGCTTATGAGGTGAAAATAAGCAACGGTTCGATAACTTTTCTGGACACCCCGGGCCACGAGGCCTTTACCGCCATGCGGGCCAGGGGGGCCCAGGTGACCGATATCGTAATTTTGGTGGTGGCCGCCACCGAGGGGCTGATGCCCCAGACCAGGGAGGCCATAGACCATGCCCAGGCGGCCAAGGTGCCGATCATAGTGGCCATCAACAAAATAGACCTGCCCGGGGCAGACTCCAACCGGGTCAAGCAGGATCTCTCCAAGGTCGGTTTATTGGTGGAGGACTGGGGAGGCAAGACCATCGCCGTGGAGGTTTCGGCCAAGACCGGCCTCAACGTGGAAAAACTGCTGGAGATGGTGCTGTTGCAGGCCGACCTGCTGGAACTGCAAGCCAACCCCGACTGCCCGGCCAAGGGCACGGTGATAGAGTCCCGGCTGGACAAGGGCAAGGGGATCCTGGCCACGGTTCTGGTTCAGCAGGGCACCCTGGAGAAGGGCCAGTCCTTTGTAGCTGGATTGTACAGCGGCCGGGTGAGGGCCATGTATGACGAGCACGGCAAGCAGATCCTTAAAGCCGGGCCGTCCAGTGCGGTGCTGGTGCAGGGCTTTGAGGGGGCCCCCATGGCCGGCGATTCATTCCAGGTTTACCAGATTGAATCGGACGCCAGGGAGATGGCCAACCGCCGCCAGCAGCTGAAGCGGGAACATGAGTTCCGTCCGGCCAAGAAGATCACCCTGGAGGGCATCTACGACCAGATCCAGGAGGGCGCCATCCAGGAGCTGAAGCTGGTGATCAAGGGCGACATGGCCGGCTCCATCGAGGCCATCGGCGATTCGGTGTTCAAAATGTCCAACGAGAAGGTCAAACTGGTGGTCATCCACAAGGGGGTGGGCGCCATCAACGAGTCCGATGTCCGGCTGGCCCAGGCCTCCAATGCCATCATCATCGGCTTCCATGTTCGGCCCGAGGAGCGGGCCCGGGAGCTGGCTGAGAACGAGGGGGTGGAGATCCGCATGTACAACATCATCTACGATGCCCTGGAGGACCTGCAGAAGGCCCAGAAGGGGATGCTGGCCCCGGTGTTCAAGGAGGTGGTGCAGGGCCGGGTGGAGGTGCGGGAGACCTACAAGATATCCGGGGTGGGCACCATCGCCGGCTGCCAGGTACTGTCCGGGACCATCGCCCGCTCCCACAAGGTCCGTCTTATAAGGGACAACGTGGAGGTGTACAACGGAAAATTCGCCTCGCTCAAACGCTTCAAGGACGACGTCCGCGAGGTGCAGACCGGCTTCGAGTGCGGCCTGGGGCTGGACCAGTTCAACGACATCAAGGTGGGCGACGTGGTGGAGACCTACATCATAGAGGAGATCAAGCAGGAATAGGCCTCACTCTTAATCCCTCTCCTGATTAATCAGGAGAGGGATGTCGTTAGACAGGGAGAGGTCAAGTTTAACAACCAGGCAGGAGGCCGCAGACGGTATAAAAAGGCCGATCCCCAACGGGGTCGGCCTTTTGTTATAATGTTTATCGAATGACCACCCTTAAATCCCCTGCTTGATCAAGTAGAAGATCCGCCGTGGCGGAGAGGGGACAGGGGAGGTCAAATTATAAAAAGCAGTGATAAAAATACCAAGACGGGGAATGGTTATAATATAGATGCCTAAAATATCATTACATCAGGCCAAAGCTCTCAACCTGCACAAGCAATTGCTGGACGATCCCGCATCCCTGCAGGGCAAGGAAGGCACATATCAGGCCATCGACCATCTTGGTTATGTTCAGATAGACACCATCAATATCATCGAGAGGGCGCATCATTTGGCTCTCAATGCCAGGGTCAGCGGATACCGCCAGCAGCACTTGCATCAATTGCAAAAAGACGATCGGAAGATATTCGAATACTGGGCCCATGCCGCCAGTTATTTGCCGATCAAAGACTATCGCTACTATATTTCTCACATGCAGGGCCGGCGCAGCAAGTACATTTCATCCTGGATAAAAGGAAAGAAACACATCATAGACCGGGTGAAGAAACGGGTGGCCGAAGAGGGCCCGCTTTCCGGCGGCGATTTCGAGGGCCGCAACAAACGGAAAGGGGTCTGGTGGGACTGGAAGCCGGAGAAGATGGCCCTGGAGGTACTCTTTTTACGCGGCGAATTGATGGTCAGCGAGAGAAGGAATTTCCAGCGTATCTACGACCTGACCGAACGGGTGCTGCCCCCGGGCCTGGATATCTCCCTGCCCGGCGAGCGGGAGGAGAAGCACTTTTTCATCAAACGGGCCCTGGGCTCCATGGGCCCGGCCAGCGAGGGCGACATAGACAAATACATGCATGTCACCGGCCGGCTGAGCAAATGGCTTAAGGAGTTGGAGGAAAGCGGAGAGATAGTCCAGATATCCATCGAGGGCCTGCCCAAGAAGTATTATATTCTGAAGGAAGACCTGGCCGGGATCGACGACACATCAGAATGCGCCAAGCACCAGGTCCATCTGCTATCGCCCTTCGACAACCTGATCATCCTGAGGAACCGCACCAGAGAGATATTCGATTTCGAATATACCCTGGAATGCTATGTCCCGGCCGCCAAACGGAAATACGGATATTTCAGCCTGCCGATATTGTGGAACGGCGAGCTGGTTGGCCGGCTGGACCCCAAGGCCGACCGTAAGAATAAATTATTGATCGTCAATTCACTGCATATCGAAAAGAAAATTGACGATCTTGAAGAATTCTTTCCGGTCCTGGGTACGGCTCTGAAAGAATTTGCCGCCTTCAATAAATGCCAGGAAGTTCTGCTGATCAAAACTTATCCGGCAAAATACGGCAGGAACATCAAAAGTCTGTTGAAACGATGACGGCTTCAAAGAGAATAGCACAGCTATCGTGGTTATATGCCTCTGGCATTGACCACCCCTTAATCCCCTCTCCGCTACGGCGGATCTTCTACTTGATCAAGGAGGGGATGAGGGTGGTTAAAATATTATTGCGAAATAACTGGCAAAAGTTGTGTGTCATAATTTTGTTGTTTAATGGAGCTACATTGTTTGCCCAGCAGGATTTATTCTATGCTCCCCAGGACATAAAAAAGCCCGCCCCGGCCCTGATCATCACTTCCTGCACCGGCGCCACCCAAAAGGATCTGGATTCCAACCGGGCCATCGCCGACAGGCTGGGCTGGGTGATCGGCACCTCGGCCAAAACAAAAAATCACCGCAGTGCCTGGCAGAACGATGCCGATATCATGGTCACTTATAAAAAGCTTATTGCCGATTATCCGGTGGATACTACCAAGGTCTTCATCTGCGGCTTTTCCGGGCAGGCGGTGCAGGCCATGATGGAGGTCTTCCTGCATCCCGACAAATTCAAAGGGGCGGTCTGCATCTGCGCCCATGACGGGGCCATGGGGCTGGCCAAGTGGGAATCGTTAAAAGGACATTATTTTTATCTGATATCCCGGGAGAAGGACTGGAACCTGGAGGCCAACAAAAAAATGCATTGGGAATTTATGTCCCACGGCATTGAGGACACCCTGATAGTGACCAAGGGCCGGCACCGGTCCAAGGACCGCCGGGAGCTTTACAATGGTTGCAAGTGGCTGGATGGGAAAACAAGATAGATTTATATTTACATATCCAGAGTCTTTTGTTATACTACATTTAAAAGAAGCCCTTCGTCAAACAACCCTATATGCGAGGCGAATATGCGCAGGATCATCTGCTCTGCCATCCTGTTATGGTCTGCGGCCCTTTCCCTGGCCGGAGAAAAGGCCAACAAACTCGAGGGCTTGGTGATCGACGGCGCAACCGGGCAGAAACTGGAAAAGGCCAGGATCACCATAGATGGAACGACCGTTGAGTCCAGGACGGACATCAACGGTTATTTTGTTATGGACAGCCTGGGGGCTGGCAGTTATACCCTCCGGGCGGAGAAGAAAGGATCCAGTCCGGCGGTGGTCAAGGAGGTGCTGTATTACCCGGAAAAAGGTGCGATACTTTTTTTGAAGCTTTGGCCGGCCAGTCAAAAAAAACAGGCAGAAGAGAACGAATCCGACGGAACGGGCCAGCTTGCCATAGCGGCCGGACGAACAATAAACATGCCTGAGCCCGGGCTGGGCTATATTATCAGGCAAACTCCAGGTACGGTGATCCATGCCGGGCAGATGCACCTGCGGGGCGGTGACCATGACGAGCTAGCGTATTTCGTGGATGGCTTCGATGTCAGCGACCGGCATTTCGGGGTATTCAGCGAGCACCTCCCCTCCCGGGCCATTGCCGGGATCGAGATCACCGGGGCGGGGTTCCCCGTTTCCATCGGGCAAAGCATGTCGGGCGCGGTTGATATCATTACCGAACGGTCGGAATCGTCGGCCGATAAAGGGATAAAATGGACTTCGGATATGATCCAAGGATCAACCAACAGCGGATATAACAAATTCGAGGGCTTTTGGAATTCGGCCATTCCCAAGGTTAATGACCTGCGTTTTTCGTTCAATGCCGAGGTTGCAGACCGCAAAGGCATAATAGCCTTTAATATGCCGGAAAAAATCTACGTGCCCGATCATTCCCAGGATTATATCTGGGCCGATACCCTGTACTACAGCCACTCCGTGTGGGATACCGTCCCCGGCAGCGGCGGAAGTTACGGCTGGGTGGGCGACTGGGCCGATACCATCAGGCACTACGACAGCCTTTACGCCGCCGGGGGATCGGATGTCAGCGGCCAGCAGATGTGGGAATTGGAAAAACAGGACCGGCTGGCCCACGGCCGGATGTACGGCTGGAAGGAATGGGACCAGCCATACCTGCCGCACAGCGGATCTAATTCGTATAGGTTGCAGGGAAGGGCGGATTATAAACTTGAACGATATAATGCCAAGGCCAGCCTCACCTGGTTTGCCAACAGGGAGCAGGAATTACAATACAGCACATATTTCAAATACAACCTGGATAACTACTACGCCGAATTGAAGAAGGAGTGGATGCTGGGCCTGAGGTTCAGGCAGGACCTCTCTCTAAAGACCTCATATTCGCTGGGCCTCAGCCGCTTCAGCGCCAGGACCCAGGCCGGGGTGCTGGACACCGCCGCCGAGAAGGAGCGCAGCTGGTGGCAGGATTACACCTTCCTGTCCGACGCCGATGCCAACGGCGACAGCATCTACGATGCCTATGCCGGACAGGGCTATGTCAAAAATATCAACAATCCCTATGGCGTCCCGGGATACTTTGTAGGCTACGGCCTGGCCAGGCTGTGGCGGAGGACGGCCGACAGTTATAACGGGTTCAACTTTAAATTGAATCACCAGGTGAACGAAAAGAACAACCTGGAGGGGGGCATCGATCTCAAGAAATACCGGGTATACCTCAAGGAGAATTCACTGCCCTGGGATCCGGTGCCGTTCAAGGACTATTACGATTTCGATCCGGCCAACCTGGCTATTTATCTTCAGGAAAAACTGGAGCTGAGCGACCTGGTGCTTACCGCCGGAGTCAGGCTGGACCGGTTCATGCCCAATGCCGGGAAAAAGGCCAATAACTTCAACCTGACCGATACCGCCTCATACATAGAAGCCCGGGACACCACCATGTACAGCCTGCGGCTGGGGTTTCTGCACAAGATCTCAGGGTCCGCTTCCTTCCGGGTGAACTTCGGCCGGTATGTACAGCAGCCGTCGTGGGATTATCTGTACAAAAATTTAACCGCCAACATTGCCCGGGGCACCACTGTATTGGGCGAACCGGAGCTAATGGCGCCCTACACCATAGCCTATGATGCCGGTTTATCACGACGATTCGGGCAGAGCTCAGAGCTTGACCTAAGTATGTATTATAAGGATGTTTATGATCTGATAGATACCGCATATATCCAAGATACTACAACTGGATTGAGTTACAGTGGATTTAAAAATAATAGACAAGCCAATATTCGCGGCTTGGAGCTGACTTATGAGTTGAAACCCTTGGGAAAGGAATATTCGATTTTAGCCAATTATTCTTTTCAGATGACAAAGTATAACACTGATGCACCAAATATTGTTCACGAGTACATATACGGTGGGGTTGACAATCTAGAAGACCCATTGCTGAACCCAAAATATATCAATACTTATTTCCTCAACTGGGACCAGCGGCACAAGTTTGTCCTGAACCTGGGCTGGGGATCCGGCAGCGATTTCGGTCCGTGGTTTTTTGGTGGGCAGCCTTTGTCCGATATATCCATAGGCCTGTTCAATAACGCCAACAGCGGGTTTCCCTACACCGTGCTGGGATATTTCTACGGCAACATCGTGGGAGACATCAATCACGAACGGCTGCCCTGGACCTTCAACACCGACCTGAAGGCGGAGAAGATATTCAAACTATCCGGGGTGAACCTGACCCTGGGATTGGAGGTATTGAATCTGTTCAACCGCAAGAACACCACCGGGATCTTTCCCCAGACCGGCCTGACCGATGCCTACGGCACGCCGCCCTCCTACGATGATTTTGCCGGGAAGACCGTTTTGGACAGCCTGCCGGGTGGCATCGACAGCTCCGGCCATACCATGATGTATCCCAATCCCGATTACAGCAAATGGCGGGACCTGAACGGCGACGGGGTGATAGACGACAAGGAACTCTACCTCACCTATGCGGCCGCCTACAATGACTACGTCAACGATCCCTACAACTCACTGCGCTACCCGGAAAGCTCGGCCTATGTTCTGCCGCGGAAGGCAAGGCTGGTTTTGGGGTTTATGTTTTGACATTTACCGCCCAGCCTTGTATAATCAATGCATAGGTTTGAAAAATAAAATAGGAGCCCCAATGTCCCAAATAAAAAAACTTAGCGCCATCGGCCGCAAGCTGGAAAAGCTGTCGGCCCAGTACTACCGCCTGGAATGGGTCCAGTACACCACCGGATACGATTTCGGCTCGCAGAAGGCCTACCAGAGGATGGTCAAGGTATTCAAGGACCAGAAAAACTACCAGGCCATTCTGGATCACCAGGCAATGGACCTGGAGCCGCAGGACAAGCGCCGGAAAGAGATCCTGTACAAGGCCTTCAAGCCCTACCACCTGTCCGACCAGATGAACCAGCTGGAACTGGAGATCCAGAAACTGGCCACCCAGCTGTCCCAGGTGCTCAATACCCACCGCTCCAATTTGGATGGCCGGGAGATCCGCTCCACCGAGATCGCCCAGATCCTGCGGAGCCAGCCGGACCGGGAGAAAAGAAAGAAAGCCTACCTGGCCCGGGCCCAGGTGAACCAGCCGCTGTTCCAGGCCGGATTCGCCGAACTGATCGGATTGAGAAAAGAATATGCCCGGCTCTACGGGGCCAAGAACTTCGCGGCCTACCAGCTGGAACAGCAGGAGCTGGACGCCAGCATGTTCGACGGCTGGCCGGAACAGACTGCCAAACTGCTGCCGGCCATGAAAAAGATCAAGGCGGAATTCGGCGAAAAATTCATCGGCGACACGGAAGTAAAACCGTGGGACGAAGCCTATATCAGCGCCCAACTGGCCCCGGAGCTCAACCACCGGGTGGACATGTCGGCCGGTTACGATGTGGTCCGGGATTTCTTTTTGAACTTCGGCTGGGACATCACCAAATACAACATCACCTACGACATCTTCCCCCGCCGCAACAAGTCGGAGTGGGGCTATAATTTCCCCATCCAGACGGCCAAGGACTCCCGGATACTGGCCAACGTGGAGAACCGCTATCACGAATACGGCGTGCTGCTGCACGAGACCGGCCACGCCCTGCATTCTTTCCTGCTTAAGCCCCGGGAGGTGCTGTTGAACCTGGGGGTCAGCGGCATCATCTCCGAGGGGTTCGCCAACCTGTTCCAGGATTTTTTATATGACCGATCGTTCTACGGACAGTTCTTCGGAGAGGACCAGGCCGGGGCGGCGGAGAACTTTGGCAATCTCAAGCGCTGGGAGCGGGCCACCCGGCTGGAGGCCGTTCCGGCCATCCTGTTCGACCAGGCCCTGTATCGGGAGAACATCAAGACCATCGACGATGTTCACCAGCTGTACTGGAAGACATACCGGCAGATACTGGGCGAGGAGCCTTTCGCCGGGGAGCCGCCCTGGGGATTCCGGATCCATCACACCACCCATCCCATCTACCTGCACAATTATTTCATGGGCGACCTAAGCTGCGACATGCTGAGGGAGGTGTTCAAGCAGCGCCACAAAACGGATGACATCATGGGCCAGGGTAAAAAGTTCGGGAAGTTTCTGATGGAAGAGGTGATCAAACCTTCCGGGACCTACACCTATCCCGAATTGTACAAGCGCATCAGCGGGGAGGAATTCTCGCTTAAATACCTGGCGGAATAAAAAATCCCTCTCCAAATTTATTTGGAGAGGGTAGGGTGAGGTCGTACCGGGGTCGTTTTAACGTAGGGGAGGGTTTGAAACCATCCCCTACGTTATTTTTGTCGGTCGGGTTCCTGGATTCCCGTTTACACGGGAATGACACCTAACCCCTGCCCCTTCCCGATGCGGGAAGGGAAATACAATATACCCCTCTCCTAATGCGTTAGGGGAGGAGCAGGGGTGGGGTCCAAATATTTTACGCAGATCAGCTTGGTCCGGCCCGATATGTGGTGGTTGACGAAGGCGGTCAGGGTCTCGATCAGCCCTTTGCTGTCGCGGGGGGCGATCTGGCACAGTTCTCCGGTGGAGTGCCAGTGATACAGGGCCGCGGATTGGGTCGGTTTCAGGATAATGCATTCCCCCTCCGGGGCATGGCAGCGGGGGCAGAGGAATCCGCCCTCGGTCACCGAGAAGACCGGCCCGCCGCTTTTAAGCTCCCGGCGGCATTTGACGCAGGAATCCAGCCGGGGGGAGTGTCCCAGGTTGTTGAGGGCCGACAGAAAAAAGCCCAGCAGTTGGCTGGGGCTTTCCCCGGAGGATGGCAGTGACCGCAAAAATCCCGAAAGATTCTTGTAGAAGGCCATATTGGGCGACTCCAAGGCGGTGAGTTTGTAGCCCATCTCCAGGGCCACCGCCGCCGGGTTCATCCGGCCGTCCTCGGCCAGGGCCGAGGGGTCCCAGACCACGTCGGTCTCGGAGACGGTGTGCAGCTCGGAGTGGCGGCTGCGGTAGAAGACGATCTGGGAGACCCCGCCGGGCTGGAAGGAAGCCCCGAACCTGCTTTTTGGCTTGCGGGCGCCCTTGGCCATGAACTTCATCCGGCCGAACTGCCGGGTGAAGGCGCTGACGATGCGGCTGGTCTCGGAAAAATTCTGGGTCTTTAATATTATGGCTTCGGTGCGTTCGATCATGAAGGTATATAAGAATTAATTCAAGTAATGGCGGGTACCGACCTAACCCCTACCCCTTCCCGATGCGGGAAGGAGCAAAGTGGCGCGGTCCGGAACGCATCAGCGACAGTTCTTCTTTTATTTAGGGCCAGCGGCTGGAATATTTTCCACCAGCTGGATCTTCGTTCCATCCGGGTCGAGGATGTATAAGAATTTGATGTGCGGGTTGGGTTGGAAAGGCCCGGAGTGGATGGGAATGTTCTTGCTCTTTAATATCTCGCTGAATTTGTCCAAGGAATCCACTTCGAAGCCCAGGGAGATATCTTTGCCGGCGACAATAGCGCCGGCTTTTTTGTTGCAGATAAGCTCCACCTGGGTTTCCCCAGAGCCTAAAAATATTATCTCCATATCGGGGCTGGGGGTCATCTTGCGTTTTATCTCCAGGCCCAGAAGGTCCCGGTAAAAGGACAGGGACCGTTCCATGTCCTTGACGTTTATGGTTACCCAGCAGAATTTCATAAATATTTCATTTTCTGCATAATTAAATTAGCTGCGTTTTTTTATATTCCAACAGTTATCAACTTCTTCTTCATCCCAAATGGTCATTTCTTTACCAAATAATTTTAGAAAGCAAGTTAAGAAAATATCTGCATATTGGAAAACAGATCCAAGATCATTTTCAGAAGCTTTGTTAGACCAATAAGGACCTTTTAAATCCACACGTAAAAAGCGAGTAGCAAGCTTAACATCTACATGTGTGAATGATGATAGTTCCGTATATAACGTCTCATAAACTTCTTTATGATCAACCTCAATTGCCATATTATGTATGCTTTTCCCGGACCAATTTTTATATAACGTCTTTTTTCCGTTCTTATTATTATGTGTGTAATTATTCTTTATCTTATTATACTGGTTATTAATTTCTTCTTCCTTATTTTTGTACCGTTCTTTGAACATTAACTGCATGTATTCTTTTGTAGAATTATTTGTACTATTACAAAGGTTAATACACATAGCTAGTTGTTTTTTATCAATAATTGCCCCGTATTGGATATATTGCAAAGAGCGTTTAGTAGGATCTTTTGTAATATAATGTGCGGTTATGTCTGTTTCAAACATGGTTCTAACAATAATATAACCAATATTTGTCGGAAACCATTGATTTGAATATGTATTATATAATGTTAATAACGATTCGCTAGCGGAAATGTTGTGTAATAAAAATGATACCATTAATGAAGTATATTCATTACTGTATTTTATGGGCGAAACCATAAACATTTTTGGTCTACCCAGCGCAATAAGATTTTTTAATACCTCGATATGGTCTTGTGTTGATAAAAATAACATAATTGAATTTAGTGAGTTTTTTAATGGTCTTGATATTATCATTCTCCCTCTCCTAATGCGTTAGGGGAGGGCAGGGTGGGGTCATTCTATCCCCGCCAGCAGGTCGTCTATCGGCACGGTGGCAAAGTTGGTGGCATAGTCGCTCATGGCGTAAGGTATCACCAGCTCCCGGCCGTGCAGCAAAGAGCCGCAGGTGTATACCACATTGGGCACATAGCCTTCGCGCTCGTCCTGGTTGGGCGACAACAGCGGCTGGCGCAGGCGGCCGATCACCCGCGAGGGGTCCTTAAGATCCAGCAGGAAGGCCCCCAGGCAGTACTTCCGCATTGGCCCGACCCCGTGGCTCAGCACCAGCCAGCCGGCCTCGGTCTCTATGGGGGAGCCGCAGGTGCCGATCTTGACCATCTCCCAGGGCTGGGCCGGCTGCAGCAGCATCCTGGGAGTCTGCCAAAAGTGGATGTTGTCGGAGTACATCAATAAAATGTTCTGGTCGTCCTGGCGCGACAGCATGGCGTAACGCCCGTCGATCTTGCGGGGGAACAGGGCCATGCCCTTGTTCTGGACGGCCGGGCCGTTGAGGGTCAGGAACTTGAAATGGATAAAGTCGGCGGTCTCCAGCAGCTGGGGCAGGGTGATCTTGCCGTCGTAGGCGGTGTAGGTGGCGTAGTAGGTGATGCTGCCGTCGTCGTCCCGGAACATGACGAACCGGGCGTCCTCGATGCCGTTGCTCTGGCTGGGCACCGAGGGGAACAGGATCCGCTGGGCCAGATGGCTGGAGGGATCGAACCGCACCTGGTAGTTGGATTCGGCCAGCAGCAGGATGCCCTGGGAGGCCCGGTCGGCCAGGGCGTCGACCGGGGTCATTTTCCGCCGCTCCGCTTTCAGCATCCGGCGCAGGTCGTCCAGGACGAATTCCCCGGGCAGCTGGTCCACCACCCGCCGGCAGAAGTTGCTGTGCAGGCCCGCCTCCTGGAGCTTGCGGGCAAAGAGATCCTTCTGGTATACCGCGTTGGTCAGGGGCTCCGGCTCCGTCACAAAGGGAACCGGCGGCGTGAGCTTGATGCTGTGTTTGGCGCTGACGGTGCCGGTGCGGAAGGTGATGGATGAGATGTGCCCCTCGCCGGTGGCCCGCAGGCTCAACACAAAACGGAGCGAGCCCGCCGGAAGCTTGGTCTGATCGGGATGAGGCACGATGGACGGATTGAACAGGGCGGCCGACTCCGGGGAATATTCATGCGAGAAGTAGGCCCCGATCAGCAGCTGTTTCTCCGGCGGGGTCTCCTTCCTATCCTTCAGATACGCCTGCACCTGCCTGAAGCGGTTGAGGAAGGTCTGCTCAACGTTGGTATGCCGGTCTTTGAACTCGCTCAACACCGATGCCAGCAATCGGGCCGCCGCTTCGTCACTAAGGGTCATGATCCCGTTCACGATCCTCCGGGCAATGCTTTTCCTGACGGGATAGAAGGGCCGCAGCAACACCCGGGAGCGGTCCGGGGAGATCACCGGTCCGATGCGTTTGGCCTGCAGGACCGGAGGCGCTATGGCGGGGGAGATCAATTTATTCATCGCTGTTCATCCGGCGACCCGTTGAAACTGGTGAGGGCGCTCTGGAGGGTCTGCATCTCAGCCAGGGCCAGCAGGAAGGCCAGGGTGGATTCGGCCCCCTGGTTCTGGCTGACCCGGTCGACGTGCAGGCCGTCGCGGCAGCCCCCGGTGGTGGAATCGTACAGGGCCAGTCCCAGATCGTTCCGTCCCAGGAACCATTCGAAGGCCCGGCGGGCCTCGGCCGCCCAGTACATGTCGCCGGTGGCCGAATAGGCCTCGATGCAGGCCGATACCGTGGCCTGGGCTTCTATCGGCTGCTGGTCGAACAGGGCCCGGGCCTGCCCCTTGGGGAAGAATCCGTTTGAGCCGACCGGCCGGAAGGAGCCGGTATCGGAGGTCTGGACCCTGACCAGCCAGCGCAGCGCTTTAAGGCCGGTCTCCAGCATCTGGGAGTTGTTCATACTGCGGCCGCTGAGGATAAGCGCGTGCGGCAGCTTGGCGTTGGTGTAGGAGACCACGTCCTCGAACCATTGCCAGTCCTGGCTTGAGGCGTCGGCGAAGCGCTGCATCAGCTTGGCGGTCAGAGATTCCCGGATCTGGCCGGCCCGCCGGTCGCCGCTCAAGCGCCGCAGGTATTCATCTATTCCGATCAGGGCGAAGGCCCAGGCCCGGGGCGAGGTCAGCCCGGGGGCGACCGGCAGGGCCTGTTCGAACAGCTCGGCCGCCAGCATGTGGAAACTGCCGTGGCCGGCATGGCCCATGCAGAGACCCAGGGCCCACAGGGCGTGGCCGTGGCAGTCCTCCGAGCCGACATCCTCCAGCCAGCGGCGGTCGAAGCTCATGAAATTGCGGAAGCGGCGGGTCTTGCGGACGAAGGCGTGGTTCAAAAAGGCGGAATAGGTGGCGGCCAGCTCGTTGCTGCGCGGGGTGCTGTGCCCCGCCTGCTGGAGCATCAGGGTCAGCAGCAGGGCCCGGGCATTGTCGTCGGTGCAGTAGCCCTCGGCGAAATTGGGGACCGTGAAGCTGGCATGCTGGAATATCCCGGTCGAGTCGCTCAGGCGGTACAGGTGGTCCAGCTTAAGAGCCGGCAGCTGGTCGGGCTGCTCGTCAAGGGTCCTGATGGGCGAGGATTTTCGCCCCACGAAGCTGTGCTCCTGGCCGGCCCGGCGGAAGGAGTCCACGTAAAGATGGGCCACCCGGCTCCATACCATGCCCCGCCCCAGCTGGTAGGCGTTCTTGCGCATCGAGTGGCGCAGCGGCGCGTCGTGCAGCAGGCCGATGACGGCCCCGGCGATGGCCTCCGGGTCGCGGAATGGCACCAGTTTGCCGCGCTCCTCGGTCAGCAGTTCCTGGGCGTGCCAGTAGGGGGTGGACACCACCGCGTTGCCGGCCCCGAAGGCGTAGGCCAGGGTGCCCGAGGTTATCTGCGATTCGGTCAGGTAGGGGGTGAGGTAGATGTCGGTGGCCCCGATGAACCGGGTCAGCTCCTCCAGCTCGACGAAGCGGTTGAAGAACACCACGTGCTTCTGGACCCCCAGTTCCTTGGCCATCCGCTCCAGGCTCAACCGGTAGGACTCGCCCTCTGCGCGCAGCAGGTTGGGGTGGGTCTGGCCCACCACGATGTAGACCGTGTTGGGAAACTCGGCGATGATGGCCGGCAGGGCCCGCAGGGCGTACTCGATGCCCTTGTTGGGCGAAAGCAGCCCGAAGGTGAGCAAGACCTGCTTGCCGGCCACCCCGAACTCATCCTTGAAATAATTGGGATCGGCGAAGGGCATCTCGGGGATGCCGTGGGGAACAAGGTCTATCTTGTCGGCCGGCGCCTGGTAGACATCCCGCAGGAACTCCCGGCCCTTTTCCGACATCACCACCAGCCGGGTGGAAAGCCGGATCAACTCGCGCATCACCCGCCGCTGTTCGGGGTTGGGTTCGCGCAGGATGGTGTGAAGCGTGGTGACGACTGGCATCCGCAGCTTGTGCAGCAGGGCCAGCAGGTGGCTGCCGGCCGCTCCGCCGTAGATGCCGAACTCGTGCTGCACGCAGAGGACGTCCACGTTGGTGATGTTGAGAAAGTCGGCCGCCCGCAGGTAGGACGGCAGGTCCTGCTCCGCGATCTCGAACCGGACCTCCGGCGGATAATCGTAGCCGCCCTCGACGTCATTGACCGGGACCACCAGGCACTGGGTGGCGGGGAATTCCGCCGCCACCGAGGTGCGCAGGTCGGTGGTGAAGGTTGCGATGCCGCACTTTCGCGGCAGGTAATCGCCCAGGAAGGCGATCTTGTGGATATCGGATGATTTGGACATTAAAAACTTCTTTCCGGGTGGGCCAGGTTCACCCCCATGGCCTTTGGCTGATCGGCTCAGCAGTCGGGTTTGTTATCTCATGGAACGATGGGGATCGAGGGTTTTTCTCACATTCGGCTTGTTAGACAAGGAAGGCATCTAAGTGGGACAAACCTTTTATGTCACCTCGTATCATTTTTACGATCTCCGGGAACTCAGACACTTTGAAATGTCCGTTCTTACTATCGAAGATTATGATGGTTGCCTTTTTCAATTTTGCGGCGTATTTGGCGGCATGGGATACCGGAACGACATCATCGTCCCGGGAAAAAAGCAGATAAAGGTTCCTGGTATTCTTCTCGATCAAAGAAAGATCGGGTTTTAGCTTAAAACCACCGACCAGGTCGTCTTCGGGCAGGGTGTTGTCGAAGGGCGGGCAGATCAAATAGGCCGACAATACCTTTTGGGGAAATTTATTTTCCGACAGATATTTGGCCAGAAAGATGCCGCCCAGGGAGGTGCCTATCAGGATTAGATTATTCCTTAAAAAAGGGATAAATCTTTCAAAATGTACCTTCCAATCAACATACTTTGCATTCTCTTTTAGCGGCATGACGGGCCGGATGATCTCGAAATCCCGGCCCAATCTTTTATTCAGATATTCTTCGCTCCAGCGTATCCGCTTCTCAATGGAGACCGGCCGGGTCTTTAAGAAGCGAAGATAATCCTTTTGGTTCTTGAAGTTATTCTCGCCAGGGATGAGCATTATTTGAGTTTTCTTTTTCATAGAAACGGTATAAAATTTATCGGTACAGGATATTCATCCGCTTCAATAGTTCATTATTTTCCAGAAGATCGACGGTATTTGTGAACTGGTTCACCGAGCCGATATCGGCCGGGATCCTTTTAACGACAGGGTCTTTGATCCTCTTCTTAAGTTCACTGGCAAAAATGCCCGCGCGGATCACCAAATATGGCCGGTTATAAAACCGCGAAACGTCCGCGGCCATAGGCCTGGTCAATTTGAGGCTGTTGTGCATTTGGGCAACGATCTTATATGCCAGCGAAAGATGTTTTTCGCGTTCCTTCCAATATTCCGAGGCTAGGACCTTATGCAGAACCGGAGAAAGTTTTTTGGCACACTTTAAACGGGAAAAGGCCGTGCCATACCACTTGCTGTATGGGGCGTATTCCTTTTCCATCAAAAAACAGAGTTTCATGATGGATTGCACCAGCCGTGCAGCCAAAATCCTAGATCCCATCTCGTCATTTACATCGCCGCAGCGCCCGACAAAGGGCTCTTCCTGGCTTATCTTGGTCCATTCCGACGACAGCATGTAGAGCCAGATATCCCTGGGGAAATAATGCAGCTTGTTTTGGATTTGTTTCAAGCCCAGTTGGTCGTGAAATATTTTGCCGCTCCGGATGGTTCGGAGCTTTTGTTCGGACAATGTCAGCCACCCGGAAGCAGTAAGAGCATTTTTAGGCTCGATTAAAAGATAGTTTTTGAAAAATGATCCGATGGTGTGGATTTCCACGCGATGGCTTATGGGCTGTCCCGCTTTTGCTGCGGCCAGGAGCCTAACACCGGCTTGGTCGGGATCGCCGAAATGTGTTGAGTATCCCCGAAAGGACGGGGGCAGATTCCTGCCGAGAAAGTCAAAAATCTGTTTTTTCAGCCCGATGTCTTTTGGGGAAATAAAAAGCAAAACCCTCGGACCCCAATGGTGATCGGTCGAAAGTTCCGTATCGAAGCCCAGCACTTCAGAACCATGATCGATAAGCCCGGCGGAATATTCGAGCCCGGGGAATCCCGATTTTATTAAAGGTTTTACGGCCTCTTTAAAGAACAGCTCTGATAATTTTAGGCCGGGAATGAATTTTGGCATAGTGAAGATATAAATTAGATATTTTTTATTCTGCGTCACCTATTCGGCTTGCCGTGTATGATGTCCTGCTCAGAGCCCGCATGGAGATTGACCGTTATATTACTGGCGAAGTGGTGAAAGAATTCCCTCTCCTAATGCTTTAGGGGAGGGAAGGGTGGGGTCCGTTATTCCTTAGGCGCTACTGCCTTGGCCGACACCTTGCCCAGCCGCTTGGCCCGCACTGAGATGATCCTTCTCCGGCTGACGTTCTCCACCACGAACTCCCAGGCCGGGTCGGCCAGCGGCCAGCGCAGCTTGTCGCCCACCGTGGGAACCTTCCCGGCGATGTCGTAGATGAACCCCCCGAAGGTCTCGTAGCCCTCGGTGGGGAAGCTGGTGCCCAGGGCCTCGTTCAGTTCCTCGATGTCCATCCGGGCGTCTATCCGGCAGTTGCGGTCGTCGATCCTCTTGTAATGCGGGGCCTCGGTGTCGAACTCGTCCCGGATATCGCCCACGATCTCCTCCACCACGTCGTCCAGGGTCACCATCCCGGCGGTGCCGCCGTACTCGTCCACCACGATGGCGCCGTGGGTCTTCCAGGCCTTGAAGTCCTCCAGCAGGCTGTCCAGTTTCTTGGAGTCGGGCACGAAATGGGCCGGCCGGATGATGTCGGTGATGGGGGCGGAGCGCTCCTTGTCCTTCAGCGCCCGGTTGACGTCCTCGTCGTGCACGAAGCCCACGATGTTGTCCACCGTATCGTGGAACACCGGGATCCGGGAGTGGCCCGACTGGTCCATCAGGCGCAAAACCTTTCCCAGGGTCAGGTTGTCCTCGGCGCTGACCATGTCTATCCGGGGCACCATGATCTCCTTGGCGGTGGTCTCGCCCAGCTCGAAGATGCCGTGGATCATCTCGGTCTCGGAGCGGTCCAGCAGCCCCTGCTCGTGCCCGGCCCGCAGCAGGGAGCGGATCTCGTCCTCGGTCACCAGCTGGTTGTTATGGACCTTCTTGATGCCGAACAGCGCCAGCACCAGGTCGCTGGATTTGGCCAGCAGCCAGATCAGCGGCTTGGCGCCCTGGGCCATCAGGTTCAGGGGATCGGCCACCATCAGGGCGATGGCCTCGGCATGCTTGAGGGCGATGTTCTTGGGGGCCAGCTCGCCGAAGATCAAGGTCACCAGGGAGACGATCACCGTCACCAGGGCCACGGCGATGGGCTGGCTGTTGGAGCTGATGAACCAGACGGGAAAACGGGAGATCCAGTCGGCCAGGATCTTGTAAGTGCTGACTGCGGCGATGGCGGCGGCCAGAAAGCCCACGAAGGTGACGCCGATCTGAATGGTGGCGAACAGGCGGGAGGGGTCCTCCAGAATGTTCAGGATGATGCCGGCCTTGCGGCTGCCGTTCTGGGCCAGTTCTTTAAGGCGGGATTTGCGGACCGAGATCAGGGCGATCTCGGCGGCGGAGAAGAAGCCGTTGAGCAAAATAAGCAGGGCGATGAAAAGGACCTCAAACCATAGATTGCTATCCAAAAAAGGACTCCTTGTGTTGGGTTAAATATTTTGCCACCAAGGCACCAAAGCTTTCGATTTATTCCAGATAGTCATTGCGAAAATACATCCTTGCCTGACAAGAGCCTGCACTGAGGGCGGCACCTTCCGCTGCTTTCGAAGTGAAGCAATCCGCAATGGTTGTCATTCCCGGACCTCACCCACACCCTCCCCGCAGCGGGGAGAGCCTGCACTGAGCAAGGCATTTATTATTGCCAACCGAAGTGGAAGCCGTTAGGCAGGGAGAGGTCTAAAACCCAATGTACAGTTCTTCCTTCTTCCGCATCTTTTTTGCCTGGCCGGGCTTGATGTGATCATAACCGATCAAATGCAGCAGCCCGTGGACCACCAGCCGTTTAAGCTCCTCCTCGAAGCTGACCCGGTATTCCCGGGCCTGCCTCCTGGTGCGGGGCAGGGAGATATAGATGTCCCCCAGGTCGGCGTCGGCCACCGGCGGGGCGTCGCCTTCCAGCATGGCGAAGGAGATGACGTCGGTGACCCGGTCGATGCTGCGATATTTCTTATTGAGCCGCCGCAGGCAGGCGCTGTCGGCCAGGATCAATGTCAGATCGTAATCGGCATAGCCCTCGGCCGCCAGGATCCGGCAGATGCAGCGCTTCAATCCGGCCTCCTTGACGGGGGAGGAATGGTCCAGGCATTCGATGAAAACGGTCATCATGATAACCGGCAATTAAATTTATCTGGTTAACCCTGGGGGTGATTGTTTTTTTGTTCTGGGCCGTTCTTGGCCCCGGGGTATTCTATCCGGGGATGGAACAGGGCCAGCAGCACCGGCAGGAAGGCCTCCCCGGCCAGGTGCAGGTCATGGAGGGTCAGATTGGACTCGTCCAGCTCCAGCTCGTTGGCCTTGTCGGCGATGGTGGCCTTGACCATCCGGCGGACCCGCTTGGGGTCGCGGTCCTTCAAAGATCTGACCGAGGCCTCCACCACGTCGGCCAGCATCACCAGGCCGATCTCCTTGGACTGGGGCTTGGGGCCCGGATAGCGGAAATCCCCCTCCAGTAGTTTGCCCTCGGAGGAAAGATTGGCCTTGTGGTAGAAATACTTGGCCAGGGTGGTGCCGTGGTGCTGGACGATGGCATCCTTGATGACCTGCGGCAGGCGGTGTTTCTTGGCCAGCTCCATCCCCTCCTTGACATGGGAGGCCACCACCAGAAAGCTCATCTTGGGGGCCAGGCTGTCGTGGCGGTTGGCCGCCCCGCCCTGGTTCTCGATGAAATAGTCCGGCTTGGCCAGTTTTCCGATATCGTGGTAATAGCCCATGATCCGGGCCTGAAGGCTGTTGGCCCCGATGGCCTTGGCCCCCACCTCGGCCAGGTTGCCCACCAGCAGGCTGTGCTGGAAGGTTCCGGTGGCCTCGATGGACAGGCGCTTTAAAAGGGGCTGGTCGGGGTCGGCCATCTCCAGCAGGCTGTAATCGGTGGTGGTGTTGAAGACCGCCTCCAGCACCGGCAGCAGCAGCAGGGTCAGCACGATCGACAGAAAGGCGCTGGCCGGGGCCATCAGCAGGGAGCGCTGGATCTGCTGGAAGGGCGACAGCTTCAGGTATTCCATGGCGGCGATGGCCAGGCCGCTGGCCAGGGTGATGGCAAAGAAACTGGTGATGATGAACTGGAAGCGGCTGCGCAGGCCCTTGACCAGGAAGGAGGCCACCGAGCCGGAGGCCAGGGCCACCACCGTGATGGGCAGGCTCAGTTCGGTGACCACCCCGAACAGCAGGCTGGCGGTGACGGCCATCACCGCCCCCAGCGGAATGTCGAACATCAGGCTGGTAAGCATCGGGCCCAGGGCCGCCGGGAGCAGGTAGGGCGGGAAATCGGGGCGGGACAGCACCAGCCAGCCGGACAATACGCTCAGCAGGATGATGGTGGCCAGGATCAGCAGCGAGTGAAAGTTGCGGAAAACTTCCGGGCGGAAGTTTATCAGATAAAAGGTCAGGATGCCCAGGAAGAAGCCCAGGGCCAGCAGCCGGGAAAGCAGGGTCAGCACATAGTTCCAGCCGCTGCGCCGGGAGACGGTGGTGATCTCATCCAGCTTGAGCTGCAGCGAATGGAGCTTCTGGGCCGTTGTCTGGTCCACCTTCTGGTAGGCGGCAACTATCTTTTCGCCCTTGCTCACCTGGCCGGTGTATTTGGATACCGATTCCCTGGCCCTGGCCCGGGCCGATCCCACCTCGCTGGTGTCCACCGTCAAATTGGGCATCAGCAATTTTGTCGCCACCTCGGCCAGGACCTTGGCCATGGGCTCTGAATTGGGGAAGGCCGCCTGGCTCTTGGCCTTGATCAGCAGGGGTAGGGATTCCATGGTGAACAGCCGGGAGGTCGGGACCCTCTGCAGATCCTGTCCCTGCCGCAGCACCACTTCGGGTCCCAGCATTTTCGCCTGGCCGTCGCTTAAGGGCAGCACCCCCGGCTCCAGCAGGGAATGGGCCATGTCCTTAAGCCCCTGCTGGAAGGAGTACAGACCGGGCACGGTCAGCAGCAGATCGGCGGTGCCGCGGCTCAGGTTCAGCTTCCAGGACTGAATGGTCGCTAATTTAGTGGATAGATACTCGTCCTCCTGACGGAGATTGGAAAGGTTGATCAGGAAAAGCTCCACATCGCTGTAGAGTTTCCGATCGAACTCGGGGTTGCGGTAGACGATGGCCAGAACCTGGGAGGCGGCGCTGTCCTGCTGGGCCTGGAGCAGGGCGGGATCCTTTACCAGCTGGAAATCGAACGGGGCCTGGATGTCCCGCGGGGAGGTGGCCCCGACCTTGAGCTTGATCTCGTCGTGGCGGGCCGGGGAGAACAGGTTGGCGATCACCAGCAGCAGAACGCCGGCCAGGGCCACCCGTTTTATCCAGAAGAGCTGGAATTTTCTGGATTGGGGGTTCAAGGGCCACAGGTTCCGGGCCAGGGATGTTATTTTATTTAATGATATCTTGAACATAATCCGGTCAGTCGGCCGGGCCTCCTTGGTCCCCGGGATCGTTCGGCCCGTTGCCGGAATGTTTCTGGTAGGCCTGGATGATATGATGCACCAGCCGGTGCCGCACCACGTCCCGCTCTCCCAGGGTGGCGAAGCTGATGCCCTCCACCCCCTGCAGGATGTTGCGGGCCTCGATCAGCCCGGAGCTGTCGCTGCGGGCCAGGTCTATCTGGGTGATGTCCCCGGTGATGACGGCCCGGGAGTTGAAGCCCAGCCGGGTCAGGAACATCTTCATCTGGGTCTTGGTGGCGTTCTGGGCCTCGTCTAGGATCACGAAGGAGTTGTTCAGGGTCCGGCCCCGCATGTAGGCCAGGGGCACGATCTCGATGATATCGTTGGCCAGAAAGCGGTTGACCTTCTCCGGGGACATCATGTCGTACAGGGCGTCGTACAGCGGCCGCATGTAGGGGTCGATCTTCTCCTTGAGGTCGCCCGGCAGGAAGCCCAGCGATTCACCGGCCTCCACCGCCGGCCGGCACAGGACCACCCGCTCCACCTGCCGCTCGTTGAGGGCCGCCACCGCGGCGGCCACCGCCAAATAGGTCTTGCCGGTGCCGGCCGGACCGATGGCGATCACCAGGTCGCTGCCCTGCATGGCCTCCAGATAGCTTTCCTGGCCCGGCGATTTGGCCTTGATCAGTTTTTTCAGGGCCGAGAGCCCGGCCGGCCTCTCCCGGGAGGGACCGGCGGCCGGCTGCTGCCGGAGGTCGTCTATGGCATAGCCGATGTCCCGCTCGGTGAGGACCGCGCCGGATTCCACCTTCTCCCGCAAACGCAGGATCAAACTGGTCAGCATCTCCAACTCCCGGGGCTGGCCGGTGATGATGACCTCGTCGCCCCGGGCGGTAAGCCTGGATCTGAAGGAATGCTGGATCAGCTTCAGGTTGGCGTCACCGGCCCCCAGCAGGTTGGCGGCGTCTATCCCCGCCAGGGAGATGCGCTCGGTTATTTCCGATGTTTCTCTGGTCATGCTCGTATGTTCTGCATTTATGAATGGTTGCCTTCGATAGCACATTGCCCTGCTTTGGGCCGGACATCCCGGACAGCAACCGGCAGGTATCTCCGCTGCTCAAAACATCACTATCCTGCCGGCCTTCCCGGCTAATTAATATAACATACCGCAACCGTTTGCGCAAGGGAAAAGCAAGGTAAAAATATTCTAAAATGTTCTTGACAACCACTATCGTATTTGATAGCATAGAATAGTGGTTGCTGAATAGTGAAAAGGAATACCATGAGAAAATATATATTATTTGGATTGTTACTGCTCATATTTTGTGCAGTAACCTATGCCCAGCCTGCCCGCCGTTTATTTGACTACGAACAGCGCAACCCCGATGAGGTCGGTAATAATAAGAGCGATCGGGGTCTGACGCCGGGAGAATGGGCAAACGAACGTGGCGATACCCGGCCCAAACCCGAATTGTGGTCCACTATCATAGATTCACAGCGTTCTGTGGCTATTGGTCGAACGGTCTCCAAAACCCCAGGCTGGCAGCCCAACGGTATAGTGGTTTGTGACACTAGCTGGGCCTGGTTGCCCAAGATAGTGAGCGATGGGAACAGCGGGGCGATAATATGCTGGAGTGAACAATATCGCGGGGCCGATTCTGTGAATCACACCACTTGGGATATTTACGCCCAACGGGTCGACAGCGCGGGGCATTTCGTCTGGCAAAGCCAGGGTGTTCCGGTTTGCAGTCTTGCCAATTGGAATTCCACATACCCGGCCATGATTTCTGATGGCAAAGGCGGGGCCATAATTGCCTGGGAAGATGATAGGGATGGATTGTTTTATACACGTGTCTTTGCCCAGCGGCTGGATAGTTTGGGCAACAGATTGTGGTCGGAGAACGGTGTGCTGGTTTGCAATCAGATGAGCGGGTATGTGGACATATGCAGTGACGGGCATGGTGGGGCGATCATTGCCTATGTGGACGGCAGGGATGCCGCAACCAGCGATAATATATATGCCCAAGGGATAGACAGCGCCGGGAATCCTGTTTGGCAAATAGATGGAGTGCCGGTGTGTACGGCGGACAGCATACAGTTTTGGCCTCATATGTGCAGTAATGGCAATGGAGGAGCGGTTATAACCTGGGAGGATGATTATCGCAATAATAGCACAACCGGTGAGGATGTTTATGTCCAAATGGTAGACTCTTTGGGAAATAGCAAATGGTCGGTAAATGGCGAACTAATATGTGTGAAAGCGGGCATGCAACGTTTGGCTAAATTATGCGAAAATAATTTTGGAGGCGCTATTATAAAATGGAATGACCGAACCGATTCAAACACTTATGCTCAATCTATAGATAGTCAGGGAAATAAAATATGGGATAGCAATGGTGTTGATTTACAAGGTGGTTATAGTGGTTATATAAATTCACTTCTTTTTGGGGGGGGGGTTACAAACGTATATAATGCCCAACGCGTCGATAGTTTAGGTAATATAAAATGGGGGACTGGTGTTCTTCTACACGGTGACACATCCGGTGGACATTTTGATGCAACTTCTGACGATTTCGATAATTTATTTGTTGTGTGGGATGAAAAACGTAGCAGTCCGTTTTATGCAGATCAATATATTCAAAAAGTTGGTATAGATGGTGATCTTTTGTGGAACACGACAGGAGTTGCTGTTTGCATACTGCAAGTGGCAGGCGAATCATACCCTCAAATAACAAACGACGGCTTGGGTGGTGCGGTTTGCACCTGGCATGGCGGGTATCCGGGGTCATTATATCTTACTTATCCGGATATCATTGCCCAGCGGATATATTCAGACGGTACTCCAGGTGGTGTTTTGGGATATCCTGAAGATGAAAAAAGAAATCTCAAATTGTTTATGAATGTCTTTCCCAATCCTTCCAAGGGAAGAACCGAAGTTGAATTTTCATTGGCCGAACAGGCTTTTATAGAATTGACTATCTATAATATGCTGGGGCAGAGGGTAAGAACGTTGGTAAACTCATATAAGACTGCCGGGCGGCATAAAATATCCTGGGATGGCAGGGACAATGCGGGCAATGCAATAAGTTCCGGTGTATATTTTTGTAATCTTAAATATTCCACGGGCTATATTAACAAGAAAATAATATTAGTAAAGTAGAGGTGTTTCAGCAATGACTAAGAAATTATTGTTTATGCTCTTGCTTTCCATTGTATGCAAACTTGGTTTTGCCCAAGATAGTTGTTTTTCTATCTGTCCTTGGGCTTATTCCCCGCCACAAACGCCAAATTGGGATCAAGAAAGAACATCGTTACTTAATCTGGGAGTTAACGAAATTCAAGGACTTATGTTGAAAAACTTGTCTGCAAGTTCCGAGACTATAACGGTAAGGAACATTTGTGATGCTACAAATGGGGGTATTAAGGCAACCGTAAGATATGCACCAAGCACAGGCGTTTGGGTTTGGCCATTGGTGGTGAGTTGGCAGAATGGATTGCCACCCGGTTGGGAGGAATCAATAAGAAATTGTTTGGATGATATAAAATATTCTTTTGAAGGACGGCCCGTTATTGGCAGCATGCTTATGGGACATGAATGGAGTGCGGATGGTGCGAACGTACAAAGCAGCAGCCCTGTGCAATGGGAAAGGATGCTGACGGCATTAAATTATGCATGTATTTATTGGCGTGATAATCTTAAAATGCCTAATAGTATATTTATAATGCCAGTAGATGGTTTTGAGTCATATATAAAAATATCCATGAACTTTTTTCTTGATAAAATTGAAGAGCTTGGGGTTTATGATCATAACTTTTACCCTTATAGACCGGAAACACCACAAGAGTATTCTATTAATAGCACAGATTTTTTAAGTTTCCAGGATTGTTTGAGCAATGTTGTTCGTATGAATGATAGCTGTTATCATTATTTTGTAAATCCATATACCAAGGGTAAAATCAAGGCCAACTGGACTGCAATAATTCAATCTGTTGAGCAAAAAGACTATTTTAATGGTCCCGTTCAGATTAGGTGGCCCACAAAGGAAGAGCTCCATTGCCAGGCATGGTTGGCATTATCGAGGGGGGCAAAAGGAATAAAGTATTTCTCTTATTTTAGCGGTTCGGGTGATAATTATTATAGCGGTTTGGTAGATGAAAACCGGGTGCCGCGAAGCTGGGATGAGGGTGATCCGCTAACAGCAGATTATTGCATTTACGATTGGGTCAAAGAGCTTAACGATACATTAAAAGTTGTTGGGCCTATATTATTGAATTTGGAATGCAGCAATGCATTTAGTGTAAATACACGATATGGACCAGCCAATATTCCGGCTACATCTTATATTAAGGCCGTTTCTGCTAACGATCCGGCTTATGCGGAATATAATTATTTTGAAGTTGCGACTTTTGATGATGATTTGACATCCGAAAAATATGTTATGTTTGTAAACAGATATTGTCAGCCGGAGGACACGGTTGAAATTAATGTTAGTATAAATTATACGCCATTGTATGCTACAGATTATTATTTGCTGGACGTCATCAATAATCAACCAGTTACGAGTGTTTTAACAAGTGGGGCAAATCAGAATTTCACATTAAAGCTTTTGCCCGGGAGGGGCAAGCTGTTAAAAATAATACCCTATAGCTGCCAATTCGGGATGCCGAATTATACCAATTTCAGGTTTGTCGGCGTTAATACCAACTTGAACACGCCGTATTCAAAGGATTCCGTAGAGATTATTCAAAAATATTGGGAATACAATATTGTCCCGGATACAATGCTTTTATCCGCACCATTGGGACATTGGGAATATGTCTCTACTGGATGGCAGCCATATTCAGATAAACTGGTGCAGTATCTGTACAATTCCCAGGAAAATAACGGCAACGAATTTGAGATACAATTCAAGATTAACGGGAAATATTATACGCCGAAATTATTTGCTAAAACATATTATGAGGATACGGCGCCGGCAAATGGCGGGGTTATAATAAATGATGGGCAATTATATACAAATGATACGTGTATAACGGTTAGGATGTTTGGAACCGATGAATTCTCAGGCCTTTCAAAAATGAGGTTCGATGAATCGCCTTTTGGGAATGCATCCGGTTATGTGAATTTGATAAGAAATGGCGATTGCAGCAGCATTGCTGGGTGGCAGTTAAATAACGCGGTTTATGAAGATGGTTATCTGCATCTTTTGGGTGAAAATACCGGACCCGGACCCGTGCAAACAGGATCTTATGCTATGCAGGTTGTTCCGGATTCGATTATTGAAAAGTATCGCGGAAAACTTATGCGTTTAAAAGATGATATATTTTGTCATAATGTGATAGTAGCCTCTAAGAGGGTGGATGTTATTTATGCCGATTCAGCCAGTCCTTCGGCTAAAACATTCGTAGATAAATCGCTTGCTTCCATACCTGGTGCATTATGGAAATCATCTAGTGATACTTTTACGTTAAATGTCGATCCTTTGCGGCCGTTAAGCAGACTTGAGATTACATATATGGTAAATCAAATAGAAATTCCTCCGCCACCACCTCCGGATGATCCAACAGTTTTAAAGTCATATATTCCGAATCCCATGGCTTTGGATAACGTTATTCTTGAGCCAGTGCGATTTGTAATTCAGCTTCCAGACACTGCAGTGGATCCTAGGCTTGATTCAGATGAAGGCATAATACCAGATGATATCTATGATGGTTGGAAAACTGGTATTTCATCTGTTATTCCATATGTTTTATCAACAGAGGATGGTGTAAAGAGGGTATATGGGCAATTAAAGGACAACGCAGAAAATATAAGCTTTACCCCAGGCTGGTATGGATCAATTGTTTTAGATAGAACAAAGCCGTTTGTTGGAATATCCAGCCCGGTAAATATGAGTTATGTAAGCGGGACAATAAGCATTGTCGGACATGCAAATGATCTGAACTTTTCCCGCTGGATATTGGATTATAAGAAATCTAATTCCGAAACTTGGACAATGTTAGCGGGCGGGGTTGAGCCGATTCATTATAAGATACCTCAAGTTTTGGATTATTGGAATACAACGACAGTAAATGATGGCAGCTACCTTTTAAGGCAAACCGGATATGACCGTGCTGGAAATTGTAAAGCGGAAACGATTTATGTCTATGTTGCCAATGATGTTCTGCCGCGGGAAGCCATCACAGCTGATTTTGCCGTATTCAACAGCCTGCCGGTAGACGGTACCGTTGATGCTTTCGGCAATATCTATGCTACCGATACCCAGGATGACAAAATATGGAAATTTTCGCCTGATGGCGATTCACTTCTATGTTTTGGGTATAAATATACCTGCACCGATACCTTGGGCTTTAATCATCCCAAGGGCATAGCGGTGGACGAGTCAGGCAATATTTGGGTGACGGATTGCTATCAGTCAAAGATCAAAAAGTATGACGGGCAGGGAAATTATATCAGCGCCATCGGCCAACATGGAAACAAGGCCGGGGAATTTAATCAGCCTACCGGCATTGTCATCAAGGATAATTATATCTATGTGACTGATCATTTGAATAACCGGGTGCAGGTATTCAATAAAGCCGGGGCATTTGTCCGGCAGTTTGGTGCAAACATTCTTAAACAACCTGCCGGAATAGCCATTCGGCAAAATGAAGACAGTTACTTGATCTATGTTTCCGATTCCAAAAATAACAGAATCGCGATATTTGATACCTTGGGGAACATGGTAGACAGTTTGGGTGCGGGATTGAATTTAAGGGAGCCATGGGACATCTGTTTTGACTGCAACAACAACCTGTATATTGCCGATGTATACAATAACCGGATTGTCCAATTGGATGCCTGGGGCAATAAACTGCTTACTTTTGGCGCCCAGGGAAAAGAAGCCGGGGAATTCAAACTGCCCCAGGGATTGGCCGTAAGCCCTGATGGCAAGTATGTATATGTCATAGACACCCATAACGACAGGATACAGCGTTTCAAGATGTATTTCGACTTGGGGATAGATGGCGGGCCGCAACTTGCCGGAAGGCGGATAAGCTCTGTTTTGCCGGTATCGTTTATGTTGGGGCAGAGTTTTCCGAATCCGTCAGCATTTAATGCAACGATAAATTATGCCCTGCCAAAAGAGGCCATGGTAAAGCTCAATATTTACAACACTTTGGGGCAGAAAGTAAAAAGCTTAGTAAATGAAAGCCAAATGCCGGGTTACTATAATGTCAATTGGGATTCAAAGGACGATAAAGGCCAGAAGGCTGCAACGGGTGTGTATTTTTATCGGTTGGAAGCGGGTGAACATAGTGCTACCAAGAAGATGGTGATGATAAAGTAAGGTTGCCAATTTTCTTTTTAAAAGAGGCGGCGGGAAAGCCGCCTCTTTGATTTTAAGGTATTGATCATTTAGCAATGGTCTGCAAAAATATTCATTGACATTATCCGCCAAGTGTTTTAAGATAGTGACACTTACGATCAACACTGGATAATTGATATAGACCAACCATGCAGCTCAAATTAGATAAAAAGCGATCCGACGCCCTGATCAACAGCTTCAAGCAAAAAACCATCCTGGTGCTGGGCGACCTGATGCTGGACGAATACCTGTTCGGACAGGTCAGCCGGATATCGCCGGAGGCCCCGGTGCCGGTGGTGGAGGTCAGCGAGGAGAAATACCTGCTGGGCGGCGCGGCCAACGTGGCCTGGAACATCGCCAGCCTGGGGGCCAAAGTGGTTCCGGTGGGGGTGATCGGCCGGGACCGTCCCCGCCAGACCATCTTGAAAGAGTTTCAGAAAAGGAAAATATCAAAAAGCGGATTGGTGGAGGATCCCTCCCGCCACACCACCATCAAGACCAGGATAGTGGCCCATCACCAGCAGGTGGTGCGGGTGGACCGGGAGCACCGCCAGGACCTGTCGCCGGCCTCCGAGGCCAGGGTCATCGCCCGGCTGAAAAAACTTATCCCCGCGGCCGATGCGGTGCTGATCGAGGATTACAACAAGGGGCTGATCACCGACAGAGTGCTCAAAGCCGCTCTGGAGCTGTGCCGCAGGCATAAAAAGATCGTCACGGTGGATCCCAAATTCAATCATTTCCTGGATTTCAAGGGGGTGACCCTGTTCAAGCCCAATGTGCTGGAGACCGAACGGGCCCTGGGGATGAAGATAGCCGGCCCCCAGGACATGCTGAAAGCCGGCAAAAAGCTGATGGCCGGGCTCAAGACCAAGGCGGTGCTGATCACCGCCGGCGACCGGGGGATGTATCTGGTGACCGCAGGGAACAAGTCAGAACACATACCCACCATGGCCAAGGAGGTCTACGATGTCTCCGGGGCCGGGGACACGGTGATCGCGGTGCTGACCCTGGCCCTGGCAGCCGGAGCCAGTTTTCTGGAGGCGGCGGTTCTGGCCAACCATGCGGCCGGGGTGGAGGTCTCCAAATTTGGAGTGGCCGCGGTCTCGGTGAATGAACTTAAGGAGGCGTTGAAAAACTGGTAATGGATCTTTTGCTGGGGATCATTTTATATAATATCGTTTTGACGATGGCCTTCCTTTTGGGTTGGCCATATTTGCTGTTGGTCGGTACCTTTTCGGGCAATAAGAAGTGGCGCCAGAGATGCGGGCTGGTCCCCAAGGCTCAGGGGAATCCCATCTGGCTCCATGCTTCTTCCATGGGCGAGGCGGCCCTGATCCCGCCCCTGATCGAAGCCTTGGGTGGAGAGGCTCCGGAATATAGAACGGTCATCTCCACCATGACCCAGACCGGGCAGGACCGGGCGGCCAGGATCAATCCGGGATCGGCCACTTTCTTCCTGCCGTTGGATTTTCTGTTTTCGATCGCCCTGTCGCTGGGCAGGGTAAAACCCTCGGCCCTGGTGCTGATGGAGACCGAACTGTGGCCCAACCTGATGTGGCTTTGTAATGCCCGGAGGATACCGGTGTTCATCGTCAACGCCCGGCTGTCGGACCGGTCGCTGCCCTGGTACCGTTTCTTCGGATTCCTGTTCCGGCCCCTGCTGAACCGGGTGGGATGCATTGCCTGCCAGAGCCCGGAGGATGCGGAAAGATACCGGTCATTGGGGGTTGCTCCGGGGAAAATAATCAATGCCGGGAACATCAAGTACGACGCCATCCGGCGGCCGGTCAGCCGGGAACAAAAAATGAAACTCAGGACGGACCTGGGATTTTCACCGGAGGATCTGATACTGGTGGCGGGCAGCACCCGGGAGGGCGAGGAGGAGATCATCCTGAATGCCTGGGCCGGACTGTCCGGCGGGATGAAGCTGATAATAGCCCCCCGGCACCCGGAAAGGTTTTCGGCGGTGGAGCAGATACTGTCCAATAAGAACATCCCGTTTTCCCAACGCAGCAAGATCAGCGGATCGGAAAGGTCAAGGGCGGTCCTGCTGCTGGACAGCATGGGCGAATTGATAGACGCCTACGCCGCCGGCGATATCGCCTTCGTCGGGGGCAGCCTGGTGCCGGTGGGCGGGCACAACCCGCTGGAGCCGGCGGCCCTGGGCCTGCCGGTGATCTTCGGACCCCATATGTCCAACGCCCGGGAGAGCGCCCAAGGCTTGCTGGCGGCCCAAGGGGCCCTGCAGGTATCCGATGCCGGGGAGCTGAGAGGGATTCTGGGAAAATTATCCTCCGACCGTGGATCGATCGGCCATATTGGAGGCCGGGCCATGAAGATGGTGGAGGAAAAAAGGGGGGCATCGGAAAAGGCGGCAAAAATTATCATCCGAACGATAAAAAAAGCTTGAAATTGTTTTCAATAAGTCATACAATAATACATCACTTTTAATCGAGGGGAAAATGTCAAGATTTTTTCACAGCCTTAAAACCAAACTGACTCTGAGCTTTGTGGTGCTTATTTTGCTGATATCGGGAATGGCGTTCTTGTACACCTTCAATGAGACCAAGAAAGCCCTCAAGGAACAGATGAGAACCGAGTTGATGTCGGTGGCCTCGGCCGTTGCGGTGAACCTCAACGGCGATATCCACGCTGGCATCAAACCGGGCGACGAGGGAACCCCGGCCTTTCAGGCCATCGGCCAGGCCCTGCTCAAGGTCCAGGAGGCCAACGACCACATCACCTATATCTACACCATGCGGAAGACCGGGGAAGGTGCCGTGTTCGTGGTGGATCCCGATGACGAGGAGCCCGCCAAGATAGGCGAGCTCTACGAGGAGACCAACGACGAGATGCTGGCCGGTTTCGAAAGACCCAGCGCCGACAACGAATACGTCACCGACCAATGGGGGACTTTCCTTTCGGGGTATGCACCCATCCGGGACTCGCTGGGCAATTCGGTGGGGCTGGTGGGGGTGGACATGACCAGCAAGGATGTGATCGCCAAGCAGAGATTCATCGGGAACACCATCTACCTGATCATCGGCATCGCGGTGCTGTTCGCCGGGTTCATCATCCTGCTGTTCTCGGGGACCATCATCAAGGATGTCAACCGCCTCAACCGGATCGCCAACCGGATCAGCATGGGCGACATGGAGGTGAAGATGGACGTCAGGCGGAACGACGAGATCGGCGACCTGGCGGATTCCTTCGGCCGGATGGTGGCCAGCCTGAAGATCGTGATGATGGAGAAAAGTGAATCGGAAAATAAAACGGAGCAGGGGAAATGAACATGACCGATCTCGCCCAGAGAGTTTTGAGCATCTCCACCGCCTATCTGGGGCCGGCCGCCAAGATGTTCCTGGCCAGGCAGACCAAATACCATCTGCAGGGGCTGGACTACGAGCAGCTGCAGAAAGAGCATTTGGCCGAACTGTCGAAGTGGCTTTATATCTCCGGCTCCCTGGTGATTGAGAAGGACAAGGCCCAGGAGCTGTCGCAGCTGGTGGCCAAGCTGGCCTGAAGCTCTCGGTTTTACATAAATAAGGTTGAAAATGCCGCCCTCTCCGGGGCGGCATTTTTGCATAAAAATTGTTGTAATTTCATCCCGGATGGGTTATCCTAATGGCATTATGAAGCCAGCATCAGCCGACATAGCAGCCGTAATTTTTCTCTGGCCCTTTTCGATCCTGTATTTTCTGATCTATCAATTGCGGAGGGCGGGCTACCGGTCAGGGCTTTTTAAAACCCAAAAAAGCCGGCTTCCGGTGATCTGCGTGGGAAACCTAAGCGCCGGGGGCACCGGCAAGAGCCCCTTCTGCATCATGCTGGCCGGGGAACTATCGACGGCGGGATTTAAACCGGCCATATTATCCAGGGGTTACAAAAGGGCGGATGGCAAAGGTTCGGAAATAACCGTTATCAGCGACTGGCAGAAGATCCTGGCCGCCCCCGCCGAGTCGGGCGACGAGCCGTTTTTGATGGCCCAAAAACTGCTGGGCAGGGCCATCGTCTTGGTGGGAAAGAATCGAGCGCGGGCCGCGGAGATGGCGGCAGCAGCCGGGGCCGATGTGGTCATCATGGATGACGGCTTCCAGCACTGGAAATTATCCAGAAATCTGGATATCGTGCTGCTGGACGGCAAACGGCCGCTGGGCAACGGCTGGCTGCTGCCGGCCGGCCGGCTGCGGGAGCCGGCCCCGGCCCTGAAACGGGCCGATATAATCATCGCCACCAGAAGCGGCGACCACGGCGGCTGTCAATCCATCGAAAGGCTGGTGAAAAAATATCATCTAAGCCAGCCGGTCCTTTACTGCGATCACCGGGCCGTCAGATTAAAACCGTTGAGTGATCAACCGATGAGTGGGGCTATCAAACCGGCAAATGACAATAAACTGCTTTTGTTCTCTGGCATCGCCCGGCCGGGTTCATTCCAGAACAGCATCAAGGCCCTGGGATACGAGATCTCGGATCACATCATCTTCGGAGACCATCATTCCTATGATCGGTCCGACCTGGAAAGGATCTCCCGTTCGGCCGGCGACTGCGATGCAGTAATAACCACCGAGAAGGACGCGGTGAAACTGCCGGTGGGCTGGAACCCGGGGAAGCCGTTGTTGGCGCTGGAGATCGAAATTGCTTTCCATCCCGAATCCGGAAAAGAAAAATTGATCGAAACAATTAAAGAGGCTATAAGGTGATGACCCTGGAAGAATATCAGAGATCATCCGACGACGAGCTGTATAAGATAATATCCCGACTTAAAGAGGAGCGGGACGCGGTCTTTCTGGTACACAACTACCAAGTGCTGCCGGTCCAGAGGCTGGCTGATTTCATCGGCGACTCCCTGGCCCTGGCCCAGGCGGCGGTCAAGGTCAAGGCCAAAACCATCGTCTTCTGCGGGGTGCACTTCATGGCCGAGAGCGCCAAGCTGCTCAACCCCGAAAAAACCGTCCTGCTGCCGGACCGGGTCGCCGGCTGCCCCATGGCCGATATGGTCACGCCGGAGGCCCTGCGCCAGGCCAGGGAAAAACACAACAACCCGATAGTGGTCACCTACGTCAACAGCACGGCGGCGGTCAAGGCCGAGAGCGACATCTGCTGCACCTCGTCCAATGCGGTGGAAATAATCAATTCGCTGCCGGCGGACCGGGAGATCCTGTTCGTGCCGGATAAAAATCTGGGGGCTTACGCCGCCAAAAAGACCGGACGGAAGCTGATCCTGTGGCCGGGGCATTGCTACGTGCATAATCGCTTCACTGTGCAGGATGTCATCAATGCCAGGGAGGAGCATCCCGGGGCCACCGTCATGGTCCACCCGGAGTGTCCGCCGGAGGTGATCGAGCAGGCCGATATGGCGGCCTCCACCTCTGGGATGGTGCAGGCGGTGAAGGAGCATCCGGAGATCGAAGAGTGGGTGGTCGGAACCGAACAAGGGTTGATCGATCAATTAGCTGCCGCCAATCCCCAAAAGGGCATATATCCCCTGGCGGCCAATGCGGTGTGCCGGAACATGAAGATGATCACCCTGGCCAAGGCGGCCTGGGCCCTGGAGAATCAGAAATATGAGATAACGGTCCCGGCCGAAGTGGCCGAAAAGGCCAGGCTGGCGCTGGAGCGGATGCTGGAAATAACAAAACAGACCTCTCCCCTGCCTCTCTCCTAAAGCATTAGGAGAGAGCCTGCACTGAGAAGACAAACTGTTTTTCAATCGAAGTGGAAGGGTGAGGTCCTCTTCCAAAAATCCCGCTTGACGAAACCATTGGTTTGTGATATCTTTCACTGATTGAATATTAGGAGTTTACAATGAATAAATGCCCCTTTCTGTCGGTCCACACAACCATCAGGGAAATAAAATACGACTCCGAGGGAAAGATAACCGAGGAGAAGGAAACCCCCCAGGCGGAACTCAAGGACTGCCTGGAGGCGCAGTGCGAGATCTTCGACAGCTCGGCCGGCAAATGCTCCCTGCCTACCATTGACAGCAAGATCCAGTCGGCGGGCAGCGAGGAGCAACTGGCGGTCCTCAAATCCATCCTGGCCGAGACCAAGGAGGCCCGGGAGAACACCGCCGCCTCCCAGCTGCATGTGCTTAAAAAAGCCGAGGCCACCAACGAACTGCTTCACGGTTTGAAGGAGAAAATGTCCTCGGTCGGGGGGGTGGACCTGGGTCCGGTGCAGAACAGCTTGGCCGACTTGAGATCATCGTTGGATCAGAACCAGGCCAAGTTCACCGACATCCTGGAATTGATACTGGAGGACCAGCAGAATCGGGCCGCCCAGGGCGGGCTTAAGGATAATCTGGCTCCGATGCTGCAGAGCACCTCTGATATCAAGGAGGCCCTGGTGCTGAACCAGAACAAATTCGGCGACATCCTGGAGCTGATACTGGAGGACCAGCAGAACCGGGCCGCCCAGGGCAGCCGGGAAACAGAACTGCTGGCCGAGATATCCCAGAAGCAGGAGAGGATGGTGGAGGCCCTGGGCCAGGGGCTGAACGCCGACAGCCTGAACGAGGGTCTGGCCAAGATGATGGACCGGTCGGGCGAATACCTGAAATCCCTGAGCGAGGCCGATGCCGCCCGGCAGTCCCGGCTGGAGGAGATGGAGAAGCAGTTGATCAAACTGCAACAGACCATGCAGGAGCTTTTGGAGGGCCAGCGCAACGAACAGCGGGACATCAGCAACGAGCGGAGGCGCCAGAAGGCCAACGAGCATAACGACCGGGGGGTGATGCTTTTTCACCGCCGGGAGCTGGCGGCGGCCGAGGCGGAATTTCACAGGGTCCTGGACATCCGGCCGGATTTTGCCGAGGCCTATAATAATCTGGGGCTGACCCTGAGCGACCTGGGAAAAAAGGAGGAGGCGGTGGAGGCCTTCAAGAAGGCCATAGACCTGTCCCCCGAGGCCCCGGAGGCCTACAACAACCTGGGCTGCCTGTACCGCATCAAGAAGGACTATCAGCAGGCGGTGGAGCTGTTCAACCAGGCCATCGCCAAGCGTGAGGACTACTCCCTGGCCTATTTCAACCTGGGGGTGGCCTACGAGGAGCTGGAGAAATTCGAACTGGCCATCAAGGCCTGGGAGAAGGTGCTCAACCTGCAGCCCACCCATGAGGAGGCCCGGAGAAAACTGGCTTCCTACCGGGCCCGGAGGTAGTTTTAGATGGATGAAGCCCTGCATAAAATAGAGAAGATCCTGGCCGAACAGAGGCAGCCCTCCCGGATAGATCCCATCCTGCCCAGCAAGACCGCCATTCCCAAGACGGATGCGGCCATCGACATCGCCCATTACGGGAAAGTATCGGCCGGAGGGCAGGCCCCGGTTCCGGTCAAGGAAGAGGCGGTGGTCGAAAAACCGGCCCCCAAGCCCAAACCGGAATATGCCGACCCGGCGGCCAAGATAGGGGTGGGCGCCCGGGAATTCAACCTGGATGAGCTGTCATCCGAGGCCATGGGCGGAGATGTCAATTCCGAAGTGGCCTCCAAGATCGGCACCGGAGGGCGGGTGTTCAAACTGGACGACCTGAGCGGCGATCAGGGATCCGACCCGCTGATGGGGAATGTCTTCAAACCATCCAACAGCCGGGAGCTGAGCCTGGACGAGCTCTCCTCGGAGCCCCGGGAAGAGTGATTTTTTAAAACCAAAAAGCCCCTCCGTTTCGGAGGGGCTTTTTATTTACTGGTAAAATCTTTACTAAGTTTTATATAAAACAGGTTTTAACCGTTACTTTCTTATGACTAAGAAAGTAACCAAAGAAGTCTTTGCCGCCCAGTTCCGCGGGTGGTAAGGCCTATGCCCCGGCATTCATTGAACCAGAACAAGCAGGATGCAAATGACGCAATGACTGCTTTATCGGGGCTGAAGCCTTAGCCGCTCCACTTAAAGGCGGGGCACCAACCCCACCCCTTCCCTCCCCTCGAGGGGAGGGAGGCCGGCAGGCAGGGAGAGGTCCGGGTCGCATCAGCGCTGCTGACTGGCATAAGCTGCCGTTAAGAATGTTTTGCATGCGGGTGCCTTGTTTCGTGGTCAAGACATTCAGGCAGCTGAATATCATAAACTTCCGGGCAGCGGTGCAGCGACAGTTCTCTTTGGAGCTTTCTCTTCAAAGAGAAAGCGGGAAAAGGGTCAATAACTTGGAACGACCGCGATGATATGGGGCGCATAGTATCCAAAGATATTTATTTTTACCAGCTGAAGGCCAGCTTGTTTAGCAGAACCAAAAAGATGGTTATACTCAGACAAATGCTCCTTTGAACGATAGCATAAAAATCACTACCAAAAGCCCCTCCGCAAGGAGGGGCTTCTTTATTATCGGGCAACCTATTGTTTTTCTATCTTCAAGCCGGGGATGTTCAATTTTGTCTGGCTGGTGTCGGTGACCATCGCCAGCAGGAAATTGTCCGGTTTCAGGTATTTTTTGGCGGCGGCCATTACGTCGGCCTGGGTCACCTGAAGCGTCTTCTGCATATCCTGCCGGAAATAATCCGCCCCCAGATCGTAAAGTTCCAGGTACAGGAACTGCCGGGCGGTCTGGCCGCTGGTTTCGAAGCGGAAGGGATAGCTGCCCCGGATGTAGTCCTGGGCTTCTTTCAGCTCCTCTTCGCTGACCGGCTGGCTCTGGATCAGCCGCATCTCAGCTATCAAGCTCTTGATGGCGGTGTCAGCCGAGGCGCATTTGGTCTGCACGGAAAGTATATAGGGTCCGAAATCGCTGCGGGGATCGTAATACGAATCCACATCATAGGCCAGGCCCTGGGCCATCCGGATATTTTTGACCAGCCGGGATACGAAGCCGCCTCCGCCCAGGATGTAATTCATCACCCGGATGGCCTGATAATCGGGATCGCTCCTTTTGGGCCCCAGAAATCCCAGATTGATGTAGGCTTGGTTGATCTGGCGGTTTATCAGCAAAGCCCGGGGCTGCCCGATGGGCGGTATCTCCGGAAGGATCGATTGGGGCATGTTCCGGGCGGCCCAGTTTCCCAGATTTTGCTCCAGTATTCTTTTGATCTGGGAGCTTTTAAAATCCCCCACCAGCGAGATAATGCAGTTATTGGGAGCGTAGTATTTCTGATGGTATCCGGCCAGGTCCTGCCGGGAGATGCGGGAGACGCTTTCGGCGTCGCCCATCCCGGGATGGGCGTAGGGGTGATCTTTGAACAGCATCAGGTTAAAGGCTTCGGCTGACTGGGTGTTGGGACGGTCCCCCTTGGCCTCGATGGCCGAGAGCAATTCGGCCTTCAGCCGCCCGGTCTCCAGGGAGTCAAAAGCCGGTTTGGTCAGCAGCTCGAATAAAACCGGCACGGTCCGGTTAAAATCCTTCGCCAGGGTGGTCAAGGAGATGAATGCCGCGTCATAGTCGCATTTGACTGCGAACTGGGCGCCCACAAAATCGAAATTATCGGCGATATCCAGCGCACTGCGGGAGTCAGTGCCCTTGGCCAGCATCTCGATTGTGAAATTAGCCAGGCCGGCATATCCGGCAGGATCAGTAACGCTGCCGGCCTTGACCATAACCTCCGCCGATATTACCGGCAACTGGTGGTTCTCCAACAGCAGTATCGTCAATCCGTTTTTGAGAACGATCCTTTTGGGCTGGGGAGGGGTCCAGATATTCTGGGCTGAAACCATTCCGGCTGCGGCCAAAAACAATGCGACGGCAAAAAACATCTTTCTCATTGGGCCTCTCCTTTGTTCTGGGGGCCGCCGGTCGGGATCAGGGTGGCCACGGTCCGGTTCTGGTCGATGAAATATTTATTGGCCGCGGAGATGATGTCCTGGTTGCTTACCGCCCGGATATTCTTAAGGTAGCTGTTCAGGTAGCGCCAGGAGAGCCGGGTCTGGGCCGAGCCGATCTGGACGGCCAGGCCGTTGTTCCGTTGCTGCTGGAAGATAAAATCCGCTTCCAGCTGGTTTTTGCTTTTTTGCAGTTCCCGCGGGGAGACGCCATCCCGCTTGATCTTCTCCAGCTCTTCGGTTATGGCCTGCTCCAGTTCTTCGGTATTGTGGCCCTTCAGCGGCGCGGAATAGAAGATGAACAGGGTGGGGTCGGTCTGGGTATCGTTATATCCGCCGGCGAACAGGGCCAGCTGTTTATCGTAGACCAGGCTGCGGTAGAGCCGGGAGCTTTCGCCGTTGCTGAGGATATTGGAAAGCAGCTCCAGAGCGTAGGTGTCGGGCTGGCCTATTTCCGGCGTGTGATATCCCATGGCCACCAGCGGCATCCGGGTGTCCTTCAGCACCTTGACCCGGCGTTCACCCATCTGGGGAGGTTCTATGGTGGTGACCCTGGGCGGCGATGTTTTGTTGCGGGGGATGCCGCCGAAATATTTATCCACCAGGGCTACCGCTTCTTTGCGGTTGACGGCGCCCACTATCACACAGGCGGCGTTGTTGGGGGCATAATAGATCCGATAATAGTCGCGAAGGTCCTGAGGGGTGATGGCTTCAATGTCGGTCATCCAGCCCAGCACCGGCCAGCCGTAGGGATGGGCGGTATAGGCGGCGGCATTCATTTCCTCGAACAGCCGCCCATAGGGCGAGTTTTCCCTGAGTCGGCGCTCCTCCTTGACCACATTGCGCTCCGGTTCGAACTCCCTGGGATCCAGCTTCAGGTTGGCCATCCGGTCCGACTCCAGTTCCATGGCCACCGAAAGGAACTCGGTGGAGATATTCTCGTAATAGGCGGTGTAGTCCTGGCTGGTGAAAGCATTGCTGTGACCGCCGTATTTCTGGACGATCCTGGAGAACTCCTCGGGACCGATCTTGTCGGTCCCCTTGAACATCATGTGCTCCAGCAGGTGGGAGATCCCGGTGATGCCGGGACGCTCGTTGCGGGAGCCCACCCGGTACCACACCTGGAAGCTGACCAGTGGCAGGCCGGGCTTCTCCACGGTCAGTATTTTCAGGCCGTTGGCCAGGCTGTCCTGATGGACCGCCAGGGTGTCAACGGCCCCGGCCCCGGAGACCACCAGGGCCAGGCAGGATGCCGCCAGAATTAATTTTCTCATTAGTTGCATTCCTTTATCTTTTATCCCTGATCAGCAGCCTGACGCCGATGGCGATCAGGATCAGCGGCCAGATCAGGCTTAATTTAAAATAAAACAGGCCGTAATTATTCAACAAAAGGCCGATGCCCAGGATGATGACCAATATCCCGAACACCGCCCCGGATGGATTTCGCCGCATATTCGGATTCCTTTCCTCGGGAGTTGGCGGAGTTTCGCGTTGGCCGGCCGAAAGGCTCTGGCCGGGGACTATCAGCCAGGCCGCCAGATAAATAATGATCCCCAGCCCGCCGGCCAGGGCCAGGATCATAAAGATAATGCGGATCAGCAGGGGGTCGATGTCAAAATAATCGGCCAAGCCTCCGCAGATCCCGGCTATCACCCGGTCCCTTCCGGAACGGTATAATCGTTTGGGCATATAAAGGCCCCCCTACATTACCACCGGCTGGTCGGGGATGATGATCCAGGCAATGATATAGGCCAGGATCCCGGCCCCGGACAGGGCGAACACCACCGCCACCAGCCGGACGATGGTGGGATCGACGTCAAAATATTCCCCGATGCCGCCGCAGACGCCGCCTAGCATCCGGTCCCTGGTGGACCGGTAAATTCTTTTAGCCATGATTCTCCTCCTAACCATTGATCATACAATTATAAACCCCAAAGGATGAAACTTCAAGGGTGTTTATGGTTTTATCGGGAATTTATAAAATGGCCTTGGGGGTCGTTGACCCCCAAGGCCGTTCTATGTCCAATTATTTATTGCTACTCGGCCGCAGCTATCTTCGGCGCTGTGGGCGGTCTGGGCGGAGCCTGGTCCCTGGTGCCCAGCCGGGTGGTCCATACCGCGCCCAGGCCCACGGTGACCCCGCACCACAGGACTATGAAGTTGATGATGATGAATATCACGCCCAGGGCGGTCAGCGGGCTGCCGGCGATGTTGATCAGGCTGCCCAGCAGGAACAGGGAGTGCAGCAGCACGAATCCCAGCACCACCGCCGGCAGGGTGTTCATGGGAGGCTTGTTGACGGCATGCAGGAATTTCTGGTTGATGATCACCCCGAAGCTGGCGATGCTCATCAGGATCCCGGCCACCACCAGCAGGACGGCCAGCGGTATCAGGGGGATGCCCAGGATGGAGACCGCCATGAACACCAGGGCCGGGGCCAGGGAGATCTGCACCAGGAATCCGATGCCGGCCGACTTCCAGAAATCGACCTCGATGATGTGGACGATGCGTTCGATGGGTTTGGCAAAGAACACGCCCAGCAGGGTTATCAGGATGCCCAGTCCGGCCAGCATGAAAAAGACGATAAAGAATTTTATGGCCCGTCCGGCAGCCGGTTTTTTGTGGGCAAAGTGGGCCGAGCCGACCATGCTGGGAATGAACTGGTTGAGCATCCCTAGATCCACGTTCTTGATCTCACCGGCCACCCGGGCCCCTTCGGCCTTGTCCACCGTGCCGCCCACGGTGGAGATATCCCCGCCCACCGAGGACTCGGGCCCCAGATTGACCATCCCGCCGAAGGCCGCCACCTCGCCGCCCACCGTGCCGTCGATGGAGACGGTGCCGCCAAAGGTGGCCACGTCCCCCTTGACCGTTCCGGCCACCACCGTGGCCCCGCCGAAGGTGGCCACGTCGTGCATCACCGTGCCGTTGACCGTCACCCCGCCGCCGAAGGTCACGCAGTCGCCGTTGACCATGCCGTCCACCGTGATGGAGCCGCCCTTGGTGACCACGTCGTCGTTGATGGTGTCGGCCGGGCCGACATAGATGTCGCCCACCTTGGCATCCTTGGAGTCTATCTCGACCTCTTTGTCGCCGATCTTTAATTTGTATGTACCCTGGGAATCGGAATCGCCGATACCCTGGATCTTGATGGTGGTCTTCTTGTCCAGCAGCTTGGTGCCCACCACCGTCTCCTCGGCCAGTCCGGGGGTCGCCGCCAGCAGCAGGGCGATCATCGGCAGCAGGATTAGCCAGCCGGATTTGGCAGAATGCCTGTTAATTTTGTACATGATCGTGCTCCTTTATTGTGTGCTATATTTTTGAATTTATATAAATTCTTTTGGAGGTGACGGCGATGATGGCAAAGGCCGCGATGCTGGCGATGGCCAGCTGGACCAGCAGGTTGGATCCCTTGAGCAGGGTGGCGGCCACCTGGCCCAGCAGGTCGATCATATCGGCCAGCCGCAGCCCGGCCTTGACCAGGATCACCTGCAGGTTGGGCGGGGCCTTGATTAAGTCCTTGGCCAGGGAAAATATTTTGAAAGGATCCAGCTTGTTCAGGCCGAAGGTCAACCCCAGGCCGAATATCACCAGCCACAGGGAGCTTAGCGATACCACAGCCCCGGTGGCCCATTTGAGCACCGGGCTGAGGCGCGGTATCTTATATTCCAACCCCAAAGCATTAAAGATGTTAGCGTTGAACTCAGGGCTGAGCTGGGGCAGTGGCAGGGCTTTGACCGACTGGGCCACCAGATTGAGCAGACGATAGTCGGCAGTGCAGGAACAACAGGATCTCAGGTGGTTCTTTATTGCTGTAACCTCCTGAATTTCAAGGGAGTTATCTACCAACTCCTGCAGCTTATTTTTTATCTCTTGGCATTCCATGATCTTTTCTCCGTTCTGGTAATAATACGTGGGTTCGGTGGCAAATGTTTCATTATGATTACATATTGCAGGACAAGATATTAACCATATCCAAGCTTGACCAGCTTTTGCTTCATGATATCCCTGGCCCGGAAAAGCCTGATCTTGACCGTGCCCACCGGTATATCCAGTGACTCGGCGATCTCCTCGTAGGAAAGCTCCTGCTGATGCCTTAAGACCAGGACCTCGCGGTAGAGGGGCGGCAGGGTGTCCAGTACCCGGTCTATCAGTTCCTGTTGGGAGGCGGCTTCGATCCTTTCCTCTAGGGATATCTGGGTGTCTTCGATATCTACCGGGTTTTCCTCGTCGTGGATGGAGAGCGATTCCGGCTTTTGGGCCCTGAGGAAATCAATGGCCGAATTGTGGGCGATCTTGAACAGCCAGGTAAGAAAGGGATATGAAGAATCGTAGCCGGCGAAGCTTTTGTAGGCCTTGATAAAGGTCTCCTGGGCGATGTCCTCGGCATCGTTCTGGTTGTGGACCAGGCGGAAGATGAGGGAGAACACCTGCCGTTTATAGCGGTTGATCAGATCGTTGAAGGCCCGGCTGTCGCCGGCCAGACAGCGGTCTATCAGTATCTGGTCTTGGTTTTTGGAAGCCATGGGGTGAGTATAGCATTTGGATTTGACCGGTGTCAAATCCAAAATGACTCCCGGGATCGCGGCGGCTTTTGAGGGCATGGTAAGACGAAAGTCCATTATTATTGATAGTTATATCTTTTATGTCATTCCCGGCTTGATCGGGAATCCAAATCTTAAATTCTGTCACACTTCAACTTGGCGGGTGAAAAGCTTTTCTCAGTGTGACAAGTTCGCTCATAAAGCAGGCTGAAGGGTGACCCTATAGCTAAAAAGCCGGAAATTTTCCGGCTTCTTTTCTGGAGGTAGTTTATGGGGTTGGGTATCATTAAATTATGGATATTACAAACAGGGCAATCAGTGTGCCGATGGGGATCAACCCGCCCCAATCTACGCTCTTGATATCAACTATCCCTTTCATGGCCGTCTCCTTTTATTTGGAAATTTAGTATTTTTCTTGGTTCATGGGAGACTACGCAGGATCGGGGGGATATGTTACATAAAAAGTAAAAATATTTTTTGTTAACAAAAAACCGCACTGCGAGGGCAGTGCGGCGGCAACAAACAATATCTGTCATTTCAGCAGGATCATTTTCTTTGTCCGGCGGGTTCCCCCGGCCTCCAGGCAGTAGAAATAAAGCCCATTTGTGACCGGTTTGCCCTGGTAGTCCCGGCCGTCCCAGGTTATTGACCCCACCCCACCCTCCCCTAAAGCATTAGGAGAGGGATCATTTATTAATGTTTTTACCAATTGCCCGGCGATGTTGTAAACCGCAAGTTTTACCGGCCCGTCCACTGTTGCCTGATAACTGATAACTGTAGACTGATTAAAGGGATTAGGATAATTTTGGTTTAACTGTAAACTGAAAACTCTATCACTTGTAACTGGCTCCGCCGCTACACCGTTCAACGAATCATCCCACTCCCATTCATATATCACACCAAGTTCGCTTAAAGCATATACCCGATTTTTGCCATCATTCCGGGCATCGCCCACTACTCCGGCTGCCATGTCAAAATTGACACCGTAATTTAAGGCAATGGTATCCAATACATTTTTCACCCAAATACTGTCAACATAACTCCATTCCAAAACGCGGATATCGCTGTAAATCGAATCATTTACCACCATACTGCTACTCAAACCATATAACCTTTGTTTGCCGTCATTGCGGCCATCACCCGAAAACGGATATCTACCATAAGCAGCAGAATCAACATTTAACCATTGTGCGCCTGACCACAGGAGATCTCTTATCCCTCCGTCCTCAGATATATATAATTGAATTAAGCCATCATTTTTTACTGGCGACAATAAAGATCCCGTTGTAGGAATCATTTGTGAGTGGTAGGTTGTGTCCCATTTGCTTCTATAGGTATATTCAACCCAAAAAATATCTCCGCTAGAGTATACCCTGTTTGTATCATCGTTGCGGCCGTTTCCAATAACAATGTCCTGAACTATACCCCTTTTAATACCCACGGTGTCCTTTTTCCAAGTTCCACTCCCATTTTGGTAGGTATAAGCTATGGTCGTGCTGTCATTACCACCGGCAACTACTCTTATGGAATCATCGTTTTTTATATCCCCTAAACAAACGCTTCTTATATCAGAACCAGTACGGTCATCTATCAATATGCTATCCCAAGTACTACCGTTAAAGCTCCATTCACGTAACCTGCTGCTACCACCGCCAGTGTAAATCCTAATAACCCCATCATTCCTCCCGTCGCCCGCAGCAATAGAGTATGCACTTGCAATAGTGCTTGAAAACAATACTCTGTTCCAACCACTTCCATTCCAGGTAAATTCTGCTGGGACCCCCCCCGTTGCATATAATCTGTTTATACCATCATTACGGCCCTTGGCGATTACCAAGCCATAGCCACTGGCATTACCAACAACGGAACATTTGTAATCGCCAGCATGGGTGCTGGCCGTAAGAGATGCCCAAATTATCATTACATAAATAATTTTATTCATAGGTCCTGTAATCTTTCCAGGTCATCTTCGCTCAGGCCGAAATAGTGCCCCACCTCGTGGATGATGGTCTCCTTGATCTGCTCCACTATCTCCTGCGGTGTGCGGCAGATGGACTCGATGTTCTTCTGGTACAGTTCTATCCGGTCCGGCAGTTTGCCCGAAATATGATAGGCCGGGCGCTTGTTGTAGGGAATGCCGATATACACCCCCAGCAGGGAATGTTTCCCGGTCCGTTCCTCCAGCGATCTCAGCACCGCCGGGGAGGGATAGTTCTCCACCGTGATGGCAATATTCTCCAGCTTGTCCTGGAAGTCCTGCGGCAGGTCGTCCACCGCCTGCTCCACCAGTTTGTTGAACTCTGCGCTATCCATGATATTGCCCCGCGATCATGTCATAAACGATCTTGGCCAACAGCAACAGCAGAACCAAGATGAATATCGGCCGGATGATCCGGGCCCCTTTGGTCATCACCATTCTGGCGCCCAGCAGGTTACCGGCGATGCCGCAGGCCGCCGCCGGGATGCCCAGGGCGTAGAGCACCTTGCCGTGGGCCATGAAGGTTATCACCGCGGCCACATTGGAGGCCAGGTTGACCACCTTGGTGTTGGCATTGGCGGTGACGAAATCGTACTTGAGCATCAAAGTATAAAAGAGAATCAAAAAGGCCCCGGTGCCCGGCCCGAAGAAACCGTCATAAAAGCCGATCACGGTAGAGGCCAGGGCCGCCAGAATGAATTTGGTCTTTGCCTCGGTCTGATGCGAATTATTATGGACGCCCAGATCCTTGTTCAGCCAAGTGAAGATGGTGACCACCGGGACCAGCACGATCAGCACATACCGCAAGAAACCGGGGTCGATCAGCAAAACCGCCCGGGTGCCCAGAAATGAGCCGGCCAGGGCGAAGCCGGCGCTTAAGAGGGCCACCTTCAGATCTATCAATCCTCCGTGGTAATAGCGCAGGGTGGCCACCAACGTGCCGAAACTTGAGGAGAACTTGTTGTTGCCCAGAACGAAATGGGGCGGCAGGCCGGCGGCCATATAAGCCGGAAGCGAGATCAGGCCGCCGCCTCCGGCGATGGAATCGACCAGCCCGGCGAAGAACACCAGCGGCAGGACCATTAGATAGGTATGCCAGGAGATCATTGTGTCAAGCATTCGTTTTAAAATGAATTTTCATAAGAATAAGCGATGGGGTTTTCAAAGTCAATCAATATTTTTGTAAACCCCCTCTCCAAATGCCTTTGGAGAGGGGTGGGGTGAGGTCGTATGATTTTATTTGAAATCCTAAAGCCTTTGGATTATACTATTAGTTAGGCGCTAAATAGATCACTAGACCATATTGTCATGCCATTCCCACATCAATTGAGAGATAAATTCCGAATGGCATCCGGGCCTGGATTCCTGCCTTCGCAGGAATGACTTATTGCTGCATATAGTTGTTGGAGTAATAATACCCATGTATGAAAAAGAATTACAAACCGCCGTGGCGGCGGCGATGCAGGCCGGAGCCCTGCTGATGAAGATGTCCCGGGGAAAACTATCGGTGAAGTACAAAAGCCCCATCGACCTGGTCACCGGGGCCGACCGGGCCTCCGAGGCCCTGATCATCTCCATTATTAGAAAAGCTTTTCCCGGCGATGACATCATGACCGAGGAAAGCCGGGACCAGAGAACCTCTTCCAAACGGCGTTGGATAATTGACCCGCTGGACGGCACCACCAATTACGCCCACGGATTTCCGGTATGGTGCGTATCCATCGCTTTCGAAGAAAAGGGTCAGGTGAAAGCGGGGGCCGTCTATAATCCCAATCTGAACGAAATGTTCACCGCGGCCAAGGGGCGGGGAGCATTTTTGAACGGTAAGCGGATAAAAGTCTCGGCGGAAAAGGAGCTGGTAAAAAGTCTTTTAGCCACCGGATTTCCCTACGATGTCCACACCAGCCCGGAGAATAACCTGGCAAATTTCCAAAAGTTCATCAAGCGGGCCCAGGCGGTGCGGCGGCCCGGCTCGGCGGCCATCGACCTGGCCTACCTGGCCTGCGGGCGGTTCGACGGGTTCTGGGAGATAAAACTCAAGCCCTGGGACGCGGCGGCCGCCTCTCTGATGATCACCGAGGCCGGAGGGAGGATCACCGACTTTACCGGGGGCCGCTACAGCCTCTATTACCCGGAGTGCCTGGCCTCCAACGGGAAGATACATAAGCAGATGCTCAAGGTCTTGGAGAACAGATAAAAATAATTCTACATTAGCGAAACAAATTGTCCTATGCTTCGTAGTTTTGCAAAAGGAATCAAGGAGGAACCATGTTTTATAATCTCAAATTCCTGGCGGGCGGCATTTTATCGGCACTGATGGTATATTTCCCGGCCCGGGCCCTGGAACTGCAACGGGAGATGGAATTCGCCCCCGGGGATGTGCTGAAGATCGACATCAAGGCGGGAAATATCCAGATCACCGGCAACCATGGCGGGGCGATCACCATCAATGCCCAGGGCGACATCCTGCCGGAGGTGGAGAGATCCGGCAATACCGTCAGGATCTTTACCGATAAGCATCAGAACTGGAACCGCAAAAGGCTGGACCTGACCATCGGCCTGCCGAGCTGGGCCGCGGCCGATATCTCCAGCGGGGCGGGCGATGTGGCGGCCTACGATATCTCCGGAGGGGTGCTGATAGATATCGGGGCTGGTGACATCTACGCCAGAAACTTAAGCGGCAAGCTGGATGCCGAGACCGGGGCCGGAAACATCCAGGGTCGGTGGCAGCAAAAAGCATCAATGCCCGGCCAATGCCGGCTGACCACCGGAGTGGGTAATATCAATTTGGAACTGCCTGACAGTGCTGGCGTTCGGATTGACGCCCAGACCGGGCTGGGCAAAATATCCGGCAGGGACGATCGGGGATATGGCCGCCGGGCAGATATTTCGATAGGATCGGGTGAGGGCGTGTTCCAACTTTCCACCGGCATCGGGAATATAAGCATCAATGCGAAGCAGATACTGATAAATGATTGGCCGGACGATGATATTTTGAACTGGAGACACCAACGGCTCGGATACCAAAAGGATTTTCATTTTGAGATGGGCGGCGGGCCGCTTGCCTTCTGGCCGGACCGCTCGGCGGGACGTTTGCAGCCGTATGTGTCGCCGGCGGGATTTCCCGAGCTTCGCCAGGAGAGCTACTGCTGGGGCGGCCAGGGATATATGCAGTTCAACCGCTTCCGGATCGGCTATGCCGGCTGGGGACAGGATCTGAAAGCCAGGTCTTCCCTAAGCGATACCCAGAGATACTACGATTATAAATACAGCCTGGGCGGGGTGACCCTGGAGTATGTGCTGCTGAGGGGCCGGAGGGCCGACATCAGCCTGGGGGCCCTGCTGGGCGGGGTCGATGCCGAGATCAACCTGGCCCGAAGCGCCAGCTCCGACCTAGGTTGGGAGCAGACCGTTCTGCTGGACTCGGAAAGGGAGCTGGCATTGAAATCGGAAGGCTTTATGGGAATGCCTCTGGTCAGGGGCAAGCTAAGACTTTTCGGCATCGTCTGGCTGCAGGCCCAGGCCGGTTACCTCTACAGCCGGATGGGCGAGTGGAAGACCCATACCGAAAAAGAGGTGTTCAGCACTCCCCCGGCCGACCACTCCGGATGGATCTTCGCCGTCGGGCCGCATTTCGGGATCTGATAGCAAAAGATAAAGAGGGCCACCCAAAGGGTGGCCCTCTTTGTTTAGCCGCATTGGTTAAAATAATCCGGTTATATTCCCATCCTGGTCTATATCGATGCTCTGGGCGGCCGGTTCGGCCGGCAGGCCGGGCATCAGCATGATCTCGCCGCAGACCGCCACCACGAAACCGGCGCCGGCCGACAGAAAGACCCGGTCCACGTCCACGTCGAAATTCAACGGCCGGCCGATGGCCCTGGGATCGTCGGACAGAGAGGAGGGGGTCTTGGCGATTATCACGTGCAGGCTGCCATATCCCAGTTTGTTCAAAAGATCGATATCCTTGCGGGCCTGCCGGGTATAATTGATCCGGGCGGCGCCGTACATCCTGGTGGCGATGGTCTCAATCTTGCGGCCGATGGCCCATTCGGTCTGGTAGATCGGTTTTACCACGGCCCCGGTCCGGGAGGCGGCATCCACCTCGCGGGCCAGCTCCAGGCATCCCTGGCTGCCCTTGTTGTAGGGATCGCTGATGACCGCCTTGGCGTTTTTGGACCGGACGTGCTTCAGGGTAAGCTCCAGCTCCTCGGGATCATTGTCCGGGAAGTAATTCAGGGCTACCACCAGAGGGATCCCGAAGGACTGCATGTTCTGGATATGTTTGTCCAGGTTGTCAAACCCCTTGATCAGGGCCTCTAGGTTCTTCTCGGCCAGGTTCTCCTTGGCCGCACCGCCGTGATATTTCAGGGCCCTCAGGGTGGTCACCAGCACCACCGCATCCACATTGAATTTTCCCACCTGGCAGACGAAATCCATGAATTTTTCGCCGCCCAGTTCCGAGGCGAAACCGGCCTCGGTAACGGTTATCTCCGCCAGGGACTGGGCCAGCCTGATGGCCTGGAGGGAATTGGTGCCGTGGGCGATATTGGCAAAGGGACCGCCATGAATGATGGCCGGGGTGCCCTCCGAGGTCTGCACCAGATTGGGCTTGATGGCGTCCTTCAACAGCAGGGCCATGGAGCCCACCGCCCGCAGGTCGGCGGCGGTGACGGGTTTGCTGCGGGAGGTGTAGCCCACCACCATCCGGGCCAGCCTGGCTTTCAGGTCGGCAAAATCCTCCGCCAGGCACAGCACCGCCATCACCTCCGAGGCCACCGAGATGTTGAAGGCGTCCTCCCGGGCAAAGCCGTTCTGGCGGCCTCCCAGGCCGATGACGATCTCCCGCAAGGCCCGGTCGTTCATGTCTATCACCCGGCGCCAGGCGATGCGCCGGGTATCAATACCCAGCTGGTTGCCGTGCTGGATGTGGTTGTCGATCATGGCCGCCAGCAGGTTGTTGGCGGTGGTGACGGCGTGGATGTCTCCGGTAAAATGGAGGTCTATCTCGTCGCTGGGCAGCACCCGAGAGGCCCCGCCGCCGGTGGCTCCGCCCTTCATGCCGAACACCGGACCCAACGAAGGCTCCCGCAGGGTGACGATGGATTTGTGGCCGGTCTTGTTCAGCGCCATCGACAGGCCGATGGCGGTGGTGGTCTTGCCCTCGCCGGCCGGGGTGGGGGTGGTGGCGGTGACCAGAACCTGCCGGCCGCAGGTCGAGCATTGCGGCAGGCGCCGGGCCAGCGAAGGCTCTAGCTTGGCCTTGAAGGGGCCGTAAAGGTAAAGCTCCGTCTCGGCAATGCCGAACCCGGCAGCCACCTGTTTGATGGGCAGAAGATCAGGGGGCATCTTCCGTTCCTCCTTCCAATAATTCTATCAGGCGGTGATAATCGTATCCCGATGATCGGGCCAGCTTGATAATTTTTAACGCCGTGCGGTATGTCAAAACCAAAGTCCGCCGGGAGCCAATGTTCTTGGTGCCGTCAGGCGCGAAAATCAGGCCGGCCATGGCCAGACAGAAAACCAAGTAAAGGAAATTCTCCTTATTGAACCAGAAAACGTTCTGATGCCAATTGCATCCCAGGTACTGAAAAACTTTGGGCCTTTCTAAAAATCTCCTCAGTGCAGCTTTTTCTTCCAAGATTATCGGCCAGCTCCAGTCCCCATCCGATAGGACCTCCACCAGCAGGCGGATATTGTAGGCCTTTCCGCCGGGCAGACAGCCGTTTTCCAGGGCATTCTCCAGGCGATTCCACAGCAGTTCCCGGGCCTGGGGCTGCGGTATCATTCGATTGATATGCTGGAAGACCAGGAAGGCGTAAAAGACGGACCAATCCAGCATATCAAATCCGCCCTTGCCGGTTGCTGCGAGCAAAGCGGAAAGCCGACGGCCCCCTGTTTTCGAAGCCAAGGTTGAACAGCGGAAACGTTCAAAAATATCCGGGATGAGATTTTCCCGGGCCGGCAGCGATGCCGCGGGTAAGCCGAAAATTCTTGATGCTTCCGGGATCAGCTTTTGCAGTGACTCCCCGGTCCGCCGGACCAGGTCCAGCTTGGCCGGGCCGTTTTCCAGGGCCTGGGCCAGTCCGGCCGGGCTCCGCAGGGGAAGAAGCAATGCCTCAAACGATTCCAACAACCCCTCCATCCGCTGCTCCCACAGGGCTCGTTCGATGCTGGGCATCCCCTGGCCTTTGAGGCTGGCGGCCAGTCTGGCGTATTCCCCGTCCGGGTCGTTCTGGTGATAAAAATTTGTGAAGACGTGGCACTCGAATCCGTTCAATTGCACATAAAGCCCGCTGTCCCAGACCTGCCTGGCCGGGCGGATATATTCCAGCCCCGACAGCAAGTCGCGGAAGACCATCCAGCCATCGCCGGCCAGGCCGAACTTTTCGGCCAGCTTGGTCCGGGCCAGGTCAGGGGCATCGGATCTTTTATAGGGAACCGACCAGTTCACCCAGCCCTCCGACCTCTGGTAGCGGTTGTTATAGATGACCAGGGCCTGCTCTCCGCCGGATGAGTTGGAATAAGCGAAGACATCGTGCTGGGCATGCCCGCCGGAGGAGGCCACATCGTAAAGCACGAAATTGTCCACCTGGCTGAAGAGGTAGCGCTTTTTCAGCAGGGGGAATATCTGGCGGCGGTGGCGGTCCATCAGGTCCCGGTCCGGGCTCTCGTCCCAGTAGGCCCGGCGGTATTCCATGCCGTATTTCTCGGCATAGCCCTCGATCTGGCCGTGGCCGAACATGGGCAGGCCCGGCAGGGTGGACATCATGGCGCAGACCCCGAAATACTTGTCGCCCTTGCCGAACTGGGCCGCGGCCGGCTCCTCGTCGGGATTGTTCATGAAATTGACGAAGCGCTTGAGGATCTGGGGATCGAACTCCAGCAGATTCCGTATCACCGTACCGTAGTTGGCGTTCTCCTCCCGCTTGAGCATGTTCATGAAGGCGCTGTTATAGACCCGGTGCATGCCCAGGGTGCGCACGAAATACCCCTCCATCAGCCAGAAAGCCTCGGCCAGCAGCAGGGTATCGGGGGCTTCTTTGGCCACCCTTTCCACCACCTCCCGCCAGAACTCGGCCGGAAAGGCCCGGTCGAATTCCTCCTTGCTCATCCCCTGCCAGGAGCGGGAGGGGATGTCACCGCCGCTGCCGGGCTGGGGGAACCACAATCTCTGATAGTGTTTCTTGGCCAGGGTCATGGCGGCGTCAAAACGTATCACCGAGGAATAGCGGGCCACCCTCAATATCTCGCCGATCACCGCCTCCCGCAGGTCGGGCAGCAGGAAATTCAGCTGGGCGGTGTCGTTCCAGGGCATGTGGGTGCCGTCGTTGCCGTGATAGATATAGCGCACCCGGCCGCTCCGTCGGTCGACCCTCTTGAACACCACCGCGGCATCCCGCTTGCTGTAATAGCCGTCCTCGATATAGATGCCGATATCGGGATGGCCGGAGAGGTCCGGCCCGTTGAAGGAGTAGGCGGGATAGGGCGATGTTTCCAGCTGGACGAACCATTCGGGATGCTCCACCATCCATTTGGAGAAAATACCGGTATGGTTGGGCACCATGTCCACCGCCATCCGGATGCCGTGCCTCATGGCCCGGTCCTTTAAATTATAATAGGCGCCGTCGCCGCCCAGGTCTTCCGATATCCGGTAATCATACAGGGAATAGGCCGAGGAGACCGCCTCGGGGTTTCCGCAGATCTGTTTGATCCTCTGGGAGGCCGGGCTGCGCTCCCAGACCCCTATCAGCCACAGCCCGGTGAAGCCGCTTTCGGACAGCAGTTGCAGTTCCTGGTCCGGCACCTGGTCCAGGTGCCGGATATCAGACCGATATTTTTTGGACAGCTGATCCAGCCAGACGTAGGTGTTCTTGGCCATCATTACCAGGTTGGGCATCCAGTCCAGGTCGGGCGAGTATTTCTCCGGCTCGTAATCGGGCGAACCGTCCGGCCCGGCGAACATCCTTTTATAATCCGGCAACGGCTCCATCCCGGGGGCGAATCCCCGGAACCTTTCGGCTTCCTTCAATACATCCAGGGCCCGGATGATCCGGGCGGAAATTTTTTCGAATATTTCGGCCGGGAGGATTTTACCCCAATACTTCTTGATGTATTCCAGTTGTCCGGCCAGCGAGTAAGGACTGGCCTGGGCCGGAGCTTTCAGCAGTTCGAACAGATCCAGATCATGCGGCCCGAATTTGGGCTGGGTCTTGAAATAATCCCTCAGCCCGGATATGCCGTCCAGGTATCTGGTGCTTTGGCGCAGGGGGGCGTCATCGAACAGCTCGGAATAATGGCGGTAGGCGGGATTGTCGTTGGCCAGGAACAGGAACAGCAGTTCCTCCAGGGCCACCGCCCGGTGGGGATAACCATCGCTGCTGCCCCTAAGATATTCGGCGGAGGTCAGCTGGTTGTCCATGACCTTAAGGGGAGGAAAGGAGGCGGTGAAATTTTCAAGGCATTTTTCCGTTTGGGCCGGATCCAGGACGGCAGAAAGATTTTTCAAGGCCGATTCGAATATTTTGGGATTGAACTGCCGCCGGTAACCGGCGGTCACCAGATGAAGGATCTCCTCGATCAGGGCGATGATGTTTATCTCGGCGGCCTTGACCGCCAGGTGGGGGTTATTGGCGGCATCCCGGACCAGGTTCATCCGGTCGGCCAGGCGCTGTATCGCCGGGAAATCATCCAGTATCACATTGCCGTGCAGGCCGTAGATGGCCTCCTCGAAGCCGTATCTTTTGCGGCAACGGCGGGAGATGTGAAATTCGAATATGGGGAGATCCTTTGCAATCATGCGATTATGATAGCACTTTGTCCGGTTTTTTTCAATTTATTATTTGATTTTGTTCAAAGTCAAATAAGAGGTTGCTCAACAAAATGAAACTTAAAAAGGTGTATCTCGTAATATCTAACGGATATCAACCCATAAATATTTATAAGGAGCGTAAAATGAAGGGGTTAAATTTCAAGCCGGCCGCCGGGCTGATCGTCGTCTGTCTGGCATTGATTTCGGCCATGGCCCATGCCGGCCAGACTATCAGCCAGAGCAGGGATGTCTCCGGCTTTGATAAGATACAGGTTAACGGCGCTTATGACCTGTACATAACCCAGGACAAGGAATACAGCCTGCGGATAGAGGCCGAGCCGGAGGTGCTGGAAAACATCCTGACTGAAGTTAAGGACGGCCTGCTGGTGGTGTCCGACAGAAAGCCCCGGATACGAATAGGCCTATTCAAAAGCAAAGCCCGCAAGATCCACCTCACCCTGCCGGAGCTGAAGGAGCTGTGCATCAACGGAGCGGCCGATGTGGCTGGCCAGAACCGGATCAAAACCGGGAATTTCAGTTTGATGGTTAACGGGGCGGGGGATGTCGAACTGGAGCTGGAGGCCGGGGATGTTGCCGCAACAATCAATGGAGCCGGGGATATAAAGCTTAAAGGGACTGCCGAAAATTTTGATATCTCAATAGACGGTGCGGGAGATATCTCCGCCAGTGATCTGGCCAGCCGGAAGGCTTCCGTAAGGATCAGCGGGGCCGGCGACTGCCGGGTGAATGCCAGCCAGGAATTGACCGTCAACATTGCCGGCAGCGGTGATGTCGGTTATCAGGGAAGCCCCAAGGTGGTGACAAAGAATGTGAGCGGAGTGGGCCGGGTGCATAGGGAATAGGAGAGCCTGCCACCCATTCGATTTGACAAGCCGGCGGCAATTCTCAGGGTGACCGGAGGTCCCTGGTAAAATAAAAAAAGAGCAGGCGATCATGTCTGCTCTTTTTTTAATGTTCTCTCACTCCGGCTGGGGTGTTTTGACGATCCCTGCCAGTTGGTAGCCGTGGTTCTTTATCCTCTCCATCAGGTCGTTGTACAGGACATCGGCCATTTTCCGGCTGCGGGACAGTATCCACAGGTAATTCCGGTTGGGATGGCCCACCACCGCATATTGGTAGTTGCTGTCCAGTTCGATTATCCAGTAGGCTCCGGAGAAGGGCCAGAAGAATTGGACCTTGAGTTTGGCATTGGTCAGCGTGTCTGTCACCCAGGCCTTGCCCTTGGCGGCCTTGTATCTCCCGTTGAGGGAATCCTTGCAGCATTCGTTGAGCACGCTGATCTTGCCGTCCGGGCGCAGGGTGTAGGTGGCCGAGACGGCGGTGCAGCCCTTCTGAAAACGCTGGGGGATGGTGGCGATCTCGTACCAGGTGCCCAGGTAGCGGTTGAGATCAACCTTGGGGACGGCCTGCAGGCGCGGTAATTCCCGCTTTTGGGCATATAATCCTGCTGCCGCAATGAAAAGACAGAGGGATATGGCCAATTCGAATCTACTCATGACTTACCTCGCTTTGTTTTGTTGACCTTGTTTTTTCTTTGCTTTGTCTGATGTTACAAATTATATCATCAAGGGTTTTCACTCTTTTTACGACTGGATGATAATAAAAAACCGTCTGGTCGGATGTCTTGCCCAAAGCATATATCAAAGGACGCCTGTTTTTTTCAAAGGAGGCGATAGCGGCACCTAATTCCACGTATTTAGCTCGTCCATGGACCGGATCGGACAAAATGATAAATATATCACAATCCAGCACGCCCTTCATGTCACGTACGGCGACGCGCCTGACGTCTTTGGAAAATATGGAACGGTCTTTCAGTTTGGGTGCTTCGTCCTTTGTCCAATCAACGGTTATTTTATGCCCCAATAACTCCAATGACCGGCAGATATCTTTCACACGTCTTTTTTCACGGACATATGCAGCAACATAGAATTTCATTTATTCTCCAATTATTTTTACCAGCACTCTTTTGCTTCTTCTTCCATCAAACTCGCCGTAAAATATCTGCTCCCAGGGGCCGAAATCCAGCTGGCCCTTGGTGACGGCCACCGTTACCTCCCGGCCCATGACCTGCCTTTTGAGATGGGCGTCGCCGTTGTCCTCGCCGGTCCGATTATGCAGATACCGGGAGGTCGGCTCATGGGGGGCCAGGGTCTCCAGCCAACTCTCATAGTCCTGGTGCAGGCCGCCCTCGTCATCATTTATAAAAACACTGGCGGTGATGTGCATGGCATTGACCAGGCACAGGCCCTCCTTGATCCCGCTTTCCTTTAGGCATTCCTCCACCTGCCCGGTGATGTTGACAAACCCCCGGCGGGAGGGGACGTTGAACCAAAGCTCTTTCCGGTATGATAGCATAAACAAACTCCTTTTTATACCCACGAAACACACGAAAACATAAATCTGTTATTTTGGTGTATTTAGTGGGCAGGGTTATCCTGGTTTCCCTCTTTCATGGAAAGGGCGATGCGCTTGCGCTCCAGTTCCACCTCCAGCACCTTGACCTTGACCTTCTGGCCCACCTTGACCACCTCCTTGGGGTCCCGGACATATTTGTTGGCCAGCTGGGAGATGTGCACCAGGCCGTCCTGGTGCACGCCGATATCAATAAAGGCTCCGAAATTGGCCACATTGGTGACCACGCCCTCCAGCATCATACCGGGCTTCAGGTGGCTGATCGCGGTGACGCCATCCATAAAGTTGGCCAGTTCGAACTTTTGGCGGGGGTCGCGGCCCGGTTTCTTGAGCTCCGACAGGATGTCGGTCAAAGTGGGCAGGCCGACCGTATCGGTCATGTATTTCTTCAAATCAATTTTTTCCGCAAATAAGGCATTGCCCACCAACTGGTCCACTTTGACCTTGATATCCTGGGCCATCTGTTTGACTATGGAATAGCTTTCGGGATGAACCGCCGAGTTGTCCAGAGGATCGGCGCCGCCTCTGATGCGCAGAAAGCCGGCCGCCTGCTCGAAAGCTTTTGGCCCCAGCCGGGGCACCTTCAGCAGCGTTTTGCGGTTCTTGAAGGCGCCGTTATCATCCCGGTATTTGACGATGTTCTTGGCCATGGCCTGGCTCAGGCCGGAGACGTATGCCAGCAGGGAATATGAGGCGGTGTTCAGGTCCACGCCAACGAAGTTGACGCAGGACTCCACCGTTTCGTGCAGGGCCTGCCTGAGCTTGGGCTGGTTGACGTCGTGCTGGTACTGCCCCACCCCGATGGATTTGGGATCGATCTTCACCAGCTCGGCCAGCGGGTCCTGCAATCTTCTGGCGATGGAGATGGCTCCCCGCACCGAGACATCCAGGTCGGGAAATTCCTCCCGGGCGAGATCCGAGGCCGAATATACCGAGGCTCCGGACTCGCTGACCACCACCGGCTGGAGCTTGACCTCCTGGTTCCCTTGGATCATCTCCCGAACGAAGGCATCGGTCTCGCGGGAGGCGGTGCCGTTGCCGATGGCCGCCAGTTCCATCTTATACTTTTGGGCCAGGGCGGCCAGCGTTGCTCCCGCTTCCTGTCTTTGGCGGGCGGAGCCATGGGGAAAGACGGTGGCGTATTCTAAAAATTTCCCGGTATCATCCAACACCGCTATCTTACATCCGGTGCGCAGTCCGGGGTCTATTCCCATTATGGCCCTGGAGCCGGCCGGCGGGGCCAGCAGAAGATTCCGCAGGTTCTCGGCGAACACTTTTATGGCCTCGATGTCCGATTTCTCCTTGATCTCCGAACGCAGTTCCACTTCAATCGAACTGCTCAAATAGACCCGGTAGGCGAAGCCGATGACCTCGGTCAAAAAGACCGCCTGGGCATAGGAGCCATTCCGCAGGAACTTTTTCAGCAGATATTCATCTATCTCAACGGCCGGGGCCTCCAGGCCTGCCGTCAGCACCTCCTCGTTCTCGCCGCGGATGATGGCCAGAAAGCGGTGGGAGGGGATGCTTTTAAGCGGCTCCTTGAAATCATAGTATTGGTTGAATTTGGTCTTCTGCTCTCGGAAGTCCTCTTTTACCCGCGAGGTCAGGATGCCCCTGGCCAGGGTGATCTCCCGGATGAATTTGCGGACCTCGGCATCGTCGGCTATCAGCTCGGAGATGATATATTTGGCTCCCTCCAGAGCTTCCTTTATATTGCTGATGCCCAATTCGGGATTGATATACTTTTGGGCCAGTTTTTCCGGGACGATGCTTTCTCCCTGCAGCCACAGCTCCACGGCCAGCGGCTCCAGTCCTTTTTCCTTGGCCGCCATGCCCTTGGTCTTCCGTTTGGGCTTGTAGGGCAGGTAAAGATCCTCCAGCTCCTGTTTTACCAGGCAGGCCTCGATCTTGGCTTTTAGCCCTTCGCTGAGCTTGCCCTGCTCTTCGATGCTTTTGAGGATGGCGTCCCGGCGCTCCTCCAGTTCCTTGATGTAATCGAAGCGGTCTCGGATATTGCGGATCTGGACCTCGTCCAGCAGCCCGGTCCTTTCCTTGCGGTAGCGGGCGATGAAGGGGACGGTGGCCCCCTGGTTAAATAGTTCCAGGGTGTTGCTTACCTGGAAAACCTGAAGCCCCAGTTCGCTGGTAATAACCCGGGTTATCTGAAGTTCGTTAAGCATAGCGCCTTTCGTATTATATTTGCCATCTTATGATTATAATCCATTTTGGCGCCGATTTCACCAAGGAAAACATCAGCGATTGAAAATACTTCTTGATAATTTCAGGTTTTTGGGTTACATTTATGACATTATCTGCATCCGGAGCCTTTGACGATAAACCATCCCGAAGAGGTGAAAATGGAATTCGAAACCGAACAACACTACAAGTCAGGCCTGGAACTCTTCTCCAAGGGCCGCTATGGAGAGGCCAGCCAGGAATTGAAGCGGGCGATAAAACTTTCGCCCAAGTTTCCGGACCTCCACAACCAGCTGGGAATGTCCTACCATTTCAACGGACAGTTCGAGGAGGCGGTCAAGTCCTTTCATGCCGCCATCGAGCTCAATCCCCGCTATGTGGAGGCCTACCTGAACCTGGCCATCAGCCTGAACGAACTGGGGCGCTATGAGGAGGCGGTCAAATACTTCAACAAGGCCTCGGAGGCCGAGGATATCAAGGACGGGCTGACCCTCAGCATCCGCAACCGGCTGGCCGAGACCCACACCAAGCTGGGGATCACCTACAGCGATATCGGTTATCATTACGAGGCGGTGGAGGAATTCGGCAAGGCCCTGAGCATCAATCCCCATTACCCCGACATCCGGCTCCGGCTGGCCAAGAGCTATCTGAGCCTGAACAATTTTCACAAGACCATAGACGAGATAGAGATCATCCTGTCCTCCAACCCCAATTACATCGAGGCCATGATCCTGCTGGGGGTGGCCTATCTGAAGGACGACCAGAAGGAGCTGGCCCGCCAGCAGTGGGATAAGTGCCTGGAGATCGATCCCAATAACATCCGGGTGAAGACCTACCTGGCTTTGATGGACAAGGGGAAATGACCGGGGGATGAAAGAAGGGGGCCTGAAAATTTTCAGGCCCCCTTCTGATTGGCCGCCGCGGCCAGGGACAGCATCTCTCTAAGGGCATAGTGCCACTGGCTGCAGTCGGCATCCGGCGGCCTGGCCCGGCAGCCGCCCAGGCACCAGGGCAGTATATTACACAGCCGGCAGTGGGCCTCGTGGTAAGGGTCCCAGTCCAGCCAGCGGAAATTCTGGGGGGCCAGCGGATCATCGGTATTCTCCGCCAGCATTTTCTCCGGAACGCCTAGATCCTCCCAGCATTTATAGCTGTTCCCGGCGGCGTCGATTATGAAGCTTTGGGGGTCGGTTGCCTGGCAGGACACCAGTTTTGGGCGGGGCAGGTTCTCAACCGTGAAGCCGGCTTCCAGCAGGCGGTTGATCTCCCCCACCTCCTCGTCCTCCAGATTTGGCGCGCTGTGGCACAATTGGTTGACATTCCGGCAGAGTTCCCCCCCGGGGATATTTTTTATGAATCTGATCCGTGATCCCCGGGGAAGTTGATCCTTTCTTTTTGAGATGCCGGCGATGTCCCCCAGCAGAACAGTCGGGGCTGCAGGCAGGTTGTCAAGATCGACCGATTCGATATTCAGATATAATTCGTTCTCCCGGGAAAGGGCGGTCAATCGATTGGCCGGGCCGCCGCCGCTGCCGATGGTGCGGTAGGAATATTCGAAGCCAAATTGCCGCGCCAGCAAGTCCAGTTTTTTATCGAACTCCAGCACCATCTTCCAGGCCAGGGCCGGCTGGCCGCCCCACCAGTTGATGCCCAGCTGCTTCAGGCCCGGCGTCCGCCCGGAGATCAGCCGGAATATCTTCTCCAGGCCTAAGGCCGACAGGTCGGAACGGCTGTCCTGATGGGGACAGCCGGGGCAGTTCTGGTCGCAGCGGGTGGTGGGGCATATCCACAGCTCCAGCCGGCTGCGGTCGAAACGGTGCAGCTGGCTCAGCAGCTCGATCTGTTTCAGCTCGTCGCGGTTATCATCTATCAGGAATTCCATTTTGGCCAGCCCGGCCATCAGTTTGGCTACCGACGGATCCTTCTGGTTGATCAGGTTATAGGTCAGGGGCAGAGACAGCCCTCCGTAGACCGCCGACTGGGAGTTGTCCAATTCCAAAAACCGGTGGTGCCAGGAATTGTACAGCAGCTGCGGCAGGTTGCGGCGCCAGACGATGTGGTTGTAGCGGGAAGCTTTCATTTCCTACCCTTTAAGCCAAAACGCAAGGCTGATAACTTCACCAGCCTTGCGAAAATATGGATGCGTTCTTATTGTTACTTTGCGGGGGCCGGCGCCGCCGGCCCCGGCCGGGCCAGGATGGCTTTCAGGTCTTCCTGGTTATCGGTGTGGCTGAAGGCCTCTTCCGGAGTGACGATCTTGCGCCGCACCAGGTCGGCCAGGGAATGGTTGAGGGTGGTCATCCCCTGCTTCATGCCCATCTGGATGGCCGATGGTATCTGGGAGGTCTTGGCCTCCCGGATCAGGTTCCGGATGGCGCTGTTGACCATCATGATCTCGTAGGCCATCACCCGCCCGTTGCCGTCGGCCCGCTTCAGCAGCACCTGGGAGATGATGCCCAGCAGGTTGCCCGAAAGCTGCATCCGGACCTGGGTCTGCTGGTGGGGCGGGAAGACGTCCACTATCCGGTCGATGGTCTGCATGGCGTCGGTGGTGTGCAGGGTGGAGAGCACCAGGTGTCCGGTCTCGGCCGCGGTGATGGCCAGGGAGATGGTCTCCAGATCCCGCATCTCCCCCACCACGATCACGTCGGGATCCTGGCGCAGCACGCTCTTAAGGGCGTTGGTGAATGACAGGGTGTCCTTGCCCACCTCCCGTTGGTTGATCTCGGCCTTGACATCCTGATAGACGAATTCTATGGGATCCTCGACGGTGATGATATGGCATTCCTGGTTGGCGTTGCGGGTATTGATCATCGAGGCGATGGTGGTGGATTTCCCGCAGCCGGCCGGCCCGGTCACCAGCACCAGGCCCCGGGGGCGCATGGCCAGGTTCTTGGAGATGATGGGCAGGCCCAGTTCATCCATGGTGGGGATATTGTTGGGGATCAGCCGGAACACCAGGCCGAACTCCCCGCGCTGAATGAAGGCCGAGGCCCTGAAACGGCAGAGGCTGGCGATGGAGCAGGAGAGGTCCAGCTCCTTGTCCCGGCGGAAACGCTCCAGCTGCTCCTTGGTCATGATCTCCACCGCAAAACGCTTGGTGTCCTCGGGATTGAGGGGGGGGAGCTCCAGCGGCACCAGGCTTCCCTGCAGCCGCATCATGGGCTTGTTCCCCACCTTCAAAATCAGGTCGGAGGCGCCCTTCTGGTATATCATATATAAAAGTTCGGGAAGCTGCATATCACCTGCCTATCGACTGTTCCAGTTCCTGGGGGTTGGACGACTTGGCCAGGGCGTCGTCCAGCGTGACGGTGCCGCTGCGCACCAGATCCTTGAGGGCCTGGTCCAGGCTCTGCATGCCGAACTTGGCGCCGGTCTGGATCAGGGAATATATCTGGGGGGTCTTGCCGTCGCGGATGACGCTGCGGACCGCCGGGGTGCAGAGCATGATCTCGAAAGCCCCGGCCAGCTTGCTCTTGCCCACCGCCGGAAGCAGGGCCTGGGATATCACCGCCTGAAGCACGGTGGCCAGCTGGACCCGGGCCTGGGCCTGGGACTCCGGGGGATAGGTGTTGATGATGCGGTCCACCGTCTGGGCGGCGTCGGTGGTGTGGAGAGTGGCCAGCACCAGGTGGCCGGTCTCGGCCGCGGCGATGGACAGCGACATGGTCTCGTAGTTGCGCATCTCGCCCACCAGGATCACGTCGGGATTCTGGCGCATCACGTGGCTCAGGCCGGAGGCGAAGCTGGGGGTGTCGGACCCCACCTCCCGCTGTTCGATCACCGACTGGCTGTCCTTGTACAGGAACTCGATGGGGTCCTCCAGGGTGATGATATGGGCCTGGCGCCGCTGGTTGATGTGCTCCACCATGGCGGCCAGACTGGTGGATTTGCCCGATCCGGTGGGGCCGGTAACCAGCACCAGGCCGCGGGGCATCAGGGCCAGGTCCTTCATGATGACCGGCAGGCCCCACTCCTCGATGGTCTTTATCTTCAGCGGGATCACCCGCATCACCGCGCCGGCGTAGCCCCGCTGGCGGAAGGAGTTCACCCGGAAGCGGGCCACCCCGGGCAGGCCGAAGGCGAAATCCAGTTCCAGCTCCTGGTCGAATCTTTTCTGCTGCTCGACATTCATGATGCTGAACAGCAGGGTCCGGGTGTCGTTCTCGCCCAGCACCGGGAATTCACTGCGCACCAGCCTTCCGCCGATGCGATAAATAGGCGGCTCCCCGACCCGGATATGCAGGTCGGAGGCCTCCCGTAATACCAGCTCCTCCATGAGCTGATCCATCTGCGGTAATTGTGGATTCGGTGCTTCCATAAATAAAATATCGTTACTTGATTATCCCGCCGATACCCGAGTGGCCGTTCATCTCGATATGATTTTTCCGACTCGATGAACGGCTTTATCGAGGGGACGGCGGGCTACCGCCCGGCTTTTTTCTTTTGGTGTGGTGCCCCCCTGAAGTCATGGGTTCCGGTAAAGCTGGCGGCGGGCTTCTGTCATATTATAGGGCTTACATGGTGCCGGTGGAGGGAATCTCCGCCAGCAGCCCGGCCATTTGAATCATTCGGCGGCGGATGCGCCGTCGCGGGACTGTCATTAAAACTGCCGGCGCAGAACCCCCAGAAGTTCAGTGTTTTCCACCGTGGGCGCTATGGTATCCTAATGCGATGAACAACAGCCCAGCACGATCAAGATGGTGTCTGCCTGCGGCGGGCTACCGCTAGCCGGTGGAGCCAAACTGGTGCCGGTGGAGGGAATCGAACCCCCATGGTATTGCTACCGGTGGATTTTGAGTCCACTGCGTCTACCAGTTTCACCACACCGGCCCAAGAGATGCCTAAGGATAGCAAAAGAAGCCGGTTTTGTCAATCAGTAATTGCGTTAAAGCCCGGGTCGCATATCGGCAAAATATCCTTTTGCGGCCACCGGGCAGTAAAATGAAAGTTGCCTTTGATATTTCGGTGTGCTATCATATCCAAATATGAACAGCGTTTACATCCATATTCCCTTCTGCCTGGCCAAATGCGGGTACTGCGGGTTCAACTCCCGACCGCTGGCTTCAGATGTCGAGGCTGAGAGATACTGTCAGGCCATCTTAAAGGAAATCGGAAATCGGAAATCGGGGATCGATATTCTGAAAACCATTTACTTCGGCGGGGGAACGCCCAGCCTGCTTTCAGTCAGACAGCTCAAGGATATTCTGGGGACGGTCAGGGAAAATATCGGCCCGATCGGCGATGACTGCGAGACGACCATCGAGGCCAATCCCGGGACGGTGGACATCTACAAACTATCCGACCTGCGCGAGGCCGGCTTCGATCGCTTAAGCCTGGGAGTGCAGTCCTTCGACCCCGATCTTTTAAAACTGATGGGCCGCCGCCATACCGCCGAGCAGGCCTTGGCGGCCTTCCGCGATGCCCGGCAGACGGGCTTTGGGAACATCAGCCTGGACCTGATCTTCGCTTTGCCGGGCCAGTCTTTGGAAAATTGGGAAACTGACCTGGCTAGGGCCTTAGACCTAGGGCCGGAGCATATCTCTTTGTATTCGCTGACCTACGAGCCGGACACCGAGTTCACCCGCCAGAAAGAGCAGGGCCGGTTCACTCCGGCATCCGAGGAGCTGGAGGAGGAGATGTACCTGGCGGCCATCGAGACCATGGGCTCTGCCGGGTATCAGCATTACGAGGTGTCAAACTTCGCCAGAAAAAATTTCCGGTCACGGCATAACCTCAATTACTGGATGGGCGGGGATTATCTGGGTTTCGGGGCCGGGGCCCATTCCCATCTGGACGGAAAACGCTGGGCCAACCAAAAGGATCCCGCCCAGTACATCGCTGCGCTGAAAAATGGAAACAGCCCGGTGGAGATGGAGGAGACCCTTACCCGCGATCAGCGGATCTTTGAAGCCATATTTCTGGGGTTAAGGATGGTCGATGGGATCGCCGTCGGGGAGTTTGAAAAGAAGTGGGGGATGGCGCCGGCCAAATATTTGCCCAAGGTGTGGCGGAAGCTGGAGGAGAATTATTACCTGGAGAAGGAGGGCGGCCGGGTGCGACTGAATATCGAAGGGCTGCTGCTGTCGGATACGATATTGGCGGACTTCGCTCCGTAGGGGTTTTTGCCACTAAGACACCAAGACACAAAGACTTTTTCTTGCTTGGCCCGTATCTCCCCTAAGAAGGGGAGAACTAGAGGGATGTCCTGAGCCCGTTGGCTGAGCCTGTCGAAGGGAACACAAAGTACATTCCCTTGGTTGAATAGTCATTGCGAGGAGACTATTCTGTTTATATACGAAGCAATCTCTTTGTCATTCCTGCGAAGCTTGTCCTCGCGAAGGCGGGGAGCAGGAATCCAGGTACTTTGAACTGCTAAGACGCTTAGAACGCAAAGATTATTTTTTGCTTGCCCCGTATTCCCCCTGGAAAGGGTTTTTGTCACCACTTCGTCAGTAATATAGTGGCAAAACTCAGTGCAAGCTCTGAGAAAACAAACTTGCCTGGCAGATTGAACGGGTGACGATAGGTGTCCTGCCCCAAATACTAAAGCCCCGCCGATTGGCGGGGCTTCTTGTAAACACAGCGATGCTATGAATAACATCGCTGGCGCATTCAACAAGGCCGAAATGTCGGCCTTTGATGATAACCAGCGATAGCCTTCCACCTGCGCTAAAGCTGCGGCGGATAAATCAGGCTATCGCTGTATGGTATATAATTTCTATCCTCTCCGGCCCGGCCGGCCGCTGCCCGGCTTGTGGCTGCTGTGGGTGGTCTTGGGGGCGGTCGGCGGACCCTGCCTGGGCCGCTGGCCGGATTGCGATGCCCGCGGCGGACGCTGCCCGGAGCGCCCCTGCTGGGGCTTCCGTCCGGTGCGGCGGCGGTGCTCGCTGATGGCCTCATGCACCGGCATCCGGGAATGGTAGGGGTGATCCTCCACCACCGGAATGCTTTTGTCCAAAAGCTTTTCTATCTCCCGCACATCCTGGCGCTCCTCGGCGTCGCAGAAGGTGATGGCCGACCCCACCGCCCCGGCCCGGCCGGTCCGCCCGATGCGGTGGATGTAGGAGTCGGCCTGCTGGGGCACGTCAAAATTCACCACGTGGGAGATGTTCTCGATGTCTATCCCCCGGGAGACGATATCCGAGGCCACCAGCACCCGGATGGAGCCGTCCTTGAACCCGGCCAGCACCCGTTCCCGGGCCCCCTGGGACTTGTCCCCGTGGATGGCCGAGGCCGGAATGCCGTCGGAGGTCAGCTTGCGGGCCACCCGGTCGGCCCGGACCTTGGTGCGGGTGAACACCAGCGCCCGGGTGAAAAGTTCATCCGACAGCAGGTGCTTCAGCAGATCGGGCTTGTCGTTCCGCTCCACAAAATACAGCGACTGTTCCACCGTCTCGGCGGCGGTGGTGTCGGGCGTTACTGATACTGATACCGGATTATCTAAAATGCTGCCGGCCAGATGGCGGATCTCCGGGGGCATAGTGGCCGAGAAGAACAGGGTCTGCCTCCGGATGGGCACCTTGGCCACGATCTTGCGGATATCATTTATGAAGCCCATGTCCAGCATCCGGTCGGCCTCGTCCAGCACCAGAATCTCCACCTTGTGCAGCAGGATCAGCCGCTGGTTCATCATGTCCAAAAGCCTGCCGGGGGTGGCCACCAATATGTCCACCCCGCCTTTCATGGCCTTCTGCTGATGTCCCTGAAAGACCCCGCCGTAGATCACCGCATAGCGCAGGCCGCTGTGGCGGCCGTAGGCGGCGAAGCTCTGGCCGATCTGGGCCGCCAGCTCCCGGGTGGGGGTGACGATCAGGGCCTTGATGTCCCGGAACTGCTGTCCCACCACCTCCGGGCGGGAGAGCTTCTGCAGGATGGGCAGGGCGAAGGCGGCGGTCTTGCCGGTGCCGGTCTGGGCGCAGCCCAGAAGATCCTTGCCGGACAGGGCCAGCGGGATGGTCTGCTGCTGGATGGGGGTGGGATCGGAGTAGCCCTCCTCGTGTATGGCCTTCAACAGAAACGGCGCCAGTCCCAGCTGGTCGAACTTAAGCTGGGGGCCGGTGGGCGCGGCCGGTTTTTTATGAACCTGGGGCGGCCGGCTAACCACTGCCGCGGGACGGTGGATCTCTGTCCGGGGCTGAAATTGGGTTTTGGGTTGCTCCGGTTTGCGATAGGTCGCCGTCCGGGGAGTTTCGGCCCGGGGCTGATGATGCGGCTTGGGTTGCTCCGGTTTGCGATAGGTCGCCGTCCGGGGAGGCTGTTGATGGGGCCGCTGGTTTTGCCCGCCGGAATGGCGGGCGGGGTTCCGCTCCGGGACCTGATGCCGGGCGACCGGTTTATGATCGGTCTTCTCTGGCGCGACAGTTTCTTTTTTCTTTCCTTTGAACAGGGATAATAATTTTCTTAAGGGCATAGATTCTTTCTTTAATTTGATGGGTTGAGAACTCAGAGCAGCTAACTACTGAAACTTGAAAATTCTGAAAAACACGGAATGAGGCATGGTAAATCTGGTGCTTTTGTTTGGGTAATTCAGTGTTTCCGTGGTAAAATTGTTTTTACGGAGGCCTTTGTTCGGTTAATGGTTTTGATGGGTTTTTCCAGTTTTACTCCGGGGCATTTGGTGCATTGCAGGCAGCGGATGCAGTCGGACGAGGCCGGGTCCCGGGTGATGTCAATGTCCACCGGGCACAGCTTTTTGCAGTCGGCCTTATCCGAGGTCTCGTATTGGTCCACTTTTATCTGCAGCAGGGAGACCCGGCTGAACATTCCGAAGATGCCCCCCAGCGGGCAGATGAAACGGCAGAACGGCCTTTTGATGTAAATGGCGGCGCCGACGGTCAGGGCCAGAAGGAGGATCTTCAGCCAGAACAGCCAGCCCAGCATCGACAGTTCGGTGGCGAACCTGCCCAGTAATTTGACCTTGATGAAGGCCGTGACCACTATCGGGATCCCGGCCTCGAGGGTCCCCACCGGGCAGAGCTTGGAGAACCAGGGCTCATGGGTCAACGCCGGGATGATGACGGCCGCCCCGAACAGCGACACATAGCGCCCCCAGCCCAGCCAGGAGGGCGGGTCGAATTTCTGCTTCCGGATCCTGGCCAGAATGTCCTGGAACAGCCCGAAGGGGCACAGGTACCCGCAGGCCCAGCGGCCCACCAAGGTCCCGACCAGGAAAAGGATGCCCAGCAGGAAGAAAGGGAACACCCCGAGGATCACGAAGTGCTGCAGGGTTCCGATGGGGCAGGCGAACACCGACAGGGGACAGGCATAGCAGGTCAGGGTCGGGCAGGGGATATACTTCAGGACCGGCGCCAGAAAATACGAAAAGGTGAGGACGGTGGCCGCTATCTGGACATAGAGCCGTTTGGTTCTGGTGGTAAGTTTGCTGAACATAGTGTAATGATAAGGGATAGCGGCCGTTTTGTCAATCAGCAAATATGTCAAGATGAGCAAAATTGCCTGTCTCGTCGCGTTGCATAATTTCAGGTCGGCTTCTCTCCGTGAATATCTCGAAGGAAATTACCAGCAGTATATGAATATATCTGTTCTTTCTTGTGACCAAGAAAGAACCAAAGAAGCGCCGGGGGATTTGGAACGGGCGTAAATTTTTAAAATAGGCATATCAGTACTTAATAGTTATTTATGGCCAACATTTTATTCTTGCACCTTTTCCGTCAAATCCCCCGGACCCCGTCTATCCGCCTTTGGCGGATCAGGGTAACCCTCCTAATCTGCTTTCAGGTTCCCCGCCATCAGTGGAGCGGCATTACTGCAGCTCCGAAAAAGCATTCAGTGTGTTATTGGCCTATGACAGGTTCTGGTTCAGTGAATGCCGGAGCAAACGCCTTACCTACCGCGCAACTGGGCGGTAAAGACTTCTTTGGTTACTTTCTTGGTCACAAGAAAGTAACCGAGTTCAATTTTTAGTCCTTTGTTTTAGGCATAATCCATGACTTGAGAGCTATGCTCCCCGGCCATATCTATTATGAAAAGCGAATTCCCCCAGCGGTTTCCGGGGAGGACGCTCCTTCTCACCCTTGGCCTGTTCGGAACTTAATCTGGGGCTTATCTTCTCCGAATGTTTTCCCACATTGATCAGGGTGATCACGGTCAGGTCGGCTGGTATCCCCAAGATAGCCCGGACCTTTTCCGGGTCGAACCCGGCGATGGGGTGGGCCACCAGCCCCAGCTCGGTGGCCCGCAGGATCAGATGGGCCGCGGCCATGCCGGTGTCGAAAAGATAATACTCCCGCCCGTCCTTGATCACACAGTCGTCCTCCTTTTTGGCGGCCACGGCGATGATCATCGAGGCATCGTAGGCCCATTCATTCCCCTTGGATAAAGCCCCGTGCATTTTTTTCAACGCTTCCTTCTCATAAACGAAAACGAAACGCCAGGGTTGTTTGTTGAAACAGGAGGCGGCCAAAGAAGCCGCCTTGGCCAGCTCCTTTATCATCTCCTGGTTTATTTCCACCGGCGCCAGCGAGCGGTATGCCCGCCGGGCCTGGATGGCGGTAGATACATCCATGTGCGACTCCTTTCACCAACATTACCTAATTAAATATACTCCATGCAGGGGCCTTTTTCAAGACGACCAGAGATTTTTTGTTGACAGTACCGTGGGATTGTTTTAAAATCACCATGATCTGTTTCGGGACAGATACAGGCACCAGCCACTGTTAAGTCTGTCAAACACAATAGGAGAACAAAATGCCCATCTGGCAACTGCTGTTGACACTGCTGCCCATCGTCGTCATACTGGTGATGCTGATAGCCTTCAAACGTCCGGCCGACCAGAGCGGCCTGGCCGGCTGGCTGGCCATCTCGCTGGCGGCCTTCTTCTTCTTTCACACCTCGGCCGAGGTCATCCTGCGCTCCACCGGGGCCGGCATAGTGCGCTCCCTGTCGGTCTCGCTGATAGTGGCCACCTCGCTGCTGCAGATGGCCCTGATGGAGAAGACCGGGGCCTTAAAAAGGATCATCATCTTCATCAAGACCCTGGCCGGGGGGCACCGGGCGGTGCAGATCATGATGATCAACATCGGATTCGGCACGCTGATGGTGGCGGTGGGGGCCACCCCGGTCTCCATATTGCCGCCCATCTTGCTGGCCATGGGCTATTCATCATACGTGGCCATCGCCCTGCCCTCCATCGGCTACGACTCGCTGTGCACCTACGCCCTGCTGGGGGCGCCCATCGTGGTGTTCGTGGACATCGCCAACAGTTTTCTGGGCAAGGGCAACGAGATCGGGCTGAGGCAGGCCGGGCAGGTGTTCTTCATGTTCCTGCCGCTGGTCTCCACCATGATCGGCTTCTGCATGCTCTGGATCGTGGGCAAGTGGCAGGCGGTGCGGCAGGGCTGGCTGCCCTGCCTGCTGACCGGCGGAGTGATCGGGCTGGTGGCTTACTTCACCAACCGCTTCGAGAATCTGGTGGTGCTGACCGGGGTGCTGTGCGGGCTGGCGGTGATCGCCGCCATGGCCCTGTACCTCAAGGCCTCCGGCAACAAGATCATCGATCGCAGCCTGCTCAATTCCGAGGAGCTGGATTTCGAGAAGACCTATCCCCTGTGGAGGGCCTTCATGCCCTGGCTGATCCTGATCGGGCTGATCCTGGCCCTGAACATCCCCAAGGACAGTTTCAATTTCCTGTACCGCACCCTCCGGCTGCCGATCAACGGGCTGGCTGCCGACGGCAAGCCCCTGGACACCCGGGCCCTGTGGCAGGCCTACACCTGGATACTGGCCAGCACAGTTCTGGCCCTGCCGTTCCTGAAACCCAACAAGGTCCAGATGAAGGACACCATGAGGATATGGCTCAAGCGGGCGCCCCGGCCGGTGTTCGCCGCCGCCATCTTCTTCGCCATCGGCGAGATCATGAATATGTCGGGCTATGACATGGCCCTGAAGCAGTTTGCCGTGCCCAGCATGATCAGGGTGCTGGCCGACTACTCCACCCAGATATTCGGCGGGGCCTACGGCGCGGTGGTGTCCTTCATCGGCCTGTTCGGCGGGTTTCTGACCGGCAGCGAGGCCTCGGCCATCGCCATGTTCGCCAAGTACACCATGACCACCGCCCAGAACCTGGGCCTGTCGCTAAATGGGCTGATCATTGTCACCGCCGGGCTGGCCTTCGGCGGCGGGCTGGCCAGCGTGGTTTCGCCGGCCAAGCTGCAGAACGCGGCGGCCTCGATAGACAGGATAGGGGAGGAGACCAAGGTCATCAAGATCGCCTTCGTCTTTTCGCTGATCCTGACCGCGGTCACTTCTTTGTTCGTGGTGGTGCTGTTGAGGTTCTACGGGTAGAATCGCAGGCCCCAGGATTTGATGATATCCGGTCAAGCAAAAGCCCTCCCGAAAACGGGAGGGCTTTTGCTTGAGTCCCTTAACGTAATTCTTCGATTGCCTCTTTGAACAACCTTCTGGCCCGGGCATCCTTGCGGCGTAGGTCAGCCGTATCCTTTACATAGAACAATGTTTGGAGTTTGGCCGCCTCCCGGGACGGAATTTCATAGTGCAGATACCGCCCCCGGAAATCATAATGGAAAGGGTAGTGCTTCATTCGCAAGGCTTCCACCAGCATGTTCAGGTTCATGAAATGATTATACTGGGCCTCGATGTAATTCTTTCGGTTAAGCTCCTTGGCCACATAATTGGAGAACAGTTCAAACATGTTGATCAGCCTGGCTTTTCGCTCTTTCATGCCGGCCAGGAACTTATTCCGGTCCAGCCGGGGCGGCTGGCAGACCCCGGCCTTGTCGAAGTGAACCAGGGCTTTCCCGTGGATCTCCGTCTCCAAAAGCTTGTCCTGGCTGCTTTGGGGCATCACCCCCACGTCCACTATTAAGAATTCTCCGGCCCGGGCCAGCTTGTAAAAAGTGTGGATCATGTCCGGCCAGTTGGGGTGGCTGGCAGACAGCCGGGCTGTGATGGGAGAGAGTTTTTTCAGGATTGCTTCCACCTCTTGGGCCGCCTTGTCTGCCTGTCCGTCTTTGACAGCCACCATCAGATCGATATCCGACCAGCGGTCCACCCGGCCAAAAGCTGCGGCGCCGCCCTCCCACATGGCTATAAGGTATTTTTTAGGCTCCAGGGCCTGCCTCAGCGCCTGAAGGATAGCCCCCCGGCTTAGTTCGTTCTTCGAATTCATTGTGCCTCGTGAGATATGTTATTGCTGACAGCCGGCAAGGCGTCCTCCGACAGCAGGTACTTCAGGTTGCTTACCGACACCACATCGCTGATGCATTCCACAAACCGGATATTCTCGTGGCTGGGGCTGGCCAGGGCATTCCGGATCATGATGGCGGCGAAACCTTCGTCCTGGGCCCCCCGGTAGGTCGAGAGCACGCAGTACTCGGCCCGGAATCCGGCCAGAAAGATGGTATCCACCCTCAGATCCTTGAGGACCTGGCAGAGCTTGGTCTGATGGAACGAATTGCCATGCTCCTTTTGGAGATGGATATCGGTGGGCAATATCTTCAAGCCCTCCGGTATCTCATATCCCGGATCCCCGGGCGCCAGGCCGTCCTTGGGGGAAAGATGCTGGACGCAGACCACCGGCAGGTTCCGCTCCCGGAACAGCTCTATGGCGCTGTTTATGTAGGCCTTGGCCTGTTCCAGCGACCGGACGGTATGGGGATCGCCGGATAAGAACGTCTTTTGAAAATCTATGATTAAAAGGGCGGGGTTCATCTCGAGATCCTTTCTGTTAAAAATACAGCAGGTATTTGGCCTTGACGGCGCTGATGGTGTACTGGGGCTGCATGAAGCCGTTGAGGTCCTGGGCCTGATAATCGTTGAGAGCGATATAGATCCAGCTTTTGGGGGCGAAGTTCCAAGAGAACAGGGCTCCCATACGGTTGGACAGGTGCTGGGACGAGGTCAGTTGGGTCTTAGGGGCTAGGAACACCATCTCATTGAAGGCCGAAAGGGTCATGGTGGGTGTGATCCGGAAATCCATTCTGGGCCGGATGACCGACCAGCTGGCCAGGATGCTTTTGGTGGTGTCCCATTCCATCCACAGGTTGGTGAGCAGGGTCATGCTCAGCGGCGAGATGAAGGAATAGCTGGCCACCATGTAGTTGGAGCCGTTGTAGGCCAGGTAGCCCCGGTTGTAGTTGTATTCGTATGCGTAGCGGCAGCCGGCGTTGAAATTATTGCCGAACAGCATGCTCCAGGCGCTCAGATCGAGGCTGCGGAACAGGTAGCTGGTGTCGGCCTCGTATCCCCGCCCGGCGTTCAGCTCCAGGCTTCCGCCCCGGTTGCGGCGGAAGGTGGGGTTTATGATCAGCGATCCGATCTTCGACCATTGGCTGCTGCCCGGCTGTTTTTCCAATGTTCCGCCCAGGTTGATGATCAGGTTGCGCAGGGCGCCCTGCTTGTAGGTCCAGTATGGTCCACTGCCTATTGCCAGCTTACTGCGGCCGGCCCAGGGCACAAATCCGATGTCCGAAACATCGAAGGAATCGTTCACCACCTCGGCGGTGGCCATGGTCAGCAGCGGCCCGGTGAAGCCCCGGAATCCCGCGGTGCCGGCCCAGCCGGTCTTGCCGCTGCGGTCCGAGAATGCCCCCTGCATGATCAGCTGGTTGGGGCCGCTTCTCAGCACAGTCTCCAGGGCCGAGGAGTAGTTGTAGTTTCCGCCGTCGACCATGGTTCCGCTGGCCAGAATGCCGATCTCGGAGTTGGCCAGTATCCGCCGCCTGGCCCTTAGGGCGCCGAAACGACGCTGGGGCTCGGCGATGCCCAACTGTTGGTCGGAGTACTGATCGGTCATGGCCGCCAGCACCCCCAGGTTCCAAGCTGAGGTCTTATGGGTCAGCTTGGCTCCGCCCATTATCTGGACCGCCTCTCCGCCGATGGAACGGCCCACCGCCCGGGAGTAAAATATGTTCAGAGGCGAGAACCCGCCCCCGTCGCCGAAGCTGGAAAGCCGGAACACATCCTGCCCGTCTACAAAAAACGGCCGCTGTTCCTGGAGGTAGCGGGGGTACCGGGAAAGGTTCAGGGAGAACTGGTCGGACTCGATCTGGGCAAAGTCGGGGTAGGCGGTGGCGTTCAGGGTGGTCTGCGGGGTGATGTCCCATTTCATGGTCAGGCTGCCGCTGGGCTGGGCCTGGTCCTTGAGGCCGGCGAACTTGTCGTTGCGCATGAATCCCTCGGGGTAAAGCTCGAAGTAATAGCCCGATGAACGGGGTTCGATGCCGGCCAGCTTCCCCCAGCGGGAGATCAGGTCGTTGTCGCGCTGCGGCACCGGGACCCAGGAGTCATCCTCGAAGTTCTCGGCTATGTGCCGCCGCAGCTGCAGCCCCCATTCCGAAAGCCCTTTTTTATAGCGGATGGTCTTGAACGGTATCTTGAACTCCATATCCATCCGGTCGGGGTGGACCTTCACCGCCTGGTACCAGACGCCCTCCCATGCTAGGTCCATGCTGCGTCCGTCGTCGGTGTACATCCCATCCCAGAAAATGCCGCTGGCATACTGCCAGAAGAAATAACCGCCGGTCCGGCTGCCCATGGGATCTATCCCGATGAGCACATAATCCTCATCCTTGGTATAGCTTTTGGTGGGGGGATTCTTCTGCGAATAACAGCGGAAGGCGACATACAGGTTCTCGTCGTCCTGCATCAGATAGGCTACAGTCCGCTCGCTAGGCTGGGCATTCTCATAGGGCCGGTTCTGGACAAAGTCGCTGACCGAATCGGCCTGCTGCCATATCTCTTCGATGACCCCGTCTATTTCGGGGACCGCCGTTGTCCGCTTTATCGAGATGGATTTTTCCAGCACCGTCTCCTGGGATAACAGGGCGGAAGGAGCGGTCAGCAGCAATGAAATGACGAATAATGACCTCAAGTCTAAAACCTTTTTCATGGGGGTTCTCCTGAAAATAAGTTTTTTGTTAGGGCTGATATTTATGGTTATCTGCAAGACCGATAATTAGCGAACCAGGGCCGTTAAGTTTGAACGAGCCGTGATCAGGGCCTCAGGATTATTTCTTTCGCTATAGGATATTTTATGCCGGCTTGGATTTTCAGCCTTGGCCATGCGGCAAAATTCTTTGATCAAAAAACTGCTGACATTTTTCAGGGCTTTTAGCGCCAGGCGCTCGGCGCCCGCCACTTGATTTAATTCGCAGCCGTTGCAAATAGTCCTGCGGTCTAGAGCGATGCTTAGAAATGCATTATCGGTGATTTCATTGATCAAGAAAGGTGCGGCAGTTTCAACGGTTTTGGATACAATTATCCGATCGGTGGCAGACATTGCATTGCCGGCAAGCACCAACCCCAGGAGGGTGGCGGTTGTTAGCAGGATCTTTTTCATGGTAACCTCGCTTTTTAAAGGTTAATTGAATTTATATGCGGGCAAACGTTTGTTTAGTGTGGTTTTAAAAAATATAGCCTTCTCGGGCTTGGGCGTAAATAAGCGGCGATAATATATGTATCTAATGGTATATACGTGAAAGGCGCTGGTTTTGTTTCACCTATTTGGGCCCGTATTTCATTTTATCCTTCTGGGTGGCATAAATAACCCCATGAAAATACTGGTTGACCAGCAGATCAACATATCTTTGATAAAAAAGATCGTCAAATTCAATGTGCTTTGTTTCCTGGCAATCTTCCTCGTTACATGCCTCGGCGGTCTTTTTGTTTTTTTCCAACTCGTGCCTAAATTGAAAATGGTTCTTGATCATCCCTCCCAAAAACCCGTTGTAGATGTTGGCATGGACCGGATCCTTCAGGTCGACACCCATTTGAAGGAACAGATCGAGCATCAGCTCACTGTACATCTTGCGCCACTTTTCCTTTAGGCCCTTTAGTTCGGGGATATCCAATACTGCGCAATTAAAGAAGATCAGGGCTTCGGTGGTGTTCTCCCGGAAGAAGTGCACTACATTGGTCACCAGGTTGCGTACCCGCTCCTCGGGGGGGGTGCTGTTGTCCCCGGCCGAGGCCTGGGCCTGGTAATACTTGCCGAAGGCATCCTCCAGGATATCCTTTAATATTCCGGATTTGCCGCCGAAGTAATAGTTGATCATGGCAATGTTGACACCGGCCTCCTTGGCGATCTCGCGAACCCCAATGGCCGAATATCCTTTGTTCACGAACAAAGCGGCGGCAGCTTCGAAGATGCGCCTCTTGGGATCGGTATTTCCATTATTTTTTTTGGTCATTATTTTCTCCCTGTATTAATCAAACGTTTGTATTATATCATCGAATTGTCATTTTGTCAAGCCCTTTTTTATAAAAAGCGAAAAAATATTTTAATAATATTTGTATATTAGGGTAAATAAATGATATATAAAATTAAAAACCGCCATAAAAAGGCGGTTTTTAAAGATCCTCAAGCTTAGTTAGATAAAAATTTGATAATTTCTTTTATATCCGGCAGTTCTTTTATAGGGTAAACCTTCACCCAGACCACCTGGCCGAATTCATCAACAATAACATTAGCCCTTTCGGAAAAGCCCTCCTTCTTCCGGAACAGGCCGTAGGCCTGGGCCACCTTTCCGTGCGGCCAAAAATCAGCCAGCATCCGGAGGGATCTTATCTTTAGCTCCCTGGCCCAGGCGTGTTTGGAGGGAATGGCATCCACGCTCATCCCAACCGGCATGGTGTTGAGCAGGTCGAAGGTCTTGAGATTCTTCTCCAGGGACTGCATCTGCCTGGCGCAGACCTTGGTCCAGGCCAGGGGGTGGAATGACAGCAGCACCTTGCGCCCCCTGAAAGCGCTCAACCTGAATTCGATATTGTGCTGGTCCCGAAGAATAAAATCGTGCGCCTTTTGGCCGGTCTTGGTAACGGACATGATATATCCTTCCTTAATATGAGATGCTGGATCCCGGATCGGACCGGAATGACACCGGACAGGTTCTATTGCAGACCGATGCAGGAATAGCAGATGGCCATGGCATTAATGTACAGGGGTTTCAGTTCTTTTCTAAAAACGCCTGCCGTTATGGCGGCGATGGAGACTATCAGGATAATTATCCCGGCGGTTTTTTTCATGGCTATTTCCCGGAAAGGTAGTCGTCCAGCTTTTTGGTCTTATAGGCCTGGGTGGAGACATAGGCCAGGATCTTTAAATACACCGGGGCCTCGATATATCCAGGCAGAATGCCGATCACCTTTCCATCGCTGTCCATGAACATGGTGGAGGGAAAGCCGCTGACCTTCATGCCCATGGTAAAGTCCGACTGAGCCATGACCTTTCCCAGGTATGTGATCTGGTCCGAGCTCTCGCCGTTTATTTTGGCGATGACGAAATTTTGCTTCAGGGCCGCCGTAACCGAAGAATCGGAATAGGTTTTATCGTCCATCACCTTGCACCACTTGCACCAGTCGGTATAGAAGTCAACCACCACGTATTTCTTGTCGGCGGCGGCCTTTTCCATCGCCTGGTCGAAGGCCAGCCACTCGGCCTTGGCCGGAACCACCTTGGCCTCGTTGTTTTCGGCCTTCTTATTGCCCGCGCAGGAAATTCCGGCGGTCAGCGATAAAGACAGGATCATCAGGGGGAGGTATCTCTTCATTGGTCACTCCTATGGTTGTAGATTTGTAAACTATTTTTTGAGGCCGGCCATCATCAGTCCGCCGATAACCGCCCACACCAGGGTGCTTATCCAGGGGTTGGCGGCCATGGGACAGGCCCCGGTGCGGCAGCCGATGAATCTATAGTACAGAAAACCCATGGCTCCTCCGCCGACGGCACCTATGGCTATTTTTAAGATATGGTTCATCAGGAAATCACCCGGCTCTCAATATTCATCTTGACCCCGTTCTGGATGGTGGCCGATACCGAGCAGTATTTTTCCTTGGACAGCTGGATGGCCTCCTCCAGAGCCTCCGGCGGGACCTTGCCCCGGGCCTCGAAGACAAAGTTCATATCGGTGAATCTTTTGGGATGCTCCCCGGCCCTGGTTCCGTCCATCAGCACCCGGAAGCCGGCCAGGTCCACCCGTTTCTTCTTGAGTATGGAGACCACGTCCATGGCCATGCATCCGGCCTGGGAGATCAACAGCAGCTGCATGGGGGAGAACCCGGAGGGGATGCCGTCCTTTTTCGATTCCAACACCAGGCCGTGGCCGGCGTCGTCGCTGGCGGTGAACTGCAGGTCCCTGACCCAATCCAATGTCAATGGCATATATCTCTTTTATCTTAAATAATGTGTGTGTGATTAATAATTTTCAGCCATTGCTTCGTAATAGCTCTGGGGATGGGCGCAGGCCGGGCAGGATTGGGGAGCCTCATTGCCCTGGTAGACGTAACCGCAGTTGCGGCAGCGCCACTTGATGGGCTGGTCCTTTTTGAACACCTGTTTTTTCTCGAGGTTGGCCAGCAGTTTAAGATAACGGGCCTCATGCTCCCGCTCCACCTCGGCGATGAACAGGTATATCTTGGCGATCTCGGAAAATCCCTCCTCGTCGGCGATGGCGGCGAACTCCGGATACAGCTTGGTGTGCTCCTCGTTCTCGCCCTCGGCGGAGGCCTTCAGGTTCTCAGGCGTGGTGCCGATCTTGCCGGCCGGATACATGGCGGTGACCTCAACTCCGCCGCCCTCCAGGAATTTGAAGAATCTCTTGGCATGCTCCTTTTCGTTCTCGGCCGTTTCGGTAAAGAACCATGATATCTGCTCATAGCCCTCCTTCTTGGCCACCGAGGCAAAATAGGTGTAGCGGTTGCGGGCCTGGGATTCCCCGGCGAAGGATTTGAGCAGGTTCTTTTCGGTGCGGGTTCCTTTTAAGCTTTTCATTTTCCCTCCTGAAATTATTTTAATAAGGAAACCAGGAATACTGCAAACAGCCGATCCTGGATCCGTGTCTTCCTAATGATTGTTACCCCTGAGCCAACCATAAACCGTGCAGGTTGCAGAATTCCTTGGCCGTCACTTCCTTGGCCTGGCATAAAAATTCCGCCTCCGGAGCATCCCCGGGCTTCAGATATTTGCGAAGGACCCGGCCGTCGGCATACAGGGCGATCCACTCTATATAATGCTTCTCCTCCATGGGATGCGCCACCGAGCCGACCTTGACCTTGTATCCATCTGCTGTCTTCTCGATCACCGGCAGGTGCTTCTCCCTGGCGTCGTCGACCGTGTTTTCGGCATAGAGCTTCATGGGCTTGCCGCAGCAGACCAGCTCTCCCTTGCCTCCGTGCAGCACCTCCACGATATTGCCGCAAATCTCGCATTTGTAGATCTGATTTCTCTCGGCCATGATGATTCTCCTTGTTTTATCGTTGGGACACGGCATGCCATGTCCTTACTGTAATTCCAGGTACTGCTGGGCGGCGATGGCCGCGGTGGCGCCGTCGCCCACCGCGCCGGAGATCTGCCGGACCAGCTTTTTACGGATGTCGCCGCAGGCAAATATGCCCGGGGCCGAAGCGGCCATATTTTCATCGGTGATGATGTATCCCTGCTGGTCGGTCTTGACGGCATCCTTTACCAGATCGCTGTTGGGCTTATAGCCCACGTAGATGAATGCTCCGGTGACCGGGATCACCTCTTCCGCCAGCGTTTGTTTGTCCATGACTTTGATGCCCGTCACCCCGGTGCTGCCCGCGATGGCCAGGATTTCCTTGTTCCAGGCAAACTCTATCTTATCGTTGGCGAAGGCGATCTTCTGGATGGAATCGGCCGCCCGTAAGGCATTGCGGCGGTGGATAACAGTCACTTTTGAGGCCAGCCCGGCCAGGTAGATGGCCTCCTGCACAGCCGAATCACCGCCGCCCAGCACCGCTACCGGCTGGTTTTTAAAGAAGGCCCCGTCGCATACCGCGCAGTAGGAGACCCCTTTGCCCAGCAATTCCTTTTCACCCGGCACTCCCAAGGTTTTTGGAAAGGCGCCGGTGGCGATGATCAGGGCCCGGGATTTGACGGTGCTGCCGTCGGACAAGGCTATCAGCTGAAACTTATCATGCGCCGAAACGCTGTCGGCCTGGGCCGAAAGAATCTCGGCCCCGAATTTTTTGGCCTGCTGTTCCATCCTCTGGGCCAGCTCATAACCCGAGATGCCTTCGGGGAACCCGGGATAGTTGTCTATCCGCTCGGTGTTGGCCACCAAGCCGCCGGGCATCATCTTTTCGATTATGGCCGCCTTCAGGCCGCCCCGGCCGGCGTAAAGTCCGGCGGTCAGCCCGGCCGGGCCGGCGCCCAAGATGGCGATGTCGTAATTTTTAATGTTTTCCATATTTTGCGATCAATTTATCGAATTAGCCGGGACAGGGGCCTCTTGAAAAACCCGGCAGCTTTGCAGACAGTGTCCGCAATTGGTGCATCTATCCTGATCGATGTAAGGAGCCTTAAAGCCGTCCTGCTTGATGGCACCGACCGGGCAAACTCTTAGTGACGGACAGCGGTGATTTTGGGGACAGTATTCGGATTTAACAATTATCATTTTATATGTATGGGACGGGGATTTTCACAGATCCTGCGTTAGATTTTTAAATCCCCGTGTTTTCCTTTCCATTAAATTATTCGGCCGCCTTCAATATGTGATTGATAAAGACCGGCTCGGGCTGGGCTCCCTCGAACTGGATGGTCTCGTTGATGATCACCTTGGGGACGCCCATCACCCCGTATTTCTGGACCAGCTGTGGGAACTCCGCCGATTCCACCATGTGGGCGGTGATCATGTCGCTCTCGATGGCCGCCTGATGGGCCATCCGGACCGCGGCCGGACAGTAGGGGCAGGTGGGGGTGATGAACACTTGGATCCTGACCGGCTTGGCTATCTTCTTTAGTTTTTCCCGGGAGTCGAGGGTCAGTCCGGTGGTGCCCCGGGATACGTCTATGATGTCCTCTATCAATGATGTGAACTCAAAGCCGGAGGGGACCCCGAAGAACCGCACTCCGTAATCCCTGCCGCCTATCAGAGCGATGCCGGGGATCTTGTCGATGCCGTACTGGTCGGCCAGGGATTTATCCTCCAAAAGGTCGTATCTTTCCAGCGACAGCTTGTCCGAAAGGGCGGCGATCTCGGTCAAGATCTCCTCGGTGGGCTGACAGTACAGGCATTCCAGCTTTTGGGTGAAGAACAATATCTTTACCGGGTCAACCAGTTTTTCGGAGAATTCATGGCGCAGATGGTTCTGATCATCTTCCTTCAACATTCCCATGTTATAACCCTCCTTTCATTTATCGCCTTCTCAGCGGCAGTTCCCGGAGACGCTGCACTGAGATGCTGTTCCGGTGATTATTCCCCGGACCACCTGGGCCCCGAAAGCCAACAGGGCCAGCAGTGAAAATATTATTATCAGATAGCGGGCAGGTTTGCGCATCATTCAGAGGCTAAAGCCCGCAGGAGCCGGAGGAACATCCGCAGTTTCCGGAAGGGCAGGAACCGCCCATATCTCCACTGGAAAATGAATCCGAGCCGCCGACCGAGGCGGCGAAGGTGGAGAGCATCTTCTCGGTCTTTACCCCGCACTGGGGGCATTTGGGGGCCGGGGCGGAGAATGATGCCACCAGCTCTTCGGTCTTCACTCCGCACTGGGGGCACTGATATTCGTAGATCGGCATTTTAGATGTTATTCCTTTGTTTTTTTATTGGTGTTGATCCCCAGGACCCTGTAAAGCAGACAGAAGCCGGTGACGGCGGTTATCAAAGCGATGGCAGCCAGCACCAGCAGGACCCATTTTATCGGACCGGCCATCAACAGACCTGCAGCCAGCAGGGCGATGCCCAATACGGCTCGGATGATCCGGTCAAGAACGCTTTCGTTGGTTTTCATGGGGATCCTCCTTATTTATTTATCGCGGCATCCAGCCTGGCGGCGATGGCCGGTTTGGGCATGGCGCCCACCAGGGTGTCAACTATCTGGCCGTTCTTGAAGATCAGCATGGTGGGAATGCTGCGGATGCCGAACTGGGAAGATTTTTGGGGATTGGCATCGACATCCAGCTTGGTCATCTTTATCTTCCCCTGGTAATCGTTGGACAATTCCTCGATGATGGGCCCCACCATCCGGCAGGGGCCGCACCAGGCCGCCCAGAAGTCCACCAGAACCGGGATGTCGGATTTCAAGACCTCTTGGTCGAAATTTCCGTCGGTCAAATGCGCTACGGACATTTTAGCTCCTTTGTGTTATCAAAATAATTTGGTTTCTGTTAATTTAGATGCCGCAATCCGCCAAAGGATTCAAAGTTTATTTTTGGCTTTTGCTCCGGGCCAGTTGGATGGTGGCGAACAGGCGTTTTTCGGCGTCTTTGGGCAGGGGCTCCTGCTCCAGAGAGCGGTACAGGGTTACGGTCCTTTTCAGGGTGTCAAAATACATCCGGCAGTCGGGGCACTCGGCCAGATGACCCTCCAGTTTGCGGCACAGCTGTTTCCTGAGGTCCTTATCCAGATACTCGGAGAAGGCCGCCGTCATCCGGTGGCAGTGGTGCTGGGCCTTTTTAGAAATTATTTTCGGCATGTCAACTATCCTTTAAATAACCCGACAGGTTTTTTCTCAAAAATTCCCGGGAGCGGTGAAGCTTGGATTTCATGGCCGGCAAGGTGAGCCCCAGTATTTTGGCCACCTGGCCGCCATCCAGCCCCTCGATGTCCCTTAAAACCACCACCGCCCGGTCCTTAGCAGGCAGCTTCTGCAGCTGCTGATCCAGCACCGCCCGGAATTCTCTGCTCAGCAGCGATTCCAGGGGCGAGGCGGCCTTGTCCGGCAGCTCCTCGACCACGTTAAGCGGCAGGTGGCCGGCATCGCGGCCCCGGCGTTTGCTGCGGCGCAGTTTCATCAGGCTGAAGTTGGTGGCCAGGCGGAACAGGTAGGTGGAAAGCTTGGATCCACCCCTGAAATGATGGAGCTTCTGATACAGGGCGATGAAAGTCTCCTGCAGTACGTCCTCGGCCTCACTTGGGCTGCCCAGCAGCCGCAGGGCCACCGAATATACCCTCGATTGGTGGAGCTTCACCAGCTGATTGAAAGAACCTGAATCTCCGTCCCGAGCCTGCTGTAACAAAATATGTTCGTCGATGGGCTGCTTCATGTATTTAGATGTCGAGTATGGTTAAAGGATTCAAAATAAATAAAAAATGTCCTTGACAGGATAAAATAGTGGAGTTATCATAACCACAGCGGTTGGTGATATAGTAAATACTGTTTTTGGGCCACCGCAAACGGTCCCAAAGCTTTTTAATAGTAATTGATAGATAGGTAAATGTCAATAGCGGGAGAAAAGAAACCCGCTGGCGCGGCAAATGCAATTGAGGAGTCAGAATATGTTCACCGGAAAAGAGGAGCATAAGATTAGTTTTAAGAAAGCGCAGGCTCTGGTCAAGGCCTATCAAAAAAACCAGGCCAAGAAAAAAGTGAAAGCGCTTTATTTCAGCAGGGATGCCATTGGCAAAATATTAAAACAGAAGGGCTGCCTCGGCCTGCGCATATATTATGCTAAAAAACCCACCGGGGCCAATACCCTGGTCATGACCGGGGTGGATAAAAAGGGGAATGATATTGCCAAAGGGCTTTTGGCCGAGTTTGGATTTCCCTGTCCGCCATATTGTCCGCCGGATAAAAGCATAATATAACGCAGAAGGTTTGTAATCGTCATGCATATCGCTGATTACGTTTTGGGTGCCGGATATTATCTATCGCTGCTGTTTCCGATCGCAGGCGGGGCGTTCTTTTTAAAAAAAATGCCCAAAGCAACAAAAATATTTTTTTTGCTGACAGTTATCGCCTTTATAGCGGAAACAATTGCTTTGTCGATGGCCCTGAGGAAAACAAATAACTATTTGGTGTATCAAATCTATTTTTTTATTGAAACGGTAATAATTGCAATAATTTTCTGCTGGTGGAACGAGAGATCTCTTATTAGGGCGATAATAGCGGCGGGGTGCGCTCTGATGGCGATAGTTTGGATTTATTTCAATGTTATCGCCCCCTCCAAGGATGGTTTTGCTAAAATGCCCCTGTTGATAGAGAGCATTGTTTTTATGCTGGCGGCAACCCATTTTATGATATATATGTCAATATGGGGAAAGACTTCTATATTCGATGATCATCGCTTTTGGATCTGCCTGGGCCTGCTTCTCAACTTCACCGGAAACATACTTATATATTCCAACCTTAATTTTGTTTTTACCCAGGCCGCGCCATTGTGGAGGATCAACTGGGTCATCAGCTTTTTGGTCAATGGGATTTACGCCATAGGCTTCATAAGCCTCAAATGGACCGATAGGTCGGCACCGCGGTTGACCGTAAGTGGGAAAGAAGCGGTCTGGGAGGTGGCAGATTGAATAATTATTTGATTTTATTATGAACAATGGAAACTTATATTGGCTGATTTTAGCCGGAAGCGGAACGATGCTGCTCTTGTTGGGCGCCTTTGTCGGCGCGGTCTTCTTGGGCCACCGCAAGATAAGCCATCTTTCGACCGAACATCAAAAACAGCTGGAAAAAAGCGAGGCCCGGTTCCAGCGGCTGATTGAGAACAGCCCGGTGCCGATCGCCGTGGCTAACCTCCAGGGATTTTTATATTCCAATCAGGCCTTTGCCCGTTTGCTGGGGATAGAAAAGCCGGATCAATTAATTGGCCAGACCATAGGTGAGTTCATGCATCCAGATTACCGGCAGATAGAACAGAATCGGATCGAAAGGGTGGTAAATAATCGCATCAATGCCGGCCTGCTGGAGCAAAAAGTGGTCCGACGGGACGGGGTGGAGCTGGATGTCAAAACCATTAGCTCACCAATCGTCTTCGCCGGCCAGCCGGCCGCCCAGATCACTTTCCAGGATATCACCACCAGCAAGCATATCCAGCACCTTCTGGAGAAAAACCAGCAGAACCTGGAAGCCGAAATAAGGGAACGAACCAAAGAACTGCTGACGACCAATCAGAATTTGAAGCACGAGATCAGCCAAAGGGTGATGATCGAGGAAATACTCAGCACCAGCGAGAAGCATTTTCGTTCGCTGATCGAGAACAGCCTGGATCTTATCGCCATAGTGAACAGAGAGGGCCGGCTGACCTATGTAAATCCCATGGTAAAAATAATGCTGGGTTACGACGGAAAGGATGTCCTCGGAGCAGAGGTATATGATTATATCTTTCCCGATGATGCGGTAGAGGTGAAAAAGGTCTTCGGAGAGTTGCTGTCCAGGGTGGGGGAGGTTCGCTGCATGGATTTCAAGATAAGGCATAAAGACGGAAGTTATCGAACCATCGAGGCCCTATCCCGCAATATGCTGGATCTGCCGGCGGTGAACGGAATAATGGCTACCATCAAGGATGTGACGGAGAAAAGGAAAGCCCAGCAGCAGATAGAATATTTGAGCTTTTACGACCGGCTCACCGGACTGCATAACCGGGCATTTTTCGAGGAGGAGATTTTAAGGATAGATACCAACCGCCATCTGCCGATAACCATGTTTGTGGCCGATGTCAATGGCCTCAAGCTGGTCAATGATGCCTTTGGGCACGTCGAGGGCGACGAGCTGCTCAACCGGATGGCCCAGATCCTTAAGCTGTGCTGCCGGCGCGAGGATATCATCGCCCGGTGGGGCGGCGACGAGTTCGCCCTGCTGTTGTTGAACACTCCGGGCTACAAGGCCGACGAACTTTGCCAGAGGATAAACCAACTGTGCCGGGAAAAGGTCAAGGGCCCGGTTGCTTTGAGCCTGGCCATGGGTCATGCCACCAAGAAAAAGATGGAGCAGAACATCAAGGACATCCTGAAGGAAGCCGAAGAAAACATGTACCGCAGCAAGATGATGACCAGCAAAAAGGTCCGGACCGACATCATGTCTCATCTGCTGGGATTGTATTACCAAAAAGGACAGCGGACCAAGGAGCAGTTGGGGGTATTGCAGGGCCTGGCCCGGGAGATGGCATCGGCCCGGGGGCTGACCCCGCCCGAAACCTTAAAATTGCAGCAGGTGCTGGAATACTGCGACCTCGGCAATATAGCAATAGAGCAAAAACTGTTCAATAAGAAGGATCGACTGACCGCCGAGGAATGGAAGATGATGCACCGGCATCCGGAGATAGGCTATCACATCGTCCAGAACACGCCGGAGACCGCCGACCTGGCCGAGCCCATCCTGGCCCACCATGAGTGGTGGGACGGCAGCGGATATCCCCGAAACCTGAAGGGCGAGGACATCCCCCTATATGCCCGAATGGTTTCCATACTTAACGCCTATGACGCCCTGACCCAGAAGAGGCCCTATCGAAGGGCAGTCGGGCCGGAACAGGCCATCAAGGAGATCAAAAGGTGCGCCGGCACCCAGTTCGATCCCTTCCTGGCGGAGGTGATGGAGGAAATAACGATCCGGCTGTAAGGTCAATGCCGCTGGCTTATGTTTGTTTTATCATTTGAAGCGAGGTGAAAAAATGAGAAGCTTGGGGGCAAAGCCCCTCAGAATGCCATGGCGGTTGGTCGTGGTGTTTTTTATTTTAGCTGCGGCCTTTTGCCGGCCGCCGGCCGGCGCCGAGACCGTCCGGGTGGGGATCTACCAGAACCCTCCCAAGGTCTTCTGGAACGGGAGGGGAAAACCCCAGGGGATATTTGTTGACATAATGAACCAGATCGCCAGGAATGAGGGGTGGACGATCGAGTATGCACCGGGCACCTGGAGCCAGAACCTGGAAAGGCTGGAGAAGGGCGAACTTGACCTGGTGTTGGATGTCACATATTCACAAGACAGGGCCGAAAAATTCTCTTTCAATAAAATTTCGGTGATAGAATCCTGGCTGCAGGCCTTTGCCGGCAAGGGTGTCAAGCTGGAGAGCGCCAAGGATCTTGACGGAAAAAGGATAGCGGTGCTTAAAGGGGCGATCCAGGAGGAATACCTGCCCCAGGAGATCAAGGGGCTGTTGAATATCGATTTTACGCTGCTGCCCTGCCCCGATTATTCCGGCACCGTGGAGGCCCTGCGAAAGGGCCAGGCCGACGTCATTATCGCCAGCCGGTTCTTTTATTTTTCCGATCTGCGGGGCAAGGATATTCTGCCCACCTCGGTAATGTTCCGGCCGGAGCTGGTTTATTTTGCCTTTCCCAAGGGCCGGGACGATCCGATCGTCAACCGCATCGACCGCAACCTTTCCGGCATGAAGAACGACCCCGGTTCGGTATACTACAGGTCTCTTGACAAATGGCTGGGAGAACGGCCCCGTGTTATTATTCCCCGCTATGTGAAATGGGTTTTGGGGGCCTTGATCGGAGGGCTGGCATTAATGGCCATCTTCGGCCTTGTGCTGAGAAGCCAGGTAAAGGCCAGGACCGCGGAAATTTTGCAGTACAGCCAGGAACTCAAGGAATCGTCTGTCCTGCTGGGGGCGGTGTTTGACGTCATCCCCGATATACTGGGAATCCAGGATGCAGCGCATGGGGTGGAAAAATACAACCGGGCCGGCTATGAATTTTTGAAATGCTCTCATATCGACATCAAGGGAAAGAGGTGTTTTCAGCTTATCAACCGCGAAAAGCCCTGCGATAATTGCGCCACGGCCATAGCCATAGATACAAAAAAACCCGCCCGGGTGGAGAAATATTTTGAGAACCTGGGGGTATGGATCGACGCCCGTTCCTACCCGGTGCTGGACGAAGGGGGCCAGGTGACCAAGGTGGTGGAGCATTTGAGGGATATCACCGACCAAAAACAGGCCGAACGGGCCCTGCTGGAAAAACACCAAGCTTTGCTGATGCTCAACCAGAGATTGACAGTAGCCGATGAGGAGCTTCAGGCCTCTGACGAGGAGCTCAAGCAGCAACTGGCGGAATTGCAGGCCAGCCGGGATGCCTTGCTGGCCTCGGAACAAAGATACCGCAATATATTTGAGAACACCGGCACGGCCATGGCCATCATCGAAAGCGACCTGACCATATCCCTGGCCAATCAAGAGTTCGAGAAGCTCTCCGGCTTTGACCGCAGTCAGATCGAAGGACGGAAGAAGTGGACCGAGTTCGTCTGAAAGCCCGACCTGGAGCGGATGCAGGAATACCACCGGCTGCTCCAAGACGCTAAACAGGGCGCACCCCCCCAGTACGAATTCCGCTTCATCGACCGGATCGGCAAGATAAAGGACATATACCTGACCAGCGACATGGTTCCCGGAACAGAGAAGAGCGTGGTCTCGCTGCTGGATATAACCAAGAGAAAATCGGTAGAACTTCAGATCCGGGCCGCTCTCCGGGAAAAGGAGGTGCTGCTGCGGGAGATATACCACCGGGTGAAGAACAATCTGCAGGTGGTCTCCAGCCTGTTAAGCCTCCAGTCGGGCTATGTCCACGATCCCCGGGACAGGGAGATCTTTTTAGAGAGCCAGAACCGGATACGCTCCATGTCCCTGGTGCACGAGAACCTGTATAAATCCTCCAATCTGGCCAGGATAGACTTCGGCCATTATGCCCGGAACCTGGTAAGCGATTTGATCAGGTCATACGGCATCATCAGCGACCAGATAGTGCTGGTCCTGGATATAAACGACATAGAATTGGGGGTGGATGTGGCCATCCCCTGCGGGCTGATGATAAACGAGATGGTGTCCAACAGTCTTAAGCATGCTTTTAAGGAGCCTCCGCCCGGGGGCAAGAAATGGGAGATAACCGTCCGGCTAAAATTGGAGGACGATATCCTTTACCGCCTGGAGGTGGCCGACAACGGGGCCGGGTTTGCCGATAAATCAGCCCCGCTGTCAGACCCGGCCACCCTGGGGCTGCAGTTGATCACTATTTTGGCCGAGCAGCTTGGCGACAAGGTTGCCGTGCATCAGAAGAAAGGCACCAGGTATGTGGTTGAATTCAGGAAGGTTGCATAGATAAGACAGCCACTGGACAGGGCCTGGAGCAACAGGCCCTGTCTTTATTTATCATTTGCAAAACAGGCCGATAAATGGTATCATTACCGTTTAAATAAACCTCCAAATATCAAGATAAAAGCGATAGGCTCAAGATGGACCAAAAGCTGTCTAAAAAGTGCGCCGATACCCTGAGGATGCTGGCGGTGGATGCGGTGGAAAAAGCCAACTCCGGGCATCCCGGGCTGCCCATGGGGGCGGCCGATTTCAGCTTTGCCCTGTGGCACAATTTCCTGTCCTTCAATCCCGGGGATCCCCAGTGGCCCAACCGGGACCGCTTCATCCTTTCGGCCGGGCACGGCTCCATGCTTTTGTACGGGTTGCTGCATCTTTTCGGGTACGACCTGCCGCTGGAAGAGCTGAAAAGGTTCCGCCAGCTGGACAGCCGGACCCCGGGACATCCCGAACACGGGCATACACCAGGGGTGGAGATAAGCACCGGGCCGCTGGGCCAGGGCTTTGCCAGCGGGGTGGGCATGGCCATCGCCGCCAAAATGGCCGCCCGGAGGTTCAACGATGAAGAGTTCAATATCATAGACCATAAGGTATATGCCCTGGTGTCCGATGGCGATCTGATGGAGGGCATCTCCACCGAGGCGGCCTCCATCGCCGGACACCTTAAGCTGGGCAATCTGATCTGCCTCTATGACGACAACGGCATCACCATCGACGGCAAGACGGATCTATCATTTTCCGAAGACATCAAGGCCAAGTTCAAGGCCCTGGGCTGGGGCGAACTTGGCCTTGATGTCTATGATCAGGCCCAGGCGGTCAAGGCTCTAAAATCGGCCGTCAGAGATGCCAAAAGGCCGTCCCTTATCATTGCCAAGACCCATATAGCCTACGGCAGTCCCAACAAGCACGACAGCTCGTCGGCCCACGGCTCGCCGCTGGGAGCCCAGGAAGCGCTGGCCACCAGAAAAAACCTGGGCTGGCCGGAGGAGACATTTTACGTACCGGCCGATGTCCGACAGGCCTGCGATGCCAGGGTGAAGAAACTGAAAAGAACATACACCAAGTGGCAGAAGGGATTCAAAGCCTGGAAAAACCGCAATCCACAAAAGACCGAACTGTGGGACGGCATGTGGTCAAAGCGCCTGCCGGATGATATCGAGGAACAATTGCTGGGGTCTTTATCCGCCGAGGCCGCCGCCACCAGGAGCCATTCCGGCCGGATAATCCAGAAAGCGGCCGAGCTGGTGCCGGCCTTGGTCGGCGGGTCGGCCGACCTGGGGCCATCCACCAACACCGAGATCAAGGGCTCTCCGGCGATAAGCCCGGAAAACTTCGCCGGACGGAATTTCCATTTCGGGATCAGGGAGCACGCCATGGCGGGGGTGATGAACGGACTGGCGCTCTACGGCTGTTTTATCCCGATGGGCTCGACCTTTCTGGTTTTCTCCGATTACTGCCGGCCATCGATACGACTGGCAGCGTTGATGAAGCAGCAGGCCATCTATGTCTTCACCCACGATTCCATCTTGGTGGGCGAGGACGGGCCCACCCATCAGCCGATAGAACAGGTTTCGGCCTTAAGACTGATCCCCAACCTGAAAGTGATCCGCCCGGCCGACGGCCCGGAGACGGCCCTGGCCTGGGCCGCGGCCCTTAAAAATACCGGCGGTCCCACCGCCCTGATCCTGACCCGGCAGAAACTGCCGGTCCTGCCCCGCCTGAGCATCGATGCCGAACAATTCCGCCGGGGCGGTTATGTGCTTGAGACATTGGGGCACACACCGGAGATCTGCATTATGGCCTCGGGATCCGAGGTCTGGCTGGCCCTGTCGGCCGCCCAGTCCCTGCAAAAAGATGGTCTGTCCGCCGCGGTGGTGTCCCTGCCCTGCCTGGAAGATTTTTTAAGACAGCCGGAGGATTACCGGGATTCGGTGGTTCCCCCTCGGGCGGTAAAGGTGGCCATCGAGGCCGGCAGGGGGGCGTTATGGCGGGGCCTGCTGGGCCGGGACGGCCTGTTCATCGGCCTGGAGGATTTCGGAGCCTCGGCACCGGAATCGGACCTGGCGGAGAAATTCGGGCTTACTTCGGATCGGGCGGCAAAAAGGATAGCCGATCACCTCAACCAGCTGGGAAAATAAGGAAGGGGCAAGCTGTTTTTTACAGCCGGAATTATTGACAAAGCCAGGTTTAATGATTATATTTATTCGGTCCCAAAATTATCAGGGAAAGATAGCCGGGCCGATTTTCCTCCAAAGCATTGTAAGGAGCCGGTTTAGTGGAGTTAAAGAAAAACAGCGGTCTGTACAGAAAATTGAAGGCCAGGCTTAAGGAGCTGATCACTCAGGGCAGCTATTACAAACAGTTGTCCGATGAGAATTTTGACAAGTATGTCCGGGCCATGGCCGATTTCGACAACTATCGCAAGAGGGTGGCCAAGGAATATCTGGAGAAGGAGGCCGAAGCCAACCGCAACATAATTGCCAAGCTTCTGCCGGTGCTGGACAATTTCGACCGGGCCATAGAGGCATCACGGAGCGGGGCCGAGAACGACGAAGCCTTGAGATCGTTCCACCAGGGGGTCCAGATGATAGACCAGCAGATCCACAAGATCCTGGAGAACGAGGGGCTGAAGCCGTTCAGCAGCAAAGGGGAGGAATTCGACCCGGCCCGGCATGATGCCGTTCTGTCCATCGAGACCGCCGAGCATGAACCCAACCAGGTGCTGGACGAGGTGGAGAAGGGCTTCGTCTTTCGGGGCAAGGTCCTAAGGCATGCCCGGGTGACGGTATCCAAGCGTCCGGGCGGGGAGCCGGAGGAGCCGAATGAAGAATATCCGGAGGAGGCGGACCAGAATCAAGAGACCACGGAATAGAATCTTTAGAATCAATTGAAAATCAGGAGAGAATAAATGGGCAAAGTAATCGGGATCGATCTGGGGACCACAAATTCCTGCATAGCGGTGATGGAGGGCGGGAACCCCACGGTAATTCCCAACCAGGAAGGCCTGAGGACCACACCCTCGGTGGTGGGGTTCCTTAAATCGGGCGAGGAGGTGGTGGGCCAGGCGGCCAAACGCCAGGCCATCACCAACCCCGAGAATACGGTATATTCGGTCAAGCGCTTCATGGGCCGGCGCCACGGCGAGGTCGGTTCGGAGATGAAGCTGGTGCCCTACAAGGTCATCGAAGGGCCCCACGGAGACGCCCGGGTCAAGGTCAACGAAAGCGTTTTTTCGCCGCCGGAGATAGCCGCCAAGATATTGCGCTACCTCAAGGAGGCGGCCGAGGCCTATCTGGGCGAGAAGGTCACCCAGGCGGTGATCACCGTTCCGGCCTACTTCAACGACGCCCAGCGCCAGGCCACCAAGGATGCCGGGCAGGTGGCCGGGCTGGAAGTGCTGCGGATCATCAACGAACCCACCGCCGCCGCGCTGTCCTACGGGCTGGACAAGGGCAAATCGCACAAGATCGCGGTCTACGATCTGGGCGGCGGGACCTTTGATATCTCCATCCTGGAGCTGGGCGAGGGGGTCTTCGAGGTGCGCTCCACCAACGGCGACACCCACCTGGGGGGCGACGACTTCGACCAGAAGATCATCGACTGGATGGCCGAGGAATTCCAGAAAACCAACGGCATCGACCTGCGCAAGGACAAGATGGCCCTGCAGCGCCTGAAGGAGGCGGCCGAGAAGGCCAAGTGCGAGCTGTCCTCCACCATGCAGACCAACATCAACCTGCCGTTCATCACCGCCGACGCCTCCGGGGCCAAGCACCTGGATCTGACCCTGACCCGGGCCAAGATGGAACAGCTGGTGGATGACCTGGTGCAGAGGACCATCGGCCCCTGCCGCCGAGCCCTGGACGACGCCGGCCTGAAGCTTACCGAGATCGACGAAGTGGTGATGGTGGGCGGCATGACCCGGATGCCCAAGGTCCAGGAGATGGTAAAGCAGTTCTTCGGCCGGGAGCCCCACCGCGGCGTCAATCCCGACGAGGTGGTGGCCATCGGCGCCGCCATCCAGGCCGGGGTGCTGGTGGGCGAGGTCAAGGATGTCCTGTTACTGGACGTGACCCCGCTGTCGCTGGGCATCGAGACCCTGGGCGGGGTGATGACCCGTCTGATCGAGCGCAACACCACCATCCCCACCCGCAAGAGCCAGGTTTTCTCCACCGCGGCCGACAACCAGCCGGCGGTCTCCATCCACGTGATGCAGGGCGAGCGGGAGATGGCGGTGGACAACCGGACGCTGGCCAGGTTCGACTTGGTGGGCATCCCGCCGGCCCCCCGCGGCATACCGCAGATAGAGGTCACCTTCGACATAGACGCCAACGGCATCCTGCACGTTTCGGCCAAGGACCTGGGGACCGGAAAGGCCCAGAGCATCAAGATCACCGCTTCCTCCGGCCTGAGCAAAGATGAGATCGACAAGATGGCCAAGGACGCCGAGGCCCACGCCGACGAGGACCGCAAGAAGCGCAGCGATATCGAGGTCAGGAACAATGCCGACGCCATGGTCTACCAGACCGAGAAGACCCTCAAGGAGTACGGCTCGCAGGTCTCTTCCGAGGACCGCAAGGCCATTGACGACGCCATGGGCAAGCTGAGGATAGCCCTGGGCAAGGACAATACCGAGGCCATCAAGGATGCCTCCGACGAGCTGGCGGCGGCCGCCCGGAAGATAGGCGAGGCGGTTTACGCCAAGGCCGGACAGCAGACCCAAGCCGGTCCGGAGACGGGCGGAGGTCAACAGCCCGGACAAGGCGAGGCGCCCAAACCGGAAGGACCGGAGGAAGCCGATTATAAGGTCGTTGACGAAGATAAGAAATAAATTTTCGTGAACGGCAAAAGGGGAGAAGGTAAATACTTCTCCCCTATTTGTGCTTTTATATGGGGGTAATGGAACACGGATCCGCACGGATATTTCGGATTTCTTTGGGTCATTGCGTGATGACAGCGTTGGATTTGCTAACGAAGCAATCCAAATTGTCATTCCTGTGAAGACAGGAATCAATGCCCTTTGACCACCAAGGCACGAAGACCCCAAGGATTTCTGTCATCGCCAGAAGACCATGAAGCCTGGCAAACGAAGCGATCCAGAAGTTGACCTCACCCCAACCCTCTCCAAATAAATTTGGAGAGGGAGAAAGTTGTTTTGGAGGATTGATGAGAAAAATCATCGCTTTTATTTTGGTAATATTTTCCGGATTCGTATTCTTCCAATGCGGGCCAAGGCAAGCAACTCAAACAACCCAGCAAAAACAAACACCGGAAAAAACAGCAAAATATTTACTGGATACTGTAATTACCAAACAGATTCCACTGACTGTTGATGGCGACTGGGCGACAATCAATTACCATCTGAAAGTGATAGATTGGAAGAAACCTGTTGAATGGACTTATGAATTTATTAAAGGTAAAGATACTTTGTTTGCAGTTATTTCAAATGAAGTCGAGATAGATACTTTTTTTAATGATAAAAGTTATATAGCAGGATTTGTTGATGATACTTTAGATTATTTGCGTGCTAAGAAATTTTGGTATTTAACACGCATTGCAGAATATCTTTGTGACACAATTGAAGTATCTAACAAAAGAACAAGAGTAGATTGGAAACGTTTGCGCAATGGTGTTATGAAAACGGAAACAATTGATTTAAAAGAGATAACAATTGATTATGATTCACTTTGGTCATTTTATAGCAACAAACCGATAATAGGCTATTCTTTTTTTGCAGGAAAGCCCATACAAGCAGATCCTGGTTTGTGGACATATTATCCGAAAATAAATCAATTCGTTTGCATTTATGCACCATAAAATTTTACTAAGCATAACTAAACTATGACCCCCACCAAACGCGACTATTACGAAATACTGGGCGTTCCCAAGAGCGCTGATGAGAGCCAGGTCAAGCAGGCCTACCGGGCCTTGGCCAAGAAGCACCATCCCGATATGAACCGGGAGGACCCCAAGGCGGCCGAGGAGAAGTTCAAGGAGCTGTCCGAGGCCTACGAGGTGCTGATGGACAAGAAGAAGCGGGCCAACTACGACCAGTTCGGCCATGCCGGGGTGGATCCCAGCTTCGGGGCCGGCGGCTTCGACTTCCGCCGCGACTTCACCCACAGCGATGACATCCAGGATATATTCGGCTCAATGTTCGGCGGTGGTGGGGGTGGATCCATCTTCGACATGCTGTTCGGCGGCGGGATGGGCGGGTCCACCCGCACCCGGGGCGGCCGGCAGGTGCGACGGGGCGGCGACCTGAATGTCCGTCTGTCCCTGACCCTGGAGGAGATCGCCACCGGGGTGGAGAAGACCATTCAGCTGAAGAGATTCGAGAGCTGTTCCGAGTGCCACGGCGAGGGGGCCAAGTCCGGGGCCGACATCAAGGAGTGCCCGGCCTGCAAAGGGGCGGGCGAGGTGCGGCAGGTGTCGCGCTCCATGTTCGGGCAGTTCATCAACGTGGGAGCCTGTCCGCAGTGCGGCGGCGAGGGCAAGATCATCAGCAATCCCTGCCCCTCCTGCAAGGGCGAGGGCCGGGTCAAGAAGGAAGCCACCATCAGGGTCAAGGTTCCGGCCGGGGTGTCCAACGGCAATTACATCCCCCTGCGCAGCCAGGGCAACATCGGGCCCAAGCTGGGCCCGGCCGGAGACATCCTGGTCTACATCGAAGAAAAGGAGCATCCGCTGTTCCACCGCCACGGCGACGACCTGGTACTGGCCCTGCCCATCTCCTACGCCCAGGCCGCCCTGGGGGCCAAGGTGACGGTGCCGATGCTGTCCGGCAGGGCCGAGCTGTCCATTCCCTCGGGCACCAGATCCGGCAAGATATTCCGGATGCGGGGCAAGGGCCTGCCGCGATTGAATTCCAGCGGCAGCGGCGACCAGCTGATCCGAGTGGAGATATACATTCCCAATAAGCTTTCCTCCGAGGAGAAGAAACTGCTGAAGCAGCTGGGCGAGGTTCAGAACGGCAGGGTGCCCAGCCCGCACAAGGTGGATCTGAGTCAGTTTGAGGAATAAAAATTTTGCTTTCTGTTCTTTCTTGTCGCCAAGAAAGAACCAAAGAAGCGCCGGGGGCTTTGGAACTAACATCATCAAATTGCTTTTTGGATTATATAATTTAGCAATATCAATATATGCGCTTATTGTCCCTGGTGTCAAGCCGTCAAAGCCCCCGGACCCCCAAGGGACCTAAACTTAAAAGTTATATAACAAAGTGGATGAACTTCATCAAAAATAGATTGCCTCGTTAGAAATCCGTAATTATCGTCTAGCAATGACATTGGATAAACAAATCATGTTCGGTAAAATATATGTTTGAATTTTTTTATGTTCCGCCGTCCTCCATCGATGCCCGGCAGATAGTGATCACCGGGGAGGAGGCCCGGCATATCTCCAAAGCCCTGCGCCACAAGAAGGGCGAACAGATCACGGTGGTCGACGGGCAGGGCGGGGAATACGAGTGCACCATCGCGGCCATCTCCGACGGAGCCGTTACGGCCAACATCTTCAACCGGAGGCGCAAGAGCAACGAGACCATCAAGCAGGTAAGCCTGGCCCAGGCGGTGCCCAAAGGGCAGCGGATGGACTTTGTCATCGAGAAGGGCACCGAGATCGGCCTGCATGCCATCATCCCGCTGATCACCGAGAATTCGGTGGTCAAGCCGGCCGACGACAAGCCGGGCTTCAGCCTGCCGCAGTTGGACGACGATTCCGGGGGCGGCAAGGCCGCCCGCTGGCAGAGGATCGCCATCGCCGCCATGAAGCAGTCCCTGCGCTCGGTGCTGCCGGCCATCGGCGAGCCGGCGGATCTCAAGAAACTGTCCGAGACCTTCGTCAACTACGATCTGCTGTTGATGGCCGACGAGGAGGAGAAAAAAGTGAACCTGGCCGACGTCTTCGCCGGACTGCCGGAGAACAGGGATATCCGCAAAGTACTGTGCCTGGTGGGGCCGGAGGGCGGGTTCTCTGCCAATGAAAAGAGGATCATTGCCGAAGCCAGGGGCCATATCATAACTTTGGGCTCAAGACGCCTGCGGGCGGAGACCGCCGGGCTGGTGCTGTCCACCGTGGTGCTGGACCGGCTGGGGGAGCTGGGGTAGCGACCTCACCCCTGCCCTCTCCTAATAAATTAGGAGAGGGAGATCGAGTTTTGTCACACTGAGGAAACGATCATGAGCGGCAGGTTGAAGTGTGGCATAAAATAATCCGTTCAATGTGATCTTCGTTGGATAACAAAGAAAATTTCTAAGACAGGAAAGATATGAACTGGATAGACATCATCATCCTGATCCTGCTGGCCCTGGCGGTGGGGATCGGCTTCAAGAAGGGCCTGGTGCAGGAGATCGTGGGCATCCTCGCCTTGGTCGTCGCGTTCTTCTTGGCCTTAAAACTGCACCCGGCCGCGGCCGGCGGCCTGCAGAAGATGTTCAAGGGGATACCGCCGCACCTGGCGCCGACCATCGGATTCGTGGTGATGTTCCTGGCAGCCTTCTTGGCCATCACCATCGCGGGCTGGCTGCTGTCCAAGATCATAAAAGCCACTCCGCTGGATTTTGCCGACAAGATAGGCGGCATGGCTATCGGGCTGGTCAAGGGGGCGCTGATAATATCGGTGATCCTGTTGCTGCTGGCCCTGGCGCCGCTGCCCAGGGAATTCAACCACAAGCTGGACCGTTCGGGGATGATCCGCTCCATCCGCAAGGTGGCGCCGTGGGTGTATGAAAAGACCAAGGGGCTGTGGCCCAAGGCCCAGGAGTTCTACCAGGAATGGCAGAAGACCCCGGAGCCGAAGAAGGTGGAGCAGGTGATTTAAAAATCAAAAATAAAAGGGCAAATATAAAAAATGGATAAAAGGCAACAAAGGGAGGAGTTCAGGAAAAGGATTAAGAGATTTGTGCTTGATGTTATTGCATTCGTGGACGATCTTCCCAAAACACAATCATGTAAAATCATAGGAAATCAATTGTTGCGAAGCGGGACCAGCATAGGGGCAAATCATTTCGAAGCGATTGCCGCAAGTTCGAAAAAGGATTTTATAAATTTCTTCGGCTACTCGCTGAAGTCCGCCAACGAGACCAGCTTTTGGCTGGATATACTTATCGATTCGAATAAATGCGATAAAGCTGCCGGGGAAAGACTTTTGAAAGAGGCTAAGGAAATCGCCAATATTCTGGCCGCCAGCATAATCACCATGAAAGGCAAACAGTAGTTTTTATATTTTATATTTGGTATTTTATTTTTTATGAACGCCCATAGTTTAAAAATATTAGAATTCAACTTTGTTCTGGAGGCCCTGGCCCGCAAGACCGGAACGCCCTATGGCCGGGCCGAGGCTTTGGTCATAACCCCGTCCACCTCCCCAGCGGTGATCGCCGAACAGCAGGCCGTCACCGCCGAGGCCAGGAAGATGCTGGAGGCCGGGATCGGGCTGGATTTCGGGAATGTTCAGGACATCCGCCCGGCCCTGGGCGCCCTGGCGGCCGAGGGGGCCATCATCGAGCCGTTGGAGCTGCTGCAGCTGGGGCGCCATCTGGAGGTGGCCCGCCGGATCAAGTCCACCCTGAGCCTGCGCAAGGAGGATTACCCGCTTTTAGACGCTCTGGCCTCAGGCTTCCGGGCCTACAAGGTGCTGGAGGATCGGATCACCAGATCCATCGAGCCGGACGGGCGGGTGGCCGACCGGGCCAGCGACACCCTGTACCACCTGCGGCGCGACCAGGAGGCCCTGCGGGTCAGGATCTATGACAAGCTGGAAAGTATCATGAACGCCTCCTCCGGCTCCATCCAGGAATCGGTGGTCACCATTCGGGAGGGGCGCTATGTGATCCCGGTCAAATCCGATGCCAAATCGCAGGTCAAGGGCATCGTCCACGACACCTCATCATCCGGTGCCACGGTGTTCGTCGAACCGTTGGTGTCCGTTGAACTGAACAACAAGATGCGGCAGGTGATCCTGGCCGAAAAGCGCGAGGTGGAGAGGATCCTGCAGGAATTCTCCAAAGAAATATTGGACGAGATCGAACCCATCCAGCAGAACCTGGAACTGATATCGCAGTTCGACCTGATAATCGCCAAGGCCCGCCTGGCTTCAGAATGGCAGTGCTCCCAGGCCCTGCGTTCGCAGGGAAACTACCTGAAGGTGGCTGCCGCCCGGCACCCGGCCCTGGAAAGTCCGGTGCCGCTGGACATGGAGCTGGGCGACGGCAAGCTGACCATGGTGATCACCGGGCCCAACACCGGCGGCAAGACGGTGGTGCTGAAAACGGTCGGCCTGCTGGTGCTGATGAACCAGTCCGGCCTGCAGGTCCCGGCCGCAGAGGGCAGCGCTTTGCCGGTATTCGACGAGGTGTTCGCCGACATCGGCGACGAGCAGTCCATCTCCCAGTCGCTGTCCACCTTCTCCTCGCACATGCGGCAGATAGGCAATATCGTCCGGGAGGCCGGAGAGCGATCGCTGGTATTGCTGGACGAGATCGGGGCCGGCACCGAGCCCTCCGAGGGATCGTCGCTGGCCATCGCCATCCTGTCGGACCTGACCGACAAGGGCTGCCTGACCCTCTCCACCACCCATTACGGGGCGCTGAAGAGCTTCGTCCAGAGCCGGGAGGGGATGATCAACGCCGCCATGGAATTCGACCGCCAGGCATTGAAGCCCACCTACCGCCTGATGATGGGCCTGCCCGGCGCCAGCTACGGGCTGGAGATAGCCTCGCGGTTGGGCCTGCCGGAGAGCATCGTGGCCGAGGCCCGGACCAGGCTGGACTCCAAGTCCATCAAACTGGAGGAGCTGATCTCCGACATCGAGGATACCAAGCGTCGGATGGAACAGCGGGAGCGGGAGGCGGCCGACGAACTGGACGCCGCCAGGAAAATGTCACAGGAATACCAGTCCAAGATACAGGGGCTGAAGGACGAGCTCAAGGAGCTTAAACAGCAGGCCAAGCAGGAGGCCAGGGATATTCTGGCCCAGGCCCGCAGCGCCTCGGAGATGGCGGTGGCCGGCATCAAAAAAGAACAGGCATCCAAGGACAGCATCAAGCAGGCCCGCAATATTCTAAGCGACACCGAGGCCCGGCTGGATCTGGGATCCTCCGCCGAGGCCGGGGACAAGGACGACCACCTGGCCATAAAGGAGCCTTTGGAGATGGGCCAGACGGTATACGTGCCCTCTGTTCAAAAAGAGGGCGAAGTGGTGGCCCTGCCCGATTCCGGGGGCAAGGTCAAGGTTCAGGTGGGCGGCATCCGGATGACCCTGAAGAGCGGCCAGCTGAGGTCCCTGCAACGGGGCAGGGAGGAAAGTTCGGGATCGGTAAAAATGTCGCTGGAAGAGGAGAGGCATTTCAATTCCGAGCTGCACCTGCTGGGAATGCGGGCCGAGGAATCGCTGGAACTGGTGGACCGCTATCTTGACGAGGCGGTGCTGCTGGGGATAAATTCGGTCAGGATCGTGCACGGCAAGGGCGCCGGGGTGCTGCGCCAGGTGGTCAAGGAGGCGCTGACCAAGGATCCCCGGGTGAGATCCTTCCGGCTGGGGGAGTGGAACGAGGGCCAGGACGGGGTGACGGTGGTGGAACTTAGATGAAAAACAGATGTTGTGAAGCGGAGAATCTAGGCGGAAATAAAAAGTTGTTTTAGATCCGTGTTTATCCGTGTCCAAAAATATTAAATCATCCGCATTTATCACGATAGTTAAATACCAAGATAGAAAACCTAATCGAAGGCAGCTATGCCGGTACAGATCAAAGAGGTCGCAACCAAGGCGGACCTGAAAAAATTCATAGAATTTCCCTTCTCCATCTACCAAGGCAACCGGAACTGGATCCCCCCCCTGCTGATGGACGAGTATCACACCCTCCGCCAGGAGAAGAATCCCGCCTTCGAATATTGCGACGCCAAATTCTGGCTGGCCTACAAGGACGGACAACTGGCCGGGCGGATCGCCGGGATAGTCAACCACCGCTACATCGAAAAATGGGGCAACAAGTATGCCCGTTTCGGCTGGGTGGATTTTATCGATGACGCTGAGGTGGTCCGGGCTCTTTTCAGCACCGCCGAGCAGTGGGCCAAAGAACAGGGAATGGCCGGCATCCACGGACCGCTGGGCTTCACCGACATGGACCACGAGGGCATGCTGGTGGAGGGTTTCGACGAGCTGGGCACCCTGGCGGCCATCTACAACCACCCCTATTATCCCCGGCAGCTGGAAAAACTGGGATACGTCAAGGACGTGGATTGGGTGGAGTTCGAGGTCAAGGTTCCCAAAGAGATACCCGAGAAGGCCGACCGCATAGCCAAGATCGTGATGCAGAAAGCCGGGGTCAAAGTTTTAAACGCTAAAAAAGCCAAGGATCTGCTGCCCTATGCCCATGAGATGTTCGAGGTATTGAACAGCGCCTTTGCCCCCATCTATGCCTTCGTCCCCCTGAACGAGAAACAGATCGCCATGTACATCAAGCAGTATTTTTCGTTCATCATGCCGGATTATACCAAGATCCTGCTTGACTCAAGCAATAAAGTAGCCGGATTCGTGATCGGCATGCCATCATTGTCAAAAGCCCTGCAAAAGGCCAAGGGACGGCTGTTCCCCTTCGGGTTCATCCATCTGCTCAAAGCGGTCAGCAAAAAGAACAAACAGATCGATCTTTATCTGGGCGCCATAAGGCCAGATCTGCAGGGCAAGGGGGCCGACGCCCTGCTGATGACCGAGATGTGCCGCTCGGCCATGAAGAACGGGGTGATCTCGGCCGAGACCAACATCGAGTTGGAGGAGAACGTCAAGGTGCAGAGCCACTGGAAGTATTTCGAATCCCGGCAGCACAAGCGGAGAAGGTGTTATATCAAGAAATGGTGATTTGAAATGAATTTAAAAAAAGATAGTCATGGTCTATGGTCAATAACTGACAACGAGAATGATAAAGATAACTTGCGTTTTTGTGAGTATTTTTTAAAATATATAAACTTACTTGATATTATATTTGCTTCAGCGAAAGATAAATGTGAGTTTGAATTTCTGTTTAGTATTTTTAATATTAAGGGGCAGATGGATCCCGGCTGGGATACTATGGATACAATCAAAATAATTATTCCTGAAATTGTTGATGTTCATAACAAAATAGAAAATAAATTAATAAAATTTCATTTGAAACTTTGGACATACTGTTCAATTCTTGAAGCGTCGTCAATATATGAGGTAATTGGCAATTTGATTTGTGTTGCCAACGGGGAGCGCTATAGTGTTAATATATTCCCAAATATAATAAATAAAAATAATAATAAATCAAGACCTCAAACCCCTAATGAAAAAATAATTCAAATTAAAAAGTGGGCTTCAGGCACTAAATATTTTGATGCGGTCAAAATATATAAAGATATTTGGGATCAGGATATAAGAAATGCAACATATCATTCAGATTATACAATTCATAAAGATGAGATGAGATTATTCAATTCAAAGAAAAATGGTATATATAAAATATTTCAAGTTGAAGAATTAGCAATGAAAGCCCTTGCCTATTATGAATCTTTCTTTTCTTTATATGAGCATTATTTAAAAAGCTATGAAAAGCCTGTTGTCTTGAAATTGCATCCTGATTGTAGTGATTGGCCAGGTGAGTGGGAGGTAATAATACATGAAGGTAATGGTGCTCGAGGTATACAAAATAAAAGGGCAAAAGAGGATATCCTTAATCATGTTTTGGTTCAAAGAGTAGCGCATATTACAAAGCAACAAGAAAAATATTTAAGAGATAATCCTTATACTGCTATTATTCCCGAGGATATTATATAGTTATGTATATGACAAATATAAATATTAAAGACTTAAAATCCATTCCCGGCGTAGGACCCAGCATCGCCCAGGACCTGCACCAGCTGGGGATCCGCAAAGTCTCCGACCTCAAGGGCCGGGACCCGGAGAGGCTGTACCTGCAGTCCTGCCACCAGGCCGGGAAGCAGCTTGACCGCTGCCTGCTCTACGTTTACCGCTGTGCGGTCCAGTACGCCTCGGCCGGGAAACACGATCCGAAACTTTTAAAATGGTGGAACTGGAAAGATGGGATTGTCGATAATAAAAAAAGAGGATAGCCCGGCCATCATCCGCACCTCCGATCCCGGCTGGCTGGACAGGGCTTTAAAATCCTACCGCGACCGGCTGCCCTTTCATTTCACCGACGATGCCAACCTGGGGATAACCGAAAGCGACCTGGTGTCGGCGGTGTCCCTTATCCGACGGGCCGGGCGGACCGGGAAGGCGAGCTGGAAGGAGATCTCCCAGATATTGACCGGGATGGGCCTGTCCGGAGTGGGGATCTGGCTGATAGCCGCTTCCATTGCCTCTCCCGAGCCCACCAGCAAGCTGTGGATACTGCTGGCCGGCGGGGTGGTGCTGATAACCACCGGGGGCCTCAGCATTCTGAAAGCCCTGGGCCAGAAATGGCAGGTGCACGCCAAGTACGGCAAGCAGGAGATAATGGTCAGTCCGGGGGATGATAATTGAAATTATAACCAACCACAATCCACAAATTTAGCATTATGTCTTATGGGGATGCAAACCAATCACAATCACTATATATTGAGGAGAGACGATGAATTTATTTGCAGGAAACCTGGCCAAGGAAATGACCGAGGCCGAACTGAAGGAGGTCTTTGAGAAGTTCGGCCAGGTGACATCAGTGGCCTTTGTGATGGACCGATACAGCGGCCAGCCCCGCGGCTTTGCCTTTGTGGAGATGCCGGTGAAATCCGAGGCCCTGGCGGCCATAGACAATCTGAACGGCCGGGTGGCCCTCAAGGGCAAGGCCATATTCGTCAAAGAAGCCCGTCCCCAGGAAAAGGGCCACGGGGGTCATCGTCCTTCGAATCGCAATAAAAGAAGGTAACCAGATAATATAAATACCACAGGTTGATATGAAAACCTTAGTAATTTATTACTCCCGCACAGGCATCACTAAAAAGATCGGCCAGGCCATCGCTTCAAAGATCCAGGCAGACACCGAAGAGATCATAGACCTCAAGGACCGCCAAGGGGCATGGGAATACCTCAAGGCCGGGCGCGATGCCATGAAACGGATCCCGGCTGATATCGCCGAAACCAAAAAGGATCCGGCCCAATACGACCTGGTGGTCGTAGGAACCCCGGTGTGGGCCGGCAACATGGCCTGCGCCATCCGGACCTATATCGGCCGGAACAAGGACCGGATCAAAAAGCTGGCCCTGTTCTGCACCCTGGGCGGCTCCGGGGACCAGAACACATTCAATGAGATGGAATCGCTTTCCGGCCAGACGGCGGCGGCCAAATTGACCGTCAAGGCCCGCGAGGCCGGAAAGCCGGAGAGCGATGCCCGGCTGGACGAGTTTGTTAAGCAGATCCAAAAATAAAACATCTAATATCTATTTTGGAGTCTAGTATGAAATTAGCAATATGGGTCCTTTGTGCTATAACTTCACAAGTTTTTACACAACAAGAGCACAGTTTTAAAGAGTTCTATGACATTATGGAAAACTCAAAATTTACATATACAATTTCCGAACTTAAGGAAACTGTGCAAGATACAGCAACACCCCCATTGCCTATTTCAGCTGATACAAAAGCAATAGAGAAGAAAAATGGAATAGAGATTGTATTCTATAAACGAAGTTCTGAATCCAAGAAATTGTTAGAAGCGGTTGAAGCAAATTACAAAAACAAAAATAATGAAAAGGTGCGTGCTTTGTGCATCGAAATGCTGGCCATTGATTCGATGGATTCAAAGATATTGACATATTTGGGGGAAACTTATCAAAAGGAAAATAAATATAATGAAGCGATAGGTTGGTATAATAAAGCATTGAAAGCTAATTATAATAATTGGTTAACCCATATGTCGCTTGGCAAGTGTTATTCAGATATGGCCAATGCTGATAATAGTTACGGGAAAAAGTGTATTGAGGAATATGCTACAGCAATGTTATTGAATCGAAGTTTTAAATTTCTTGAATTAAATTATCAAAAAATATGCAAAAAATACAACAAAGAATACAACATTTGGCGATTTGTACCACAATGCAATATCAGAAAAAACAAGAAAACGGTTTATATAGAAACCGACGAGACTTGGCTGGGCTATGCTGTAGCAAAAGCAGTTAGAGAATATGAGCCAGGATATTCTACTAAAAATAAAGCCGATAAAAAAACTGTCAAAATAGACACAAGTGAAGAAAAGGAATATTTACTTAATTTTATTACAGCAAACGCAGAAATTGATAGCAGCGATTCCCAGCAAAGATATTTTAAGCCAAAAGCAAATGTTACAGATCCTGCGGCAATTACACTTATCGAGGCGGTCAATAAAGGGATGCTTAATGAATATATTATTTATGAAATGTGGTTGCCCAAAAATCCAATAATAATCTACGGCTTACCGCGTGAATCACTTGAAGGACTTGTTAAATATGTGCTTGAAGTGCGCACTTCAGAAGACTGATATATAAAATAACTCAACCGTTCATATTTTCAAACCGTAATGGCGCGCATCCCCGAGGAAATAATCGACGAGGTCCGGCAGTCCAACGACGTGGTGGAGGTGCTGGGGCAGTATCTGTCGCTTAAGAAGACCGGCAGCACCTACAAGGCCCTGTGCCCCTTCCATCAGGAACGGACCCCCTCCTTCGTGGTGACCCCGGTCAAGCAGATCTGGCATTGCTTCGGCTGCGGCAAGGGCGGCAACGTCATTTCCTTTCTGATGGAGCATGACAAGGTCTCCTTCATCGAGGCCTTAAGGACCCTGGCCAAGCGGGCCAACATAACTTTGCCCACCTCCGACGACTATAAGGAAGGGGCCCACGACCTTTTATACCAGGCCAACGAGTTCGCCGCCAAATTCTTCCAGGAGCGACTGGCCTCCGGCATCGGGACCGCCGCCCGGGAATATCTCAAGAACCGCGGCATCAGCGACCAGTCCATAGAATTTTTCCGGCTGGGATACGCCCCCAACGCCTGGGAGGACCTGATCAGGGCGGCAGGCAAAGGGGGCTTAAGCCTGCAGCTGCTGAAGGAGGCCGGACTTATAATCGCCCGCGATGAGAGCAACGGATACTACGACCGGTTCCGGCACCGGATAATATTTCCCATATTCTCCCTGAGCGGCCGGGTGATCGGGTTTGGCGGGCGCAGCCTGGAGCAGAATCCCCAGGCCAAATACCTCAACTCTCCGGAGACGCCCATCTATCACAAGGGGCGGGGCTTCTACGGATTCTGCCAGGCCAAGAGCCCGGTGCAGGACGCCGGAAAGGCCATCCTGGTGGAGGGCAATTTCGACCTGATCATCCCCTACCAGCACGGTTTCAGGAACATTCTGGCCACCTCGGGGACGGCCTTAAGCAGCGACCAGGCCAAGCTGCTATCCCGCTACGCCAAGCAGGCGGTGTTATGCTACGATCCCGATGCCGCCGGCCAGAACGCCACCGACCGGGCCATCCCCCTGCTGCTGGAGGCCGGGATAGACGTCAAGGTGGCGGTGCTGCCTCATGAGATGGATCCGGACCTGGCCATCCGCCGGGAGGGGGAACAGGCCTTTGCCGCCATCATCGAAACGGCCATCACCTTCATCGAGTTCAAGGTGATGCGGGCCCGGCTGATGTCCGACCTGTCCCAGGTGGCCGACAAGAGCGCCCTGGTGAACAATCTTTTGAACCTGCTGGCCCTGGTGTCCGACCCGGTGAGGAAAAATTATTATAGAAAAGAAATTGCAGAATCTACCGGTATAGAAGAAAATTTTGTGATTGAGCTTATTCAAAAGAAAGATGGTCTAAAGCCATCCTTTACGAGCTTAGGACAAGAAGTCAATAGTGAAAATAAATATGAAAAACAAATACTCTCTATCTTATTACGAAGGCCTGAAAAAATCGTAATAATTTTACAAGAATTATCAGAACAAAAATTAACTTCAGAAATATTGACAAACCTTCTTAAAAAACTTGAGGCAATTTACCAAGATAAGGGAAAGATAGATGGTGCCAACATTGTTCTAAAATTTGAAAGCAACGAAGAGCAAACCCTTCTTTTAGATGCTCTGGCGGATAAAGAAACGCAAGATGATTCGCTAGATAGTGCAGAAGTGGATGATAAATCGTTGTTTGATTGTATAGATACAATGCGTCAGTTGAAACTTAAGCCCAGGCGAGAGGCTATAATGAAAGAATTGATAAAAGTAAAAAACACCGGGGATGTTATTTTGGAAAACAAACTATTAAATGAATTTAGGGATTTAACCCCAAAGCGAAAAATACTCAAAACAGACGAAAATAAGCAATAAGTATATATAACCAATTATTAGGAGAGGCCATGGAGGACCGCAACATCAAGAAGAAGATCAAGCAGATAATCAGTTTCGGCAAGGCCCAGGGGTTTATCACCTACCAGAAGCTGAACGAAATGCTGCCCGAGGATATCGTCTCTCCTGAGGAGCTGGAGAATTTCATCATGATGCTGGCCCAGACCGGCGTGGAGGTGGTCAATTCCGAAGAGGAGTGGAACCAGATCAAGGAGGCGCGGGAGAAGGCCAAGGGCAAAGAGGAGGAGGCGGCGGAAGTGCCCGTCGGGCTGCGCTTCGACGATCCGGTGAGGATGTACCTGCATGAGATCGGGCGGGTCCCCCTGCTGGACCGGGAGAAGGAGATCGAGATAGCCAAGAAGATAGAGGAATGCCAGAGGCAGATCCTGAGCCTGTCTTTTTCGGCCCCGGTCAACATGAAGGAGTTCATGCGCCTTTCCAAGCAGTTCGAAAAGCATGAACTGGCCATGGAGGAACTGGTGCAGACCGATATCGACGGCTGGATGCCGCAGTATTCCTCCAGCCGCAAAAGGCAGAAGATCCTGCAATTGCTGAAGAGGATCCACCGGGATTACAAGGATGTTGAGTATCTCTCCGCCCTCAAGAATCAGGAGAAGGCCGGACCAAAGATAAGCCAGCGCCGGGAGAAGATCCTGACCAACCTTCAGGCGTTGAAGCTGAGCAACGAATTGCTTAATTCCATGGTCCACCGCCTGCTGAGCCTGTCCTTCCAGATAAAGACCCACCAGAAGGAGAGGGACCGCGCTTTGGGCCATTGCAAACTGAGTGTCCAGGAGCTGGACAAGATGGCCCGGATCCTGAAATCGGGCAAGAAGCTGAAGAAAGAGGAAAAGGCCAGGCTGAAGGTCCCCAAAGACAAACTGCTCTGCTACTGGCAGGAGGTCCACGCTGCCCAGAAGCAAATGACCGCCCTGGCCAAGGATGCCAGGACCACCCCGGAACAGGTGATGGAGCTGGCCGACAGCGTCAGAAAGATGCAGTTCCAGCGGGACTATGCCAAAAAGGAGATGGTGGAGGCCAATGTCAGGCTGGTGATATCCACCGCCAAACGCTACATCAACCGGGGCCTGGAGTTCCTGGACCTGATCCAGGAGGGCAACTCCGGGCTGATGCGGGCGGTGGAGAAGTTCGACTACCACAAGGGCTACAAGTTCTCCACCTACGCCACCTGGTGGATCCGGCAGGCCATCACCCGGGCCATCGCCGACCAGGCCCGTACCATCCGGGTTCCGGTGCACATGATCGAGGCCATCAACAAGGTCTCCAAGGCCTCCCGCAAGCTGGTCCAGGAGTACGGCCGGGAGCCCACCAGCCACGAGATCGCCGAGCACATGGAGCTGCCGTTCGACAAGGTGCGCTCCATAATCAAAGTGGCCCAGGAGCCGATCTCCCTGGACAAGCCCATCGGGGACGACGAGGACACCGTCTTCGGCGATTTCATCGAGGACGCTTCGGCCAAGTCCCCGGCCCGCACCGCCAACTTTCTGATGCTGCGGGACCAGATCGAGAAGGTGCTGGCCACCCTCTCCAAGCGGGAGGAATCCATCATCCGCCTGAGGTTCGGCCTCAACGACGGCTGTCCAAGGACCCTGGAGGAGGTGGGGGCCATTTTCAACGTCACCCGGGAGAGGGTGCGCCAGATAGAGGTCAAGGCCCTGCGCAAGCTGCGCCATCCCTCCCGCAGCAAGCGTCTGGAGGGCTTCTCCGACGTGATCTAGCCCGAAAATATTTAATACAATCTTAATTGACAGGGGCAGGGTTTTGTGTTATAAATAGGCGGTAGCCAGCGTGGCTGCCGCCTAAAATTTGATCCAATGAATAAAGTAAAATGAAAAAATTACTCACAGCGATAGCTATTTTTGCGATGGCGTTTGGTTCGGTATCGGCGGCCGAGCTTTTCCCTGGGGTCACCGGCCGCCCGCTGATAGACTCATTGCGGAAATATTACAAAAGCACCAGAATACTTGCATATGCAGGATCACCAGACCCTAGAGATACCCTGTTCGGTGAAATATACTTGACCGCCAATGACAGTTTAGAATGTGTTTACAGCGGTTATATCATCTATATGCAACCGGGGCAGGATCCGGATGATGAGGCGCTTGCCAATGATATAAATTGTGAACATACGTGGCCCCAGAGTTTATTAAATACTTCACAGACGCCAAATCCCACAGGTGATATGCATCATCTGTTCCCCACCAGGCAACTGGTCAATGCTGACAGGGGTGCTTCTCCTTTTGCCGAAATATCTGACGCCAGCACCCAGTACTGGTACTACAAGAATATTGAAAGAAGCACATCTATCCCGTCTTCAAATATTGACGGCTATGCTGAAGTAAACCTGAACGTTGGAACGCCCAGTTGCGAACCGCGGGAAATTCAGAAAGGCAATACAGCTCGAGCCATGTTCTACATGCTGACTATGTATCAACTGCCCGATACGACCTTGGCTTGGTGGACAGGGCAGAAATATACATTACGGAATTGGCATCTTACCGACCCATCGGATGCCCTGGAAAAAACGAGGACTTGGCTGATAGCCGCCTACCAGCAGAACAAGCCCAACCCCTTTGTGATAGACAGCTCGCTGGTGGACCGCTGCTACTTCCCGGAATATCTGAACACCAGCGTGTATTTCGCCGCCACTTCGGTGACCAAGGCAGAGGGGGACGCCCCCTTCAACATTGCGGTCTCCATCTCCGCGCCCAGCGCCGGCAGCGCCACCTCGGTGCAAGTTGTACTGACCGGAGGATCCGGCACCGCGGCAGACATCAACAGTTACACCACCCAGACCCTAAGCTTTCCGGCGGGATCTTCGGCCAACCAGAACGTAAGCATCACCATCACAGATGATGCCCTAGAGGAGGGCACCGAGACCCTGATATTCAAGCTGCGGAACGTTTCCGGCGGCAGCAGCGCCGCCATCGGCGCCGACAGCGTCCTCACCCTGACCCTGGGCGACAATGACGATGTCACCGCCCCGGTAATCGCCTCCGGACCCACAGTCAATGGTATCACCTCCTCCTCGGCCACGGTTAATTGGACCACCGACGAGGCCTCCAATTCCTGGGTCTACTACGGCCTGACCACCACTTACTCCGACACGGCAAAGAACGAAAGCGATGTCACCAGCCATTCGGTGGAACTTTCCGGCCTTGCGGCTTCAACCACCTATCATTACAAGGTTTCCTCCACCGATCCCATGAACAACGGACCCACCTATTCCGGGGACAATACCTTTGCCACCACGGCGGCCGGCGGGTTCACCGTGGTGATAAATGAAGTGAACGAACAAAACAGTTCAATCCCCGGATACTTGAATGAATACGTGGAATTATATAACAACACTGCCGGTACGGTCAGTTTAAACGGATGGCAACTGAGGCAGTATGGCAGCGCATATACCACCACCTTTGGAGCAAGCGACCAGATTACAGCCGGCGGGTACTTCGTCGTGGTTCGGTCATCAACCGGCAATTGGTCCAACTATTACAGTATTCCCTATAACCTGGTCGGCTCTTTGATATTGAACGGCGGAGAAACCTTCAGTCTGCGGGATGCCGGCAACGCTTTGGTGGATTCAACGATCACCTTTGGAACTTACTATTGCCAGTACCGCAGCCGTCCGTTTTCCAGCGGGACCCTGCCCGCCAGCTGGTACGGAGACGCCGCCAACGGCACCACTGCCACCTATGGCACTCCCGGCGGGGCCAACCCCAACGATCCTTTGGGCGTGGAGCTGGCCTATTTCACCGCCCTGGGCGAGCCGGGCCAGATCACGCTTAAGTGGGTCACCGCCAGCGAGATCAACAGCTACCAATGGCAGGTCTGGCGGTCTCTGGATTCTTTAAATTATTACCAATTGATGGTTTCCCTGCCGACGGCCGGCAACAGCAACGAGATCCACAACTACGGTTGGACCGACAGGAACGTGTTGACGGGGGTTGATTATTACTATCGTCTGCTGGAAAAGGACATCAACGGCGACTCGGCTGTTTATGGCCCAGTGAGGGCCGCGGCAACTCCGGGTATTTCCGGAAATGATCCGGGCGGATGGGTGAACTGCAGCCCCAACCCCTTTAAAAGCAATATAACTTTTCGATATAATTTGCCTCAGTCCGGTTCTGTAAAACTGGACATCTATAATGTATCCGGACGGTTGGTAAGGGCTTTCTCTGAAAACAATGGACCGGCCGGACAGAATTATTTCAACTGGAACGGCCGGGGAGAGGACGGGAAGGCCTGTCCGGCAGGAGTGTATTTCTTCAGGCTGGCGGCCGGCGGCAGCGAACAGCATGGCAGGGTCATACTTATAAAATGATAAATACAATAACTGGGAGGCCCGGGAGATGAAAAAATATGTGTTGATGGCCATATTGGGCGGTTTGATGCTGACCCCGTATGCCCAAGGGCAATTGCTGGTAGATAATTTCGATTATACCGCCGGCACCAATCTGACCGATAACGGATGGACCGCTCACAGCAGCGCTGGTTCTAACCCCATTACGGTGTCTTCGGGGGGCCTTAGCTATACCGACTACGCCTCCTCTGGCATCGGCAACGCCGCCTCGGTGGACAGCACTGGGGAAGATGTGAGCCGCACCTTTGATGCGGGGATAACCAGCGGATCGGTCTATGCGTCATTTCTGGTCAATGTGGCGTCGGGCGGCGCTCCAACGGGATATTTCCTGCATTTGGGTCCCAATCCGATTGGAACGACCTTTCTGGGACGGGTCAACGTGACTAACGATGCCGGAAGCAATCTCGAATTCGGGTTGCAGAAAACCACCGAGACGGCAGTCTACACAGATAACAATTATTCCTACGGCACCACATACCTGGTTGTCTTGAAGTACACGTTCTATACTGGATCGACCACCAACGACAGCCTGTGCCTTTATGTGATATCATCGGGGGTCCCGTCCTCGGAGCCGGCCACCCCCGCCATCGGCCCCATAGGTGCCGTGGGCGCCGATGCTGCCGAACTGGGTACCATCGCTTTGCGGCAGTATAACGCCGCCCAGAGGATCACGGTGGACGGTATTCGGATCGGCACCTCATGGACGGATATTGTTCCTGCCGTCTCCGGAGGCTCCGACGTCAGCATCGGTGCGGGCGCCGAGCCGGCCTCAATTTCGGCCCTGTTGGACAGCGATGCCGAGAAGGTGCTTAATTTCGATTTCCGGGTCAAGGATGATTCCACCGGGGGCGACGCCTTAAATACTTTGATCGAAAAGATCATCATTGCCAAAGGGACCGGGAACGATATAATCAATTGGTCGGGCGTGATTGACGGGGTAAAGCTGTTCGACGGTTCGGCCGATTCGTCCTCGGGCACGATCTATGCCGACAGCATCGTCTTCTCCGGCATCGACCATTCAGCAGGCAAACTGGGCGAAGTGACAGATAACGGCAGCAAGACATATCAATTGAAGCTTTGGCTTAAGGGCGACCTGGGCGCGCTCAAGGCCACCATCGACAACAACAACCTGGCCCTCAAGGTGGACCGAACCAGCTTCACGGTGGACGCCGCCGGCACCCCCTTCGCCAGCGGCGCTGGCACGGCGGTGGAATCCGGCGCTTCCAACAATGCCATCACTGTGACAGCCACCAGGCTCAACATTTCTTCAGAACCTCCAGCTTCAGTTGACGTCAGTGTCGACTTTGGGTTATCGGTTGAGGCAGCCGACGGCAACGGCAACCGCGATCTGGATGCGACCAATAGCACCACTCTGACCCTGCTGGGCGGGACGGGAAATCTGACCTCGGCAGCCGGACTGACCCAGAGCCTGGCTTCGGGATTAAGGGCCTGGAGCGACCTGCAGTACGACCTGGCCGAGTCCGGCCTGACCATCGAGGCCTCGGCCTCCGGCCTGGCTCCGGACACCACCATCAGCTTTGGAGCCATCGGCGGGGCGCCCAGCGTTCAGGCCAGCAATATCGTCTTCAGCGAAGTCTCCGAGAACCAGCTGATCATCAGCTGGACCAACGGCAATGGCAGCGCCCGGATAGTGCTGATCCAGCAGGGCAGCCCGGTGGACGCCGATCCGGTGGATGGCAACAGTTATTTCCCCAGCTCCACATATCTGATGGGACAGGAGATCGGCACCGGGAACTATACCGTTTACTCCGGTAGCGGGAACTGCGACACAATCCTGGGGTTGGCCCCCAACACCACCTATCATTTTGCAATATATGAGTACAATGGCTCGGGGGGCACGGAGAATTACCTGACCTTAAGCCCGGCGGTCGACAGCCAGCTGACCACCGAGCATTTCGATGCCGGGGATTACCGGTCGCTGAAGACCGGGACCTGGACGGACCTTTCGTCATGGGAGACTTACAACGGGACCGTCTGGGGAGCCGCCAGCCAGCCGCCCTGTTCCACCAATAACATAATCATCCGGAGCAGCGACACCATCACCGTCGATGCCGATGGCTCCTGCAAAAACGCCACTTTTCTGGGGGCCAATTACGGGACCAGGCTGGACATCGACAATTACACCCTGGCGGTCCATGGGATGCTCAACGCCGACGGTGTGACCCTGAACGATTATCTGATCCGCTGCAACTCGGGACGACTCAGATTCGTGGGCGGCGCCCGGATCCTGTTCGGCGACAACTGGGGAGCCTACGGCACCAGGTGGCGGATGGAGGTGGCCCTGGCCCCCGGTGACACCGGGACGTCCTCCAAGAACATCAAGGCCGCCGATATCATCATGTCCTCCGGCGTTTTCAGGGGGGGGGACGTCCGGGCCGACTCGGGCCTGGTTTCCACCGGGACCCTCTCGGTGGCGACAGGAGCCTCGCTGATAGCCCGAAACATATCCCGCACCTCGTCCGGCTCGGCCACCTGCCGCAGAATAGCAGTGGACGGCATATTGGAACTTTACGGATCGAGCATCGCCGGGGACAGCATACTGGTCAACAACGGAGCGGTGTTCAGGAGCAGCTATTATCTGGGGCACGGCGTGGCCGGTGTTCTGCAGTATGCCAACGGGGCCACCCTGGAATATGCCGGGACATCCGCCCAGCATACCCGCCAGGAGCTGCTGACAGTGATGCCCAACATCAGAATCAACAACTCGAACAACGTTACCATGGATACCACTACTACGGTCGAAAGTTCATTGACTTTGAATAACGGCAACCTGAACACCGGGATCGACTCGCTGATCCTGGGCTCCAGCGCCACCCTAAGCGGGGAACAGGCAGGCCGCTACGTGATCGGGAAACTGCTGACCTCAAGGGCGGTGGGCACCGGGAGCTCCAGCTTCGGCGGGGCAGGGGTGTCGCTAAACTCGGGGGCCGATGATCTGGGGACGGTCAACCTGACCCGCATCTCGGGAACGGCCGGCCAGGCGGTGGCCAGCATAACCGGAGCCGACGCCGACACCAGCATCGCCCGCAAATGGAACATCACCTCCGACAACCCACCATCCGGCGGAAGGAGCCTGACGCTGTCCTGGGTTTCCGACGACGATAACGGCCGGGATCTGACCACCGCACAGCTGTGGAAGAGCCTGGACGGCGGGAGCACCTGGACCGTAGCCTTCAGCCCCCAGGATGCTTCCTCCAGCAGGTCCATCACCGAAAACGTGACCTCGTTCTCGGCCTGGACGGTCAGCGACGCCGCCAACCCCCTGCCGGTGCAGCTGGCTTCGTTTGCCGGGGCATTGGAGAACGGGAAGGTGGTGCTTAAATGGATCACATCCTATGAATCCGCCACCGATAGCTGGAGGATAGAGAGATCGACCCTCTCGGCAGGCCCCTATCGTTTAACTGGCGAGATCGAAGCCTACGGCCAGCCCCACCAGTATCAATGGATCGATAACAACGCCGGATATAATGCTCAATATTATTACCGCCTGGCCCAGATCGATGACGACGGAAGTATTGCTTATTATGGGCCGGTGATGGTGGCCAGCGGAACTCCTGCTTCTTTGCTATCAAGGCTTATCTCCTGCGGCCCCAGTCCGTTCAGCTCCTCTGCCAGAATATGCTATCAGGTGGGCCCAGGCAATGCCGAGGTCAATCTGACCGTCTATAATATCGTTGGGCAGGCCGTCCACACCAGGAATTTGGGCCTCAAGGGTTCCGGCTCCTATGAGGCCGGCTGGGACGGGTCCGATGATAATGGCCGAAAACTGTCCACCGGGGTATATTTTGTCAACCTAAAGATCGGCCAGTCCAATTTCATGAAGCGACTGACCCTGCTCAGGTGATTTTTTATTAAAACCAAAAAAGGGACAGGCCTGGGCCTGTCCCTTTTTATCATTGGTTTGCTAAAAATAAATTCTGTATGAGGCGAAATAAAGGTCCGAATAGGTGCCAAATTCGGATCTAATTATCCCGGCACTGCCGGGAATGGTTTCGGGCGCTTTCCCCCAACCCTTGTAAAATCCGCAAGACAAGTAACTGTTCTGGGTAAGGTTATAATCGAACTGCTGGTTTAAAACAATGGGTATCGTCAATATTCAGGATCGGTTGGGTGCCGGAGTTCAACAAGGGAGTCAGCTGGTAATTCAAGCCGACCGTAAGATAGTTTTTAGCCATAAGATGGACAATATTGTCCCGGTAGGCAGGCTTGGTATGATTTTCCACGTAAGCAGAGGGAAGGTGTTCTCCGAAACCGTTGAAATGATACTCCCCGAAGGCATAGATCCTATCGCTTAACCGGTAATCGGCGCCGGCCGATAATCTCAAGGCATCTTCGTAAGCTTTTCATAATCTGTATATCCGGCCTCCAGCCAGACCGTTGACCGATCAAAATAATTATTAATTATTGACACCATTGGTGGTATAATGATATCTTTACAATATATTAATTCCATCATTCGAAGATGAAGCACATACAAGGTTTAAATCAGATAAATCCTTTTATAGTGGACCGAAGATCAAAATACGCAGTCACCTCTTTTCCGGTCGTTTCGGAGGATGATTTCAAGCAAAAGAGCAAGCTTCTGATGAAAGACAAAAGATTCCGGCAGGCTGATCATAATATCGTTGCTTACCGGATCAAGAACGGCGATGGCGGGATCATGGAATATAAGAACGACGGATATAACTCTCCCTCCAAGGAGTCCGGGGCCGGGGTGATGATGCTGGAGATCATGCGGAATAAGAAGGCCGAGAACCTCTGTGTCGTCGTCACCCGCTGGTATGGCGGGGTGCACCTTGGAGCAGACCGGTTCAAGCATGTCCGGGATGCGACAATTGAAATATTAAAATGAGATTTGATGAACGGGCCTGATAAAATAAAAATCATCGACACCCACGCCCACCTGACCAAAAGCGACTTCAAGAACGACCGGGATCAGGTGATCAATAGAGCGCAGGATGCAGACGTTGAATACATCATAAACATCGGCTACGACCTGAAGACCAGTATCGCTTCGGTGGAGCTGGCCGAGAAATATGATTGCTGCTATGCTGCGGTGGGCATCCATCCCCATGACGCCAAAACGTTGGATGAAAAAACATTCAAAGAGTTGGAGTCTTTGGCCAAGAATCCCAAGGTTGTGGCCATCGGAGAGATGGGGCTGGATTTCCACCGGAACCTATCCCCCAAAGAAATCCAGATAGAAGCTTTCAATAAACAGCTGGTTTGGGCGGAGACCCTGAACTTGCCGGTGGTAGTTCATGATCGCGACGCTCATCAAGAGACGATGGATATCCTGAAGGGACACTCTGATCTCAAGGTTGTTCTCCATTGCTTTGCCGGAGATGCCGAGATGGCTATAGAGGCCAAGCAAAGGGAATATCTTCTATCGGTTGGAGGTCCGGTCACCTTCAAGAATTCCAAACACCTTCCCGAAGTGCTTAAAACGGTTGAGCTGGAGAACCTGATGCTGGAGACCGATTGCCCATATTTGGCTCCTGCCCCGCATCGCGGCCAGCGTAACGAACCGGCTTATTTGCCCATCATCGCCCAAAAGATAACGGAATTACTGGCCCCACTCACTTATGATGATATCTGCCGCGTTACCACTCTTAATGCCAAGAAGTTCTTCAATATCGGAAGAATAGACCCGGCCAAGATCGCTTATCAAATAAGGAACTCGCTTTATCTGAATATCACAAACCGCTGCACCAATGCCTGTGTGTTTTGCATCCGGCAGAAGACAGATTTCATCAAGGGGCATAACCTAAGGCTGGAAAGGGAGCCAACTTTTCAGGAGGTGATAGCTGCCATCGGTGACCCGTCAAAATACCGGGAGGTGGTCTTCTGCGGCTACGGCGAGCCGATGTTACGGCTGGATCTGGTTAAACAAGTGGCCGGCTGGCTTAAAAGCAAAAATGCCCAGGTGCGGATAAACACCAACGGGCATGGCAACCTGATCGCCGGACGTGATATAATTCCTGAATTAAAAGGATTGATAGATGAGGTCTCCATCAGCCTTAATGCCGGGGACCAGGAGACCTACGACAGGATATGCCCCAGCCGGTTCTCCGATAAAGCCTTTGTGGCGTTGCTTGATTTTGCCAGGGGTTGCCGGATGGTGGGAATAAAAACCACGGTGACGGTGATGGATATGCCAGGGGTGGATCTTGAACTGGCTGAACAGACAGCCCAGAAGCTGGGGGTCACTATCCGCGTCAGACATTACGATGTGGTGGGATAGTGGGAAGCGTATCATTTAACAAAAGCTTATCTCCCCAGAAAAAATACGGCCAAAATTTTCTGATCTCGCCGGCGGTGGCCGAAAGAATCGTAAATGCCGCCGAGCTGGGATCAAACGAGACGGTGCTGGAGATCGGGCCAGGCAAGGGCGTGTTGACAGCACTAATGACCGACCGGTGCCGCAAAGTTTGGGCGGTGGAGATAGATCCCCGGCTGGTAGAAACCCTGACAACAATGTTCGGACAAAACGAAAAAATCAAGATCGTCAATCATGATATCCTACAATATGATCTTGATGAAATGATAAAAGAATCCGATAGGCCATTCAGGGTAGTGGCCAACCTGCCTTATAATATAACGGTTCCCATCCTGGAAAAACTGATAGACTGCCGCCAGCATATTGCCAGCATAATAGTGATGGTTCAAAAGGAGATGGCCGAGCGCCTATCAGCCAAACCCGGCAGCAAGGATTACGGCTCGCTATCGGTATTCGTTCAATATCATCTGAAGGTAGAAAAATTATTCAACGTATTGCCCGGCTCCTTTTTCCCCAAGCCCAAGATAACATCATCGGTGATAAAATTAACACCGCATAAAAATCCGCCGGTGACACTGGAGGGGGAAGCTGACTTTTTCAATTTTGTGAGATTATGTTTTTCCCAGAGGAGAAAGATGCTGCGCTCGGTGCTTAAACAGCATAATAAATGGGAGGTGATCGGCAATCGAATATCGGACGAGGTCGATCTTACCCGGAGAGCTGAGACGATGAACCTGAGTGAATTCGTCAAGCTATATAACATTTTTAAGGCGGACCAGCGATGATAAAGAGCCTTTTCATTTCAATGCGGCCCAGACAGTGGACGAAAAATCTGATAATATTCGCCGGCCTGATATTTTCCCAGAACTTAGGCCATCCGCTGCTGCTGGCAAAGACCATCATTGCCTTTATATTGTTCTGCGCCATTTCCGGCGCGGTCTATATTATCAATGATCTACTGGACTACAGTTTCGATCAATTGCATCCGGTAAAAAAGCAGAGGCCCATTGCCAGCGGCGCCCTGCCCCGGCCAGCCGCCTTGGCAGCAGCGGTGATACTGGGTTTTGCCGGCAGCGCTCTCTCGTTCCTGATAAATCTGCCGTTCGGGGCTGTGGCGCTCTCCTACCTGCTGTTGATGCTGGGCTACAGCCTGTGGCTCAAACGCTTGGTGATAATTGATGTATTTGTGATCGCGGCGGGATTCGTCCTCCGGGCGGCGGCCGGGGCCGAGGCAGTCGACGTGCCTATCTCCGACTGGCTGCTGATCTGCGTGATACTATTGTCGCTGTTCCTGGCCCTGGCCAAAAGAAGGCAGGAGATGAAAACCCTGGAAAATGGCGCTGCCGCTTACCGCCAAGCTCTTTCCGATTACAGCGATAAACTGCTGGATCAGATGATCGCGGTGGTCACTGCGGCGGTGGCCGTCAGCTACAGCCTTTACACCATGTGGCCGGAGACGGTGGAAAAATTCGGTAGCAGTAATTTGAAATACAGCATACCCATTGTGCTGTATGGTATATTCAGATATCTTTATCTTATCTACCGGAAAGATCAGGGGGAGCAGCCGGAGATGGTGCTTTTGAACGACCGCTGGCTGTTATCCAGCGTGGTGGCATATGTTCTGGCGGTATGGATGATAATCTACCTATGAAAAAGGCTCCCTGTTGTCAGGGAGCCTACGATTTCAATGATGTTTAAATTCCGATCTTGGCTTTTCTGGTTCTGGCCTTGGCTGACTTCAGTCTCTTGCGAACGCTGGGTTTCATAAAATACTCGCCTTTGCGAATATCGGCCAGTAAACCTTCCTTGATACACTTGCGCTTAAAGGTTCTTAAAGCTTTATCGAATGAATCATTGCTTTCAACGGTTACCTTCGTATTAAATCACCTCCGATTCTCAATAATGAAAGCAAGTAAGAGTATATGTTGCTTTTAATTTAGACTTAAAATATACAACATTTTAAGCGTTTTGTCAAGTTTTATTTTGCATACCCAACATCAAGCAGGACAAGTGTTTAGAAATAAAATTTCTTTGACTGTCTTTTTAGCATTTGAATTTTAATCTAAAAATCATTAATATACATTATGTATATAGTTATATTTATAATCCTTGTGGTGATTATATCATGCAGCTTGCTTTTTCTGGGATATATTGTCTGGCGGGCAAGGTTCGGCCGGCCGGCCGGGAATTATATTCCCATTCTGACCTATCATAAGGTTGATAAAAAATTCGAACTGGGCGGGACCTGGACCACACCAGAGCAATTCCAAAAACATATGGACTATCTCAAGGCCAAGGGCATAACTCCGGTAACGCTTTCCCGGGCGGTGGAGTTGATGAAGAGCGGCGAGGGCAGAAATAAAAAACATATCTGCCTTACCTTCGATGATGCCTATGAGGGATTGTATAATTATGCCTGGCCCATTCTGCAAAAGCATGGATTTTTAGCCACCATTTTTGTGGTCACTGATTATGTGGGAAGGGAGAACGACTGGGATGTCAACTGGGGAGGCCGTAAATTCAGGCATCTGGGATGGAAGCAGATCATTGAGATGTCGGAAGCCGGCATCGAATTCGGGTCCCACACCCGCACCCATCAGGACCTTCGCCGACTTGACGATGAAGAGCTGAGGGAAGAACTGGCTGGGGCAAAAAATATTTTGGAAAAATATCTGGGGCAAAAAATCGGGACGTTGTCCTATCCCTTCGGCCGTTATGATCAACGGGTGATGGAGGCTGCTGGCGAATACGGCTATGAGGCGGCCTGCAGTCTTTCTCCCCAAATGAAAAACAACCAGATAAATTTTATGGCCCTGCGTCGCAGTGCGATTTATATCACCGATATGATGTGGAATTATCGGAATAAAATATTCCAGGAAGGACGGTTTTTTTGGCTGCAGGACCTGTGGTGTCGGATGGTAAATTTTTGTGCCGGGGGAACAATAGTTGTGCAAAACATAATAAAATTGTTTCGCTCATCCCCAAAGAAGTTTGAATGATAAATTTCCCCAAACCCGTAAGATGCAGTATTTACAATACTTGCGAACTTATTTTAAAATCTAAAGACATTGAACATATTGGTATTAAAGGGTTTGGCAACTATTTAAAAAAAAATCTTATAAAAACAGGATTTTAATATCCACAACACAATATATTGTGTTGTGGATATTATTTTATCTATAATCAGCTATAAACAATCATAGAGCTTGTAAAGCATTGATTTTAAAGGATTTTTCAAGCTTAGTAAGAATTCATTAAAATCTAATCAAAAATAAATAAATTTTTGCAAAAAATATTCTTGACAAAAATACAATATGTTGTATATTTATAAACAAATAACACAAGATTATAAAAAAGGTTTTATTATTTTGGGTGCCGATCAAAAACCGGCTCCTAAAAAAAAGGAGGTGAAAATAATGGCTTGTGCAAAGAAAGCTGCTAAGAAGGTAGTCAAGAAGGCGGTAAAGAAGGTTGCTAAGAAGAAAAAATAATTGCGTGACTAGCATGAGTGCTTCAAAACCATAAATAACATTAAAGGGAGAATCAACATGCCAGTAAAGAAGAAAGCCGTCAAGAAAGCCACCAAGAAGGTCGTCAAGAAGAAGAAAAAATAACTGATTGAAAAATCAGGTGTGCTCAAGCGCCCCGGTTATGCCGGGGCGCTTTGTTGTTTTCGTTACTGCCTCCGGTCCCGGGCGGATGTCCGCTTGACTTTGCAATTTGATATAACTTATAATGTCAATTCATGCCTTTATCTTCAGGTCGTTGTAAATGAAAGAACTGATAAAACTCAAAAAATACGTCGGCCGCCACAAGTGGAAGATCATGGCCGGTCTGCTGGCCCTGATCTTGGTTGACATCCTGCAGTTATTCATTCCACAGGTGCTGAAGCTGACCATCGATGCCCTGGCCGGCGGCACCGCCACGCTGTCATTGATAATGACATATGGCTGGTGGGTAATTGCCATTGCCCTGGGGATGGGTGCGGGGCGCTTCTTCTGGAGATACTTCATCATCGGTTCGGCCCGCCGCATAGAGCGGGAACTGCGCCAGGATTTTTTTTCACACCTGGCGTTCCTGGATTTTTCATTCTTTGACGAACACAAGACCGGCGACCTGATGGCCCACGCCACCAATGATATCAACGCCGTTCGGATGGCCCTGGGCTTCGGAATGGTGATACTGACCGACATCGTGGTGCTGGGCATAGCCTCCCTCTATATGATGTTCCATATCTCCCCCCGGCTGTCGCTGTACGCCCTGATCCCACTTCCTTTCTTAAGCCTGGTGGTGGCCTTTTTCGGGCAGATGATCAGGAAACGTTTTGAGCAGGTACAGGCCTCCTTCTCGGAGCTTACCGAAAGGGTGCGGGAAAATATCTCCGGCATCCGGGTGGTAAAGTTCTTCGTGCAGGAGGAGCCGGAGAAACAGCAGTTTCGGGAATCCAGCCGGGATTATTATGCCAAGAACATGAAGCTGGTCAAAGTATGGGGCGCTTTTTTTCCGATCATAATGTTCATCGCCTCGCTCTCCCAGGGAATAACATTCCTGGCCGGGGGGAACCTGGTGATATTCGGCAGTGTTTCTCTGGGCGAGTTCGTGGCCTTCTCGGCCTATCTGGGAATACTTATCTGGCCGATGATCGCCATCGGACAGGCCATCAACGTGTTCCAACGCGGGGCCGCCTCGCAGGGGAGGCTCAACCGGATCTTTGCCACCAGGACCGAGATCGCCGACCAGCCGGGATGTCAAAGGCTTGAAAGAGCCCAGGGCCGGCTGGAATTTAAGAACGTCAGCTTTTTTCATAACGGGAAGTCCCGGCCGGCCCTGAAGGAGATATCCCTGAAAATAGAGCCGCAACAATTGATAGGCATAACCGGCGCCATTGGTTCGGGAAAATCCACCATAGTTAATTTAATTCTGAGATTGTACCAGCACCAAAGCGGGAAGATATTTTTGGATGGACGGAACATCTCCGATTATTCCATGGAATCATTGCGGGGCCAGGTGGCCTTTGTTCCCCAGGACAGTTTTTTATTCTCCGACACCATCAGGGAGAACATCTCTTTCGGCCGCCCGGAGATGAAGGATTCCCCCGAGTTGGAAAAAGCGGCCCGGATCGCGGCGATTCACGAGGAGATCAGTTCCTTTCCCAGGGGCTACCAAACGGTGGTGGGCGAGCGGGGGGTGACCCTATCCGGAGGGCAGAAACAAAGGGTGGCCCTGGCCCGGGCCCTGCTGATGGACCGGCCGATATTGATATTGGACGACGCCCTGTCGGCAGTGGACGCCGATACCGAACGACGGATATTGAATCAGCTATCAGCGGAGTTCTCAAAACGCACGGCCATCGTCATCTCACATCGCATCTTTGCCATCCAGGATGCCGATTTTGTAATAGTGCTGGAACAGGGCCAGATAGCCGAGCAGGGGAATCACCAGGAGTTGTTGGCCCTTAAAGGAAAATATTACGAGATGTACAAGCTACAGCAGTTGGAACGGGAGCTGGCAACGAAATAAAAAGTATAATCATATAATTACCACTAATGTGCTGGTCACCTTGAAACAGATCACTATAAATTTAAGGAGATATAAATGCAGAAAGAGATGCCCCAGAAAGGCGACCTGATCGCCGTCATCAAAACCAACCAGGGAGAGATGCATTTTCGCCTGTTTGACAAATTGATAACCGAGGGGGTCAAGAATTTCACCGAGCTGGCCCGGGCCGGCAGATATAAGGATGTGCCATTTCACCGCATCATCAAGGATTTTATGGTCCAGGGCGGGGATTTTACCAACAAGAACGGCACCGGCGGCCACTCCCACAAAGGGCCCGGCACCACCATCGGCGACCAGTATCATCCCGACCTGAGCCACATCCGGGGGGCCCTGTCCTATGCCAAGACCAGCCTGCCAAACAGCATCGGGTCACAGTTCTTCATCGTCCATCCGGCCAAGGGGGTTCCTTTCCTGGACCACCCAACGGACGGAGGGCCGGCCGAGGGCTATACCGTTTTCGGCCAGATGTATCAGGGCTTTGAGGTGCTGGACGCCATCGCCGGGGCCAAGACCAAGGCCAATGACAAACCGGTTGAGCCGATGACCATCACCGATATCGAGATCGGAAATTTCTAATCGTTGATTTCCATTTGAAACGATCTGCTGATGTCCGATCACAACCAACATAACGAGTTTGCCGAGGAATCGGCCCTGGGGAATATCTACGACGCCAAATTGGTGAAGCGCCTTCTGTGGCTGATGCGGCCATACCGGTGGCACATTGCCCTGGCCATCATGGTGTTGATTGTAGTGACCGCCTTCGAGCTGGTCCTGCCTTATATCACCAAAGAGGCCATCGACCGCTATATAAAGGTTTCGGGCAGAAAGATGGTGACCACCCAGGAGATACCGGGCACCTTTCGCCTGGCCGGAGACACGGTTTTGGTGGATGTAGCCAGGCTGGGGCGGGAGCAGCAGTATCGGGCGGGGAGCTGGGAGAAGCAGGGCCGGCTTGAAAAGGCCAGCTATTATTACTTGGTGTCCGACGGCAGCGATCAGACACAAAGAGCCGTTGAGGCAGCCAAGGGCAGCGGTGCTTTATTCCAGAAATACGGCGATCTGTACCTTATAAAATATGACCAGTTGAAAACCCTTTCCCCTGCCAAGATCGCCGTTCTGCGCCAGCGGGACATCAAGGGGGTGCTTGATTTCGGGATGTTGTTCCTGGTGCTGTTGGTGATAAGTTTCGGGCTGAATTTTGTGCAGATAATACTGGTCCAGCTGGTGGGACAGAGGTTCATGCACTCCCTCAGGGAGAGGATATTCGCCAAGCTGCAATCCATAGACATGTCGTTCTTCGACCGCAATCCGGTGGGCCGCCTGGTGACCCGGGCCACCAACGATGTGGATGCCATCAACGAGGCCTTCGTCTCGGTATTCGCCCAGCTGTTCCGGGATGTCCTGCTGGTGCTGGCCCTGATGGCCATGATGCTCCTGCTGGACGTCAAACTGTCGCTGGTGGCCTACCTGACGATACCGTTGATCGCGGTGTGGACCATCTTCTTCAGGATCAAGGCCCGGGACATCTATCGCAATATCCGGGTGCGGCTGGCCCGGCTCAACGCCACCCTGCAGGAGAATCTCAGCGGGATTAGGGTGATCCAGATATTCCAGAGGGAAAAAGAGAACATCCGCCGCTTCGGGAACATCAACGACGACTATCTAAAGAGCTCCCTGCAGGAAGTGTTGGTGATGTCGTTCTTCCGTCCGATGGTGGAGATAATATCGGCGGTGGGACTGGCCCTGATAATCTATTACGGCGGCGGCAAGGTGATGGCCAGCAACCTGTCCTTGGGGACCCTGGTGGCCTTCACCACCTATCTGCGGATGTTCTTCCGGCCCATCCAGGAGCTGACCGAAAGTTATACCGTTCTGCAGTCGGCCATGGCCTCCTCGGAGAGAGTGTTTCAATTGCTGGACGAACCTTCAGGGATCAGCTTGGCTGAAAAACCGGTGGATATCGGCCGGCCCAAAGGGGAGATAGAATTCAAAGATGTCATTTTTGAGTATGTCCCCGGCGAGCCGGTGCTGAAGAATGTTACCTTTAAGGTATCGCCGGGGGAGAGGATAGCCTTTGTGGGCGCCACCGGTTCGGGCAAGACCACCATCATCAACCTGATCGCCAGGCTGTACGACATCAAAAGCGGGCAGATCCTGCTGGACGGGGTGGATATCCGGAAGATGGATATCCAGAAGCTGCGCTCCTCGTTGGGGGTGGTGATGCAGGATGTGTTCCTGTTCTCCGGAGACATCAAGGGCAACATCCGCCTGAACAAACCGCTGAGCGATCAAGAAGTGGTCGATATCTCCCGGCAGGTCCATGCCGACACCTTTATCGAGCGTTTTCCCGGCCAATACGGAGAGGAGGTCAAGGAGCGGGGGGTGACCCTGTCGGTGGGGGAGCGCCAGCTGCTGTCCTTTGCCCGGGCTTTGGCCTTCGATCCCCCGGTGCTGGTGCTGGACGAGGCCACCGCCAACATAGACACCCCCACCGAGAAACTGATCCAAGATGCCCTGGCCAAGCTGATGCAGGGACGCACCTCCATAGTTATCGCCCATCGACTATCCACCATAAAGCATGTGGATAGGATCTATGTGATCCACAAGGGCGAGATCCGGGAGAGCGGCAGCCATCAGGAGCTTTTGAAGAAACGAGGCCTGTACCACAGTCTATACCAGCTTCAGCTGGGCGGAGAACCAAATTAATGGGAGTATAAGGACATGGCCTATCAGAATAGCTTGCGGCAACAGATGGTAAAATGCTGTCAACGGTTGGATCAACTGGGTTTTGTGGCGGCCACCGATGGTAATGTTTCAGCCAGGCTTGATGGCGGCGGAATAATGATCACCCCGTCGATGCTGTCCAAGGGCGAGATCAAAGGATCACAGCTTTTGATATGCAATCTCGAGGGAAAAACGCTGGCCGGGAGAGGGAGGCCCTCCTCCGAGATAAAGATGCACCTGTACGCCTACCGGATGCGTCCCGATATAAAAGCGGTGGTGCACGCCCATCCCCCGGCGGCCACCGGTTTCGCCACGGCCGGAATATCCCTGACCGATCCGGTCCTGCCGGAAGTAATATTGACCGTGGGGCCGGTTCCCCTGGCAAAATACGCCACCCCCTCCACCGATGAGGTGCCCAGATCCATAGCGCCATATATCAAAAAGCATAATGCCATTTTGCTGGCCAATCACGGGGTGTTGACCGTTGGCCAGGATATCACCGAAGCTTTGCACCGGATGGAGAGGGTGGAACACCTGGCCAGGATAATGCTGGCGGCCGGACAGCTGGGCGGGGCCAGAAAAATGAATAAAAAGCAGATTAAAAAGCTGCTTGACAGCTTCAAAATAATCTGATATCCTATTTACAGAATATAAAAAGAATGATCAACCATTATAAAGGAGAAAAAATGAAGGCACTGAAGATCTTCCTGTCCCTGTCGGCGGTATTGCTCCTGACGATCAGCTTCGGCTGCAGCAAGGATACTCCTACCGAAACTCCGACCACCACCGCTACCACGATTCCTGCTGCACAGGAAGCCACGGTAGGCGACTTAGCGGCGACCCAAACCTTAGCCGGTGTTGAACAAGTGCAGGGTAACATGGACATGCTTAGCGGCGGCGGCTTCTCCCTGACTTCTGCCCAGAATGACGGCGTTAAGAACCCGCCCGACACTAGCTGGCATTATGATACTGCGACCCACTGGTGGTGGCAGACTTTCAGCGCCCAGTACCGGTGGGGCGTCCACCTGATGCCGGACCCTTGGAGCGATACCCTGGTCGTCAACCCCGACAGCCTTGAATTCAAGTACGAGTGGCTTGACACCACCGCCTACAACTTCACCTATTACTATACCATCGGCTGGCAGACCAAGCCGAATACCGTGCACGGCCTGTGGAAGTATGACATCCCCTATTATGTGCTCGGGGTTAACTATGGCTACTACTGGCACATGAATTTTGACAACGTCGGGGTCAACGACCACAGCGGCCACTTCGTCTACTCCGGCACCTACCCGGTGGCGGTAACAACCGGATATGTCATGGCCGCCATTACCGGCGAGATCACCCTGATCGCCGATGGTTCGGGCGACGGCAAGGTATCGGCCGGAGGGGTCGAGTTCTGCCGGATGCATTTCTACGCCGACGGCGTCAGCCCGCGCGGATACTACACCCTGCTGTCGGAAAACTGGGCTATCCAGCATACCTTTGACTCAAAAAAGTAAAGGCTCGTCTAAACAACAAAAATGGCAGGAGAAATTTCTCCTGCCATTTTTGTTGATCTTGTAATCTGTTTAAGGTTGGCCATCATTTTTATATGGCTGCGGCCAGACCTCCTGACCCGCAATCAAGACTTTTTTAATCTCCACCTGGCCGGACCGGAAAATAATCCGGGATAGGACATCATCGGCGGACGAGAACCTGGCATCATCGGCTTTTAGAACCACGAAGTCGGCCTGCTTGCCCTGGGCCAGATTCCCCAGGTTGTCTCCCAGTCCAAGTGTTTGGGCCGCGCCCAAGGTGGCCATATGGAAAAGCCCGGAGAGTTTTTGGATATTGGCATAATATCCGTCGCGCATCACATCCAACATGGAGAAGGAGGGTCCGGCGGCGATATCCGATCCCAGCGCCAGCCTGGGGTAATTTTCCCAATGTTCCAGGGGAAACCTGCCGGAATGCAGGAACAGGTTGGACGACGGGCAATGGACCACCCCGCAGCCTCTTTTCATTACCAGTTCCCGTTCGGCTTTTGACAAGTGGATGCAGTGGGCCAGCAGGGTCTTTCCCGTCAGCAGACCGAAGCGGTCATAGACCTCGGCATAGGTCTTGATCTTGGGGAAAGCCTTTTTTACCGCCCTGACCTCAAAGAGGTTCTCCGAAAGGTGGGTCTGGATATATAGATCCTCTTTTTGGGCCAACTGGCCTATCCTCTTAAGGTAACCCGGAGTGCAGGCCGGGGCAAACCTGGGATTAAGGGAAAAATACAGGCGCCCATTTCCACTCTTCTTGAAGAGGCCAGATAGGGCCCGGCACTCCGCTATGGTTTTTGCCGGATTTTGTTTAAGGTATCCCGGAACTGCCCGGTCCATGAGGGTATATCCGATGATGGCCCGGATGCCGGATTTTTCAGCTTGTCTTCGGGCGGCCAGCACTCCGGTTTTGAAATTGGTGTAAAGGACCGAAAACGTCACGCCATCGGCCAAAAGGGATTGGAAATATCTCTGGGAAGTATTTTCGGCGTTATTTTTATCTTTCAAACAGACTTCGGCCGGATAGATGTGGTTCTTCAGCCAATCCAACAAAGTGAAGCCGGTCTGCCCGATGGCATCGAACTGCGACAGATGGCTGTGACAATCTATCAATCCAGGGATGATGACGTTTTTGCCGGCGAGGGCAAGAAGCTTGTATTTCAATCCCGGTATTTTTTTATTCGGACCGCAGTATAATATTTTGCCGGCCCTATCGTATACCAAAAGCCCCTCTGGCAACCACTGACAGCGGTCGACAGACAGCGGGTTCAATATGGATCCCCTGAGGCCGACATGATGGTTCATGTTCATAAACCTTTTACCATCCGGATGAATTCCCTTTCATCGATCACCGTTACTCCCAGCGCTCTGGCCTTGTCATATTTGGAACCCGGCTCGCTGCCAGCCAACACCAGGCTGGTCTTCTTTGACACTGCTGAACCGATATTCCCCCCCTGGCTGATTATCAGTTCGGCGGCCTGCTCCCGGGTGTAGCTCTCCAGCCCTCCGGTCAGCACCACGGTCATCCCCGAAAATGCCCCGCCGTGTCCGGTGGAAGAATCTGATTTCATTCTGACTCCGGCCCGTTTCAACTTTTCCAATACTTTCAGGTTGTGGGGATTGCGGAAGAAATTCTCCACGCTTTGCCCCACCGCCGGACCCAGGCCGTAGATTTTTGATATCTCCTGGCAGCCGGCCGAGGCCAGGGAATCCATGTCTTCGAACCGTTTGGCCAGCTCCCGGGCTGCCTGGGTTCCCACATGAATTATCCCCAGAGAATACACCACCCGCCAGAACGGGTTGCCCTTGCTTTTTTCTATAGCTGTTATAAGGTTATCGGCGGATTTTTCGCCCATCCTTTCCAGCGGCAGCAGATCGGCCTTCCTGAGATCATAGAGATCCCCGAAATCCGTTATCAATTCCTGAGTGACCAGCAACTCCACCACCGCCGGACCCAGCCCGTCGATGTCCATGGCCCCCCGGGAGGCGAAATGCTCGATCCGGCCCTTGACCTGGGCCGGACAGGATACATTACCGCAGCGCCAGGCCACCTCGCCCTCCAGCCTTTTCAGGGGCGCATGGCAGACCGGGCAATTTTGCGGCATGACGACGGGTCCGGCCTTCTTATTCCGTTTTTCAATCACAACCCTTACCACCTGGGGGATGATCTCTCCGGCTTTCTCGATGATCACTGTATCGCCGTAATGCAGGTCCTTTCTTTTAAGCTCATCATCATTATGCAGGGTGGCCCGGGAGACAATGCTGCCGGAAAGCTGCACCGGCTCCAGGTTGGCCACCGGGGTCACCACGCCGGTCCGGCCCAGGCTGAACTCCACCGAACGCAGAATGGTGGCCGCCTGGCGGGCCGGGAATTTGTAGGCGATGGCCCAGCGCGGGCTGTGGCTGGTGGCGCCCAGCTGCCTCTGCTGGGCATAGGTATCCAGCTTGACGACCATGCCGTCTATCTCATAATCCAGGTCGTCCCGCTTCTGCTCCCATCGGTTACAGTAGTCTATGACCTGCGAGATGTCCTGACACAACCCTATATTCGGATTCACCTTGAACCCCAGGTCCTTCATGAATTTCATCGCCTGATAATGCTGATCCAGGTTCCCCGGGGGACGGCCCATGCCGTAGACGAAAATGGAAAGCTTTCGCTGGGCGACGGCCCGGGGGTCCAACTGTTTCAGCGATCCGGCGGCGGCATTGCGGGGATTGGCAAAGACAGCCTGGCCCTCCTGCTGCTTGATGTCATTCAACCTGGCAAATTCTTTTTTGGAGAGATAGACCTCGCCCCGGACCTCCAGTTCCGACTCCGAAGCATCAATGCTTAAGGGGATCGATCTTATGGTTTTCAAATTGGCGGTGATATCGTCGCCCCTGACTCCGTCGCCCCGGGTGGCCCCGTATTCCAACAAACCCTGGCGGTAAAAAAGAGCCACCGCCACCCCGTCGATCTTCAGCTCCACCACGTAGCGGTAGCTCTGTCCGGTCAGGCCTTTGCAGACCCGCTGGTCGAACTCCCTTAAATCGTCTTCGTTATAGGTGTTGTCCAGCGACAGCATCGGGGTCGGATGCTTTACCTGGGTAAAGCCCGGCAGGGGCTTTCCCGCCACCCGCTGGGTGGGAGAGTCGGGGAGCACCAGGCCGGGATGCTGTTTTTCCAATTCGATCAAACGCTGCATCAGGAGGTCGTATTCCCCATCGGAAATCTCCGGCCGGGCCAGTTCATAGTACAGGCGGTCGTGTTTTTTTATCTCCCGGCGGAGCCGGGCTATCTCTTTTTGGGCTGAGCTTTGGTCCATGCTTTTCGCTGCTATTGGTTACATTTGCCTTGACGATATTAGGATACTACATTATAATAATCCACGTCAAGCCGTATATTTTAAAAAGAAGCAATAATGACCAAAGCCCATATCGGAAATAATCCCACGCCGGACAGGATGTTCGGCAAGCTGAAAGAGAGCTTTAATCGGTACGATAAGGACCCGGCGGATTGGGCCGTGCTGGAGAAAGCCTTTCAGATGGCCAGCGCCGCCCACCACCGGCAGGCCAGGGCCTCCGGCGAGGAGTTTATCGTCCACCCCTTGGCCGTGGCCCTGTTGCTGGCCGACATCAGGATGGATGTCTCCACCATTGCTGCGGCCCTTCTGCATGACGTTCTGGAGGATACCGAGGTGGGCTACCAGGGCATCGCCGACGGCTTCGGAAAGCCGGTGGCCGATCTGGTGGAGGGGGTCACCAAGCTGGCGGCCATCAGCCTGCCCCGGGAGCAGAGCCGCGGCCTCAAGCCAGGCAGGCAGGCGGTGGACCATCAGGCGGAGAACCTGAGGAAGATATTTCTGGCCATGGCCAAGGATATCCGGGTGATCCTGATAAAACTGGCCGACCGGCTGAATAACCTGAAAACCCTGAATTCGCTGCCCCGGGAAAAACGGGAGCTGATCGCCCGGGAGACCCTGGAGGTTTTCGCTCCCATAGCCAGCCGGCTGGGAATATGGGATTTCAAATGGCAGTTGGAGGATCTGGCCCTTTCCTACCTGGAGCCCGAGGAATATCTGGAGCTCTCCCGAAAGGTGACCCAGAAGCGCCAGGAGAGGGAGAAGCAGATAGCGGAGATGAAGGCCATCCTGAAGAACAGCCTGGCCTCGGCCGAGATGAAGGATTTCATCATCGAGGGCCGGCCCAAGCATTTTTACGGGATCTACCGCAAGATGCACGACAAGGGCCGCAACATCGACGATATTTACGACCTGCTGGCGGTAAGGGTGATCGTGGACAGCGTCCCGGAGTGCTACCAGGTGCTGGGGATAATCCACAGCCTGTGGATGCCTTTTCAGGATCGTTTCAAGGATTATATCGCCATGCCCAAATCCAACAATTACCGCTCGCTGCATACCACCATCTACGGGCCGGGCAACCAGCCGGTGGAGGTCCAGATCCGGACCCGCGAGATGCACCAGATCGACGAATACGGCATTGCTGCCCACTGGGCCTACAAGGAGAAAAAATCCGGCACCGACATCAACCTTACCGGGGAGGTCTATCCCTGGATAAGGCGGATGCTGGACTGGCAAGAGGAGTCGCGTGATGCCCGGGAGTACATCGAGAACCTGAAACTGGACCTGCTGCAGAAAGAGGTGTTCGTGTTCACCCCCAAGGGCCAGGTGATAGACCTGCCGGCCGGCTCCACCCCGTTGGATTTTGCCTACCGGATACACACCGAGGTGGGCCACCGTTTCATCGGGGCCAAGGTCAACTCCCGGATAGTTCCCTTGGAGTACAAGCTCAACAACGCCGACATTGCAGAGATACTGACCTCCAAGCAGAGCAGCCCCTCGGCCGGCTGGCTGAAGGTGGTGCGCAGCCACCACGCCAGGAACAAGATCCGGCAATGGTTCAAAAAGGAAAAAAGGCCGGAATATGTGGCTTTGGGCCGGGAGGCGCTGCTGGTGGAGACCAGGAAAAACCGGCTGGAGATCGCCCTGGATAATTCCGAGATAATCCGCTCCCTGTTGGAGCACTATAAATTCGCTTCGCCGGATGATCTTTTCGTATCGGTGGGCTACGGCGAGCTGGCCGCCGGGACGGTGGTCAAAAAGATCAAGGCCCTGATCAGCCCGGAACTGCCGGCCACGCCGGCGGCTTCCCTGCCGCCTGCCAGGAAGATCAACCAGCGTCCTTCGGGGATCGGCATGGCCGGGGTGGATAATGTGGCGGTGCGCTTTGCCCGCTGCTGTTCGCCCATCTTCGGGGACGAGGTGTTCGGCTACATCTCCCTGGGAAAGGGCATCTCGGTCCACCGACGGGACTGCCCCAACTATCGCAATCTGGCCTCCAGCCCTGACCGGGTGGTCAAGGTAAGCTGGGTGGAACAGGAGCCGGGATCGTCCTATGCCGTCATTCTGAATGTCGAGGGCATGGATCGTCCGGACCTGCTGTTCGACGTGGTCAATGCCATCAACCAGGCCAAGCTGAGGATCCAGGCCACCAAGTCCTCCACCAGGAGCAGCCGGCACAGTATCAGGGTCACGGTGGAGATAGGCTCCCGGGAACAACTGGAGAACCTGATGGCCGGGCTGTCGCGGATAAAAGACGTATCTAATGTTTCCCGGATTCTATCCAGGGGGAAATGATGAATCAGCTTGAGCAATAAATTTATGTCTCCACAACCAAACCGGCCCCCGTACCTCTGGCCGGTGATGCTGGCCGGCATCACCGCCATATCATTTGCCGCGGTGCTTATAAAAAGCTGTCAGGCCCCGCCTCTGGCCATCGCTCTTTACCGGCTGGGATTTGCCTCGTTGCTTCTGTTGCCGGTCTTCGCGGCAAAAAAGGGTTTCAAACATCTTGGCCGGACCGATATTTTATGGGCGGCCCTGTCCGGGCTTTTCTTAAGCCTGCATTTTATCCTGTGGATCTATTCCTTGAACTACACCTCGGTTGCCAGCTCGGTGGTATTCGTCACCACCAATCCGCTGTTCGTCAGCCTGCTGGGCTGGCTGTTGTTCCGGGAGAAACCAGGCATCAGGATCTTTCTGGCCATAATGCTGGTGCTGCTGGGGGGCGGGCTGATCGCCGGCCGGTCCGACCTTTCGGGCCCGGCCAATTTCGGCAACCTGCTGGCTCTGGGCGGGGCGGTGATGGCCTCCTGCTATCTGCTGGTGGGACGGTACCTGCGCAACAGGATGGGGATCCTGCCCTATATCACCCTGTGCTACGGAACCACCGCCGTCATAATGTTAGCAGCCTCGCTGGTTTTCAGGGTTCCGCTATGGGGTTTCGACGGCCGGACCTGGCTGTTCTTCGTACTGCTGGCCCTGGGCCCGCAACTGATCGGCCACAGCACCTTCAACTGGGGGCTGAAATATTTCTCCACCCCCAAGATCGCCATGCTGATCATCACCGAGCCGGTGGGCTCGGCCCTGCTGGCCTGGGCTTTTTTAAGGCAGATGCCCACCGCCTTCGAGGTTCTCGGCGGGTTGCTGATACTGGCCGGGGTCTATCTGACAGTGGCCGAAAAACCGGTGCGGGCCACCCCATTGTAAAAATAAAAAAGCGCCCGGGAGGTTTATCGGGCGCAGGTGGTATCGTCCGGAAACAACTATTCTTTGGGTTTTAGCAGCAGCGAGGCCACGATCGAACCGGCCAAGATAAGGATGATCACCCCCAGCGACAGGCCGATGGAGATGTGGAAGACATCAGCCAGGATCATCTTGACCCCCACAAAGCCCAGGATCAGCGCCACGCCGTAATTAAGGAAGCGGAATTTCATGACGATGTTGGCCAGCAGGAAATACAGGGCCCGCAGGCCCAAGATGGCGAAGATGTTGGAGGTGATGGCGATGAAGGGGTCCCGGGTGATGCCCAGCACCGCTGGGATGGAATCCACCGCGAAGACCAGGTCCGAGGCCTCCACCACCAGCAGGGCCACGAATAACGAGGTGGCGCAAAGTTTTCCGGCCTCCCGGACGAAGAATTTTTCCTTATTGTCGGCGCAGCTGACGGGAAACAATTTGCGCGACAGCCTGACCATCAGGTGCTTTTCGATCTCGATGTCCTGGGCTTCGTCGAAGGCCATGCGGTAGGCGGTGAACAGCAGAATGGCCCCGAAGACGTAGATCACCCAGTGGAAGGCCTGCATCAGGGCCACCCCGAACAGGATCAGCACCACCCTCATGATCACCGCGCCCAGGATGCCCCATTTGAGCACCAGCGGCTGGCGCTCCGGCCCCAGCTTGAAGCTGGCGAAGATCATGATGAATACGAACAGGTTGTCCACCGAAAGCGATTTTTCTATTATATAGCCGGTCAGGAATTCCAGGGCCCGCAGCCGGCCCTGGAAATACCAGATGCCCAGGCAGAACACCAGGGCGGTGCTTATCCAGACGATGCTCCACAACAGGGCCTTGCGGGTGGACATGGAGTGATGACGGTGGCTGGTGGCAAAGATATCGATAAAAAGCATTCCCGACACCATCACCGAGAATATGGACCACATTAATAATTGATGCATGGGTGGGATTATAACCGCTGGGGCATCTTTTAGTCAAGAAAAAGCGGAGGGGCTTTTTAACATTTGGCTTGCCAGGAAAAGCAAATAACTGCTATACTTGAAAATCGTACGGCAAAGAATTTACAGTTATGACCAGAATAATGATCATTGCCGGGGAGACCTCCGGCGATCTGCACGGCGGGATGCTGGTGCGCGAACTCAGGAAGCTGGACCCCGGCCTGGAGATCTACGGCATCGGCGGGGAGAGCATGCAGGCGGCCGGCATGGAGCTGGTCTACCACATCAGGGAATTCTCCTTCATGGGCTTTGTGGAGGTGCTGGCCCATCTGCCGTTCATCCGTTCGGTCTTCAAAAGGTTGGAGGAGCTGCTGGTCAGTCGCCAGCCCGATCTGTTGGTGCTGATAGATTACCCCGGGTTCAATCTTCGTTTCGCCAAGATCGCCAGAAAGGCGGGCATCGAGGTCGTCTACTACATTTCACCGCAGGTGTGGGCCTGGGGTAAACGGAGGGTCAGGTTGATCAGGCGCCTAGTAAAGAAGATGCTGGTGATCCTGCCCTTCGAGGAGAAATTCTACCAAAGGCTGAAAGTGCCGGCCAAATATGTGGGGAACCCCTTGAGGGATACCGTGAAACCCTCTCTGGGAAAAGAGGAATTCTGCCGGCAGCATGGATTGAATTTTAATGAAGCTTTGGTAGGAATACTGCCGGGCAGCCGCCGCCAGGAGGTGGAGAAGATCCTGCCGGCCATGCTGCAGGCCTGCCAGCTGCTTCATAACGAAGATCAAAACATTCAGTTCGGTCTGGGGCTGGCGCCCCATATCGACCGGCAATATATAAAAGAGCAGCTGGATAGATGCAACATCAATGTTGCCCTGGTAGAAAACCAGGCCTATGATCTGATGGCCCACAGCCGCCTGGTACTGGTGGCCTCGGGCACCGCCACCCTGGAGACAGGCCTGGCCGGGACCCCGATGATCATCATCTATAGGACCAATCCCCTGTCATTTATCATCGGCAAGTCCCTGGTCAAACTCCCGTTCATCGGGCTGGTGAACCTGGTGGCGGGCAAGAAGGTGGTTCCGGAGTTTTTGCAATGGGAGGCCCGGCCGGGGGCCATCTTCCTGATGGCCAAGATGCTATTGGAAGACGGTCCTCCGCGCCAGGCGGTGATCAACGAACTGGCCAGGATCCCGCAGTTACTGGGCGAGCCGGGAGCGGCCCGGCGGGCGGCGGAGGAGATTCTGGAATGTTTGACCCCTCCCTTAATCCCTCCCCCGTAAGGAGAGGGAAGATATGGTGGAAAGCAAGGCGGTGTTTGAAAAGGTTTGAAGCGGTGTGACTTTAGAGGCGAAGAGCTCATCGCCCAAAACTGCATGTATGGCATAAACGAAGATAAATTAAATATGAAAAAAATCAAACTCCTTATAATCGCCCTATTGTTTAGTTCGGTCATATATACGCAAGAAGCAACAAGTTTTGCGGTTGAGAACCCGAGGGTTAAAAGGCCTATGGGTTTAAGTTTGAATTTGGGCGGCCCGACAATACTTGTTTCGGCGTCGTTAGATTATTTTATATTGCCCATATTGAACATTGAAGCAGGCGGCGGTATTTGGGGTTATTATGCCGGACCAAAATATCATTTCAGAGGGCAAAGAAATATGAGGACCACATTATATACTGGAGTTTTGGTAACGGCAATACCCCCGTTACCAGGTAGCGATGTATTTTATAAAGCAGGATGGAATGTTCCAGAACCCAAAACCAATTATGATTTTTATATCCCAATAGGTATAAGCAATATGTCTCGGAGCGGATATACCTTTTCTTTAGAAATCGCCACCAGTCGTAGATTCATAGATTCCAAAATTCCGTTTATCTTTTCAGCTAAATTCGGGTAACATTTCAAACCGCGAAAAACTAAAATCACAAACAATAAATCAAGATGAAGATAATAGACCTGCGTTCCGATACCGTCACCCGGCCCACCCCGGCCATGATCAAGGCCATGATGGCCGCGCCGCTGGGCGACGACGTGCTGGGCGACGACCCCACCGTCATCAAACTGCAAAACGAGACCGCCAAACTGCTGGGCAAGCCGGCCGGGCTGTTCGTGCCCTCCGGCACCATGGGGAACCAGCTGGCCATCATGACCCATACCCGGCCGGGGGATGAGGTGATCCTGGATTACGAATCGCACATCTTCCGCTACGAGGTGGCCGGGGCGGCGGTGATGTCCGGGGTGCAGTTCAACACCCTGAGCGGGCCCGGCGGGGTGATGGTTGCCAGACAGGTACAGGATGCCATCCGCCCGAATGATATTCATCAGCCGGCCACCACCCTGGTCTGCCTGGAGAACACCCACAACCGGGCGGGCGGAACGGTCTATCCGCTGGATGAGATCAAAAAGATATCGGCCATATGCAAAAAGCAGGGGATCAAAATGCATCTGGACGGGGCCCGCCTGTGGAACGCCTCGGTGGCCACAGGGATCCCGCTCAAAGAATACGCCAAATATTTTGATTCGGTGATGGTCTGCTTCTCCAAGGGGATGGGCTGCCCGGTGGGCTCGGTGCTGGCCGGAGAAAAAAAGTTCATTGCCGTGGCGGCCCGTAACCGCAAGATGCTGGGCGGCGGCATGCGCCAATCAGGAATTTTGGCCGGGGCGGGTCTTTATGCCCTGAAGCATAACATCAAAAGGATGGCCGATGACCATAGGAGGGCCAAGATGCTGGGCCAGACGATTTCCCAAATATCAAAAATCAAAATCGATCTGACGAGCGTGCAGACCAACATAATCGTTTTTGACATCAAACGGACCGGCATGAATTCCGAGCAGGCCATGAAGAAGCTGGCCCTAAAGGGCCTGTGGGTTATACCGTTCGGAACCACCAAGCTGCGGGCGGTGACCCACCTGGATGTAAGTGATGGGGATATTGTCCGGGCCGGCAAAATATTAAAGACCGTTTTTTAATATCACAAGTCCCAAGCCCGTCAATCAGATGGGCTTTTTTATTGCAATGCCAAATATTTCTTGCTTTTGTTTCTCTTTTAAGATAACATAACAAAATGTTGATTTAATGAAATCCATTAAAAATATAAACCAATAACAATCATTATCGAAAGGAAACCCATGAAAAAATTACTGGCAGCCATCGTGGTTCTTATCGGGTTGGCTTTTGCCATGACCGCCTGGACCCAGAAAAGCCCCCAGCCCAATCTGGTAGGGACCTGGGAGGGTTCGACCGTCTCCCACCACAAAGACCGGGGGCACGTCCAGTCATCCCAATACACCTTCGTCGTCGAGGAGCAGAAGGGCCGCATGATCACCGGTTACAAGGCCTGGAACCTGCTGGGGGTGGATACCACCGAGGCCTTCTCCGGGATCATCTCCCGCGACGGCAAGAAATTCTACACCGCCGAGCACGATGACGGATACGGCTTCGGGGACATCATCTCCGGCACCCAGATCGAGGTAATATATCTGGAAAGCGGAAGCAAGCCCAAGGTGGTATTGAAGGCGCTTAAAAAGACCTCCGGCAAGCCCAAGCCACGGACCGCCGTCAAGGCCAGCTCCAAGGACTAAGGGAAGAGTTCATCATAACGATGCCGCAGGGAAGGTTTTCTGCGGCATCAATAACTTGTCCACACAATATAATAAACGAGGAGGTCCCATGATCGAAGCTGTCAAACTGATATACCTGATCAACCTTATTTTATGCCTGGTCATCCTGGGATTCGGCATCTGGGGCTACCGGAATAAAAAGAACCGGACCGCTTTGATGGTCGGCCTGGCCTTCGGCCTGTTCGGAGGCACCCATCTGGCCACCCTTTTCGATTTGCAGATCCAATTGGAGTCCCTGTTGATAGCCATCAGGATCCTCGCCTACCTGATGGTGGCGGTAGCCCTCTATCTTGAAACCTTTAAAAAATAACACCCGAACAAGGAGATGACCTTGCTTGACCGGCTCTTCAAACTGAAGGAGAACCGGACCAACGTCCGGACCGAGATCCTGGCCGGGATCACCACCTTCATGGCCATGTCCTACATCATCGCCGCCAATCCCATGATCCTGGCGGCCGCCGGGATGGACAAGGGCGCGGTGACCCTGGCCACTTGCCTGGCCTCGGGGCTGATCACCATCGCCATGGGACTGCTGTCCAACTACCCGATAGCCCTGGCCCCCGGCATGGGCATCAACGCCTACTTCGCCTACAGCATCTGCGCCGGGATGGGGATCGACTGGCGGATCGGGCTGGGGTTCTTCTTCATCGAGGGGGTGATCATCCTGCTGGTCACCATGACCAGGCTGCGCGAGATCGTGATAGACGCCATCCCCTTTTCCCTGAAATGCGCCATCAGCGCCGGGATCGGCCTGTTCCTGACCTTCATCGGCTTCGCCAACGCCGGCATCATCGCCCCGCATCCGGCCACCTTCGTCACCATCTCCCGCTTCGCCAGTCCCCAGGTCTGGCCCCAGGTGCTGCTGGCCTCGGTCGGGATCATCATCACCACCATCCTGCTGACCAGGAAGGTCAAGGGGGCCATCCTGATCGGGATCGCGGCCGGCACGCTTCTCAGCCTCATCCCCGCCTTCCGGCCCGACGGCGCCGGGCTTAGCCTGCTGGCCCCCTCGCTTAGCCCCACCTTTTTCCAGCTGGACATCCTGGGCGCCCTGCGCTGGCAGTTCGCCGCGCTGATCTTCACCCTGCTGTTCGTGGACTTCTTCGACACGGCCGGGACCATCATCGGGGTGTCGGTCAAGGCGAAGTTCCTGGACGATAAGGGCAAGATCCCCCGGGTGGGACGGGTGCTGCTGGCCGATTCCATGGGCCCGGTCGTGGGAGCTTTGGCCGGAACCTCCACCGTGACCTCGTTCATCGAGAGCGCGGCCGGGGTGGAGGAGGGCGGCAGGACCGGGCTGACCGCGGTGGTCACCGGCCTGCTGTTTTTGGCGGCCATGGCCGCGGCTCCGCTGGTGGGCCTGGTCCCGGCGGCGGCGGTGGCCCCGGCCCTGATCATAGTGGGCATCATGATGATGGAGCCGGTGCTGAAGATAGATTTCAGCGACTACTCCGAGGCGGTGCCGGCCTTCATCACCATCGCCGCCATGCCCTTCACCTACAGCATCTCCAACGGCATCACCCTGGGCTTCCTATCCTACGTCCTGATCAAGGCCCTGACCGGCCGGGCCAGGACCATAGCCCCGGCCATGTACGTGCTGGCGGCGCTGGGACTGCTGTTCTTCCTGATCAGCCCGGAGTTCAGGTGACGGTCAAATTCATCATCAGGCCTCAAGGGAACATATCTTTTTTGCCAAGGGGCCGCCCCAAAGGGGCGGCCCCTTTTGTCTGGCATAATGAAATTCATCTTGCATTTAGGGTGGTTTTAAGATAACATAAATGTTCACAATGGATCATCAAAAACTGGTGGCGCTTTCCCTGAAAACATAATTCACAAGGAACAGATATGAAAAAAATAATCATCCCGTTTTTAGCCTTGCTGGCAACGCTTCTGGGCGGTGCGGCGACCTGCCGGGCCGACTGGGCCACCGCCACCATAAAAGCCGGCTCCTGGCCGGTGGCCGGTGCGGTGAACCCGGTCACCAACAAGATCTACGTGGCCAACCGGTACGCCGACAGCGTCACCATAATAGACGGAGCCACCCTGTCTGCGACCAGGGTGAGGGTGGGCCAGTATCCCATAGCCCTGGCGGTCAATCCATACACCAACAAGATCTACGTGGCCAACTATGACGACAGCACCGTAACGGTGATAGACGGGGCCACCCATGGCACCGTCACCGTGGCGACCGGTACCCATCCCCGCGCCGTGGCGCTGAATCCCATGACCAACAAGATCTACGTGGCCAACGAGGGCAGCGCCAATATCACCGTGATCGACGGGACCAACAATTCCGCAGTGAAGGTGACGGGAAGAGACGTGCCCTACGCCATAGCCGTGAACACAGTGACCGACATGATCTACGTGGCCAACGCCGGCAGCCATTACCTGACCGAGTTGTCCGGTATTGATAATTGGGTGGAGACCATCAACATAGCCCCCAGCGGAACCTACGCCTTTGCGGTGGCGGTGAACCCCTCCACCGACATGGTCTATGCCACCAGGGGCGACGGCCGGTTGGTGATGGTGGTCGGGGACAGCCATGACGACACCAGCACCGTGTTATTGGATGGCGAAGGCCAAGCTCTGGCGGTGAACCCGGTGACCAACAAGATCTACGCGGCCAACTACAACGACAACAGCGTAACGGTGATCGACGGGGCCACCCACGCCAAGACCAGAGTGGCCCTGGGATCGCCTCCCCAGGCCATAGCGGTGAACCCGGCGACCAATAAGATCTACACCGCCAACGATACCGGGGACAGCGTGACGGTGATCGACGGGGCCACCCATGCCGTAACCAATATCTCCACCGGGAATTTTACCTGGCCCCAGGCCATAGTGGTCAACCCGGCCACCAACAAGATCTACAGCATCAACCATATGGGCGACAATATGACGGTGATCGACGGCGGCCATTACGCTACCACCACCGTGGCGGCCGGATCCATCCCCTATGATGCGGCGGTGAACCCGGTAACGAATAAAGTCTACGTGGCCAACACCAACAGCGACAATGTCACGGTGATCGACGGGGCCACCGGCGACACCACGCTGGTGGCGGCCGGGGACACCCCCTGGGCGGTGGCGGTGAACCCGGTAAGCAACAAGGCATACGTGGCGAACTACTACGACAACAATGTCACGGTGATCGACGGAGCCAGCGGCGGAACCACCACGGTGCCCACCCGGACCACCCCCCGGGCGGTGGCGGTGAACCCGGTGACCAACAAGGTCTACGTGGCCAACGGCAACAACTCCAGCGTCACGGTGATCGACGGGGTCACCAACGACACCGCCACCGTGGCCACCGGGTCGGCCCCCTTCGCGCTGGCGGTCAATCCGGCCACCAACAAGATATACGTGGCCAACTACGGCAATGCCAACGTGACGGTGATCGACGGGGCCACCAACGGCACGGCCACCGTATGGGCGGGCGCCAATCCCCGGGCGGTGGCGGTCAACCCGCTGACCAACAAGGCCTACGTGGCCAACTACAACGACTCCAGCGTCACGGTGATCGACGGGGCCACCAACGACACGGCCACAGTGACCGTGGGCGCCAAACCCCGGGCGGTGGCGGTCAATCCGCTGACCAACAGGATCTACGTGGCCAACGAAGGCAGCGCCAGCGTCACGGTGATCGACGGGGCCACCAACGACACCACTACGGTGGCCACCGGACCATCGCCCTATGACGTGGCGGTCAACCCGGTAAGCAACATGATCTTCGTGGCCAACGTCGGCAACGACAGCGTGACGGTGATCGACGGGGCCACCAATACGACCTGCGCCATAGCCGCCGGCCCCGCCCCCTGCGACCTGGCGGTGAACCCGGTAAGCAACAGGATCTACGTGGTGAACAACGGCGGCAGCAGCGTGACGGTGATCGATGCGGTTAGGGAGTGGGACACCGGCATAACGGCAGTCGTCGACAGCAGCACCAACCACCGCAGTTATACCCATCGGCCATATATCACCGGCACGGCCTCGGTGAACTGGCCGCCCAACTGGATCACTTTGGACCATGTGCTGGATAAATGGATGACCGGGCAGGAGGCCTGGCACCAGGCTTCGGTGAATGGATCCGGCAAGACGGTGGACTGGACCTATGCCTGGGGCGGCGATTCCCTGCTGTGGGGCCTGAATTACCTCAACATCGTTCCCTTGTCGCAAAGCGGCACCACCAACAACCTGGGGCTGGGCACGGCCATGACCGGCAACCTTCTGACCTACCCCATCTATTACCTGGACAATGTTCCGCCCACCATCGCCTGGTGGGACAGCCTGCCGGATGACGCGGATTCCATCGGCGGCTACGGGCCCTACCCGGTGAAAGCGGTCATCCGGGATTTTTCCGGCATCTTTACGGCCTTTCTGCATTACGACGGGGACAGCGTGGCCATGAACAGGGCCACGGCAGATACCTTTGCCGCCAACATCCCGGCCCAGATATTGGCCGCGGGAGACAGCCTGATCGTAGCTTATTCGGTCAGCGCCCGGGATCACGCTCACGATCTTAACCGGAATCAAAGTTCGTCGAGGACTGTTTGGCTGTATAACCTGACCGGCGTAACCGGCCGGCCGGCCGGCTCGATTCCAAAGGTTTATGCCTTGGGCAACGCCTACCCCAATCCCTCAAGAGGGCAGACCACTTTCAAGTACCAGCTGCCCAGGGAATCGAAGGTCAGCCTGACGGTCTACAACGTGGTGGGCCAGGCGGTCAAACGGTTCGATATCGGAACCAAGCCTGCCGGGTACCACCAGATCAACTGGAACAATAATCTCCTGCCCAACGGGGTCTATATCTACCAGCTTAAGGCAGGAGACTTTGTTTCCACCAGGAAGCTGATGATAGTAAGATAAATATCTTTTGTCCACAAAGGGCCGCCCTAAAGGGCGGCCCTTTTAGCGATGCCACGACCTCAAAACGGCCCCCAAAGGCTTAAAAAACCTTGACTTTGGGGCTGTTTTAAGCTATCATAATACGCTAATTTGCAAATACATCTTTTCAACATTGGATAACCAAACAGGAGGATTAAATGACCAAGAGAACCTACCAGCCAAGCCAGGTGAAGAGGGCCAGAAAGCACGGTTTTCGCAATCGGATGGAAACGGCTGACGGCCGGAAAATACTGGCCCGCCGCCGGGCCAAGGGCCGCCATAAGCTGACGGTGTCCGACGAAAAAGTCAGCCTGAAGCACACCTAAGGGCCGGAGGGCGGCAGTTGACGGTAATGGACCAGACATTCAAAAAGGATGAACGGCTGCGGAGGTCGCAGGACATTACCGAAGCTCTGAAAACCGGCACCCGCCTGGGCCAGGACGGGATCTCCCTGATCTTCAGCCAAAGGAAGGGGGCGCCCGGCACCAGGGCCGGTTTTATCGTAAGGAAAAAACTGGGAAAGGCGGTGTCCCGAAACCTGATGAAACGCAGGATGCGCGAAGCCTACCGCAGGATCAAATGCCGGCTGAAGCCGGGCTACGATCTGGTATTCTCCGCAAATCAGATTATTGAATACATCAGGGTGCGGGAGGCGATGGCCGAGCTTATCAAACGGGGAAAGATTGTATCGGAGGATAATTAAAACATGCTGAGAGGCTTGCTGACATTCATATTGGCATCTGTCATCCAATTCTACCGGATAACGGTGGGCCTGCTGTTGCCCGATTCCTGCCGGTACAGCCCCACCTGCTCGGTCTATGCCCTGGGGGCCGTCAGGACTCACGGGCCGTGGCGCGGATCGTGGCTGGCTGTCCGCCGGGTGCTGCGCTGCCATCCGTTCCATGCCGGCGGTTATGACCCGGTCCCCGGCCTCAAAACAAAAGAAGGGAAGAATATTTAGTAATGGATTCCAACAAGAGAACATTTGTCGCGCTGATACTGATCCTGGGGGTATTTGTGGCTTTCCAGTATTTAAGCCCCAAGGGCCAAGCCCCGGTCCAGCCGCCGCAGGAACAATCGCCGGCGGCCGGCCTGCCGGAGGCGGAAAGCACCGCCGGACAGCCGGAAGCCACGATAGTTGCTCAAACCCCAAACAGGGCTTCGGTCCAGGAAACCGCCCCGCAGATCCCGGTGGTCCAGTCAACGCTGGAATCCGCCGATCTCAGGGCGGTGTTCAGCAATCAGGGGGCCTGTCTGGTGGAGTACGATCTCAAGGGCTACAAACTGCCGGACGGCCAGGCGGTCCAGTTGATCCCGGAGAACGGCCGGGCCCTGACCATGGACCTTGCCGCCAACGGCGTTCCGGTGGATCTTTCGCAGTATGCATTCATGGTGTCTGAGGAGACCGACAGATCGGTGACCTACCAGATCAAACTGGGCAACGGGCTGATCGTCAAAAAACGCTATGCCGTGTTGGACAATGGTTCGGGCTTGGCGCTTAACATCTATCTGGAAAAGCCGGATAACGTTGTCCTGGGCAGGAGCTATAATCTTTTCTGGAACTGCGGGCTCAATTTTACCGAGAAGGACCAGAAGATAGACGAGAACGAGTACGCCGCTGTCTCGATGCTGGGCCAGAAGCTGGAGACCGACAAGGCAAAAAAATTAGCCAACCCGGATATTGATGAAGTTCCTGGAGATATAATTTTCAGCGGGGTGCGCACCAAGTATTTTTTGGCGGCCATGATCCCGTCCAACAAGAAAGCAGTGGCGGTCAAGCAGGGGCTGAATGACGGTCGGGTCTCCAGCCGGCTCTCGCTGAAGGCCGAACCATCCGGCTACGACAGCATTGTGGTATATCTGGGTCCCATCCAGCATCAGATACTGGCCGGGGTTTTCCCCCAGCTTGACAAGGTGGCCGATACCGGGTGGAAACCCCTGCAGCCGGTGACCCGCGGGATATTATGGCTGCTGCTGTTCCTGCACAGCTTCATTCCCAACTACGGATTGGTGATCATCCTGTTCTCGATCATCATCAAGCTGGCCTTCTTCCCGCTGTCCTACAAGGGCATGAAGTCCATGAAGCACATGCAGCAGCTCCAGCCCAAGATGAAGAAGATCCAGGAACAGTACAAGAAGGATCCCGGCAAACTGAACCAGGAGACCATGGCCCTGTACAAGAAGCACGGGGTCAATCCGCTGGGCGGCTGCCTGCCGCTGCTTCTCCAGATGCCGGTGTTCTTCGCCCTGTACAGCGTGCTGGCCAACACCATCGAACTGCGCCAGGCCCCGTTCATCTTCTGGATCAACGACCTGGCCATCAAGGATCCCTATTATGTGCTGCCGGCCCTGATGGGGATAGCCATGTTCTTCCAGCAGAAGATGACCACGGTGGACCCCAAGCAGAAATTCATGATCTATATGATGCCGCCGTTCATGGTGTTCATATTCAGCAGCCTGCCGGCCGGGCTTAACCTCTACTGGCTGATATACAACATCCTTTCCATCGGCGAACAGTACATCATCCATATCCGCCACAAACCCATCGAGGACTGATCCGCCGTTCATTGCCAAGGCGGGACAGACATCACTTTTAAATTAAGAACCAAATCAAAAGAGAACCAAATGAGCGTATTCATAGAAAAAGAGGCCAAGACAGTTGAACAGGCCATCGACAAGGGCCTGGCGCAAATGGGGATCCACCGGGAGGACGTGGAGATAGAGATAGTCAGCTTGGGCTCCGCCGGATTTCTGGGAATATTCGGGGGCAAGCCGGCCAAGGTCAGGCTCAAAGTGCTTCCCCAGCCCAGGGTCAAGCGGCTGGTGGAGGGCATCCTGGAAAAGATGGATATCCCGGGCATGGTCAGTTCCTTCCACGAGGAGGGAAACCTTCTGGTAGCCACCATAGATTCTTTCGAGGGCGAAAAATACCTCCAGGCCAACCAAGGGGCGGCCATCACCGCCATGGAATATCTTATCAACAAGATCTACCGTGACTCGGAATATGAGGTCCGCCTGGATATCGGGGGCTTTAGGGAGAAGCAGAACGACGACCTGAAAACCCGCGCTTTGCAGCTGGCGGCCAAGGTCAAGGAAAGCGGCCAGGAGCACAAGATGGAACCGATGCCGCCCCACCAGAGGAAGATCGTCCACAAGACCCTGGAGAACAACCCCGACGTCAAGACCTTCGCGGTGGGCAACGCCGATTTCCGCCGGGTGATAATCGCCCCGCGTTTGCCGGGAGATAAGCCCGGCCAGAGAGGAACCCCGTCCGCCCCCCGTCACGAAGGCGGCGACCGGGGAAAATTCCGGGGAGCCCCAAAAGGCAGGGGGCCGCAGCCCCGGCCGGCCGGCAAAGTGCAGCCTCAGGCCAGGCCCGTTCCGCCAAAACCCCAGTCCGCCGGCAAGGTGCAGCCTCAGGCCAGGCCCGTTCCGCCAAAGCCCCAGCCCGCCAGGGAAAGGCCGGCTCCACGGCCGGTGAATGATTTCAAGTCGAGGAGCAAAAGTCCCAAGGGGCCCAGGCCGCAGACGGCGGTCAAGACAGATAATTCCCTAAGAAGCACCACCGTTGCCAGCGGCATGGCCAGCCGCCCGGCGGAGCCCTTTGTTCCCCGCGGCAAAAAGGCCAAAGGCGGAAGATAAAAAAGCAATGTCAAGGATAGCAGATAAAAAGGCCGTGGATTAACAGGCTGATAAAACCTCTTCGTTATTTTAAGGAAGAGGTTTTATTTATGCAGACACCCAAATCAGTAATTATTCCACTTTTCGATCAATGAACAAACCTTCAGAGGTCATACTGATCCAGACGCTGGGCGTGCCCCGGGAGCTGGTGCAGCAGCGCTTTGCTGAGATCCTGCCCGGACATGCACTGGTCTGGAAGGGTTCGGAGCTGGCCGGGGGCAAACCGCTGACCGAGATGATGGGCAGCGCCAAGTACCTGATCACCGGCAGTCTGCCGATAGACGGCCAGACCATCCGGAACTGCGCGCTGTCAATGATCTCCATCTCCTTTACCGGGTACGACCACGTGAACCTGGCGGCCTGCCGGGAGAAGGGGATCGCGGTCTACAACACCCCGGGGTATTCCACCGACTCGGTGGCCGAGCTGGCGCTGGGCCTGGCGTTATCGCTTCTCCGCAGCATTCCCAGGGGCGATGCCCATGCCCGCCAGACCGGAGAAAAGTTCTATGCCTTCCCCGATGGCGTCGAGCTCAAGGGCAAGACCGTGGGGATAGTAGGCACCGGGGCCACCGGGCTGGCCGCGGCAAAACTGTTCGCCGCCTTCGGCTGCAAGGTGCTGGGTTACAACCGGGTGAAAAAAGAAGAATTTGAGAAACTGGGCGGGACATACTGCAGTATGGATGATCTGCTGAAGAACGCGGACATAGTTTCCCTGCACTTGGCGCTTAACGCCGAGACCAAGCATATAATGAACGCGGAGCGGATCGCCAAAATGAAGCCCTCGGCTTATCTGATCAACACCGCCCGGGGCGGGCTGATCGACGAGGCGGCTTTGGCCCAGGCGCTCAACGATGGAAAACTGGCCGGCGCCGGGCTGGACGTGTTCGGCAGCGAGCCGCCGGCCCAAGACAACCCCCTGCTGACCGCGAAGAATACAGTGCTGACGCCGCATTTAGGCTATAAGACGCAGGAGGCGCTGTTGAGGAAGTTGGAAGTGACGTTTAGAAATATTGCGGATTTTGAAAAGGGAATTGAGACAAATAGGGTGGCGTGATATGAAGAATTTAAAACAACGTCTATTCTGCTCTTTTTTGCCTTTGCTTGTTGGTGTTCTTGTGGCTCCAGCAGTATTATTATATGTAAAAGTGTTTTATGGTAAAATCGGATTATTTATAGCAATTCAGGAGATATATGTTTCACAATTTAAAGAAGGTCATAATTTATTTTTTATTGAATTAACAAGCTTAATTCCGTTTTTTGTTCTAACAGCATATTTGCTTTATTACACTTCAGAAGGATCTATAAGAAAAGCATACGCCATGTGCATAGGGGGGATCGTTGGTTCACTTATAGCAACAATAGCAGGTCATTTTTCAATTTGGCATTCAATATATACAAATTCACCAGGGTCATCAACGTCTGTTATAGGTTTTTTGTTCATACCTTTCATAAGTATTTTGCCTATGTGCTTTGTGAGTTATATTGCATATTTGTCAACCAAAGCATAAAAACATTAAACACTATTTTATTTAACAATACTAAATAAAAATCATGAACATTCACGAATACCAAGCCCGCCAGCTGCTGCGCGACCACGGGATTCCGGTCCAGCCGGAGAACCTTTCCTGTCCGGCATCAAATGAACCAAAGGCGGCAATAAAGTCCCGGAAATATGTTGATTTAACAAACCTCTTCACCAACACCGATGGAGAGGTTTTTTTTTCTTTACAAGACTGGTCGATTTATGTTTTAATATAATATAACCAAAATACCGAAGCTACTAAAAATGAAAGGAAGTCGGGCTATGGCGAATTTTGATTTGACCCTGAAAAATCTGGAAGAATTGTTTCCGGATGGGTTCACCCAGGAACAGTTGGCTAAGGGGAAAACGATTCTGCTTAAAGAGCTGGCTTATGACCTTCATAAATATTACGGCGGCAAGATGATCACCGTGCCCAAGGCCGGGGTCTATGGTTTCAACTGGTTCAACATCTGGTATACGCCGGGGGTATCAAAGATCTCCACCACCATCAGGGACAATAACGACGCCTCGTTCGACCTCACCAACCGTGGCAACCTGGTGGCGGTGGTCTCGGATTCCACCCGGGTGCTGGGCGACGGAGACTGCACCCCCCCGGGCGGCCTGGGGGTGATGGAGGGCAAGGCCTTTTTGATGAAATATCTGGGCGGCTGCGACGGGGTGGCTCTGTGCATGGACAGCCGCAACAGCAAGGGCGAACATGATGCCCAGAAGATAATAGATTTCGTGAAGATGGCCGAGCCCAGCTTCGGGGCCATCAACCTGGAGGATATCTCCCAGCCCAACTGCTACAAGGTTCTGGACACCCTGCGCCAGGAATGCAACATTCCGGTGTGGCACGACGACGCCCAGGGGACCGGCTGCGTCACCCTGGCCGGCCTGATCAACGCCCTGAAGATAGTGGGGAAGAAGATGTCCGAGGTCAAGATCGTATTCTACGGCGCCGGGGCCTCCAACACCACCATCTTCCGCCTGATAGAGACCGACGGCGGCGATGCAAAGAACATGATCATGTTCGACACCAAGGGCACCCTGGGCCCATTCCGGGAGGATATCAAGAGCAATCCGGCCCATTACCGCAAGTGGGAGATCTGCCAGAAGACCAATCCCAAGGGAGTCAAGACCATGGAGGAGGCCATGAAGGGGGCCGACGTGCTGATCTCGCTGTCCACCCCCGGCCCCAACGTCATCAAACCGGAATGGATCAAGTCGATGGCCCCCAAGTCCATCGTCTTCGTCTGCGCCAACCCGGTGCCCGAGATATATCCCTACGCCGCCAAAGAGGCCGGGGCTTACATCGTGGCCACCGGCCGGGGCGACTTTCCCAACCAGGTGAACAATTCCCTGGGCTTTCCCGGCATCCTGAAAGGGGCGCTGATGGTGCGGGCCAAGAAGATCACCGACAACATGGCCATCGCCGCCGCCCACTCGCTGGCCGACTACGCCGAGAAGAAAGCGCTGTCGCCGGACAATATCATCCCCAAGATGAGCGACGCCGAGGTGTTTCCCACCGAGGCCCGCGACGTGGCCATGCAGGCCATCAAGGACGGAGTGGCCCGGGTGAAGATGACCGCCCAGGAGGCCTTCACCAAGGCCGAAACGGATATCAAAGAGGCCCGGGAGATAACCGACAAGATGATGGAGCTGGGAATGATCAAAAAACCGCCGGTGGAGATGCTGGAGGCGGCGGTCAAAAGGGCGGTGGCCCAGATAAAATAACCTTTACCACAGAGACACCGAGGCGCAGAGAAAATTCGAATACTTGTTCGAGTGCCCAGCCGTCTAATAATTTGGGACCATCAAAGAAAAACTCAGTGTCTTCGTGCTTCTGTGGCAAGGATAAATTAATATAAGGAGACGCATAATGCGGACCATCGAATACAAAAAGATAGTGGAGACGGTCAAGGAGATGTGCCTGGAGGCCAATTACGACCTGCCCCAGGATGTGATCGACGGGTTTAAGAAGGCCGTGGCCCAGGAGGAATCGCCCCTGGGGAAATCCATTCTGGAGCAGTGCCTCAAGAATGCCCAGATCGCCAAGGATGAAAGGGTGCCCATCTGCCAGGACACCGGACTGTCGGTTTTCTTCATCAACATCGGCGCCGATGTCAAGATCGACGGGGGATTGCTCAAGGATGCCGTCAACGAGGGGGTGCGGCAGGGGTACAAGGATGGCTACCTCAGAAAATCTTCCCTGGACGACCCCCTGTTCGCCCGGAAAAACACCGGGGACAACACTCCGGCCATCATTCATCTGGACATCGTTGACGGGGACAAGCTGGACATCACCATGGCCCCCAAGGGCGGCGGAGCCGAGAACATGAGCCGGCTGGCCATGCTGCCGCCGTCGGCCGGGGAGAAGGGGGTGATCGATTTCGTGGTGGACACCATCGTCAAGGCCGGGGGAAACCCCTGTCCACCCACGGTGGTGGGGGTGGGCATCGGCGGCACCTTTGAAAAGGTGGCCTATCTGGCCAAGAAGGCCCTGATGTGGCCGCTGAATGCCCTCAACCAGGATGAACGATATGACCAATTGGAAAAGAGGATCCTTCACCGGATCAACAATTCCGGGGTCGGCCCCCAGGGTCTGGGGGGCAATGTCACCTCCTTTGCCATCCATATCGAGCATCATCCCTGCCATCTGGCCTCGCTGCCGGTGGCGGTGAATGTCAACTGTCATGCCCACCGGCATGCCCATCGCGTATTATAGGAGAATCTCATTATGGCAAATCCAAAAAAGATATCCACCCCCCTGACCGAGGAGACCGCCCGGTCCCTCAAGATGGGCGACGAAGTCCTGATCACCGGAACCATCTATACCGGAAGGGATGCCGCCCATAAAAGACTGTGCGAGGCACTGGAAAAGGACGGCAAGCTGCCGGTGGAACTGAAGGGAGAGATCATCTACTACGTAGGTCCGTCGCCGGCCAAGCCGGGAAAGGCCATCGGAAGCGCCGGCCCCACCACCAGCTACCGGATGGACGCCTATTCCCCGGCCATGATCCATAAAGCCGGGCTGCGGGGCATGATCGGCAAGGGCGAGCGCAGCGAAGAGGTCATCAAGGCCATGAAGGAAAAGGGGGCGGTGTATTTCGCCGCCATCGGCGGGGCCGCGGCCCTGATCTCCAAGGCCATCAAGAAATCCACCCCCATCCTTTACGAGGAGCTGGGCCCCGAGGCGGTATGCAAATACGAGGTGGAGGATTTTCCGGCCATCGTGGCCACCGATTCTGAGGGGAACGACCTGTACAAGGAAGGGCCCAAGAAATTCAAAAAAGCCTGACGAATACATTAGTGAAAGCAAGCAGAAGGCCATGACCAGCCTTGCTTGCTTTCGACAGGCGTTCTTGACCCAGCCCTTAAGGGCTGGGTCAAGGGCAGAGACTACCTCCCGATCTTAGGCCGTTCTCGGCCTTTGCCTCAATAGCAGAAGAGAATACTGAGCTGGGCGAAGACTGCCCAGCTCAGCATGAATTTTCCCAGATTCGGCATGGCTTAAAATGACAAAAATTATCCGTATAACATTTGGAGCAGGTTAGATGAATGTCCACGAATATCAAGCCAAGGAATTGCTGAAAAGCTACGGCGTTCCGGTGGACCGGGGGTTCATGGTGCAGTCGCTCGAAGAGATCGGGAGAAAACTAAACGAGCTTCCGGGCCCCGGCTATGTGGTCAAGGCCCAGATACACTCCGGGGGGCGGGGCAAGGGCGGCGGGGTGAAGCTGGCCCGAAGCAAAGAGGAAACCCTGGAGCAGGCCAGGAATATTCTGGGGATGAACCTGGTCACCAACCAGACCGGCCCGCAGGGCCGTCTGGTCAGCCGGTTGCTGATCACCGAGGCGGTGGACATCGACCGGGAATATTATCTCAGCCTGCTGATCGACCGGGCGGTCTGCAAATACGTCTTTGTGGCCTCCACCGAGGGCGGGATGGAGATAGAGAAGGTGGCCGAGGAAAGGCCCGACAGCATCGTCAAAATTTACATAGATCCCTTCAGCGGGTTCAAGAACTTTCATGGCCTGGAGATGGCCGGAAAACTGGGGTTCACCGGGGACCTGGCCAAGCAGCTGACCGCCATCATGAGGGGGTTATTCAATCTCTTCATAGAGAAGGACGCCTCTCTGGTGGAGATCAATCCGCTGGTAAAGACCAAGGCCGGAAAGCTTCTGGCCATAGACGCCAAGGTCAACTTTGACGACAACGGCCTGGGCCGCCACCAGGAGATCCAGGCACTGCGGGATATAAATGAGGAGGACCCCAACGAGGTCCAGGCCTCGAAATACGACCTGAGCTACATCAAGCTGGACGGGACCATCGGTTGCCTGGTCAACGGAGCCGGCCTGGCCATGGCCACCATGGACATCGTCAAATTCCACGGCGGCAGCCCGGCTAATTTTCTGGATGTGGGCGGCAGCGCCACCGCCGAAAAGGTGACCGAGGCCTTCAAGATAATCTTAAGCGACCCCAATGTAAAAGGGATCCTGGTGAACATCTTCGGCGGGATCATGAAATGCGACGTGATCGCCGAGGGGATCGTCTCGGCCTCCAGGACCCTGGGGGTGAAGGTGCCGATAGTGGCCCGGCTGGACGGCACCAACGTGGAGCAGGGGAAAAAGATACTGGCTGAGTCCGGTTTGAAAATAACCCCGGCCGGTTCGTTGAACGAAGCGGCCAAAAAAATTGTTGCGGAGGCTGAGGGCTATGGCCATTCTGATTGATCAAAACACCCGGCTGGTATGCCAGGGGTTCACCGGAAAGCACGGCACCTTTCACACCCTGAAATCGGCCGAATATGGGACCAGGGTGGTGGGCGGGGTGGTGCCCGGAAAAGGCGGGACCATTCATGAGGGCTTTCCGGTGTTCGACACCGTGGCCCAGGCCCGGGAGAAAGGCGGAGCCAACACCTCCATGATATTCGTTCCGGCAAATTTCTGCAAGGATGCCCTGATCGAAGCAATAGACGCCGAAATGGAACTGGTGATCTGCATCACCGAGGGCGTCCCGGTCAACGACATGCTGTTCGTCAAGCGCTACCTGATGGGAAAGAGAACCCGGCTGATAGGCCCCAACTGTCCCGGTGTCATCTCCCCCGGCCTGGCCAAGGCCGGCATCATGCCGGCCTCCATCCACAAGAAGGGCGGGGTGGGGGTGATCTCCCGCAGCGGAACCCTGACCTATGAGGCCGTCAACCAGCTGACCCAGATGGGGATCGGGCAGTCGACCTGCCTTGGGATCGGCGGGGACCCGGTGATAGGCACCACGTTCATCGACGCCTTTGAGCTGTTCAAGAAGGACCGCCAGACCAAGGCGGTGCTGATGATCGGCGAGATCGGCGGGTCCATGGAGGAGGAGACCGCCCGGTGGATAAAGAAGAACTTCGACAAGCCGGTGGCGGCTTTCATCGCCGGGGCCACCGCTCCCAAGGGAAAGCGGATGGGGCATGCGGGGGCCATCATCTCCGGAGGCAAGGGAACCTATCAGGAGAAGGTCAGGGTATTAAAATCCTGCGGAATAAAGGTGGCCAAAAGCCCGGCCGAGATGGGCAAGGCGCTGAAGAGCGTTCTGTGATCGGCCATAAACTGAAAGGGCAGATTATCTATTGACTTTTTGAAATTATGTGGTAAACTTGAAAAACAGGGAATTTTCACGGAAGGTGCTTCCGGACAATAGAAGGGGATTCAATATCACCTTTGATCGTCAACGCTTTTTTTGGATCCTTTTTTGTTTAGAAAAATATCAAATTGGGAGAATAATAATGGCCAAAGCACCTCTGAATTACACCCCGGTCGAGACCAACGATACCCTGCAACTCAGCGGAGAGAGGATCGGCGACAGGATCTTTTTGAAGATCGAGGAGATCAGCGGGGAGAAGGTCTTCCGCTGCATGCAATGCGGATCCTGTTCGGCTGGCTGCCCCATGCACGACCGGATGGACATCGCCCCGAACCAGATCTGGAAACTGCTGCAGATGGGCGAGTACGAAAAGGTGAAGAATTCCGAATCGATCTGGGCCTGCCTGTCGTGCTTCACCTGCGGGGTGCGCTGCCCCAAGGGCATCGACCTGGCCAAGGTGATGGAGGCGGTGCGCCAGCTGCTGGTCAGAAAAAGGCTGGACCGGGTGGACGGCAATAAGATACCCAAAGAGATATTGGAAGAGGTTCCCCAGATCGCATTGATCAGTTGCCTGCGCAAGCAGTCCGGCTGATTTTTGTTTTATACCACAGAGACACAGAGACACGGAGAAATCATTGGACACAGAGAATATCATAACTGAGCGGATCATCAAGTGCGCGATTGAAGTGCACAGGACATTGGGCCCCGGTCTTCTTGAGTCGATATATGAAGAGTGCTTGTGCAAGGAATTTGACCTGGATGGGTTGCCGTACACTCGGCAAAAGGAATTGCCGATACAGTATAAGGGTATGGTGCTATCCGAGAAATACAGGCTCGATCTAGTGGTGAATGAAGCAGTGGTTGTCGAATTAAAATGCGTCGAGATGATTTTACCTGTCCATGTGGCGCAGGTGTTGACATATCTTAAGTTGACGAAAATGAAATTGGGTTTGCTGCTGAACTTTAATACCGACATGATGAAACGGGGCATCAAAAGGGTCATCTTATAAATTATCTCTGGGTCTTTGGGCCTCTGTGGTTAAGGTTTAATGGAAATGGAGAAAACATGAACAAGATATCCTATTATCCCGGTTGTACCCTTTCCAACACCGCCAAGAATTTCGACCTTTCGGCCAGGGAATCAATGAAAGCCCTGGGCTGGGAGCTGGATGAGCTGCCCCGATGGAACTGCTGCGGCACCGTTTATTCCCTGGCCTCCGACAACCTGATCAACCATGTGGCTCCGGTCAGGCTGCTGGTCCATACCCAGGAGCTGGGACGGGACAGGCTGACCACCCTGTGCAGCATGTGTTACCATACCCTGAAGATGTCCAACCTGATGGTGCAGCAAGATAAGGACAAGCTGGAGAAGATCAATTTCTTCATCAAGGACAAGGATGCCGAATACAAGGGCCGGGTGGAGGTGCTGCACCTGCTGGAGATATTGAAGAACGACATCGGCTTCAGCAAGATCAAGGAAAAGATCTCCCGGCCGCTGAAAGAACTTAAGCTGGCGCCGTATTATGGCTGTCTGCTGACCCGGCCCAAGGCCGCGGCCATCGATGATGTGGAGATGCCGACCGTCATGGGCGATCTGATAGCCTCCCTGGGAGCCCAGGCGGTGTACGATCCCTGTCTCACCGAATGCTGCGGATCCTATCACACCGTGATGGACCAGGAGGTGGTGGCCGACAAGGCCGAGCGGATAATATCGTCGGCCATAAAGAATGGCGCCGAGGCCATTGTCACCAGCTGTCCGTTGTGCTTCTTCAACCTGGATGAGCGCCAGAAGAACATCCAGGAGAAAACTGGCAAGGCTTACGATCTCCCCATCCTGTATTTCACCCAGCTGCTGGCCCTGGGATTGGGATTGGGGGCGGAGGTCTGCAAATTCGACCTGCATCATATCGATCCCCGGCCGCTGCTTAAACAGAAGAATCTGTTATAAAATCAGAAATCCGAATTCTAATTAATAAGGGAGAAGATATATGGAAGCCAAAATAAACCTGATCCCAATCCACGTGATGGGCAAACAGTATATGGTGCCGGACACCCTAACCGTCATGAAGGCCATGGAGTATGCCGGCTATCAGCTGACCCGGGGCTGCGGTTGCCGGGGCGGCATCTGCGGGGCCTGCGGCATAGCCTTCCGCCTGCCCGACAGCTACAAGATCGAAGTGGGTCTGGCCTGCCAGGCCATGGCCCGGCCCGGCATGTACCTGGCCGTCCTGCCTTTCTTCCCCAACAAGCGCGGCATCCACGACCTGAACAAGGTCAAGGCCACCGTCGACACCTTCAAGGCCCTGTACCCGGAGGTGTTCAAGTGCGTGTCCTGCAACACCTGCACCAAGTCCTGCCCGATGTCCATCGAAGTGATGGACTATATCAACGCCGTCATCCGAGGGGATATCGAGCAGGCGGCCGAGCTTTCCTTCGACTGCGTGATGTGCGGGCTGTGCACCTCCCGCTGCCCGGCCGAGATATCCCACGCCAATGTGGCCATACTGGCCCGGCGGCTGTATGGTTCGCAGATCGCACCGCGGGCCGAGCACCTGGCCAAACAGGTTAAGCAAGTAAAGGCTGGGAAGTTCAATGAAGGGCTGGACCAGCTGAAAAAGGCTGACGTCAACAAGCTGAAGGAGCTGTACAAGGCCCGGGAAGCCGAGCCGGACAACACGACGGACGAATGGGCTCCGAAATCTAACGATTATTTATAAGGAGATGAGCGATGCCATATACCCCTGAACTGAAACAGTTGATCAAGAAGGTCGAGGCCACCAGGCCGGAGCGGGTCCGCCGGAAGAAGGAGGGCAAGGAAATGCCGGCCATGTCGCTGGAGGAACGCCAAGCGGTGCTGGACGCCTTCCACCCGGACTGCAAAAAAACCTCCAAGCGTCCCATCGGGGTCGGAGTCAACAAGGGCTACGCCATCTCCCCGGAGATAGTGGATCAGCTGGAGGCCAGGAGCCGGGTAAACCCCGACAAGGTCGACCTGAACCCGCGCTTTACCACCGACGTGCTGGTGGTGGGCGGGGGCGGGGCCGGCGTGGCCGCGGCCATCATGGCCAAGGAACACGGGGCCAAGGTGCTGATTCTGACCAAGCTGCGGGTGGGCGACGCCAACACCATGATGGCCGAGGGCGGGATCCAGTCCGCTTCCAAATTGCACAAGGACTCTCCTTACTATCACTATCTGGACGTGCTGGGCGGCGGCCATTTCAAGAACGTGCCGGAGCTGGCCGAGGCCCTGGTGGGCGACGCGCCCGAGACCCTGGCCTGGCTGGAGTCCCTGGGCTGCATGTTCACCAAGGACCCGGACGGACGGCTGTTGACCATCCACGGCGGCGGCACCTGCCGCAAGCGAATGCATTACGCGGCCGACATTACCGGGGCCGAGATCATGCGGACCCTGCGGGACGAGGCCCTCAACTTCCCCGAAGACATCAAAGTCATCGACTTCACCTCGGCGGTGGAGCTGATCCTGAACGATAAGGGCCAGTGCGCCGGGGTGGTGGCCTATAACCACGAGACCGAGGAATACTTCACCATCAAAGCCAAGGCGGTGATCATGGCCACCGGCGGCTCGGGCCGGCTCCACATCCAGAATTTCATGACCACCAACCATTACGGGGCCACCGGCGACGGGCTGGTGATGGGCTACCGGGCCGGAGTGGAGTTGAATTTTCTGCATACCGTCCAGTTTCATCCCACCGGAGTGTCCTATCCCGATCAGATCGAGGGCCTGCTGCTGACCGAGAAGTTCCGGGGCATGGGCGCCAACATCCTGAACATCGACGCCGAGCAGTTCGTGTTCGAGCGCGAGCCCCGCGACGTGGAGGCCGCAGCCTTCATCCGCGAATGCGAGGAGCGCCAGAAGGGAATCGCCACGCCCTCGGGAAAGGTCGGGGTCTGGCTGGATTCGCCCATGATCGACGATCTGAAGGGCAAGGGCACGGTGGAGAAGGAATTCGTGGGCAAATGGAAACTCTACAAACGGCACGACATCGACATCTCCAAGGAACCGATGCTGACCTACCCCACCCTGCATTACCAGAACGGCGGGCTGAAGATCAACGCCCGCTCCGAGACCTCGCTGCCCGGGCTATACGCCGCCGGCGAGGTGGCCGGGGGGATCCACGGTGAGAACCGGCTGATGGGCAACTCGCTGCTGGACGTCTGCGTGTTCGGCCGGCGGGCCGGGCGGTTTGCGGCCGAGTATATCAAGACAACAGCCAAGGACGGAAAGCTGGGGCTGGAGCATGTCAGAAAATATCACCAGGAGCTGGAGGCCGCCGGCATCGGCGGAGAAAGGGTCTCTCCCATGCTGCTGCCGGATTACAGCAATCCCGAGGTCAGGAAGAACCAGATAACCACCTGCTATGTGGGGAACATCAGGTGATGGATTGAAAACCGTTATCTAAGCAAAACCCAGTCCAAATACATCACAGCTGTTAATTAGGAGCCATTGATGGAAAAAATCGGAGTTTTTGTCTGCCATTGCGGCCTCAATATCGCCGGGACGGTGGATGTCAAGAAAGTCGTTTCGGCCATCTCTACTTACCGCGATGTGGCCCATGCCGAGGAATATAAATACATGTGCTCGGATCCCGGGCAGAACCTGGTGATCAAGGCCATCAAGGAGAAGGGGCTGAGCGGGGTGGTGGTGGCCGCCTGCTCCCCCACCCTGCATGAGGCCACCTTCAGAAAGGCGGCCGAACGGGCCGGGCTCAACCCCTACAAGGTGGAGATCGCCAACATTCGCGAGCAGTGCAGCTGGGTCCATGACGACAAGGCCCTGGCCACGGCTAAGGCCATCAAGATAGTCCGGACCATGGTGGAGAAGGTCCGGGGAGACAGCCCCCTGGAGACCATCAAGGTGGATGTCACCAAGAAAGCCCTGGTGATCGGGGGAGGGATCTCCGGGATCCAGGCTGCCCTGGACATTGCCAACAGCGGATATCCGGTTATTCTGGTGGAGCGCCAGCCATCGATCGGCGGCCACATGGCCCAGCTGTCGGAGACCTTTCCCACCCTGGACTGCTCCCAGTGCATTTTGACCCCCAAGATGGTCGACGTCAGCAAGCACCCCAACATCACCCTTCACACCTATTCCGAGGTGGAGGAGGTTTCGGGCTATGTGGGCAATTTCAAGGTCCGGATCAAAAAGAAGGCCGCCTATGTGGACCGGGAAAAATGCACCGGCTGCGGGCTGTGCTCAGAAAAATGCCCCAGCAAGAACAATTCCAGCGAGTTCGAAAGAGGGATGGCCTCCCGGAAGGCCATCTACACCCCCTTCCCCCAGGCGGTTCCCAACAAACCGGTGATCGACCGGGAGAGCTGCACCTATTTCCAAACCGGCAAATGCGGGGTGTGCGCCAAGGTCTGCACGGTGGGCGCCATCGATTACGAGCAGCAGGATGAGATCATCGAGGAACAGGTGGGCTCGATCGTGATCGCCACCGGGTACGAGGTCCACCCGGTGAATAAATTCGCCGAGTACGGCTACGGCACCATCCCCGATGTGATAGATGGTTTGCAGTTCGAAAGGATGCTGTCGGCCTCCGGACCCACCGAGGGAGAGGTGAAAAGGCCCTCGGACGGCAAGACCCCCCAGGAGGTGGTCTTCATCCAGTGCGCCGGCTCGCGGGACCCGGAGAAATATTTCCCCTACTGCTCCAAGATCTGCTGCATGTACACCGCCAAGCACGCCAAACTCTACAAGCATAAGGTGCACGGCGGCCAGCCCTATGTCTTCTATATCGATATCCGGGCCGGGGGCAAAAAGTACGAGGAGTTCGTCCAGCAGGCCATGGAGGAGGAGAAGGTGGTCTACCTGCGGGGCAAGGTCTCCCGGATCTACCGGGACGGCGACAAGGTGATGGTCTGCGGCGAGGACACCCTGCTGGGCAAGAAGGTGGAGATAGCCGCCGACCTGGTGGTGCTGGCCTCGGCCATCACCGCCCAGTCCGACTCCCGGGAACTGGCCCAGAAGCTGAAGGTGGCGGTGGACGAATTCGGCTTCTTCAGCGAGGCCCATCCCAAGCTTCGTCCGGTGGAGAGCAACACCGGGGGATTCTTCCTGGCCGGCGCCGCCCAGGCCCCCAAGGATATTCCGGAGGCCGTGGCCCAGGCCAGCGCCACCGCCGCCAAGGTTACGGCCCTGTTCAGCGGAAAATATCTGGAGCACGAGCCGATCGTGGCTACGGTGGTCGAGGACCTCTGCTCGGGATGCCGGATCTGCGTTTCGGCCTGCCCCTACGGCGCCCGGGAGTACGATAAAGAGAAAAAAGTGGCCAAGGTCAACGAGGTACTTTGCGAGGGCTGCGGTGCCTGTGTTTCGGCCTGCGCCTCCGGTGCCACCCAGCAGAACAATTTTTCCGACCAGCAATATTACGAGATGATATTCACCGCATTGGAGGAGAGCAATGTTTGAGCCCAAGATGATATGCTTCTATTGTAAGTGGTGCACTTACACCGGGGCCGACCTGGCCGGGACCAGCCGGATGAAATATGTGTCCAACGGAGTGGTCCTCAAAACGATGTGCTCCAGTCGGATCGATCCCCAACATGTTCTGGAGGCCTTCAAAAAAGGGGCTGACGGGGTGTTGATCGGCGGCTGTCATTACGGGGACTGCCACTACGTCACCGGGAACCAGCTGACCCATAACCGGGTGACCATGCTGCAAAAAATTCTGCCCGATTTCGGCATAGATCCCCACCGGCTCCGGATAGAATGGATCTCGGCCGCCGAGGGGGCCAAGCTGGTGAAGGTCATCAACACCTTTACCGAAGACCTGAGAGCGATGGGACCAAGGAGGAGTGAATAATATGGCAAAATTAAAACTGGGCATATACTGGGCGGCCACCTGCGGGGGCTGCGACGTCTCGGTATTAGACACCCATGAGCGGCTACTCAAGATCGTGGAGGCGGCTGATATCTATTTCTGGCCCATCGCCATGGATTTCAAATACAAGGATGTCGAGGCCATGGAGGACGGCTTTCTGGATGTCTGCCTGTTCAACGGCGCCATCCGGAACTCGGAGAACGAGCACCTGGCCAAGCTGCTGAGGAAAAAATCAAAGGTGATGGTGGCCTACGGGGCCTGCGCAGCCTTCGGCGGCATCCCGGCCCTGGCCAATTTCACCACCCGGGAAAAAATACTGGAGAAAGCTTACCAGACCACGGTCTCCACCGACAACCCGCAAGGAGTGTATCCCCAGCCCTCCACTCAAATGCCGGAGGGGGAGATCACCATCCCCGTGTTCTACAATAACGTCTACAAGCTGAGCGATATCGTAGCGGTGGAATACACCATTCCGGGCTGCCCGCCGCCGGCCGACCTGCTGATGATTGCGGTGGAGGCCATCGTCACCGGCAAGCTGCCCCCGGCGGGAAGCACCATCGCCGGCGAGAAGACCCTGTGCGACGAGTGCCCCCTGGAGAAATCGGAGAAACCGGTGATCACCGAGATCAAGCGGCCCTTCCAGGTGATCCCCGACGGCAAGAAATGCCTGCTGGAACAGGGGCTGATCTGCATGGGCCCGGCCACCCGCAGCGGCTGCGGGACGGCCTGCATCAAGGTCAACATGCCCTGCCGGGGCTGTTTCGGGCCGGCTAAGGACATCAAGGACCAGGGGGCCAAGATGCTGTCGGCCCTGGCCAGCATAGTAAAATTTGAGGACGAACAAAAAGCCGATAAGATAATCAACTCCATGGTAGACGCAACCGGGACGCTCTATCGATTTGGAGGCGCCAACGCCATCTTAAGTCCCACCAGATCAAAGGGGGAAAAGCCATGAAGAGAATAACCATAGATCCCATCACCCGCCTGGAGGGCCACGGGAAGATAGATATTTTCCTTAACGACCAGGGGAATGTGGAGAACGCCTATTTTCAGATCCCGGAGCTCCGGGGATTCGAGCAGTTCTGCATCGGCCGCCCGGTGGAGGAGATGCCCCGGATAACCACCCGGCTGTGCGGGGTCTGCCCCGGGGCCCATCATATGGCTTCAGCCAAGGCGGTGGACAATGTCTACAAGGCCGATCCCACCCCGGCGGCCAAGAAGCTGAGGGAGCTGTTCTACAACGCCCACATGGTGCATTCCCACATCGCCCATTTCTACGCCCTGGGGGCGCCGGATTTCATCGTGGGCCCGGAGGCCGACCCGGCCAAGCGAAACATCCTGGGGGTGATCGAAAAAGTGGGGCTGGCGGCGGGGACCGAGGTGATCAAGCACCGGGCCTATGCCCAGAAGATCCAGGAGATTTTGGGCGGCAAGGCCACCCATCCGGTCTGTGCCCTGCCGGGAGGCATGAGCAAAGCCCTGAAAAAAGAGGAACGGGATGAGATGGAAAAATGGATAATCTCCACCATCGAGTTCGCCAAATTCACCCTGAAGGCCTTCGAGGACATTGTGCTCAAGAACCAGGAATACGTCGATCTTATACTGAGCGACGTCTACAAACTGAAGACCTATTACATCGGCATGGTGGACGAGAACAACCGTCCCAATTTCTATCACGGCCAGATCCGGATCGTGGATCCCGACGGCAAGGAATTTGCCAAGTTCGACCAGCAGGATTACCTGGACCATATCCGGGAGCATGTCGAGAGCTGGACCTACCTAAAATTCCCCTTCCTGAAAAAGGTGGGATGGAAGGGTCTGGTTGATGGGAAGGAAAGCGGCGTGGTCCGGGCCGCCCCCCTGGCCCGGCTCAACGTCTCCGAGGGAATGGCCACTCCGCTGGCCGATGCCGAATATCAGAAGATGTTCCAGACCCTGGGCGGCAAGCCGGTGCACCATACCCTGGCCATGCACTGGGCCCGGATCATCGAGCTGATGTATTCCGCCGAACGGCAGCTGGAGCTGATCCGGGATCCGGAGATAACCTCGCCGGATATAAGGACCATTCCCACCGAGACCCCCAGCGAAGGCGTGGGGATATTGGAGGCCCCCCGGGGCACCCTGATCCACCATTACAAGACCGACGCCAACGGGATCCTGACCGACGTCAACCTGATCGTGGCCACCGTCTTCAACAACGCCGCCATGTGCCTGGACATCAAGAGCGCCGCCCAGAAGCTGATAAAGGACGGCCACGTCACCCAGGGGATACTGAACAAGGTGGAGATGGCCTTCCGGGCCTACGACCCCTGCTTTGCCTGCTCCACAAACACCCTGCCGGGCGAGATGCCCCTGATCGTGAAACTCCATAATGCCGACGGCAGCCTGGCCGACCAGTGGCGGCGCGATTAGCCATTGAGCGAAAAAGCCAAAACCCTGATCCTGGGGATGGGGAACGCCATCGCCTCGGACGATGCCATCGGCCTGATCATTGCCGAACAGATCAAACAGGACCCAAAATTTACGGGCATAGATGTTGAGACCATCGAGAGCGGCGGGCTGGCCATCCTGGAGTCACTGCAGGGCTACCATTCGGCCATAATAATAGATTCCATCAAGACCGGCCTGCGCCGGCCCGGCGAGATTATCCGGTTCCGGCCGGAGGATTTCGACTGCACCCAGCGCAGCGCCGGGGTCCATGATGTAGGTTTCTTTACCTCGCTGAAACTGGGCCGCAAGCTGAATATGAAGATCCCGGAGCGGATCGAGATCATCGCGGTGGAGATCCTGGAGAACCGCCGGGTAAGCGAGGATATCACTCCTGAGGTAAGGGCGGCCATAGATCCGGTGATTGAAATGATAAAAGGCATGGTGTGACAGCCCCCGCAGGAAAGAAGAGCCTCCCGGAACGCCGGGAGGCTCTTCTTTTGACAGGCCGGCAAACTGACCTTGGGAGCCAATACGATAATTAATGCTTGACTTTGCCTCCGGTTTGAAAATATACTATTACCAGCACCCTGCCTTGATAAACCGTATCTTTTGCCACCAAGAACACTAAGATCACAAAGGCCAATAATATTCCTTTGCGTGCTTTGTGCATTATGTGGCTAATTATATAGTCTATACATTTACCTAGAGTTCAATGAAGGAACCGCATCATATGGACCTGCTTATCTCGATGATTTGGCTGGGCCTGCTGGCCGGGGTGGCCGGCAGCCTGTCCTTTCCCGCCAGCCGGGAAGCCTTCGTGATCATCACCAAAGCCCATCCCCTCATTATGGGAATGGTCAAATTCGCCCTGCTGGGGACCATGGGGGAACTGCTGGGTACCAAGGTGGTCACCGGACGCTGGCGGCTGAAAGGGATCCGGCTCCATCAGCGGATCGCCGTCATCCTGCCGCTTTTTTCCTACGGCATAGACGGACTGCTGGGCATCGGCCAGAGCACCTGCATAGGCATCGGCGGCGACCCGGTGATCGGCACCAACTTCATCGATGCTTTGGAACTGTTCAAGGCCGATAAGCAGACCAAGGCGGTGCTGATGATCGGTGAGATCGGCGGGTCGCAGGAGGAGGAGACCGCCCGCTGGATAAAAAAGAACTTTCCCAAGCCGGTGGCGGCCTTCATCGCCGGGGCCACCGCGCCGCCGGGCCGGCGGATGGGCCACGCCGGAGCCATCATCTCCGGGGGCAAGGGCACCTATGCCGAAAAGGTGAAGGTGCTGAAATCCTGCGGCATCAAAGTGGCCAGGACCCCGGCCGAGATGGGCGAGACCATGAAGAAGGCCATGGGCCGGTAGTTTTGGGACAAGCGATCTGATCCACCATCTTTTGAAAGGAATATGATATGGCCTGGCTGGCGGATAAGATGAAAAAATGGGCGGCCCAGATAGACCGTCATGCCCCCGGTAAGGGAGACTCCGTGATCGCGGGCTATGACAAGGTCCCGGACCGCCCGGAGGAATACGCGGTCTGGTCGGAACAAGCCATGAAGAGGCTGGAGACGGCCGTTCCGGAACAGCCGGCCAGGGAGGAGATCATGCAGGGCCGGGCCTGCGTCTTCACCGAGGAATTCGGGACCGGGCCGATAGATGCCCTGGCCAAGCTGTACGCCGAGACCAAAAGCGTGGATAAGGTGCTGGAGGCCATGGGCGCGGACAAGGGGAAATTCGGCCAGCCCTACCGGGAGGGCAGCGTGATCTACGAGATCCGCAGTCCGCGCGACCCGGAGGCCTTTGCCAAGGCCGCTACGCCCTACGAAAAACAAATGGCAGCCTGTTTCTGCCCCCTGATGCGGGCCACCAAGAATGTTGTCTCCAAGGAATACTGCCATTGCAGCGCCGGTTGGTACAAGGGAATCTACGAAGGGATCTTTAAGACCCCGATTCGGGTGGAAGTGCTGGAGGCCATCATCAGCGGGGACGAGCACTGCAAGTTCGCCATTCATCTGCCCGGGGACCTAAAATAACGTATCCGCAGGTTTCATAGATTCACGCAGATTAACTTAATAAATTTCAAACGTTTTATCCCGAAATGAAGTATAAAACAATATGATCGTGGACGTTTCCATCTCCTTGATCTGGACCTTGCTGCTGGGCGGAGTGCTGACCATTCTGATCATCCCCGGCACCAGAGAACTGTTCGTGATGACCACCCGGGCCCATCCCTATCTGATGGGTATGGCCAAGTTCATCCTGTTGGGGACCATGGGCGAACTGTTGAGCCGGAAGGTGGTCTCCGGCAAATGGCAGCTGGCCGGGATCCGGCTGTGGCAGCGGGCCTTGGTCTGGGGACTGTTGGGCGTGATGATGACACTGGCCTTTCCCCTGTTCTCATCCGGGACCGAAGGCCTGCTGGACCAGGGTTACCTGCCGGGCCGGGGATTTCCCTGGCTGACCGCCTTTTGGAAATCGTTCTTCTTTCAGGCGGTGTTCGGCTTTCCTTTTATGACCTTTCACCGGATCACCGACACCCTGATCGACAAAGGCAAATTGTTCTCCAGATGGCCGCTGATCGAGACCTACCGAAACATAGACTGGGACAATATGTTCAGGATAGTAGGGGGGTCGATCATCTGGTTCTGGCTCCCGGTCCAGTCGGTGAATTTCATGCTGCCGCCGGAATTTCGGGTGGTGGCGGCGGCCCTGCTGGCCATAGCGCTGGGGCTGATCCTGGGGCTGGCCAAGCAGAAGGCGGCCAGGAAATCGGCAATGTAAAACAAACGGTTGGATGATATGAACCCTATTCATAAATTGAACATCGCCGGGCACCCAAGAGTTTCAGGGAAACGGTTCAAGGTGCTGGACAAATACACCGGCGAAACGATGGCCGAAGTTTACGCTGCCGAGAGCGCTCAAATCGATGAGGCGATAACGGCCGCGGAAACGGCAAAGCAAGTAATGGCTGAACTGCCGGCCCACCGCCGGGCGGCCATCATCCGCTCTGCCGCCGGGATCATCGACCGGCAGAAGGACCAGCTTACGGTAACCATCGCCCGCGAGGCGGGCAAGCCCTACCGCTACGCCAAGGCCGAGGTCGAGCGCTGCGTGGAGAATCTCGAATACATCTCCGAGGAAGCCAAGCGCATTCATGGCGAGACCCTGCCGATTGACGCCGGCCGGTCGGGCGAGGGCCGGGTGGGATATTACGAAAGGCATCCCATCGGGGTGGTGGCGGCCATCACCCCCTTCAACTTTCCCCTGAACCTGGCGGCCCATAAAGTGGCGCCGGCCATCGCCGCCGGGTGTCCGGTCATCCTCAAACCGGCCACGGCCACCCCCCTTTCAGGGATAGAGCTGGTAAAAGCTTTTATCGAGGCTGGCCTGCCCCGGGAAGCCATAAGCCTATTGCCGGGGCCGGGAGGCGAGGTCGGCGAGATGCTGATCAAGGACCAGCGGATATCCAAGATAAGTTTCACCGGAAGCCGGGAGGTGGGCCAGCATATCGTCAAAAATGCCGGATTGAAGAGGCTCACCATGGAATTGGGGTCCAACAGCGCGGTGGTGATCGATGAAGATATTGAAAGCATGGATTACGCCGTCAAGCGCTGTATCCTGGGGGCGTTTTACAATCAGGGCCAGGTCTGCATTTCTGTGCAGCGGATATATGTGCACCAAAACCGTTATGCGGAATTCATGGAAAAATTCGCCGCCGGAACCCAAAAACTTAAGATCGGCAATCCCCTGGACCAGGATACCGATATCGGCCCGATGATAGCGGAATCGGAGGCCGGCCGGATCCAGGAATGGGTAAAAGAAGCCGTGGCCCAGGGGGCCGAGGCCATCTGCGGCGGGAGAAGAGAGGGAAATATATATTATCCCACCATCCTCACCAACACCAAACCGGAGATGAAAGCGGTCAGGGACGAAATATTCGGCCCGGTGGCGGTGGTGGAAAAAGTATCCAGCTTTGAAGAGGGCATTGTCAAATGCGATCAGAGCCAGTACGGCTTGCAGGCCGGTATATTCACCTCCAATATCAACCGGGCCCTGGCGGCCGTCAAAAGGATCAACGTAGGCGGCATACTGATCAATGATTTTCCCTCCTATCGGATCGACCACATGCCCTATGGCGGCAATAAAAACAGCGGCTTGGGCCGGGAGGGGGCGAAATTTGCCATCGAGGAGATGACCACCCTGAGGATGGTCATATTCAACCTTAATAAATAAAGCCGCGGCCGGCGGATGTCCAACCGGACAGCAATTATCAAACGAGAAGGATGATGTTTCCCAAAGCACTGTCATTAAAGACCAAACTGATACTGAGCTTTTCCAGCATCATACTGCTGGGGGTTTCCCTTTCGGCCCTGGCAGGCATCGTGCTTATCGGCAACACAGTCATCGGGCAGGCCCAGGACAAGGTCCGGCTGGACCTCAATACCGCCCGGGAGATCTACCAGCAGGAAGGAAAAATGGTAAATAATACCATGTACCTGTTGGCCCAAAGATACGATCTGACAGACGCGGTAAAGCGGGGAAACAGGAGAGATCTTATAAGGGAGCTTCGGAAGATAAAGGAAAAGGAGCAGTTGGATATATTATCCGTCACCGATTTAAAGGGCCGGGTAATAATAAGGTCAAGGAATCAGGCTTCCTACGGCGACAAACCTTATAATGAACTGATCGACTGGGTCCTGCTTAATAAGCTTCCGGCTGCCGCCACCGAAAGCATCCCAGCCCAGGAGCTGGAGAAAGAGGGGGCAGACCTGGCCCGGGCTGCCCGGGTCGATATGATCCCCACCCCCAAGGCCCGCAAGATAAAAGACACGGTAGAAACATCCGGTTTGATGATCATGGCCGCCTCCCCGCTGTTTGATGCCAGGGGGCAGTTCATAGGTATCTTGTACGGCGGGAAACTGCTGAACAACAATCATCAGATCGTCGACAAGGTCAAAGACATAGTTTACAAAGGGGAAAAATATAAGGGCAAGGACATCGGGACCACCACCATCTTTATGAATGACCTCAGGATAGCGACCAATGTCCGCGGAACGGCCGGGGCCAGGGCGGTGGGGACCAGGGTCTCACAGGAGGTATATGACCAGGTGCTTAACCGGGGACTCTCCTGGATAGGCCGGGCTTTCGTGGTCAATGACTGGTACCGGACGGCCTATGAGCCGATCCGGAACATCAACGGTAAGATCGTGGGCATCCTCTATGTGGGCATGCTGGAGGCGCCCTACATCGACCTCAGAAACAGGACCCTGGCCCTTTTCCTGGTGATAGCCGGCCTGACGGTGGTATTATTATGGTTCTCAGCCAATTACCTGGCCGGCCGGATAGTCGGGCCGCTCAAGGACCTGGTCTTGGCCAACAGCCAGGTGGCCGGGGGCGATCTTTCGGTCAGGGTTCAAATATCATCCAAGGATGAAATCGGACAGCTGTCGGAATCCTTCAACAAAATGACCGCCGAACTGCAGCGGACCACCGGGGAATACCGGGCATTGACCCTGACCCTGGAACAAAAGATACGTGATAAAACCGAAGAGCTGAAGGCTGCCCAGGATCAGCTAATCCAGACCGAGAAACTGTCCTCCTTGGGCAAAATGGCAGCCGGGATCGCCCATGAAATCAATAATCCCCTGACCTCGATCCTGATAAACAGCCACCTGATGTCGGAAAAGATAAAGGGGCGATCCAAGACCAAGGAAAGCCTCCAGCTGATAATCGACGAGACTTCCCGCTGCAGCTCCATCGTCAAAAGGCTGCTGGAATTCTCCCGGCAGAGCCCGCCGGAAAAAAAGCCGGAGGATATCAACAGCCTGATATTGATGCTGCTAAAACTTTTCAAGAACCAGCTGCTGTTCAACCGGATCGATTTAAAAGTAAACCTGGATAAGCGGCTGCCCCAGGTGGTGGTTGATGCCAATAAAATAAAACAGGTCTTTACCAATATCTTAGTCAATGCCATCGATGCCATGCCCCAGGGCGGAACCCTCAAGGTGGGCACCGGGGTCTCGAGTGATCTGCGCTTTGCCGAAATATTTTTCCAGGACAACGGAATCGGGATCCCCAAGGATATCGTCAACAAGGTGTTCGATCCGTTCTTCACCACCAAGGGCATTAAGGGCACCGGTCTGGGGCTGGCCATCAGCTATGGCATCATCCAGCAGCACAACGGAGCCATTGAGATCATCAACCAAAAAACCAAGGGAGTCAGGGTGCTGGTGAGGCTGCCGATAAGTGATAATCAGTAAATGGGGGATGAAACGATGCCCGATAAATTAAAGATACTAGTGGTGGACGATGAGCTGCCGGTCTGTAAAAGTATCGCCAGCGTACTGGAAAACAGAAATAGCTCGGTGGAGACCGCTTTGAGCGGCGAGGAAGCCCTGAAAAGGGATCTGAAACAACGCTATGATCTGATAATAACCGATCTGATGATGCCCGGAATCAGCGGCCTGGAGGTATTGGCGGCAATAAAAAAGAGGCGTCCCCGGACCGCCGTCATCATGATCACCGGATTCCCGACGATAAAAACAGCCGTGGAATCAATAAAAGCAGGGGCTTTCGACTATCTTCCCAAACCCTTCACCCCCCAGGACCTGCGCAATATAGTCCAGCGGGTAAAGGCGAGCCGAAAAACAGACCGAACCGTCGAAATCGACCCGAAGATAAAAACGCATCAGCCGCAGTTGTACTGCATTCCGGATAATTCTTGGGTCCAGGTCGATCGGGACGGTCTGGTAACGGTGGGCATTCATCATAAGTTTTTGAAAGGCCTGGGACCGGCCTCCGCCATCGAGCTTCCGGAGGTGGGTGATAAAATAATCCAGGGGGAAGCCTATGCTGTTATCCGCGACACTAAAAAGCATTCTCACCGCCTGTGGATGCCGGTATCGGGACAGATCGTCTCGGTAAACAAGGAGATAAAAAACGACATGTCCTTATTGGAACGAGAACCTTACGGACGGGGATGGCTGGTAAAAGTGAGCCCGACCCAGCTGGAAGACGACCTGAACAGCCTGTTGGTCCTGAATCCGTGAAGAAGTCTAAAATGCCGGCACCCCGCATAAACAAAATTGTGGATGCTTTCAATCGGCTTTTGGCCGAGTATCTGCCGGGCAGGATGTCGTTCCTGGACGAGCAGGGGCGTTGGCAGAAAGACCCCGGCGAAGTATGGGAAAAGGCCTCCGCTGAACTGTGGTACCGGCTATGGGAGCAGAGCGGCGCCAGACAACAGGCCGAGCTTGAAAATCTGGCAACAACCCTGATGGCCAGGGAGTCCGATTGGAAGGTCATAAAAGATATCTTCGGTCAGGGCCCGGCAGCCTCCAATCCTGAGGCAGCCCTGATAATATTCCTGAACGCCTTATGCCGGTTGATAGAATTCGCCTGTTATAAAAATAACGCCGGCCGGCCGGTGGCCGAATGGGACCAGCAGGGCAGAAGGCTGTCCGAAGAGTACGCCTTAAAAACACAGGAAGCTTACAATCGATGGGGAGTGGCAGGCCAGGAATATTCTCGGGCCAAGGCCCTTGATCGGCTAGCCGATGATCTGCTGCGGGATTCCGAGATGTTCGTTAAAATATCCCGCCTGATTGCCGAGGAGGACCGGTTGAACCGTAAGGTCGAAGGATTGCTGGCCGGTCCCTCCGATCCAAAGCTCAGGAGCGAGGCGTACGAACTGATCCTGGAACAGCTCGACGGTGCCGTGGCTTGGCCGGTTGACCGGCTGCAGCACATGGTAAGGCCCTGCCTGGGGCTGCTGGGCAATTCCGACATTCCGATATCCAGCGGAATCCAGTACGAGGCTACCTGCATCCTGGGAAAGGTCCGGGACCGAAGGTGCGACGAGACGGCGGCCGATCTCCTGAAACGGATGGACCAAAAACATGACAATCTCAGCGCCGGTCTGTTGTATCTACTGGGACGGCTGGGGGAACCCTTGACAGCCGGGGTCTTGTTGGATAAATTAAAGGCCGGATCGCCCGGGTCCGGCCCAGAGGCCGAGGGGCGGCTGAGATCATCGGCCCTGGAAATACGGGAATCCATCTGGGCTCTGGGCAAGCAGGAGAGAACGCCGGTTTCAGCCATTCCGTTCCTTACCGCCCAAGCGGACAGCAAGGATAGGGATGTAAGGGCCACCCTGGCCTGGGCCCTGGGAAAAATAGGCCGGGCCCGGTTAAGTGATGTCGGAAATATCGAACCGGAGATCATTGCGGTTTTGCTGGATCTGATAAAGGACAGGCTGTGCCGGGTATCGGAAGAGGCCCTGTTGGGTTTGAAAAACCTGGATCTGCCGGGCCTGTTTGCCCGGCTGCAGATGCACAACACCGCCGGGAATGATTTATTGGCACTGCAGCCCAGTCGACAGGGATTGTATGAACTTTCGGAGACATTATGGTATTTGATGGGAAAGCACCCGCCGGTGGTAATGGCCGTCACCGGAGATTCAGGGACTGGCAAGACCTATTTCTGCCAGTGTCTGACCGAGGGATTTGGCCGATGGGCATCAAAGGACATTCTGTATCTGGCCCGGGACAGTGCGGACCACAATGATATTTTTAACCGGATGCTGGGTTTGAAATTCCTGAAAAAGCGCGTCCTGCCCCAATTCTACCAGAACTACCCCCTGTCGGAGGAGGAAGACCATCCGGAGGAATATTTCGAGCAATTCATGAATGAGCACCGGGATAAAAAATTGATCATCCTGGACGGCTGGAGGGATGACGCCTATTTCCACCATTTGGTCAACCTGTTCAACGAACAGGAGCGCCTGGATGTGCTTTTGAAATTTAGATCCACCTACTCCACCCGGCGGATGAACCTTGAGGAGCGCGAGGGATTGTTGGAAAACGTAACCACCTGTCTGTCATATGTTGAAGAACCGAACCTCCGGGAGACCAGGTTTCATCGTGACGGGAGAGTACTGATATATCAGCTGGAAAACTCCCTTCCTGCCCGGCCGGGCAGGGAAGAGATCCAGGAACTTTTCCGGCATAGGAAGATCGAGAACTGGGGGAGGTTCATAAGGATAGGACGGTTCGGCAGGGCAACGGGCAGATTGGCGACCAGCGGCAAGAAATTCGGGCGGCGGGAAGAAACCGTGGATATCCTATCCCAGGAGACAGTTGTCGGGGAAAGGCAGGCCATAGAGCCCAGCGAAGAGCAGTTCGTCAGAAAGGAAAGCGGCAATTCTATAGCCAGCCGGCACGTTCTGGAAACAATAGAAACCGCCGGTATCTCCGTAAATTGTGTTGCCCTGATGGGCCCCGGGCAGGTGGCCTTCGGCGGAAAGGGCGGCCAGGTGGGGGCCTTCTATGGAATAGGCGATCGCCTGAAATACCACAGTCTCCCTGGCGGAGATATAAGGCAAATTACGGTGCTGGGAGAAGAAATATGGTCCATTGACGGCGCCGGCCGCTTGGGTACCACATCCTTAAGTAAAGGGCATCTGACCAAATGGAAGAATGACCATCCGCCGATTACGGCCATTGCCTCAAACCGCGACCAGTTGATCGCCACCGGGCATTCGGATGGCAGCCTTCGCCTCTGGAACCAATGGGAAGGTCAGGTCGGCGGGGCAAAACTATCAGCCAGAAGCATTACGGCGATTGAAATGGGTCCGGGCAAAAGAGTATTTTCCCTGGACTCGGATGGCAGGTTGATCGTCTGGGAAAACGGGAATAATTCGGCCCTGTCGTATGATGCCGGGCTGGCCGGCGGGGCAAGTCTTTGCCGATATCCGGGAGGAAGGGTGGCGGTCGGCCGGTCCGGCACAGGGCCTAAGGGAAACATAGAGATCGCCATCATTGATTACCGGACGGGCCAGGTGGAGACCGTTACGACTGATGGCATCGGTACTGTCTCCAGCCTTAGCGCCTGTTTTGACGGTCGCCTGCTGGTGGGCATCAAGTCAAAGGCCGGAAAGAAAAATGACGGCACGCTGATGATAATAAACCCCAAGGGGAAAGCCCCAGAATATTGGCTGCTGTCCGGACATAAGACAGAGACCCGGACCTGCCTGAGCCTGGGACCCCAGATCCTTACCTGCGGCAGCGATACCCGTTTATCAGGCTCGTTGAAGATCTGGGGATCGGTCGATTATGTGAAGCAGGAGAGAAAACGTTCGGAACTGCTGGACGGCACCATGAACCGGCCCAGCCATTTCCAGAGCATTTTGTGAGAATTTTACGCAGTATCGGGCCATCATTGCCAATATGGAACATATGAATCACGAGGAAGATTGAGGAACAATTTAACAATAATGATGATAATCCTGTCGCTGTTGTCAGCGGCAGGATGCCGCCACAAAACTGGAGAAAATGACAGGCCAAGCGAGACAAATCAGGTCCAGTCTGAACGACCAGGAAGAATCAAACTTACAGTGGGGCAGAGTGTTTTATGGGTGGAAGTGGTAGATAACCCGCGATCCCGGGAGCAGGGACTGATGTTCAGGAAAACTATGCCGGGGGATGAGGGGATGCTGTTCATTTTTGAGTATCCCCAGATGCAGTCATTCTGGATGAGGAACACCTATCTGCCGCTGGACATCGCCTTCATCTCCGAACAGGGAGTGATCATCAACATCCTGACCATGAAGCCGCTGGATGAGGGGCCGCGCTACCGGTCGCTGGCCCCGGCCCTTTATGTTATCGAGGCCAACGCCGGGTGGTTTGGGCAGAATGGGATCAAGGCCGGCGACCAGGTGAGGTTTTAATTGCCTATGATAAGCCTGGCGGACCAAAGCAGGGGAAACCATCGGTTTTGTGGGCTCGGGGTCTGAAACAGAAAAGGGCGGTAAAACCGCCCTTTTCTGTTTATAGGAATGCCGTCACTTACCCGGCCTCGTTGCCTTCTTCTCGATAAAGCCCTTCAACAAATCCAGGTCGTCCGAGTATATCTCCAAAAACCGCACCCCGATGGTGTATTGCCCGTTTTTCAATGCGCTGCAGCGCACCACCTGTCCGATTGCCGCCAAATCGTATTTGCTTTTGCCCCGGGCAAAATCAAGTTTTAACTGCAGGGTATCGTCCTTGCTTAGTTTTTTGCCGGAATGAAAAAGTATCCCCCCGGAGCTCAGGTTTTTCACCTTGGCCGGTTTTAACCCGCTGGTGTCAATGATCTCCTTAAGGGCTTTATATTTCACCCTTATCTCCACCGGCAACCGTATAAACTTTCTTCTTTCTTTTGACGAGGCTGTCTTTTTCATAAGCCTATCCCTTCAATGGATAACAGTTTTTTCTTGACCTTTATTCCCCAGGCAAAGCCGCCCAGCGAGCCGTCGGAGGCGATCACCCGGTGGCAGGGGATGATTATCGGCAGGGGGTTGGCTCCCACCGCCTGACCAACGGCACGGTAAGCTTTGGGCTGGCCTATCTCCCGGGCCAGAATGCCGTAGGTCATCATCTGACCGGGCAGCAGGCCGGACAGTTTCCTCCAGACGCTTCTCTGGAAGCCGGTGCCATGGCTCATATCGGCCCTGAATTTGAAGACCACCGGCTGACCTTTAAAATATCTGTCCAATTGTTTTTTGATCTGCAGAAAGGGTTTTTCGCTGCGTACTAGGTCATAATGCCTGATCGGCAGGTCTATCAGGAAGGACAGCTCGGAGCCCTTTTCTGGAGCAATGTTAAGCAGACCCTTGTCGGTGGCGGCCAGGTATAATCGGCCGATGGGCGTATTGTATCGGGTAAAGTATATTTTGGTATAGCTGATCATTTTTATCACTCTCTTTACATTAAGAATAATTGATTGGCGATATTTTGTCAATAAATAAATTAAAATAAAATTTTGCTTTTTTATATCCATAGTGTTATAATAATTGATTATAAGTTGTGAAACAGATCAATCAACATATTGCAGGGAATATATGAAAACCATGAAAAAAACAGCCAAGAAAAAGGAAATAAAAAAGCCCCATCCGGCGCTTAAAAGGCCCGGCAAAAGGGCCCAAGTTTCCAAACCGAACGGAGTTATGAAAGCCAACGCCCCGGACGATCTAAAAAAGCAGATCGCCGAATGGCAATCAAACAGCGTTACGCCGCTGCTGGCCAAATATCCCGAAAGAAAAGAGAAATTTTTGCTTACTTCGGGCGCCGAGGTCAACCGGCTTTATACCCCGGATGATGTAGGGGAGGTGGATTACCCCAAAGAGCTGGGCTTCCCCGGGCAATATCCCTATACCCGAGGCGTCCAGCCAACCATGTATCGGGGCAAGTTCTGGACCATGCGGCAGTACGCCGGTTTCGGGGACGCCGCCGAATCAAATCACCGCTACAAGTACTTGCTTCAGCAGGGACAAACCGGCCTGTCGATCGCCTTCGACCTGCCGACTCAGATAGGCTACGACTCCGACCATCCGATGTCAACCGGAGAGGTGGGAAAGGTCGGGGTGGCGATAGACTCGCTGGCCGATATGGAGATCCTTTTTGACGGCATCCCCCTGGATAAGGTATCCACCTCCATGACCATCAATGCCCCGGCCTCGGTATTGTTGGCCATGTATATCGCCGTCGCCGAAAAACAGGGGGTGAGTCCCTCCCAGATCCACGGCACCATCCAGAACGATATCTTAAAGGAATACATTGCCAGGGGGACCTATATTTTCCCCCCCAAGCCTTCCATGCGGCTGATCACCGATATCTTTGAATACTGTGCCAAAGAAGTGCCCAAGTGGAACACCATCTCCATATCGGGCTATCATATCCGGGAGGCCGGAGCCAGCGCCACCCAAGAGGTGGCCTTCACCCTGGCCGATGGTATCGCCTATGTTCAGGCCGCCCTGGATACCGGATTGAATGTGGACGATTTTGCCAGCCGGCTGTCGTTCTTCTTCAACGCCAACAACAACCTGTTCGAAGAGGTGGCCAAATTCCGGGCGGCCCGGAGACTGTGGGCCAGGATCATGAAGGAGCGCTTCAACGCCCAAAAGCCCAGTTCGCTGATGCTTCGTTTCCACTCGCAAACGGCCGGGTCCACCATGACCGCCCAGCAGCCGGACAATAATATAGTCCGGGTGACCATTCAAACCCTGGCGGCGGTTATGGGCGGCACCCAGAGCCTGCATACCAACTCCAAGGACGAGGCCCTGGCCCTGCCGACCGAAGAATCGGTAAGGATAGCCCTGCGCACTCAGCAGATCGTAGCCTATGAATCAGGAGTGGCCGACACCATAGATCCTCTGGCCGGGTCGTATTTTATCGAAGCCAAGACCAATGAGATCGAGAAGTCCGCCCTGGAGTATATAAAAAAGATAGACAAGATGGGCGGCATGGTCCGAGCGGTGGAGAAAGGCTATATTCAGAGTGAGATCCAGGAGTCGGCTTACCGCTATCAACTGGATGTTGAGAGTAAAGAACGGGTAGTGGTGGGGGTCAATAAATTCACCGTTCAGGAAGAGCCGATGAAAAACTTGCTCAAGGTGTCGCCGGCGGTGGCCGAGGCCCAGTTAATAAAAATAAACCAGATAAAGGTCCAGCGCGATAATACGGCGGTTCAAAATTCGCTGGAAAAGATTCGCCAGGCCGCTCAAGGCAAGGATAATCTGATGCCGCTCATTTTAACTGCGGTCAAGCAATATGCCACTCTGGGGGAAATATGCCAGGTGCTTAGGGATGAATTCGGCGAATACCGGGAATCAGTGGTCCTATAACGACCGTTCAGCCCACTTAAAAATCAAGAGCAGGACGAACGGAGAAAAGAAATCTATAGGGAGAAATAATATATATGTCGGAAAAAAAGATCAGGATTTTGATCGCCAAGCCAGGCTTGGATGGGCACGATCGGGGGGCTAAGTTCATCGCCCGGGCACTAAGGGACGCCGGGTTCGAAGTGATATATACCGGTTTGAGGCAAACCCCGGAAGCCATTGCCAGTGCGGCAATACAGGAGGATGTACAATGGGTGGGACTGTCCTGTCTTTCGGGGGCTCACAACTCCCTGTTTCCCAAAGTGGTGGAAATCTTGAAACAGAGGCAGGCGGAAGATATAAAGGTGTTCGGCGGAGGGGTTATCCCAGCCGATGATATACCGGCATTGAAGGAGGCGGGTATTAAGGAGATATTTACCCCCGGCGCAACCTCCAAAGCGGTGATAGATTATATCAATTCAAACTGATTCAGTGAATGTGTTTTTAATCATTGATATACATCATCGGGCCGCACTTGGTAAATGGCGCAAAGAGATTTATACTTTTTAAAACAATTAATTTTATAAAAACGTGTGAAGAACTTGGTTCAAAAAATACTAGCCGGGGATATCCGCTCGATAGCCAGAGCGATAACTTTGGCTGAAAACGAGGATTACCAGGCTGTCGAACTTTTGAGATCCTTATATCCCCATACCGGGCAAGCCTATGTAGTGGGCATCACCGGCCCTCCCGGTGGGGGGAAATCCACCCTGGTTGACAGAATGATCGCTTATTACCGGAAGCTGGGCTTAAAGGTGGCCATTATCGGGATAGATCCTTCCAGCACCTTCACCGGCGGCGCCCTTTTGGGTGACCGGGTAAGAATGCAGGCCCACGCTACCGACAGCGGGGTGTTCATTCGTTCCATGGGCAGCCGGGGGCATCTGGGAGGATTGGCTGTGGCCACGGCCGATTCCGCCAAGATCCTGGATGCGGCCGGTTATGATATGATAATCTTCGAGACGGTGGGGATAGGCCAATCCGAGATCGAAGTGGCCAGCCAGGTGGACACCACGGTCCTGGTAACCGTGCCGGGTCTAGGTGATGATATCCAGGTGCTGAAGGCCGGCACCATGGAGATCGCCGATATATTTGTGGTAAATAAGGCCGACCGTGACGGGGTGGAAAAAAGTGTTATGGCCATCGAACAACTGCTGTCGACCTGGGATATGAATGAGGACGATTTCGTGCCGCCGATCCTAAAAGTCACCGCCAAGGATAATATCGGCATCGGGGAGCTGGCCCAATCCATCGAACAGCACAAGAAGTATCTTCACGACAGCGGCAAGTTCGAGATCCGCCGGAGAAACCGGGCCGTCACCGAGGTCCATACCTTGATCCTGAATCAACTGGATAAGTGGGCTCATGAAAAAATGACCAAGGATATTACCACCAGGGACAACATCGAGGAGGTCTATTTAAAGTTCATAGATCCCCATACCGTCGCCCGGGAGGCATTGAGGGAACTGGAGCTGGAGACCATGTGGGATAAGTGGGGACAGGGGGCCGACGGAGGCGGCTAGGCCAAAGCCCTATTGTTTTAGGAATGTGTGCCAGACCAGGACAAATTCCGGAAAAATGTCTGGCAATAGAAAAGGGGGATGATGATCAGGGAGCTTATAGAACTGAGTTATTTCAACAATCAGGTTGCGGATTATCTGATCAGCCTGGCTATTTTGATCGGCTCAGTTGTTGTAATTAAAATCGCTGATCTCATAGTGATCCACCGGCTGAAGAAAATTACCGCCCGGACCGAGAGCCATTTCGATGACCGCCTGGTTGAAGCCATCGATAAAAGGATCGTCCCCCTGCTTTACCTGGGGGCGGTGTACCTGAGTATTCAGAATCTCAATGTCGTTCCCATGGCGCACAGGGCCATCAACATTGCCGGAGCCATTGTTCTGACATGCTTGGCGGCCAAGTTCATTCTGTCCCTGGCGGTTTATTCCGTTGAGGCCTATTGGAAGAAGCGGGGTGGGGCGGATTCCTCTCAGAACACGGCCTACCGGGGAATACTGACCATCCTCAAGCTGGTGGTCTGGATCCTGGCCCTGGTAATCCTGTTGGACAACTTCGGAGTCAAGGTCTCGGCCCTGGTGGCCGGGTTGGGCATCGGCGGTCTGGCATTAGCTTTTGCCGCCCAAAAGGTGCTGGGGGACCTGTTCAGCTATTTTTCCATCTTCTTCGACCGGCCGTTCGAGATCGGGGACTTCGTGATAGTGGGAGAATTTCAGGGCACGGTGGAGCACATCGGCATCAAGAGCACCAGGGTCCGCAGCTTGGGCGGCGAACAACTGATATTTGCCAATACCGACCTGACCAATTCCCGCCTGCGCAATTACAAGCGGATGATCAACCGCCGGGTGGTGTTCAAGATCGGGATTACCTACGACACTCCGGCGGCAAAGGTCAAGGAGATACCGGGCATCATAGGGGGGATCATTAAAAATATTCCCTGTGCCATCTTCGACCGGGCGCACTTTGCCTCCTACGGGGATTTCAGCCTTAACTTCGAGGTCGTCTATTATGTGGAGGGCGGGGATTACCTGAAATACATGGATACTCAGCAGCAGATCAACCTGGCCATCATGGAGGCCTTCGCTAAAAAGAAGATCGAATTCGCCTATCCCACCCAGACCCTGTTTGTAAATAAAAAATAAAGTATTTAAAATTAAAAACTGGAGCATCGCATGCATATCAAAGGGATCGATCATATCGGCATCGCCGTCAAAAATCTCGAAGAGGCCCAGAAATTTTACACCGAGGGTTTAGGCCTGGCGCTGGAAGCAATCGAGACGGTGGAGAGCCAGAAGGTCAAAGTGGCCTTCATCCCGGTGGGTGACAGCCGGGTGGAATTGCTGGAGTCCACCGCGCCGGACGGCAACATCGCCAAGTTCATCGAGGCCAAGGGCGAGGGCATCCATCACCTGGCCCTCAAGGTGGATAACATCGAAAAGGCCCTGGAGGAGCTGACCGCCAAGGGCTATCAACTGATAGACAAGGTTCCCCGGGTGGGGGCCGGCGGCCACAGGATCGCATTCGTCCATCCCAAGTCCACCAAGGGGGTTCTGCTGGAGCTTTCCGAAGGCCATTAATCAACCAGAGGGTCATTCCCGCGAAGGCGGGAATCCAGATCAAAGGGCCAATTGGCGTCGGAATAAAATGATTTAAATTTCGGTCATGCACTAGGCTTTTCAAGCCACCCAGACCGCATCTGCGGCCTGGGTTTTTTTGTTTGGCCGGATGCTTCTTGGATTCCCGCCTTCGCGGGAATGACAGGCGTTGAATACGTCTGATAAAGGAAGATTTTATGAATAAATATGCACTATTGGTCATAGACTGTCAGAATTACTTCTTTGATAAGACCTCCCCGGCCTATCTGCCGGACAGCAAAAAGATCCTGCCCAAGATCAACCTGCTGATAGAAACAGCCCGGAAGAATAAATGGCCGGTCATCTATACCAGTCATACTGCGCCAATAAAGCCCGGCAACCTGATGGCCGAACGTTGGGAGCATCTGCCGTCGGGATGGGAAAGCGAATATTTTGACCGGATCGATGTCGTCCCGGGCGCAGTGAAAATAAGAAAAGAACATTTCTCGGCTTTCTTCAGGACCAAACTTGACGCCCTGCTTAAAAAAGAAAAGATCACCCATCTGGTGATCTGCGGGGTGATGACCCATCTGTGCGTGGATACCACCGTGCGACACGGTTTCATGCTGGGCTACCGGGCAACGATAATAACAGATGCCTGCTGTTCCAAGAGCAAAGAATATCACCGGGCTGCGCTTCTCGCATTAAAGCATGGCTTTTGTCGGACGTGTAATTTTCAGGAATTTCGCAAATCATTGGAGAAAAAGGAATGTCATTCCCGAGGAGTCGGGAATCCATGAGAAATAAAAAAACATACGACTTACTCATCATCGGGGCAGGGTCAGCGGGCCTGGGCGCCGGGATCCAGGCGGCGCATTTGGGGATGGAGCATGCGATCATCGAAAGGAAAGAGCCGCAAAGCCGATTGCTGTTGGCCCGAAGGGTGGAGAATTTCCCCCTGGCCGGTGCTGGCGGTCAGTCAGGGCCCGAGCTGTATCGTTCGCTGATTGCTCAGTCCCGGCAAAGCGGGGTCAATAGAATTCCCGGCTTGGTTTCTTCAATTGAAATTAACCGGAGGGTCTTTATAGTTGACGCCGGTAAAAAGCGATATCAGACCAGGGCGGTAATATTGGCCACCGGACTGATGCCCAAAAAACTCGGCAGGAAAATAGCGCCTCAGGAATTAGAGGGCAAAAAAATATTTTACCGGTGGACGGATATCCCACTGGGAAAGCGAAAAGAAAAGGTATTGGTGATCGGCGGCGGCGAGGTGGCCTTCGACCAGGCCTGCAGTCTGGCAGAGAAAGGTTTTGAGGTCACCATGGCCATCAGGGCGAAAACCGACAGGGTTTTCGATTCCCTGCGGGGGGAAGCCGTGAAATTGGGGATACGGGTTAAATACGAAACGGAAATTCTAAAGTTGGCCGATGGCAGGGGCGGGATAGAAGCGACTCTATCAGTGTCCGGCCAGGCTGTTCATGAGATATTCAATCATTGTCTGACGGCTATCGGCAGTATAAGAAATCTTCCTGATTTAACCCCCAGCGCCCGGCAATATCTGAACGCCGGTCTTTTTCTGGCCGGGGATGCAGCACACCCAAAAATAAAGCAGGCGGCCATCGCCTTCGGCGACGGCATAAAAATGACAATAGAAGCATATGAATATATAAGGAAGGACAGATGAAGATACTGGGGAGGAACGGAAGAAAGGACCTGGCGGTGGTCTATTTGGCCGAGTCGGAAAACGGTCGGATGCTCGAGTTCGTTGATTCGTGCGAACCGGCGGCCGTGGGACGGGACAAAAAATGGGTGATAGTGGTCTCCAGCCAGTTCGGCTGTCCGGTGGGATGCCTGATGTGCGATGCCGGGGGCGATTTCATGGGAAATCTATCGCTGCCCGAGATCAGAAGCCAGATAGAGCACGTGTTATCGGAGAACCGGGATCTGGATCCCCAAAGGTGCCAAAAACTGAAAATACAGTTTGCCCGGATGGGCGAACCGGCTTTAAACGATGCGGTGATAGACGTCATCCATTGGCTGGCCGATAACCATCCTGCTGCCATGCCTTGCATTGCCACCATGGCTCCGGCCGGCCGGGATAAGTGGTTCGAATCATTATTGAATGTCTCGCAGAGGTTCTCTGATATGCAACTGCAGTTCTCCATGAACACCACCGACTTGGAAATGCGGGATAAACTGATACCCTATCCCAAAATGAGCTGGCCGCAAATGGCCGCTTTCGGAAGAAGGTTTTACCGTCCCGGCAGCCGCAAGCCGTCCTTAAATTTCGCCCTATCGCCGGGGATCCCGGTGGAAGCAGATCGGATAACCAATTATTTCGATCCGGAAATATTTGCCATTAAGCTTACGCCGCTTAATCCCACGGCCACGGCCAACAGCAACAAACTGCAATGCCTTGAGGAATCAAATGAGGCTCACGGAATGGTGAAAGGAAAAGCCGGTGAGTTTGTAAAATTGGGATATGAGGTGATAGAATCGGTGGGCAACATGGAGGAAAATTTCATCGGCAGCAACTGCGGGCAGATGGTGAGAAAATTCACGGCCAGAATGCCGGAATACGAGAAAGCCCCCGCTTAGGCGGGGGCTTCTTCATGCAGGGCAAATATCCTTGCACCCGTATGGTCGTTTCAGTTTGAGTGCTTGTCCGCCGCAGCTTTAGCGTAGGCGGATCATTCCTCTCCATAGGCGCATTACGGCTATATTGTCATTCCCGACTTGATTGGGAATCCAGATAGAAAATGGTGGCGGTGTTATTTATTTGGGTTGGCTATAAAACGCATATTCCCGTTAATGGCTGCTAACGTGTTTGGCATAGAAATAGCACGGGTTTTTGCCGCGTTTCATTATCCGCCATTAATGAAGTTTAAAGACAGTGATTTTGTATAAATACGCAATGCACCAGCGTTTTTTCTGATGCCGTGTTAGCGGTAGTTATTTCTTCACTAATTCGTATCGCTTCTTTTCTTTATTCCAAAAAACGTTTGCTCCTAATTCTTTGAGCATCCTTTTATGCTCCTCAACCCATCCATTGGTTTCACCGCTAGTTGCAAGATTGGGATAAGCATTAGGACGTTCATAAGCGTCTAACTCATCTTTATACCAAGTGTTTAAATGGTCGATTAGTCCGTTAATATCATTAGGCCATCCCACACTAATTGTGTCTTGCACAGTTTTGTTTACTGTATTAATTTCTTTTTCTGTTGTTTCTTTTTGTGAACATCCAGTCAATGTGAAGCACACAAGAAACAATATTGCAACTGTTAGTTTTTTCATTTTGTTTTCCATTTAAAGGATGCATTTGTCTATTAAATTCCATAAAGTATTCTTGGCTTTTTTATAATCACCGCTAACTATTGGCTTTGCAAAGTGCGTGTATTTTTGGTTTTGGATGCCTTTAGAAGGTGCGTATACCCCCAACCAGTGGTTAGCTTAACGCACCTAGTCAATTATAGCTTTTGAAAAAGTGCAAGTCAATCATTTTTTCTTTATTTTCAGTCTGTAACGGGCTGATTATTTTGCCAAGGCTTTGCTTCGACACATGGGTATATATTTCGGTGGTCTTGGGGCTGAAATGAACCGGTGCCTACTTAATATAAAACCCGCCGGTTCGGCGGGTTTTTAAAATCTCTCGGCGGTAAATTTTCCCTGGGTCCAGGACAGCAACAGGGGCAATATCTCATCACCGGACTGCCCCTCCAAAGTGTATTTGGTGAGCATGGCATCGGTTATGTCTATCCGGCCTTTCTTGCCGTCCGGGCTGGTCATCTCTATAGATCCGCTCCATCCTCCGATGGAGAACATGTCAATCAGGCTGAACACCGAGATGATGGAGAGGTCTCCCTGGAAGGTCCTGGCCTTCTGCTCAAAAAGCTTCTTGGCCTCCTCGGCCAGCCGCAGGCGCATGTCTATGGTCTTCAGCAGTTCCTGCCGGGCGCAGGGCTTGGTTATGTACTTGGTGGCGCCCAACACGTAGCCCTGAATGCGGTTCTCCAAGCCGGTCTTGGCGGTCAGGAAAATGAACGGGATGCCCCGCAAGTTGGGGTCCTTTTTGACCTCGCGGCACAGCTCGTAGCCGTCCATATTGGGCATCATGATGTCCGACAGGATCAGATCCGGAGGATTGTTTTTAATGAGCTCCAGGGCTTCCTGTCCGTCAAAGGCGGTAGTCACCTGGTAGCCGCTCTTCTTGAGCTCGAACTCCATGATCTTAACGATATTCGGCTCGTCATCGGCCACTAACACTTTGTAACTGCTCATAGTAGAAATAGTATATGATAAGTGAATAGCATTGTCAAGAAATATTTAGGGATGTTTTTGGGACACGGACGCCGTCGTCCATAGCCGTCTTATATTGTGGCAGACTGTGGCGCCGGACGATTCCCGCAGATTTAGGCAGTTCATTATAACAATTATGTGTCTTTTCCAAAAGAATCTATCCGTGCAGATCCGTGTGCCATTGTCATCTCAACTTTTAGGACAAATCTCCACCCACACCTGCCTTTGGCGCGGGCCGTCGAATTCGCAGAAATAGATGCCCTGCCAGGTGCCCAGCTGCAGATGGCCGCCTTTGATCATGACCGTCAGCTGGCAGCCCAGCAGGCTGGATTTGATGTGGGCGGCCGAGTTGCCCTCGCCGTGCCGGTAGTGGTTCTCCCAGGGAACCATCCGGTCCAGCTGTCTTAGTATATCCTCGACCACCGAAGGGTCGGCATTCTCGTTGACGGTCAGCCCGGCGGTGGTATGCGGCACCCAGATGTGACACCGTCCTTCGGTGATCTTAATATCGGAGACCAGCCTCTGCACCTGGCTGGTGATGTCAATAAACTGGCTGCGGTAAGCGGTGGAGATTTGAAAAGAATCCATAGCGGTAAATTTTGGAGTTGCAGTATCGGTATTTGAATCTTTGTGTCCTTTGTGTCTTTGCGAGATAAATCAGCTTCTGCTACGATACCAGCCGTTTGATCACCTCCACCGAATCCACCCCGGCCGCCTCGGCGTTGAAATTGGTGATTATCCGGTGCCGCAGGACCGGCAGGGCCAGGGTCCGGACGTCATCGATCGACGGGGCCAACCGCCCGTCCATGATGGCCAGGGCCTTGGCTCCCAGTATCAGATACTGCGAGGCCCTGGGACCGGCCCCCCAGGAGACGTATTCTTTTACGTATTCCGGGGCTGTTTCGCTTTTGGGACGGCTTTTCTGGACCAGCCCTACGGCATATTCTATTACCTGGTCGGCCACCGGCACCCGCCGCACCAGCTGCTGCAGCTCGATGATCTGCCGGCCGCTCAATACCGGCCGGATGTCGGCCTGGTAGGCCGAGGTGGTGGTCTTGACGATCTCCATCTCCTCGGCCAGGGAGGGATAATCCACCAATACATTGAACATGAAGCGGTCCAGCTGTGCCTCGGGCAGGGGATAGGTGCCCTCCTGCTCGATGGGGTTCTGGGTGGCCAGTACGAAGAACGGCTCGTCCAGCTTGTAGGTGTTTCCGCCGGCGGTCACCTTGCGCTCCTGCATGGCCTGCAGCAGGGCGGCCTGGGTCTTGGGCGGGGTGCGGTTGATCTCATCGGCCAGCACCACGTTGGCAAAGATGGGGCCTTTGATGAACTTGAAAGATCTCTGGCGGCTGCCGGGTTCTTCCTCGATGATGTCGGTGCCGGTGATATCCGAGGGCATCAGGTCCGGGGTGAACTGCACCCGGTTGAAGCTTAAGTTCAGGCATTGGGCCAGGGTGTTTATTATCAGGGTCTTGGCCAGGCCGGGGACGCCCACCAGCAGGACGTGGCCGTTGGTCAGCAGGGCGGTCAGCAGCTGGTCCAGCACTGTCTCCTGCCCAATGATCACCTTGGCCAGTTCCTTTTTCAGGTCCCGCCGGGCCAGGTTCAGTTTTTCGATCGTCTGCCGGTCGTTCTGGTTCTCTTTCAATGGGTGCGCTCCTTAAAATCATTGGCTATTAGTCTAACAAATGGGGGAGGGATAAGTCAACGGAAATTTTGCCGGGCAGGGGGCCGGGGAATATCGTTGGCAATGATATTTGTTTCTTGACATCCCTTTCCCGATATGTTAATTTTACAAATTAAGGCGGTCTTTTATGGCGATCGTTTCTATTGCGGATACATAAAACCCAAGGAGCACGAGATGTCCCCATTAGCCGATTTTTTCCTACTTACCAAGGACCAGATCCTGCAGAAATCCGAGAAGCTGAGGAGCGAGGGCAAGCATTCCAAGGCCGCCGAACTGTTGGCTTCGGGCCTGAAGAACAGCGCCGAGGATTACGAACTGCTGCTGGCCCTGGCCTCCGCCCAGCTGGCCGACAAAAAGGGCCGGGATGCGGTGATGGCCCTGAAGAATGCGGTGACCCTGGTGCCCAGCCGCAGCGGGGAGATCATGGAGCTGGCCGAGAGGTTCTTCTTCTCCGACGGCCAGCTGCCGGAGATGGGCGATCTGGCCTTCGAGATGAACCTGGGGAAAAGGAATTTCGATGCAGCGGTGAAGCTGGTCAAGGAATTGGGCAGCCACGATGTGGACGTGATGTACGCCCGATACAACAAGCTGAAGGAATCATTGGATCATTATCAGGGGCCGGCCAAGCCGGCCGGGACGGTGGCCCGCGAAATGACCACCTATTACGGGACCGCCCTGCTTACCGAGCGCCGGGGCCAGATATCCCAGGCCATGGAGATCCTGGAGAATATTCTGGTCCGATCCCAGGACGAGGGGAACAACGTGATGGCCGCGGCGGCCAAGCTGGCCTCCTATCATCCCGGGGACACCGATACCATGCTCAAGCACGGGGACATCCTGCTGTCGCTGGACAAGAAGGAACGGGCATTGGAGTTGTATGTCGAAGCGGCCAAAAGCGGGGCGGCCGACCGGGTGATCGACAAGCTGGAGGGTTTCTCCCAGCAAGATCCCGACAATATCGAGATGCTGTCCCTGTCGCTCCGGCTCCATCTTCAAAAGCAGGACGCCGCCAAAGCCTTTGCCCAGATCAGCAAACTGGCTTCATTGGACCGCCAGCACGTCGATAACTGGATAAACACCCTGCGGGAGATCGTCAAACTGGATCCCGGAATGGCCGGAGCCCATATGCTGTTGGGGGACCTGTCGCTCGATTCAGACAAACTGGATCTGGCCATGGCCGGGTATGCCAGGGTGGCCGAGCTGGAACCCCAGCGGCTGGAGGAGATACTGGGCCGCTATAGGAAGATCATGGAGAGGTCCCCCGGAAATTTCGAGGCGGCCACCAAGATCATCGATGCCTATATATCGGCCAAACAGAACGGCCAGGCCATTAGCGCCATACATGAAATAGTCGACCAGGACATCTCTCTGGTGGACCTGGCACTGGAAAAACTGGACGCCATCCTGAAATCCGGCCTTGACCAGCCAGAGGCCCTGAATTACCTGGCGGAATGCTACCTGATACGGCAGGACCGGGCCAAAGCCATACCGGTCTACCGCTATCTGGCCGGGCTGGGAAAGGAGCCCCAGGAAAAGGCCCTGGCCGGCCTGCAGAAGATGGTGGCCCAGGATCCCTCGGATATGGCACCAATGATCGCCTTGCTGGATATTCTGGTGAAAGGAACGCGCTTCAAGGAAAGCGCCCTGTTCGGAGCGGAGCTGGCCAAGCGCCATCCGGACAGCTGGGCCGAATATCTGCCCATCCTGGAAAGAGCCTCCTACCTGGACGGCCAGGATTTTAATTCCGCCTTGATCGACATCTGCTCCCAACTGGAGGGATCGGGACAATCCCACCCGGCCATAGATTTTGTGAAAGCGGCGGCCCTGGCCGAGGCCGGACAGCATCAAAGGTCGGCCGAGTTGCTGTTACAACTGGCCAGGGACGAGAGGACTTCCCGGCCGGCCAAAAAAGCCTTGGAGGAGATCTCCCGGAAACATCCCCAGGCGGCTCACCTGCAGCTGGCCCTGGCCGAAAGCTATCAGGACGACGGGAAAATGGAGGACATGGCCTCGGCCCTGCTGTCGGCCATCCGCTACGACAAGACCATGGTGGCCAAGGTCACCGAAAAATTAAACCAGCTGCTGGCGAAGAGCCCCGACAATGTCGAATTGCAGATGCTGCAGCTGGAACTGCTATATCAGGAGAAACTGCTGGACCGGGCCTTCCAAAAAGCCGAGCAGATAGTCTCTCGCTGGCCGGACCAAAGCGGAGCCGGGGCATACCTGCGGCTGGGGCAGATATCCCTGGAAAGGGGCGAACTGACCAAGGCGGCCGGCAGCCTGATGAAGGCCTCGGAGCTGGATGGCGCCCTGTCGGTCGAGGCGGCCGGATCATTGAAACGCCTGCTGGAGATAGATGTCACCAGCCTGGCCGGGCATTACGCTCTGGCCAGGGTCCTGATGCATCAGCGGATATTCGACCCGGCCATCGATGAATTGATGCTGGCGGGCGAGAAGGATCCCCGGCTGGCCGAGAACATCGCCGCCGACCTCAGAAGCATCCAGAAGCTGGAGCCGGCCAATGCCAAAGCCCTGCTGGCCGAGGCCCGGATGGATATCGTCCTGAAGAATACCGATGCCTCGCTGGCCGCGCTAAGCCAGCTGATGGACATCGCCCCGGATAATTTTGCCGGGGCCGAGGCGCTTTACCGAAAATTGCTGTCGGCCAACCCGGAAAACTTCCGGATCAGCCTGGCCTTGGCCCGGGCCTACATCGTCAACGGGGATATCGACCAGGCCGGCCAGCTGATAGAATCGGCGGTAAGTGCCGACCCCGATCTTTATGAACAGGCCATCAGCCTGCTGCGCATATCCCAGGAGAAGGATCCCCGGAACCTGTCCAATCAGGTCCTGCTGGCCAGGATATACCGCCTGCGGGCCAATTATCAGCAGAGCATTGAGCTTCTAAAAAGCGCCCTGGCCGGGGACCAGAGCCTGGCGGAGGCGGTGGGCCATGAGCTGCAGGCCATCATCGCGGAAAAGCCGGATCTGCTGGAGGCCAGATATCTGCTGGCCGAACTTCACCGCAAAAATAACCAGCCCGAGGCCGAGGTCCGGGAATACCAAGCGATATATAAGGCCGATGGAAATGAGCGGGCCAAGATATTAGCCCAGCTGGAGGAGATGGTCTCCCTCGATCCCGGCCTGGTGCTGGCGGTCATTTTGAGCTCCCGGATCCTGGCCGACCAGGGACGGCTGCCCGAGGCGGTGGCCGGGTATATGAGGGCCTGCGAGCTGGACAATGCCTTCCGGCCCACCGCGGCGGCGGAGATAGAGAAGATGCTGCCGGCCAATCCCCAGCTGCCGGAGATCTACGAAGCGCTGGGGACCATCTATTTTGAGCTGGGCAAATTCATCCAAGCCCGCGACATGCTATCCCAGGCCTCCGGAAGGATGACCGATCCCGAACGCCGGATGAGGATCCTTTTCTTCCTGGCCGAGACCCATCTGGCCCTGAGGGATGAGGCCAAGGCCGATGAGGCCATGGACCAGGTCCGGGGGATGATGTCCGACGCCAACGAGGTCTTCAGCGCCCTGCGTCGCTTTGCCTCCCGCCGCCTGCAGGTGGAGATCGATAAATCCTACCAGGCGCTGCAGGAGGCGCCGGACGACCAGTTCCGAAAACTGGACCTGGCCAACAAGCTGATAATCATCCAGAAATTCGATGCCGCCATAAACCTGCTCAATTTCAAACCGCTGGACGAAGAGCTGGCCAACCGCCGGGTGCTTACCCTGGCCAGGGCCTTCTGGGGACGCCGGGAAGCGGTCACGGCCATGGAACTGCTGAGGCAGGTTCCCCTGGAGGGGCATCCCTACAGCCGTTACCAGATGGAGGTTTGTTACCTGCTGGGACAGTGCTACGAGTCCCTCGGCAATTATGGCGGGGCGGTGGCCGCCTACCGCAATATCTACATGGACCAGACCGATTTCCGGGATGTCAGGAACCGCCTGGAATGGTGCGCCGAAAAGGCGGTGATGAAGGAGTTGGAACATCGGGGGGCGGTGCTGGAGGCCAGCCTCTGAAACCCTGGAAATAGGATCTGATAAAACATGCTCGCCAGGACAGGCAGGGGTGTTTATATAATATTACTCTGGCAATTAAATAGATTAATAATCCTTACCCGTTTTTGAACATCCTTGTTGTCATGCCCGTGAAAACGGGCATCCAGGCCTGGATTCCCGCATTCGCGAGAATGACACATTGCGCTATTTATTTGCCGAAGTAATAATTAAAAATCGGAGACCTAAAGTGAAAACAACCTTGGGCAACCTGTTCTTCAAATGGCGCAGCTACACCCCGATACCGCTGCTGCTGGCAACTTTGGTCCTGGCCAAGCCGACCTTATGGTCCATCTCTTTGGGCCTACTGGTGGCCCTGGCCGGAGAGCTGACCCGCATCTGGGCGGTGTCCTACGCCGGAGGGGCCACCCGGACCCTGGAGCCGGGGGTGGGCAATCTGATCACCGGCGGCCCGTTCTCTTATGTCCGCAATCCGCTCTATGTCGGCAATCTCCTGCTGAGCCTGGGGGTCTGCCTGGCGGCCTGGCCGTCCAAGTGGTCCCTGATGATCTCGGAGGCCGTCGCCATCCCCTGGCTCCTGCCTGTATTCATAATAGCCTTCGCCCTACAATATGGCTTCATCGTGGCGGTGGAGGAGGACACCATCCGCCGGAGCCTGGGGGAGGTCTATGATGAATATTATAAAGCGGTGCCCCGCTGGCTGCCCCGTCTGACCCCTTATCCCAAACCTTACCCGGAGAGGGGTGATTTCAAAGCCGGTTTCCGCTCCGACCGCCGCAGCATCCAGACCACCTGCATGGTGCTGCTGGTGATAATCATAATTTATATGGTCAGGCTTTTCGGATAAAAAGAACTTCAGACGGAAATATCCTGGGACAGTAAAAAGGGGGCGTCAAACGACGCCCCCTTTTATCATTGCCTGAATTCAGCTCAGATAGGCCTTCAGCCGGCCGCCCTCGGTGGCCAGTTTGATCTTCCGTAGTGCCCGATCCCTCAATTGCCGCACCCGTTCCCGGGAGATGTTCATCTTCTGCCCAATGGAGTCCAGCGTTCCATGGTCGTTATCGTCCAGTCCGTAATAAAGCTTCAGCACCCTGACCTCCCGCGGGGTCAGCACCGAAAAGGCCTGCTTGATGTCGCTGTCCATGGTCTTGCTCTTCAACGTTTCCTCGGGTGATCTGAAGCGGGGATGCTCCACTATCTCCGAAAGACTGGTCTCGCCGTCCTCCGACAACGGGGCATCCAGGGAGACCTGGTTGGCGCTGTAACCCAGCAGATCGCGGATCTCCTCCACCGGGATCCTGGCCTTTTTGGATATCTGCTTGACGGTGGGCGGGGCGCCGTTGTAGCCGGGGTCGCTCTTTATCTCCTCGATGGCCCGGTTCAGCCGGGTCAGCTTCTCAATGCGGTTCATGGGCAGCCGGATGGTCCGGGTCTGTTCGGCGATGGCCTTCAGCATGGCCTGCCTGATCCACCACACGGCATAGGTGTTGAAACGATATCCCCGGGACGGCTCGAACCGCTGGACCGCCTTCATCAGCCCCACATTGCCTTCGTTGATGAGGTCGGCCAGGGAAAGCCCCCGGCCCTGGAATTCCTTGGCGGTGGACACCACGAAGCGCAGATTGCTCTCGGTCAGCCGGTCGATGGCGGCCTTGATGCCCGCCTTGGCCTGCTGGGCCAGGGCCAGCTCCTGGTCCGGCGACAGCAGGGGGACCCGGCTGATCTCCTTGAGGTAGATATCCAGCGACGGATCGTCATTATAGGCAATTTCCCGATAACTCATATATCAATTCGCTTTCTTAAAAAAACAGCTATTTTCCCGGCCTGACGGCAAAAAATCGCAAAGCCTCTCCGCGCTTGATCAAAAATACCACTGGACGGCTTTCCTGGCGCTTGCTACCCAGGGCCTGAGAATAATCCGCGACAGTCTTTACCGTCTGTCCGTCGATCTTTTTGATGATGTCCCCGGCCCGCAGACCGGCAGCATCAGCCGCCGAGCCGCTTTCGATGCTTTTGACAACCACGCCCTCCTTGTCTTTGATGCCGGCAGCCTTTGCCTCTTCGGATGAAATCGAGATAACTTCCTTGATCCCCAACCATGGTTTATCCGGCTTCTCCTGGCCGGCCTGGGCCACCTCCTCGCCGGGCATCTCGCCGATCTGTGCGGTGATGGTCTTTTCCTTTTTATTGCGGAAGATCACCATCTTGACCCGGGCTCCCACTTTAGCATCGGCCACCACCTGGCGGAATTTGGCCACGTTGGGGGTCTCCTGGTCGTTGAATCTTACTATCACATCCTGGTCCTTCAGCCCGGCCTTGTCGGCCGGGGTGCCGTCCTCCACCTTGGCTACCAACACACCGCTGGCGCTCTTCAGGCCCAAACCTTCGGCCAGATCGGCCGTCAGCTCCTGGGGCAGCACTCCCAGGTAGCCCCGCACCACCCTGCCGGTGGAGATCAGCTGGTCGGCCACATTCTTGGCCAGGTTGATGGGGATGGCAAAGCCGATCCCCTGGCCGGCCGGGTTGATGGCAGTATTGATGCCGATGACCTGCCCCCTGATATCGGTCAACGGACCTCCGGAATTCCCGAAGTTGATGGAGGCGTCGGTCTGGATGAAGTCCTGGTACAGCGGCCCCCCGCCGGCGATGGGCAGGCCGCTGCGCCCCTTGAAGGAGACGATCCCCTGGGTTACGGTGCGCTCCAGTCCGAAGGGGTTGCCGATGGCAATGGCATAATCGCCCACCTCGATATCGTCGGAGTTGCCCAGAAGGGCCACTTCGGCATCCGGCAGGTCGGTCTTGAGACCCTTCAGCCGGATGACCGCGACGTCGGTGCGGGGGTCGGTGCCCACCACCTCGGCCCGGAATTCCCGGCTGTCGGAGAGCTTCACCGTCAACTCGCCGCCCCCGGCCACCACATGGTTGTTGGTCAGGATCAGCCCCTTTTTATCGATGATGAAGCCGGAGCCCTGGCCCTCCACCTTCTGTTTCTGTGGTTCGCGCTGGGGGATCTCGCCGAAGAATTCCCGGAAGAGATCCTCGAACGGCCCCTGGAAACTGTAGCCGGGCCGCTCGATGTATTTCCTGGACTGGATGTTGACCACCGCCGGTCCGACCATTTTGGCCACCGCCACAAAGGGGCTCTTATATTCGGCATTCACCGCCGGGTTGGGGTTCTCCGCCCGGGAACAGGCGGTCCAGTTAAGCCCGGAGGACAGTATCAAGCCGGCTATCAGCCCGATGATCCCGGCCATGACCGTCCTCTGCTCAAAGGCGGGAAATTTTCTCGATCTGCCAGACATTTCAGGTCTCCTTATAAATTATAATAAGATCATTCGGCATCTATCGGAGCTTGGTGTTCCTTCCGCAGATTATCGATGGTCTGCCGGGGATCCTCGACCATCTCCAGGATCAGGCGGACCCCGGCCAGATTCACCCGCTTCACCCTGACCAGGTATACTATGTACTCGATCTCCTCGATGTCCGCCTGGGAGTAAAGCCTGATGCGGCCGCTGATCCGGGCCGGGGAGACCAGCCCCAGGCGCTCATACATCCTTAAGGTCTGCTGATGCAGGCCCACCAGCCGGGCGGCCACGCTGATGGAATACAGGGGGGTCTGGGGGTGAAGTTCGGGCATAGATCGTCAGCCTTTTAATAAAAAAATTGCAGCATCATAAATACCAAGACAGCTCCGGCCGATATTTTCAGCCGGAGCGGATATCCTAAGCGTCTTTTGAGTGGTCATTTAATGTCAATTGAGATCTCCTTGGGCTTGACCTCCTCGGATTTGGGCAGCTTGATGGTCAACACCCCGTTCTCGTAGGAAGCTTTGGCCTTGGCCGACTGGACCTCGCCGGGCAGGGTGATCATCCGCTGGAACTGGCCGTAGCTGCGCTCTATCCGGTGGTAGGTCTTGTCCCTGTTCTCCTCCTCCCGCTTGCGCTCTCCGGAGATGGTGATGATGTCGCCGGTGACCTGGATCTTGACGTCCTCTTTGGTCATGCCCGGGATCTCGGCCTTGACGATGATATCGTCCTGGGTCTCCTCGATGTCCATAACCGGGGCCCACAGGCTGTCGCCCACCAGACGCCTTCCCGGGGTCCGCCCGAAGAAGTCCAGGAAAAGGCGGTTCATCTCATCCTGAAGGGAAACGATATCGGACACCGGCTCCCATTTGTTCAGGTCATGTCTCATATCATACCTCCTTGAAAATAATATTTTATTCCTGAAATTATTTAAGCCAGGGATCAAATATTGCTTGCTGATTGGTATAATATAACACTTGAGTGTCTTATTGTCAAGTGGTTTGACAATGAAAATTTTATTAGCTGTAACTTATTGTAATTCATAATGATAAAATATGGAATAATAACCTACTGTTTAGCCCAAGATTTGACATAGGGGAGTAGTTGTAGGTTTAATCCGGCTGGATCAGTAATTGTGGAAAGGGCAACTTTTTGGAAACCTATATATAGCTTAATGCCTCTAATGACAGTATATTAACCGAGAAAACGCGATGAAAAGGCATATTTGCCCCCTAATTTTCATATCTTTGGCAATTATCGTACAATCGGGATGCGGGAGGTCAAATCCGGCCTCTCCCGAGCTCAGCGATGACGAAGCCATCAATCTGCTTATTTCCTCTTCGGGCTACGCCGATTACTCAAATTACGCCGACGACGGCCTGGCCGATTTCAGCGGACCGTCTCCCCAAAGCGACAGTTTTCCATCCGATATCTATTTCCGCCGGCGCATAGAAAACGGATCGCATTATATCAGCATCAGTTATGACTCCAGCCGCACCTTTGCCACGGCCCTGATAACCACCGATTTTATCGGGCGCCTGGTGATAGATAACAATCAGAACGGGGTGTGCGACACCTTCTCCAGGCCGATAGATGACCGGGGACTGCGGTATGTGTGGTTCAGGAAATGGAATGACCGCTGGCGGGTGTACGGGGCCTCGCCGATGGTGGTGCAGACGGCCGATCCGGCCAATAAAGTTTTAATAGACAGCATCCGGATCGAGGGTGACCTGGGTTTGCGGACCAGGGTGATGTTCAAACAGCAGGAGTTCGGGCAGGTGCTGAGGCGGGAGGAGATGCCTATATTCTACCAGGGGGCGGAGGTCACCCTGACGGTCTGGGCCAGCCTGGAACAGGCTTCCGATTCCTGCTGGGCTTTTATGCACCGGAGGGTCCTGGAGAACGGGGTGGTGGATCACCTGAGGGCGCCGATGCTGAGGCAGGGCCGGTTTGAATTCAGCCTCTGCTGGAAGCTGGATGTGATCACTGCTCCGGTGGTGCGGCATGCGGCGATCGATGTGCTCCTGGGCTCCAGCCTGTTCGGTGACAGCACTGCCGAATACTCGGCCGGCATCTGGACCCTGCCTTATATTGTGACCAATAACGACAGTCTGCCAAAATAATAACCGGGACCAAAAAGCCCCGGCCAACCAGAAAGAAATATCATCATATGAATGAGGTAATGGTGTACGAAGCAGAATGGATCGTCGGTCCCAGCTGGGTCAATCTGGCAAAAAAGCTGCAGGAACTGGCCGGCAAGCATGATCTTCAGATCCAGATAACCGGAAAACAAATGACCCTGATGTGCCAGCGGCTGGATTACAAAATATCAGGCCCCCGCCAAAACCTCAATTTGTTCAATAAGAGGCTGTTGGGCGAGGGCCATGTGAAATTCATCGGGGTGGGCTAAAAGATCATTTTCCGGGTTCGTTCTGGCCGGCCATCTTGGACAGGCCGTCGAAGAACACGTCATTGTCGATTATGATCCCCCGGCTTTTGATGTCCCCCATCATGACCGAGCCGCTTTGCAATTCAACCTTGCTGGCGGCTGTTATGTTTCCCTCCACTTTCCCTCCGATGATGGCATCCTTGACCTTGATCTCGGCCTTCACCAGGCCGCCCTTGCCTACCACCAGGGTCCCGCTGGTCTCCAGGTGGCCCTCGAACTCCCCGTCGATCCGTATCCCGGATTCGGCCTTCAATGTTCCGTTCCACTTGGTGTCCTTGGCCAGGGTGGTGCTGAGCGGCCCTCCGCCGATCTCTACTTTCTTATCCATCGATCTTGTTTCCTTTTTGTTGGGGTTTGATTAATCAAACCCTTACATTATCTATCAGGGCACGGCATAAGCACCCTGGGTTTATTCTATCTCGGTTATGCCCACGTCGTAATCCTCGCCGTTGACCCGCATCACGAAACGGCGCTGGGGATGGCCGTCGGGAGCGGGCACCCCGCCCTTAAGTGACTCCTGGCGGGCCTTCTTCTTCAGGGGGTCCTGCTGGACGGCAAAATATTCCTTGGCCACCGCCGGGTACAGGGCGTAGGACAGGATATCCTCCTCCTTATCGGAGATGCCAGCCATCTCCTTTTTGCATTTATCCCATTCCGGGGCAATATGGTCGGCCGGCCGGTCGGTGATGGGCTTTTCGTCGCCGATGGCCTTTTTCATCACCAGCGGGTCGATGGGGGCCGGGGTTTTGCCGTATAACCCCTTGCAGAGGTCCTTGACCTCCTGGATGATGATCTTATATCTTTCCCCGCCCAGGACGTTGAAGGTGGCCTGGGTGCCCACGATCTGCGAGGTGGGGGTCACCAGCGGAACGTAGCCCAGCTCGGCCCGGACCCTGGGGATCTCCTTGAGCACCGCCTCGAACTTGTCCGAGGCATTCTGCTTCTCCAGCTGGGATACCATGTTGGTCAGCATCCCGCCCGGCACCTGGTAGACCAGGGCCCGAACGTCCACCCGCTCGGCCACCGGGGTGATCAGGTGCTGGTAGGCGCTGTCCTTGATCTCCTGGAAATACTCGGCGATCTCCAGAAAATGCGATCGGTCCAGCTTCAGGCCGAACCCGCTGTTGTCCAGCATCTCCGCCATGGTCTCGGTGGGCGGCTGGCTGGTGCCGGAGCCGAAGGGGGATATGGCGCAGTCCAGTATATCGGCCCCGGCCTGGGCGGCGGCAAAGTAGGAGGTGGGGGCCATTCCGGTGGTGCAGTGGGAGTGCAGGCATACCGGCAATCCCACCTCGCTTTTCAGCTTGCCCACCAGTTCCCGGGCCGAGGCTGGGGAGATCAGCCCGGCCATGTCCTTGATGGTGATGATGTCGCAGCCCAGTTCCTTGAGCTCCCGGGCGAATTTCACAAAGCCGTCTATGGAGTGAACCGGGCTCAGGGTGTAGCTGATGGCCCCCTGAACGGTGGCCCCGGTCTTTTTGGCGGTGACGATGGCCTTCTCCATGTTGCGGATGTCGTTCAGGGCGTCGAACACCCGGAAGACATCGATCCCCAGCTCGGCGGCCTTCTTTATGAAATGCTCCAGGATATCGTCGGCATAATGCTTGTAGCCCACCAGGTTCTGCCCCCGCAGCAGCATCTGGAGCCTGGTCTTCTTGGCGTGCTTCTTGAATATCCTGATCCGGTCCCAGGGATTCTCGTCCAGAAAGCGCAGCATGGTGTCGAAGGTGGCGCCGCCCCACATCTCGAAGGACCAGTAGCCCACCTGGTCCATCTTCTCGATCATGGGGATCATGTCCTGGGTGCGCATCCGGGTGGCGATCAGGCTCTGGTGGGCGTCCCGGAAGGCGGTCTCGGTGATATTGACGATATGTTCTTCCGGGCCGCCCTTTTTTATATCGGATCTGGTTTCCGGCTTCTTAGACATCTTGACTACCTCTTGAAATTACAGGATTGCAGCAGATCAGGCCAGCACCACCAATACTTCGCCGGAGCTCACAGACTGCCTTTCCGCCACCCTGATCTCCGAGACCTTGCCGGCCAGGTGGGAGGATATGGAGGTCTCCATCTTCATGGCCTCCAGTTTCAGCAGGACGTCGCCATCCTTGACCTCCTGGCCCACCTGGCACAGTATCTTGATTACGGTGCCGGTCATGGGGGCCTGGACCGCCTTCTGTCCGGCGGCCACGGCCGCCGGGGCGGCCTTGGCCGGGGCGCCGGGGGCGGGTGGCGGCGCCACCATCACGGTCCGGGGAGCGGCCTGTACCGGCAGTGCCGGGGGGGCGGACCTTTTGCCGACCTCTTCAACCTCAACCTCATAAGCCTTGTTGTTGACCTTGACGATATACTTGCGAGACATAGCATCCTCATTGTTTTTATTTGAAATGTTTTGATTTCTGCTGGATTCCTGCTTCCGCAGGAATGACAAGATAATCTTTAAGCTTTGCTGTCTTGGATGGTCAGTGGATCAGGTTTATATCCTACTTTTTCCGGTATCCGGTCATGATCTCCTGGCGGCCGGTCAGGGCCCACAGGCTGATCCGGTTCTGCTGGACCGGCTTCATGGAAACTATGTGGTAGCCCAGTTTGTCATCCTTAAGATACTGCCCCAGCGCGGCGGCGATGGCGGTCTGGACCTCGGGGGGGATCTGTGATTTTTTCTGCATCAACATATCCGGTTTGGTTTTTATAATGCTTACATTTTCTTTGACCACCCCTTGATCCCCTCCTTGAACAAGGAGGGGACGGGGGAGGTTAACAGTACCCGGAAGGGAATTACAGCGGAATATTTCCGTGCTTCTTGGCCGGGGATTGCTCGCGCTTGGTCTTGAGTATGGCCAGGGCCGAGACGATCCTTGCCCGGGTGTCCTCGGGCGGGATCACCGCGTCCACGTAGCCCCGCTTGGCGGCCTCGTAGGGGTTGGAGAACATGGTCTCGTATTCCTCTATCAGCTCCAGGCGGCGCTTCTCCTTGTCACCGGCGGCGTCGATCTGCTTGCGGAAGATCACATTGACCGCGCCGGAGGCGCCCATCACCGCGATCTCGCTCTGGGGCCAGGCCAGCATCAGATCACTGCCCAGGTCCTTGTTGCACATTGCGATGTGGGCCCCGCCGTAGGATTTGCGCAGGGTGACGGTGATCTTGGGCACGGTGGCCTCGGAGTAGGCGAACAATATCTTGGCGCCGTGGCGGATGATGCCGCCGTGCTCCTGCTGTTTGCCGGGCAGGTAGCCGGGGCAGTCCACGAAGGTCACCAACGGGATGTTGAAGGCGTCGCAGAAGCGGATGAAGCGGGCGGCCTTGTCGGACGAGTTGATGTCCAGACAGCCGGCCAGGACCTGCGGCTGGTTGGCCACGATGCCCACCGTCTGCCCGGCGATGCGGCCCAGCCCCACCACGATGTTGAGGGCGTAAAGCTGGTGCACCTCCAGGAAGTCCCCGTTGTCCACCACCCGGGCGATGATGTCTTTGACGTCGTAGGGCATCTTGGGATTGACCGGGACTATATCGCGCATCGCCAGGTCCGGGCCGGCGGGCCCGTTATCGGTCTCCACCACCGGCGGATCCTCCAGATTGTTGGCCGGCAGCAGGGTGATCAGCTGGCGGACCCCGGCGAAGCAGTCCTCCTCCGAGGAATAGATGAAATGGCCGTTGCCGGAGACGGCGTTGTGGGCCTGGGCCCCGCCCAGTTCCTCCAGCCCCACGTCCTCGCCCATCACCGCCTTGATGACCTGGGGGCCGGTGATGTACATGTTGGAGACCTTGTCCACCATGAACACGAAATCGGTGATGGCCGGGGAATAGACCGCGCCGCCGGCGCAGGGTCCCAGTATCACCGAGATCTGCGGTATCACCCCCGAGGCCCGGGTGTTGCGGAAGAAGATCATGCCGTAGCCCCGCAGGGAATCCACCCCCTCCTGGATGCGGGCTCCGCCGGAATCGTTGATGCCGATGACCGGGACGCCCATCTTAAGGGCCATGTCCTGCATCTTGACGATCTTTAAAGCATGGGCCTCGCCCAAAGAACCGCCGGTTACGGTGAAATCCTGGGAGAAGACGAACACCGGGCGGCCCTCGATGGTGCCGTAGCCGGTGACCACGCCGTCGGCCGGGATCTCCACCTTGTCCATGCCGAAGTTGTCGCAGCGGTGCTTGACGAAGGCGTCGAATTCCACGAAGCTCTGGGGGTCCAGCAGAAGGTCCAGGCGCTCCCGGGCCGAGAGCTTGCCCTTGTCGTGCTGTTTGGCGGCCCGCTTGCCGTCGGCGTCGCAGATGACCGCCTTTTGGTCCTCCAGGGCCTTGATTATCTGTTCAATGGTCTTTTCAGACATTTTGGTAAACCTTTTTATATTAAAAGTTTGTTTTGACCCCGAATCCGCATGTCATCCCCGGCTTGACCGGGGATCCACTACCGAAAGTACCAACGTTCTTTTTCTCTTTTGTGTCGACAAAACAGAAAAAGAACCAAAAAGACCAAAGCTCGTCGCTGTTGCTCTGCTTGGCGGCCCCAGGCCGTCGGCCTGAATTTACCGGACTCGCTGCGCTCAGACAGCGGCAAATTCTTAACGGCCGCCTTAGACCAGCGGCAGAGCAAAGGCGACACTAGCGTTCTTGTCTTTTGCCCTTTAGGGAAGCACGGTAATTGCCAGGCGGCGTAATGCCTGACTGCAGCCTGCACTGAGGTTGGCAAATTATGCTACTTTCGAAGTGAAGCGATCCTGCTTCTCCGTATTGCGGCAAAGCATGATACCGGTTGCCGCATAAAATCTTATTATATATGAAAAGGTGGGGGATTTCAAGGAGAAAATGGAAATACAAAAAGGGGCGTTTATAACGCCCCTTTTTCTTTAAGATATTATAGTAATCTATTTTACTTCGTAAACTTCTGCTGTAAAGGAATTGATAGTTAAGGCACTAGTAAAGATATTAAAGATAAAATCCAGAGGTGTATATTTTGTTTCAACTCTAACCTTAGAATTCGGTGGAATTACGCTATCTGTTGAATTGTTGTTTAATGGTACTAAGCCCCAGAAAAGATACCATACACGCTTGGATGCAATCTTTTCGCCAACAGAAGTGTTTGGGGCTAATTGTGCATTGCCGGACACTTTAATGGTAGCGCATCCTATCATTGAAATACAGAAGGCTACGATTAGTAAGGAAGCCAATATTTTTTTCACTTGGGTTCTCCTTAAATTTAGTTAATGGTTTAAAGCCTTTTATTTTGGGGTTTCATTTAAATAAACAATTGCAATTGCAGCGGCAGTGTTGACCGTATTTGCAGACAAACCACCACCTAACGTGGACATATTGGTCTTACTCCCCTGACCACCATATATAATTGCATTGGCACCAATTTTTTTAGCTTTTTTAATTAACGAATTCATAACCTTTTCTGGGGAAGCATAAGCGCCGCCTTCAGCATTAAGAATAGCGATTTCTTTATAAGGTACTTTAACGCTTGCTTTATCCGTATAGATATCAACATTAGTTGTGGGTTGCCGAGTTTCGCTATCCATTTTTGTCATATGTGTTGTGGCGCAGCCAATAATTCCTAAACCAAATATAAACGCCAAGGTTAAAAGTCTTTTGTGAAACATATTTGGATCCTTTCATTAGTTATTAATGTCATTTTAGAAATAATATCACTATTAAACTATACTTGTCAAGAGAAAAGTATAGATATAATATGGTATAAATATAATCGGCTTTAATGCTACTATAAGTGCAAGAAATAGGAGCATTGTATGGCTGATAAAGATTTAAAATTGATTGGACAGAGAATAAAAAAGCTACGTAAAGATGCCGGTTTTACTCAAGATAAGCTTGCAGTGAAGGCATCCATTCATGAAAAATATATCGGACAGATAGAAAGGGGAGAAATAAACACAACCATAGAAACAATTTCAAGAATAGCAAATGCTTTAAATGTAACTATCGCTGATATTTTCAATATTTCCGAAGGACCTGAGCGGAAGAAGAAAATAATAATTGAAATAACTGATAAATTATCCAAACAAAGTATAGAAAAACTGGATTTAGTAAATCGGGTTGTAAAAGAAATTTGTGAATAATATAAAAGCAAAAGGGGCGCTGTTAGCGCCCCTTTTTTATTATTACTGGATTCCCGCCTGCGCGAGAATGACAAAACGGTCGTGTGGATTGCTTCATAAGAAAAGCTACGCAGTATTCTCGCAATGCACGCCCCCTGCCCCCTCCGATGCGGAGGGGGTAATAAGAAACCCCTTCCCGCTTCGGGAAGGGGCAAAATAGACCACCCCTCACCCATTCAACTTGCCGGGCAGGTTGGTTTTCTCAGGGTGACAGTCTGAGAATTAGGGATGGTTATCCCAGGGTCTCCCGTATATACGCCAGCATCAGGTCCCGGGTGGCGTTCAGGCCCTTCAAATGGGTCCGCTCCATGCCGTGGCTGGCCGAGACCCCGGGGCCGATCAGCCCCACCCGGATATCGTACCCGGCTATCAAGGCAATCGAGCCGTCCGAACCGTAGTGGGGGAACACGTCCAGCTTGTGCGGTATCTTGTTCTTCTCGGCCAGTTCGGTCAGCTTGCAGCGGATGCCGTAATCATACGGCCCGGTGGAATCCTTTACGCAGATGGACACCGAGCTCTCATCGCCCTCCACCTTTTCGCCCACCACCCCCATATCTGTTACCAGCATCTCCACCGCGGTCTCCGGCAGGCCGGAGGCGGCTCCGTGCCCCACCTCCTCGTAATTGGAGAAGAAGAAGGCCACCGGGATGGCTTTGAGCTTCTCGGCCCCCAGGGTCAGCATGGCGTCCAGCATGGCGGCCGAGCCGGCCTTGTCGTCCAGAAAGCGGGATTTGATGTAGCCGGTCTCGGTGTACTCGAAGCGGGGGTCGAAGAAGATGAAATCGCCGATCCGGATGCCCAAAGCCTCGGTCTGCTCCTTCTTGGCCACCTCGGCGTCCAGCCGGATGTGCATGTTCTCGGCCTTGCGGACGGTCTTCTCGGCCTCGTCGTTGACATGGGCGGCGGGGTTGTTCAGCAGCAGGGTCCCACGGAACTCGCGTCCGGAGACGGTCCGGATGGTGACATACTCGCCCTCGAACGACGGCAGGATGGGCCCGCCGATCTTGGTGAGGGAAAGATTGCCGTCGGAGTTTATGCCGCTGACCATGGCCCCCAGGGTGTCCACATGCCCGGCCACCACCAGCCGGGGGTGGGGATGGTTTCCGGCCACCAGGCCGCCCTTATTGGTCCGTTTGGTGCTTACCCCGGCGCCCTGGGCCAGCACCTCAATGTATCCCATGATCTGATTGGTGAATCCGGAAGGAGAGTGAATGGCCTCCATGTCCCTCAGGATCTCGACGATGCGCTCCATGATGCTCCTTAGATTTGTTGTTTGTCAGCTGAATGTACAATAAATTATAAAGCACTTTTGGGGCAGAGTCAACCAATAGCAAAAATAAATTGACAGGGGACGAAATTTGGGATAAGTTCCTTTGCAGTGCAGGCAGGCGTGTCCGGCTGCCTGCATCTTGCGGCACTGTCACCCTGAGATGGCCAGCTTGCCTGACAAGCCGAATGGGTGACAGTGCCGTCCACGGATTGAGAGCAGAAAGGACGAAAGATGGTTATACGGCGGAGATCATTTTCGACGTCTGACCCCTCCCCTGCCCCTCCCCCGATGGGAGAGGGAAACGCATAGGGACATGGCGCGCCATGTCCCCACGTTATACAGGATATTTTCATGTTATGTAGGGGCGGGTTTTAAACCCGCCCCTACAGTCATAATCATTATTTCGTGTATTTCGCGGGAAAGGGCAGGCGGGGTCTTATCCTGGCCCAATTCTCCACCGTCCAGGCCAGCAGGATCATCAGGGCCACGGTCAGGACCAGGGCCAATATGGCCTGAGGCCAATCCAAATTTCTCTGCAGGCCGGAGGTCAGCCGGCCGTAGACCAGGGCGATGTGCACCCAGTAGACCATCAGCGAGTGGCGGCCCATCAGCCGCATGAAGGAGAAGCTCTCCGCTTTGAACAACAGGCACAGGAAGAAACATCCCGACAGCAGCACGGCCTGCATCCCTATCCGGATAAAGGAATATTCCGGACTGTTGTAGAACAATATCCAGCCATGGGAATGGGGGATGCTGACGGCGGCCCAGATCCCGCCCAGCATCAGCAGCATCCCGGCGGCGATCAGCCCGTAGTGCAGGAGGATCAGCTTCAATTTGTCGCCCCGGAATCGCCTGGTCAGCAGGCCCACCATGGCCCCGGCCGGCACAAAAACAAAATACGGGAAGACAGGGAAGTGCCCGTACTCCACGGCCGAGTTGAAGAAATTTCCTATGAACCAGGGCAGCGAGTTTATGGCCGGGGAGCTCCAGACCGCCGGGGAGGCCAGGGCCACCAGCACCGTTGTCAGCGCCAGGGCCCAGTATCTCTGGCGGTTGGTTTGTATCACCGCGAAAAGCAGTCCCAGTAGGACCAGCGACACCCCGATGTTGTTGAGGATATCGAACCTCAGGAGGTCCCGCCACTTCGAGTACGGCACCCACTGCAGGTATTCCTCCAGCCGGAACAGGTAGGCTATGCCCAGTATCTCCAAACCACGGCGGGTGGAGAACCACAGCCTTTTGCCGAAAGGGATGTCCATCTGGTCTATCTTGGCATAGCTCAGGCCCACCGACAACCCGGCCAAAAAAAGAAAGGCCGGGGCGGTGTAGGCGCCCAGCATCTGCCATATGTCGAAGGCCCGGGACGGCCGGAAGGCCGGCGACAGAAAGGCGTCCATCACATGGCCCCGGATCATCCACAGCACGGCTAGGCCGCGGACCCAGTCGATATGCAGCAGGCGGGGGGAGGGTTTTGGTATCTGGGAGGTCATCTATGGTATCATTGTAAATATAATTGATTTCATACAAACTCATCCCCATTTATCCCCTTCTCTTTTAAAGAGAAGAGGGAGAGGGGTTGAGTTGAAGTCTCTGGTTCATAAATTAAGCGACCCTAGTTTTAAGGGCTTATTGTGTAAAACCCATAGACCACCCCCCGTCCCCTCCTTGATCAAGGAGGGGATCAAGGGGAGGGCTGTTGATGTTGAAAAGGTTATTGCCTTGCTTGGCAACAGGGGAAATTATACGATAAACATTAACGTGGAGTCAAAGGAAATGTCGCATATAAAATTGTCTTGAACTGCGGCAGGCTATATGTTAAAATGCCTTTCCATGTTAAACAACATAAAAATGCGAGAGATATATGAAGAAGGCTGCTGGAAAGACCAAGACCAATCCCGATATCGGGAAGATCAACCGGGTCCTGGCCAAATACCGGGGCAACAAGGGGGCGCTGATCCCGGTGCTGCAGGAGGTGCAGGTGGCGCTGGGTTTCCTGTCGCAGGACAGCTTGAGGGCCATCTCCGAGGGTTTGGCGATACCGCTGAGCCAGATATACGGGGTGGCCACTTTTTACACCCAGTTCCGCCTGAAGCCCATAGGGAAGCATCTGGTGCGGGTGTGCCACGGGACGGCCTGCCACGTGGGGGGGGCCGAGAAGGTCAGCGCGGCCATCGAGGCCGGCCTCACCGTCAGGGACGGGGAGACCACCGCCGACGGCAAGTTCACGGTGGAATCGGTGGCCTGCCTGGGCTGCTGCAGTCTTGCCCCGGTGATGATGGTGGACAACGACACCTTCGGCCGGCTGACCCCGGAGAGCGCCATCAAGGCGGTAAAGGAGTACTGACCCCACCCTAACCCTCCCCTAAAGCATTAGGAGAGGGATGTTATTAAGAAATGGGACACGGATAAACACGGATCATTGCAGAATTTTATTACTGTCGTGTCATTCCCGAGAAACCGGGAATCCGGTTCTGACCCCTCTCCAACCTCTCCCCGCAACGGAGAGAGGCCCATGGATTGTAAAATTACTTCATATACAAGGAGGATCCTGTCTTGAAAAAAGCGACCTCTAAAGCCAAAACCCTTCCCAAAAAGAAGGCCGTAAAAAAGCCGTCAGCGCCGGACTTCCGGATAGTGGTGGGCCTGGGCAGCTGCGGCATTGCGGCCGGCGGCCACAAGGTCAAGGCCGCCCTGATGGAGAATCTCAAAAAAGCCGGGCTCAAGGTCCAGGTCTCCGACACCGGCTGCGTGGGCATGTGCTACAGCGAAGTACTGCTGGATGTCCACCACAAGAACGGCCAGGTCTACACCTACGGCAACATGACCCCGGACAGGATGCCGCGCTTCGTCGACCAGCATCTGACCCAGGGCCAGCCGGTGGCCGAATGGCTGGTGAGGGCCAGCGACCGGGCCCTGCCGGACGACAGCTTTTATGCCAAGCAGAAGAGGATCGTGCTGCGCAACTGCGGCCAGATGGATCCCGAGAAGATAGAGGATTACATGGCCCACGGCGGGTACCAGGCCCTGGAGAAGGCCCTCAGGAAGATGTCGCCCGACCAGGTCATCAAGGAGGTGCTGGATTCGGGCTTAAGGGGCCGGGGCGGGGCCGGCTTCCCCACCGGGCGCAAATGGCAGTTCGCCCGGGGCTCCCAGGGCGGCAAGAAATACATCGTCTGCAACGGCGACGAGGGCGACCCCGGGGCCTTCATGGACCGCTCGGTGCTGGAGGGCGACCCCCACAACGTGATGGAGGGGATGCTGATCGCCGGATACGCCATCGGGGCCGACGAGGGCTATTTCTACGTCCGGGCCGAATATCCCCTGGCGGTGGAGCGGCTGAAGCTGGCCATCGGGCAGGCCAAGAAGAAAGGCTTTTTGGGCCAGAACATCATGGGCACCAAGTTCTGCTTCGAGATGAAGATCAAGGAGGGGGCCGGGGCCTTCGTCTGCGGGGAGGAGACGGCCCTGATGGCATCCATCGAGGGCCAGCGGGGGATGCCCCGTCTGAGGCCGCCCTTCCCGGCGGTGTCCGGCCTGTGGGGCAAGCCCACCAACATCAACAACGTGGAGACCTTCGCCAACGTGCCCTGGATCATCCTCAACGGGGCGGCGGCCTTCGCCTCGCTGGGCACCGAGAAGAGCAAGGGCTCAAAAGTATTCGCTTTGGCCGGCAAGATCGCCCGGGGCGGTCTGGTGGAGGTGCCGATGGGCATCACCATCAACGAGATCATCCACGAGGTGGGCGGCGGCATCAAGGACGGCCGCAGCTTCAAGGCGGTGCAGATGGGCGGCCCCTCGGGCGGCTGCATCCCAGCGGCCCTGGGCAACACCATCGTGGACTACGATTCGGTGGGCCAGACCGGGGCCATCATGGGCTCGGGCGGCATGGTGGTGATGGACGACACCACCTGCATGGTGGACATCGCCCGGTTCTTTTTGGATTTCACCCAGAAGGAATCCTGCGGCAAGTGCACCTTCTGCCGGGTGGGCACCAAGCGGATGCTGGAGACCCTGGAACGGATCACCAAGGGACAGGGCAAAGAGGGCGACATCGAGCTGCTGCTGGAACTGGCCGAGAAGATAAAGATCTCTTCGCTGTGCGGGCTGGGACAGACCGCGCCCAATCCGGTGCTGACCACCGTCAAATATTTCCGTGACGAGTACGAAGCCCACATCAAGGAGAAGAGGTGTCCGGCCCATTCCTGCAAGGAACTGCTGAAGTACGAGGTCGTACCCGAGAAATGCGTGGGCTGCACCGCCTGCGCCAGGGTCTGTCCGGTGACGGCCATCTCGGGACAGGTGAAGAAACCCCACGTGATAGACCAGGAGGCCTGCATCAAGTGCGGCAATTGCGTGACCAAATGTAAATTCGACGCCATAAAGGTGAGGTAGAAATGCAGATAAACATCACATTCAACGGCAAACAGATCGCCTGCGATTCCAATCAGACCATAGTCGAGGTGGCCAGGGACCAGGGAACTTTCATCCCCACCCTGTGCCACGACAGCAAGCTGGAGCCCTACGGCTCCTGCTGGGTGTGCCTGGTGGAGGTCAAGAACGCCCGGGGCTTCGTGCCGGCCTGCGCCACCAAGGTGATGGACGGGATGGTGGTGGAGACCGACAACGACCGGGTGAGGGCCGCCCGCCAGATGGCGCTGGGACTGCTGCTGTCCAACCACTCCGGCGACTGCATCGGGCCCTGCGTGGACACCTGCCCGGCCGGCTGCGACGTCCAGGGCTACACCGCGCTGATAGCCAACGGCATGGAGGCCGAGGCCATCAAGCTGATCAAGGAGACCCTGCCTCTTCCGGCCAGCTTGGGCCGGGTGTGCCCGCATCCCTGCGAGACCGAGTGCCGCCGCAACCTGGTGGAGGAGCCGGTGTCCATATGCTACCTCAAGCGGCATGCGGCCGATCTTGACCTCAACTCCGGCCAGCCGTACCTGCCCCCGGTGGCGCCCAACAGCGGCAAGAAGGTGGCGGTGGTGGGGGCCGGCCCGGCCGGGCTGACCGCCGCCTATTACCTGCGCCAGAAGGGCCATCAGGTCACCATCTACGAGGCCCTGCCCAAGTCCGGCGGATGGCTGCGCTACGGCATTCCGCAGTACCGCCTGCCCAAGGAGGTGCTGGACCAGGAGGTCAAGACCATCACCGACCTGGGGGTGGAGATAAAATACAACCAAAGATTAGGCCAGGATATCGACCTGGAGGGCCTGAAAGACCAGTATGACGCGGTATTCCTGGGCATGGGGGCCCACGCCTCCTCCAGGATGGGGGTGGAGAACGAGGAGGACCGCGGAGTGGTGGCCGGGATAGATTTTCTGAAGCGCCTGACCATGGGCGAGAAGTTCAACGTGGGGAAGAAGGTGGCGGTGATCGGCGGCGGCAACACCGCCATCGACGCCGCCCGGACCTCCCTGCGGCTGGGGGCCGAGGAGGTGTTCATCGTCTACCGCCGTTCGGAAAAGGAGATGCCAGCCAATCCCTTCGAGATCGAGGAGGCCAAGCACGAGGGGGTCAGGTTCCAGTTCCTGACCGCCCCCACCCGGGTGATCGCCTGCACCCACGACCAGAACGGGGCCATCTCCTGCCAGAAGATGGAGCTGGGCGAGCCGGACGCTTCGGGCCGCCGCCGTCCGGTGCCGGTCCAAAATTCAGATTTCCATATCGAGGCCGACCTGATCATCTCCTGCATCGGGCAGAGCCCCGACCTGTCCGGATTGGGCGAGAATCACAATCTGAAAGTGACCCGCTGGACCACCCTAGAGACCGACCCCGAGACCGGGGCCACTGCCGATCCCAAGATATTTGCCGCCGGAGACATGGCCACCGGGGCGGCCACCGTGGTGGAGGCCATCGGAGGGGCCCGCAAGGCGGCCCTGGCGATCGACAAATACCTGAGATACGACAAGACCGAGAAGAAAGCAAAACAATACAACATCACCAAGGGCAAGATCAACCAGGTGCCCAAGGAGCTGTTCGCCGATGAGCCCAAAAAGGCCAAGGCCAAGATGCCGATGCTGGAGCCCTCCCAAAGAAGGAATTTCGACGAGGTGGAGAAGGGCTTCTCCCGTATCACCGCCATCGAGGAGGCCAAGCGATGCCTGGGGTGCGGCTGCGCCGACATGCAGGAGTGCAAGCTGCGTGACTACGCCACGGTCTACGACGTGATGGTCCAGCGCTTCATGGGCGAGGTCAAGCAGCATCCCATCGACCACAGCCATCCCTTCCTGGTGCGCGATCAGAGCAAGTGCGTGATGTGCGGCCGCTGCGTCAGGATGTGCCTGGAGGTGGTGGGGGCGGCGGCTTTGGGCTTCGTCTACCGCGGATTCAACGCCATCGTGGCGCCCACCATGGAGAAGCCCTATCCCGAGTCGCCCTGCGTGTCCTGCGGAGCCTGCATCGAGACCTGCCCGGTGGGGGCGCTGACCGAAAGGGTGCGGCACATCAAGCCCTCGCCCTGGAAGATGGATAAGATCCCCTCGGTGTGCACCTTCTGCGGAGTGGGCTGCGGCCTGGACCTGAATATAATGGACAACAAGGTGGTCCGGGTCACCGGCAACGAGGACAGCCCGGTCAATAAAGGCTCGCTGTGCTTCAAGGGCAAGTTCGGGTTCGAACTGCTTCATAGTCCGGAGCGTCTGGCCGAACCGCTGGCCAAGGCCGGAGCCAAGCACCAGAAGATCGCCTGGCCCGAGGCCGTAAGCAAGGTCAACCAGGATATAGACGCCATGGTAAAAAAATACGGGCCGGATTCGGTGGCGGTATTCGCCTCCGGCCGGACCAGCCTCGAAGAGGCCGAGGGCCTGCGCTCCTGGGCCGAGAAGAAGGGCGTCAAACAGTTCGGCAGCTTTGCCGGCGTCGATAACGGCCGGCTGATGAATGCCATGGAGAATATTTTGGGCAAGGCCAACGGCAGGGGTTACCAGTCGCTGTCCGAGGCCAAGACCATTTTCCTGATCGGGTCCGATGCCTATGCCGAGCATCCGGTGTTCTCCCAGATGATCAGAAAGGCGGTCAAACAAGGATCCAAGGTTTACTCCCTGCAGGAGAAGGCCACCAAGCTGGGCGAGATCGCCGCACAGGAACTGGTCATTAAAAAAGGCGGGTTGTCCTTCGCCCTGAACGGCCTGCTCAAAGCCCTGCTGGCCAAGTGCCGGTCCAAATATCCCGGATACAAGGAACTGGCCAAGGTCCTGGGCAAGCTCAGCGCCGCCGCGGTGACAACCAACAGCGGATGGAAGAAGGCCGATATCGAGAGCCTGGCCAAACTGCTGTTGGAAGACCAGAATTCAATATTGGCATTCAACGCCGATGCAGTGGATCCCGAAACCATCAAGGCCATTGCCAACATCCTTCTGCTGATGGATGTTCCGGAGAATTTCATCGCCCTGCGGGCCAAGGCCAACGCCAACGGGGTGGACCGCTTTGTCAACATCGATGTTTCCGGGATACTGAAGGGCAAGATAAAGGCAGCGGTGCTGCTCAACGAGGACCCGGCAGGCAGCCTGGAGAACGGGGACAAGATCAAGACCGCTCTGGCCAAGCTGGAAAAGCTCATTGTCTGCGACCTGTTCCTGACCGAGACCGCCAAGCTGGCCGACATTGTCCTGCCGGTCTCAGCCTGGGCCGAGAGCGACGGCAGTTTCGTCAACAGCGAGGGGAGGCTGCAGCACCTCAAGGCCGGCATCAAGCCGGCTTCAGGGAAGACCACCAAGCAGGTGCTGATAGAGCTGGGAGGCTCAGCCCTGCCAAACCTGCCCCAGGGAAAGGCCGGCCAAAAGCAATTCGGCCTGCCCACTTTGAAGAAGGGCAAGGCCATCGCTGCCGGGTTCGCTTCGGATGTGATGGAGAAGAAGGCGGCCGAGCTGAAGAAGAAAGAGGGACTGATCCGGTAATTTGAATCCTGTAAACAACGGCCCAGACATTATGTCTGGGCCGTTTACTTGTTTGAAAATATCAATTGACATACCACGGCAAATAGATTATCCTTAAAAACAGCAAAACTCCCTTATTCTAAAGGCGAGAGAAATTTCAATGATAACAAGGAAGAACAGATGATTCAGGCAAAATCAGGCGATCTGGTAAAAGTGCACTACACCGGGACCTTTGGCGACGGAACGGTATTCGATACCTCCGAAGGCGGCGATCCGTTGGAATTTATTCTGGGCTCGGGCCAGGTGATCCCGGGATTCGACCAGGCCATCGAGGGCATGAAGCTGAACCAGAGCAAGAAGGTGACCATTCCGGCCGATCAGGCCTACGGTCCGCATCATGCCAAAATGGTGGTGGAGGTGGAACTGGACAAGTTCGGCCCCAATGCCAAACCGGAGCTGGGCAAGCGGGTCCATTTGAGCATGGAGGATGGCCAGCAGGTCCCGGTGACCATCACCGCCCTAAGCCAGACCCACGCCACCCTGGACGCCAACCATCCCCTGGCCGGCAAGGACCTGACCTTCGACCTCAAACTGATCGAAGCCGGAGAGGTGCCGGAGGGCTATCATAAAGGCTGCGGGGGCTGCGGCGGCGGGCACGGCGACTGCGGACACGACCATGACCACGATCACGAACAAGGGAGCTGCTGCGGGGGCTGCGAGGATAAGTAACACACTGACGGAGGGTAAGATGAAAAAGGTGGTTGTCATTTTAGCGGGCCTGATCGTAATGGCCGGGCCGCTGGCCATCGGGGCCGATGAGCAGGTCAAGCTTTTTCCAGTCATGTCTGCCGGGAAATTCGGTTATATCAACGCCCGGGGCAGGATGACCATCAAGCCGGAGTTCGACTGGGCCTTCGATTTTTCGGAAGGGCTGGCCCTGGTCAACATCGGCGGCAGCAAGAACGAGATGGGCTATGTGATCGGCGGCAAATGGGGCTACATAGAACCCAAGGGCAGGATCGTCATCAATCCGCAGTTCGATGACGCCAAGGATTTCTCCCAGGGGCTGGCGCTGGTCAATATCGGCGGGAAGGTCAACGAGCTGGGGCTGTTGTCGGACGGCAAACGGGGGTACATCGACCGCCAGGGCAAGATGGTGGTCGAACCGCAGTACGACGATGCCCGCAGTTTTTCCCAGGGACTGGCCCTGGTCCGGCTGAACGATAGGTATGGATACATAGACCAGCAGGGCAAGGCCGCCGTAGAAATAAGATACAATGACGCCCGGAACTTCTCCGAGGGCTTGGCCCCGGTGAGGGAGAATGACAAATACGGGTATATAGATCAAACCGGGAAAATGGTCATTGAGCCTCAATACGTCTACGCCTCCAATTTCTCCCAGGGCCGGGCGGTGGTGCGGCTGGATGACAAGATCTGGTTCATAGACAGGTCCGGCAACAAGATCAGCCAATTATACTTCGAGGATGCCAACGCCTTTTCGGAAGGGCTGGCCTCGGTCAAAAGCGGCCAGAAATGGGGCTATATTGACACTTCCGGAGCGCTGGCCATCGCTCCGCATTTCGATGCCGGCTCCGATTTTCATGAAGGCCTGGCGGCGGTCAGGGTGGGCGGCAAGCGGGGCTATATCAACCGGACCGGTGAAGTGGTGATCGTGCCCCAGTACGACGGGGCCATGGATTTTTCCGAGGGGCTGGCCCTGGTCAACAAAGGGGGAAAGATGAACGAGAACGGCATGGTGGCCGGCGGCAGGTGGGGCTTCATAGACCGGAAGGGCCGGATGGTCATCGATAATAAATTCGATTTCGCCTGGGATTTTAAAGACGGGCTGGCTCTGGTGAACATCGGCGGGGAGATGAACCCCAAGGGCAGCGTCACCGGGGGGGTGTGGGGGTATATCAACAAGGGTGGGAGGTTTGTTTTTAAGGGGAAGAAATAACCTTTTATTCATGGCATGATATCCTGTAGGGGGTGGTTTGAAACCATCCCCTACAGTTGAATGAATCCGAAAAATAGATAAAATCATGTTAAAAGACATTATCCTAAAGAACCGGAGCTATCGGAGGTTCGACCAGGATCACAGGATCGATCTGCCTACCCTGCGGGAACTGGCGGAACTGGCCAGGCTGTCCGGTTCGGCCGGGAATCTTCAGCCGCTGAAATATATACTGGTCTCCAATATCGATACCAATGAAAAGATATTTCCGTTCATGGCCTGGGCCAAATACCTGAAGGACTGGAACGGTCCGGCCCAGGGCCAGCGGCCTTCGGCCTATATGATCATGTTGTGGGACACCTCCGTCTGCCCCAGCAAATTGCATTACGATGCCGGGATCTGCGCCCAGAGCATCCTTTTAGGCGCGGTGGAGAAGGGTTTGGGCGGCTGCCTGCTGGCATCGGTGGACCGGGAGGGGTTGAGAAAGGCGCTTGAGATCGACGAACAATACGAGATACCGCTGGTGATAGCCCTGGGCAAACCGGCTGAGACGGTGGTGATCGACGATGTGGCGGTCAACGGAAGCATAAAATACTGGCGGGACGACAAGCAGGCGCACCATGTACCGAAAAGATCGCTCAGCGAGATGATCATAAAGGAATATTAAATAGTATCAATAATTTACCAAAGCCCCGGGAAACCGGGGCTTTCCGTATTGTATCCAAGAAAAATAAAATGTTGGGAATATTTTTCTCCGGCAGGGCGTATATAGGGCAGTCAACTTAATAATCAACCCATAAACCGGAGAAACGAAGATGAAAAGCAGGATCTCCCCCCTGATCGCAGCCGCGGGGCTGGCCTTGATCTCGGCCAGCCTTATCGGCGCCGCCGGGACAGGCATTATCGATTGTACGGTAAGGGATAATGCCAGTTCCAAATTATTGTCAGGAGCCACGGTAACAATACCCGGCACCGGTTATATTGCGGTTTGCGATAAGATCGGACATTACCAGTTCACCGGGCTGCCGGAAGGAAGTTACAAGGTGGAGGCCAGCCTGGCCGGCTATCAAAGCCAGACCCAAAAGGTCAAGGTGAAGACCAACTCCACGGTAAAGGTGGAATTCAAGTTGAAGAAACAGGGCAAAACACTTTTGCAGAACCTGGGGCTGGTCAAGGATGAGGCAAAATTTCCGGCTTCGCGCTCTTCCAAGATCGCCTGTTGCGAAATGGCGCCTTCAGTCTGCGACCAAACCGGCGGTTATTATCTTCCGCCGGACTACAACACCGAGGAATATTCCCGGATCTACGAGAACCGCTTTCTGGAGGTCACCCAGAACCCGCTGTCCACCTTCTCCATCGACGTCGACCCGGCCTCCTATGCCAACGTCCGCCGCTTTCTCAACTACGGCCAGCTGCCTCCCAAGGATGCGGTACGCATAGAGGAGCTGATCAATTACTTCGATTATAATTATCCCCTGCCGGACGACGGCCGTCCCTTCTCCATCATAGCCGATGCCGGCCCCTGCCCCTGGAACAACGGACACCGGATGGTGAGGATAGGGATCAAGGGCCGGGAGATATCCCGCGATAAACTGCCCCCCAGCAACCTGGTCTTCCTGATAGACGTCTCCGGATCCATGCAGAGCCCCGACAAACTGCCCCTGTTGAAGTCGGCCTTCAAGATGCTGGTCAATCAGCTCCGCCCCAACGACCGCATCGCCATTGCGGTCTACGCCAGCTCCGAGGGCCTGGTCCTGCCGTCCACCTCGGGGAAAGACAAGAAGGCCATACTGGACATCCTCGATAAGCTGGAGGCCGGGGGATGCACCGCCGGCGCGGCCGGGATCCAGCTGGCCTACCGGACGGCCAAGGAGAACTTCATCAAGGGCGGCAACAACCGGGTGATACTGGCCACCGACGGCGATTTCAACGTGGGGGTCTCCAGCACCTCCGAGCTGATCAGGATGATCGAGCAGAAGCGGGAGGAGGGCATCTATCTTTCGGTGCTGGGCTTCGGCAGCGGCAACCTGAAGGATTCCCGGATGGAACAGCTGGCCGACAAGGGCAACGGCAATTACGCCTACATCGACAACATCACCGAGGCCAAAAAGGTGCTGGTCAACCAGATGGCCGGGACCCTGTTCACCATCGCCAAGGACGTCAAGATCCAGGTGGAGTTCAACCCGGCCCGGGTCAAGGCCTACAAGCTGATCGGATACGAGAACCGGATGCTCAACAAGGAGGATTTCAACGACGACAAGAAGGACGCCGGGGAGCTGGGGGTGGGCCATACCGTCACCGCGCTCTACGAGCTGGTGCCGGCCGGGTCGAAGGAAAGAATATCCAAGGTAGACGACCTCAAATATCAGAAGGTCGAGGCAAAGCCCAGCGGCAGCTTCTCCGGAGAACTGATGACGGTTAAACTGCGCTACAAGGACCCCGACGGGCAGACCAGCCAGCTGATATCCAAACCGGTCCGTGACGGCGGGGCGGATCTGGCCATGCTTCCCGAGGACCTGCGCTTCGCCTCGGCGGTGGCCGAGTTCGGCCTGCTGCTGAGGGATTCGGAGCACAAGGGAAAGGCCAGCTATAGGCAGGTGCTGGAGCTGGCCAGAAATTCCCGGGGGAATGACACCGAGGGGTACCGGGCCGAGTTCATCAAGCTGGTGGAGGCCGCCAGCCAGCTGGCGGTGAAGCAGGATTGACCATCAAATTCATTTCAAGCCGTGGCTTACATAAGCCACGGCTTTTTGTTTAGAAAATCCTGCTTGACATTGATTTTGAATTCAGGTATCTTAATGTTCAGGACAGGAGGGTTTTTTACCGCAAAGACGCAAAGTTCACAAAGTATATATAAACCCTGGCTTAAATTATTTTAGGGAATTGAAAATTGAAGATAACCATCTGTCAGCTTAACCCACTGGTGGGCGATATTGAGGGAAATGCCAAGAAGATCACCGGCATCCTGGCCCAGACCAGGGCCCAGAGGCCCGACCTGATAATTTTTCCCGAGCTGTTCCTGACCGGCTACCCGCCACGGGACCTGCTGGAGAAGCCCTGGTTCATACAGCGTTGCGCCGCCGCCATCAAGGACCTGACGGAGGCTTCCTTGGATCACCCGGAGACAGGGTTTATCTTCGGTGCTCCCACCGCCGCCGGCCGGGATACCGGCCAAGGACTTTTCAACTCGGCGGTTCTCATCCACGACGGTAAATGCACCTGCCGCCATAAAACCCTGCTGCCCAGCTATGACGTCTTCGACGAGGCCAGGTATTTCGACCCGGCGGATTCGGCGGGGCTGGTCGATTTCAAGGGCGAAAAGCTGGGCATTACCATCTGCGAGGACGCCTGGAACCATCCCGAGCTGTGGCCCAAGCGCAAGCCTTACGATTACGACCCGGTGGCCGACCTGGCCAAGATGGGGGCCAGCCTGCTGATAAACATCTCGGCCTCGCCCTTCGAAGCCGGCAAGGAAAGGACCAGGTTCGAGCTGATCGGACGGCACGCCAAAAAACACGGTCTGCCGTTCATCTATATCAACCAGGTCGGCGGAAACGACGAGCTGGTGTTCGACGGCCGGAGCTTCGGGGTGGACAAAAACGGGCAAATGGCCTGGTGGCTGCCGGCATTCCAGGAGGAGGTGGTGATCATCGACAGTTCCCTGCCGGGCAAATTTGTCGAACCTCCGGTTCAGGATGAGATCGGATCGATATATTCAGCCTTGAAACTGGGGGTGCGGGATTATTTCCGCAAATGCGGCTTTAACCAGGCGGTGGTGGGGCTTTCCGGAGGGATCGATTCGGCGGTGGTGGCGGCCCTCGCCGCCCAGGCCCTGGGGCCGGACAACGTGCTGGGCATCACCATGCCCTCGCCCTTCTCGTCGCAGGGAAGCGTGGATGATTCCCGCAAGCTGGCAGACAAGCTGGGCATCGCGCTCAAGGAGATATCCATCACCGAGGTCTATGAAAAATATCTGGAGATACTGGAGCCGCATTTCGAGGGCCGGGCGCCGGACATCGCCGAGGAGAACATCCAGGCCCGGATAAGGGGCAACATCCTGATGGCCTTCTCCAACAAGTTCGGCCGCCTGGTGCTGACCACCGGCAACAAGAGCGAGCTGGCGGTGGGCTACTGCACGCTTTACGGCGACATGAGCGGCGGGCTGGCGGTGATATCGGATGTCCCCAAGACCACCGTCTACCGGCTGGCCGAACACATCAACCGGGACCGGGAGATCATTCCCCGGGCCGTGATCACCAAGCCCCCCTCGGCCGAGCTGAGGGCCGGCCAGAAGGACCAGGACACCCTGCCGCCATATGAGATCCTCGACAGGATACTGGAGGGGTATTTGGAAGACGATCTGTCGGTCGACCAGCTGGTTGGCCAGGGGCTGGACAGGGATACGGTGGAGTGGGTGGCAAGAACCGTCCGGCAGAACGAATACAAGCGCCGGCAGTCGGCCCCGGGGATCAAGGTCACCGGCAAGGCCTTCGGCGGCGGCCGCCGGATGCCGATCGCGGCCAAGTACTGAAAATAGGAAACAATGGTTTGGTCCGAAAATTTAGTCCGGATGCATAAAATATTCGATATTCGGCAGCTAAGGTATTTCGAAGCCAGAAATCAGGATATCCCTTATTGTGTCTTCAGGGAAAGTATTGTAGTGTAATAAATAGTTAAGGACCGGCTAAATTCAGAAGAAGGAGGCGAAAGCATGGCTTCTCAGGTAGCATTGAAAGTAAAGTGCCCGTCCTGCCGCAAAAGCCTGATGGATAAGGCGCACAAGGTCGACGGCCAGCCCGCCATCGGCTTGAGGGTTGATATCCGGGGAAAGAAAGGCTGGCTGAGGCTCTCGCCGGTCTATGGCAGCTACAAGGTGGAAAGCGAGTTTCCCATCGCCCAGGATGCCCTGGTCAGGATATCATGCCCCCATTGCCAGGCGGCATTGAAGAGCTCCAACCAGTGCGAGGTCTGCGGCGCCCCGATGGTGCCGCTGATGCTGGAGGAGGGGGGCAAGGTCTTCATCTGTTCCCGCAAGGGGTGCAAGAAACACTTCCTGGAGTTCGAGGATTTGAACAAGGCCCTGACCAAGTTCTACGACACCTATGCCCTGGGCGGGGATCGGCAGCAAGTCCTGCCAGGCAGGAAAGGGCCGGCAGTCGAGGAGCCAGACGCAAAAGAGATCATGGCCAGCGGCAGCTTTCTGCAGTCCTATTGCCCGCATTGCAAGCATACCTTGATAAATCACTGCTCGCTGACCTTTACGGTGGTGGGCCGGGGCGGGGAAGAAGGGATGTTGCTGCTATCGCCCTATCTTAATGTGTTCACCAACAGCTCGACCATCGAGATACCCCACGGGGAGGAGGTCAGGGACCTGCGGTGCCCGCACTGCGACCACTCCCTGCTGGAGAAGCTTAAGAAATGCGACCGGTGCGGATCGCGGATAGCCAAGGTCACGGTGGGAGCCATGCACAAACTTATCACCTTCTTCATCTGCCTCCGCAAGGGCTGCACCTGGCACGGGATCTCGGGGGAGGACACCAAAATGATAATGCTGGAAGACAGCCAGGAGTGGTAAGATGTATCCGATAATAGACCGCCAGGAACTGGCCAAGGGCAACATGGTGCTGATCACGGTGGAGGCCCCCCAGATCGCCCGAAAGATCAAGCCCGGGCAATTCGTAGTGCTGAGGATCAACGAGACCGGCGAGAGGATCCCCCTGACCGTGGCCTACAAGGACCTGTCGCACGGCACCATCACCATCATCTTCATGGTGATCGGGAAATCCACCGCCCTGCTGGGTTCGCTCAAGGTGGGCGACGCCATCAAGGACCTGGTGGGCCCGCTGGGCGTCACCGAGGAGTTCACCAAACTGGGGACAGTCGTCGGCATAGGCGGCGGCTCGGGCATTGCGGTGCTGCATCACCTGCTGCAGGGCTATGGGGCTGCCGGCAACAAGCTGGTGGGCATCATCGGCGCCCGGGAGCGGGACCTTCTGATCCTGGAGGATGAGATGAAAAACCTCTGCCAGCAGCTGATCGTCGTCACCGACGACGGCAGCTACGGGATGCACGGTCTGGTGACCGACGCCCTGAAGACCCTGGTGGAGCGTGACGATCCCGAGCCGATCGACCTGGTGATCGCGGTGGGTCCGCTGGTGATGATGCGAGCGGTGTGCCAGCAGACCAAGCTGTACAACATCAAGACCCTGGTCAGCCTGAACCCGGTGATGGTGGACGCCACCGGAATGTGCGGGGCCTGCCGGGTGTCGGTGGAGGGCAAGACCAGGTTCGCCTGCGTCGAGGGGCCGCACTTTGACGGGCATCAGGTGGATTTCGACGAACTGATCCAGCGCAACAACACCTATGGCAGGGACGAGAAGACCTCGCTCCTGTTCTCAATCAGAGCCAAATGATAATGAGCCGCTCATGTCAGAATTGAAGAAAGACCAGCTCGACAAGATCGCCCCCGGCACCGAGTTCACCATCTACTGTCCGCACTGCCACCAGGGGCTGAACCTTTACGAGCCGAAGTCCAATAAGACCTGGTTCCGCCTGAATATCACTTCCGGGGGGCGGAAGGATGAGCTGTTTTTAAGCCCCAAGGTGGACGAGTTTGAACAGCGGTCCGGACTGGAGCTGGCCGAGGGCCAGGTGATGGAGGATCTGTCCTGCCCCCTGTGCCAGGCTTCGCTGATAGAGCCCGGGGCCCACTGCGGGGAATGCGATTCTCCGGCCGCCAAGATAATGATCACCGTCCATTCCCGGCTGATACCGTTCTATATCTGCACCAAGGTCGGCTGCCACTGGCACGGGATATCCCGGGCCGACCAGCTGAGGATCAAACCCAAGGTGGCCCGGCAGAGGGTGCCGGAACAGGATGCGCTCCTGAGGATCCGCAATTTCCAGGAGGTGCCCTACGGGTTCACCAGGGAGACGGCCCTGATCGAGGCCCACCGCTGCCTGAACTGCAAGGATCCCAAGTGCCGCGTAGGGTGCCCGGTGGACATAGACATTCCCGGGTTCATCGGCTTGATCAAGCAGGAGAAATTCGCCGAGGCCGCCCAGAAGATCAAGGAGAAGAACGCCCTGCCGGCCATCTGCGGACGAGTCTGCCCCCAGGAGGACCAGTGCGAGAAAAACTGCATCCTGGCCCTGAAGGAGACCCCGGTGGCCATCGGCAGCCTGGAGCGTTTTGCGGCCGATATGGAGCGGGAGACACAGTCGGTGGTGATCCCCAGAAAGGCTCAGGCCAACGAAATCAAAATCGCAGTGGTGGGAAGCGGGCCGGCCGGCCTGACCCTGGCCGCCGACATGGTGGGCAAGGGTTACAGCGTCACCCTGTACGAGGCGCTGCACAAGCCTGGAGGGGTGCTGGTCTACGGCATTCCCGAATTCCGCCTGCCCAAGGCCATCGTGGAGGCCGAGATCAACTACCTGCGCCGGATGGGGGTCAAGATCGAACTCAATTCCCTGATCGGCCGCCTGTTCGACCTGAACGACCTTCGAGAGATGGGCTACCGGGCCGTCTATCTGGCGGTGGGGGCCGGTCTTCCGGTGTTCATGAGCATCCCCGGTGAGAACCTGTGCAACATCTATTCGGCCAACGAATATCTCACCCGGCTGAACCTGATGAAGGCCTATGCCTTTCCGGATTACGACACTCCGGCCCCCAAGGGCCGCCAGGTGGTGGTGGTGGGCGCCGGAAACGTGGCCATGGACTGTGCCCGGACCGCCCTGCGGATGGGAAGCCGGGAGGCCACCATCGTCTACCGCCGCTCCCGGAGCGAGATGCCGGCCCGGCTGGAGGAGATCCATCATGCCGAGGAGGAGGGCATAAGATTCCGGCTGATGACCAATCCGGTGCGGTTCATCGGCGATGATCAGCGCTGGGTGCGACAGATAGAATGCGTCCAGATGAAGCTGGGCGAGCCGGATTCCTCGGGCCGCCCCAGGCCGATACCCATCGCCGGATCGAATTTTTTGATAGACACCGACCTGGTGATCGTGGCGGTGGGTGCCGGACCGAATCCGGTGGTCTTTTCCGGGTTCCCCGACATCGAGAGGAACCAGATGGGATACATCAAACCGCTGACGCCTGCGGGCCGCACCAACCTGCCGGGGGTCTGGGCCGGAGGGGACATCGTCACCGGCTCGGCCACCGTCATTTCGGCCATGGGCATGGCCCGGCTGGCGGCCGATGATATGCACGGTTATCTGAAAGAGAAACAGGGCGCCTGGCGCTAAAAGAGAGCCCCAAAAACCGGTTATATTTGTCTTGACACTTTGAAATTAAGGATATATAATACAAAGTTTAACGAGCCCCAAATGTTATTTTATAACAATGCCCCTTTTAACCATTAACTTTTAAGGAGATGCCAATGTCCCACATCACCGACGTGATCGCCAAGGTCAAGGCCAAGAATCCGGGAGAGCCGGAGTTCCACCAAGCGGTAGAGGAGGTCATGAAGACCCTGGAGCCCACCGTAGCCAAGCACCCCGAGTTCGTCAAATGGAAGATCTACGAGCGGATCTGCGAGCCGGACCGGGTGATCATGTTCCGGGTGCCCTGGGTGGACGACAAGGGCGAGGTCCAGGTCAACAAGGGATTCCGGGTCCAGTTCAACAACGCCATCGGGCCCTACAAGGGTGGCCTGCGCTTCCATCCCTCGGTCAACCTGGGGATCATCAAGTTCCTGGGCTTCGAGCAGATATTCAAGAACAGCCTGACCACCCTGGCCATGGGCGGCGGCAAGGGCGGCTCGGATTTTGATCCCAAGGGCAAGAGCGACCTGGAGGTGATGAAGTTCACCCAGTCCTTCATGCGCGAATTGTTCCGCCACATCGGAGCCGACGTGGACGTGCCGGCCGGAGACATCGGAGTGGGCGGCCGGGAGATAGGCTACCTGTACGGATATTATAAAAAGATCCGCAACGAGTTCACCGGCGTGCTGACCGGCCGGGCCCGGGAGTACGGCGGATCGCTGATCCGGCCCGAGGCCACCGGCTACGGGTCGGTGTATTTCGGGGCCGAGATGCTGGCCACCCGCAAGAAGGATTACAAGGGCCTGCGCTGCATAGTTTCCGGCAAGGGCAACGTCACCCAGTACACCATCGAGAAGATCAACCAGCTGGGCGGCAAGGCCCTGTCGATCTCCGACTCCAGCGGCACCATCATCGACGAGGAGGGCATCAGCGCCGAGAAGCTGAAATACGTCATGGAGCTGGCCGAGGTCAAGCGCGGCCGGGCCAAGGAATACGCCGACAAGTACAAGAGCGCCAAGTATTACGAGGGCAAGAGCGTCTGGGACGTGGTCAAGGAACAGGGCATCAAGTTCGACTGCGCCTTCCCCTCGGCCACCCAGAACGAGATCAATGCCGAGCATGCCCAGGCCATGGTCAAGAACGGCTGCTTCCTGGTCTCCGAAGGCGCCAACATGCCCTCCGACCTGGCGGCCATCAAGATCTACCAGGACAACAACGTGCTGTACGGACCGGCCAAGGCGGCCAACGCCGGCGGCGTGGCCACCTCGGGCTTAGAGATGGCCCAGCAGAGCTCCCGCTGGTACTGGAACCGGGAGGAAGTGGACCAGAAGCTGCAGCGGATCATGCAGGCCATCCACCAGCAGTGCCTGGACGCCTCCGAGACCTACGCCACCAAGGGCGATTATCTGGCGGGCGCCAACATCGCCGGGTTCGTCAAAGTGGCCAAGGCCATGGTGGCCCAGGGCGTGGTATAGACCCCACCCTAAATCCCTCCCCCTGTGGGAGAGGGACTTACCTAAAAGCCCCCGCTGTAAGCGGGGGCTTTGGTTTGTTTGAAGCACAGCTATTTGAACATAAAAAATATGTTGACAAAAAACAAGCGGGGATATACAATTGCCTCATTAAAGGCCGGGACAAAATATAATTTTAAAAGCGGAGAAGGACCATGGCTAAAGATCAGGACATTAAAAAGGACGGTAAAAAGAAAGCCGGGAAATCCCTGATGGAAAAACGGTTGGCCAAGAAGGCTAAAAAAGCGGGCAAGTAAAAAACTGGATCCGGCCAGTAAGCAATTCCAATCACGGAAATATCAAAGCCCCCGCTGAAAGCGGGGGCTTTGGCTGTCAACTAGCTATATCGATACCATTGACTTTAGAAGCGAGGTCCTCTATAATCACACTTGAACATTGCAGAGAACGGAGGCCATGAAGATCAAGGGCATGATCATAGCCGCCCGCAAGGAATTCGTGAACGAAAACTTCGGCCAGGGGGCCTGGGAAAAGGTGCTCAACGGCCTGGCCCAGGAGGACCGGCAGCTGATAGGCGAATCCATCCTCTCCAGCCAGTGGTATCCCTTCGAGATAGGCGACCATATCGACAAGGCCATCGTCAAGGTGCTGGGCAAGGGCGACAACCTGGTGTTCGAGCAGCTGGGGGCCAAGTCGGCCCAGAAGAGCCTGGCCAAGGAACACCGGACCTTCCTGGCGCCGGGCGATCCGCAGTCTTTCATGAAGAAGACCGGCTCTATCTACAAGTTCTATTACGACACCGGCTACCGGGATTACCAGGCCACCGGGCCCAATTCCGGGGTGATCACCACCCATAAGGCCGAGACCTATTCCATCCCCGACTGCCTGACGGTGGTGGGCTGGTACAAGGAGGCCCTGAAGATGTGTGGGGCCAGGGATATAAAAATAATCGAGGAGGAATGCCGGGCCACCGGCGGCGCGGTGTGCCGCTATAGGGTGGAGTGGAAGATCTGACGGGCAATAATAACGAAAATTAATAAAGCCCCCGCCAAAAGCGGGGGCTTTGTGTGTTCTTGTTTGTGTTCGGAGTTGATCTTGTTGATAGGCAGCACAGCAGATCTTAGTATCTGGCATACCCAAAGGAGTACGGACGGTTAATCTGGAAGTTTAAGAGTTGTTTTGAATGGAATTCATGGTAGCCGACGGGAAAGGTGAATTCAGTTATAAGATTGTCAGGAATGACAGGTTTCCTGACAATATGATTTAGAATCAATAAAACAGAGGATTTATCAAACCGTGTGTTTTACCTTTCCTGTAAGTTAAAAATGTCTACTAATATATAATGCCCGGAATTTCCATTAAATAAATTTCGATATAAGTAATTTTATCAGGAAATACTTTTACATTATTTATTGTCTCCGTTGTAAAACCCATCATTGATGCTGTTATAGAGTAAGTGCCATAATCAAGGCTATCAATAACGTATGTGCCGTTAAGTGTTGTAGCCGCACCTAGATTTGTGTTTTGCACCTTTACGGCAGCACCTGGCAAAGGTTGATTAGTACCTTTGTGTTCATGATAATATTTGTAATATCCATAGACTTTGCCCTTTATAACGCCCCTTTGTTTTTTTACTCCATGTTCTTTTATATGCTTGTATGTAATATGAGTTTTGTTTTGAGGTGATGCACAACTAAAAAGGGAAAGACACATACAAAACAGAATATAAATATATCTCATAATACTAGCCTTTAACATCTGTTAACTATTTATCCGTTTATCCCTAGTTTCCACTTTGCCCTGCATGGGTTAACAAAGAAGCCACCCTGTGTTATACGTCTACTAAAAATCTCTATTTTCTTTTTATGAACCCCAGCGCCTGGTCGTTGTCGCCGTCCATGATCACCGAGACGGTGGCGTCGGCCATCATCTTGGAGACATTGATCACCTTGATGACCTTTTCCAGCTTCTTGAATTCCGGCAGTATCCTCTTCAGCAGGTTCGGCGCGTCTTGGAAGAACTTCTCGTTGAACACCATGTTCTTCTCGTCGGGATACAGCGGCAGATAGCGGATCCTGGCCTCCACCAGGTCCTGGAAGAAATGGGTGCCGAATGAGACCTCCGGCACGTAATCCTTCTTCTTCTTGGCCACCTCGATCAGCATGGCGGTGTTGTTGATGTCCGAATAGCCCACCCGCACCCCCAGCTTGATGTCTCCCCGGCTGCCCCAGCGGCCCGGCCCCATCAGAATGAACTTCTGGCGCGGAAGCTTATTGTTCAGCTCACCGATGGTCCGTCCCACCTGGATCAATTCCTCCATGGTGGGCAGGGAATCATATTCCGCCGGGTCAACGTAGACCAGGTATTCGATGTCCTCCACCTGGGCGGTGGTGACGAACTTGTCGGCGGTGAATAGAATATCGTCCCGGGGCACATCCTTGGGCACCGGGATGTTGTGCACCCCGCCCGATTGGCTCTGGGGCCGGCACTGCAGCAGGTACAGCTTGTGGATGTCACCGTCGCAGGCGAACTCTATGTCCACCGGCCAGCCCAGCTCCTTGCTGAGGATCTCCAGTATGGCCCTGATCTGGGGGATGAAGGGGCCGTGGGTCAGCAGTTTGGAGAAGGTGACCACCGGGGCCCCCTTGTCGTAATCTATCATGGTGCCCACCGGGGTGGACAGCTGCCCGTCCTGGTAGATGGAGATGATCTGGGGCAGGGCCGGATACTCCTGGCCGAACTCCTGCACCAGCTTCTCGAAGTTGATGGTCTCGAAGCGGCGGGTGGTCAGGTTGATGACGTCGATGTTCTTCTGGGAATACCACATAATCTCCTCGGGACTGACGTTCACCCTCAAGCCGGGCTGGCCGGGACAGACCAGGGCCGGATAGTCGTCGCCCATCCGGTCCACCGCCCGGGTGCCCAGCCCGGCCACCAGACGGATGATGCCGTCCTCCCGCCTGATGCGGGGCGACCAGCGGAACTCGTTGGAGCTGAAGGCCACCCCGGCATAGGCCGGAAAGAAATAACGGCCCACCCGCTGCCCCACCACCTCCTGGATGACGATGGCCATCTCCTCGTTGAAGTCCAGCAGGCCCCGCTCCCGGCGGTACTCGATGGGGTCCGGCCCAAAGACGCTGGCGTACACCTCCTCGATGGCGTCGATCAGGGCCTCCAGCTTTTCGCGCTTGGTGCCCTGGTTGGCCACGAACAGGCTCTTGTATTTTCCGGCAAAGGAGGAGCCCAGGGTGTCCTCCAGCAGGCTGGAGGAGCGCACCACCAGCGGACGGTCGCCGAAATCGTCCAGGGCCAGGCTCAGGCCGGCGATGATCTCCGGCGACATGGAGGAGTTCTTGAAGATCTGCTCGATGTAGGGGTACTCCTGGCGGATCTCCACCGGATCGCGGTACTTGATGGTGGGCATCTCCTCCAGGGCGTTGAAATGCAGGAAGTCCAGGATGCCGTCGGAGGTGACATACCAGGTCTTGGGGATGGTCAGGTTGCGCAGGGCGATAGTGTTCTTCTTGGCGGCCAGCAGGATCTTCTCGGCCCGGAACAGGCCGGCCGCCTTGCCGCCCAGCTTGCCATTGCCGATGGCCGGGCCGATGGTGCGGGATAGCACCGGGGCGAAATCGAACACCGTCACATATCGCTTGGTGGTGTTGATATAATCCAGGTCCTCGCTGAAGAAGCGCCGGATCAGGGCCACCCTGACCCCGATGCGTTCCTCGGGCGACAGGCTCTTCTGGGCGTCGGGCATCAGGCTGAAGCGGGTGACGGCCTCCGTTATCTCGGCCAGGGAGACGTCCCTTTTTTCAGCGGCCATGGCCAGGAAGCGGGCCTGCTCATGCTTGACCCACAGGCTGATCATCCGGGAGATCTCCTCGGCGTTGACCTCCTGGGCGGCGATGGTGAACACCTCGTCCATGATCTCCTGCAGCAATACCTGGTTCAGGCGGGGCATGGGCTGGTTCTCGCTGTACTCCCAGTCGGTGGAGGTGGAGTCCAGGCGCTTCATCAGTTCCTCGATCCGGGAGATGTTGCGCTTGTAGAGATAGTTCATCATTTTGCGGCCGATCCGGTTGAGCAGGATGGGATTGGTGTCTCGCAGCAGGTCAACTATCACCTGCCATTCGGGTTTGTGGCTGTTCATGTGGGCTCCTTGATGGCTGTTATTCAATCTGGGATGATATGCTTGACGGGCCAAGGTCTCAGCGTCACGGCTCAACTATCCAATTCGGCGATCCAGTCCCGATACTGGGCCTTGGGAGTTTTTTGGTGCAAAGCACGATACAGTCCCAGGGCTTCGGTCCGATGCTCGTTAACGCCGGTGATTTTATACAGGTGGTGATTCAGGTCTGCCAGCTGCCGGTCGTCCGTTGCTTCCGTCAGCATATTTTCCAGCAGCTGCCGGGCCCGGCCCTTTTGGGTCAGGCCCAGGATGTCCGCCTGCAGGATCCGGCAGCTGAAAACAATGTCCGGGACCATTATCTCTTGGGCGATCTGCAGGGCTTCGGCGTTCAGGGTCTCGGCTTGGGGGACCTTCTGCTGGGTGAAAAGCAGATCGGCCTTGGAATGGAGGTAACTGCACAGGTAGAATTTGAGCTGCAATTGTCGGGCAATGGCAATGGCCTGATCATAATGCTGCCCGGCCTGGCGGGGATCCTGCAGCTTGTTATAAAGCTCCCCCAGCGAGCCCATGGTTATTCCGATGCTTTCCTGATCATTCAGCTCTTGGGCAATGTCCAGGCTTTGCCGGTATGATTCCAAGGCTTTGGCGTAATCTCCCTGATCCATGTAGACAATGCCCATATTGCCGGCCGATATCCCCAGATTCCTCCTGTCCCCCAGCTCCTGGGAGATAGCCATCTGCTGGTGATAGCATTCCAGGGATCTGGCATAGTCGCCCTGCTGCATATAAAGAAGGCCCATGTTGCCGATGGCGTTGCTGATCCCCTTCTTGTTGCCCAGGCTGCGGTGAAGGGCCAGCCCCTTTTGGTACAATTCCAGGGCCCGGGGATAATCCCCCTGTTCCATGTGGATCAGCCCCATATTGTTCATAAGCGAGCTGATGTTCTGCCGGTCATCGGCCTCGGTGAGTATCGCCAGGGATCTTTGATAACAGTCCAGGGCGCTTGAATACTCCCCCTGATACAGATGAACATTTCCCATCATCAGGTAGGTTCGGCCGGTTTTGGGTGCGTCCCCCAGGGCCTCGGCAATGCCGAAGTTGGTCCGGTAGCATTCCATGGCCTTTGGGTATATGCCCTGGTTGAAATAGACCATGCCCATGTTGATGAGTGATTTCCAGACCCCCGGCTTGTCCTCCGAGACGGACGAGATCCTGTAGGCTTCTTCAAAAAGCGCCAGCGCCTGGGGATAAAGACCCTTCAGCCGTAAAATATTGCCCAACCCGTTCTGGTCACAGGCGATCGTCTCCGGATCATTGCTTGCCTGGACCCATTCCAGATTGGCCCGGAAGATCGCTTCGGCCTCGTTCCATCTGCCCACCACCTCAAGCACCGAGGCCTTCCGGTCCAATAGCTGATGGGGATAGAATACGGGCCGGGCCCCGGGGTTCTCCCGCCAGAGGTTATTGAATCTACAGACATTCTTCATTATATTTTAAGGCTCGATAGCTTACTGAGGATCAAGGATCACTCCGTGGCCGGTGCGTCCGTCGATCATCACTGTCAGCGGCTTGGCAAACCGCAGGTGGCGGACATTCTCCGATTCGCCGACCAGCGGCCCGTGCTCCAGCCGGCTCCAGTCCATACCGCCGTGCTCCGGGTCCAGTGGCACGGTGAAATAGCCGATCCTCAGCGAGGTCATGTTCTGGAAGAAGTGCGAGCCCTGTGAGGGATCCACGTTCATATTGGGCAGGCTGACCTCGACCATGGTCTTGGCCCGGCTGATCTGGTTCCATTTGATCGGGATGCCCAGCCAGGGATCGGAGGATCCCCAGCGGCCGGGGCCGATCAGAATATAGTTGCGGCCCTCCTCCTTGAGCCGGGCGTTGAATTTCTCTATCTCGTTGGCTATCCTCTGGCTGTTGGCGGCGTTGAAGGTGTCGGGTTTGACGTAGACAATATCGGCCATCTCCTGGTTGACCCCGTTGCCCAGCACCTGATGGCTGTAGCACAGGGCGTCACTGAAATTGTTCTCCCTGAGGTCCACCTTGACCAGCTCGTCGCCCACCACCAGGGGGCGCACCTGCAGAAAGCCGAACTCGGCCGGAAGCACGCTACTGGGGTCCAGGTTGACCGCGAACTCCATCTCGATGGGACATCCCATGGCCTCCCGGGAGAGCTTCAGCAGCCGCTCCAGGATGCCGGCCAGGGGGAAGACATCATTTTTCAGAATGTTGGCAAAGGTGACGCTGCGGGGCCCGGGCTGGTTGATGCCGTCGTAGAACTGATCGTTCTGGGGGGAATAGGTGGAGGCCAGGTTGCCCAGGGTGCCGTCCCGTTCGGCCTGATCCAGTCCGGCCTTAAGCAGGTACTGGTCCTCATCGGCAAAGGCGGTGGTGGCCAGGGGCCGCATGTTGATGGCGTAGAATTCGCGCTGGGAGTTGTTGAGCATCTCCTTGGTGGTGCCGAACTGCGGCAGGATGCGGGGATAGGCCGGGGTGAATCTTAAGGTGGCCCCGCCGTCCACCACCGTCTTGCCCAGCCCCAGGGCCACGTTGACCACGCCGTCCTCGGGGGTGGCGCTGCCCACCGGATAGAAGTTGTAGGAGCGGGCCACCCCGGAGAGATCGGGATAGAAGCTGCCGTTCCGCCTCTGGCCCACCACCTCCTGAATGACCACCGCCATCTTCTCCTCCTCCACCCGGTGGTTGGTGGATTCGATATAGGCCTTGGCCTGCTGGAAGAAGGTGGAGGCCCACACCAGCTTGATGGCGTTGGTCAGACTCAGGAAACGGGCGTCCAGGTTCGGTTCGTTGTTGGGGATCATCTTGGTGACGTAGATCCCGGCGAATGGCTGGTAGAGGGCATCCTCCAGCAGGCTGGAGGACCTTACCGCCAGCGGGGCCTTCAATTGCCGGATGAAATCCAGCAGGTCGCCCACGATGGTGGCCGGCAGTTCGGCATGAAGGAAGGCATTGGCGATCCGGATGTCCGACTTCTCCTGCAGGGCCATGCTGAAAAGATCGTTATGGCGGACGAACTCGTCGAACAGGTCGGTGCCCAGCACCAGGGTGCGGGGGATGGAGATCCTGACCTCCGGAAAATCACCGTCCTTAAGGTTGGCGGTAAGCACCTTGTCGATGAAGGCCAGGCCCCGGGCCTTGCCGCCCATGGAGCCGCCGCCCATCCGGTAGAAATGCCACTGGTTGAGATTGAACTGTCGGGAATAATAAAAAACGCCACCCCGGTGCATGCCGTTATAATGCTCCAGGAAAGCCTCCTTGATGGCTCGGCGCAGCAACAGGGGGTCGGCCTGCCCGGCGATCCCTGGCTGGTAGATCTTTTCGGCCAGCTGGAACTCGGTGCGGACCAGCAGCCAGCGCTTCAGGTCTTCATGGCGGTAATAGGTCGACAGCAGGTCGGGCGGCAGGCTTTCCACCACCGACAGGAAGGCTTCGATATTGGCCACCCGGGCCACCTCGTTCCGGTCTTCGTCCCGGAACACCAGGTCGCCGAAATCGAAATGGTCGGTCAGGATCTGGTGAAAGTCGCCTATCAAGGTGGGGCTGTTCTTCAGCAGGTGGGCGGCGTTGAGCTCCCGGGCGACCTGCCGGGTGTTCTCCTGGCTGGACTGGAACATTATCGGCAGAAACGGCTGCTGGGACCTTACCATCCTGACGAAATCGATCCCGGCCCGGTCGTCGAGCTTTCCGTTGCGCGGACAGCGGATGTCGCTGAAGATGCCCAGCATGCTGTCCCGGTACTTTTGGTAGATGGCCACCGCCTGCTCGTAGCTGCCGGCCAGGTGGACCTGGGGCCGGCCGTTCTGCCTGAGCACCCTCTGGGTGAAGGGCAGGTTCTCGTCCAGCAGCCGGCTGGTCTGGTTCCACAGTTCCTCGTATATCAGGTAGATGTAGGAGGAATAGAACTGGACCGAGTCCTCCAGCACCAGCAGGTTGGGGACCCCCACCAGACCGGTGTCGTGCTCGGAGTTCTTGACGTCCTCGATGTACTGGATGATGCCGGCCATTATCTTGCCGTCGCCCTGCCAGGCGAAGATCTTGTCCACCGAACGGCCGTCGTCGGCCTCCACCAGGCGCTGCAGCTCCGGGGTGTTGTAGGCCAGCACCACCACCGGCAGGCCGGGGTGCTTTTCCTTTACCGTCCGGCCGAAGGTGAAGGGGTCCATGTCCCCCAGCCGCTGGATGGTGACCACCAGGTCGAAGGTCTCTGCATCCAGCGCCTTCAGGGCGGCCTGGCCGCCGGTAGCCCGGGTGATGGCCGGGACATAGCCCAGATCGCGCTGCTTGTAGATCTGGCCCAGCAGGTCGGCCAGCCGGCCCTCCTCCTCCAGGATGAAGGAGTCGTATAAACTGGCCACCAGCAGGACCCGGCGCACCCGGTAGGACATCAGCCGCTGCAGCTTGGAGGAATAGAAATCGTCCAGGGCCAGCAGCTCCCGATCGGGCGGGTTTTGATTTGATAACGGCATAAGCAATTTTGAATTATAAAACATTAGTATATGCCAAGCAGTGGGGTAAAATCAATGATTATTTGCAATGATAATCGCATTGTCATCCCGAGGGGGCTACAACGCAATACCGGTTGAGGGATGAATAATGGTCACCCATTCAGCTTGTCGAGGGTTGGGTTGATCTCAGGGTGACAGGGACATTGTCATCCCGTGGGGATTCCAACACAATACCGGTTGAGGGGTGAATAATGGTCACCCATTCAGCTTGTCGATCGTTGGGTTGATCTCAGGGTGACAGCGTTTTTAAATAAAAAGGCGCAGGAAATTTTCCTGCGCCTGCTAAATACTAGAATCTAGCAACTAGTAACTAATTTACACCCAGCCCCTCAGTTTGCAAGCCTCGGCCACCCGCTGAATGGCGATCATGTAGGCCGCATCGCGCATGTAGACCTTCTTGTCGCGGGCCAGGGCGGAGACCTTCAGGAAGGCGTCGGTCATCTTGGTGTCCAGCTTGGAGAGCACCTCGTCCTTGGTCCAGAAGTAGTTCATGTTGCACTGCACCTGCTCGAAGTAGCTGCAGGTGACCCCGCCGGCGTTGGCCAAAAAGTCCGGGATCATGAATATGCCGCGCTGCTTGATGATCTCGTCGGCCTCGGGGGTGGTGGGGCCGTTGGCGCCCTCCACGATCAGCTTGACGTTCTTGGCCATCTTGGGGGCGTTATCCTTGGTGACCTGGTTCTCCAGGGCGGCCGGAACCAGGATCTCGACGTCCTGCTCGATCCAGGCGTCGCCGTCCAGCACCTGGTAGCCGGCGGCCTTGGCCTTTTCCTTGTTGATGCCGCCGAAGCGGTCGGTGATCTTTAAAAGCTCGTCGGCGTCGATGCCGGTCTTCTTGAGGAAGGTGTACGATTTCTGGTCGGCCTGGTCCCAACAGGATACGCAGACCGGGGTTCCGCCGTATTCCTTGTACAGCTTGACGGCGTACTGGGAGACGTTGCCGAATCCCTGGAAGGCGGCCCGGGTCTTCTTGATGTCGATGCCCATCTCGCGCAGGGCCTCCCGCATCACATAGACACAGCCGTAGCCGGTGGCCTCGGTGCGGCCCAAGCTGCCGCCCACCCCCAGCGGTTTGCCGGTGATGACGCCGGGATAGCGGCCGTTATGGATACGCTCATATTCATCCATCATCCAGATCATGTGCTGGCCGTTGGTCATCACGTCCGGGGCCGGCACATCCTGTAAGGGCCCGATGTTGTAGGCGATCTGGCGCACCCAGCCGCGGCAGATGCCCTCCTGTTCGCGCTCCGAAAGATGATGCGGGTCGCAGATGACCCCTCCCTTGCCGCCGCCCAGGGGGATGTCCACCACCGAACACTTCCAGGTCATCCAGGTGGCCAGGGCTCTTACGGTGTCCACTGTTTCCTGGGGGTGAAAGCGGATGCCGCCCTTGCCGGGGCCCCGGGCATCGTTGTGTTGGACCCTGAAGCCCTTAAACACCTTGACGGTGCCGTCGTCCATCCGGACCGGGATGTTGAAGTGATACTCCCGCATGGGGTTGCGCAGGAGGTCACGGGTTGCCTGATCGAGCCCCAGTTTTTCGGCTACGCCATCGAACTGCTTTTGGGCCATCTCAAAGGCATTAAAGGATTTGTCAGCCATGAGAATCAGCTCCTTTTATGAGTATTTAATATATGTGAAGCCCCTGCAGAATAGCCGCAAAAAGCACAGAATATTCGACAGAGGCCTCTGTTATCCTAAATTCATGCGGATTATATCACAAGCAGAAATTAAAGTCAAATCCATTCGGATGGCATTTCGTATTGACAAAATCTTTCGATAGTCGTATACTTCGTAACAGCTGGGGGAGCATAAGGCGTAAGATGCCAGGCTGAGAGGCCCGATCAATTGAAAGATAGGGCGACCCCTTAACCTGAACTGGGTAACACCAGCGGAGGGAAGCGCAAATAACAGGTAGTTATAGGCTTTTGCTCCGTGAAGTCAGGGCAAAGGTCTTTTTGTTTAAGATCATTTGCCCACGCCTGCCCGTCTATATGGGCTATCCTGATAATGGCGGAAAACCCGCGAAAAACGCGGACAACCCTTTTGCCGGGAGGGAACGGTTTTCTTTACCGCAGAGAACGCAGAGGGTTTTAAAGCCCGTTCTACTGTAGAAAATCATTACTTTATACTCATTATCCCATGCAAATTATTTTAAACGGAAAAGAATACCAATTGAACGGACCGGTCTCGATCGAAGATTTGTTAAAAGATCTGGGGCATGATGGTAGCCGTTTGGTGGTGGAGTTGAACTCAACAATCATTAACAAAGAGCTTTATTCTGCGACCGTGCTGAAAGAGGGCGATTCCCTGGAGATGGTCCGGCTGGTGGGCGGGGGATGATCCGGTGAAAGCAAAATGAGGGGCAGGAGAATCGATGTTGAGAGGATAAGAAGATGAGGAACATTTGATAAGCGCTGAATAGTAGGCAGGCAATTTTTGGCAATGTAATTTCATAATCACAACAGTATTAATAAAAAAAACCAAGAACTAAATCATCTTTGTGCTCTCTGGGTCTTAGTGTGAAAAGAAAATAAATCAATAAATACAGAATTAATATGTTAAAAGATTTAGTGATCGCCGGGCGGCAGATAAAATCACGCCTGTTTCTGGGCACCGGGAAATTCCCCAGCCCGCAGGTGATGGCGGATGCCCTAAAGGCTTCCGGTGCTGAGATCGTCACCGTGGCCCTGCGCCGGGTGGAGTTCGACAACCCCCAGGATGACATCATCGCCCACATCGACCAGAAAAGATACCTGCTGCTTCCCAACACCTCCGGGGCCCGCGACGCCGAAGAAGCGGTCCGCATTGCCCGGCTGGCCCGGGCGGCCTCCGGCTGGAACTGGCTGAAACTGGAGGTTACCCCAGACCCCAATTACCTTCTGCCCGATCCGGTGGAGACGCTGAAGGCGGCGGAGATCCTGCTCAAGGAAGGCTTCATCGTGCTGCCCTACATCAATGCCGACCCGGTGCTGGCCAAGCGCCTGCAGGAGGCGGGCTGTGCGGCGGTGATGCCGCTGGGCTCGCCCATCGGCTCCGGGCGGGGGATCAAGACCGCCGACCAGATCCGGATCATCATCGCCCAGGCCACGGTGCCGGTGGTGGTGGACGCCGGGCTGGGCCTGCCCTCCCACATCTGCCAGGCCTTTGAGCTGGGGGCCGATGCCGTCTTGGTCAACACCGCGGTGGCGGTGGCCCAGGATCCGGTGAAGATGGCCCAGGCCTTCAAGCTGGCGGTGGAGGCATCCCTGGCCGGGATAGCGGCCGGGCCGATGACCGAAGGCGATGCCGCTTCTGCCTCCAGCCCATTGACCGGATTCTTAAGATGACCCCGTTTTATGAAACAATAAGATCTTTGGACGGCTCCCGGATAAAAACCGATCCCCAGAATGCCACCACCGGACAGGTCAAGGCCCTTATGGGTTCGATCAGCTCCGGGGACATTCCAACTCCCGGGGATATCGCGATCCTGACCTCTCCGGCCGCCGCCGAAGTTCTGGAGCCGATGGCCCAACTGGCCCAGGCCATCACCGCCAGAAGATTTGGAAAGACCATCCAGATGTACGCCCCGTTGTACATCTCCAACCACTGCAGCAATTCCTGCGTCTACTGCGGGTTCAATGTTCACAACAAGATCAACCGCCGGACCTCGGGCCGGGAAGAGATCCTGTCGGAGGCCAGGCTGTTAAGAAATAAGCACATATCCCAGCTTTTGCTGGTCAGCGGGGAATGTCCCAGCCAGGTCGGCGTGGAAATGCTGGAAGGCATCGCCGGGGATCTCAAGGGAATGTTCCCCTCACTATCCATAGAGATATATCCCCTGGATACTCCGGACTACCAGCGGCTTTATGGGGCTGGCATAGACGGGCTGGCCATCTACCAGGAGACCTACGACCAAAATATTTATTCCACGGTACACCCGGCCGGGCCCAAGCGCGATTATCAATACCGGCTGGGCGCCCCGGAGCGGGGCGCGGCCGCGGGCTTCCGGCAGATCGGCCTGGGGTCGCTGCTGGGCCTGAACGACTGGCGGGTGGAGTCATATTACCTGGCGCACCACGCCGCCTACCTGATGAAGCATCACTGGAAAAGCCAGGTCTCGATCTCCTTCCCCCGCCTGAGGCCGGCGGCCGGGGGGTACAGCCCGGAGTTCCCCATCAGCGACCGGGAACTGGTGCAGATGATCTGCGCCTTCCGGCTGATGCTGCCCGATGCCGGGCTGGTGCTGTCCACCCGGGAGCCGGCCCATTTGCGGGACAGCCTGATCGGGCTGGGCATCACCAGGATGAGCGCCGGATCCAAGACCGCGCCGGGCGGGTATCTCGACAAGCTCGATAACAACCTGGGTGGGCAGGGGCAGGCCGCCGAGGGGCAGTTCAATGTGTTCGACGACCGGCCGGTGGAGGCGGTGGCTCAGAGCATCCGGAACAAGGGTTACGATACGGTGTGGAAGGACTGGGACCAGGGGTTCGAAGAACAACCTTAAGAAATAAATCTTTTTCATGCGATAGCTAAGAAATGTCACTCACTGATAACAGCGATAGACAGTAACCTCATAAATTCAGGGGATAGCTTTCAATGGACTTGCCAAAATCCCAAAAACAATCAATAAGAGGAAAAATGGCCAGGAGGATATTATTATCAATTCCGCTGTTTGCCATTTTTAGCAGCAACTTGCAGGCCGAAACCGTTTTCAAAAGATGCTTTTCAGGACAAATAGCAATGGCAGATATTCCAGGGAATAAAACTCAAAACGGATCAAATATGAAAGACATTTCAGACATCGCCCCCGTTCTCCAAGATCTTTTGGATCAAAAAAATTATTTTGGACTCAGAACCGCTTTGATCCAGAATAAAGCCGCTTTAGACAAGAGCACATGTCTTTTTTATCATGCCTTGGTGGAAAATGCCTTTTTAAATCCCCGGAAATCAAATGATGAAATTAAATATTTATTGCACAACCATAGGTCCGAACTAACGGATTCAATGATCGCCAAAATTCTGCTTATCAAGGAAGACAACCATGCCAAATTATTCCAATATAAACAGGCAGGAGAAACGGCTGAATTGCTGGTCAGATCATATGCTCACGTATTAGATAGCGGTCAGGTAGCCGACGAAGAAAATAACATGAAGACTTGGATCCCGCTATCCAACATTCCCGGCCAAACAATCAAGATAGGCGAAACCTCGCAAATACCCCTTAGCAAGGACAAAGCCGGTTTGGCGAATGTCCCGGTCTCCGTCCATGGCAGGGAATGCAATTTTATTGTCGATACTGGGGCGGATCTTTGCGTTCTAAGAAAAGGTTTAGCGGAAAAATTGAAACTCAGGAAAATCGAGACCTCGGTTTCCGTCAAGGGATCGACCGGGAAAGAGAACAAAACCGAACTGATGATCGCCGACAGCATCAAAATCGGCAAGATCACCGTCAAAAATGTTGTTTTTCTGGTCTTGCCTGACGATAAGCTGTCTTTTCCCCAGATAAATTACCAGATCAACGGCATAATCGGTTTTCCAGTCATCCGGCAGTTGAAAGAACTGCATTTTTCAAAGGATGGCAATCTGACAATACCCCGGAGAACAGTAAGAAAAAAATTGAAAAATATGGCGCTATGCGGGGCGAAATCCATTATAAATATTGTCGCCGGAAAGGATACGATATATTGCCTTTTGGATACCGGTGCGAACGCCTCGGAATTGTATAAAAAATATTATTGCGAACATGACAAAGATGTTGAAAAAAACGGGGCGCCGGATTCCCTGAAGTATTCGGCCCTGGGTGAAACGAAAACGCGGAAAACATATAAGTTGAAGGAGTTTCCCATTTCGGTAGGAGGCAAAACGGCAATTTTGCCGTCAATAGATGTGTATACGGAAGATCTGCGTTCTGATCGTAAAATGTTCTATGGTTCTATAGGACAAGATTATATAGGCTTATTCGATGAGATGATCCTCAATTACGAAAGCATGTATATCGAGTTCAATTGAGAGCAAGCATATTTTACAGATACAAAAATGAAAAATAAAAACCAACGGATAGAAGCTTTTAACCAAATTGACCTCTATCCGGTCACCGACCAAGAGTTGTCTTTGGGGCGTTCCAATTTAGATATATTGGACGGCCTGATCGCCGGGGGCGCCAGGATAGTCCAGCTGAGGGAAAAACACCTCTCCAAAAAAGACTTTTATCCCTTGGCCCAGGCCTTCCGTGAAAAGACAACCAAAGCCGGGATGCTACTGATCATCAACGACCATCTGGACATCGCCCTGGCCTGCGGGGCGGACGGGGTGCATCTGGGGCAGGACGACCTGCCGCTGTCCGCCGCAAAGAAGCTGGCCCCCCATCTGCTGATAGGCGTTTCCACCCACAACCTGGAAGAGGCCCTGGAGGCCCAGGAGCAGGGGGCCGATTACCTGAACATCGGGCCGATATTCGCCACCCAGACCAAGGAGGTTTCCATGGAACCGCTGGGCCCGGGGGCAATCAAAAAAATAATCCCGCAGATCAATATTCCCATTACGGTGATGGGCGGCATCAATTCATCGAACATCGAACAGGTCCTGAAGGCGGGCGCCAGGAGGATAGCGGTGGTAAGCGCCGTCACCAAGGCGGGAAACATCCAACAGGTGGTCCGTGAACTGCGGAAAGCCATAAATCAGTCTGAATCCTTTGGTTGACTTTTGGCATCAAATATAATAGAATCCCCAATATCATAATATTTTCTTTGGAGAGTAGATGTACAGCGAAAAGGTGATGGACCATTTCATGAATCCCCGCAACATGGGGGAGATCGAGAACCCCGACGGGGTGGGGATGGTGGGGAACCCGGTGTGCGGAGACATGATGAAGATCATGCTGAAGATAGAAAAGGATGTCATCACCGACGTCAAGTTCAAGACCTTCGGCTGCGGGGCGGCCATCGCCACCTCCAGCATGGCCACCGAGCTGGTCAAGGGCAAGACCCTGACCGAGGCCCTGGAGGTGTCCAACAAGGCGGTGGCCGAGGCCCTGGACGGCCTGCCCCCGGTGAAGATGCACTGCTCGGTGCTGGCCGAGGACGGGGTGAGGGCGGCCATCAACGATTACCTGGTCAAGAACGGCCGGCCGGGGCTGGAGCTGAAGCAAGGCGGGCAGGAACACGGCCACGGCGAGCATGAAGAAGGGCACTGAATCCCGATATTGAATAAAAAGCCCCCTGCAAATGCAGGGGGTTTTTTATTGCTGAAATTTTATTTCAACAGTACCATCTTCCTGGTCAAATCGACATCGCCGGCGTTGAGACGATAGAAATACACCCCGGCCGAGACCGGCCGGCCGGAATTATCCCGGCCGTTCCAGGCGATGTTATAATAACCCGGAAGCTGTTTGGCGTCCACCAGGGTCCTCACCAGCTGGCCGGAGATGTTGTAGACGTTGAGCCTAACCGGGCTCTGGGACGGCAGCTGGTATTTTATGGCGGTCTGGCCCCGGAAGGGGTTGGGCCGGTTCTGGTCCAGGGCGAATATCCCGACGGCCATCTCACCCGGCGCACCGGCAACTCCGCTGGGGAAGGGCTTCACTTTCAGATAAACGTCATCCACCAGCCAGCCGAAGGCGTTGGAGGCGGCGTCAGATTGCAGACGCATCCGGAACAGGATGCTGTCGTTGGTCCCCTTGGCCGAGAATATAGGGTTCAGTTCCACGCTGTCCAGGGCCCAGGAGGTGGTCAGAGAGGTCCTGGATTTGAGGGGCATCCAGGATGACCCGTCTTTGGAGGCTTCAATGAAGATGGAATCTCCCGGAGTGGTGCTGATGATGCCCTTGACCCAGAGATAGAGCTTCACCCAATTGTTGTTGTCGGCATAGGCATCCAGATTATAACCGTATTCCGGTTTCAGCTGCAAAATGATCTGGGCGCTGTTGGGATAAACTCCCGTTCCGGTCCTCATGCAATTGGGGGCGGAATGGGGCTGGGTAAGGTAGGTCCTCCAGGGGTTGGTGCCGGCCAGGGTGTCGAACACCGCCAGCATCGACGGGCTGTCGAAGTTGGTCACCAGCACCGAATCCACCATCAGGAACGAGTGATAATCGCTGGCCGGGCTGCGCCCGACGTTGCGCTGGCCGGAGGTGTCCACCGCCGTAAGGTAATAATTGAGCGTGTCCCCGGTGTAGATGTGGGCCGGCAGGGTGATGTTGCCGGAGAAGTCGCTGCCGGACGAAACCATCATGACCGGGGGGTATTCCGAGCCGGAATTTATTTTGTAGTGAATATAGCTGGAATCCGGAAACACCCCGTAATTATCGGTGATGACGGCTTCAACCCGGTAGGGGCCGGACAGGTTGATGGTGTTGGCCAGCGGGGTGTGGCTGATGGCCGGGGCGTAGGGATCCGGCCCGGCATAGAAGGAGTAGTAATTATAAGGGGCCCCGCCGGGCAGGGTCTTGGCAAGACCGTTGCTGTTGACCGCATAGACGAAGTAATCCAGCTGGTTGCCGCTGTGGGCCGGGATCGACCCCTGATACAGGCCGCCGCCCAGGTCGGCCATCAGGGTCCGGTTGGCGAAAGGCAGGGTGCCGTCGTCGTCCCAGTACAGGTAGACCTGGGCCACCCCGGCGCTGGAGGTCACATTGACCTGCACGATGTAGGGGGACAGGGTATCCTCGGTGTCGGTCAGCGGGGTGTGGGCTATCTGGATATCACCCATGAACCATTTTATTATCCGGTCCATGACGGTGTCCCGGACCGTTCCCGAAGTGATGGCCTCGAAGCCAAATCCGGTGTAGACCACCTTATGGGCCCCGGAATATTTTATCCCGGCCTGACCCGAGGGGAAGCCCGAATAGCTCAGGACCACATCGGCCCCGGCCTGGGGTGTGAAGTAATCGTAATACTGGTTGGTGGTGATGTAGGGCTGGAGGATGGAGAAGGCCAGCCCGTCACCGACGGGATCGCTGGCCGTTCCCACTATCGAAGAAATCCCACTGTGGTCGCCGCCGTAGGTGGCATGCAGGTAGTCCTGATAGAAGGACAGGGCTTCGGGGCTGTACTGCTCGCCGGTGGGATCAGCCAGGTCCCAGCCGATATCCTGCCCGGACAGGTATAAATTGCCCCCGTTGTCCAGATAGGTTCGCAATGCCGCTCGGTCCATGGAATCCAGGGAGGGGAAGGTCCATTCACACAGCCAGATGACGGTATTATAGGAATTCAACAGGGCGGTGTCGGGGGCGCTTTTTTGGGAATGGTCGTAATGGTCGTAAAAATATCCCAGCTGAGAGATGGAGTTGGTGTAGAAATCATCCACGTTGCGGGCCCCGGTGTCGTCGTCCACCAGCAGGATGGGGGAGCGCTCGATCTGGACGTAGAAGGTGTCGGTGCGGTTCTGGGCATCGGCCGAGATGTCCACGGTGAACATGGCCCAGTGGGGCAGGGCGGTGTTGTCCACCGTGAAATCGAAGCTGGTTACCGTGCCGGTCAATCCGCCGTTGATGTCACCATAGCTGGCCGAAGCGGTTGTGATCTGCACCGCATAATCGTCGCTGTGTATGATGGCACTGACATTGGCGGCATCGCCCCACCAATTCTTCAGGGACAGGGAAAGTCCCACTGCCTCTCCGGCTTCGGCGATGCCGTTGCCGCCGTCGCTGACCTGGTGGGAATGGTATTTAACCAGCGGGACCGGGGTGATGGTCAGGGCCTTATAGGCGTTTATCCTCCCGGTGCCCAGTAGGCCGGCATATGAGGGATTCAAAGCATCGATGTTATCGGTGGTCATGATCAGCTGGGTGGCCACCTGGGTATTGTTCCAGGTGGGATTGTTGGCCCAGATCAGGCCGGCCACCCCGGCCGCCACCGGGCTGGCCATGGAGGTGCCGTCCCAGGAGGCATAGCTGTTGAAATAGGCCGTGCTCAGGATGGCCGAGCCGGGGGCCGAGACATCGATCGTGGTGCCGTAATTCGAAAAAGAGGATTTTAGATCCGCAGAGGTGGTGGCGGCCACCGAAACAACATTGGCGTAAGCCGAAGGATAGTGAGGGTCCGAGACATTATCGTTGCCGGCGGCGCAGATCAACACCGATCCGCCCTCCCAGGCGTAGTTGACTATGTCCTGGGCGAACTGGCTGTAGCCCGAGCCGCCCCAGCTGCAGTTGATGGCCTTGGCCCCGTTGTCGGCCGCATAGACTATACCATCGTAGCCGAAATAAATGTAAGACTTGCCGCCGGTGGCGGTGTAATCATTATCGTAGCTGCATTTGATGGCCATGGGTCTGCAATTCCAGCCGATGCCGGCCACCCCGACCCCATTATTGGTCACAGCCGAAACATCACCGGCCACATGGGTGCCGTGGTCGTTATTGCTGTCGTAAACGTTTGGATCATTGTCTCCGTCCGGATAGGTAACGGCGATATCCGGCCCGGCGAAATCCCAGCCCCGGACGTCGTCAACAAAGCCGTTCATGTCGTTGTCAAGGGAGTCAATGTCGCCGCCGGAGCCGACCGGGAAGTTGTCAAATATTCCGTTGTGATTGATATCCTCTATCGGATTGATCCAGATATTGGCCGCCAGGTCGGGGTGTGTCACCTGGACCCCGCAGTCCACGATGCCGATCCAGACGGCGGTGTCCCCTTTTGAGATGTCCCAGGCATCGGGCGCCTGGATCTTGCTCAGGAACCACTGGCTGGCGAATGAAGGATCGTTGGGGGTGGTGGTCTCCATCTTATAACCGTAACGCGGCTCGGCGTATTCCACCTGGCCGGTCTTCACCAGGTCGCGGCACAGCTGGAGAATGTCGGTCTGTTTTGAGACATTGGCCTGGCAGATATTGGCCAGCGAACGACCCAAAGGTGTCTTGGCCCTTTCCTTGGTCTTGAAAAGCTGGTTTACCCCTTGCCCGCCGGAGCTGTTCAGGATCCCGTCAACCGCCGCATTACCGGTGGAGATCCCCTTGGAGTCCATAGCCGGCTGGGCCTTCAGTTTGAATATCACCACCCCGGGAAGGTAAACCTGCTGGCCGGCGCTGCCGGGCCTTTCGGCCAGACTGACGGAGATGAAAGAAGCCGTCAGGAGCAGGACTGCAAACGCAAGGTACTTTTTCATATATCACCCTTTCTGTTATTGATTGTACGATTTTCGCACCAGGCCTAATGTTACTACCGAAGGCCGGCTTTGTCAATATCATATCGCAGGTAAAATAAGCCCGAACCCTTGACAAAGAGGCAAAAGTAATATAAAGTTATACCAATATATTCAAACTGACTTAGGGGTCCAACTATGAATCATAGAACCATCAGATCACTGGCCGCCCTGATCCTGGCAATTTCAGCCACCGCGGCCTTGGCCGGGCAATGGGTCCCGCTGGCCGCCGACAGCCATCCCGGGCGGACGGTGGGATTATCAGGCGCCGGCCCGGACGCCATCACGCTGGATGTGACCCTGCCGGGGCTGGATATCTCAGAGGCAAAAACCAAGGATGGGGCATATATCCTGCTCTCCGTTCCGGACCAGGGATATAACACCGAGCCGGGCCATCCCAAATTGCCGGTGGTCTCCGAATGGGTGGAGATCCCGCAGGGAGCCAGGGTAGAGGCCTTTCTGGAGGTGATCGCTGAACAGAGCTTCAATCTTAAGGACAAGGGCTTTGACAAAAAGATCATGCCGGTCCAGCTGCCGGTGCCCAAGATGCCGGGAGCGGAGGAGAAGGTTCCCTTCAGAATCGATCAAACCGTATATTCCAACAACGAATTTTACGGCAAAGCCCAGGTCACGCTATCCCAGCCGGTTCAGATGCGGGGACACCGGGCGGTGTTGGTCAGTTTCTGGCCGGTGGCCTACAATCCGGTCAGCGGCGATATCAAGGTGATAACCAAGGCCCGGATAATCCTGAAGCTTTCGGGTTCCGATATTGCCCGGACCCGGAAGATGGCAACCAGATACCGGTCGGCGGCATACGACAGCCCATTGTCATCGACCTTGATCAATTACGGCACATACGAATCTTCCGCCAAAGCCGTCCCGGCCCTGCCCATCAACCAGCTGATCATCGTGGGCGATGAATATTATGACGCTTTGACGCCTCTGGTTGAATGGGACACCCGGAAGGGGTATCGGGTATTCGTTACCAGGACCTCGGAGATCCCGGGCGGGGCAGACACCGCCAGCATCCGCCAGTATATCAAAAGCCAGTACGACGGGGAGAACCCGCCGGATTTCGTCCTGCTGGTGGGCGATGTGGATGTCATCCCGGCCCATATAACGACGTCGGTGGGCAACCCAATATCGGATCTTTATTATTCCACGATGTCGGGGTCAGATTATCTGCCGGATCTTTATGTCAGTAGGATTTCGGTGGCCGATACCACCCAGTTGTATAACTACATTGTCAAATACCTAGGATACCAGCAGGGGTCCTGGACCGGCGACCGCTCCTGGATGCAGAAGGCATTTTTTACTGCTTCAAACGATAATTACGCTATAACAGAGGGAACGGATAATTATTGCATAGCCTTGAGCCGGGCGCACGGTATTGTATGTGACTCGGCTTACCAGCGTTTGGGCGGTTCCACCGTTGATATCACGAATGCTTTTAATGATGGGACCACAATCATGACCTATACCGGTCATGGAAATTACGATCTGTGGGCTTCGCCAGCCTTTTATCAAAGTAATGTTAATGCGCTTACCAATGAAAATATGTATACCTTCATCACCAGCTTTGCCTGTCTGACCGGTGATTATAATGTCGGTGAATGTTTTGCCGAGACCTGGATTCGTGTTGCTAATAAAGGGGCTGTAGCGTTTTTTGGTTCCTCTGAGGAATCATATTGGGATGAAGACGATATTCTGCAAAAGTATTTATATAATACGTTCTTGGATAGCGGATATGCGTGGATAGGCGGGATGATAGTAAAATCAAAATTGGATTATTTCCGCTATTGGGGGAATATTCCAACGACCAAGAGATATTTTGAGATGTACAATATCCTGGGCAGCGGCGCCATCGACCTGTACACCCGGCAGCCCCTGGCCCTGACCGTCAGCCACCCGGCCACGGTGACGCTGGGTCCGGCCACGGTGAATGTCAATGTAACGGCCGGGGCCGCGGTGCAGAACGCCCTGGTCTGCCTGACCTATAAATCAAGCGGAGCCATCCTGGCCTCGGGCTACAGCGATGCCTCGGGCAATGCATCGCTCGATATCGTGACCACCAGCATCGACAGTATCGGGGTGGTGGTGACCGCCCACAACTGTGCTCCGTATGCCGGGCAGATCAATGTTTCGGTGACCGGCCCCTGTGTGTTGCACTACAAACACACCGTCGATGATCCGGCCGGCAACGGCGACGGTGAGGCAAATCCCGGGGAATCTATGATCATGCCCCTATGGGTGAAAAATTACGGCAGCACCATATCCACCGGCACGGTCAAGGGCATCTTGAGGACCACCGGCAGCCAGGCCGCCGTCACCGACAGCTTCTATAATTTCGGTCTGGTGTACTCCGGGGATTCGGTCCAGTACGCTGCGGGATACAAGTTCACCGTCTCGCCGGCCTGCACCAACGGGGCCGTGATCCCCTTCACCCTGGAATGCCATGATACCGAGAACAGCTGGACCACAAATTTCTCGGTGAAGGTCTCGGCCCCCAAGCTGTGGTACAGCACCTACTGCATAATCGACCCGGCCCCGGCCAACAACAACGGCTTTGCCGAGCCCGGGGAGACCGACAGCCTGAGGGTATTTCTTAAGAACAAAGGGCTGCAAACGGCAGACAATGTCACGGCCATTCTGTCCAGCAGTGATCCGTATCTGACCATAGTGAGCGACAGCTCAGGCTACGGAAACATACAGCCCGACAGCGCGGGCGGGTCGGTCATCCCCTATCTGCTGACCTTCGGAACCCCGCCGCAAAATCCGTATTATGCCCGGCTCCGGCTCCAGATGAAAACCCTGGGAGGTGCAGTGGTGCAATACGACAGTTTTATGCTGGCCATTGCCAGTCCCGGCTTCTATGACAACGTGGAGGACAGCATTCTGACCAACCGATACCAGGCCGGTGATCTGTGGCATACCACCGAGTACACCTCCTACAGCCCGACCACCTGCTGGCGCTGCGGGGTGGGGGATGATCAAAATTACCTTGACAATATGAACTCATCTCTGATCACCCCCGAGTTCGCAGTGGGCTCCCAGGCCACGGTATCGTTCTGGCATAAGTATGTCATCGAAAATGGATATGATTACGGCTTTCTGGAATACAGCACCGACGGAGGCTCCAGTTGGGCCGAGCTGGCCAGCTATACCGGAAACTTGAGCACCTGGACCCAGGCCTCCTATGATATAAACGGGATCCCACTGGGTTCCCGGGTGATGCTGAGGTTCCGCTTCACATCCGATTATTCCCTGAATTACAGCGGCTGGCATATAGATGATATCTCGGTGACCACCCCCGCCGGAGTGGCCGTCCGTCCGGAGGAGCCTAAGCTTTCAGGGGTCTTAAGGCTTAACCGCAGCCATCCCAACCCCATGCGATCCAATGCCGTGATATCATACCAAATACCCAGCAAATCACCGATCACCCTGACGGTCTACAATATCCTGGGGCAAACTATCAGAATGCTGGATTCCGGGGAAAAAGCTCCCGGCCTATACCAGGTCAATTGGGATGGCCGGGACAGCCGGGGAAACAGCATGGCTTCGGGCATCTATTTCTACCGGCTGACGGCCGGAACGGTCACCTTGACCCAGAAGCTGATACTGGTAAGATGATTAAGATCCTTATAAGTTATAAAGTTTAGCTCATTTGCTGATATTTTACTTGACAAGAACCGCTGATCTATGCTATGGTCTATAATGTTATCGCTCAAATATTGAACCTAGCGATTGTTTTTGTTTTATGGGTCTAAAGGAAAAAACACAACTTACCATAGTATTTATCCCCCACCACGGGGGCAATACTGTAAGCGTCAGGGTGCCCCAATGGCTTCTGGTATGCCTGGGGTGCTTTGGGATATTCCTTTTATTGGGTCTGGGCATGGTAACCACCGGCTATGTCAATAAGTTCGTCGATGTCTCAATGCTGCAGAAGCTGCAGATGGAAAACCGCATACTAAGGACCAAGCTGAACGAATTTGCGGCAAGATCGGCCGATCTGCAGGAACAGATAGCGTTGTTCGTTGATTTTGACTCCAAGGTCAGGATGATGTCCGGACTCCGGATCATAGATCCAGACATCCGGCAGGTGGGCATCGGGGGCGACAGGCAGGAGGAGCTTCCCGAAGGGGTTTCGGTGAAGACCGGCTCTTCCATCAGGGAGGTGGAGGATGATCTGGGCCGGCTTATCAGGGAGGCCAAACTGCAGAACGAGAGTTTTCAGGAGCTGACAGCCGCTCTTGAGCAGCAGCAGCAAAAGTGGAACCATATGCCATCCATTCAGCCCACCCCCGGATGGATCATCAGCGATTTCGGCTACCGGCGGGATCCCCTGACCGGCGAAATGAGGATGCACGAAGGGGTGGATATTGCCGCTCCGGCCGGGACCATCATAACCGCTCCGGCCGACGGGGTGGTCAAATCGGTAGGCTCCCGGGGCAATTACGGACTATGCCTGGAAGTGGACCACGGCTACGGGATAACGACCCGGTTCGCCCATTGTTCGCTGATCAGGGCCAGCCAGGGCTCCAAGGTGTCGCGGGGCCAGGTCATCGCCCTGGTAGGGTCCACCGGCAGGACCACCGGACCCCATCTGCACTATGAGGTGCTTTCCAACGGCAAGGCCAATGACCCGGCCAATTATATCCTTTCCGCCCGGATGTTCTGAGGGCAATGAAATTTTAAAGGCCAGGATAGTTCCTGGCCTTTTTTAATTGGATCAACGATCATTCAGATATCCTCTGCCGGATAGGGATGGCTTTGGGGGAAATCCTGGCGGGATAATTTACGCATCAGTTCGGAGGCCCGGTTCAGCCGGTCAAGTTTCGGACCGCCGGGCCGGGCTTGGATGAAAGAATGCACCGTGAAGCTCAAATATTTTCCTTGGCTGTCAAGTTCCGCCCACAGCAGCGGGGCATAGCCGGACTCCCCGCTCAAGTTCATGCCGCCATAGGTGCAAAAATTCCCCAGGCTGTAGGCTATCAGCCGGTCCCGATAGATCTCCAGGGCCCGGGGGACATGGGGCCCGTGGCCGATTATCATATCCGCCCCCCGATCAATGGCGTCATGAGAGAATTTTATAAGGCGCCCCCGCGGCTCGTTCAAGTATTTCTCTGGGGCGTCCTTGATATGCAGGGCGGCCTTCCCCTCCCCGCCGCCATGGATCGAGACGATCAGTATATCGTAAATTCTGGCCAGGGAATCGATCTCGCTAAGCGCTTCTTCGGGATGGACGATGGAGCGGGGAGGCGCCCCGGCGGCCAGGGCGATCACCCCGACGGAAACTCCCTTTAGGTTGAATTCGGCGACAGCGCCCTCCTTGCCGGTGAACTGTATCCCGGAGGCCTCCAGCGATTTTCGAGTGGAGAGGCTGCCGCCGGACCCAAAATCATTGGCATGATTGTTGGCCAGGGACATCACGTCGAAACCGGCCCGGGCCAGATTGTCAGCGAAAGACGTCGGGGTGCGAAAGACGTAGGCCCTGCCCTTTTTTGCCACCTTGGCCGGTTTGCCGGAATCGCACAACGGCCCCTCCAGATTGCCGAAGGCCAGGTCGGCTTTTTCAAGGATCTCCCGGCAGTCGTCGAACAAGCGCCGGCCATCCTCCGGCGGCAGCAGCGGGGCCGGGTAGCAGCTGCCCATCATGATATCGCCCACCGCGGCGATGGTGAAGCTGCCGTTGGGCGATGAATCCGGCCAGGCCGGGCCATCGATCATCAGGCCCATTGCGGCGGTATCCGCGGACGGCAGGATGACGGCCACGGTATCCGGGCCGGTGGTAACGGCCCGGTCCAGACGGACGGTGCCGCAGGCCGGCAGCATTAGGGAAAGCCCGATGAGGGCGTATAGTTTTGTTTTTTTCATAGGATCAAACCGCTTTTAAGGTCGAATGTTTTCCGAGGGTAAACATCTTACAGCCAGCCGTTCTCCCGGTACCACCGGGCGGTGATCTCCAGTCCCCTTTTCAGATCATGACGGCAGTTGAAGCCGAAATCCTTTTCGGCCTGGCCGGGAGAGCAGGTCCAGTATCTTTGGGACATCTCCCGGACCTTCTGGCGGTTGAAAATGCTGTTCCCCCCCGCCATCACGGCTCCGCCCTCGGCCAGCAGGGCCCCAAAGAGCGCCATTCCCAGGGGGATCCTCAGGGGGAGAGCTTTTTTGCCCAGGCTCTGGGCGATGGAACAGGATATCTCCTGCCAGGAATAACTTTGGGGGTGGGACAGGAAATATGTTTTGCCGGCTGCGGCATCGGACCGAGCCGCGGCGATCATCCCCTCGGTCAGGTCCCGAACGAATATCAGCTGGGCAAGCCTTTTTTTGAATCCCGGCAGCAGGGCCAGCCCCCGGTTTATCCATTGGAAATATAATAACACATCGGTGTCCCGGGGGCCGTAGACCGTGGGCGGGCGGATCATGGTGAGGGGAATTTTCTCCGCCCACCTCATCAATTGCCGCTCGGCCTCCAGCTTGCTCCGGCCATAATCGGAGATGGGCCGGCATTGGTCGGACTCGCACCGGGGCTCCTCCAGGCAGGCCGATGGTCCGGCCGCCGCCTGGCTGGAGGAAAAGACAAATCTCTTCAGTCCGGGAGCGGACCTGACGGCAGCCTTGGCCAGATCAACAGTGGCCGCCACGTTATGGTGGAAAATCCTGTCCCGGCTGCCGGACTTGGCGGCGGCGAGGTGAAATATGTAATCCGCGCCATTGACCGCTTCAACCAGCGAGGCCTGGTCGTCAAACGACCCATAGGCCAGCTCCAGGTCCAGCCCCTTGAGCCATCTTAAGTTGCTGGTGGTCCGGACCAATGCCCTGACCCGGCAGCCTTTTTCCAAGAGATTTTCCGCCAGGTGGCTGCCGATGAATCCGCTGGCCCCGGTAATCAGGGCCAATGATTTTCCCTCCGGTTCGATCATCCTGTTAGTTTAACTTAAATTATCACGGCTGTCAACATTTCCCCCGCCATCGGTTTTAATATTATTTCTTGACATTTCGCCAGATTATGATAAATTTATCAATTACCGGCCGGAGGTTGGCAGGCTGCTGTCCGGACCGGACGCCCATCTGGCCAAGCGGAGCCGGCCGGAACCTTCCCAAAAAGAACCGATGGAAAATTATTCCATAAATCACATCATAATGAGATCGACTTTCTATGATAGCATCTACCGGGATAGACATCGCCGAGGTCGGCAGGATCGAGCAGGCCATAAATCGCTGGGGGCAAAGGTTCCTGGACAAGGTCTTCACTCCGTCCGAGATCGCCTTCTGCCAGGGCCGCCCCAACAAGTACCAGAGCTATGCCGCCCGGTTCGCCGCCAAGGAAGCGGTGTCCAAGTGCCTGGGGACGGGTTTTAGGCGGGGGGTCTATCCCAACCTGATAGAGATCGTGGATAACGAAAAGAGCCGCCCCACGGTAAAACTTCACGGCGCGGCGGCTGAACACGGAAAGGGATATGCCATCCATCTCTCGCTGTCCCACGACCGGAGCATGGTGGTGGCGGTGGCGGTGATGGAGAAAGCATAATACGGGAGTTGCCCACGAAATACACGAAAAGTGCGAAATATTTTAAGGTATAGATGGAAATTGTTTTTGTAGTAATTATTGTATAAAATTATTCAATGTTGTGAAATGACTGATAAAGAATAAAATAACTGTTGCGCATCATTTGGAGGATACAAGTGACTGAACCCACCTTTCCTGGAGGGTCTAAATCAAGGGTAACTCTTGCGGGTGAGCGAATTCGGCAGGATACCGCAACCGCGGATGATTTACGCGTCATTGAAGCGTGGCGAGCAGCGCATCGCGGTGTTCTGAATACGTTTCAAGCGATTCTTAGAAATCGCACACGGGGCACGAAAGTATCTGTCGCCCAACGCCACAAACGAAGGACGACGATTTACGACAAGCTAACACGGTTGCCGGGGATGCAACTTGCGAGAATGGATGATGTCGCAGGGTGTCGACTGATTTTTCGCTCAATCAAAGATCTGAAAGCCTTTCGGTTAAAATTTCATAAAGCAAGATTCAATCACAAACTCCGCAACGAGCCAGATAAGTACGATTACATTAAGCGTCCGAAAGAAACTGGGTATCGTGGTATTCATGACGTATATGAATACGACGTCAACTCTGAAGCCGGGAAAGCTCTTGCCGGCCTTTACATCGAGATTCAGTACCGTACTTTGGTTCAACACGCTTGGGCCACTGCTGTTGAGGTTATTGGTTTCATCACCAAGAGTCAGCCTAAGTTTCAGCGTGGAGACACACGTTACGAGCGGGCAATGGCTTTAGCAAGCGAGTTACTTGCCCGTGCTCACGAACAGCAAACGGCTTCCTTCCCCAATGCATCAGATCGAGAGATTTTAGATGAGTTCTTGTTGCTTGATGCTGAACTCCATCTCATGCAGACACTCAGAGGGCTTAATAGAGCGAAGAGTGACGTCACTGACAAACGGAATTCAATACTCATTTTCTCAAAAGTAGGTGAGCTAGAGGTCCGCAGTTTCAGGGATGCAACTGACGCACTAAGCGCTCTATTCCAACTTGAAAAGCAAATGCCTGATCGCGACATAGTGCTAGTCCGTGCTGACACGAGCGAGGATGTTCGCTTGGCTTTCCGAAACTACTTCACAGATGCGCGCGAGTTTGTAAGACTGGTCGATGTTGCTTGCACAAAACTGAGCGGAAAGTAAGTCCTGCAAGGAATATCAGGCAGGGAGAGGCGTTGGTGATGCCCAACCCATCATTTTTTAGTGCCTTTAGTGGGCAGGTAATAAGGAGGAACTGAAATGTTCGTAGTCACCCCCCAGCAGATGCGGGAGATAGACGCCCGGGCCATCAGGAAATATAAAATCTCCGGCCAGACCCTGATGGAGAACGCCGGCCGGGCCCTGGCCGACCAGGCCCAGGCCATGCTGGGGGCGGGAAAGCCGGGGGACCGGCGGAGGATCGCCGTCATCTGCGGCAAGGGAAACAACGGGGGAGACGGCTTCGCCGCCGCCAGGATGCTGGCGGAAAAAGATTTCCGGACCACGGTTTTTTTGCTGGGCCGGATCGGCGCGGTCAAGGGAGAAGCCCTCAGCCAGGCCAAAAAACTTAACAAGGGCGGGCTGAAAATCCGGGAGATGGTTTCAGCCGCTGGGCCGGCCTCCCTGAAAAAAGAACTGGCCGGTTCCCATCTGGTGGTCGATGCCATATTCGGCACGGGATTCAAGGGGCCGGTCGACAAAAATGTGGCAGCGGTCATAGAAGCCGTCAATGCCTCGGGCCGGCCGGTGCTGGCGGCCGACATTCCCTCGGGGGTGGACGGCGAGACCGGCCAGGCGGCCGGCCCGGCCATCAGGGCAAGGGTCACGGTCACCATGGGTCTTATTAAGACCGGTCTGCTGTTTCATCCGGGAAAAACGCTGGCCGGAAAAGTGATCGTGGCCGATATCGGCTTTCCCGAAAAATGCCTTGCGGAACAAAAACCGAATATCCGGCTGGCTCGGGGCCCGGCAATAAAAGGCTGGATGCCGGCCAGAGAACCCGATGCCCACAAGGGCAGCTGCGGAACGGTGCTGGTGCTGGCCGGCTCGGCCGGCATGACCGGAGCGGCCAGCCTGGCATCGACCTCGGCCATGCGTTCCGGGGCCGGGCTGGTCTGCCTGGGGATCCCAGAGAGCCTGAACGATATCATGGAGGCCAAGCTGACCGAGGTCATCACCAAGCCGCTGCCGGAGACCAGAAACCGGACCCTGTCGCTGGCGGCCGGGGAAAGGATCATCAAGCTGGCCGGACAGGCCGACTCGATGGTCATCGGCCCCGGCCTGTCCGGCCATCCCGAGACCGCGGAACTGGTGCGGACAGCGGTCAAGTCCATCAAGATCCCGGCAGTATTGGACGCCGACGGGCTGAACGCCCTGGCCGCCCGGCCGGAGCTGCTGGGGTCCGCCGCAAACCTGGTCCTGACCCCCCACTACGGGGAATTGTCGCGGCTGTTGAAAACCGACATCTCCCCGATAAAGCGCCAGCCTCTCAAATACGCCCTGGAGGCGGCCAGGAGGTTCAACCAGACAGTAGTGCTGAAGGGGGCCCCCACCGTCACCGCCCGGCCGGAGGGGAGGGCCTGGATCAACTCCACCGGCAACAGCGGCATGGCCACCGCCGGGTCGGGGGATGTGCTGGCCGGGCTGATCGGCGGGCTGCTGGCCCAGGGGCTGTCGGCAGAAAGGGCGGCGGTGCTGGGGGTCTACCTGCACGGCCTGGCCGGGGACCTGGCGGCCGCAGACAAGACAGAATACTGCCTGCTGGCCGGGGACATCATCGATCATTTCCCCCGGGCTTTTAAAAAAATAATGGAGGATAGCTAGATGGTTTGGCTGGGATATGCGTTATTGGGGGCCCTGGCCGGGACGGTCAGCGGACTGTTCGGCATCGGCGGGGCGGTGGTGATCGTGCCGGCGCTGGTGATATTGTTCAAATTTTCCCAGCACCAGGCCCAGGGCACCTCGCTGGCCACTTTGCTGCTTCCCATAGGGCTGCTGGCGGCCTGGCGTTATTATTCGGCCGGGCATGTCGATGTCAGGGCGGCGGCGGTGATGGCGGTGTGCTTTTTCTTCGGCGGGCTGCTGGGGGCGGTGCTGGCCGAGAAGATCTCCGGGGTCTGGCTGCAGCGCTCATTCGGGGTGTTCCTGCTGGCTATCGCGGTAAAAATGATCCTGGCCAAATGAGCAGACTCGGCGACTGGATCATAAGAAACATCAGGGAGGCCGGGGCCGGAGGCCGCCTGGAGCAGGGCCTTCCCTTTGCCGTCTGGCAGCGGCAGTGGGAGGTCTGCGATATAATAGCCAACCGGAGAATATCCGAAGAGATATCCCGGCGGGTGGACCGGCTGTCCGAGAAAAACCCAGCCTACCAGATAGACGCCTGGCATTATCGATGCGTCATAGCCAAATACCAGGCCCGATACCCTGAATCGCTGGAATTATCCCGGAAGGGATTGGAACTGGCAATGGAAAATGGGGAGCGGGAAAAAACCGCCCTGATGTACAGCCTGATGGGCGAGGCCTGCTACAATCTGTCCGATTACCCCAAGGCCATCGAGCACCGGCTGGAGGCCCTGGCCATCTACCAATCGTTGGGGATGGAAGTGAGAGCGGGCGATGTCAAAGGAGATATCGGGCTGGCCTACTGGCGGATGGGAGATAACCAAAAGGCTATGGACTTTTACCGCCAGGCCATGTCCGTTTACCAAAAATTCAACGATATCCGGAAGATGGCCACCAATAAAGCCAATGTGGCCGGGGCCATGTTGCGTACAGACCAAGCGGACCAAGCCTATGATCTTTACCAGGAAGCCCTGGTCCAGGCCCGGCAATTGGGTGATATCCAAAAGCAGAGCAACATTTTGAACAATTTGGGGGCCATATTGATAAGAAAGGGCCGGTATCAGGAGGCCCTGGTTAGGCTTCAAGAAGGTCTGAAGATCGACCGGACCATTGGGGATATCACCTCCCAGGCGACAAAACTGAACAATATCGGGGTGCTCCAGGGGACCCTGGGCGATTATGACCAATCGCTGGAATACATGAAAAGGGCGCTGGAAATAGATGTCTCGACCGGCAACCTCAACGGGCAGATCTCCAAGCTGAACAACATCGCCGACCTGTGGGCCATGAAGGAGGATTTCCAAAAATCCTTCGACTGCAGCCAGAGGTCGGTCGACCTGAGCCGGCAGATAAATTCCAAGGGCTATCTGGCCCACGCACTGATCAGAAATGTCCTGCTGTGCATTTGGATGAAGAAATATCAGGAAGCGGTCGCCTACGGGCTGGAGGGCATCGCCCTGGCCCGGGAGATCGACAGCAATTCGGTACTGAGCATGGGGCTGTCCAACATGGCCGATCTTTACGACGCCATGGGCCAGCCGGCCAAGGCCCTGGAGTATTCCGACCAGGCGATGGAATTGATAACCAAGCATTCCACCTTCGAGGTGGCCCTGGAGAAGATGTACTACCGGCGGCACCTGATCCTGGGGAAGATGGGCAACCGACAGCAGTCCCGGGAATTTCTGAAAATGGCGTATCAGGAGGTGCAAAAAAAGGCCCGGGACATAAATGACCCCCGGGAACTGGAGAAATTCTATAATAATAATAAATCCAATCAGACCATCATCCGGGAGTGGGGGGAACTGGAGAAGAGCCGAGCAGGACAAGCCGACCTATGATCGAATATGTCATGGCGATGAAAGAGCCGGACCGATGATGCCGAACCGCAATAACCGATCAGCGGAAACCCGATGAGAAGCGGAGCAGTGAACTGGATAAAAACCAACCGGGGGGGATCGGGGACCGCCGAAGAGCTCTCCGCCTCGATCCCCTTTGTCATCTGGCAGAGGCAGTGGGAGGTATGCGACGTGGCCGGGGACCGGGCCCGCAGCCGGGAGATCGCCGGCAAAATTTCCGCCCTGGCCCGGAACCACCCCCGCTACGGCATCAGCGACCGGCTCTACAATTCACAGGTCTGCATCTTCTCCGGTGAATACGCCCGGGCGCTGGAGCTTTCCGAAGAGGCCCTGCAGCTGTGCCGGCAGGACAGGGATGATACAAAAATGGCCGAGATCTACGGGCAGCTGTCGCAGGCCTACCAAAGCCTTTCCAACTACCCAAAAGCGCTGGAATTCAGGGAACTGGCCTCCGGGATCTACCGGTCCCGGGGCGACCGGATCGGCTGGGGCAATTCCCTGGCCAATTCGGGGCTGATACAATGGAAGATGGGACTTTTTCAGGAGGCGCTGACACGCCTGGATCAGGCCCGGCTGATATTCGAGACCGAACGCGAGGACCGCTCCATGGCGGGGGTGCTGACCAATACCGCCAACGTGCTGCTGGCCACCGACGAAATGGAAAAAGCGCAGGAGAACTATCTGGCGGCCCTGGCCATCTGCCGCCGCATCGGCGACCTGGCCAAGCAGAGCACCCTGCACAATAACCTGGGGGCCATCATGTTCCGCCGGGCAGATTACTCCAAGGCCATGGAGCATTACAGCCAGGGAATCAAGCTGGACGAGATGCTGGGCAACCTGACCGGCCAGGCATCCAAGCTGAACAACATAGCGGTGATGCTGGGCTCGATGGGAAAGCACGACCAGGCCATGGTCTATTTCGAAAAGGCCCTGAGGATAGACACCGCCACCGGCAACCAGGACGGGCAGATGCGGAAGCTGGGCAACCTGGCCACGCTGTATGCCATCACCGACGACTACCGCCGGGCGGTGGAGTACATCGACCGGGCGCTGGAGATAGGCCTGAGAATAAACAGCCGCAGCTACTACGGGCACTTTTTGACCCAAAAGATAGGATACCTCCAGAACCTGAATGATTATCCGGGGGCCAAGGCCGTGGGCCAGGAGGCCCTGAAGGTCATCAATGACTCGGGCAACCACAGCCAGATGGTCACGCTCTACTCCTCGCTGGCCGACATTTATTACGATATCGGGGAAATGGACCAGGCCTTTGAACATTCCGACCGGGCCATAGAAATGATAGCCAAGCAGGAGCTTTTTGAGGTCTATAAGGAGAACAGCTATTTCACCCACTGCCTGATATTGGAGCGGATGGGCAAGCCTGAGGAATCCGGGAAATATCTGGAACTGGCCTACAACGAAGTGCAGGCCAAGGCCCGGAACATCAATGATGAACAGGAGCGAAGGGGCTTTTTGACCAAGAACAAGATCATCTCCCAGATCGTGGAAAAATGGGAAAGCTCCCGGCCAAAGGAAAAGTGAAATATGCCGATATACGAATACCAGTGTCTCGATTGTAAAAAGAGCTTCAGCCTGCTGATACTGAATCCCTCCAGCTACGGCCGGCCCAAGTGCCCCAACTGCGGCAGCGACAAGCTGGAGCGGATGATGTCCCGCTTCCGGACCCCGCAGTCAGAGGAAAGGCGGATGGAGAAGCTGGCCGACCCCTCCTGCATCACCGGGCTGGACGAGAACGATCCCTCGGCGGTGGCCAGGTGGGCCAAAAAAATGGGAAAAGAGCTGGGGGACGAGGCCGGGGAGGGGTTCGATGAGATGGTGGACCAGACCATGGAGGAGGAAACAAATAAAAGCAACGGCCCGGAAGAAACGTTTGAGTAGCCGGACATTGTGCCGGGCAGCGGTTGAAAGATGGGGGAAAAGGTTTGAGGAGTCTGATATTGTGCCGGGCAATGTTCGAATAGTTTGAGAGGTTATTCAGGCTGTCGGGCGATGTTTGAAAGGTGGGAAAGGTATATGAGAGATAGAGGGAAAATATTTATAAAAGGCGTGGATCCCCGATCGGGCCGGGAATGACCCGCGAATGAAAAACTTTGTGTCATAGTGTGAGAAGGAAAATATAGATAAGCATGAAACCCAGAATAGCCATAACCATGGGGGACCCGTCCGGGATCGGCCCGGAGGTGGCCCTGAAAGCGGCCCTGGACAGCCGGGTCAGACGGGCCTGCCAGCCGGTGCTGGTGGGCCCGAGGGACCTGTGGCAGGAATTTGCCGGGGTCTTCGGGCTGAAGCTCACAGATGTCCCGGTGCACGACATCTACTGCCCCAGGTTCAACATCGGGCCGGGCCGGGAGAGCGCCCAGACCGGGAGGATGGCGGCCGAATCAATCATCTCCGCCGCGGTGATGGCCCTGGACAACGCCGTCTCCGGGATGGCCACCGCCCCCATCTCCAAGAAAGCCCTGTCTCTGGCGGGCTATGAACAGACCGCCCACACCGAACTGCTGGCCCAGCTGTGCGGCTCGGGCCCCTGCGCCATGATGTTCGCCGCCGGAAAGCTCAGGGTGACCCTGGCCACCATCCACCAGCCGCTGGCCAGGGTTCCCGGACTGATCACCAGACAGTTGATAATGGATAAATTGTCACTGACCGACGCCGCCCTGAAAAAAATGTGGGGCATCAAAAGGCCCCGGATCGCGGTGCTGGGGCTCAATCCCCATGCCGGTGAGCAGGGCCTGCTGGGCCGGGAGGAGATGGCCGTCATCTCCCCGGCGGTGGCCCGGGCGGCGAAGGCGGGCATCGATGCCGCCGGGCCGGTGTCGGCCGAGGCCGGGTTCAGATGGTGCCAGGAGGGGAAGGTCGACGCCCTGCTGGCCATGTATCACGACCAGGGGCTGCTGCCCCTGAAGGTCCTGGGCGGGGCCACCAACATCACCCTGGGCCTGCCGTTCATCCGGACCTCGCCGGACCACGGGACGGCCGGGGATATCGCCTGGAAGAACCAGGCCGACCCGGAGCCGATGGTCAAAGCGGTGCTGCTGGCGGCCCGGCTGGCGGGAAGAACAAAAAGATAAAATAAATTAATGAGAGCATGATAGAATTATTGCACGTATCCAAGACCTTCCAGAACAGCTGGCAGGCGCTGGCCGAGATCAACTTCACCATCGACAAGGGGGAGTTCGTCTTCCTGATCGGGCCCTCGGGCTCCGGCAAGAGCACCATCCTGCGCCTGTTGATGATGGAGGAGTTTCCCGACCGGGGGGTGATCAAGGTGGCCGGTTTCGCCTCGGACTGCATCAAACGCCGGCAGATACCCCAGCTGAGGCGGAAGCTGGGGGTGATCTTCCAGGATTTCAAGCTGCTGCCGGAGCGGACGGTCTACGAGAACGTGGCCTTCGCCCTGGAGGTGACCGGGGCCTCCCACGGGATGGTCCACAAGAAATCCATGGCGGCCCTCAACCAGGTGGGGCTGTCGCACAAGCGGCACTCCCTGCCGCACCAGATGTCGGGCGGAGAGCAGCAGAAGGTGGCCATCGCCCGGGCCCTGGTCAACGACCCCTTCATCCTGCTGGCCGACGAGCCCACCGGGAACGTGGATCCCCAGGGGACCCTGGAGATCATCCAGATACTGAAGGACATCAACGCCAGGGGGACGGCGGTGCTGATGGCCACCCACGAGCAGGAGCTGGTGAAGAAGATGCCCTACCGGGTGCTGATGCTGGACAACGGCCGGATCGAGAGGGACCTGCCGGCCAGGATCATCCAGCGGAGGCGGGAGGAGTGAGATCGGATTACAGGGATCAGATTACGGGGACCAGGTGACAGGGGTATCGGGGGGAAAGTGTGGTTAGATTTGTGTGATTTAGGACGGGGGCGGACGGGACGCTGATACCCGCTGATCTTTATGGATTAACCAATAAATAACTGTTAACTAAATCGTCTCTGTGTGCTCGGTGGTGGATCGAAAAACGGACAGGGAACGGACCCCACCCTACCCTCCCCTAAAGCATTAGGAGAGGGAAATAGATATTATTTAACCGGGAGGTAAAAATGCGATATTTCATCATTGCCGCGGCATGTTTTTCGGCCGTCCTCTCAGCGGCCGGCTGCGGGCCGGCCCCCCGCGACCAGGAGTATCTCCGCGCCATGCGGCCGCTGGTGGTGCAGTATGCCGAGCTGGCCAACAACTTCAACAACTACCTGCCGGCCGATTTCGACAAGTTCTCGGCCAACATCGAAACGCTGCGCAAGCAGGCCATCCTGGTGTACCCGCCCTCCTCGAAGAAGCTGCGGCGGTTCAACACCGACTTCATAGACCTGCTGAGCAAGGCCAAGAAGGCGGGCTTTGTCTTCGGCACCGAGTTTTTGGACTGCGAGGAGCAGGCCAACGGGGCCAGGGAATACGACCGCAAGGTGGACCTGGCCGACAAGTGGCGGTGGGACGCCCGGGAGTCGTCGCAGGGGTTCGGCGAGGCCCACCAGAAGATGAAACCGTACCTGCAGAAGATCTTCGAATACCCGGTAAGCGACATCGACCTCAAACCCACCATCACCGCCTTTGCCAAGCAGATGACCCAGTAGCGTTGCCTGGCCGGGCAGGGGTCAGCGGGGGAAGGACGGGGACTTTGAGCGAAAAGCGGAAAGCGGAAAGCTCAAAGCATAAAAGGCGCGTCATCCTGAAAAGACCATCAGTTTTGACAAATGAAGGACCTGCGCCGGGAGAGAACGGGGAACAATGGGACGCTACCCAGCTTAAAGCTGAAAGCAGAAAGCGAAAAGTGGAAAGCCTGTCACACGGAGAAGGTCGGATTGCCCGACAGGTTGAATGTGTGAGCGTGGAATGCAGAATTTAGAATATCTAAGGTTGCCGCCCGTTCAGCTTGTCCGGCTCATACTTCGCCAGCCAAGTAAAGGTGATAACCAAGAATAGAAATTATTAAAGCCCCGATAGGTCATGCTATCGGGGCTTCTGCCGCGCTCTGGAGCTTGATGCCAAACTGCGTTTCTTACCGGGTACTTTTAGAAGAAAGCATTTCAACTGTCCCTGTTCTTTCTTGGCGCCAAGAAAGAACCAAAGAAGCGCCGGGGGCTTTGGAACTAACGTCACATATCATGATTTTGGCATCAGCGGTCAAGTTGTATTTGCCGGAGAAATGCATAGTCCCTGGTGCCAAGCCGTCAAAGCCCCCGGACCCCACATATCCGCCTGTGGCGGATCAGGGAAAACGCCGGGGTGTAATAGGAAGCCCCGATACGCTTCTGCTATCGGGGCTTCTGCCTAGCTCTACACTTTGGAATGGTGCCCGCCTTCCTCCTGCGCTTTTGCTTCGGCGGACAGGGCGGCGGACTACTGCCAAGCTCTGGAGCGGATATGGTGCCCGCCTGCGTCAAAACTTCGGCGGACTATCGTCCAGCAGGGAGGAATAATGGTGGAGGCGGTGGGAATCGAACCCACGTCCGAAAAAAGAACAACCGAAGCCTCTACATGTTTAGTTTATGTTTTGTCTTTTCCTAAAGGCCCGCATAAACACGGTCCTGGTCGGAGCAGCCCCTGAGATCTCGTTCCGAATGTCGGGACATCACCCGGAACCAGCCCTTCTTTACGATGTCGTTTGCAGGCCCGATGGGCGGAGACCTACAGCGACATAGCGCTTAAAATTAAGCTGCTAAAGCGTAATTATAGTTGCCATTTAGATGGCTTGCCAGTATTTTAACGAGCCCTCTGACCTTCTCGACATGCCACTTTGATCTATCTTGATCCGTCGAAACCTGTCGCCCCCCCCTTTTTAAGTTTACAGTTTAAAGTTTAAAGTTCGAAACGTGAAGACATGATAAAGATAACCCATAAAGGGGGAAAAGTCAAGCGGACGGGGGACCAATAGAACGCGCTTGCCCGCTTATATGGACCACTTGCTAATGGCGGGGATTCACACGGATCTATTGGATGCATACGGATCTTTACTGGATAACCAAAGTTAACGGCATGTCACACTGAGAAGGCCGGCTGGCCTGACAGGTTGAATGTGTGGGCATAGTCACCTGAAAGGCCGGGCAAAGGATGTCATTTAATGGGAAACGGAAACCAGCCGACCGGACCTTAATTTACTTTTCTGTGGGCCAGAAAAGTAACAAAAGAGCCTTGACCGCCCAGCAATTTCGGAAGCCATGAAGGCCAGGGTCTAAATTCCTTGACCGGGGCGGGGAGCCAAGCTCCGCAATGAATTTTATACGCCCCTGTTCGCCCGGGCAAAATTGCTGAAGGCGGGGTACCAAGACCCCGGGGACTGGGACGCAGCTTAAAGAGAAAAGCTGAAAGCCTGTCACACTGAGAAGGCCGGCTTGCCTGACAGGTTGAATGTGTGAGTGGGGACCAATAGCACACAGATTAACACGGATCGGTACGGATGCATACGGATCGGGCGGGAAGCAGCAGCAGCGGTAATTACTTAATACGAATTACTAAACACTAAACAAGCACTAAGCACCAGATCCAAAACTCGTGACGGTTTAGTGTTTTATCCTTTGGTATTTGATATTGTTTAGGATTTCGATATTAGAATTTAGAAATTGAATGGTGCCCCGGGATGACAATATAGGGGATTGCTTCCGCTAAAGCTTTGGCGCTCGTGGAAGCCAAACATGGAAGCGAAAGCGGAATGTATGAGTATCGTCACCCGTTCAGCTAGGCGGGCGGGGAGATACCTCAGGGTGACAAAATATGGGATTGCTTCGTCAGAATAAACGAAGGCCTGCTCGCAATGACTGTAATGATCCGAGGCTGTCACACTGAGAAGACTGGCTTGCCTGACAGGTTGAATGTGTGGGCATGAAATGCAGAATTTCAAATATCGAAGGTTGTCGCCCGTTCAGCTTGTCGGGCGGGAAGAGATCTCAGAGCCTGCACTGAGGTTGGCAAAAACCAAACTTTCGAAGTGGTGACATAGTTAAAAGTTGAAAGTTTGTAAAGTAGAAAGTCTTCTTTAAGTAGACAGTACACAGGAGACAGTGCTCAGTATAAAGTTTAAAGAATAAAGTCTCTGTGTCTTAGTGTGAGGAAAGAGGACGGAAAATGATCCGGGTCCGGCGGCATTGATCTGCCGATTATAAACCCACGTAACCTGTTAAAATATATTGACATTAAGCCGCATATAATGGTATTATAAAATGTTAAAAAACATGCATTATCACCAGAGAAAAAGGGAACCAACATGGACAGCAACAGCATCAAGATCACCCTGCCGGACGGCAGCGTCAGGGAGTACCCCAAAGGGATCAGCGCCGCCGAGGTGGTAAGATCCATCGGCAGCGGACTGGCCAAAGCTTCGCTGGCGGCCACAATAGACGGTAAGCCCGTGGACCTGGGCACCGCCATCGACCATGACGCCGCCTTCACCGCCCTGACCTTCGATTCCCCGGAGGGCAGGGACATATACCGCCATTCGGCCAGCCATCTGATGGCCCAGGCCGTCACCGAGCTGTATCCCGGGGTCAAGGTGGCCATCGGCCCCTCCATCGAGGACGGCTTCTACTACGATTTCGACCGGGATACCCCCTTTGCCCCGGAGGACCTGGCCAGGATAGAGGCCCAGATGGCCGAGATCGTAAAGCGCGACCTGCCGATCACCAGGCAGGAACTGTCGCGGGCCGAGGCGCTGGAGTTCTTCAAGTCTAAAGGGGAAAGCTATAAAGTAGAGCTGATCAACGACCTGCCGGAGGGCCAGAAGATATCCCTCTACCGCCAGGGCCAGTTCGCCGACCTGTGCCGGGGGCCCCACCTGCCGTCCACCGGGCGGCTGCGCTGCTACAAGCTGCTGTCGGTGGCCGGGGCCTACTGGCGGGGGGACGAGAAGCGCAAGATGCTGCAGCGGATCTACGGCACCGCCTTCGACAAGAAGGAGCAGCTGGAGGCCCACCTCCAGAAGCTGGAGGAGATCAAAAAGCGGGACCACCGCAAGCTGGGCAAGGAGATGGACCTGTTCTCGCTGCACGAGGAGGCCGGGGCCGGGCTGGTGTGCTGGCATCCCAAGGGGGCCAGGATGCGGTCCATCGTGGAGGACCACTGGCGCCAGCGGCACTTCGCCGGGGGCTACGACATCGTCTACACCCCGGCG